>Ga0307479_10000005_pt1 | contig 374739 bp, 281 predicted proteins | sample atmos_gasesECM4C_FD_203743 | JGI IMG/M metagenome (GOLD analysis project Ga0307479, IMG submission 203743) | Hardwood forest soil microbial communities from Morgan-Monroe State Forest, Indiana, United States - atmos_gasesECM4C_515 | ecosystem: Environmental > Terrestrial > Soil > Temperate...
GGGGGGTCTTTGGGGCCCCCTTTTGCGCCGCGCCCGGGGGCCCGCGGCTCCCGCCCTCCCTCCCGCCCCCTTCGGCCGGTCTACTCCTAAAGGGCCTAAGGGCTGGGATGCTGGATTTCCTTGGTAGTGCAATAAGATGCCTGTCAACGCTCGCCATCGCCGACGGCTCTGATACACGGAGCGTCCGAAGCCATGATCGACCGGGTGATCGGCAACTACCGCATCGTCGAGAAAGTCGGCGAGGGGGGCATGGGCACCGTCTACCGGGCGGTGGACCTGATGCTCGAGCGGGAGGTCGCGATCAAGGCGATCCGCCCCGAGCTGTCGCGCGAGCCCGAGATCGTGGAGCGCTTCCGCGCCGAGGCCAGGATGCTGGCGCGGCTGAATCACCCGGCCATCGCCACCATCTACAGCTTCTTCGTCGAGGGCGAGGACCTCTACCTGGCCATGGAGTTCGTGCGCGGCCGGAGCCTTTCGTGGCTGCTGCACAACGCCGGGCCGCTGCCCTGGGAACAGGCGGTGCCGCTGCTCGCCTTGGCGCTCGACGGCATCGAGCAAGCCCACCGCGCCGGCATCGTCCACCGCGACCTCAAGTCCGACAACCTGATGATCACCGAGTCGGGAGCGGTCAAGGTGATGGACTTCGGCATCGCGCGGCTGATCGGCAGCAGCCGCCTCACCCGCACGGGCCTGCTCGTCGGCACGCTCCACTACATGGCCCCCGAGCAGATCCGCGGCGAAGAGGTCGATCGGCGCGCCGACGTCTACGCCCTGGGGGCGGTGCTCTACGAGATGCTCACCGGCCGGGTGCCGTTCGCCGGCGGCAGCGACTTCGCGGTGCTCAAGGCGCACGTCGAGGAGGACCCGAAGCCGCCGAGCGCCGCCATCTCCCACCTGCCTCCCTGGCTCGACGAGGCCATCCTCAAGGCGCTGGCGAAGGAGCCGGCGGACCGCTTCCAGACCGTCGAAGAGCTGCGCCTGTTCCTGCTGGGGCAGGGCTCGCCGGCGGCGGCCGGGCTCGCGGCAATCAAGCCCATCACCGCCATCACGCCCGCTTCGCCAGGTGCGCCCGGTGCGCCCGTCGCCCTGTTTGCGCCTGCCGCGCTCGCGGCGGCCGACCAACCCACCCAGCCGAGGTCGCCCACGCCCGGAGCCGTGCCGGCAGCGGAGCTGGGGCCTGGACCGGGTTCGACCGCGGTTTCGGGGACGACCCTGGCGCCGCCGCCAGCAACGCCGGAGCAACTCCCGGGCCAGTCCGGGCCGCCGGCGGCCGGCACGTCCCTGGGGCCGGGCTGGACGGCCGACGCTCCCGGTGGATCACGCCCGACCGCGGCCGCTACCGCCGCGGCCCGTCACCGGCCGGCGCTGCTGGCGGTCCTCGCCGTGGCAGCGCTGGCGGCGGTCGCCATTCTGTTCCGGACGCTGGGGCCGCCCGCGGACCGGCCGCGCTCACGGGACGCGCCGCGGGCCGCGGGCGCCGGTGCGCCGGCCCCTGCCACGGCAGGCGCCGCGGGAGCGGCGGCAGGCGGCGCCGATCGGCCGGCGGTGTCCCCGGATGCGGCGGCAGGCGGCGCCGACGGCGGCACCGCACCCGCGTCCGTGCTGCCGGCCGATCAGACCACGGCGGGGGCCCCGCAGCCAGCCGGCGCACCGGCCGCCGCCGATGCGGGGACACAGGCCATCCCTCCCGGCACCGCACCGGCCGGTGGCGCCACGACCGAGATTGCCGGACGCCAGGAGGAGGAGCGCGGCGCACGCGCCGACGGCGGGGAGGCCACCGGGAGTGGGTCCCCCGGCGGCGCCACCGGCGCGGGCGTGGCCCGCGCGCTGCCCGCCGCCGAGCTGCGCCAGCTCGGGGGCGAGCTCGCGGCCGAGAGCGGCAAGCTCCGCGACCTCTATGCGGACTTCCTGTCCAAAAAGGAAAAGGCCGGCAGGCGCCTCACCGCCAACGACGACAAGCTGAAGGATGAGATCAAGGAGCTGCAGCGCGCGGCGGAAGGCTTCGGCGCTCCCTTCCAGACCGGCTTCTGGGCGCGCGCCCGCAACCGTCTTGGCCGGTTCGGCCGCAGCGAGGACCCGAACGCCCAGATCACCCGCCTGGCGCGCGCCCTGGCCGGCAGCGGCGCGCGGGCGGACGCCCTGATGGCGCAGGTCAAACCCGATCCGGCGGTGCGCCAGCTCTGGCGCCACATCCGCCGCCAGTGCCGGCGCGTCGCCGAGATCTGCGGCGTCTGAGTCGCCCGGACCCGCGCCGGCGCGCCTTGCACGCGCCGCCGGCTGCCGCGCCATCCGCTATCGGTTTCTCCAGCACATGCCACTAGAATGCCGGGGTGAGCGAGCGCAGCGAGCGCATCTTGATCGTCGACGACGAGGCCGGCATCCGCTCGACCCTTGCCGGCATCCTCGAAGACGAGGGCTACGCCGTCGAGGCGGTCGGCACCGCCGCCGAGGCCACGGGCCGCCTCGGCGCGGCGGGCTTCGACGCCGTGCTGCTCGACCTGTGGCTGCCGGACCGCGACGGCCTCGAGCTGCTGTCCGAGCTGCGCGACCAGCCGGTCATCGTCATCTCGGGACACGCCTCCGTCGACACCGCGGTCAAGGCCACCCGGCTGGGCGCTTACGACTTTCTCGAAAAACCGCTGTCGCTGTCGCGCGTCGTGGTCACGGTGCAGAACGCGCTCGAACGCGGCCGCCTGGCGCGGGAGCTGCGCCAGCTGTCCGACCGCCTGGAGCGTGCCGAGCCGCTGCTCGGCGGCAGCCCGCGGATGCAGCGCCTCAAGGCGGAGCTGGGGACCGCCGCGCGCTCCGAGAGCCGCATCCTGATCCTGGGCGAGAACGGCACCGGCAAGGAGCTGGTGGCGCGCCAGATCCATCGCCTGTCGGGGCGCAGCCAGGGTCCCTTCGTCGAGGTCAATTGCGCCGCCATCCCCGAGGACCTGATCGAGAGCGAGCTCTTCGGCCACGTCCGCGGCGCCTTCACCGGCGCCGTCGGCGACCGCCCCGGCCGCTTCGAGCAGGCCGACTCGGGCACGCTCTTCCTCGACGAGATCGCCGACATGTCGCTCAAGACCCAGGCGCGCGTGCTGCGCGTCCTGCAGGAGCAGCGCTTCGAGCGGGTCGGCGGCACGTCGCCGATCCGCGTCGACGTGCGCGTCCTGGCCGCCACCAACAAGGACCTCGAAGAGGAGATCCGGCAGGGACGCTTCCGCGAAGACCTCTACTTCCGGCTGGCGGTCATCCCGCTGCGGGTGCCGCCGCTGCGCGAGCGCGCCGAGGATGTGCCGGTCCTGGTCGCCCACTTCGTGGCGCTCTTCGCCTACGAGCTCAAGCAGCGGGCCAAGGCGGTGGACCGCGACGCCATGAAGCTGCTCGCCGACTACTCGTGGCCGGGCAACGTGCGCGAGCTGCGCAACCTGGTCGAACGGATGATGATCATGGTGCCCGGGGCGACGATCGGCGCCGCCGACCTGTCGGCGGCGATCCGCGACGGCGCGGGCGGCGGCGGCGCGTGGGCGGCGGGCGCCGCGGCGGCGGCCGGCGAACGGGCGCTCTGGGATGCCGACTACGCCTCGCTGCGCGAGGCCCGGGGCGCCTTCGAGAAGCACTTCATCGAGCGCAAGCTGGCGGAGCTCGACGGCAACGTCAGCCGCACCGCCCAGGTCCTTGGGCTCGAGCGCAGCAACCTCTACCGCAAGATGCGGGCCTACGGCATCGAGATCGAACGCGCCGAGCGGGTCGAGCGCGTCGAGCGCAATGGCGCCGCGGGCGGCGCCGCCGCGGGCGGCGCCGGCGAGCCGCCGCACCTATAATCGACCCATGACCGGGACCGCCGCGGCACCCCAGCAGCGCATCGAGAGCGAGCTCAAGGCCGCCATGAAGGGCGGCGACAAGCTGCGGCTGCAGACCCTGCGGCTGCTGCTCACCGAGATCAAGAACGAGCGCATCCGGCGCGGCGCCGAGGTGGACGAGGCCGGCTTCACGGCGCTCGTCCGCAAGGCCATCAAGCAGCGCGAGGAGGCGGCAAGCCAGTACCGCGCCGGCAACCGCCCGGAATCCGCCGCCAAGGAGGAGAGCGAGGCGGCGATCCTCGGCGCCTTCCTGCCGGCGGCGGCGGACGAGGGCGAGATCCGGGCCGCGATCGCCGCGTCGATCGCCGAACGCGGCCTCTCCGGTCCGCAGGCGGTGGGACCGATCATGAAGGAGATGCTGGCGCGTTTTGGGGGCAGCGCCGACGGCGCCACGCTCAACCGGATCGCCCGCGAGCTGCTCGGCACCGGCGGGGCCAAGCGCTGACCGTCCAACCGCACCCGAGCGCCGGCACTCCCGGGCCTCGAACCATGCTGCGAGCCATCGTCGGCACCGCCGGCCACATCGACCATGGCAAGACCAGCCTGGTCTTCGCCCTGACCGGGATCGACTGCGACCGCTGGGCTGAAGAAAAGGCGCGGGGCATCACCATCGACCTGGGTTTCGCGCACCTCGAGGCGGGCGGCGTGCAGCTCGGCTTCGTCGACGTCCCGGGCCACGAGCGGTTCCTGCACAACGCCCTCGCCGGGCTCGGCGGCATCCGCGTCATGCTGCTGGTGGTGGCCGCCGACGAAGGCGTCAAGCCGCAGACCCGCGAGCACCTGGCCATCTGCTCGCTGCTCGGCATCCCCGCCGGGCTGGTCGCGCTCACCAAGGCCGACCTGGCGACGCCCGACCTGCTCGAGCTGGCCCATCTCGAGGTGGACGAGCTGCTGGCCTCCACTCCCTACGCCGGGGCGCCGGTGCTGGCGGTGTCGAGCACGACCGGGCAGGGGATACCCGAGCTCGAGGCGGCGCTGCTCGCGCTGGCGGCGCGCCACGCCGTCGCCGCCGAGACCGAGCTGCCGGCGCGCCTGCCCATCGACCGCGCCTTCCACCTGCGCGGCCTGGGCGCGGTGGTTACCGGCACGCTGGCCGGCGGCCGGGTGCGGGCCGGCGACGCTCTCGAGCTGCTGCCGCCGGCGCCCGGCGTGGACGGCACGGTAAGGGTGCGCAGCATCCAGGTCCACGGCCAGGCCCGCGAGCAGGCGCTGGCGGGCGAGCGCACCTCGCTGCAGCTCAGCGGGGCGCCGCTCGAGGCGCTGCGCCGCGGCCTGCAGCTGGGCGCTCCCGGCGCCTTCACCGCCTCGACCAGCCTGCTCGCCAGGGTCACCCTGCTGCCCGACGCGCCGCCGCCCGGACCCGGCTTCATGCCGGTGCGGTTGCACCTGCACGCGGGCGAGACCCTGGGCCGTATGCGGCAGCTGGGCGGCGGGCTGGTCGAGCTGCGCCTGCAAACCCCGGTGGCGGCGGCGCGCGGCGACCGCCTCGTCCTGCGCCGCCCGTCGCCTCCCGCCACGCTGGGCGGCGGCGAGGTGCTCGACCCGCGCTGGCGCCGCCACCGCGGCGGCCTGCTGCCGGTGGCGCTGGCCGCGCTTGGCGGCGACGAGGCGCAGGCGCTGGCGTTCTGGACGCTGGAAGCGGGCGAGCGCGGCCTCGATGCGGCCGACGCCGCCCGCCGGCTGGGGCTGACCGAGGAGCGGGCCGCCGCCGGGCTCGCCGCGCTCGCCGCCGCCTCGCGCCTGGTGGCGGTGCCCGAGGCGCCCGGCCATGGCCGGCGCTGGATCGCGCCGGCCGCCGTCGAGCGCGTGGTCGAGCGCGCCCGCCGCGTCCTCAAGGAGTACTTCGACCGCGACCGGCTGGCCGACGGCATGCCCAAGGCCGAAGCGGTGCGGCGCATCCTGCGCGGCCGCGCCGCCGAGCTGGCGCCGGTGTACCTGGCCTGGCTGGCGGCGCAGAAGGTGCTGGCGGTCGAAGGCGACCGCGTGGTGCTGCCGGGGCGCAGCGCCCAGCTCAGCGGCGAGGAGTCGCGGCTCGCGGCGGCGGTGATGGAGCGCTTCGAGCGCGCCGGCCTGGCGCCGCCGTCGCCAGGGGAGGTGCGCCAGGAGCTGGCCGCCAAGCCGCAGATCCTCGAGGGTGTGATGCGCCACCTGGTGGCGCGCGGCAGGCTGGCGCGGCTGCCGGGCGGCCTGATGATCGCCGCCGCCGCGCTCGAAGCGTTGCGCCGCGACCTGCTGGCGACCTCCTGGGAGCGCTTTTCCGTTGCCCAGTTCAAGGACCGTTTCGGCCTCACCAGGAAGTGGGCGATCCCGCTGCTCGAGCACCTCGACGCCATAGGCGTCACCCGCCGCGCCGGCGACGACCGGCTGGTGATGCGAACGCCGGTCAACCTGCAGGAGAGCGCATGAAGACCATCGCCGTCCTCGGGGCCTCCGCCAACCGGCAGAAGTTCGGCAACAAATGCGTGCGCGCCTACCGCGACGCCGGCTACCGCGTCTTTCCGGTCAACCCCGGCGAGCGGGAGATCGAAGGGCTGCCGGTCTGCCGCACCCTGGCCGAGGTGCCGGCGCCCATCGACCGCATCAGCGTCTACCTGCCGCCGGCGCTGACGCTCTCGCTGCTGCCCGCGATCGCGCGCGCCGCCGGCGCCCCGGGCGGGCCGGGCGGGGCCGGCGCCGGGGCCGATGCAGGCAGTTCGACGGGCGCTGCGGGCGCGCGCCTCGCCGGAACCACCGCCGGCCATCCCGCCGCCACCGAGGTCTGGTTCAACCCGGGCAGCGCCGACGGCGCGGTGCTCGCCGAGGCGCGCCGGCTGGGCATCGCCGCCCGCCCGGGGTGCAGCATCGTCGACATCGGCAAGCGTCCGGGCGAGTACCCGGGATAGGCTCGTTGTTCTCTTCTCCGCGCACTTGACTTACGCCTGATTAGCGCCTACTGTGGAAGGGCTGCGGCGGCCCTGGCGATTCTCTTCTCGGACAGGTTGCAGGCTACGGAAAATGGGTTTTGACTCAAAAAGTCAGACAGCGTAGGCTCAGGAGCGATGGGGTGTCAGGGCCCGGCCAGGCGCTGGACTGCCCGCAGGTCGATCAGGATTTCAGGCTCTCTATGCCGATACGCCCGGATCACGTGGAAGCAATGGTTCAGTATGCCTTGGCTATCGCTGGCGAGGCGGACGACCATCGCCATCGCGAGCTGGGCCCCATCCATCTCCTGAAGTATCTCTACCTCGGAGATCTGGCATTCGCACGCGAGAACCGAGGCGCTACATTTTCAGGCACACAGTGGAAGTTTCATAAATTCGGACCCTGGTCATTGGAGTTGCATTCGCAGATCCAATCAACGGCAACGAGAGTCGGCGCGCGAGAAAGGCATTTCGCCAGCCAGTACCGTGAAGACAACACCCGGTGGTTGCTCTTGGACGTGGATGCCGCCGATATCGAAAGCAGGCTGCCACGACCGGTTGCGGCAGCAATCAGGAACGGCGTGATCCAATATGGAGATGACACGGTTTCGCTTCTCCATTTCGTTTATCGAACGGCTCCGATGCTGGCGGCAGCTCCCGGCGAGCTGTTGAATTTGGATCCACCATCCGCAGAGGAATCCGCTCGCGTGCCTGATCAAACGACGGTGATCGGCACGAAACGATTGCCAGCAATCTCGAAGACCAAGATCAAGAAGCTCAAGGAGCGGATCGCCAGGATCTACGAAGAGAGAAAAGCCCGAGAAGAGCGAGAATTCCTGGTTCCTGAGCCGCCACCGATTTACGACGAGATCTATTTTCAGGGCGTCGAGTGGTTGGATCAACTTGCAGGCCCGCGGTTAGAGGAGACCCGAGGGAGACTGGTCTTCGACGGCTCCATCTGGAAGGCCCCGGGAAGGCGCGATCCTGAGCTACCCTGATCTCTGCCTCCAGAGCTTGACGTCGGCTTGGTGGACCTCGACGAAGGAAGGCACCCTTCGGCCTGGCCGATTGATCCTGGCTTATGTCCCACACGTCGATCAGCATCCCTATGTCGTGGTACCAGAAGGGCGAACCGACGAAGAAGACCATTCGAGCGCGGACTATCGATTCCAGCCGTTCAACATCAAAAGTCCTCCTGCCGCGACCAGACTGCCGGTGGCTGGTCTGCCTCACTATCCAGATGAGGTGAGGTTGGTCTACAGGGCCAAGAAGCGCCCAATGCTCGTCTTGAGCGGCAGCGGTTCGCCCGTGGAGGCAGCTCTGCGAGTGGGCGCTGCAAGGCACCAAACCAATCCAACCATCCTGGCAGCTCCTTATTATAGTTGCGAAAGTCGATGGAACAAGGAGTTCGTGGAACGAATCATGCGCTGTTCTTATTCGCAATACATGTTCGACGTCCTTCCTGGCCCAGGCGGCAGGGAATCGATTCTACGTCTCGACCATGTTCAACCCATCGGGGCGCATGGCGAGGCTTATGAGCCGGTCGGTTTCACGCTGGCCGACCTCGCGCTCGATCTTGTCGAGCAACAGTTTCGATGGTTTCGGACGGGAGTCTTGGCAAGAAGCGAGCTCTTCGAGATACGCACTACCTTGCTGGAAGACGCCTAGATAGGACCATTAGATAGGACCATGTCCAACGCCCGATCCCAGACCTCGCACGAGACCGCCCTCTCCGACGCCGACCTGCTCGCCCGGCTGGTGGCGTTCGATTCGACCAGCCGCAACAGCAACCTGCCGATCGCCGACTTCCTCTGCGACTATCTCGACCTCCCGGGAGTGCGCGTGCTGCGCAACCCTTCGCCCGCGGGCGACAAGGTCAACCTGATCTTCGTCGTGGAGCCGGCAGCGGGGCCGGCGGCCGGGCCGACCTGGGCCGAGGGCGGGAGCGCGGGCGGGACGGCCGCCGGCGAACGCCGGCCGGGGCTCGTGCTCTGCGGCCACATGGACGTGGTGCCGGCCGAGGAGAAGGAGTGGGAGAGCGATCCGTTCACCCTGACCGACCGCGGCGACCGCTGGGTCGGGCGCGGGGCGTGCGACATGAAGGGCTTCCTGGCGCTCGCCGCCAACCTGGCCCGCGAGGGCGGCGGCAGGCCTCTCGCCCATCCTCTCGCCCTGGTCTTCACTTATGACGAGGAAGTGGGGACGCTGGGCGCGCGCCGGCTGGTGGACAGCTGCCCGGAGGCGCGCGCGCTGCCGTCCAGCATGGTGATCGGCGAGCCGACCGGCCTGCGGGTGGTCCGCGCCCACAAGGGGCATATGACGATGCGCATCACCCTCCACGGCCGCAGTGCCCACAGCGGCTATCCCCACCTCGGCGTCAACGCCATCGAGCCCGCCGGCGAGGTGATCGTCGCCCTCGGCCGGCTGCGCCGGGAGCTCGCGGCTGCAGGCGCGCCGCATGCCGAGATGTTCCCGGAGGTGCCGTTCGTGCCGCTCAACATCGGCAGGGTGCAGGGCGGCGCCGCCATCAACGTGGTGCCCGACCGCTGCACGGTCGAGCTCGGCCTGCGGGCGCTGCCGGGGGTCGACTCGCGCCAGCTCGCGGCGCGCGTCGAGCAGGCGGCCCGGGCGGCAGCCGCCCCCTTCACCCCCGACTGCGAAGTGATTGCCGACAGTCCGCCGCTGCTGGTGGCCGAGGACGCGCCGGTGCTGCGCCGGCTCTGCTCCCTGGCCGGCCAGCGCGAGAGCGCCACCGTCTCCTTCGCCACTGACGCCGGCTGGCTGCAGGGGCTGGGAATGGATTGCATCCTCTACGGTCCCGGCTCGATCGACGCCGCCCACCGGCCGAACGAGTTCGTGCCCAAGGCCGACCTCGCCACCGCCCGCGACGTGCTGGAGCGGGCCGTCGCGGCCTGCTGCCAATCCCCGGCGGGCTGACGATGGCGAAACCGCGCGCTGGCCGCAAGGCGGCCGAGCAGGACGGCTCGCCGGGCGTGCAGGTCGTCGAGGCCGACTGGACCTGGACCGGCAGCGGTTTTGCGCCCGGCGTGCAGCTGCGCGTCGGCGGCGACGGCCGCATCGAGGAGGCCGGCCGGCTCGGCCTCGCGGCCACGCGGAGGCTGCGCCGCCAGGCGCTGCTGCCAGGCTTGGTCAGCGCGCACTCGCATGCCTTCCAGCGCGCCCTGCGCGGCCGCGGCGAGCGTTTCCCGGCCGGCGCCGGCAGCTTCTGGAGCTGGCGCGAGGCGATGTACGAGATCGCCGCCGGTCTCGACGCGGCCGGCTTCGAGCGCCTCTGCCGGCAGACCTTCCGCGAGCTGCGCGACGCCGGCGTCACCGCCGTCGGCGAATTCCACTACTTTCACCACGAGCAGACGGCCCCTCCCGGGGCGGCGGCCGGCGCGGCGCTCGACTACGGCTTCGACGCTCGGGTCCTGCGCGCCGCCGCGGCGACGGGAATCCGCATCGTGCTGCTCAACACCTACTACCGCACCGGCGGCTTCGACCAGCCGCCGGCCGGCGCGCAGCGGCGCTTCGAGTCGCCCTCGCCGGCGGTCTTCTGGGAGCAGATGGACCGCCTGGCCGGCGAGCTCGCCGGACCCACCCAGACCCTGGGCGCCGCCGTCCACAGCCTGCGCGCCGCACCGCCCGAGGACCTCTCTGCCATCTATCAGGAGGCCCGCCGCCGCGGCATGGTGGTGCACCTGCACCTCGAGGAGCAGCGCAAGGAGCTCGCCGACTGCCTCGCCTACTACGGCCGCCGGCCGATGCAGCTGGCGCTCGCCGCGCTGCCGGCGGCGGAGGGACTGACCGCCGTCCACTGCACGCACACCGCTCCCGAGGACCTGGAGCGTTTCCTGCTCGCGGGCGGCACGGTTTGCGTGTGCCCGCTGACGGAGGCCAACCTGGGCGACGGTCTCGCCGATCTCACCGCCTGCCACCGCCGGGGGGACCGCATCAGCCTGGGCACCGATTCCAACGCCCGGATCTCGATGCTCGAGGAGATGCGCTGGCTCGAGTACGGCCAGCGGCTGCGCGCCGAGAGCCGCGGCCTGCTGCGCGACGGCGACGGAGCGGTGGCCCCCGGCCTGCTGCGCGCCGCCACCGCCGGCGGCGCCCGCGCCCTGGGGCTGCCCTGCGGCGAGCTGGCGGCGGGGTGCTGGGCGGACCTGGTGGCCATCGACCTGGACCATCCGGCGCTCGCCGGCTGGGAACCGGAGACGCTGCCCGAAACCCTGATCTTCGGGGCCGGCGACGGGGCGATCGTCGCCACCGCCGTGGGCGGCGAGTGGCGGCCGGCGGCGGCGCGGCGAAGCGCCGCCGGCGCCGGCGGACCCGATGATTCGCACGAGGAGAACGCTTGAGATGTGCGGACGCTACACGCTGACCGCTCCGGGAGAGGTCGTCGCCGAGCTCTTCGAGCTGGTCGACGTCCCTCCGATCCTGCCCCGCTACAACCTGGCGCCGACCCAGGAGGCCGCCGTCGTGCGCGTCGCCGCGCCGGGTGCGCCGCGCACTCTCGCCGCCCTGCGCTGGGGGTTGATCCCCTACTGGGCCCAGGACCCGAAGATCGGCAACCGCCTGATCAACGCCCGCGCCGAGAGCCTCGTCGACAAGCCCGCCTTCCGCGACAGCTTCGCGCGCAAGCGCTGCCTGGTGCCGGCCGACGGTTTCTACGAGTGGAAGAAGCTCGACGCCAAGGTCAAGCAGCCCTACCTGATCCACCGCCAGGACCGCCGCCCCTTCGCCTTCGCCGGCCTATGGTCTTCCTGGCGCAGCCCGGACGCCGGCCGGGTCGAGACCTTCACCATCATCACCACCGCGCCGAATGGCCTGATGCGCCCCCTCCACGACCGCATGCCGGCGATCCTCGACCCCAAGGACTTCGCCGCCTGGCTGGACCCCGCCAACCGCAACACCGCCGTTCTCCAGACCCTCCTGGCGCCCGCCCCGGAGGCCGGCTGGCAGGCCACGCCGGTGAGCCGAGCGGTCAATCACGCGGACCACGACGCCCCCGACTGCATCGAGCCGCTGGTCGCCGGCGCGTGACCAGGAGTCTGCATGCCGCCGGCGCGCCGCTGCTCAGGGCGCCGCGACGACCGGCGGCGCCGCTGTGTCGGGCGGTTGCGCCAAGGGCGGCTGGCCGCTGAACAGGCGTTCCACCGAGGGGCGCATGAGGACGACGAGTGTCGCGACGCCCAGGAGGGCGCCGAGCGGGATCGAGAGGCTGGTGAGGACGGCCGCCACCAGGCACAGGATGTAGTAGCGGTGGCGGCGCAGGGCGAACCCGACCAGGATCCTGAGCCCCGCGGTGATCCCGAAGAGCACGAAGAAGGCACTCCCCGCGGCGGCGAAGAAGCAGCCTGCGATCGCCGCGCCTGCCTGCTCCTCCGACGGGCTCCACCAGGCGGCGCCGCCGGCGGCCAGGACGAGCCCGGCGAACACGAAACACAGGGCGATGAGGCTGAGGGCGGCGGCGAGACCGCCATAGACCATGTAGAAAATCGACAGCAGCCGCAGCTGCTCCTCGTCCGTCGCCGCCTGCTGCCGTGGATCCAGGGTCATGCTCGCGCGCTCCCCCGACAGTCAGGCGTGCAGCAGGTAGACCGCGGCGAAGATGCCCAGCATGGTGAAGACCAGGGCGAGGCGGCCGGCGGCGGCCAGGACCAGGCCGAGCCAGGTGCCGAGACCGGCTCGACCTGCCTGGCGGAGGTTGCGGCGCGCCAGGTACTCGCCGGCGAAGGCGCCGACGAAAGGCCCGAGCACCACCCCGGGGAGCGAGAAGAACAGCCCGACCAGGCTGCCCACGACGGCGCCGAAGATGGCCAGGCCGCTCGCTCCCACCCGGCGAGCGCCGTGGCGCGCCGCCCACAGCTCGATGGCAAACGACCCCAGCGTCAACAGCGCGAGCACCGTCAGCGTCACCGCTCCGACCTTCTGGAAGTCGTCGATCCAGGCCGCCAGCAGCAGGCCGAGGAAGACCAGCGGCGCACCCGGCACCAGCGGCACCACGGTGCCGGCGATGCCGGCGGCCACCAGCAGGCCGGCGAGGAGCCACAGCGGCGCGCGTTCGTCGGCGCCCGGCGGCAAGGCGGCGACGGCGGCGGCAAGCCAGGCGGCGGCCGCCACCTCAACGCCCCGCATCGCCCGGCCGGGCCGGCCCGAAGGCAACCGGACCCGTCTCGGGCAGGCCGGCCTCGACCGGGCCAGGCTGGACTGGTGCGGGCTGGGCAGGGGCCGGCCCTACCACCCTGTGGCATAGGCGGTCGAACCGGCGCCGGTGCAGCCGGCCGTCCGGGAAGTCGTAGTGGTTCGGCACGATGCGCCCGGGAGACATCTCCCGCACCCGCCGCAGGCTGCCGGGAATCAGCTGCGGCGCGCTGTTGAGGATCGGCGCCGGCAGATGGAGATTGAAGAAGTAGCTGGCGAACAGGTCGCCGGTGAACAGGAGGTCGTGCGCGGCGCTGTAGAAGCCGCAGTGGCCCTCGGTGTGCCCGGGCAGGTGCACCACCTTCAGGCCGCCCCAAAAAGGCAGCAGGTCGCCTTCGTCGAACCAGGCATCGACGGGCGCGGCGCGGTACCGCAACACGCCGCGGCCGAAGGCCTCGATCCTGCCGCACCAGCGGCTGACGCCCCGGTAGGGATAGGTGCCCCGGACGTGCAGCTCCTCCTTGGCGTGCGCGAACACCTTGGCGCCCGTCCACTGCCGGATCGCCCACAGGTTGCCGGTATGGTCCAGATGGCCGTGGGTGAGCAGGATGGCCTTCACCGAGTCCCGACCGAGCCCCAGACGGCGCAGGCGGCGCCGCAACAGCGGCAGCTCGCCATAGAGACCGGTATCGATCAGGCAGGCCGAGCGGTCGCCGTCCTGATCCACCAACAGGTGACAGACGCTCATCACCCCGCGCAGCGGATGGACGCCGGCAGGCAGCCCCCGCGCCGCACCGCTGCCGGCGCCCGGCACGCTCAGCGCACCTGCCCCGGGGGCGGCGAGGCGGGCGGTGACGCCGGCGGCGGGCTGGGCGGCGACGATCCAGGAGGCGGCGACCCTGGCGACGGCGGCTTCGAGATCCGCGAGTCGGGAGCCGACGGCGCCGGGGTCGCCGCACCGCCGCCGCCGGGCGGCACCAGCGTGTAGCCGAGCTGGCGCAGCAGCCCCAGCTGGTCGTTGAGGATGAAGACCTCCTGGATCCTGCCGGCGCGGACGAGGAACAGGGCGATGCCGTTGAGCAGCAGCGGCGGCGGAGCCGGCGCGCCGCGCTCGGGCTTCAGCGTGGCCAGCACCACGTAGCGCGCCGCCACCTGGTCACCCTCGGCGATCAGCGCCTGCGGCGAGTATTCGACCTTCGAGAAGAGCTCGCGGAGCCGCTTCTGGGCCTGGCGCGCGGCGTCGGGACCGCGCAGGCTGCCGGCGGCGTTCGGCGAGCGATCGACGAACGAGCTGGCGACGATCTCGTCGAGCTTGTCCAGCTTGCCGGCCGCCAGCACCTCGGTCAGGTAGCGGCGCGCCAGGACCTTGTTCTGCTGCCGATGATCGGCCGCGGCGGCGGCCCCGCCGGCCCCGGTGGCCTCGGTGGCAGCCGGGGCGGCAAAGGCCCGCGGTGCCAGGACAGTCACCAGGACCGCCGCCATCGCCGCAATCGCCGCCGCGCTCCGCACCGCCGGTCTCGACCCTCTCATCGCTCCCTCACCCCGCAGTCCAGGCCCCTCACAGCAGCGCGCCCGCCGGGCCGCGGGCGGCGGCGGCATGGGCCGTGCCCGCGGCGCCGGCCGGCGCCGGTCCGGCCCCATGGTTCCGCTCGTCACCATCCCTGGCCATGGCGATTTCCTTCGTGTCGCGGCATCTCTATGTACAAACGCGGCCTGCGGATCGGTGTTCCCTGCCTCGCCCGTGGGCGGGCGGGAGGCGCGTCGCCCGCGGCCGGGCTCAGGCGAGCGCCGCAGCCAGCCGCTCGAGCCCGGAGAGCAGCTCGGCGCGCGAGCAGGCGAACGAGATGCGGATGTGCGCATCGGAGCCGAAGGCGGCCCCGGGCACCACCGCCACGCGCGCCTCCTCGAGCAGGAACTCGGCGAACTCCACCGACCCCTGGCGGCCTGGCCGGTAGGCCGCCGAGACATCCGGAAAAGCATAGAACGCGCCAGCCGGCGGCTGGCAGCGGAAACCCGGCAGCTGATTGAGGCGGGGAACCAGCAGCTCACGCCGCGCCCGGTACTCGGCGATCATCTCCTCGACCGCCGGCTCGGCCCCGGCGAGCGCCGCCAGCGCCCCCACCATGGCGAACGAGGTGGGGTTCGAGGTGGCATGGCTCTGGATGTTCTCGACCGCCTGCACCACCGCCGGCGGTCCCATCAGGTAGCCGATGCGCCAGCCGGTCATGGCGTACGTCTTCGAGAACGAGCCGACCAGCACCACCGTCTGGGGGAACTCGGCGGCCAGCGCGGCGGCGCTGGCGTGCGGCTGCTCGTAGACGAAGCGCTCGTAGGTCTCGTCCGAGATCACGAGCAGGCCCCGCTCGGCGGCGAAGGCGACGATCTCGCGCAGATCGGCCGCCGGGATGACGCCGCCGGTCGGATTGCAGGGGGAGTTGAGCAGGATGGCCCGCGTCCGGGCGGTCACCGCTTCAAGGATCGGACCGGCGTGGATGCGGAAGCCGTCCTCGTCGCAGGTCTGCACCGGCACCGGCCGCGCCCCGGCGAAGCGGATCTGCTCGTCGAAGCTGACCCAGCTGGGGGCCGGCAGGACCACCTCCTGGCCGTCCTCGAACAGCGCCAGGGCGAGCTGGAACAGCGCCGCCTTGGCACCCACCGTCACCACCGACTGCCGCGCCGTCCAGGGAGCGCCGTAGCGCACTCGGGCCCGCTCCGCCAGCGCCTGGCGCAGCTCCGGGGTGCCGCTGCCGGCGGTGTAGCGGGTGAACCCGTCGGCCAGCGCCTGGCAGGCGGCCTGGACCGCGACCGCGGGAGACGCGAAGTCGGGCTCGCCGGCGCCGAAGTCGACCAGCGACACGCCCTTCGCCTTCAGCTCCAAGGCGCGCCGGGCCACGCGCAGCGTGGCCGACTCTCCCATTGCCGCCGCTCTGGCCGATAGCTTCACCGGCGGATGCTATCACCGGCGCACGCGCGGCAAGGCGCCCCGCGCACGGGGCGCATGCAGGTGGCGCGGCAAGGTGCCCCGCGCACTGGCCGCATGCAGGTTCCGGCGGCAGTCCTGCCGGCGGGCCCGCACGCGCCGGGGCGGTGCGGGCGCGGCGGCCCGGGTGCTATCCTGAAAAGACCATGAATCGCTCCCCGCACCTGCTGCTCCGCTCGCGGCGTCTTGCCGGTGCCGCTGCCCTTGCGCTCGCCGCCGCGGCCGTGCTGCTCGGCGGCAGGGCCGCGCCGGCGGGCGCCGCGATCGCGCGGCCCGAAAAAGCCAAGGTGGCGCTGCAAGCCGACCGTCCCGCGTATGCGGCGGGCGCCGGCGCCCGGCTGTCGGCGCTGGTCGCCATCGAGCCCGGCTGGCACGTAAACAGCCACACGCCGACCTTCGAATACCTCATCCCGACGGAGCTCGAGCTCCAGCTGCCCGCCGGCTGGCCGCCCGCGGCGGTCGAGTATCCGCCGGCCCAGAAGAAGAGCTTCGCGTTCGCCGAGGTTCCCCTGTCGGTCTACGACGGCGACGTGGTGATCCAGGCGCGGGTCACCGTGCCGGCCGGCACCAAGCCCGGCGTCTTTCCCGTGCGCGCACGCCTGCACTACCAGGCTTGCGACCACTCGCAATGCCTGCCGCCGGTCACCTCCGAGTCGCGCCTCACCCTGACGGTCGGCGCGGCGGCGCACGGGGCGGCGCCGGCCGCCGCCGGCGGACCCCTGCCGGTCGCGGGCACGGCTGGCAATGGGGGCAATGCGGACGTCGCGGGCGTCAGCGGAACGGCGGCCGATGCCGGCGCCCACGGCGCGAACGGCGCGCCGCTCAACCCGCTGCCTGGCCACACCCCGGTGGACCTCGGCGCCGGCTCAGGCGCGAGCGCGCCTGGCCCGGCAGCGCCCGGACCGGCAGCGTCCGGCCCGGCAGCACCAGCCCCCCGGCCCGCGGCGCGCCGCGGCGGCCTGGCCGCGATGCTGCTCATCGCGCTGCTCGGCGGCGTGATCCTCAACGCCATGCCGTGCGTGCTGCCGGTCGTGTCGCTCAAGGTCTTCGGCCTGGTGCGTGCCGGCAGCCACGGCCGCCGCGAGATGGTGCGCGGCGCCCTGGCCAGCGCCGCCGGCATCCTGGTCTCTTTCGCCGCGCTCGCCGCGCTCGCCGTCGCGGCCGGCGCCGCGGGCGCCGCCGTGGGCTGGGGGATCCAGTTCCAGCGCCCGGGCTTCGTCGCCTTCCTGACCGTGGTGCTGATCCTCTTCTGCCTCAACCTGTGGGGCCTGTTCGAGATCCCGCTGCCCCGGGCGCTGGCCCACCTGGGAGGCACCGCCGCCCGCGAGGGCCTGGCCGGACATTTCGTGTCCGGCCTGTTCGCCACCCTGATGGCCACGCCATGCTCGGCGCCGTTCCTGGGCACCGCCATCGGGTTCGGTCTCGGCCAGCCGGCACCCATCGTCTTCAGCATCTTCCTGGCGGTCGGCGCCGGTCTCGCGCTCCCCTACCTGGTGCTGGCCGCGGCTCCCGGGGCCGCCCGCTTCCTGCCGCGTCCCGGCGCCTGGATGGAGACCCTGCGCGGGATCATGGGCTTCCTGCTCGGCGGCTCGGCGGTCTGGCTGCTGTACGTCCTGTCGGCCCAGGTCAGCCCCGAACGCCTGGCGACCTTCGAGGTCGGCCTGCTGCTCATCGCCCTCTGCACCTGGCTCCGCCACCGCACCCTGGTTGGCAGGCCATGGGCGCACCGCGCCGCCGGCGCGGCCCTCGCCGTCTCCGCGGTCGCCGCGGTCGCCCTGGCCGCGGCCGGCCCGGGCATCGACGCCGCGGGTGGCGGAGAGGGCGCCGGCGCCCGTCTCGCCGCCCGGGCGAAGCCCGCCGGCCTCATCGGCTGGGTCGCCTTCGACCGCGCCAGGGCCGAGTCCCTGGCGGCGGCCGGCCAGCTGGTCTTCGTCGACGTGACCGCCGACTGGTGCTTCACGTGCAAGGTCAACGAGCGGCTGGTCCTGGACACGCCGGAGATCGCCGCCGCCTTCGCCACCCATCACGTCCTGCCCATGCGCGCCGACTGGACCAACCGCAACGACGCGATCACCCACTTCCTCGCCGACAACGGCCGCTACGGCATCCCCTTCTATCTCCTCTACCGTCCTGGCCGCGAGCCCGTCGTCTTCAGCGAGCTGCCGACCAAGACCACCATCCTCTCCGCTCTCGACGAAGCCGCTGCCGCGGCGGGCAAACAGGCCCGCAAGCTCTGAAGCCGGAGCCTCGCCGCCGCGGCGGCCGGGGTACGATGGCCGCATGGTGTCCCTGCTACGGGAGGTGCTGCCGTTGCTGGCGGCGCTTTACCTCGTCGACTGCCTGACGATCGTGCGGCGCGGCCACTGCCTGTTCTCCTCATGCTTCGGGCAGGACCCGCGCGTCAGGCCGGGCAGGCTCGCCCTTGCCGGCCTGCTGCCCCTCGACCAGGCTTTCGCGCTGTCCCGCCGCGGCGTGATGGCGACCGGCGACCGCCTCTATCTGCCGCCGGAGCAGGCGACCGGGGCGGCGCCCTACCGGCAGGCGAGCTGGACCGAGGTGCCTTACGAGGAGACAGCCGGCCTTTCGGTCGCCGGCAGGACGATTCGCTTCGCCGGCGGCAGGCGCCTGCGCCTCGCCACCGCCGCCGAGGCGCGGGACGTCGCGGCACTGGTTCGCGAGCTGCTGGCGCTGCCGCCGGGCGAGCGGGAGGGCGCCGCTGCCGCCTGGTCCGCGCGAGCGCTCGATCCCGCGCCGATGTCCGCCCGGCTCAGCGCGTTCGAGGCTGCCGCGAGCCCGGTCGCCGCCCTCGGCCTGGCGCTCTTCTGCAACCTGTTCCTGGCCCTGCCGCCGCTCATCTACCTTGGGGTCCCACCCCCCTGGCTCACCGGCACTCTCCTCGCCGCCGCCGCGCTCCTGTGGGCGGGAACCGCCGCGGCCTCGGCGTGGGTGGCGCAGCGCCTGCGCCGCGACGGCCTGATCGCGGGCGAGGGAGCGCTCCTGGCCATCTTCCTGTCGCTGCCGAGCGCCGTGCGCGCCGCGCTCCACCTCGGCCATGACCTCCTGCACGGCTTCGACTTCCTCGCCGCCGCGGCGGTCCTGCTGCCGCGCCAGGCCTTTCTCCCGCTGCTGCGCGCCGAGCTGCACGGCGCCGCGTGCGCAGCGTCAGGGGGCGAAGGCGACAGCGCCGCCTGGAAGCGCCTGTGGGCCGAGCGCCGCCGCCGGCTGGACGGCCTCTTGGGTCACCTGGAGCTCGCAGCCGACCAGGTCCTTGCCCCGCCGCCGCGCCGCACCGCGGCCGCATCCGGATACTGTCCCTTCTGCGACTCGGAGCTCCTGCCCGGACCCGCGCTCTGCGCCAGGTGCGGCACGCCGCTGCTGAAGTACCCCGGCTGACCCGCCAAGGTATCGGCCAGCAAGACCTGGACGCGTCCGGCTATTTCGAGATCCGCGGCGCCGAGGCGTTCAGCCGATCGATTCACCGGGTTGCCCGCGGCAGCTCAGCCGGCGCGCCGCGGTCCCTCGGTGCGGTCAATTCGCCCAGTGGATCGGGACGTCGTACTTCGCGAGCCTGCGGTCGGCGGTGAGCAGCGTCAGCCCTTCGATCCGGGCCTGGGCGATCAGCAGGCGATCGAAAGGATCGAGGTGGTGCGGCGGCAGCTCGCCGGCATGCAGGGCGTGAGCGAGCAGGATGGGCAGGGCGCTCAGCCGGTCTTCCGCCAGCCACCCCCCCAGGAGAGCCGTGGGAGGGCGTGGCAGCCGCAGCTTTCCGGTCTCGTACTTGATCGCGATCTCCCAGGCGCTGGCGGCCGAGAAGAACAGCTCGTTTCTCGGGTCGTGCAAGAGCTGGCGGCCCTGATCCGAAAGACGGTCGGGCTCGCCCACCATCCATAACCAGCTGTGCGTGTCGAGCAGGACCCTCAATCGCGCCCCTCGAAATCGGCAAGGATGTCGTCGGGAAGCGCATCGAAGTCGTCGGCCATCCAGATTTCGCCACGGTGCCTGCCCAGCACGCGTGGCTGCTGCGGCTCCGGCACCGGGACCAGGCGCGCGACCGGCTTGCCGGCGCGCGCGATCACGACCTCCTCCCCTGCCGCTACCTGGCGCAGGAGCCTGGAAAGGTGGGTCTTCGCCTCGTGGATGTTCAGGGACGAGGGCGATGAAAGCCGAGCGGCCCGAAAAGTGCATCGCCGGCATGTGGGGGAGACTTCGGGGACGAGGGGGACAGCATCATGAGCCAGCACAGCCGCAGGGCATCCAGGGACTTGGGCACGAGACAGCACCGCCGCATCGGCCGCATCGGTCGCCTGGCGTTCTCGTCCGCACTGGCGGCCGCGTTGACCGCGGCCGCCGCGACGTCGCCATCCACCGCCGCAGCCGCCGCCCCGGTCGCGCCGGCCCCGGTTTCGATCCAGGAGTGGGACGTGCCGACACCGAATTCGCGGCCGCACGATCCGGCGGTGGCTCCGGACGGTGCGCTCTGGTACACGGGCCAGATGGCCAACCATCTGGGGCGCCTGGATCCGGCCACCGGCCAGATCAAGGAGTTCCCGCTCAAGACGCCTGGCTCCGGACCGCATGGCCTGGCGGCAGACCGCGATGGCAACATCTGGTTCACCGCCGCTTTCAAGGGCTACATCGGCAGGCTGAATCCCGAGACCGGCCAGGTCGCCGAGTACCCCTTGCCGGACCCGCGGGCGCGCGATCCCCATACCCCGGTCTTCGACCAGGGAGGACTCCTGTGGTTCACCACCGAGCAATCGAATTTCGTGGGGCGGCTCGACCCGCGGAGCGGCGACATCCGGCTGCAAATGGTGCCGACGCCGCACGCCGTGCCCTACGGCATCGCCGTCACCGCCCAGGGCGTGCCCTATTTCTGCGAGTTCGGCGCCAACAAGCTCGCCAGCATCGACCCGCGGACCATGGCCATCTCCGAGGTGGTGCTGCCGGACCCGGCGGCGCGTCCGCGGCGGCTGGCGGTGGCCGGCGACGGCACCATCTACTACACGGACTACGCCCGCGGTTATCTCGGGCATTTCGACCCCGCCACCCGCAAGGTCGAGGAATGGCCTTCTCCGGGCGGGCGCGCCGCGAAGCCGTACGGCATCGCGGTGACCCCGGATGGGCTCGTCTGGTACAGCGAGTCCGGCGTCGAGCCCAACACCCTGGTGCGCTTCGAACCCGCGACGAAGCGCTTCGCCGTCGCCGTGGTGCCTTCCGGCGGCGGCGTGATCCGCAACATGGCGCCAACGCCGGATGGACGGTTGTACCTGGCCTGCAGCGGCGTCAACAAGGTGGCGGTGGCAACGCCGGCGCGCGCGGGCCGTTAGCGCAAGTGCCCGCATAGCCCCCCGCCGGCCCAGCGGGTCAGTTCACACCGGCCGTGGGGACGATCCAATCGCCTTCGGCAAGCAACGGCGGTTCGGCGCCCGCCGCGGCCAGCTTCACGAGGTAGCAGCCCTTGGCGGCGAAGCGCTGCCCGGCGCCCAGACCCAGGCGGGGGAACACTCCCGGGTTGGCGGCCCGTTCGGTCTCGCGTTCGATGGTCTCGACGAAATACTCGCGGGAGAAGCGGCCGGCGAGCCTCTCGAGCGCGTCGCCGGCCATGGCGAGCGCGAAGTAGGTGTCCAGGCGGATCCTCTCGTGCGGACCGGCGACGGCGCGCGACCGCAGCCAGGCGCGGGCCCGGTTGCCCTCGGGCGCGGGCCTCCCCGGCAGGGCGAAACGGTAGGTGAGGCGCGTCCGCTCGCGGAGGACGGCCGGCAGCGGCGGCAGGGTTTCCCCGAGCAGGCTGTAGGAGAGATAGAGCTGGCGCACGCCCGCGCTGCTGGCAGCTCCGGCGGTGCCAGTCGGGCCGCCTGCACAGGCACCGCCGTCCGGGCCGCCGGCGCCGGGGGAGCCCGGCGTGCCGCCGGCGGCGCCGGTGACGAGAGCCGGCAGGAGGGCAGCCGCGTCCCGCCGGTCGAGCCACAGCACGACCGCGGCCGGCCGCCGGCCATCCAGGCGGGCCGCCAGGGCCGCGGCCGGCGCCGGCGCGTCCGCCCCGATGACCAGTTCCTCGACGTGCACCGGCGCTGCCGCACCCGCCATCGCTTCACGGAGCGCCGCCGCGGCCGTGTGGCCCGGCGCCGTGTCGCGGTACACCTGCACCACCCGCTCCGCCGCCTGCTCCACCACCCGCCCCGCCGCCTGCCCAGAGCCGCCGAGCTCCACGAGATGCCGGGCCAGCGCCCGGCCCTCGAGCGCCAGCCCGGCGGACAGGTAGAGCGTCCAGGCCCCGGGCGGTGAAACGACGGGCAGGTCGGTATTGGGAAAGACGCAGGGGACCTCGCGGCGCTCGCAGAACTCGTGTACCGGCCGCCATCGGGCGGCGCCCGTGGCAATGCCGCTCAGCAGGGCGAAGACCGGCTGCGCGCCATAGCTCCGCTCGAGCTGGGCGCCCCAGGTCGCCTCCGGCCCCCGCAGCTCCCAGACGTGGAGCGCCCATTCGCGCCAGGTCTGCCGCAGCTCGTCGCGATAGCCCGGCGAGGCCGGCGGCCGTGACAGTTGACGGCGCGTGTCGCCGTTCTTCGCGGCGCAGAACGCCCGGGCGACGTCGAGCATCGCGCGGCGCCTCTCGGGTTCGACGTCGCCGGCGACCACCACCGCGAAGTGGATGACGGCCGCATCCACGCCCGGCGCCGGCGCCGCCGACAGCGTCCGCAGATGGGCAGCGAGGTCCGCCATGGCGCCGGCATCCAGCTCGTAGCGCGGCATCAGCGGATCGAGCGCACGTCCGCGCGGGTCCGTCCCACGGCGCACCGCCGCCGCCAGGGTCTCGCTCGTATAGGCCGGCCGCTGCGCCACCGCGGCCGACCGCAGCCTGGTCCAGGAGGCCTGGGCCAGCTCCTCCCGGTAGAGCTTGCCAAGCAGCTCGGCAGGCGCCGGCTGCCGGCCCCCGAAGAGGGCCGGCGCGGTGATGGGCGGCACCAGCGTGCCCCCCTCGACACCGCCATAACCGCTGGCCCGGTGGCAACCGGCGCAGGCAAGTCGCGCCGTCTCGACCGCGACGCCCTCGGCGCCACCGCCACCCGCCCCGCCCGCGACGCCCTCGGTGCCGCCGCCACCCGCCTCGCCCGCGACCACGGCCCGCACCGGCCTGCCCGAGGGCAGCACGCCGTCGCGATAGATGCGGCGGCCGCGCGCCGCGGCCGCGGCCGTGGCCTCGGCCCCCGCCCCCACCGGCAACGCTGTCCCTGGCACCGCCGCCGCACGCGCAGTCGCCGCTGTCGTCGCCGGCGCCGCTGGCGGCGCTGTCACCGCTGGCGCCGCTGTCATCGCTGGCGCCGCTGTCACCGCTGGCACCGCTGGCGTCGCTGGCGGCGCTGGCGGCGCTGGCGCCGCTGCTCTCGCCGTTGCCGATGCCTGTCCGGCGGCCCTGGCAGCCGCCACCCTGGCGTCTTTCGCGAGTCTCTCCGCAGCCGTTCCTTCCTCGGCTCCTCCGGCCGGCGCCCCGGTCGCTGCCGCCAGCGTGCGGACCTCGGCCGCGAGATCGGCGGCGGTCGGCAACCCTTCGAGGCGGAGCCAGGGCTGCCCCGGCGCCGCGCGCGCCCAGGTCAAGGGCTCGTGACGCATCTTGTTGCCGCGGTAGGCATCGAAGCCACGCTCGACCGCGATCACGTCCTCGAGGCGGCCGGTCAACAGCCGCCACCGCGGCCCGGCGCCGAACCGCTCGGCGTACGCCGCGAGCCGCGCCGGCGTGTCCTCGTCGGGGTCGATCGAGATCGACAGCAGGCGCGCGTCCGGCAGCCGCTTCGCGACCGCCGCGAAGGTGCCCGCGAGCACCGGACAGATCGTCGAGCAGGTGGTGAAGATGAATTGCACCAGCACCGGGCCGGGGCGGGCCAGCTCGTTGGCCAGGCGCACCCGCGCGCCACCCTGGTCCACCAGCGTGACGTCGGGGATCGAGCAGCCGACGGTCCTTCGCGAGTAGCGCTCCGGGGACCCGCCGCCGGCAGAGGCTGGAGCCGAGTCGCGCTCCGGGGAACCGGCGCCGGCAGAGGCTGGGGGCGAGTCGCGGACCGGGGACCGGGCGCCGGCAGGAGCTGGGGCCGAGTCGCGCCCCGGGGACCCGGCGCCGGCGGCAAGCAGGCCGCAAACGCCAGCCAGCAACACCGCCGCGCCTCGGCGCCGGCCGCTGCCGCCGGCGCGCCTGCCCACCCCGGGCGCCGCCCCACCAGGAAACATTGTTAGTGCACCGAGAAGATCGCCACGTCGTGATGGGTCGGATCGAATTGGTAGAACCGCAGCCGGCGCGCCGGGTCCCAGTTGAAGGTGATATCGACCTTGGCCGTGCCGAGTCGCTCGCGGCTCGCGGGGTCCGCCGCCGGCACCTTGACCATCGTCGAAAAGGCAGGCCACCAGTAGTTGCGGCCGAACGTGAACCAACAGCCCGATCCGGCGTCCTTGACGGAGGACTTGAACTGATTCTCCCAGCCCCGGGCGCCGCCGAAGTCCACGACCATGTAGCCGTGGTCGAAGTAGTCGCCGTTGTAAAGCGTCGCCGTGTACCTGGTGCCCCGCGTCTGCCACTGCGGGAAGATCCGCAGGTTGCCGTCGGCGAACTCGCCGTAGATGGTGTTGTCGGCGTAGAACAAGGTCATGTCCGTGGTCTTGTCGACCTTGACGCCGTGCGGCAGCCGGGTGCGGTCCTGCCAGTCGTCGAACGCCTCGCGCCCCTCCGTGGCCAGCGCGCCGAGGCGCTCGAGGTCCCCCCGCTCGGCGGCGGTCCGCGCCTCGCGCAGGGCGTTCCACATCCGCTTGCTGGGGGCCAGGTCGCTGATCTGCGCGATCGCGCGGAGCTTCGCCGCCGTGCTCGAACGCGGGTGTGCGCCGAACACCGAGGTTTCCCATTGCACCAGGTTCTGGCAGCCGACCACGGTGTTGGCGTCGTCCATCACCTGGGCGCGCGGCGGATGCATGCGCCAGCCCCAGGTGTAGACCAGGTGGTAGTACTTGCCGGGGGCCATCTTGACCCTGAAGACGTTGCGCGTGCCGTCCTGCATCGGGAAGAACGTCACGTCCATCCCGGCCAGCGGCGGCCCCGCGCAGCTCGGCGGGGGCGGCACCTTGCAGGTCGGCGGCGGCGCCGGCGTCACGTTGCAGCTCGGGGGCGGCGGCGGTGCCTTGCAGCCCGGCGGCGGCAGGTCCGAATACATGACGTACGGCGAGAAATCGTCCTCGCCGCGATTCAAGACGTCCACGGTATAGACGATCGTCCAGGGCACGTCCGGGACCGCGCTGACGTCGAGCAGGCTGGTGTCGGCCTCGATGTGCTCGTCGTACCAGACCTGGTGGACATGCAGCTCGCCGCCGATCACCCTGCCTGTCTGATCGACGATCGGCTGCACCTTCTTCACCTTGTCGGGCCCGTCGTAATGCAGCAGCGGCAGGCCGCTGTAGGCGCGGTACTCGACCGGATTGCCTTCGAGGATATCGATACCCATCTCGATCGCCCGCATCACCAGCGGCCTGGTGACGGCGCTCCCCGCGCTCTGCCGCTCCTTCGCATACCGGCTCATGGCGTCGAAGATGCTCGCCAGGTCGTCGCGGGGCGAGGTCGCGTCGATCTGCGAAACCACCGGATCGCCCTCCAGGAGGTTGTAGGCGATCGACGGCGTCGAGGGCAGCGTGTTCGGGATCTCGTTGCCGGCGCCGTCGAAGAGATCGGTGTAGATCGTCGGCAGGAAGTTCGTCCCCGGCGGATCCAGGTACGGAAAGCTGGACGGGAAGATGCTCTCGCCGGTCTGGATCGTGGTGGTGTCGCCGGCGATGGTCTCGTGCGACGGGCATGGCCGCGGCTGCGGATGCGGGTGCCGGTAGGGACTGCCCGCGGGCGGCGGGGCGGCCGGCGCCGGCGCGGCGGACGGCCCGGCAGGCGGCGCGCCCGTGGGTGCAGGCGCGCCTGGCGCCGCGGCCGATGACGACGGCGCGGTCGATGGCGGCACCACGGCCGGCGGCGGCGCGACGGCCGGCGGCGGCGCGGTCAGCGGGACCGAGGACACCGGTGGCGCGGCCTCCGCCGCCGAGGCCGCTGCCGCGGCAACGGCCGGGGCGGCAACGCCGAGCGCGGCAGCCGCCAGCCCCGCCGCCAGCAGCAGCGCGAGGACCCGCGGCGCCGGCCCGCGCCGCCGGGGCGGACCGCCGGCGGTGACCGGCTGTCCCGGCCGCACCCACGAGAGCCTGGCCGCCAGCGCATGGGGGTCCAGCCGCGCCGGCGCCGCGCCCCACAGATCCGCCGCCGCGTTGCCATAGCGCACCAGCCCTTGCGAGCAATCCTCGACCGGCGCCGCCCCCACCGCTCCGGCCGCCCCAGCCATACCAGCCGCACCAGCCACCGCCGAGAGGTGGTGACCATCGTGCGCGAACAGCCGTGAGCGCAGCGCGTGGATCGCGGCCGGCTCGCCGGTCAGGAACAACCAGCCGGGCCCGGCGCCGTGACGCGCCGCGAACGCCGCCAGTGCCCGGGGCGTGTCGCGCTCGGGCTCGCCGGTGATCGAATAGAAGAAGACCTCGCGCCCCATGCGCTCGCCGAGCAGCTGCTGCACCTGGACGAGATTGGCGGTCACCGGGTTGTCGGCGTCGCCGGCGATCGACATGAAATTGATCATCACCGTCTTGCCGCGGACGAGATCGTTGTAGAACAGCGCCTGGCGGTTCTCGTGCGAGGTGACGACGACGTTGGGGATCCAGCCGGCGGCGGCGGGCCCGCAAGCCGGGGCCGCCGGCGCCAGCCCGCCCGGCGCCTGGCCGCCCGCGGCCTGCCCGCCCGGCGCCAGCCCGCCCGCAGCCGGCCCGCCCGGCTGCGCTGCCGCCGCGTCGAGCCTGTCCTCGGGGAACCCGGTCGCGGCGGCGGCCGCCGCGCCGGTGGCCAAGGCTGCCAGGATCTCTCTTCGATTCATGATCCGGTCTCCTTTCAGCGCGAGGGCGGCTGGTCCTGGGCGGTGGCGCTCGCCGGCCGCGGCTCCATGTGGGGGAGCTCGTCGGGCCGGCCGTAGACGTCGGCCGCTGGCCGCGGTCCGGTGAACCCCCTGCCCGGTTCCACGATGTCCCAACGGATCATCATGGCGTGATCCTCGTGCACCACGTTGTGGCAGTGCAGGACGTACTTGCCGAGGAAGTCCTCCCATTTCATGTAGACCTTGATCTCGTCGCCCGGCAGCAGGGTCGCGATGTCGCGGCGGCGGCCGCCCATGAAGCGCTCGATCGGCTTGCGCGCCGCCTTCTGCTGGGCGAAGTAGCCGAGCAGCTTCGACTTGTTGTCCCTGACCTCCGTCTGGACGTCCTCGTAGCGGACCGGCGTGCCGTTGACCTCCATCAGCATGTACTCGGTGAAGTGGCTGTGGATCGGGTGCGACCAGTTGGTGCCGCCGTTGCGGAGGGTCCAGATCTCTGCCGAGCCCTGCTCGATGCCGGCGTCGATGCGGTTGGGGTCCATGATCCTGCCGTTGATGGTCCACAGGCCGCCGACGTAGTCGAACACCCACAGCCGCTCCCGCTTGACCAGGCTGAGGTCGACGGCAGGCAGGTCGCGGAAGAAGTCCGGAACGCGGCTGGGGTCCTTGGCCGCCGCCGCGACGACCTGGAACTGCATCAGGCCGTCGCCGGGATCGAGCAGCCTGCCCGACGGACCCTGGCCGGTCACCTGCTCGAGCCGGTTCAGCAGCACCACCTTGTCGCCCGCGCGGTAGTGCGAGAAATCGACGATCACGTCGACCCGTTGCCCGACGCTCAGGTAGATGCTTTCGGCCTCGACCGGTTCGGGCTGGAAATTACCGTCGCCGGTGATGATGGTGAAAGGCTTGCCCGAGCTCAGGAACAGCTGGTAGAAGCGCGACGGGCCGCCGTTCAAAATCCGCAACCGGTACTTGCGCCGCTCGACCCGGAAGAACGGCTGGATCTTGCGGTTGACGGTGAAGCGGTCGCCGAGGATGCCGTTGGTATTGAAAGGGTTCCAGCGCACCTGGCCGCCGGCGTCGAACATGATGTCCTGGAGGATCAGCGGCACGTCGTAGTTGCCGCTCGGCAGCCGCCAGGCGCGCGGGTTCGGATCGTTCTCGTTGCCGGAGTCCTGCTCGTCGAACAGCAGGTAGAAACCCGCCAGGCCGGCGTAGACGTTGGCGGCCGTGAAATCCAGGCGATGATCGTGGTACCAAAGCGTGGTCAGCTTCTCGCGCTCGTCGAACCCCGATGGGAAGTTGCAATAATGATGGTCCCAAAACTCGCCCGAATCGATCCAGTCCTGGGGATTGCCGTCGCTCTCGGAGGCGGTGTGGCCGTTGTGCAGGTGGGCGGTGGTCGAAGGCAGGGCGAAGGTGACGCGGCTGACCCCGACCGGCGGCAGATCGTTGATGCGCCGCACCAGGACCGGTTCGCCGTAGCGCGCGCAGTAGGTGGGACCCGGGGTCGAGCCGTCGAAGCCCCACGACCAGCTGCCGGCGGCGTAGGGCGGGTCTGGATGATAGGTCCACAGGAATTCCTGCTCCCGGATCTCGTAGAGCTTCTTGGGCAGGAACTCTTCATAGCGCTGATGGGCGCGCGGGTCGGGAGGCGGGTCGAGACGCGCCACCGGCTGCTTGATCGGCGGCACGAACAGCTCGCCCACGAAGGGCCGGACCGGCGGGCTTGCGGTGGCCAGGTCCGGCGGCTCGCCGTCCGGAGGGCAGAGGAACCGCAGCAGGTCCTTCCGGTCGTCGGCCCAGGCGCCGCGGCCGGCCGCCAGGGCGCCGCCCCCGGCCGCCAGGCCCAGCTTCAAGCAATCCCGTCGTCTGATCATCGGCTGCTCCCTGGCCCGGCCCGCGGGCGCCGGCGGCGCACGCGGCGACAGACACCATCGCGCGCGCGGCGCAATTCCGGCAGCTCCGGGCTCGAGGCCGATCGAAGGGCTCGAGCGTTCACGGCTCGTCAGGAGGCGACTACTTGGTGCCTGCCAGCTTAATCGGAATCCGGCCGCCGGCGCCGCGGGCCGGCGCCGTGTAGCCCGGAAATGGATCGAACGATCCAGCGAGCATCGCCGGGCCGCGCACCGCGGGCTACAGCAGCGACGGGCCGGCAGGGAGGCCGTTCAGGAACTCGGACGCGGCGCCCCTCAGCCAGACGTGCCGGTCGTCGATCCTCTTCGCCAGCAGGACGCGATGGGCGAAGACGGCCCCGACCAGGCCGCCGAGCAGCCCAAAGAAGCCGACCATGTAGAGCCATGCGAGCTCGGTGCGGCCCGTCCCCGCCACGAAGAACGCCGCGATCCCGACGAGGAGCGCCACCCAGCTCGCGGTGATCGCCTTGCGGCGGCGCTTCAGGTGCCGGTCGCAGAGAGGCGCGGCGATCCGGGCGCGCTTGCGCACCAGGAGCGCCGTCACCACGTACAGCAGCCACGCCACCAGCAGCAGATACAACCAGGGGCTGTGCCAGTAGAGCGTCTTGGTGATCCGCGCCTGCGCCGGGGCGTTGCAGCGGACGCAGCGGTCCGGCAGCTCCGCGCCGCGCTCCATGACCACCAAACGCTCGCTGCGCCAGCAGCCGCCCCGCGGCTCGCCGAAGCCCGGGAACGCCGGCCCGCCCACGATCCTGGTGCTGCGCGGCGCCGCATAGGGATCGACGCTGGGCGCCTCGGCGGCGGCCTGGCGGGCCGCTGGTGCGGCCGTGGCCGGCGGCGCGGCACCGGCGGCAGTCGGGGGCGGCGCCTGCTGCTGCCGCGGCCGCGGCGCCGCGGAGGGCGCCAGCTGGAGCTGCGCCGCGCGCTCCAGCTTGGCGAACACCACGCCGCAAACCGGGCACTCGGACGCCTGCGGCAGGCGCTCGAATCCGCACTTGGGGCACCGGCTCTCCATCGTCGCTCTCCCTTCGCGCATTCGCGCGGCCTCGGGGTTGCCGGCGGTCACAGCATCCCGGAACGCTTGATCTGCAGATAGCTGCGCACGATGTGCCGCGGCAGCAGCGCCGGCTCCACGTCCAGGGCGAGCGCGCCGGCGCCGCGCAGGCGCTCGAAGGTCCGGGCGCGCAGCTCCAGGTATCTCTCCACCGCGCTCAGCCGCAGCGCGCCGTCGAAGTCGTCCGGCACCTGCTCGCGCACCTGCCGCAGCACCGTCTCGCGCAGGCTGGCGAGCAGCACGACGTTGCGGCCGCGCAGCAGGCGCAGGGCCGGCAGCAGGTCGTCGGCATCCTCGTCGCGCAGGTTGGAAAGGAGCACCACCAGCGCCCGCCGCCGCTGCCGCGTCATCAGCACGGTTGCCGCCTCGAGGTAGTCGGACACCTGCAGCGAGGGCTCCAGGTCGTAGACCCGCTGCACCAGGGCGCCCAGGCCGGCGGCGCCTTTGACCGGCGCCAGCCAGCGCTGCTCGCCGCCGAAGCTCAGGAAGCCGACCGCGTCGCCCTGGCGCAGGGCGACGTAGGCGAGCAGCAGGACGGCATTGAGCGCATGGTCGAAATGTGACAGCTCGGCGTCGCGGGCGCGCATGCGCCGGCCGCAATCGACCAGGAACACCACCTGCTGGTCGCGCTCGTCCTGGTAGGCGCGGGAGATCAGCTTGCGCCGGCGGCTGGTGGCCTTCCAATCGATGCGCCGCAAGCTGTCGCCGGCGCGATACTCGCGCAGCTCGCGGAACTCGAGCCCTAAGCCGCGCCGCGGGTCCACGCGCACGCCCATGCGCGCCAGCCACGACTCCTCGGCCAGCAGGGCGTAGCGCGCCACGGCCTGGAAGTTGGGCAGCACTCTGACCGGTTGCGGCGCGCCGGCAGCCAGCCGCCGCCGCCACAGGTCGCCGGGCGAGCGCACCAGCAGATCGACGCTGCCGAAGCGCTGATTGCCGCGCCGCGTCGGGCGCAGCCGGTAGCGCAGCGCGGCGGCGCCGCCGCTCGGCGGCAGCACCACGCGGCGCGGCAGCCCCGACGCCTCGGCGCCGTCGGGGTGGTCGTCCGCCACCTCGAGCACCAGCCGCCGCGGCGCGCGGTTGACGAGCCGCAGCTCGACCTCGCTGGCCACCCCCAGCGGCAGGGCCGCCGCCACCGCGCGCTCGGCGCCCGGCGCCGGCAGCCAGCGCAGCCGCAGGCACTCGACGGCCGCGCCGAGCGCCAGGGCGCCGGCAGCCGCCGTCCACGCCGGCAGCAGCGGCCGCCACAGCGCCGCGGCCAGGCCCAGGACGGACCAGCCGGCGAGCAGGGCCACCAGGCCGCGGCCCGGCCTCACGTCCGCGGCGCCTCGACCTGCTCGAGCAGCGCGGCCACCAGATGCTCCGCCCGCTGTCCCTCGATCTCCACCTCGGGGCTGACGATCACGCGGTGCTCGAGCGTCGGCAGCGCCACGGCCTTGACGTCGTCCGGCACCACGAAGTCGCGGCCGGCCACGAGCGCCATCGCGCGCGCCGCCCGCACCAGCGCGATGGCGCCGCGCGGCCCGGCGCCGACCCGCAGTCCCTGGTGGGAGCGGGTGGCGCGCACGATGCGGACGACGTAGTCCATGATGCGGTCGTCGACCAGGATGCGGGCCGCCACCGCCTGCAGCGACAGCACCGCCTCGGGGCTGGCGACGGCGGCGACCGGCGAGACGTCCAGCTCGTCGGCCACCTTGCCCGCGGTGACGCCGCGCACCAGCGCCATCTCCTCGTCGTGGCTGGGGTAGTCGATCCGCACCTTGAAGAGGAAGCGGTCCAGCTGCGCCTCCGGCAGCGGGTAGGTGCCCTCGTGATCGATCGGGTTCTGGGTGGCGAGGGCGAGGAAGGGCCGCGGCACGTCGAAGGGCTGCCCCTCGATGGTGATCTGGCGCTCCTGCATCACCTCGAGCAGCGCCGCCTGTGTCTTCGCCGGCGCGCGATTGATCTCGTCGGCGAGCAGCAGGTTGGTGAAGGCCGGGCCGCGGCGGATGCGGAACTGCCCGCTCGCGGCGTCGAACACGGCGTGGCCGGTGACGTCGGCGGGCATCAGGTCGGGGGTGAACTGGACGCGCGAGAAGCGGCCGCCGATGGCCCTGGCCAGCGCCAGCACCAGCAGCGTCTTGCCCAGGCCCGGCACTCCCTCGACCAGCACGTGGCCGCCGGCCAGCAGCGCGGTGAGCACCAGGCCGACGACGCGCTCCTGGCCGAGCACCACGCGGCCGACCTGCTCGCGGATCTGGCCCACGACCGCCGCGGCTTGCTGCACCGAATCGTCGACAGCAGGAGGGGTCTGGCTCAAAGCGATCTCCTCAACATGGCGAGCGTGCGAATGGTGGCCAGGAAGCTGACCTCGTCGTCGACGCCGGGGCCGTGCAGCGCCTCGGCCACCAGCTGGGGCGGCAGGCCCGAGGCCGCGCCCAGCCGCTGGATCAGCTCCGGCCCCTGAAGCTTCGACCATGCCGGGCGGCGGGCTTCGAGACGCTCGCGCAGCCCGCGCCTGACACCCTCGACGAGGGAGCGGCGCTGGCGTCCATGGTCGCCGTGCCAGAGCCAGCGGCCCGCGGCCTCGAGATGCTCGAGCAGGGCGCGCCGCTCGTCGGGCGGGTCGGGCAGCAACGGACCGAAGCGCGCCGCGGCCCGCCAGGCGAGCGCCGCGACGAGCAGCAGCGCCGGCAGCACGGCGGTCCAGGCGTATTGCGCCAGCAGCGTCGCGAGCGCCGGCATGTCGTCGTAGGCGCTCAGCTCGACGCCCGCGGGCGGCGGGCGGCGGGCGCCGCCGTGGCGCCCGACCACCAGCCACAGCAGGAAGGCGGCGTTGTCGTGCTTGCCGATCAGGTGGTTGAGCATGAAGCGGTCGCTGCCCACCACCGTCAGCTCGCCCTTGCCATACGGGAACACGAGGACCGTCGCGCCGAGCTCGTCGCCGCCTTTGAAAACGGCGGCGGCGCGGGTGTCCACCAGCCGCGCGAGCTCGTGCATCTGCACGATGCCGTCGTCCTGGATCGGCATGAGCGGCAGGCGTATGCGACCGAAGGACCGCGACGACGCCTTCGCGGCGACCCGTTTTTCCTCGACGCCGAACGCCGCCAGCAGCGGGTCCGGCGAGGTTCCCGCAGACGGCTTGCCGGCGGGGTGCCGAGGTGTCACGTTCACCTCCCAGCTCTCCGCCGGGGTGACGATCAAACGGCCGCCCTGTCGCATCCACGCCAGCAGCTCCGGCAGGCGCAGGCGGGCGACCGCCGGCGAACGGTTCAGCAGCACCAGCACGCGGTCGGGCGGCGGCATGCCGATCTCGCCGTCGCGGCGGTGCACCGGGTAGCCGAACCGGGACAGCAGGTGCTCGGCGGCCAGCCAGGGGTTGGCGGCGGCCGCGCCGCGCAGGCCAACCTCGACGGTTTCGACTTCCGGTTCGTAATAGCGCAGGTACAGCCGGCCGCCGGCGACGAGGGCCGCGCCGGCGAGCAGCGCGAGCAGCACCGTGCGGCCGCTGGCGCGCCAGCGCGGCCTCAGGGTCGCGGCTCCGATCGTCGCCGGTCGCGATGCTCTCTGCTGGCCGCGGCGCATCGATGCTCCCTGCTGGCCGCGGCGCATCATGATCCCGCCGCGCCGCCTGGTGACCCGGCCGCGGCGCCGCTCGGGCCGGCGGCGCCGGTCACGGCGGCGTCCGCGGCACCGAAGGTCCGGCTCCAGCCGGCGCACAGGTCCCGCATGTCGGGGGCGTCCGGCTCGCGGCGGCCATAGGCAACCGCCTGCCAGGACGCGGTGAGCCGTGCAAAGAGCGGCTCGGCGGCGGCGGCGATGCCGGCGCCGGTCCCGGCATCGGTGGCGGCGCCCGCGCCAGCCGCGGCGGCGGCGGCACCCGCGGCCGCCGCGTGGCGGCGCACGGCGAGCAGGCAGTCCCCCTCGGTCCAGCTCTCCGCGAAGCGGATTGCGGTCGCGGCCATCAGCGCCGCGAGCGCGCCGCGGTAGAGCAGGCTGAGCGCCGAGGCCGCCTCGCCGCGCTCCCACAGCTGCCAGGCAGCCGCCGGCACGTCGGCGGGCAGCGAGGATGGGCGCACGTCGAGGCCGTGCACGGTGAGCGGCGGGGCATCCGCGCTCGCCGCGTCCGGCCGGCCGCCGGCACCGGCCCGGCTCCTGCCCGGCAGCAGCCAGGCGCGGCGCCAGCGCAGCAGCGCCCAGGCCAGGGCGCCCGCACACGCCGCCGCCAGCAGGCGGACCTGCACCCGGTGCGGGACCCGCGGCACCAGCGGCCACTCCCAGTCGCTGTCCGCGGCGGCCTTGGCCCCCGGGCTGCGCGGCACCCAGCGGATGCGCTGGTCCTCGGTCGCGAAGTCCGGGGAGCTCAACACCTCGGCGACCGCCGTCCGCACCTGGCGGCCAAGCGGAGCGGGAGGGTCTCCCGCCGCGGGGGCGCCGCGCGCGCCGTGGCCGCCGCGGCCAGCGGCGGCGGCGCCACGGCCTGGCCGAACGCCAGGAACGCCAGGCCGAACCCAACCAGCAGCAGAGGGGACCCGGCAGGGCGGGGCAAGGCCGGCAGCGCTGCGGGCGGGGGCGCTGCGGGCGGGGCGGTCCCGCACCTCCTCCATTAGCATTAGCCAGGCGGGACCTGTGCAAGAGGGAAAGCTGGGTGAGAGTCGGGATGGCGGAATTGCGAAAGGAGGAACCATGAGCGAACGCGACGGATATGAGCCCGCCGTCCCCCGGGCGGCCGCCGCTGAAGTCATCGTCTGGACGCGGAGCAAGCTGGCCTGCATCCTCGCGCCGGCACGCTAAACGAGCAGGCCAACTGGCCCTAGCGGCTTGTCTAACATACGCGACTTGCGTAGACTTCCTCCGTGGAGTTCATCGAGACGCCGTTATTTACCCGACTCCTCAGCCGCTACCTGGCAGATGACGAGTACCGGCGGCTCCAGGTCCATATGGCCCTCGATCCCGATGCCGGCGACGTCATGCCTGGGACGGGCGGTTGTCGCAAGATGCGCTGGGCAGATCAGACGCGGGGCAAGGGAAAGCGCGGCGGCCTCCGGCTGATCTACTGCCACCTGGTGCAGGACGGGCAGATCTGGCTGCTGACGCTGTACGCCAAAGGCGAGGTCTTAGACCTGAGCGCCAAAGAGAAGCGCCTGCTCAAGGCGGCGATTGAGGACGAGGTACGGCAGCGTTCGCTTCGCCGCCGGTCGAAAGGGAGATAAGGATGCCCAGGACGAGCAAGAAGGTTCAGAGAGCTGGCGCCGCCATGAAGAGCGAGGAGCGAAGCCTGTTTCGTGAATTGATGTCGGGTGTGAAGGCGATGGGCCAACACCGCGAAGGGCTTCTCACATTGCGCACCCATGAAGTTGTGCCCATAGCCCTTCCGGCTTTGAATCCACGACTCGTGCGCGAGACGCGCGAAGCCTTGCACATGTCGCGGCAAGTCTTTGCCTTGAAATTGGGCGTTAACCCCCGCACGCTCGAGCGCTGGGAGCAGGGTCGCAGCAAGCCTAACGAGCAGGCGGCGGCGCTGATCTGGTTGGTGCGAAAATACCCGGACACTCTGGAGCGGCTCGAGTCTCTAAGTGTCCCCGAACGCCTGAAATAACGTCGACTCGATCGGCGCCGCATTGACAGCTCCCCCTGCAGCAGCGTATAAGAACCGCAACTGCTGTGCTGAAGCGAAAGGAAAGCCCATGCGCAAGGCCTTGACAGCGTTCTTCCTGGCCGCCGCTATCGTCCCGGCGCTCGCCGCCCAGACCGGACCGGCCGCCGGCGTGGGCACGGAGGGCTCGACGGGCAGCGCCACCCAGCTGGTGGCTACCGGATCGAAGCTTGATGCCTTCGCGCCCTCGACCGGCCTCATCTATCACAATGGTCCGGTGCTCCTCACCGCGAGGGCGGTCTTCATCTTCTGGGGGCCGACCTTCGCGAATCCCGCGTCGCCGGACTACGCCTACGCCCAAGCGCTGATCGCTTTTCGCAACCAGCTCGGCACGAGCCACCCATACGACATCATCACTCAGTATTACCAGATCGTGGGCGGCGTCAAGCAATATATCGAGCTCACCAACCTGGGCGGCGGCACCCCTGATTGGTTCGACACCTCGACGCCGCCGACCGATGTCACCGACGCCAAGGTGCAGGGCGAGGTGAGCAAGTACCTGGCGAGCCATGCCTTCGACGTCGATTCGATCTACCAGGTGTTCATCCCCAGCACTTCCTATTCCTCCGACGGCGGCATCACCTCCTGCGGCGGGCCGGATGTGGGTTACTGCTCCTATCACAGCTACTTCACCAGCGGCACCGACAACGTCGTCTACTCCATCCAGCCCTATCCGAGCTGCTCCGCCTGCCAGGTTGCCGGCATGACCACGACGCAGATCCAGGAACGCTTCATGTGCGGCGAGACCCGCGAGTCGGTGACCGATCCCCTGACGACCGGCTGGTGGTCGGCAGCCGGCGGGGAGTGCGATGCCCTGTGCAGCTGGCAGTTCAGCACCTCCACCCCCTGCGGCAAGACCTGGTCGAACGCCGCCGGCAAGTGCGTAAGCTGAGGACGAGCCCGGCCCGGGCGACCGGCGGCGGGGCCTTTCTACCTTGCTCGAGGAGCGGATACTATTACTGCCATGTCCACGCGGACCATTCCCCTGAGCGACCGGGAGCCACTTCTCTCCGAGGCGTCACACCAGTTCTTATAGAGACCCACTAACGGCCTCCCATTCTTCAATCGAGCAGCCGCCGGATATCGGCCATCGGCCGAAACAGCTTCATGGGCTGGTCCGGAAACGGTAGGAAGCTTTCCCGCTCGTAGAAACGGCGAGCGCTCTCATCTTTCGCATCGACGATCACCGCGAACGAGGCGATCTCGCTCCGCGCGGCGCGGTAGAGCGCGTCGGCAAGCAGAAAGCGCCCGTAGCCCTTACCCTGTTGGTGGCGATCGACGGCAAGCCGGCCCAACAGCGTCGCCGGGACCAATGGATATCGCGGGAGCTTGCGCACAGTCTGTGCCGGCAGCTCGGCGAGCTGTACCGATGTCGAGGAGAGGGTGTAGTATCCCCCGATCGTACCATCCGGCAGCAACAGGACGAAGGGTGCGGCCATGTTCTTCCGCGCGTCCTGGCCAGCCTGCGTCCGGAAATATCGATCGAGCGGTTCTACACCGCTCTCGAATTCCGACCGGTCATGGCTGGACGTCAGCGGTTCGACGCGAAGTGTCTCTTCTTTTTCGTCGGACACGCGCGTCAAACGCCGGCTCGCTCGCGATAGCGGCGCACCGTGTCGCGCAGACGGTCATTGACCGGCTGCGGGTTCAGCAGCGCGTCGACGAAGGCCTCGCTGTCGCGGACAGAGAGGGCAAGCTGGCTGTGTTCCTCGATCGCACGCCGCGCGGCGTCTTGCACGCTGGTCAGCACGAAGTCGGTCACGCTCCGCCCCTGCAGGGTGGCTGCCCGCTCGATCAGGCTCTTCTGCTCTGCGGTGACGCGCGCCTCCAGGCGCTCCGCCCGTGTGCGCTTGGTTGTGGATCTGGATGCTGCATTCGCCATGGCCGTTCTCCTACCAACAGTGTACGGCCATTGGCCGGGCATTGCAAGCTAAGCCAACCCGATCCAACCCGATTAGATCAGTCTGCGCTCCACCTCGCCAGTCGCCTGATGCAGCCGGTTGTACAGGTGCGCAAGCCCGGCGGCGCCGCCGACCGCGCGACCGACCCCGGCAGCCGGCAGCTGGTGCTGGCCTACCGCAACGAAGACGTGCAGCGGCTCAACGCCGGAACAGCCAGGCAGCGTAACCCTCCCCCTCTGAGAACGCGTTACGGCCGCTTGCGCCGGCGCCTACCTCCCCGTCGGTCTACGGCGAAGAGTTACCTTCGTCGTCGAGGAAGAGAAGGACGCTGACCGCGTCGCCGCTCTTGGCCTCGCTGCGACCACCAACCCCCGGCGGAGCCGGCAAGTGGCGTTCCTCGGACAGCGCCACTCTGCGCAGCGCCCGGGTGGTGATCGTGCCCGACCACGACGCCATCGGCTGCCGCCACGCCGCGGCGGTCGGCGCCGCCCTGGCCGGTGTCGCCTCCGAGGTGCGCTGGCTCGAGCTGCCAGGCCTGCCTGACAAAGGCGACGTGTCCGACTGGATCGCCGGCCGCCAGCGCGAGGGTGCCGCCGCCGGCGACATCGGCGGCGACCTCCTTCAGCTCGCCACGGCGGCGCCACCTGCGGCCGAGAGGGCCGCGCTCGAGGCCTCGGGCGCCGCGGCAGCGACCGGTCCTCTGGTTTCCGGGTAGGGCGGAACCTGAGGGGCGCTGCCCACCGGAGGAGAAGGCCCCACCGGCGCGCCGCTGCAACCGCTTTCGAGCTTGCCGGGCGGCCTTGCGACCGGTGCCGACTCCGGCAACCGGCAGCGGACCGTGTCCGACATGCCTCCGGCCAAGGGAGCGCCGCGCCAAAGTGACCAGCAACCCGGCCGAACATCAGCCGCGCCCACGCCACAGATAGTCTAGTCCATTGCGAAAGGACGGAACCGGCCGGGCTGGGACGTGCGCCCGGCGAGCCGGCAACGCAGCTAGAACCCCACTACCGCGCCAAGCGCGCGCGCGGGCACCCGGGCCGCCCCCGCCTGATTGCCGCTCATCAAGCGCTACTGTAGGCTATCAAGAGCGAAGCCAGCGCTGTTGAGCTGAAATTCAGAGTGATGCAAGGAGGCGCCGTCATGACTGCCCGCCTGCCGTTGGTGTTGGGCGTGATCGTCCTCGGCCTGCTGGCGTGCCTGTTGCTCGCGGCGCGGTGGCAGCGCCATCAACCCGCGGCAGCTGCACCGCCGAGCAAGCTCACGCTCGGGCCGGAGGATCTGTTTGTTACGGTACCGTCGGCGAAAGACCTCCTGGAGGCGTGGCGCTGGAAGGTTGGAAAGGACGCCACGGTCTTCCGGGTGACCGTCTGGGGGGACCTCTTCACCCGCAACGGCGACGGTCGCATCTACTGGCTCGACACCGGCGGCGATCGCTACGTCGAAGTCGCCAGGAGCGTCGAACAATGGGCCAGCGCGGCCAATACCCACGGGATGGAGTGGTTCCACGGCAGCACCCTCCTCGCCCTCCGGGCTCGCGGCCTGAAGCCGGCGCCGGGACAGGTCTACAGCTGGCGGCAGCCGCCCTACCTGGGCGGCGCCGAGACCGTGGACAACGTCGATCTGATTGACCTCGAGGTGCATGTCTCGAACGCCGGCAGGCTAGCCGCGGCGGTCAAGGACGTGCCACCCGGTGCCAAGATCGAGGATGTCGATTTTCAGCCCCTTGGCCCGGTGGGAAGCCCGGACTCCAAGGTCTGGGACGTCGTCATCAACGCCGAGCTCCAGTACTCGATGTGGCCCGGCGGCACGGATCTCCCGGCGGGTTGGAAGCGGGTGGGCATGAAGGGAACGAAGGAGGAGTGCCTCGACTACATCAAGACGCACTGGACTGACATGCGCCCACTGAGCCAGCGGGACCCCAAGGAAGGCCAGCAGCCTTGAGGTAGTGGCCGGCCAGTCGTCCGATCTTCACGCGCCTTGGATTCAGGCCCGTTTGCGACCTGTCCGGAGTGCCGCGACAGGCGTGGGCCGCGGCCGGCGACTCGCGACGAACACGTGGGAGCATGCGGGCTGGGCGCGTACGAACCCGGGGGCGCGGCTTCCCCAGCGCAAGCGACCCCTCTCAGCCGGCATTGACGGACGGCGATCTGCTCAAGGTCGGCATGCCTGCCTACAGTAGTCCCGGTGCTTGCCGGGGCACAGAAGAGCAGAAGAGCAACCTTGCCGGCTACCCTGCTACTCCCCGCTATCTTGCGTCCGCTGTAGTCTTCTTCTGACTGCTGCCCAGGCGCTGCCCAGCTTGGCATCCGCCAAGATGCACCAAAGGACACAGCCGCTGAAGCCGCTTACTTACCTTACTTACAATGAGTTAGCTGGTGCCCAGGGGCGGAATCGAACCGTCGAATCGCGGTAGGGACGCCGGTTGCCCGGCGCGCCCCCCGCACAGATCCCAGCGGGCGCCTTTAGCGCACTGGGCTCCTGCCTTGAGTGGTGCCGCGGAACCGCTGGGCCGGATAGGGATGGTAGATCCGGGGATGGTAGATCCGGGCGAGGGGCAGCCAGTGCTTCGCGAGACGCTCCATCCGGGCATACGTCGCCCGGCCTTTCTGGCTACGTCGCGCCAGGGAGCGCTGCCACAGCCGCTGGACATGCCACCGGAAGCGTTGGAGCCTCCAGATGTTGAGCGGCACCCCATAGTACCGGTAGTGCCCCCTCAGGACGGCCTGGAGCCAGAGGCCCCGGTCGGACACGGGCTCGTGCCGGCGGCGCCGGAGGCTGGCCTTGATCTCCGTCAGCTTGGCGTTCGCCTCCTTGGCCAGGGTGTTCCGCTCCACCCGGAACGTCCCCTTCCGCGACTGTCCGCAGACGTGCGTAAACTGCTGCTCACGGATCGTCGCGCCTCTGCCGCACCGCGTCTCGCAGGGTCCGGTAGCGCTCCAGGCGGGACTTCAGGGCTTCCTCGAAGCCTCGGCCCTTGGGTTCGTAGAAGCGGGTTCCCTGCAGGGAATCGGGCAGGCAGTCCAGGCCTCCCACCCCTTCCTCGGTGGCGTGGGCATAGACGTAGCCGGCGCCGTAGCCCAGGCCCTTCATGAGGGGGGTCGGTGCGTTGCGGATGGACATCGGCACCGGGTCGGCCGGACGCTCCTCGACGGTGCTGAGGGCGGCGCCGAAGCCGGCATAGAGGGCGTTGCTCTTGGGCGCGAGGGCCAGGTAGACGGCGGCCTGGGCGAGGGCCAGCTCGCCCTCGGGAGAACCCAACAGGTGGAAGGCGTCGCGGGCAGCGAGGGCTTGGACGAGGGCCTGGGGATCGGCAAGGCCGACATCCTCGCTGGCGAAGCGGATCATGCGGCGCGCCACGTACAGGGGCTCCTCCCCGGCGGCCAGCATGCGGGCGAGCCAGTAGAGGGCGGCGTCCGGATCGCTCTCGCGCAGCGATTTGTGCAGCGCCGAGATGATGTTGAAGTGCTCCTCGCCAGCCTTGTCGTAGAGCAGGACCTTGCGCTGCGCCACCCGGCGCACCTGGCCGGCGTCCAGGCGCGGCGCTCCCGACTCGGCGGCATCCACCACCGCGGCCTCCAAGAGGTTGAGCGCCCGGCGGGCATCGCCCGAGGCCAGCTGGGCGACGGCGGCCAGGGCCTCGTCGTCCACCTCCACCCCCAGCTCGCCGAGACCGCGCTCGCGGTCGGCCAGGGCGCGCCGCATGAGGAGCGTCAGGTCGTCGACCGACAGCGGCCCCAGCACGACGACGCGGCAGCGCGACAGCAGGGCGGCGTTGATCTCGAACGACGGATTCTCGGTGGTCGCTCCCACCAGCACGATGTCGCCGCGCTCGACGTAGGGGAGGAAGGCATCCTGCTGCGAACGGTTGAAGCGGTGGATCTCGTCGACGAACAGCAGCGTGCGGCGGCCCTGGGCGCGCCGCAGGCGGGCAGCCTCGGCCATCACCTCCTTGACCTCCTTGATGCCGGAGGTCACCGCCGAAAACGGCACGAAGAGCGAGGAGGTGGCGGCGGCGACGAGGCGCGCCAGGGTGGTCTTGCCGGACCCCGGCGGCCCCCAGAAGATCAGCGACGGCACGCGGTCGGCGGCGATGGCGCGGCGCAGGAAGGCGTCCGGTCCGAGGACCTCGGGATGCCCGACCACTTCGTCCAGGGTGCGCGGCCGCATCCGCTCGGCGAGCGGCGAGGCGCTGCCGGCGCTCGCTGAACCGTCCTGGCCAGCCGCCGTCGCCGTGGCGGACGGCGGGCCCGGCTGGTCGTCGAAGAGCCCTCGCGCCATTCGCACCCCGCGGCCGGCCGGCGGCTCAGGCGTCCGACGGCTCGCCGTCGCCGTCGGCGGGACCCACCGCGGAGTCACCGGCGACACCGCTCCCGGCGCGGCCGCCGTTGCCGGCAGCGTGGTCGCGCTCCACGTCCACCCGCGCGTCGTTGAAGCAGGCGCCGCCGCCGAGGTCGGAGAGACTGTCGGGGACCAGGGCGTTGGCGGTGGTGCCGGAGCGGGTGTTGTGGCTCCACAGGCCCTTGGGCATCATCGCCACTCCGGGAGCGAGGTCGGGACTGAGACGCAAGGTGGTGCGCACCTCGCCGAGGTCGTTCCAGATTCGCACCGGATCGCCCTCTGCCAGCCCGCGGCGCGCCGCATCCTGGGGATTGAGCTCGACGGGCACCAGCTTGCGGTGCAGCTCGCCGAGGGTCGAGCTGATGGTGCGGGAGGTGGCAGGCGATATCAGCGCCAGCGGAAACGACGCGCCGGCCGGCACTTCGCGGTAGCAATACAGGCCTCCCGGCGCCTCGCGGTCGAGCTCCTCGGGCACCAGGTCGATCCTGTGGTCGGCGGTGCGCGGAAAGACGTCCCGGAACTGGATGGGAGCCATGCCGCAATCGGGGGCCGCGATGCCGTCGCGCGCCAGCTCGGCGCGCACCCGCGGGGTCTTGCCGAGCAGCGCCGCGGTGAGGGCTGCCGCGCCCTCGGGGTCGTCGGGCTCGGCAAGGCCGAGGCGGCCGCAGATCTCGCCGAACACCCGGTAGTTGGGGCGGGATTCCCCGACCGGCTCGATGGCCGGCGCCATCTGGTGCAGGACGAGGGCGCCGTACCCGCTGGCAAGCTCGTGGTGCTCGAGGAACGTGGTGGCCGGCAGCAACAGGTCGGCATAGCGGGCGCTGTCGGTGCGCACCGGATCGAAGACCACCGTGAACAGGTCCTCGCGCTCGAGGCCGCGGCGCACCCGCTCCTGGTCGGGCATGGTGGCGAGCGGGTTGCAGTTGTAGACGAACAGCACCTTGACCGGCGGCTCGTAGTCGAGCAGCGCCTCCCCCAGGCGGTTCATGTTGACGGTGCGGACGTCGCGCGCGGCGTCCGCCGGCGACACGGCGGCGGCAGTCGCATAGTCCACGTCCCAGGCCGCCGAGTTGCTCATCGTGTAGCCGCCGCCGCGGACCCCGAACTTGCCGGCCACGGCCGGCAGGGCGAGCGCCGCGGCCACCGCCGAACCGCCGTTGCGGTTGCGCTCGAGACCCCAGCCGGTGCGCACCACCGCCGGCGCACCGTCGGCGTAGAGGCGGGCGAAGCGCTCGATGTCCGCGGCCGGCACGCCGCTGACCGCCGCGGCGCGCTCGAAGTCCCAGGGCGCGGCCCGCCGCCGCAGCTCGCCGGCGCCATGGGCGTGCGCAGCGAGGAACTCCCCGTCGGCGCGGCCCTCCTCGAACAGCCAGCGGATCGCCGCCAGCGCCAGCGGCAGATCGGTGCCGGGGCGCGGCGCGAGGTGAAGATCGGCGCGCTTGGCGAGCTGCGTGCGGCGCGGATCCACGACCACCAGCCGGGCGCCGCGCCGCTGCGCCTCCTGGATGACCGGCACCAGGTGGATGCCGGTGACCGCCGGATTGACGCCCCACAGCACGATCAAGCGCGCATGCACGTAGTCGGGCAGCGCCACTCCGGCCATCCGGCCGTAGAGCCCGGCGGCGGCGCTGCGCGACGGCGCGGCGCAGACCGTGCGGGCGAGCCGCGAGGCGCCGAGGCGAGCGAACAGCCGGAGATCGGTGGTGTCCTGGGTGAGCAGGCCGTTGGAGCCGCCGTAGGAGAACGGCAGGATGGACTCGCCGCCGAAGCGGTCGCGGGCCTCGCGCAGCTTGCCGGCGGCCAGCTCCAGCGCCTCGTCCCAGGACACGCGCTCGAAAACACCCTCGCCCTTGCGGCCGCGGCGCACCTCCGGATAGAGCAGCCGCGTCTCCCCGTAGACGTGCTCGGGCCAGCGCCGCACCTTCGCGCAGATGAACCCGGCGGTGAAGGGATTGCGCTCGCTGCCGTCGAGCTTGGTCACGCGTCCATCCTCGACCGCCACCGACAGGCTGCAGGAATCGGGGCAGTCGAGCGGGCAGGCGCTGGCCACGATCCGGCGAGAGCTGACGGCGGGCGGGGGGGCGGCGACGGGTTCGACGATCGGCTGTGCCATGAGGAGATTGTAGACTGCCCGCAAGGGCTGCGAAAGCAGCTGCCGGGAAGGCCTTACCCGTGGAGGGCATGACGGCCATGCCGCATGGCGAGGCAGAGCGCTCGCCCTCGATCAGCCGGTGATGTCCCCGTCAAGCTCGTCGCGGAATGCGGCGGTGGCCTCGAGCGGTGGGCTTCGTAAGATGGCCGCGCCGACCGACCACCGCCAGCGCGAGGACGGCGAGCAGCGCCAGGATCCCCAGCACCGTGCCGGCGACGAGACCCGGGGGCCGGTAGACGAGCTCGACGCGCGACACCCCCGCCGGCACCACCACTCCCAAAAAAGCGCCGTCGACGGTCAGCTCGGAAAGCAGCCGGCCGCCGTTGGCACGCGCCCGCCAACCCGCCGGCCCCAGGATCGAGGTGGCGAGGAGGCGCACGCCCGCGCCGGGCACCGCGAGCAGCGCCCGTCCCGGCGCCCCGGCGAGCGCCCGGGCGGCAACGACGGCGACCGGCAACGGTCCCAAACCCCGGCCCCCGCCGACCAGGTCCGCCGGCGCCCGGACGGCACCCGCCGGTTCCCCTGCGGCGGCGCTCCCGATCGCAGCGGCGCTGCCGACGCCGGCGGCGCCAGCGGCATCGAGGCCGGCACCGGCAAGCTCGTCGCGGAAGACCGCCACCCGCCCGGGGTCGGCGAGCGTGGCGATCCAGCGGTCGAGCGCCGGCCGCTCGATGGCCTCGACCGCCGCCGGCACGAACCACCGCGGCAAGGCGCGCGGGTTGCGGAAGACCAGGAAGGGCAGGGCTGCCGGGGCCGCGACCTGCACCAGGGTGGGCGGCCGCGGCTCCCAGACGTTGCCGACCACGGCCCGCACCCCCAGGAAGGAGAGCAACGGATGGTCGGGGTGGCCGAAGGCGGCGTAGTAATTGGTCAGGTCGGGGTTGAAGCCGAACGCGGCGTCGAGCACCCGCAGGTAGGCGGCGGGCGCCAGGACGTTGTCGGGGCGCACGTCGGCGATGCCGTAGGCCGCCAGCAGCGACGGGTAGACCAGCTTGGAGACCCCCACGGCCCGCCATGCGCCAGCCGTGCCCCCGCCGCCGGCCTCCGCCACCTCGCGGCGGCCGCCATGCTGCCCCACCGCACCGCCCCCGGCCTGGGTTTGTGGTGGCGGCAGCCGGCTGCCAGCCTCGGCCGCAACGGGCAGGTCGCCGGCGGTCTCCTTGGCGAGCGCCGCGGTGAGCGCGTTCGACGGGTAGAACAGCGCCGGCTGGCCGCGCGGCAGCAGGCGCTGCGCCCAGGGCGCCAGGTCCAGCCCGAGCGCCAGCGCCAGCGCCGCCAAGGCCGCCTCCCTGCGCCACGGCGCCAGCAACGCCGCCGCCGCGATCAAACCCCACAGCAGCAACACGTAGGGCGACGAATCGGCCCCGAGGCTGACCACCGCCGCGATCTCCAAGGCCGCGGCGATGCGCACCCGCTCGCCCACCGGCAGCCGCCGGCGCAGCAGCAGGTCGGTGCCGAAGCCTCCCGCCACCGCCAGCGCCAGGCAGGCGACCGGCAGCAGCCGGGTGTAGGCCGGCAGCCGCAGCGCCGGCACCGCCTGGAGCAGGCGCGCGAACGGCACGAAGCCGGCGGACAGCAGCAGCGACAGGACCACGAAACCGAGCCAGGGAAGGGCGCGCCGCAGGCGGCGGCCGGCCCGGGGGCCCCAGGCGGCGAGGGCCACCGCGGCGCCCGCGAAGGCCGCCAGGCCGGTGTAGCCGCTGAGCGCGTCCACCCAGTCGATGGGACCGCGGAACGGCTCCTGGTAGGGAAGGCCGTAGACCCGCGGATTGATCGGCGCGCGGACGAACGCCGCGCTCGGCGCCGCGAACCAGGTGGCCGGCTCGAGCAGCCGCGCCTCCTGCCGCGGCACGGTCTGGGCCAGCATGTCGCGGGTGCGCTGGGCGCCGGGCAAGGCGTGGAGGAACGGCAGCAACTGCGGCGCCGCCAGCGCAAAACCGAGCAACGCCGCGGCCGCGGCCGCCGCCAGGCCGCGCACGAAGCCCGCCCCACCGCGCCGTCCGCGCCGCCGCAGGCCGCAGCCGCAGACGGCGGCGAGCAGGCCTCCCGCCGCCGCAGTCTCGGGGTGGCCGGACAGCAGCATCGCGGCGGCGATCGCCGCGGTCGTGGCCAGGGTGCGGGCTCGCGGCCACCGGACGAGCCGGATGCAGCCCAGGGTCAGCCACGGCACCCAGGCCAGGACGACGGTGTGCGGGAAGAGGGCCCACGACATCATGCCGCCGCCCAGGGTGAAGCCGGCGGCCACCAGCAGGCGCGAGCCGGGCGAGATGCCCAGCTGGCGCGCCAGCACCCAGGCGCCCTCGCAGGCGAGCAGCATCTTGAGCGCCAGGAGGCCCAGCAGGAAGTCCTGGATCGGCAGCGGCCGCGCCAGCATGGCGAGCGGGGACAGGACGCCGGCGGCCGGATTGATCCAGGGCGAGCTGCCGCCGTCGAGAAGGTCGGACCAGAGCGGCAGGCGATGCTCGTGCAACGCGTGGCGGATCTCGAGCTCCCAGGGGATGAACTGGTAGAGGGTGTCGCTCTGGATCAGGTGGGTCGCGCGCACCGGCGGCAGCCCGTGGAGCGGCAGCACGCCGGCGATCGTGCCGGTGGGCGCCAGCAGCGTGTGGCGGTTCAGGAAGGGCGACAGGAAGACCAGCGGCAGGACGAGGCCGAGCGCCACCGCCCGCCCTTCGAGGCGGACCCCGAGCCCCCCCGCCAGCACCCAGCAAATCCCCTGGGCGGCGGCCAGCAGCAGGCAGATCTCGAGGGGCAAGAGCAACGTGCCTCCCCCCTTGTGCGGCTAGTGTCCCGACACTAGGCGAAGGCGCCGCCGTCCGCGTCCGGGTCGATGCCCGCTTCGAGGGTCGCCACCAGGGCATCGGTGAAGCGGGTGGTGGTGGCATCGCCCCCGAGATCGCGGGTGCGCACCCCGTCGTCCACGATCACCTTGCGCACCGCCGCCCCCACGCGTTTCGCCACGTCGTCCTTGCCCAGGTGGTACAGCATCAGGATGGCGGAGCGGATGAGGGCCAGCGGGTTGGCGAGGTCGCGCCCGGCGATGTCGGGAGCGCTGCCGTGCACCGCCTCGAAGACGGCGAACTCGAGGCCCAGGTTGGCGCCGGCCACCACCCCGAGCCCGCCCACCAGGCCGGCACAGAGGTCGGAGACGATGTCGCCGTAAAGGTTTTCGAGCAGCAGGATGTCCCAATCCTCGGGCCGGATCACCAGCTGCATGCACATGTTGTCGACGATCCGGTCGTCGGCCCGGATGTCCGGATACTCGGTGGCAACCTTGCGGAAGCATTCGAGGAACAGGCCGTCGGAGAGCTTCATGATGTTGGCCTTGTGCACCGCCGTGACGCGTTTGCGGCCATGGCGGCGGGCGTATTCGAAAGCGAACCGCGCGATGCGGGTCGAGGCCTTCTCGGTGATGATCTTGAGGCTCTCGACCACCCCCGGCACCACCACGTGCTCGAGGCCGCTGTAGAGGTCCTCGGTGTTCTCGCGCACCACCACCAGGTCGACGCCGGTGAAGCGGTTGGGAATGCCCGGCAGCGACCGCGAGGGCCGCAGGTTGGCGTAGAGGTCCAGCCGCTGGCGCAGCTGCACGTTGATCGACTGGAAGCCGCCACCCACCTCGGTGGTCACCGGACCCTTGAGCGCCACGCGGTTGCGGCGGATCGATTCGAGCACCTCGGGCGGCAGCGGATCGCCGAAGCGCTGCAGCGCCTCCTTGCCGGCGACCTGCGGCTCCCAGGCGAGCTCGGCGCCGGCGGCCTCCAGCACGCGGACGGTGGCGGCCGCCACCTCCGGGCCGATGCCGTCGCCCGGAATCAGCGTGATCGTGGTCTTGCTCATCGCGAAGCTCTCTCCCGCCGCCTGCTCGCCGAAGGGGCCACAGGCTATCATGCCCGCGTCCGCTACACGTCCGCTGCGCGCCTGCTACAATTCACCGCCGAGCTCACCCCTCCGCCCCGCACCCAAGGAGAACGCCGCGACCATGCACGATCATCGATCGGGAGGTCCCGGGTCCGAACCCGGCGCCGCGTCCCGCCGGCACCTTGCCGGCAAGGCGATCAGCCCGCAGCCGATCACCGGCCGCGAGACCGCCGCCGAGCTGATCCGCAATGCCTTCACCGCCTACAACGGCGGCCGCCTGCGCGAGGCCTGCGAGCTGCTGGCGGGCAAGATGCTGCAACCGGAGGTGACGGTGGGCATGAGCCTGTCGGGCGCCCTCACCCCGCCGGGCTACGGCAAGTCCTGCCTGGTGCCGCTGATCGAGGCCGGCGCGATCGACTGGATGGTGTCGACCGGCGCCAACCTCTATCACGACACCCACCACGCGATCGGCCTGAAGCTGCATGCCGGCAGCCCGTTCTGGGACGACGTCGAGCTGCGCGAGGAAGGCGTGGTGCGCATCTACGACATCGTGTTCGACTACACGGTGCTGCTCGAAACCGACAAGTTCTACCGCCGCCTGCTGCGCCTGCCGGAGTTCCAGCGTCCGATGTCCACCCCGGAGTTTCATTTCCGGGTGGGCCGCTACGTGGCGGGGATCGAGCAGCGGCTGCACATCGAGGGCACGTCGCTGCTCGCCGCCGCCTGGCGCCATGCGGTGCCCATCTTCACCTCGTCGCCCGGCGACAGCTCGATCGGCATGAACGTCGCCGAGCTGGCGCTCGAGGGGGGCAAGCTGGCGTTCGACGTCAACCTCGACGTGAACCTCTCGGCCGCGATCGTCTGGCAGGCCAAGGCGACCGGCGGCAAGAGCGCCTGCTGGATCCTGGGCGGCGGCAGCCCCAAGAACTTCATGCTGCAGACCGAGCCGCAGATCCAGGAGGTGCTCGGGCTGTCGGAGGCGGGACACGACTACTTCCTGCAGGTGACGGACGCCCGCCCCGACGTCGGCGGCCTGTCGGGCGCCACGCCCGGCGAGGCGGTGTCGTGGGGCAAGGTGGACCCCGAGCGCCTGCCCGACGCGGTGGTGGTGTACTGCGACGCGACGGTCGTCCTGCCGCTGCTCACGCACTACGCGCTGGCGGCGGGTGCCCGGCGCGAGCCGCGGCGCCTCTACGAGCGCTTGCCGCGCTTCCTGGAGCTGTTGGTGGCGGGCTTCGAGCAGCAGAAGGAGGAGAGGATGCTGGAGGGCGCCTTCAGTGAGGACGAACCGGCACCTGAGTGAGGACGAACCGGCTCCTACGAGCAACGAGTGCCGCGACAGGCGGAGCCGCGGCCTCAGTGGTGAGGACGGCCCAGCTCCTCGATCCTGGCCACCAGGTCACGGTAGTTGGTGTTGATGCCGTAGGCATCGACGAAGGTCTTGTAGGCCCCGGCATTGTCGCCCATCGCGAGATAAGCGCAACCCATGTCGTAGAGCAGGCCGAGAGTGTCTTCCTCGCTGATGTCGTCGGCCTCCAGGCCGCGCCGGTACCACTTGATGGCCAGCTCGGGCAGCCCCTTGTCGAGGAAGCACAGGCCGAGCATCGAGCAGCATGAAACGAGGTAGCGCGCATCCTTGGCCGAGAGCTGGAACTCGCCGATCGCCTCGTCGAGCAACCCCATCTCGCGATAGGCGATGCCGAGATTGAAGTGGGTGTCGTAGTCGGTCGGCGACAGGTGCTCGGCGACGCCGCGCTTGAACCCCTCGACGATCTCCTCGAGCGACTGCTCCTGCTGAACCAGCAGGTCTTCGCCCTGGAAGACGGGCTCCTTCGACAGCTCCTGCGCGAGCTCGCCCGCCAGGTCGAAGAAGTCCTCCTCCTCGTCGAACAGGCTGGCGGCCCTGGCGGCGGCTTTCTCCTTGCCCTTGTCGGCCTCGTCGAGCCAGCTCATGCCGCCGGTGTCGTCGAGCCCCGGCGCGCCGGCCGGCGACGCCGCTGCCGCCGCTGCCGATAACGCCGAGGTGGCCGGCGGCGGCGGGGACGGCGGTCGAGCGGACGGCGGCGGCTGGGGACCTTCCGCGCCGTCGCCGTCGTCGCTCCAATCGATCTCCTCGCTCTCGACCATGGCGCCGATCTCGAGCGGATTGAAGATGTCGACCGCCGGCGGCAGGTCTGCCGGCGGCGCCAGGTCGGCAGCCAGTATCTCCTCTTCCTCCTCCTCGCCGCCCTCGAGCAGCGGGGGCAGCTCGACCAGGTGGTGCGCCTCGCCGCCGGCCGCGGCCTGCTGAGCGGGCGCCGGCGAGGGCATGGCCGGCGACGGGCTGACGGCGGCGGGAGGCGCCGGCACCGGCGACGACGATGGCGGCGGCGCGGCGACGGGAGGCGGCGGCACCGGCGACGACAATGATGGCGCCGGCGGCGCGGCGACGAGCAGCTCGGCCGGCAACTCGACCTGCAGCTCGCTCGGCAGCTCCGCAGGAAGCTCCGCGGCAAGCTCTGCGGGCAGCGCGACAGACGGTGGCGGCAACTCGGCAGGCGCCTCTGTGCGCAACCCCGCAGCCAGGCCGGCGGACGGCGGGCCCGCGGCTTCGGCGGTCGCCGGTCCCTGCGGCGTGGCCGCCACGCCGGGCGGCGGCCGCACCGGCGCCGCGGCAGGGGCCTCGGCTGACGGCGGGCCGGCCGGCGCGGTCTCGGGACCCGCCGGGGCCGTCGGGGCCGCCGGGGCCGCCTTCTTCGACGGACGGCCGGGGCGTCCCGGCCGCTCCATCAGCCCTTCCAGCATCTTCTCGATGCCCGTGTCGCCGGACTTGCGCGGCCGGCGCACCGCCGCCGCGTCGGCCTGCGGCCCCGCCGCCGCCGGCTGGCCAGCCGCGGCCGGCGAGGGCGCGGCTGCGAATGTCTCGGCCGCGGCGGCGGACGGCAGGACCTGGGCCGCGGACGGCGGCGCCGCCGTGGCGGCTGGACCGGCCAAGCCGGGCGGCACTCCGGCGTCGGCGCCGGGTTGCTGCTCCGCCAGGGCTCCGAGCGCCGCCTCCGGCGCGGCGGGAACACGCCGGCGCGCCGAACGCTGGGCGCCTTCGCGGTCGGCCGCCCCCGGCAGCTCCGGCGCGCCGGCGACGCGGTCGCCCTCCAACCGGTAGCCGGCGGCCAGCAGGCGCCGGCGCAGCTTGGCCCAGGGCTCGCGGTCGCCGCTCTCGGAGAGCCGGGAGACCTGGTTGGCGAGCTCGATCACCCGGGTGTGGCGGCCCTTGTCGAGCTGCAGCTGGATGAGCAGCAGGTAGGCGGCGATCTGGCGAGGCTTGATGCGCACCGCTTCGCGCAGGCGCTCGATCGCCTTCTCTTCGAGACCGTACTTGGCGAGCACTTCGGCCTCGGAGACCAGGTCCTCGTAGCGTTCGACCGGGGGCGGGTGCAGCTCCGCCGCCGTGCGCTCCAGCAGGTCGGAGTCGATCTTGATCGCCGGCGGCGGAACGGCATCGGCGGCGGGCGGTGGGGCGGAAAACCCGGCGGCGGCCGCCGGTTCCGGCGGCGCGGGGGCGGGCGCGAATGCCGGCCAGGGTTCATCGGCGGCGGCCGCCGCCGGCGGCGCCAGGGTCGCGGGCGGCAGGGGCGGCAGCAGCTGGCCGCCCGCGGCGCCAGGCGGCAAGGGCACCGCAACGTCCTGGTCCACCAGGGCCGCGAACGGATTGATCAGCTCGAACTCGCCGGTGAGCCGCAGCTCCGGCGGCGCGACCTGCTGCGGCGCCGCGGCAACCGGTTCGGCCGGCGCCGGCGCTCCCGCGGCGGCGGCCGGCGCCCCCGCCTCTTGCGCCCAGGAGGGGCGGCGCGGCTCGCGCAGCATGTCGGGCGGCGGCTTGACCAGGCTGGCCGGTTCCTCCTCGTCCTCGATGTCGAGCACGAAGACGTCTTCGAGATCCGGGTCGGCGAAGCCCGCCCTCGACGCGGCGGCGGGCGGCGGCGGGGCAGCGGATTCCGCCGGCGCGCCGAGCGCCGCGGGAAGATCCTCCTCGACTTCGAATTCCGGCTCGTACCCCGCGGCCAACCCGAACCGGCTGGCAGGCTCCTCCGGGCCGGCCGGCGGCGCGACCGCCGCAGCGGCGGACCCCGCGCCCTCGTCGAGGACCAGATCGGCGCCCAGGTCGATCTCGATCTCCATCTCGGGCTCGAGGCCCTCGTAGCCGAGGTCGGCCGGCGACGGGGCCTGGGGCGCCGGGGCGGCGTAGCCGGGACCGGCGGCCGCGGCCCGCGCCGGCGGCGCCGACGGCGCGGGAGCGGCGGGCGGCGGCGGGGCCGGCGGCGCGACCGCTCGGTAACCGGACGCCGTGTCCGGGGCCCGCGCGGGCCCCGGCGGCGGCGCCGCGGCCGCAGGAGGGGGTGCGGTCCCGACCGGCGGGGGCGGCGCCGGCGCGACCGGCGGCGCCGACGGCACGACGACGCCGGCATGGGTTCCGCCCAGGCCGGCCGTGCCGCCGATCATCCGCGCGACCTGCGCGGCCTGCGGGTTGCGCTCGACCGCCGCCGACAGGAACCGCACGGCGATGCCGGTGCCGGCCGCCTCCTTGAGCTTCAGGGCGGCATCGGTGATGAACGCGAGGTTGGTGCTGTCGATGGCGAGCGCCCGCTCGTAGACCTGCGCCGCCTCTTGCGGATGACCGTGAGCGATCATCAGCTCGGCGATGATGCGATATTCGCCCATCGCCTTTTCGATCAGCTGCTGCTGCTGGTAAAGCTCGGCCAGCTTGACGTGATAGGTCGGATTGTTGGGCTCGAGCTCCGCCATCTTCTGGTAGATGGCGATGGTCGAAGTCGCGTTCTCGTGCTTCTGGTAGTAGTCCGCCAGCACCTGGTATTGAGTGCGCGCCTCGGTGACCAGGCCCTGGCGGTGATAGAGCTCGGCGAGGTTCTCGTAGACGTCGAGCCGCGTCGGGTCGAGCTTGATGATCTTCTTGTAGATGGCGATGGCTTTGACGAAGAAGCCCTCGCCGGCGTATTGCTCGGCGATCTGGTTGAAGAAATCGACGGCCTCGTCGATGCGCTGGATGCGAGCGTACAGGTCGCCGACGCGGTTCAGCGTGTTGATGTCGTTGGGGTTCTCCTCGAGCAGCTTGCGGTACTCGCGGATGGCCGGCTCGATCTTGCCCCGCGCCACGTACTTCTCGGCGGTCTGCACGACCTGCTCGCGCTTGACCGCCATCAGTCCTCCCCCCCCCCGGCCGCCGGCGCGCGGCGGGGGGCGCGGCGGGGGACGACCGGCTGGAAGGTGAGGCGGTGCTCGGGGCACGGGCCGTGGACGGCCAGCGCCGCCAGGTGCTCGGGCACGCCGTAACCCTTGTGCGCGGCAAAACCGTAGTGCGGATACCGGCGCCCGAGCTCGACCATCAGGCGGTCACGCTCCACCTTGGCGATGATGGAAGCACAGGCTACAGCGTAGCTGATGACGTCGCCGCGCACCACCGGCAGGCAGGGAAACCCGAGCCCCGGCAGCGCCACCGCATCCACCACCGCACAGTCCGGCGGCGGCGTCAGGCCGGCCAGCGCCTGCCGCATGGCCAGGCGAGAGGCTTCGAGGATGTTGACGCGGTCGATCACCTGGGGCGACACGCTCGCCACCGCAAGGCCCAGGCAGCGCTCGCGGATGGCGACCGCCAGCCGCTCCCGGTCGGCCGCCGGCAGGCACTTGCTGTCGTCGACGCCGGGGAGCAGGCAGCGGAAGTCCAGGACCACCGCCGCGGCCACCACCGGCCCGGCGAGCGCGCCGCGCCCGGCCTCGTCGGTGCCGGCGACGCGCACGAAGCCGCAATGCGCCAGCTGCTCTTCGAGCGCTCGCAGCAGGCGCAGGCGGTAAGCCTCGGCGAAGAGCTCGTGGATGCGGACCGGGGACGGCCCGGGCACCGGCGCCGCCGCGTTGGCCGCAGGCCGCTCCGCGCCGGCCGCAGCCATGGCAGGCCAGTCCGTGGCCGCGGGCGGCGGCGCCGCGGCCGCAGCTCCGCTCGCCGCGCCGCCCATCGCACGATACGGTCGCCCGGGACGCACGGCCTTCGGCGGGTGGCCCGAGCTGGACTAGGCGGTTGGCTCGCCGCCGGCGCCGGCGCCGCGCGGGCCGGAGGCCGCTCGCGGCGCCACCTCGTCGCGCCGCTCTTCGATGCGGGCCGCCTTGCCGCGCAGCGCACGCAGGTAGTAGAGCTTGGCGCGCCGCACCTTGCCGCGCCGGACCACCTCGATACGGTTGAGCGAGGGCGAATGCAGGGGGAAGATCCGCTCGACGCCGATGCCGCCCGAGATCTTGCGCACGGTGAAGGTCTCGCGGGTGCCGCCGCCGCGCCTGCCGATCACCACGCCCTGGAAGACCTGGATTCGCTCCTTGTCGCCCTCGACGACGCGCACGTGCACCCGCACCGTATCGCCGGCGCGGAACTCGGGCTGCTCTTTGTGAATGTAAACGCTTTCGACCTGCTGTAGCTGATTCATCACATCACCTCGCCATTCAGACCTGATCGTCTCCAGAGGGGACGCCCCTCCCCTTCGCCCTTCGCCCTTCGCCTCGGCCAACAGTTCCGCCAACTGCCTCCGGTGCCGGTCATTATCGGCCAACTCCTCGGGCTCGCGCAAGCGCTGCCAGCAGGTCGGGCCGCTTCTCGCGCGTCGCCAGCTCCGCCTGCTCGCGGCGCCAGCGGCGGATGGCGGCGTGGTCGCCGGAGAGCAGCACCTCCGGCACCGCCAGGCCCTCGACCACCGGCGGCCGGGTGTAGTGCGGGTGGTCCAGCAGGCCGTCGCGGAAGCTGTCCTGCGCCACCGACTCCGCGAGCCCCACCACCCCGGGCACCTGCCGCGACAGCGCCTCGATCAGCACCATGGCCGGCAGCTCGCCGCCCGACAGCACGTAATCGCCGATCGAGACCTCCTCGTCCACCACCGTCTGCCGCACCCGCTCGTCGATCCCCTCGTAGCGGCCGCAGAGCAGGATCAGGCGCGCCCGGACGGCCATCTCCCGCACCTTGGCCTCGTCGAGCCGGGCGCCCTGGGGCGACAGCAGCACCCGCCAGGGCCGGTCCCCTGCCGGGGTGCCCGGGCCCGCGCCGGCATCCGCGTCCGCGTCCGCGGACAGCGCCCGCACCGCCCGGATCCACGGCGGCGCCATCATCACCATGCCGCCGCCGCCGCCGTAAGGCTCGTCGTCGACGCTGCGGTGGCGGTCCAGGGCGAAGTCCCGCAGGTCCCGCACTTCGACGTCGAGCAGCCCCCTGGCCATCCCCCGCCCCACCAGGCTGGTGGCCAGGAACGGCCCGAACATCTCGGGGAAGATGGTCAGGACCTGGATGCGCATGCCTCGATCAGCCCCGGCGGCAGCTCGAGCTCGATCCTGGCGCCGGCGATGTCGATGCTGCGCAGGAAGCGCGCCACGAACGGCACCGGCACCTCGCGGCGGCCGTCCGACACCACCAGCATCAGCCCGCCGCCGTCTTCCACGACCTCGACGACCTCGCCCAGGTCCTCGCCGCCATCGCGGCACCGGCACCCGAGCAGCTCGTAGCGGTAGTACGTCCCCGGCGGCGCCGGCGGCACCAGCGACCGCTCGATCTCCAGCCACCCGCCGCGCAGCGCCACCGCCGCCTCGCGGTCGGCGACACCGGCAAACCGCACCAGCGCCGTGGCCTGGCGGGAGCGGCGGGAGGCGTGGGGCCCCGCGGCGGCCCTCGCGGCGCGTCGCCCGGCGACCACCAGCTCGACCGGCGGCTTGCCCTCGCGCACCAGCAGCAGCGAGCTCCCCGGGGCGAACCGCCGCGGCGCGTCGGTCAGCACCTCGACCACCACCTCGCCGCGCACCCCGTGCGGGCGCAGCACCCGGCCGACCGCGATCGTCTCCGCAGGCTCGCCGCGGTCCCGTCCCAATGCGGCGTCCGGAGCGGCCGCGGCGCCGGCGGCGGCATCGGCGCCATCGGCGCTAGTCTTCGATGATGTCGAGCTCATACCGCTCGCCACGCCGGTCACCCCGGGTCTCGAGCAGCGTGCGCATGGCTCGCGCGGTGCGTCCCTGGCGACCGATCACCTTGCCCAGGTCGTCAGGGGCCACCCGCAGCTCGAGGACCGAGCCGCGGTCCCGTCTCCCCTCTGGAGGATGGACACCGGAAACCGCCACTGCCTCCTGGTTGTCGACCAGCAGGCGCGCCAGGTCCCGGACGTCGTCGACCAGCTCAGGCACTCTTGCGCGCCTGGCCCATCAGCTTCTTGACCGTGGGCGACATCTGGGCGCCCTGGGCGAGCCAGTAACCGACGCGCTCGGCGTCGAGAGTCACCTGCGCCGGGTTGGCGGTCGGGTTGTAATGGCCCAGCTCCTCGACCGCCGAAGCGGTGGGGACGTTGCGTGAGTCCGACACCACCACGCGGTAGAAGGGACTGTGCCGAGCGCCCATGCGGCGCAGGCGGATCTTCAACATTCTCGTCGAGCCTCCAGGATCAGTCAGGCAGGCGCACCGGTAGCACGGCACGCCACAAAGACGGGAGAGTCTAGCAGATACGAGGCCAGCGAGCCAGTCCGTCGTGGCAATCGACAGCCGGACGGCTATTCGTAGTTGACCTTAGCAAGCAAATGCGGCGCTAAGCTCGGGGACTCTCTCTACAAGCTTTCTTGTAATTTCGTAGTTGGTTAGCCGGCGCGGCTTATGCGCGTCTCTCGATCGCTCGTCGATCGCCTTCTGGATCAACGTAACCCAACCTGCTTTGGCTGCCTCGACATCGATCTCGATCGCGTACAAACGCCCGCTATTCTTCCCTAGTCGCAGCACGATGTATTTGTCGTGAAGCTCCTTGACCGTCGGCTCTGCTCCGACGTACCTGAACTCAATAACAAACTTGCCCAGATTAGCGTCAAAGGCGCCACGAACCCCATCCGGCAAATCATAAGGAGACGAGGTGACGGTAATCGATACACCGTCACGCTTCATCGTTTGGGGGGTGGACAGCTCAGAGGGTTCAACCTCGATCCATCCGCTGGACATGGTCACCCTCCCGGATCTAAGACTTTGCTGAGAACGCGCGCAAAGAATCGGTACGTAGCCTCGTATCGCTGGCCTGCCTTGGCCTTAGAATTCCGGCTATCTAACACGAGAACACCCCACATCTTGCCGCCAACTTCAACCGGTATCCCGCAAAACGAACAGGCCATGGGTTTTTTGGCAGCCAGCCGCCGGACGAGCCAGTCACGGCTCACCCACGTGCGTTTAGCATACTCCTCGACAAGGCCCCGTTGCAAGCCCCCTTCTAGGGAACTCACGTCCTCCAAGTCCGGCAAGTTTTCGACGACTACAGTGGCGCTCTTGGTCCATGCTTGGCCCGCTACTCCCTCCTGTTCGCCTCGTTCACCGCCGGCCCGAAAGAAGGTCCCTCTCCTGCGAGTCATGTGCCCAGATCGCTCGATCGGATAGAGCCAGCCACTCCAAGGCCATCGATGAAGTCTCCAGAGCCAGCCGTGACGAAACAGGGTGACCCGGTGGTCGTAGAGACTTGCGCCGCCACTCATCTCTGCTCGGAAGACCTCCTGCTGGAGAGCGTCCATGAGCGCCTTAAGCTGCTTCTGAATGAGGGGAGGTCTTAGGAACTGTCGGATGAAACGACAGCCATAAGACACTGCAAATAAAGTCGTTATGAGTACAAGTCCGTTGTTCTGGCACCAAAGGACCAGGGCCCCAAGCACCGTTGGCGGCCGCACGCTCGAAAGATTGTACTTTAACGCTGAAAGGACAATCCCCAGCAAGACAAAGGCCACCGCATCCATCCAAAGTGCGGCCCGAAAGAGAATCTCCCGAAATCGATGATTGCCCATCTCCTGGATGCCCCTTTTTACCGCTTAGTCGGAGCGTTCGAGCGGGACGGGGCCATGCCCAACCGCCGATGCAAACCGAGACACCCCAAACGCTTGGCGCTCGAAGCCTTCCAGAAAGCGAAATGCCGTCAACAACAATTCGACCACGATGCCGGCAAGACCCGGCCGCGGTGGCAGGGAAGCGCGGCAGCGCCAAAGGTGAACGGGCGCGAGCGGCCAGCACAAGGCTCCGGCAACGGAGCGCGGCGACCCGGAAGCCGGAACTACAAGCGGTGTGATCATCCTAAGTCCAGCTCAAGCTGAGCGGTGTCCTTGCGCTTGGGATAGGCCCTATCAATCATCTTCTTAAACTCATCCCACGTATTCGCGATTCTCATTAGACCCACCACGGCGTAAAGATGCTGCGCCAAGGCTGGGTGTCCTACGTCTTCGGTCAACCACTGATGGTGCCTACTCTTGCGATGTCCCTTTTCGTCGATCGGGTTCTTGGCCTCAAGCTCCTTAAGAATGCCCGGGGCAAGGCGGGCATAGACCAAATCCTTCGTGTAGTTAGCGACCGCCTGCGGTCTGTTGACCTTCATGCCCTTCCAGGGCCAGCCTCTGAGCCGGAAGATTTGCTCATAGAATTGATCAGGAAATCTTTTCGCCCACGCTGCGAACTCCTTACGGAGGAACTTGTCGAGGATCGCTTGAAGGGCAAGTCGATCACGCACCTCCTGGTATCCGGTGGCTTCATCGACCAGGGCGGCGATGCCTACATGGGCGAGTGCCCGAACGAGTGTGTCGCACTGCCGAATGATGTGCTCGTACTGAGTGGGGACCCTCCCATTCTTCGCGACCATGTCATCGCGGAATTTTAGATATGCCTCACAGACCATGGGCAGCAACTCCGCGTCATAGCCGACAGCTCTCTGGCCTGCCATCGTGCGGAAAAAGATTGGCGTGGTCGATAGCCGCAACTCTTCTGAAACAAACGGCTTAAGCTGCTCTGCCTGGAGAAAGAAAGGGGTGCCGTCGACTGTACTCAAAGCGCCTGCTCCAGCTTTCGGGGTACGCGACCGCCCAATCGCCCTAAGGAACGTCCCCTGAGACAGCAGGCGCTTGCCGTTGGGTAGAACTGCCGCTTTGAGCACTGCCGAGCCGATCCTCAAATTGCCCTCATATCCCGCTCGCGGACGATCCTGGTCCCAGCGGGCCTGCGCTGCCTGGCTCGCTATCTCTCGGCGACGCTCAGGTGAAAGGGCTTCAGCCCGAGCCTTTCCGCCCCGAACCTGCGATTCATTCATCTTGCCTACTGAGTCTTCTGGTGGGTCGTCAGTCTCGGCCATGCTTGCTCACCTTCCTTCTTGATGCATGCTACCACTGAGCAAGAAAGGCAGCAAGCATCTCGTCTACCGGGTGCAGCTGACTACCGACTTGTACAAGATGGACCCTCGATCGTGAGAAAGCCGTCTGGGTCAGCCTAACCGCGCGCTAGAAGAGGCTATTACAGTGAATAAGTGGTTATCACTTGCCGATACCACCTTGACCTCGAAGCACTGGGCTCATGTTGGGATGGAAGGTCTAAGACAACCTTTGGACTGACTCTCCCCTTCTCGCTTGCTGCCTCAGGCTCAACATCGCCCGACCGAGGCGTCCAGGCGCGCTGGCTTCCAGGACCCTCGGTAGGGTGCCGCCTACATCCCGCCCATGGCCCGGCGCAGCCACTTGCCCTGGACGCCTTTGAACATCTTCTGCATGCCGCGGTACTGCTTGATCAGGCGGTTGATCTCCTGCACCGAGGTCCCTGATCCCATGGCGATGCGGCGCTTGCGGCTGCCGTTGAGGACGTCGGGGCGGCGGCGCTCGTGCGGCGTCATCGAGTTGATGATGGCCTCGATGCTCTTGAGCCCGCCCTCGTCCACGTTGGCGCCGTCCAGGCCGCGCAGCGGGCCCACCTTGGGCAGCATCTCGAGCACCTGGGCGAGCGGTCCCATCCGCCGCAGCTGGCGCAGCTGATCGCGCAGGTCTTCGAGCGTGAACTGCTGGCGGGCGATGCGCTGCGCCAGGCGCTGGGCTTCGTCGCGGTCGAGCCCGCGCTCGGCTTTCTCGATCAGCGACAGGACGTCGCCCATGCCGATCATGCGGGAAGCCATGCGCTCGGGGTGGAATAGCTCGAGGTCGTCCGCCTTCTCGCCGACGCCCACGAAGCGGATGGGGACCTGCGCCACGGTGCGGATCGACAGCGCGGCGCCGCCCCGCGAGTCGCCGTCGAGCTTGGTCAGGATGACGCCGGTCAGCCGCAGCGACCGCGCGAACTGCTCGGCGCTGCGCACCGCGTCCTGGCCGGTCATGGCGTCGGCCACGAACAGCGTCTCGGCCGGCGCGAGCCGCTCGGCGAGCGCCGCCAGCTCCTGCATCAGCGGCTCGTCGACGTGCAGGCGGCCGGCGGTGTCCACGATCACCACGTCGTGGCCGCGGTCGCGGGCGCTGGCCAGCGCCCGCGAGGCGAGGTCGAGCACCGTCTCGCCCGGCTCCGGGGCGAGCACCGGCACCTCCACCCCGCGGCCCACCTGCTGCAGCTGCTCGACGGCGGCGGCGCGCTGCAGGTCGCCGGCCACCAGCAGCGGGTGGCGGCCGCGCTGCTTCAGCCGGCGGGCAAGCTTGCCGGCGGTGGTGGTCTTGCCCGAGCCTTGCAGCCCGCACAGCAGGAGCACCGCCGGACGCCCGTCCAGGCGCAGCTCGCCGCCTTCCTCGCCGAGCAGCGCGGTCAGCTCGTCGCGCACCACCTTGATGACCTGCTGCGCCGGGGTCAGGCTCTCCATCACCTCGGCGCCCAGGGCGCGCTCGCGCACCCTCTCGATGAACGGCTTGACCACTCGCACCTGGACATCGGCCTCGAGCAGCACCAGGCGGATCTGGCGCATCGCCGCCTGCAGCGCCTCCGGCGTGACCTTGCCCTCGCCGCGCAGCTGGTGGAAGACGTCCTGGAGCTTGCTCTGGAGACCGTCGAACATCGGGATGGGCCCTCGCTGCCTGGCTTCGGCCTCGCGGCACGCGGCGTCGCCGGCTCCCCACGCGCCGGGGAGCGCGCCGCGCCTCGCCCGAGGCGGATCGGCCCGGGATGCTACCACTTGCGGGCGGCCATCGCCTCGCCGGGGTGCTGACGGGCTGGCGGGTGGTCACCCCGGCCGCCGACACTAAACCGACAGAGTCCCGAGGGTCATCAGGCTCCCAACGTTTCTCAGCAGATCTCCCGGTGTCACGAAAGAGGCTGGCGTGTGGTAGAGGCTGGCGAGCGCCGCGCTCAGGTCGAGACTTTCGGGGCTCACGGTCCGCTCTTTGCCTGCGGTCGCCAGCTGCCAATGTGCCGCGAAGCTGGATACCGCGGCCGCCACGTCGGAGTCCACGGCATCGGCGGTGGGCGCGGCCTCGGCGCGCGGCTCCTTCACCTCGCGCTGGTAGCGTTGAATCAGGGGACGGAGGTCTGCCGGCGCATGGGCCGTCTCGGCTCGGACGATGGCGCGGCCGCCGCGCTCGTGGCTCTCCATCACGGCCGCCAGAACGCTTTCTGGATGGACCGGGTCGGCCTGGTGACGCCCGCCCGGCGTGCGGATCCCTTCCGGCGTCGCCGCGCGCCGGAGGCTCAGGCCGAAGGGATCGAGCGTTCCCGGGAGCGCCTCGTAGCAGCGGTAGACGAACTCCGAGCAGATCATGGGCTGCTTGCCGCCGGCGGTCAGTTTCAGCAGCAGCTCCGATGCATTCTCCAGCACGGCGATGATCAGCTGCTTCCAGATCGGCGTGATCTTGGGCTTACGGATCAGGCAGAGGAAGGCCAGCAGCAGGATCTTCTCGTAGGCATAGCGTTCATGCTGGTCAAGATAGAAGGACGCCTTGGCGAGCACCGGCTGGACGTCGGCCGGCCGGACCTTCAGCCGGCGGGCCATCACCCACGCGTTGTTGTCGTTGACGCTGGCCGTGAGGGATCGCTGGACCAGCCCTTTGGCAAGGGCCTCGTCCACCGCAGGCGGCGCGCCGCCCAAGAATAGCGAGGCATGGCTGACCTCCGTCCCGTCGAAGAAGCGGATGGCTGCCGAGATCAAGCCCTTTCCTCGGTAGAGAAGGATGTCGATCGGCACCAGCCAGGCAGAAGAAAATGCCCTTGCGGCAACCGCCTCCGCCTGCACGGACAACCTCCCGCCCGCCAGCGTCGGCTTCGGACTTGCGGCGGCCCTTGCTCCCTTCCGCTTGGTCTTTGGCGGCACGGTCCGCCGAGTGCTCTGAGGCTTGGGCTGCGAACGGCCGCCGCCGCGGGCGCCCTTCGATTTCGCTTGCGGTCCTGCCGCTTGGCGCACGGCCGCGTGCCCCGCCTTGCGCGGCGTGGTGGAGCGCGCAGACGTTGCCGGTGGCCTGGAGCGCCCGGTCGCCTGGGTTCGCCCCCGCTGCGGGCCGGGCTTCTTGGTGGCGGCCTTCTTGGGCCGGCTGCTCTTGTCGATTGGGCTCATGGTGGGCTCTCCCGTAGTGTTTTCGGTCGTATACTGATGCGAAGGGTGGCCCCCTCCCGCGGGCGGCGCCCCGAATGGATGATGCCGAAGCTTTCTCCAAGTCTTCGCCGGCGCTTGGCCGCGACACCACAGGGCCATCCTGTCGAGGTGGTCGTCGAGGTCGGCAAGGCAACCGGCGCATCCGACGCTGCGGCCGCCGGAGGCCGTGCCAAGAAGATTGAGGCGCTGAAGGAGTCCTTCGCCGCGAACGCCGCACCGATCGAACGCGCCATCGAACGATCCGGGGGCGAGGTTCTCGGCCGCGCATGGCTCAACCAATCGCTGAAGGCGCGGCTGCCACGTGAGGCGGTGGAAGCCCTGAGCGAACGCGAGGACATCGAGCGTCTGGACATGCCGGCAACTCTGCAACCCGATTAGCTGACTAGCCCAGCACCACGAGACCGTTGCCCTGCGCGTTGTCGTCGGCTCCGGGAAGCTTGTGGCACAGGCCAATCAGGGCCGCACGCAGCTCGTCGGGGCTCTGACCGCGATTCTTCTGCAGCAGCAGGGCCAGCACGCCCGCAACCTCGGCCGCCGCGAAGCTGGTGCCGAAGCCCACGCGCCCTATCCTGCCATCGACCTTGCAACTCTTCACCTCGTCGCCGGAGCTCCCGCCAGGAGCCACGCAATCCGGCCGCCGGCCATTGACCGACGGCCCGCGACTGCTTTGCGGGATGATTTGGGTGCCGGATTTATCGCTGGCTCCGACAACGATCGCGCCGGCCGCGTCGGCGGGACTGGTGAGCCCCAGGTCACCGTCATTGCCCGCGCTCTTGACGATCGTCAGGCCCAGGCTCCAGGCCTGATCGAAGCCCCGCGCCTCGCGGGACGTTCCATCGCCCGCCGCTCCGATCCCCCATGAGCAGTTGGCGATGTGGGCTCCGTCCTCGAGGGCCTGCTGCAGCGCCTGCATGCCACCGAAGTCATCGGCATGGTTGGCCGCCGCGGTGGCAAGGACCTTGTAGTGGTAGATCGTCGCCTCGGGAGCAACGCCGGTGAATGACGCACTGCTCGCCGCGATCAGGCCCGCTACCGCAGTCCCATGGGAGCTCGGATGTCCCCAGCTCTCGCGGGTGTAGTTCTCCTTGAGAATCACGCGCCCGCCGAACGCCGGGTGCTTATATGCGATCTCGGAATCGAGAACCGCTACGACGACATCCTTGCCGGTCACGTGCCGCTTCCTGCGGTACGCGCGGGACTGCAGCAGGTCCTCGGGGCCGGCCCTGGCGTCAGGCTTGAGCAGCCGGGGCAATCCGATGCGCTGCACGGTGGAGTCTTGCGCCACGTCGGCGAGGGCGGGCAGGTTGGCCAGCGTTCTCATCGAGGCATTGAGCCAGCACATCTGCGTGGTCGAAATCGGAGTGCCTGGCGCGCCCGCTGTGACGGCGCCAGCGGTGCGTCCGATCTGCTCGCGTAGCGGCGCAGCGGCCTGGTAGAACGCCGCACGCAGCCTAAAGGCGTGGAGGCGCCGCATCACCGACGCGGCGTCCGCGGCGCTCGCCGCGCCGAGCTCTGCAAGCGTGGAGGAAAGCCGATCGAATGCCGGGTAGCTTGCTTCCGCGACCACCACCCTGCGAGGCGCCGGCATGCCGAGCTCGATGATCGCCGTGGAAGGACCGCCCTGGACCGCCGCCGCCGGCAGAGCGCCACGGAACGCCTCACCGCGGGCCGTTTCCGGCTCGACCAGCAGCGGCAGCGCGAACGTGACACCCCTCGCTCCGGCCATGGCGGCCGGGAAGGCCAGCGGCTGCGCGATGCTGAGCACCAGGGCGTCGCTCGCCTTGGACTCGAAGGCCTTGCCGTACTTCGCGCGGACCTGTTTCCTTGCAATCGACAGTGTGCTGTTTGCCACCTTGATTCCCCAGGCCGGCGTGAAGCCTCGTCCCTCTGATCGATTAGACGGATTTCCCGCGCATTTTCGCCTGGGACCGGCCAGGCGGGACTCGGGCAGGGCCTCCCGGACGGCGATGGCTCCCGGCTGCCTGCCCGCCTGCCGGCCAACCGGCCGAAACCTGCTACCCTCCCGGGTCGGCGATGAGATCCTCCCGTTCGCGCATCGTGCTCGCCCGGATCGGCGCCGGCGCCGTGCTGCTGGGCGCCCTGGCCGCGGCCGACGCCTGCTGGCTCGAACCCCGGGTGCTGCTGCTCGAGCAGGCGGTGCACGTGCCGCTGATCGCGCCGCGGCTGCGCCTGGTCCATCTCTCGGACCTCCACATCGCCGGCGACGCGCCGCTGCTGCACGACCTGCTGCGGCGGATCGCGGCGGCCCGGCCTGACCTGATCGCGGTCAGCGGCGACTTCATCAAGGACGTGCAGGACCCGGCGCCGCAGGCCCGTCACACGGCGGCGGCCGCGGCCTTCATCTCGCAGCTGCGCCGGCTGGTCCCGCTGGCGCCGATCTATGGCGTGCAGGGCCACAGCGAGTACCAGGGAGAGGTCGTGGTGGCGCTGCGGCAGGCGGGCCTCACCTGGCTGTCCGACGAGGGGCGCCGCGTCGGCCCCGGCGGCAGCCTGCTGCTGCTGGGCCTCAACCAGCAGGTGGGCATCGACCGCCTGGCCCTGGCCGGCAGGCCGCCGTTCCGCCTGGTCCGGCAGGGCGGCCAGTGGCTGCACCTGGCCCGGCTCGGCTCGCCGGTCCGCAACTTCTATCGCCACTACGACCCCGCGCCGCCGGCCCGCGACGACGCCTCGGGACCGCTCGCCTGGAGCGGCTACGACGCGGTCTGCGATGCGCGCATCGACCGCGAGACCGCCGGCGCGGGCATCGAGGTGCACAGCCGCTACGTGCTGGGCGAGGACCGCATGATCCGCCTGCGGCGCATGAGCCGCGAGGACGACGGCACCGGCACCTTCAGCCTGCTGGTGCACGGCTCGGCGTTCACCGGCGGCGCCGCCGACCGCCTCGACACGGGGGTCGAGCCGCGGCCCGGCCGCTGGTACCGGCTGCGCCTGCGCACCCGCGTCGAGCCCGGCGTGGTGAAGGTGGCGGCGCGGGTCTGGCCGGTCGCAGAAGCCGAGCCCCAAGCCTGGCAGGCCTGGGCCGAGGACCGCTCCGCCGATCGCGTCACCGCCGGCACCGTGGGGATGTGGGGCTGGGGCGGCGGCACCGTGCTCTACCGGAACATGCAGGTGATCGACCCGGCCGGAACACCGCTGCTCGCCGACCCCGTGTCCGGACCGCGGCGCCCGCGCGGCTGGCGCGACGAGGCGCGCGGCACCCGCCTGGAGCTGGCGCTCGCCCGCAGCCCCGCCGTGCCGCCAGGCACGCCGCGCCTGGTGCTGTCGCACACTCCCGACGTCGTGCTCGAAGCATCGCAGCGCGGCATCGAGGCGGTGCTGGCCGGCCACACCCACGGCGGCCAGGTGCGCCTGCCCTTCGTCGGCGCCATCACCACGCGCTCCTCGCTGGGGCCTTACTACGATCTCGGCAGCTTCGATTTCGCCGCGCCCAACCAGCGCGGCATCACGACGCTGTTCATCAACGCCGGCGTCGGCACCTCGCTGCTGCCGATCCGCTTCCTCTGCCCGCCGCGCTTCGCCGTCATCGAGCTGGGCCGCTAGCGCACTAAGACGAACCCGCCGGCCGATCGCCGGCAGGGCTGGCGCCGGGGCTTCCAGCCGGGCCGGCCGCGGCGCCGGCGACGGCGCGGCGGCGCCAGCTCCACGACAGGTAGGCGGGCAGCACGGTGATGGCGACCAGGGAGGTGCAGAAGGCCCCGAGGACGGCGACCTTGCCGGTCGATTGCAGGGCCGGATAGTGGGAGAAGCCGATCGAGCCGAAGCCCACGATGGTGGAGACCGCCGCCGCCGCCACCGCCTTGCCGGTCTCCCTGAGCCCCTCGTCGCAGGCCGCGCGGGTCTGTCCTCGCTCCTCGCCGTAGCGGTGCATGACGTAGATGCCGTAATCGGTGCCGATGCCGATGATCATGGTGGTGACGAAGATGTTGACGAAGTTCATCGGGATCCCGAAGGCCACCATGCCGCCGACCATCCAGACGATCCCGACCAGCAGCGGCAGCAGCGCCATGACGGCCGCGCGCGCGCTGCGGAAGTCGATCCACAGGATGGCCGCCACCAGCACCAGGCCCAGCACGCCGGCGATCCAGGCGTCGTGGACCACCAGCAGCTTGATGCGCTGGTTGATGACGTTGATGCCGGCCAGCTGCGCGCCGGGGCCGAGCGACGCCGCCAGCCGCGTCACCGCGGGAGGCACCTCGCGCCGCCAGCGGCCGTCGGGCGGCGGGTAGAGATAGACCGCGGCCCGCCATCCCCACGGCTGCTTCTTCAGATACCGGTCGAGCAGCAGCTCGGTCTGGGGTGCCGAGGCGAAGTCGGCGATGCCGATCGGCCGCGTCAGCGACAGCGCCTCGGCCAGCAGGTCCAGGCCGGCGGCGAACGGCTCCGGCCGCAGGCCCTCCTCGCGCAGCGCCGCCGCAAAGCTGGCGCGGACCCGCACCATGTCCAGCGCCGCGGAGCGCTGGCGCGCCAGCCAGGCAAGCACCCGCTGCTGCTGCTCGCGCGGCGGGATCAGCGACGAGGGGGCGCTGACCCCCTGCAGCGCCCCGCTCTCGACCAGCGGGCCCGCCGCCGCCGCCGCGCGCTCGGAGAGCGCCAGCACCTCGTCGAGCGACCGCCCGGACAGCGACAGGATCATCGAGTCGAAGCCCGAACCGAAGCGCCTCCCCACCTCGGCGCTGATGCGGCTCCCCTGGACGACGGTCGGCCGCATGGTGGCCATGCTCTCGTCGAAGGTCAGGCGGCGCGAGGCGGCGAGCGCGGCAAGCGTGAGCGCCGCCCCCACCCCGATGGCGGCAAGCGGGTGACGCATGCACAGGGCGGTGAGCCGGCGGGTGCCGAAGCTATGGATATAGTGCCGCGGCTCGGTCCGCCGGCGCTGGTGGTGGTCGGCGCTCCACGCCAGCATCGCCGGCAGCAGCAGCAGCACCGAAACCATGCAGAACAGGATGCCGGTGCCGGTCAGCAGGCCCATCTGGCGCAGGCCGGTGAAACCGGTGAAGGTGAAGGCGTAAAAGGTGGCGGCGGTGGTCACGGCGCCGGCGATCACCGCGCCGCCGGTCGCGCTGCTCATCGTCGCCAGCGCGGACTCGACGTCGTGGCCGCGGTTGCGCTCCTCCACGTAGCGGCCGTAGGAGACGATGACGAAGTCGATGCCCAGGCCGATCAGCAGCGCCGCGCAGACGCTGGTCGCCGACGAGAGCGCGCCGAACGCCACACCGGCGAAGCCGAAGGTCAGCACCAGGCCGGTGAGCAGCGGCACGAAGGCATAGGCGAGGGCGCCGGCGCGGCGAAAGGCGAACAGGAAGAGCGCCAGCACCGCCAGCGCCGAGGTGCCGGCGTTGACGAACATGTCGCGGCGGATCAGCGAGGCGTCGCCGAGGGCGGAGACGTAGGGGCCGCCCATCTCCACCGCCGGCCGGACCGGACCGCCGGGACCGGCGATGTCGCCCCAGCGGCCGAGAGCGCCGGCGACGATGCCGGTGGCCTCGCGCGTCAGCCGCTCGTCGAAGGGGATGTCCTGGGGCGGCCGCCGCGGCTCCGCCAGCACCAGCAGCAGGCGGTGGTCGCGCGACAGGTAATAGCCGCTGGCCCAGTCGACCTGCAGCGTGCCGCGCGAGCTCGCGACGTGGCCGAGGAGAATGTCGGACAGACCCAGCGGATCGAGCTTGGCAAGCCCCTTGACCGAAAGCGCCTGGGGAGTCGCCAGCTGCCGCCGCAGCTCGCTCACCCGCCGGCGGATGCCGGCGTCGCTAAGGCGGGCCTCCATCTCGCGCCGGCCGGCGTCGTCCAAGAACAGCATCGACTTGGGAACGAAGGCGGCGAGCAACTCCTCGGGGTTGCCCAGGCGATGCTGCACCGATTTGATCTCGGGCAGCTTGGCGAGGCTCGCGGCGAGGTCGTCGGCAAGCGTCTCGTAGGGTTCGGGGACCGCTCCCTCCGGCAGCTCGATCACCACCAGCAGGTAGGTGTTGCTGCCGAAGTCCTGCAGCATCTGGATGTAGGAATGGATCGTCGGGTCGCGGCGCGGCAGCAGGTTGAGCATGTCGGTGTCGAACGACAACCGGGAGATGGATACGGCCGAGAGGACGGCCAGCACCGCGAACGCCGCGAAGATGGTCCGGTAGCGCCGGCGCGCCAGGCGCGCCACAGAGGCGAGGAGACGGCTCACCGCGCCTCGCCCCGGGGCGCGGGCGCGGAGTCCAGCGAGGCGGCGGGCGCGGCCGGCGCCGGCGCGGCGGGGCCAACCACGGGCGAGCCGGCGGCCGCTTGCCCGGGCGCGGGCGCGGGAGGGCCGGCCGTTGCCGCGGCCGACCCGGCCAGGAAGTAGCGGCGGAAGCGCACGAAGTATTCGACGCCGGAGTAGATCGCGATCAGCACCGCGGCCCAAAGCAAGACCTTCGAGGAGTGCCTGAGCTCGCCCGGCAGCTGGTTGTGGATGATGAGGGCGGCGACGGCGACGATGTGCACGACGGTTTTCAGCTTGCCCGAGAAACCGGCGGGGATCACCTGGTTTTCGGCGGCCGCGAAGCTGCGCAAGGCGCTGACCGCGAACTCGCGGGCGACGATCACCACCACCATCCAGGCCGGCGCCTCGCCCATCTGGACCAGCGAGATGAAGGCCGCCGAGAGCAGGATCTTGTCGGCGGCGGGATCGAGCAGGATGCCCAGGCGGGTGACCTCGCGGCGCCGCCGTGCCAGGTAGCCGTCGAAGAAGTCCATCAGCGCGGCGAGCAGGAAGAGCCCCAGCCCCCACCACTCCTTGTCCTCGAACTTGGTCAGCAGCACCACCACCAGGGGAGGGACCAGCAGGATCCGGCAGATCGACAGCAGGTTGGGTAGATTGAGCATCGCCGAGGAGCGCGCCGGGGCGCGCCGGCATTCTACGCCAGAGCCCCTCCGGCCGCAGGCGGCCGCAGGGCCCGGCCGGCCCGGCTCGGGAGGGCGCCCGCGGCGGCGGTGGGCGGCCGTGAGCGGCCGATGGTGCTGGAAACTAGCGCAGACCGGAGAGCGAGGTCGTCACCTGCAGGCGGCCGTTGGCGCCGCGCGTGACGTAGGGGGCCGGCCGGCGGACCTGGTGCCATTGCCACGCCAGCGCCTGCCGGGACGGCGCGGATTCCGCCGTGGATGGCGCGGGCGGCAGGTAATAGGCGCCGCCTTGATAGAGGGACATCACCCGCTGCACGTAGTCCAAGGTGTCTGGAAACGGCGGCACGCCGTGGTGGCGCTGGACCGCGCCGGGGCCGGCGTTGTAGGCGGCCAGGGCCAGCTCGAGGCTGCCCGGGAAGGTGTCGATCATCTGGCGCAGGTAGGCGGTGCCGCCGCGCAGGTTCTCGTCGATGTCGAAGGGATGGTACACCGCCAGCTCGACCGCGGTGTCGGGCATCAGCTGCATCAACCCCATGGCCCCCTTGTTGGAGCGGGCGCGGTGGTTGTAGCCGGACTCGACCTGGATGACCGCCTGCACCAGGCGCGGATCGAGGTGACGGGCGTCGCTGTGGCGCCGGATGATCGGCTCGAGGCCGCCGCTGGGCAGGCCCGGCAGATCGGGCACCGCCAGCAGCTCGGCGGCGTACCGCCGCGCGTGCTGCACCGGCGTCTCGTTGACGATCACCCGGCGCCCGTCGACGCCGACGGCAATCTTGACCGGCTGCGGCTGGGCCTGGTACGCATGCTCGAACCGCTGAACGCGAGTCGGGCGGGGCGAGCCGGACGAGGCGAGGCTGGCCGCCGTGGCCGATCTCGGCAACGTCGGCGACGGAGCTGACGCGGCGAACGCGGCAGACGACGCGGCCGCCGCCGACAACGCCGCGAAACCAAGGCAGATCAGGGTACAGACCGAAGCCGGCCCAGCCTTCGCCAAGATGGCACTCCCGTAGTGGGAGCGGCATCTTAGCACAACTCGCGCGCCATGCCCGCCAGGTCGGTCGGGCTCCCAGGGTCGAGCGCACCCCGAGCCGGCAAGGCGGAGCGGCCCAGTGCCGCTCAGCCGGGCTTGGTTCCAGCCAGCTCCGCGGCGCTCGCCAACAGCAGCTGCCAAAGCTCGTCGAGATGGCGGCGGGTGGTGCGCAGGTTGCCGATCGCCGCGTGCAGGGTGTAGCGGCCGTCGAGCACCGTGTGCGACAGGAAGAAGGGGCCGGCGGCGTTGACCCTGGCGAGCAGCCGCTCGTTGAGACGGTCCTGGGCGGCGCCGTCATTGCCCGCCGCCTCGGCCGTCGGCGGCGTCTCCCTCGTTTCCCCCGGCTGCCGCGTCCCCGTGCCGGCGGCGGCTGGCGCCGTCCGGGCGCGGAAGCAGACGACGCTGAAGGGCACCGGCGCCGCCAGCTCGAAGGCGGGGTCGGCCGCGATGCGGGCGGCCAGCTCGCGCGCCATGGCGCAATGCTCGCGCAGGCGCTCGCGCAGCCCCGAGACGCCGAAGGCCCGGATCACCATCCAGAGCTTGAGCGCCCGGAAGCGCCGCCCGAGCTGAAAGCCCAGGTCCATGAGGTTGGTGACCCCGGCCTCGTCGGTCCGCAGGTACTCGGGGACCAGCGCGAAGGCGGCGCGCAGGTTGGCCACGTCCCGCACCATCAGCACCGAGCAGTCGACCGGCGTGAACAGCCACTTGTGGGGGTTGACGCCGATCGAGTCGGCGCGTTCGAGGCCCGGCATCAGCGCCCGCAGCTCCGGGCAGAGCGCCGCGGCGCCGGCGTAGGCGGCATCGACGTGCAGCCACAGGCCGTGCTCGGCGCAGAGATCGGCGATCGCGGGCACCGGATCGACGCTGGTGGTCGAGGTGGTGCCGACCGTGGCCACCACGGCAAGCGGCCGCCTCCCTGCCGCGAGGTCCGAGGCGATGGCCGCCGCCAGGGCGTCGGGCCGCATGCGGAACTCGCCGTCGCTGGCCACCCGCCGCACCTGCTCGTGGCCCAGGCCCAGCACGATGGCCGCCTTGTCGACCGAGGAATGGGCCTGGTCGCTGGCGTAGACGACGAGCGCCGGCACCTCGGGGCGCCCCGCCAGGCCGCGGCTTCGCGCGTCGAGGCCCGGGGCGCGATGGCGCGCCGCCGCCAGCGCCACCAGGGTGCTCGTCGATGCGGTGTCGTTGATGTGGCCGCGGAACTCCGGCGGCAGGCCCATCATCTGGCGCAGCCAGTCGCAGACCCGCTCCTCGAGCTCGGTGGCCGCCGGCGAGGTGCGCCACAGCATGGCGTTGACGTTGAGCCCGGCGGCCAGCGCCTCGGCGACGATGCCGGGCGCCGAACCGGTGATGGCGAAGTAGGCGAGGAACCCGGGGTGGTTCCAGTGGGTGACGTTGGGCTCGATCAGCCGCTGGTAGTCGTCGAGGAGCACGCCGAGCGGCTGCGGCCCCTCGGGCGGGGCGCCCGGCAGCAGCGCGGCCACCTCGCCCGGCGCGACCGGCGGCAGCACCGGCCGCTCGCCCACCCCTTCGAGGTAGTCGGCGAGCACGTCGGCCACGCGGTGCATCGCGGCACGGAACTCGGCCGTCGGGAGGTCCTGGCTCATGCCGCGTATCCTCCGTGAAGCGGAGCGCCCGCCGATCGCCGGATCCGTCTGCCGGGTGCCAGGCGTTCCCCCGGGAAGGCGAGGCTCCCTCCTGGCAAAAGGAGGGAGCCGCGGCCTCTCGCGCTGAAAGCCGATGCGTTTGCTAGCTTTGGCCCTTGCGCTTCAGCTCGTCGTCGATGACCTTGGAGAGGTCGTCGGGGGACACCACGCCCGAGATGAAGCGGCCGTTCACGAACATCGCCGGAGTGCCGTTGACCCCGGCCTTGGTGCCGGCCTGCATGTCGGTCTGGACCGCCGGGGTTTCCTTGCCCGAGTCGAGGCAGCTGTTGAAGCTGGCCGCGTTGAGGCCGGAGATCGCCGCCGCCTTCGACTTGAGCCCGTCCACGGCCAGCCCGGCCTGGTCCTTGAACATGGCGTCGTGCATCTCCCAGAACTTGCCCTGCTCGTTGGCGCACAGCGCGGCCTCGGCGGCCTTGGCGGCGTTGGGGTGCATGGGCAGCGGGAACTGGCGGAAGACCAGGCGCACCTTGTTGCCGTACTTGCTCACCACCTGGTCGAGAGTGGGAGTGATGCGCGAGCAGAAGGGACACTGGAAGTCGGAGAACTCGACGATGGTGACCGGAGCGCCGGCCGGACCCCGCGCCGGGAAGCCCGCGGCCGCCACCTCGACCCGCATCGGCTCCATCAGGTAGTCGACCTTGTACTTCGCCTCGAGGGTCTTGAAGTACTCCTCACGCGCCGCCTGCTGCCCGGTCTGCTGCAGGTACTGCTTGATCTGCGGGATCAAGGTGTCCTTGGGGCGCGGCGGCAGCTGCGCCTTGTTCTTCTCGTAGAACGCCTCGGCGTCGGCATCGGTCACCGCGGCGGGCTTGACCTCGGCCAGCACCGCATCCTTGGACACCTTGCGCGCCGCGGCCTCGGCCTCGACCAGGCGGTCCTGCACCATCTTCTTGAGCTGCGCCTCGACGATCTCGTGCTTGCGCTGCTGGTACTCGCGGTCCAGCTGGGCGAACTGGTCTGCGGCCTCGGCGTGGACCTCGCCCTCGGTGATCACCTTGCCGTTGACACGGGCCAGCGCCTGGCCGGCGTCCTCTTTCTGCGTGCCGGCCTTCTGGCCGCCCTTCTTGTCCTCTGCCGAGCAAGCCGGCAGGTAGACGCCGAGGGCCAGCGCCAGGGCCAGCAAACTCGGAACCAGTCGCCGAGAAGCGACCCGCTTGTGATCCGATGCGTCCATGTCCTGTGACTCCTTTTCGACCGTAACTCTAGATACGGCAATGATTTGAGCGATGAAATCCGACGGCGCGACGGGGAATTTTAGCACAAGGGCCGCGGCCCGGAAGGCCGGGAGGGGCCTGCCACGCAATCCCGTAGATACGTTGTACGGATGCCGGGCCCGCTCCGTCCAACCCCGCGCCCCGGTTTCGCCGGCGATCGCAGCGCCACGCCGGCCGCGGCGCATCGTGGCGCCGTGGCATCCGCCGCCGTCGCAGGCTCAGACCTGCCGGCGCGCGGGGGCGGGGCGCTGTGGCGCCGGGGCGGCCGGCGGCGCGAGCGGCGACAGGTGCCGGGAGACCAGGCCTTCGAGGATGCGCTCGGCGCTGATGCCGCGCAGCCGCATCGTCGGCCCGGTGAGCAGCGCCTCGGCCAGCGCCAGCCGGGCGGCGCGCCCGAGGCCGCCTGCCGCGCCCTCGCGCGCCCGCGGCTCTGCCTCCTCGTCCTCCCCGGACGCCGGCAGCGACCGCGGCGACGGCAGCGAGCCCAGCACCGCCGCCGCGGCGAGGCCCCAGGGCCGGTCGGAGCGCGGATCGCCCCAGCCGCCGGCATCGCCGCCGCCGCCGGCCTTGCCGCCGCCCGGCGCGCCTCGCCGGCCCGCGCCGGCGGCGGCCCTGCCGGCGCCTCCCCCGGCACCGCCGGCAGCGGCGCCAGCACCGGCCGCGCCGGCGGCGGCCAGCGCCTCGGCGGCGCTCAGCAGGTAGACCGCGGCCCCGGTCGCCGCATAGGCGTCGGCGGCCGCCGCGAAGACGCGCGCCAGCGTCTCCACCCGCTGCGGATCGGCGGCCACCGCCGGACCGAGGAACACGGCCAGAGAACGGCTGCGCAGGGTCGGCAGCAGATCGAGGCGCGACGGCGTGAGCAACAGGAAATGGCGGGGCGCCGAGGCGTGCGGCTCCTCGAGGTTCTTGAGCAGCGCATTGGCCGCCTCGCCGCTCAAGCTCTCGGCGCTGGCGATCACGAACACCTGGCCGCGCGCCTCGAAGGGCGAAACCTGCGCCACCCGCATCAGCTCGCGGGCGGCGTCGACCGACGTCGAGGTCTTGAGATCGCGCTCGAGCACCTGGAAGTCGGGATGGAACGGCGCCTCGAGCCTCTCCAGCCGGCCGGCCGGGCCGCCTTCGCCGGCCGCATCGTCCCCCACCGCGCCGCCGCCGCCGGCCGGCCAGGCAATGCGCCGGCAGTGGCGGCAGGCGCCGCAGGGCCGCGCCTCCGGCGCCGCCGCCTCGCAGAGCAGGATGCGCGCCAGCTCGACCGCCGCCCGCCGCCGGGCGTCGCCGTCGCCGCCATGCAGGATCACCGCCGGGTACAACCGGCCCTGCCGCGCCGCCTGCCGCGCCGCCTCCAGGTTCATGCCCGCGCCACTCCGGCCGGCAGCAGGTCGGCCAGCGCCTCGCGCACCTGCGCCGCGGTGCGCGCCGGGTCGCCGCCCGAGTCGACGATGTGGAAGCGCCGCGGCTCGCGCCGCGCCTGCGCGAGGAAACCCTGCCGCACCCGCTCGTAGAAATCCAGGTCTTCGGCGTCCAGGCGGTCCGCTCGCGACCCACCGCCCCCGGGCCCACCCGGCTGTCCGCCGGCCTCGTCCATGCCGGTGGGACCGCCGAGAACGCCAGGCCCCCCGGCGCCGGCGGCACGCCGCTGCCCGCCGCGGCCGCCGGCATGGCGGCGCGCACGCGCCGCCGCCGCCGGCAGATCGAACAGCAGGGTGCGGTCAGGGCGCCGGCCGCCGGTCGCCAGCAGGTCGACCTGGTCGATGAGTGCCAGCGGTACGCCGCGGCCGCTGCCCTGGTAGGCGCGGGTTGAATCGGTGAAGCGGTCGCAAAGCACCACCTCGCCGGCGGCCAGCGCCGGCTCGATCACCGCCAGCAGGTGCTGCCGGCGGCTGGCGAAGAGCATCAGCAGCTCGACGGTGCCGTCGATCGCGCCCCAGCGGGGATCCAGGAACAGCGAGCGCAGGGCGTCGCCGAGCGGCGTGCCGCCGGGCTCGTGGGTGCAGCGACAGGCAACGCCGTGCCGCGCCAGCCACTCGGCCGCGCGCCGCAGGTGGGTCGTCTTGCCGCTGCCGTCGATCCCCTCGAAGGTGATGAAGAGCGGCGGCATAGAGAGGCAACAAATTACCACGCGAGCAGCAACAAATTCCCACGCCGCGAGTGATCCCCTGGCCCTGGATTGCCCGCGCCAGTCTCCCGCTCGCCTGGGGGGTTTTCTAGCCGGCCTCCATCAGGAGAGCCACGCCCTTGATCACCGCGTAGACCGGCACCCCGGGCCGCAGCTCCAGGGTGACCAGCGACTTGCGGGTGACCTGGGCGAGCAGCGCCGCGCCGCCGGCATCGAGCTTGACCAGCGGCTGGCGGCCGCGGCCCGTCTCGCCGCCGTCGCTGACCTCGACGATGCTCGCCGGGAAGACGTTGAGCACGCTGGTCCGCTCGGGCCGCACGAGCGCCAGGCTGACGTCGCGCGCCAGCACCCGCACCCGCTGCCGGCTGCCCGGCGCCGCGGCATGCCGCGGCAAGCTCAACCGCCCGCCGGCGAAATCCAGGTAGGTGAGGTCGAAACGCTCGTCGTGCCCCGCCACGACCGCCTCGATCACCACGCCCAGCTCCGCTTCCGGCCCCCAGGGCAGCAGGTCCAGGCGCGTCGTCACCTCGGCCAGCGGGCCGGCCGCGCGCACCCTGCCCGCGGCGAGCAGCAGCAGGTGATCCGCCAGGCGCAGCAGCTCCGGCGCGGAGTGGCTGACGTAGAGGACGGGGATCTCCAGCCGCGCGTGCAGCCGCTCGAGATACGGCAGGATCTCCTCGCGGGCGGCGGCGTCGAGCGCCGCCAGCGGCTCGTCCATCAGCAGCAGCCGCGGGCTGGTCAGCAGCGCCCGGGCGACGGCGACCCGCTGCCGCTGGCCCCCGGACAGCGCCTCCGGAGCGCGCGCCAGCAGCGGCTCGAGCCCCAGCCACTCGACCGCCTCCGCGAAGCGCACCCGCCGCTCGCCGGGCGGCGTGCGCCGCAGGCCGTATTCGAGGTTGCCGCGCACCGACAGGTGGGCGAACAGGCCCGCCTCCTGGAAGACGTAGCCGACCCGCCGGCGGTGGGCCGGCACGAACCACTCGCGCGCCTCGTCCTGCCAGACCTCGCCGGCGACCTCGAGCAGCCCCGCCGGGGCGCGCTCGAGGCCCGCCACGCAGCGCAGCAGGGTGGTCTTGCCGGAAGCGGAAGGGCCGAAGACCCCGGTCACCCCCGCGGCCGGCGCCGTGAAGTCGACGTCCAGCACGAAGCCGCCGCCGCGCGCCAGCCGAAAACGCCCCCTCACGCCGCGTCTCCGCCGCCATCTCGCCGCGTCCGCGGTCCGCGCAGCCCCAGCGGTCGCCGCGGCCCCCGCGGTCCGCCTGGCGCCCGCGACCCTCGCGGCCCCCGAACGTTCATCGCGTAGACTCCCCACAGCGCCGCGAAGGAGAACGCCAGCATCCCCAGCGACAGCCGGTGCGCCTGGGCGTACTCGAGCCGTTCGACGTGATCGTAGATGGCGATCGACAGCACCCGCGTCCGGCCGGGGATGTTGCCGCCGATCATCAGCACGACGCCGAATTCGCCCAGGGTATGGGCGAAGCCGATGGTGGCGGCGGTCAGGAAACCCCGCCGCGCGAGCGGCACGGCGACGGTGGCGAAGCGGTCGAACGGACCGGCGCGCAGCGTCGCGGCGACCTCGAGCGGCAGGCGGCCGACGCTCTCGAAGGCGCCCTGCAGCGGTTGCACCACGAACGGCAGAGAGTAGAGTACGGAGCCTATGACCAGCCCGGAGAAGCTGAAGACCGGTGACTCGAGGCCCAAGGACCGGAGCAGCGCCCCGACGCTCCCCCGCGGCCCCAGCAGCACCAGCAGATAGAAGCCGAGGACGGTGGGCGGGAGCACCAGGGGCAGCGCCACCACCGCCTCGATCGGAAAACGCAGCCGGCTGCCGGTGCGCGACAGCCACCATGCGAGCGGCGTGCCGACGATCAGCAGCACGGTGGTGGTGACACCGGCCAGACGCAGGGTCAGCCACAGCGGATCGAGGTCGGCACCGGACATGCAGGCGAGAGGATATCCTCGACCGCGGCAGGAGGACATTGCCGAAGGCGGCAGATTTGCATAAGGTCTGCTGCGGCCGCGATGGCCGCAACGCACGCCAGTCAGTTCACTCTTCACCTATCAGCGGAGGAGCGTTCATGCCAGAAAAGAGCCCGAAGAGCAGCACCGCCGGCGCCAAAGGGCGGACCAACAGCGCCTTCATGAAGCCGATGCAGCCCGACGCGGCGCTCGCCGCGGTCATCGGCAGCGCGCCCCTGCCGCGCACCGAAGTGACCAAGAAGATCTGGGACTACATCCGCCAGCACAACCTGCAGGACCCCAAGGACAAGCGGACCATCCGCGCCGACGACAAGCTCAAGGCGGTCTTCGGCGGCAAGGCGTCCGTCAGCATGTTCGAGATGACCAAGCTGGTCAACGCTCATCTGAAAGAGGTCAAGTAAGGGGGCCCGGGAGACTCCTGGCTGCCGCGCGGCGGCGCCGCGCGTGCGCCGCCGCCGAGCGCGCACCGGACATGCCCCGCACCCGACCGCAGCCGCACCCAGCCTTCCAGGCCTGCCTGGCCGCCGCCCTGATCGCGGCCGGCCCGCTGCGGACGTCCGCCTCGCCGGCAGCCTCCGGCCGGCCGGCGGCCGGGGCCCCGCCGGGCGGCGCCGTCGCCTCGGGCCACGTTCAGGCGACCGCCGCCGGGCTGGCCATGCTGCGCGGCGGGGGCAATGCCGTCGACGCGGCGGTGGCGGCCGCGCTGGCGCTGGCGGTGGTCTATCCGGAAGCCGGCAACCTGGGCGGCGGCGGCTTCGCCGTGCTGAAGATGGGCGGCAGGCTCGCGGCGCTCGACTTCCGTGAGACCGCGCCGGCGGCGGCGCGCCGCGACATGTACCTGGATGCCAAGGGGCGGCCCCTGCCCGAGGCTTCGACGGTCGGGCCGCTCGCCGCCGGCGTGCCGGGCAGCCCGGCCGGGCTGTGGGAGCTGCACCGCGCCTTGGGCAAACTGCCCTGGGCCGCGGTGGTGGCGCCCGCCGTTCGCCTGGCCCGCGACGGTTTCGTGGTTGACCCGCACCTGCACGCGGTCCTCGCCGCCGCACCGCAGCGCCGGCTGCTGGCAAGGTTCCCCCAAAGCGCCGCGGTCTGGCTGCCCGGCGGCCAGGCCCCTGCCGCCGGCACCCGCCTCCGCCTGCCCGCCCTGGCGGCGACGCTCGCCGCTTACGCCGAGCGCGGGCCCGCGGCGATCGCCGCGGGAGAGGTGGCGGCGGCGGTGGTTGCCGCCAGCCGCCGCCACGGCGGGTTGCTGGCCGCCGGCGACCTTGCCGGCTACCGGCCGGTCTGGCGGCAGCCCCTGGTGTTCAGCGCCTTCGGCTGGCAGGTCGCCACCATGCCGCTGCCGTCGGCGGGCGGTATCGTGATGGGGCAGACCTGCGGCATCCTCGAGCGCCTGGGCTGGGCCGCCCTGCCGCGCGACGGCGCCGACCGCGCCCACCTCCTGGTCGAGGCGTTTCGCCGCGCCTTCGCCGACCGCGTGCTGCTCGGCGATCCGGCCGCCAGCCGCGCCGCGGCGGCGGACCTGCTCGACCCGCGCTGGATCGCGGCGCGCGCCGCCGGCATCGACCGCGGCCGAGCCACCCCGTCGGCGACGCTGGCGCCCTGGTCCGCGGTGGCGGCGGCCGCGGCAGCCGGCGCTCGTTCCGGCGGCGCCGGCGGCGGCAGCGGCGGCGAGACCACCCACCTGTCGGCGGTGGACGGCGAGGGGAACGCCGTCGCCCTGACCACCACCCTCAACGGACTCTTCGGCTGCGGGCTGTACGTGCCCGAGATCGGGTTCCTCAACAACGAGATGGACGACTTCTCGACCAACCCCGCGGCGCCGCGCGCGCCGGCCGCAAAACGTGTGACACCGCTGCCGCAGGGGGAGGCTAACGCCGTCGCGCCGGGCAAGCGTATGCTCTCGTCCATGACGCCGACGATCGCATGGCGAGGCAACGAGCTGATCGCACTGGGAGGGCGCGGCAGCCTGCGCATCCCCACGCACGTCACCCAGGTGCTGCTCGACCTGCTGGTGGACGGCGACGCGCTGGCGGCGGCGGTGGACCGCCCTCGCATCCATCACCAGGGCCTGCCCGACCGGCTCGAGGCCGAGCCCGGCGCGCTGCCGGCGGCGGTGGCGCGCGAGCTGACGCGCCGCGGCCACCGCATCGTGGTCCCCGCTACCCCCGATACCTGCCGCGTCAACGCCGTCCGGCGCCTGCCGAGCGGCGGCTTCGCGGCGGCGGTGGACCCGCGCGGCGCGGGCGCCATCGGCGGCGCGGGAGTGCTCGCGCCCACGACGGAGCGGCCGCGATGAGCGCCCCGGCGGCAGGACCGCGGCGGGAGGCGGGACCACGGCGGACAGCGGGACCGCGCCGCACCGGAGGGGCGCGCCGGGCAGGAGGACCGCGGCGGGCGCTCGGCTCGCTCGCCCTCGCGGCCGGCGTCGCCGGCCTCGCCGCTGTCGCCACTTCGACCGGTCACGTCTCCACGACTGCCGCGATGGCGGCGCCGCCGCCCGAACGGACGCCGCGGACAGCGTCTTCGCGGGCCGCCGGCCCGCCGGCGCCCGACACCTTCGCCGAGAAGGTCCTGGTGCGCGAGATCGAGGTGGTCGTCGAGCTTCCCGAATCGCTGCGGGCGGGGCGGCGCAAGGCGCTCGGCCCCCAGGACTTCCAGGTGACCGAGGACGGCCGCCTGCGGCAGGTGGTGAAGGCGTCGCCGGTCGCCGCCGGCGAAGGGGGTGCGTGGCAGGTGGTCGTCTACGTCGACCGGGTGCTGGCAGATCCCGAAACGGTGTTCTTCACCGCCAACTCCCTGGCGCAGAAGGCGGCCCAGCTGACCGGCCTCGGCAACGTCGCCCTGGTGGTCGCCGATCCGGCGCCGCGCATCCTGCTGGCGGAAACCCGCGAGCCCAAGATGCTCGAGCAGGCGCTCGTCGACATCGCGGCGCAAGCCGAACGCCAGAAGGACGCGGCGGCGCCCGCCCAGGGCGGAGGCAAGAGCCGGGGCCAGACCCAGGGCCAAGTCCAGGCGCGCCCCGCGACGGCAGCCGCCGCCGCGCCGCAGCCCCAGGTGGTGCGCCATCAGGAGGATCAGCTGGTCACGCTCCTGGCCGGCCTCCCCGGCGGCGGCCCGCGCGCCCTGGTGCTGGTCGCCAGCGGCTTCGACACCTCCCTTTCCGGAGGCGGCGCGGACAGCGCCACCGCGGTGGTCGCCGAGGAGCCGGCACGCACCCTGGCGGCGTATGGATGGATCACCCTCGCCGCCCCGATGCGGCGCCAGCAGCTGGGCACCCCGCACCGCGAGATGACCGACATCGAGCGCATCCGGCAGAACAACTCGGGCCGCGATGCGCCTGGCAGCAGCGTGCCGCCGGAAATCCTGCCCCAGGTGGCGCCGAAGAGCCGCCTGCAGTACGACAGCGTGCTGAATCTGTTCGTGGAACCGACCTCGGCCAGCCTGCACGCGATGGCGAGCGCCACCGCCGGCACCGTCATCGGTTTGCCGGTCCAGCTCGATGCGGCCCTCACCGGGCTGGCCAGGCGCTGGCACATCTTCTACCTTGCTCCGGATCCCGGCGACGGCCGCCCGCGGCCGGTCGAGGTGCGCCTCTCCCCCGAGGGCACCCCGTTGCGGACGCCGGTCTGGCGCCGTTCCTCGACGCCCGATGAGGTGGCGGCGGCCCGGCTGCGCCAGGTGCTGACGGGCGGCGCCGACCACGGGACGCTGCCGCTGACCGCCACGGCGGCGGTCGCGGGAGCGGGTTCGCACCCCGGCCCGGAGCACGGAACACTGCGGCTGACGGTGGCCGCCTTCTCCGCTCCCGATTCGCTGGCGCCGGGGCCCTTCCGGGTGTCTGTCGCCTACGACCTGCCTCCCGGCTCCGCGCCGACGGTCCAGCACCAGGTCCTGGCCGACGCCGACCTCACCGAGAAAGGCTGGACCAAGACCCTGCAGATCGAGGTGCCGCCCGGCGCCCGCAAGGTGGGCGTGGCGGTCGAGGATCTGGCGCACCAGATCTGGGGCGCCACGGCGATCGACCTGGAGGCGCCGCCGGCCACCCACTGACCTCCTGACGCTGCCGCCATGAGCTCCATCGACGCCCGCTTCAAGCTCACCTACGACGACCTCGAGCTGCTGCCCTACGATGGCAAGCGCCACGAGATCATCGATGGAGAGCACGTCGTGACCCCATCCCCGATGGTCAGGCACCAGGATGTCGTCGGCAACGTCCACTTCCACATCAAGGCTTTCCTGCGGGAACATCCGATAGGCAAGGTCTTCATGGCGCCCACCGACGTCGTGCTGTCTCCAATCGACATCGTGGTGCCGGATCTGCTGTTCATCTCGAGCGAGCGCCGGTCGATCCTGACGGCGAAAAACCTGCAGGGCGCGCCGGACCTGGTGCTCGAGGTGCTCTCGGACAGCACCCGCCGCATCGACGAGGTGATCAAGCGCAAGCTCTACGAGCGCTTCGGCGTCGTCGAGTACTGGGTGGCGGACCCGGCGGTGGACCGGCTGCGGATCTACCGCCGCGACGGCGACGTCTTCGCGCGGGCGGTCGAGCTGTCGGCCGAAGCCGGCGACAGCCTCACGACGCGGCTGCTGCCGGGCCTGGCGGTCCCCCTGGCCGAGATCTTCCCGCCATCGAACCCCTAGCCCCTCCTGAGCTGAGCGTCCGCGCCGTCCTGCCGCGCCTGATGGCGGCGCTGTCAGGCGGCGCGGCAGCCGTGCTGGTGGCCCCTCCCGGCAGCGGCAAGACGACGCTGGTGCCCCCGACGCTGCGCGCCGCCGGCGTCGGCGGCGGGCAGCGCATCGTGATGCTCGAGCCGCGGCGCATCGCCGCGCGGGCGGCGGCGCGACGCATCGCCGAGCAGGGCGGCTGGCGCCTCGGCGGCGAGGTCGGCTACCAGGTCCGCTTCGAGCGCCGGGCCGGCCCCGACACCGGCATCCTGGTCGTCACCGAAGGCATCCTGGTGCAGATGCTCCAGGCGGACCCCTTCCTCGCCGGCGTCGGGGTGCTGATCTTCGACGAGATCCACGAGCGCAGCCTGGCGGCCGACCTGTCGCTGGCGATGGCCCGGCGGGTCCAGCGCGAGGTGCGGCCCGACCTGGTGCTGCTGGCCATGTCGGCGACGCTCGATCCGGGCCCGCTGGCCGCCTTCCTCGGCGGCTGCCCGGTGCTGACCGCTTCAGGACGCCAGTACCCGGTCGAAGTCGAATACCTCGACGAGCGCCAGGCGCCGCCCCCCGGCGAGAAGCCGTCGCCCGCCCTCGTCGCGGCCGGCGTGCGGCGGGCGCTCGCGGCCACCCAAGGCGGCGTGCTGGCGTTCCTGCCGGGGGTGGGCGAGATCCTCCGCACCGCGGAAGCCCTTGCCGATCTTGGCGCCCGGCAGGACCTCGCGGTGCTGCCGCTCTACGGCGACCTGCCGCCGGAACGCCAGGACGAGGTGCTGCGGCCGGGGGATCGCCGCAAGGTGGTGCTGGCCACCAACGTCGCCGAGACCTCGATCACCATCGAGGGGGTGGCCGCGGTGGTGGACAGCGGCCTGGCACGGCGCCTGCGCTACGACCCGGCGGCCGGCATCGACCGCCTCGAGCTGGCGCGGATCAGCCGCGCCGCCGCCGACCAGCGCGCCGGGCGCGCCGGCCGCCTGGGGCCCGGGCTCTGCCTGCGCCTCTGGACTGCGCGCGAGCACGCGGCCCGGCCGCCCCTCGAGACGCCCGAGATCGCGCGCGTCGACCTCGCCGGTCCGGCCTTGCAGCTGCTGGCCTGGGGCGAGACCGACCTGGCCGCCTTCGGCTGGTTCGAGCCGCCGGCGGCCGACTCGCTGGCCGCGGCCCGCCGGCTCCTCGTCCGGCTCGGCGCCCTCGCTGAAACCGGCGACGACGGCCGGAGCGGCGAGGACGGCCGGGACGGCGAGGGCGGCCGGAGCGGCGACGGTAGCCGGGACGGCGCGGATGGCAAGGACGGCGCGGACCGCAGGACCCGCGCGGCAGCCGGTCTCACCGCCCTGGGCCGCCGGATGGCCGGCCTCCCCGTCCATCCGCGGCTGGCCCGCCTGCTCCTCGAAGGCAGCCGCCTGGGGGTGCCGCGGGACGCCGCCATGCTGGCCGCCATGCTGGCCGAGCGCGACCCCTTCGTGCGCCCTCCCCGCCGAGCGGCGGGGCCTGGAACCCGCGGCGGCTTGCCGGCACCCGGGGTGCAGGCCTCGCGCTCGGACCTGCTCGATCGTCTCGACGCGCTGCGGCGCTGGGAGGCGGCCGGCCCGCGGCAGGACCGCGGGGAGTCCGGCGGCCGCGCCGCGTATGGCGGCGGCTCAGGCGGCGGCGCCGCCGGCGGTGAGCCCGGTCCGCTCAACCAGGCCGCCGCCCGCTTCGTGCTGCGGGCGCGGGACCAGCTGGCCGAGCTGGCGGGGCGCGTCGCCGGCGAGGACCCCGCGGCGCCGGCCGCAGCCCACGAGCGCGGCGACGCCTTGCTGCGCTCGCTGGTGGCGGCCTATCCGGACCGGCTCGCCCGCCGGCGCGCTCCGCACAGCCCGCGGGCGGTGATGGTGGGCGGCCGCGGGGTGCGCCTCGCCGAGCAGAGCGCGGTCACCGCCGCCGAGCTGTTCCTCTGCATCGAGGTCGCCCCGGGCGCGCCCGGGCCGCAGGCCGAAGACCTGGTGCTGCTGGCCTCCGCGGCGGCGCCGGAGTGGCTGCCGGCCGAGGGCCTGCGCACCACCGTCGAGGTGGCGTTCGACGCCGTCCGCGAGCGGGTGGCGGCGTGGCGGCGGACGCGCTACGAGGACCTGTTGCTCGACGAGCGCGAGGTGCCGGCTCCCGACCCTGGAATCGCGTCGGACCTGCTGGCCGAGGCGGCCGCGGCGCGGTTGGCAGCGGCACTGCCGCTGGACGACCCCGAGGTCTCGGGCTTCCTCGTCCGCGTCCGCTGCCTGGCGGACTGGATGCCCGAGCTGGACCTGCCACGCTTCGACGCCGCGGCGATCGCCGCGCTGCTGCCGGAGCTCAGCCGCGGCCGCCGCTGCTTCGCCGAGCTGCGCCGCGCCCCGCTGCTCGCGCGGCTCCGCGCCATGCTGAGCCATCCGCAGCTGGCGGCCCTCGAGCGCGAGGCGCCGGAGCGCCTGGCCGTGCCCAGCGGCAGCCGCATTCGCCTGGCCTACGAGGCGGGCAGGCCGCCGGTCCTCGCCGCCCGCATCCAGGAGCTTTTCGGGCTGGCCGAAACGCCGCGGATCGCCGCCGGCCGGGTGCCGGTCCTGCTGCACCTGCTGGCGCCCAACCTGCGTCCGCAGCAGGTCACCGGCGACCTGCGCAGCTTCTGGACCAACACCTACCCCCAGGTGCGCAAGGAGCTGCAGGGCCGCTACCCCCGCCACGCCTGGCCCGCGGAGCCCTGGGCGGCCGTGCCCATGCGGCGGCCGCTGCCGCGCGCTCGCCGGCCGACTTGACGCCCCACCGCCGTCCACCTATCCTCAGCTCGACGCCCCGGCCTGTGAACGGCAGGGCAGCCGATCGAACCCCGGTCGGCGCCTTGAAGAGGACCCTGAAGGTACCGTCGCTGGGCGCCGACACCCCCTATCGCGTCGAAAGGAGGCGGTCATGGGCTGTTTCCACGTCATCTGGGCTCTGGTCGTGGGCTTCTTCGCCGGTCTGGTCGCGCGCTACTTCGTCGGCGGCCCGCACATGGGCATCATTGCCACCACGGTGCTGGGCATCATCGGCTCGCTCGTCGGTGGCTTCATCGCCGGGCTGATCTTCAAGCCACGGAACGAGAAGTTCCATCCCGCCGGCTTCATCTTCTCGGTCATCGGCGCGATGATCGCGCTCTGGCTGTGGCACAAGTTCGGCTTCAAGGTCAGCTTCTAGGTTGACATCGCCCGCGGGTGATTCCGAGAACCCGGCGCACCGACGACGCCCCTGCCGCGGCGCGTGAGGAGAGCGCGTCAGCGTCCGCCGGCGGCTCGGCGGTCGAGCTGGTAGCGGTCACCAAGCGCTTCGACGAGGTGACGGCGGTCGACGCCGTGACACTCTCCGTCCGCGCCGGCGAGCTGTTCTCGCTGCTGGGTCCGAGCGGCTGCGGCAAGACGACGCTGCTGCGGTTGATCGCGGGGCTGGAGTGGGCGAGCGCCGGGCAGGTGCGGATCGGCGGCCGCGACGTGACGGACCTGCCGCCCAACCGCCGTCCGGTCAACCTGGTCTTCCAGCACTACGCCCTGTTCCCCCACCTGACGGTGGCGGGCAACGTCGCCTTCGGCCTGCGTTACCTCGACGGTCCGCGGCCGCGGCGCGACGCCGCCGCCGCCAGGGTGGAGGCGGCCCTCGACCTGGTGCGCCTGCGCGGCCTCGACCACCGCTATCCGCACCAGCTGTCCGGCGGCCAGCGCCAGCGCGTCGCCCTGGCCCGGGCGCTGGCGCTCGCGCCCCAGGTGCTGCTGCTCGACGAGCCGCTCGCCGCCCTCGACCAGGAGCTGCGCCAGGCCATGCAGCTCGAGATCAAGCGGCTGCAGCGCACCGTCGGCATCACCTTCGTCCTCGTCACCCACGACCAGCAGGAGGCCCTGGCGCTTAGCGACCGGGTGGCGGTCATGAGCCAGGGCAGGGTCGAGCAGATCGGCACGCCGCTCGCCATTTTCGAGCGCCCCGAGACCGCCTTCGTGGCCACCTTCACCGGCGCCGCCAACCTGTGGCAAGCCGAGGTGCTCGGCGCGGCCGGCGAGGGGTGCCTGCGGGTGCGGCTGGCGTCCGGGCTCGAGCTGTCGGTGCCGGCGCCGGCGGCGCCCGCGCAGCCCGGCGCGTGCCGGCTGGCGGTGCGGCCCGAGAAGCTCTTGCTGCGCGCCCCGACGGCGCCCACGCCATCCATACCGCCACCGGCCGGCGAGCCCTTGATGGCCGCCCTCCCGGTGACCATCGAGGAGCGCATCTACCAGGGTGCCCGCACCGTCTGGCTGGTCCGCGAACCGTCCGGCGAACGCCGCGTCGTCCATCAATCGAACGCCGCGGATGTGCCCGCGGCCGGCCTGCCCGAGCCGGTGCGCGAGCCCGGCAGCCTCGCGCTGCTCTGCTGGGATCCCCGCCACAGCCTGCTGCTTCGCCCCTGACGCGCCTGGGCCGGCGGTCGCCGGCAAGACCCGGGAGCGATTCATGCCCCAGGGCCGCCAGCGCGGCCTCTCCGGCCTTGCACAGAGCCATGCACATAAGCGAACGGCACTATAAGCCATTGCGCCACTGCTTTTGTGCTTGTAACATTCCGAGGTGAAATCCATCGGCGACGCAGCTGCCCTGGTCGGAACAGGGTCCGCAGGAGGGACAATGTCGGAGTCGCTCTCGGCGGCGGATCTCGCCCAGCTGATCGTCAGGGTTTTCGCTCCCAAGCCCAGCGACCGTGCCCTCGCGCTGTTGGTCGATCTCCCGGCCAGGCCCGGTCAGGACACTCCCGAATGGCAGAGCCGGCGGCGGGTGGCGTCCTCTTGGGCAGATCTCCTGCGATCCTCGGGGCTGCGCCTCGACATCCACCTCTACTTCTATCGCTGCGTGAGTCACGACAACGCGGACTTGCCGCGCAGCGCCTCGCCTGCCGCCGAGGGCTGGATTCCGGAGTCGGCTGCGGAGCTGGAGGGCAGGCCGGAAGAGGACTTCGCCGCGATTTTCAAGCGCCACAGCATCATCATCGCCCTCACCGAGCTCTCCGCGTCCGCGCCGCTCAGAGTCGCCGCCCGCAGTGCGCGTTTCCGCGCCGCGAGCATGCCGACATTCAGTACCGCGATGTTTCCCGCCCTCCGTCTCGACCTCGCAGAGGTGGATCGGCTGGCGCGCCAAATGAGCCAGATTCTTGATGCCGCCGAAGAGGCCCGCCTCGAGTTCGAGACTGCCGACGGCGAGCGGCTGGAGCTGACCCTCGACCTTCGCCACCGCAGGGCTCATGCCTCCTCCGGAGTGATGCACGAGCCGGGAGCAGTCGGCAACCTGCCTTCCGGAGAGGCATATATCGTGCCGTACGAGGGCGAGAGAGGCGCCGATCCGAGCCGCTCCCGCGGACTCCTGCCGGTGCAGTTCGGCGACGAGGTCCTGGTCTATCGCATCCGCCAGAACCGGGCCGTGGCAATTGACACCAAGGATCCGGCCGGCCCTGCAGCCGTCGCCGAGGCAGGTGCTTTGAAGGATGAACCGGCCTACGGCAACATCGCCGAGCTCGGCCTCGGCATCCTCGGCCATCTCGGCATGCGGCCGACCGGCAATCGCCTGCTCGACGAGAAACTCGGCCTGCACATCGCGTTCGGCCGCAGCGATCACCTTGGCGGCCGGATCGGGCCGGAAGCCTTCGCCCATCCCGATGCGGTGGTGCACATCGATCGCATCTACCTGCCAGAGACGCAGCCCCAGGTACACGTTGCGCGTCTCGATCTGCTGATGAGCGACGGCCGCCACCTGCCGCTGATCCGCAAGCATGCCTACACCGACTTCGTGCAGAGCTTCGATGCGACCCAACACCTTACCGAGGAAGCCATCTACGAGGGTTTCTCTGCGCTGCTCACCTCCTGTCTCAAGCTGACCACGGAAGACGAGCTGCTGGTGATCGCCGACGAGAGCCTCGACCGGTACCTCGAGACCTTCCTGCGCCTGGTCGACGACCGGCGTTTCTCGACCCTGCTGGTGAGAATCCCCGAGAGCCACCAGCTGGCCCTCGCCGGGTGGGCCGCCAAGGAGCAGGAGCCGGTAACCCTTCCGGCAACCCTCGAGGCGGCGATTGGGTCCTCGACCGCCCTCATCACCTGCCTGAACGGAGGCCTCGACACGAATCCCTTTCGCAAGGCGCTCATCCGGCAGGATCGCCCACCGCGATGCCGCTTCGCGCATATCCCGGGCTTCTCGGCCACCATTCTGCGGGCCATTGCCTGCTCGCCCTTTCCAACGATCATGGAACATTGTGAACTGTTCGCCTGGGCGCTCGGCGAAGCGACGACCGCCGAGCTCGTCACCTATGACTCCGCCGGCAAAGCATACTCCTTGCATCTCTCGCTCGGCGGCTGGGAGAACGAGCCGCTCATGAGCCCGGGAGTCCTGGCCCCGGGCAGCTGGGGAAATGTGCCGCCGGGCGAGACCTTTTGCTGCCCGCACGAATCCTCGGTCCACGGCGAGGTCTGCATCAATGGCAGCATCCCGGGAAGGGTCCTGACCCCGGGCGAGGAGATCGTGATCAGGTTCGAAGAAGGAAAGATCAAGGCCTGGGACGGGGACCCCGGATCGCCGGCCCACCGCCTGCTGCAAGAGGAGAGAGCCAAGGCCACCCGCGAGGATTCCAATTGGAACACCTTCGCCGAGATGGGGATCGGGCTGAATCCGGCCATCACCGAGTTGACGGGAAATGGCCTCTTCGACGAGAAGGCGATGGGCACGATCCACGTCGCCGTGGGCGACAATTCGCTCTTTGGCCATGACACCATCGCCAAGATTCATGCTGACCTCGTGACCAGGAAACCGACCCTCATTCTCAATGACGGCCACGAGGTGATCGCGAAGGGAGAGCTGTGCTTCCCGTCCCTGCTCGCCTGGCGCGAACAGGAGCGGCGAGCGCTCCACACCCTGCCCTACGATTCGCTGTTCGTGATCAAGGAGAAGAAGGTCAAGAGCCTGGACGGCCAGCTGCAACGCTGCTTGACCAAGGGCCGGCGTCTCGGCTACGTGCAAATGGCCGGCGTCCGCGAGAGTGAAGCCCTTGCCCAGCTGGAGGCGCAGATCGCGACGGAGCCCAGGTACCCCGAGGACGTGCTCAGGGAACACCCTACTTTCGGAGGGATCGAGACCAGCAGGTTGCTGGGTATCCTCTATCACTATTGCGCGCTGATCGCCTATGACGATCAACGAAGCTGGCCCCGCGCCAAGGAGGAGGAATTGTGACCAGGGTACACCAACTGCTCCGCCGCGTCCTGGGTGTCGACGACTTCCAGGCAGCCTCGGTCGCAGCGCGAGACGTGGGCCACTTCGAATACTTTGACGTCGAGCTGCCGGGCCAGAAGTACAGGGGCTTCCCGCCCAGCTGGGGCTTCGCCATCCTGCGTGACTCCTCGAAGGCGACGGATCAACGAGCCGTCGAGCAGGACGCGCACGCGCTGGTCCACAAGATGAAGCCCGAGACCTTCCTGGTGCTGGTCTCCGACGCGCCCCAGGTCCACCTCCATGACAACATCTCCTTCGCGAATCGATCGGTATTCTTCATCGACCACTCCGACCTGTTGAATGCTCCGCGTGCTTCAATGACGCCCCTGCGCCGGGCAATTCAGCGCCAGATGGACGGCAACAAGCTTTCGGTGTTCCGGATCAATCCGTACCAGAAAGGGTCGCCGGCCCTCGGCTGGCGCTTTTATGGACGCCAGCGCGAGCTCGAGCTGCTGATGGATACGACCAACAGTTTCGTGATCGTGGGCGGCCGGCGGATCGGCAAGACATCCCTCATGATCGAGGCGCACGACCGCCTGCGCAGGCGCGGGGAAGACGCCTACTACCTGAGCGTCGAGGAATGCACGAGCGCCGCGGACGTCCTCAAGAAGCTCCTCAGGCATCTCAGCGCTCGCGACGTATCCAACGCGATCCGGCGCAACGAGGCTTTGAGCGAGGCGATGTGGACCGCGGTGCTGAAGCGCCTTACGGCTTCCACCAAGCCCGTTCTCTTTCTCGACGAGATGGGCAACGTGATCCAGAAGCATACCGCCGACGACTGGAAGTTCCTCGGCATTCTCCGCCAATTTTATCATCAAGGCCTGCTGCGCTTCGTCATTTCTTCTTTCCAGGACTACCTCTTCCTGCAACAGAAGGAGTTCACGGGACCGCTGATCAACTTCGCCACGACCCTGCGGCTCGGGCCCTTTTCGCGCAACGAAGCCGCGGACCTGGTGCTGGTGCCGCTGGACCTGTGGCGCCCGCTGGGCGGCCAGCGCGAGGACATTCGGCGCTCGGTCGAGGCGCGAGTCGGCCGGCATCCGCTCTTCCTGCAGAGCTTCTGCTATGACCTCTTCGAGCGCATCGCCCGTCATCCGGACAAGGACCTGCTCGGGTCGGTGCGGCAACTCCTCAGCGAGGGCTTGGTGGAGTGCTTCGACTCCGCCAACGAAGAGGTTTTCTTGCGGCAGCGCTCCTCGACCCTCTGTTACCTGTTCCTGCGCCGGTGCCGCGAGGCGGAAAGGGAGAAGCGGCCCCTGATCCAGAGCGAGATCGACGACGACTGGCTGAAGCAGGCGTTGCGCGAAGTGGGCTACGAGGCCGCGCTCAGGGACCGCCGGAACCTGCTCGAAGGCCTGGAGGTCCGCGGGCTGACGGCGCGTCCGGAGAGCAAGGGCAGCGACGTGCAGGTCATCATCGCGCCCATCATCTATTATTTAGCCAAGACCACGCATCCCAACATCGACAAGTACATCCAGAACTTTGCCGACGACATCCGCTTCGAGGAAGGCGACTGGCAGCTCATGCCGCTTGCCAAGGAGACAGAGCTTGCCTAGGAGCGTAAGCCTGCTGCTCCCGGCCTGGGCGCGGATCGAAAGAGCCTTTGCCCGCGACGTCTCGCTCATCATCCATGGGCCCCGGTTCGCCGGCAAGTCCGGCCTTCTGCGGGCAATTGGCACCGACTATGCGCCGGCCCGGCAGGCGAAGTGCGTCTTTATCGAGCTCGCCGCCTACCGCGCGCTCAACGGCACGCTCGACTATCGCAAGTTGTTCACCGAAATGAAAGCCCAGCTCCACCTCAAGAACGGGATCGCCTGCGACGACTATCTCAGTTTCGAGGACGCGCTCCAAAGAACCGTCGCGAAGCTGCCGGCCCGCCTCATATTCCTGGTGCGGCTGTCAAGCCACCTGCTCGACGTGGAGGAGGAGTGCATCTTCTTGACGGCGTTGCACAGCTGCCTTGCGAGCGAGTTCCTCAGCTCGGAGGCAAAGCTGCTGGCCGTTGCCGTGGATGATTTTTCGCTTTGGAACCATGAGCGTTACGCCAAGGTCTCTTCCGAGATGTACCGCTTCGAGCGGTTGTATCTTCAGCCGTTGACCCAGGACGAGATCTGTGCCGTGATCGGGTCGTTGAGCGCGGCCCAGGAGGCGCCGCTGCCGCCCTCCGAGAGAGACGAGTGGGGCCGCCTGGTTGCGGCCGCAACGGGCGGACACGTCGGGCTCACGCTCGAGGCCATTGAATTCATCTCCGAGCTGGGCTGGCGTCTACCGGCGCGCGCCGAGGGCGCCCTGCTCGAGCGGCTGAGCCAGAGCTCGATCCTGTCGGCGTTGCAGCTGGCCATCCAGGAGGAGCCCGCCGGCCTGGCACAGACCGCCCTCGAGTTCCGGCAACCGAAGTTCCCAATGGAGCTGCGCAGCTCACGCTTGCTGCTGCTGCGGCGGCTGGGAATTCTTCAGCCGCAGAAGATGCAAGAGCTCATCCTCTGTCCCGGAGTTGTCAGGCAGATGGTCGAGGCTATCCAAGCGACGGGAGATGAGAAGTCGGGCCGCCTTGGCAAGGTCATCCGCGAGGCGGGCCCGGCGGTCTTCGAGCAAGGGAACGTGCCGCTGACCGGCGACGACCTGGTCATCGTGCACCTCTCCGACCTTCACATTGGCAGCGAGTACGGGTTCGCGTACCAGGACCGGCATGGCAAGGCCTTTAATCAAGGCCTGCCTTCTTTCCTGGAAACCCTCCGCAGCGACCTGGCGGGAATGGGCTTGCTTGACCGGATCGACGCTCTCGTCGTCAGCGGCGACTTCGTGTGGCGGGGAACCGCGCCCGAGTTCCGAGTGGCCAGGGATGTGCTCGACGACCTGGTGCTGGAGCTGCACCTCGAGGGCAGACTGGTGATCTGTCCTGGCAACCACGACATAACCTGGACGCAGGGGGCGGAGGACCGCGGCGGCGATCCCGAGGTGGTGAAGCGCGATGCCTTCGACGATTTCGCCGAGCACCTGGGGCACAGCTTCAGGGACCATGGTGTCTGTTGCACGACGGTGGGATCGCGCAGCGGCAAGAGCCGGGTGCACTTACTTTGCTTCGACTCGAACGTCGTCGAAAGCGAGCAGGCTGCGGGGATCGGCTACATTTCCCCCGAAGCCCTCAACCGGGCCGACCAGTTGCTGCAGGAGAAGAAGCGGGACGACGGCGAGGACATGCGGGCGCATGTCTGGATGGTCCTCCACCATCATATCTTCCCGGCGACGCCGATCCGGCTGGAGGATGCGAGGTCCGCGCACCTGACGATCATGGCGAATGCTCCGGAGGTCCTGGCCTGGGCGCGCCGCCACAACGTCGAAACGATCCTCCATGGGCATGAGCACCAGCCATCCATCACCATCGCGCGGAGCTGGCCGATCGACTCGATGGGCAAGGAGTTCGTGCCCATCCTGGCGATCAGCGCGGGAAGCGCCTGCGTCAAGCGTCAGCATCTCGGACCGTTCGGGCGCAACCAGTACTTCGTCATGTACCAGCGGGCAGGCGACATCATCGTGCGCTCCAGGTGCCTGGGAGACCAGGGATTCGCCTTCGTCGCGCACAACGACATCGTTATCTAGCTCGGCCACGGGACAGGGGACACTGGCAGCACGCTCGCCATGGCGGAAACCCCCAGCGCTGCCAAGCAAGTGGCCGAAGGCCTGCGCTCCATCTTGGAGCGCATCGGCGCGTTCTTCCACATTTTTGACCTTTCCTTCTTCGTTTCTGGCTCTTTGACCTTCGGCGCGCTGGCCTTCCTGTATGTCATGGCCGGCGCACCGCGGAAATTTCCCTTCGCCGACTGGGTGGGCGTCATTGCGCTGGTCGTGTGCTGCTACGTCTGTGGCCTCATTTCGTTTGCCGCCGGCCGGGCGGTGAACGGCAGACTGTTCCGCAGCAGGACGCTCGAGACAAGGCTGGGGGAGGCGCTGTCGAAGCACAACGTGTCGAGCCCGCTGATCGACAGGTACCTGGGCAAGGCGCCGGCCGCCGCGCCCCGGGGCGACCCCTGGCGGCTCTACATACGCATGTGGGCCGAAATCGCGCACACACGCCCCCAGTCCGCGGGTTACAATCTCCTGTCGCGATACTGGGTGATGGCTGCAACCTACGACGGGGTCGCCATTTCGTTCGTGGTTTGGGCCCTTGTCGTCCTGCTCCTGGCAGACGGGGCGATTGCGCAAAGACCGTTTACCATGCTCTTCGCCGCCGGTTCGGCGGCCCTGCTATGTTGCCTGGCTTTGCTGGCCTTCAGGCAGGGCGCCAACTACTACGAGTATCAAATCGAGGACCTCGTGGCCGAGTTCGCCGTCGAGAGCGAACCTCTCCTGGGGCAGGCGGCAGCTTTTCGCAGTGATTCCCCTTCCTGAGCCGGCAGTGCCGCCTGTCCCTGCGGTATCAGCGGTATCAAGGCTCGGAGCCGCCCGCCTCCAGCGCGCGCACGGCGTCCGCGAAGCGCGCGATCGGTTCGAGGCGCTCGAGCGCCTCGATCGCGCGCTCGAGATCCAGGGCCACGTACTCGTGGATCAAGACGTTGCGGAAGCCCGGCAGGGGGAGCAGGTCGCTCACCACCTCGGGCGGGATCTCGGCGAAGCTCGCGAGATTGGCCACCGCCTGGGTGTAGTCCTCGAAGCGGAGCCCCCGCCGGGCCGACAGCTCGCCGGCGATGTCGATGACCAGCTGGCAGACGGTGAGCAGCGAGAACAGGACATCGTTGTGCAACGACAGATCCCGGCTCAGCGCGGCGGCGCCGGTGACCCGAGGCCGCAGCCCGCGCAGGTGGTCCAGATGGCGGCGCAGCTCCGTCAGCCGCTCGACGACCGGGCTCATGGCGGGGTCCGTGTCAGCGCCGCGAGCTTGAGCTGCCGCATGCGGCGCAGGAAAGGTGCCAGGTCGGCGGCACGCAGCTGGACGTCGCGCACATAGGCGTGATCGGCAGCCGCATCCGCGAGGTAGACGCGAGCGCCCGAGGTGACGATGTGCCGTCCCAGCAGCGGCGGCGCATCGTTGAGGATGACGACATCGGGCGTAGCGGGCGCCGCCAGGCCCGCCAGCTCGCCTGCCAGACGCACCCTCACCGCGAAGCGGTCACGCCGATCCGCCTTGAGGTCCCAGCGCAGCAGCACGCCGAGGTCGACGTCGCTCTCGCGATGCGCCCGCCCTTCGGCATGGCTGCCGAACAGGTAGACGGCGGCCACCCCCAGCTCGGGCCGGGCGGCGAAATAACGCTCCAGCTCGCCGGTCAGCGGCGTTCGCGGCGTCCCGGGTCCCGATGGCGGCCCGGCAGCGGTGGCATCCATGGCGGCGCTCTCCCGCCGCCAGTATAGGCTGCGCGCCCCTTGCGCCGGGCCGCGCCGCCCGGCATCATCGGGCGGTCATGGACGAGAGCTCCGGGAAGGACGGCGCGGCGGCCCCGCGGCGCCGCCGCACGGCGGACGGCCGGGGACGGCCGGGCGCGCGCCGGGTCGCGCTGGCGCTGGCGCTGCCGGCGTGGGTGGTGCTCGGGCTGTTCTTCCTGCTGCCGCTCGTCCTGATGCTGGGAGTGAGCGGCGCCCAGCGCGGCGTCTACGGCGGCTTGCTGCCGGTCCCCGACCTGCCGGCGTACCTGCGCTCCGGGGCCTTCCTGGCCAGCTATCGCCAGACGCTGCAGGCCCTTTACCTCGGCATCGCCTGGCGCTCGCTGTGGATGGCGGCGCTCACCACGGGCCTCTGCCTGGCGATCGGCTTCCCGGCCGCCTATGCCCTGGCGCTGCACGCGCCGCGCCGGCACAAGGGCCTGCTGCTGGGCCTGGTGGTGGTGCCGCTGTGGACGAGCTTCCTGATCCGGACCTACGCCTGGATGTTCATCCTGCGCAGCGAGGGGCTGCTCAACCACCTGCTCTTGGCTGCCGGCCTGATCTCCCGCCCGCTGCCGCTGCTCTACAGCGCGCCCGCGGTGATCGCCGGCCTGGTGTACGGCGAGCTGCCGTTCATGATCCTGCCGGTCTATGCCGCGCTCGAGCGGCTCGACCGCAACCTGCTCGAAGCCGCGGCCGACCTCGGCGCCGGAAGGGCCGCGGTGGTGCGGCGGGTCACCGTGCCCCTGGCGCTGCCCGGCATCGTCGCCGGAGTGGTCCTGGTGTTCGTTCCCAGCCTGGGCCAGTTCGTGGTCTCGGACCTGCTGGGCGGCGCCCACACCATGCTGCTCGGCAACCTGATCCAGAACCAGTTCGCGGTGGCGCGCAACCAGCCGTTCGGCGCCGCGCTGGCCTTCGAGCTGACCGCCGCGGTGCTGCTGCTGCTCGCCGCCGGCGCACGAATTGCCAAGCGCGCCGCAGGCGCGCGCCCGAACGATCGCGCCGAAGGCGCGCGCCGAAACGATCGCGCCGAAGGCGCCCGCCCCGGCGCCCGCCCGGACTGGGAGCTGCCGTGACGCGGCGTCCGCCGCCGCAGGACCGTGCGCCGCGGGGCCAGCGCTGGCCGCGCCGGCTGCTGGCTGTCCACACCGGCGCCGTCTACCTGTTTCTCTATGCGCCGATCGCCGTGCTGGTGGCCTTCTCCTTCAACAGCGCCCGCCAGACCGCGGCCTGGCAGGGATTCACCTTCTCCTGGTATGGCGAGATGCTGCGCGACGAGCGGCTGCTCCGCGCGGTCCGCAACAGCCTGCTGGTCGCGGCGCTGGCCACCGCCCTGGCGACCGTCGTCGGCACCATGGCGGCGCTCGCCCTGGCGCCGCCGGCGGCCCGCCCCGGGCGCGGGCGCGCCGCGACACAGGTCCTGTTGCTGCTGCCGGTGATCCTTCCCGAGGTGGTGCTGGGCGCGGCCCTGCTCACCCTCTTCGGCGCCTGGAAGATGCGATTGTCGCTCATCACCGTGCTCATCGCCCACGTGGTGTTCAGCATCTCCTATGTCGCGCTGGTGGTGCGGGCCCGCCTGGCGGGGCTCGACCCGACCCTGGCCGAGGCCGCCCGCGATCTCGGCGCCGGCGGCTGGGAGGTTTTCCGCCGCGTCACCCTGCCGCTGGCGCTGCCGGGCATCCTGGCCGGCGCGCTGCTGGTCTTCACGCTGTCGATCGACGACTACGTGATCACCTCGTTCGTGGCCGGCGCCGGCGCCACCACGCTGCCCCTGCACGTCTACTCGCTGCTCAAGGCCGGTGTGACGCCGGAGGTCAATGCCGTCTCGGCGGCCCTGCTGCTGGTGACCGTGACGCTGATCGCGCTGGCGCACAGCCTGCTGGCGCGAGACGCCGGGAGCCTTGCGTGAGACGGCCGGCCGCGGTGGTGGCAATCCTTGCGCTGGCCGCGATGGCCGCGCTGGCCGCCGCGGGCTGCGGCGGCGCCTCGGAGGGCGCGCGCGGGGCGCGCCGCCTCAACGTCTACATCTGGACCAACTACCTGCCGGCCGAGGTGGTGAGCGGCTTCGAGCACCGCACCGGCGTCCGGGTCGAGGTCGACACCTATTCCTCGAACGAAGCGCTGCTCGAGAAGCTGCAGTCTGGGGTCGCCGACTACGACCTGGTCGTGCCTTCCGACTACATGGTGCAGGTGCTGGCGCCCCAGCGCCTGCTGCGGCCGCTCGACCGCCGCCGCCTGCCGGGCTTCGCCAACCTCGACCCGCGCCTGCTCGACCGCAAGTTCGATCCCGGCAACCGCTTCTCGATCCCCTACCTGTGGGGCACCACCGGCATCGGCTACGACCGGCTCAAGGTGAGCGGACCGGTGGACAGCTGGGGAGCCCTGTTCGATCCGCGCTACGCCGGCCGCATCCTGATGCTCGACGACATGCGCGAAGCGTTCGGCGCCGCCCTGCTGCTCGCGGGCAGGTCGATCAACGAGCGCGATCCGGCGACGTTGCGCCGCGCCGCCGCCACGCTGCAAGCGCAGAAGCGCCTTGTGCGCACCTACAACAGCGCCGACTTCGCCAACCTGCTGGCCGCCGGCGACGTCGACCTGGCCCAGGGCTGGAACGGCGAGCTCGCCAAGGTGGTGGCGCAGGACCCGCGGCGGTTCGCCTACGTGGTGCCCAAGGAGGGCGGGACGCTGTGGATCGACAGCCTGGCCATTCCCAGCACCGCGCGCCACCTCGACGCTGCCTATGCCTTTCTCGCCTACCTCCTCGAGCCTCCGGTCGCGGCCCGCGTCGCCAGCGGCGTCCGGTACGCGACCGCCAACCGGACCGCTCGGCAGCTCCTCGCTCCCGCCATCCGCGACGATCCCGCCGTCTACCCGCCGCCCGCCGTGCTCGACCGCTGCGAGCTGATCGAGGACCTGGGCGCCACCACGCCGCTGCTCGACCGGCTGTGGACCGAGGTGAAGGCCCGCTAGCCGCTCGGCACACGAGCCAGCCTGGCCGCCGCGGTGTCCCCGCGGGAGAAACGTCTTCGTATCTATTCATGGGTGGAGCCTGGACCGCCCGGGAGCACCGGCGATCGCCTTCAGGCCTGGTGCGAGCCGTCGCCGGAAACGACACCTCGACCGACAAATCCGTCCAAGAGGTTTGGACAAGGAGAAACCCATGAAGAGAAACGGCAAGAAGCTGACCCTCCATCGCGAAACCGTCCGCGAGCTGTCGTCCCCGGCGTTGGCGGCGGCGGTGGCTGGGAACCGGGGGACGAACCCCTGTACCAACTACGTCACCTGCGCCTACACCGTCTGCGCCAACTGCACCGTCACCTGCGCGACCTGCGAGACCTGCCTTACCTGCGCGGGCTGCTGATTTGACCTCTCCACCCGGGTGGGACGGGAGGCGGTGCGGCCGCGCCGCCTCCTGACTCTTTGGCCGGCGCCGTCTGGCGGCGGCCTCGCGCAACGTCCGCCGCTTCTGCCAGCAGTTTCTGCTTGAAAACCACCATCTGCTTTGCGCTCCGCGCGCTCCCTGGTCTGATTGACACCGCTGCCTGCCGGGACTAGAGTCTAGGTTCGTAGGGGATCAGCGATGGCCAGGTCACGTCCAGCAGCGTTGATTCTCACGGTCGCCTCGACGGGCGTCCTGGTGGGAACGATTGGGCTAGGCGCCGGCAGGGCCTTGGCGCAGCAGGTCAGCTCCGCCAGGGTCGTGCCATCCGCCACCCCGCTCCCATCGGCGGCTTCCTCGACTTCGGCGCCATCGTCGATCGACGGCATGACCGGCATGACCGGCATGCCCGCGCCGACCTTCTCGAACCACGGCCCCGTCACTGCAACGGGCACCGCCACGGGCGCGTCGACCGCGGCGGCAGTCGCGGCCCCGGCAGCCAAGCCCCAGCCCGGCGCTCCCAAGTCCCCTGCTCAAAACGCTCAAAGCGTCCAAGGCGCTCAAAAAGCCGCCAACTTCGGCACCGGCCTCGCCGGCAGGGTGACCGGCAATGCATCGCCGCTGGGGGCGGCCGGCGTGTACGCCTATCAGCTGGCCGACCTCGCTCTCTTCAAGGTGATGACCGACGCGCAGGGCAACTTCCTGTTCCGCGACCTGCCTGCCGGCCTCTACAAGATCATCGCCAACAAGCCGGGCTTCCTGCCGGTCGTGATCATGGTCACCCGCGACACCGCCAAGGCCTATCAATTCCTCGAGCTGCAGCTGGCGCAGCGCGCCTCGGGCGATGCCGCCAAGGTTTCCACGGCCCAGGGCTCGTCGGCCAACCCTGCGCACCCGGGGCTGCCGGCACTGCCGGGGAACGCCGCGCGCAAAAGCAACACCGATCCTGCCGACGGCGACTTCTGGGCATTGCGGGCGCGCATCCCCGCCGACGTGCTGCGCGACATCGACGCCTCCGACGCACCCGGCGCACAGGCCGGTGCCCGAGACGGCGGTCAGGCCGGCGCTCAAGACGGCCAGACGAAGGCGGCAAGCGCGGGAGCCCCGGGAACTTCGGCAATTCCGGCGAGCGGCGGCATGACTCCGGGAGGCACCCTGGCCAGCGGCAGCGGCAGCGGCGGCAGCAGCGCGGCGCTGAGCGGCGGCTCCCGCTTCCACACCGAGGTGCAGGCCATGACCGGGGTCGCCAACGTCGCCCAGGTCGGAGTCGGCCAGGTGTCGTCGGGCAAGCTGGGCATCGAAGGTCAGCTGGGCCAGGTGCAGGTCGGGCTCTCCGGGCGGTTCTCGCAGATGACCTCGGACAGCCTGCTCGGCGGCGCCGCGGGGGGTTCGTCGCGGGCGATGCCCGGCACCTCGGCCGACGGCAAGACGAGCGCCATGTCGCTCGACCTTGAAGCCGGACCGAGCAGCCGGATCACCGTCACCTCGCTCAACAACCACCTGTTGCCGCGCACCGCCAACGGGCCGGGGGAGCCGGTGGGGCTGGACCACTACCAGGTGAGCTGGAGCCAGAAGCTGGGCGACAACAGCCACTCCGACTTCGCGGCACAGTACACGAGCGAGAACAACTACCACCGCCAAAGCGCCATCGACCCGGCGTACATCCCCGGCGCCTCGCGGACCTGGAACGTGGAAGGCTCCTACACCACGGGGTTGGGCGAGGACAACTCGCTGCAGGCCGGCTTCAGCTACAGCGAGAGCATGTTCGACCTGGTGCCGACCGGCTCGACCACCACCAACCTCGCCGGCAACCTGGCGACCAACCTAGGCGGCGGCTCGGGCTCGTTCACCGCCGTGGGAGCGCCGGGCGCGCCGCTCGGCGGCCTGGCGCCGGACCACCAGACGGTCGACTTCTTCGCCCGCGGCGGCAGCCGCTTGCAGCCGGCTTTGCTGGTCGAATACGGCCTCTACACCACGCTGCTGGACGGCAGCCTGTCGCTGGCGCCGCAGGGCGGCCTGGTGCTGCAGCTGGACGAAGGCTGGCAGGCACGGGGGTCGGCCACCCACCGGGTGTACCAGCAGAGCGCGGTCAACCCGGAGTTCCTGCCCGCGTTGTTCAAGGAGTCCGATCTGTGCCAGCAGGGCGGCAAGGCCTGTTACGAGCTCAGCCTCTCCCGCCATGAAGGCGACGACGACGCGATCACGTTCAGCGGCACGGAGCGCCTGGTCGGACAGACCCTGCGCCTGTACTTCAGCGACGCGGTCTTCGATCGCCTCGAGAGCCTGTACCTGGTGCCCGGCGACCGCGTGCCTGAGGTGCGTCTGGTCATCAGCCACCGGCTGACGCCGCAGATCAAGACCTCGCTCGAGTCCAGCTTCGCCATGGGCGGCGGCGGCATCTTCATCGGCGCCGACGGGCATCCATACAAGAACCAGGTCCGCTACATGGTGACCTCCCTCGATACCCACTTCACGAACACCGCGACCGGTGTCTTCCTGGCCTTCCATCACCTGACCCAGGGCCAGGCGGCGTTGGGCGGCGCGACGGCCGCGGCCCTGGCCGGGGGGGCGCCGGTGGACCTCGATCGCCTGCAGCTCATGCTCTCCCAGGATCTGAGCTTCCTCTGGAACCTGGCCGCGCAATGGGCCCTGCAGGTCAACATGGAGCTGAGCCGCGGCACGGCGCCTTCCCTTGCCATCACCGATACCCAGCTTCACCGCAGCATCCTCGGCGGCGTCGCGGTCAAGTTCTAGTTCCTACCGCCTCCGCCTGTCGCCGGACCCTGAGTCGGTCTGCGGCCGCTCCCGGCCACCACCAGCCGCGATCAGCCACCACCACCCAGCCCGCCACCCGCCGGCACCACCAGCCGCCATCAGCTGCCGCCCCCCGCCATCAAGGCCACCGGCCCACGCCTTTGGCGTCCTCAGGCCGCCGCTTTTTGCCTCCTCACCCCTCCCAATGGCTTGGATCCATGGAACCGGATTCCATCCGGATTTATGGATTGAAGACCCCGATGTTACGTATATTCATGGGCTTGACGCTGGTTCAAAAAAGTGCCGGACTGGCATGGAAAGTGCTTTGACAAGGGGCGGCACCGGTTTCTCCATCCAATGACGCGGTCTCGCACCCTTCGTCTCTCGCTCTGCCTCCTGCTGGCGGTTGCCACGGTGGTCCTGGGCGCGCTCAGCGTGCGCAGGAAGATCGCCTCGTTCCAACCCGTCGGCTTTGCCGCCGAAAATGCCGGCGGCATCGTGCGCGTCAGCCGGGTCGACGATCCCGCATCCGGCGTGAAGGCCGGCGACGAGATCCTGCTCGTCGACGGTGGCGAGGCCGGCGGTGCGGCAGCCTTGGGCGAGCGGCTGCGCGGGCAGGCCGTTGCCGAGCTGGCGGTGCTGCGCGGCGGACAGGTGCAGCGCGTCGCCTACCATCGGCCGCCGCTCTCTCCCGACGTTCCCTACCTGATCCTGGTCTTCATCGGCGCCGCCTACCTGCTGATCGGGCTCTACACGCTCACCCGCCAGCAGAGCCGCGAGGGGTTCGTCTTCTGCCTGTGGTGCCTGACCTCCGCGCTGCTCTATCTGCTCACCCCGGTGCCGCCGGTGGATGGGGAGTACCGGCTCGCCTACTTCGGCGACCAGCTGGCGCGCAGCCTGCTGCCGGCCCTGACGCTGCACCTGTTCCTGATCTTCCCGGCCTCGCCTCCGGCGCCGACGCCGGAGGGCAGCGCCGGCCGCCGCCGCGACGGCGGCCTTCGCCTCGCCACGGCGCCACGGGGGCGCCTGATCGCTTTCCTCTACCTCCCGGGCGCCGTGCTGCTGACCCTGCAGCTCGACCTCATGTTCGCCAACGGGCGCTGGCTGTTCGGCGGCCACCCCACGGCCGCCTCGCTACGGGCGCTGGACCGGATCGATCTGCTGCACCTGGTCTCGTTCAGCCTGGCGGCGGTCGCGGTGCTGCTCTACCGGGCATTGCGCGAGCGGGGCTGGGAGCCGCGCCGCCAGATGCACTGGATGATCTTCGGCCTGGCAGGCGGCTATCTCCCGTTCCTCGTGTTCTACGTCGCCCCCTTCGTGGTGGGGCTGCGCCCGCCCGACCTGGTGGCCGCCGTCGCCGTGCTGCCGCTCGCGCTGGTTCCCCTCACCTTCGCCTACGCCATCCTGCGGTACAAGCTGTGGGACATCGAGGTGATCGCGCGCGACGTCGTGTCGGGCACGGTCACCTTGCTGCTTGGCGTCTTCGGTTTTTCCCTGGTCAACCTGGCCATCACCCGCGGCATCTCTCCGGAGCTGCCGCTGGCGCGCAACCTGCTCTCGTTCGCCGCCGGCCTGGGGATCGCCGGCCTGCTGGTGCCGACGCGGCACACTCTTTCGGCGGCGATCGAGCGCTTGCAGTACCGGGGCACCTTCGGCAAGCGCCGCGCCCTGCTGGGGCTCGGCCGCGACCTGCTGCACGAGCGCGATCTCGGCCGCCTCTGCGGCGCCCTGCTCGACCGTCTGGCGGCAGGCATGGACCTCGAGCGGGCCGGCATCTACCTGTCGCAGGGCGAGAACCTCGTGGTGATCGACGTCGTCGACACCCGCGACGCGGGCCCGGCTCCCGGCACCTCCGGCACCGGCGGCGCCGCGCCCGACGCCGCGAGCGCGCTGCCGGCGTCCGGCACCCGCACCTTGCACCGCCGGACCCTGGCGGCGCCGCCGCCGGTCGTTCCCGCCGCGGCGCTCGACCCCGCGGTGTGGCGCGAGAACGTCTACCGCCTCGCCGGCACGGAGCTGCCGGTAAGCGGGCCGTCGCCGCTGCAGCAGCTGTTCATCGCCGGCTACCGCTATGCCTTCCCCCTCACCGTGCGCGGGCGCGGCGTCGGGCTGGTGCTGAGCGGCTGGAAACGCGACCAGACGCCGCTCAACAGCGAGGACCTCGACCTCATCCGTCACCTCCTCAACCAGGCGGCGCTGGCGATCGAGAACGCCCAGCTCCTCGGCCAGCTCCACCTGCAGCTGCAAGAGGTGCAGCGGCTGCAGCGCTACAGCGACGGCATCTTCGAGTCCTCGCCGGCAGGCATCGCGGTCCTCGACTGCCAGCGGCGCCTGGTCTCGGCCAACCCCGCCTTCGGCGCCCTGGTCGGACGCGAGCCCCACCTGCTGATCGGCCGGGCCATCGAAGAGGTGCTGCCGGTCAGCCCCCTCCCCTCCCCGGGAGAGGGCCCCATCGAGGTCAGCTACCTGGAACGGCCCGCCGATCAGGGCGACCCGAACGCCGAGGGCGGCCAGGGCAACCGGGGCGGGCCGGCCGCGCCTCGCGAGCGCTTCCTGCAGCTCTCCCTGGCCGAGGTCGCCGAGCTGAGCGAGGTGGCGCCCGGTCCCTCCAGCCGGGGCACGCACCGGGAGCCGCTCAGCATCCTGGTGGTCTACGACGTCAGCGAGCGGGTGGCGATGGAGCGTTCGCTCAAGGAGAAGGACCGCCTCGCCGCCCTCGGCATGCTGGCGGCCGGCGTGGCGCACGAGGTCAATACGCCGATCACCGGTATCTCGAGCTACGCCCAGATGCTGCTCTCGGACACCGCGGAGAACGATCCGCGCTACTCGCTGCTCAAGAAGGTCGAGCGCCAGACCTTCCGCGCGGCGCGCATCGTCAACAACCTGCTCGAGTTCGCCCGCGAGCGCCAGCGCGAGCGGCGCCCGCTCGCGATCCTGCCGCTGCTGCGCGAATGCGTCGAGCTCCTCGGCGAGCGCATCGAGCGCGGCCGCGTCGAGCTCCACTGGGACCTCCCGCCCGCTGCCGACGCGCTGCGGGTGCTGGGCGCCGACGGCGAGCTCGAGCAGGTCTTCGCCAACCTGCTGGGCAACGCCCTGGACGCCATGTCCGGCCAGGCCGGCGCCCGGCTCGACCTCGCCGTGGCGGCGGCCGCCGGCCAGGTGACCATCCGCGTCAAGGACTCCGGACCGGGAATCCCGCCGGAGCACCTCGCCACCGTGTTCCAGCCGTTCTACTCGACCAAGCTGCATCGCGGCGGCACGGGCCTGGGGCTGACCATCAGCCACGAGATCGTGCTGCGCCATGGCGGCAGCCTCGACGTCTTAAGCACGCCGGGGCATGGCGCCTGCTTCACGGTCGCGCTTCCCAGGTTGCCGCCGGCGGCCGCCGAGCGCGGCGCCCCGCCGGCCGCCGCGGGCGCCGACGCCACCGCCGGCGCGGATGGCGCCGCGGGCCGCGCCGCGGACCGACCATGAACATCCTCATCGTCGACGACGAAGACGTGCTGCAGGACGTCCTCACCGTGCTTCTCCGGCGGGAAGGGCACAGCACCCTTTCGGCCCGCTCCGGCGAGGCCGCCCTCGACATGCTCGAGCGCGAGGAGGTGGACCTCGTGCTGCTCGACCTGATGCTGCCGGGCATCTCCGGCATCCAGGTGCTGCGCGAGATCCGGCGCCGCGAACCCGACCAGGTGGTGGTGGTGATCACCGCCTACTCGTCCATCGAGAGCGCCATCGAGGCGATGCGCGAAGGGGCGTTCCACTACATCCCGAAGCCGTTCAAGAACGAGGAGGTGCTGCTCACCGTCCGCAAGGGGCTCGAGCAGCGGCGGCTGGCGATGGAGAACCGCAGCCTGAAGCAGCAGCTGCGGCAGCGCTTCGGCTTCGACAACATCCTGGGCAAGAGCAAGCCCATGCAGCAGGTGTTCGAGCTCATCCAGCTCTCCGCCCCGGCCAAGAGCAACATCCTGATCCTGGGCGAGAGCGGCACCGGCAAGGAGCTGGTGGCCAAGGCCATCCACCACCATTCGCGGCGCGCCGACGGGCCTTTCATCACCGTCAACTCCGGCTCCATGCCGGCCGACCTGCTGGAAAGCAATCTCTTCGGCCACATCCGCGGCGCCTTCACCGGCGCCATCGCCAGCAAGAAGGGCTTGTTCGAGCTGGCCGCCAGCGGGTCCATCTTCTTCGACGAGATCGGCAACATCCCGCTCGACACCCAGGCGAAGCTGCTGCGGGTCATCCAGGAAAAGGAGTTCATGCGCCTGGGCGGCATCGAGACGGTCAGGGTGGACGTGCGCATCATCGCCGCCACCAATGCCGACCTCGAGGAGACGGTGCAGGCCGGGCAGTTCCGCGAAGACCTGTACTACCGGCTCAACGTGATCACCGTGACGCTGCCGCCGCTGCGCAAGCGCAACGAGGACGTCCCGCTGCTCGCCCAGCACTTCCTGACCCATTACGCGCGGGAGAACGAGAAGCCGATCCGCGACATCTCGCCGCGGGCCATGGAGCTGCTGCTCGACTATCACTGGCCGGGCAACGTGCGCGAGCTCGAGAACGTCATCGAGCGCGCCGTGGTGCTGTCCACCGGCGAAGCGCTGGACGTGGACCTGCTGCCGACCTCGGTGCGGCATCCCGAAACCCTCGGCTTCTCGCCCCCCAGCCTGCCGACCAACGGCATCTCGTTCAAGGAAGCGGTTTCCGACTACGAGCGCCAGCTGATCGTCAAGGCGCTGCAAACCTGCGGCGGCGTGCAGAAGAAGGCGGCGGAGATGCTGCGGGTCAAGCCGACGACGCTGCACGAGATGATGAAGCGCCTCAATATTTCTTCCGAGAGCATAGTCTCGACCTGATCCCGGGCGCCGGCGGCGCCGCAGCGGCCGCCGGAGCATCGCCGGCGGTGGCGGCGGCGGCGCCGTCTGTCATGATTTGCAGTCGTGAGCGAGCAGCCGTGAGAGAGCGAGGGTTCCCGATGCAGCGCAGATTCGAGCTCCTGGCAGTCCTGCTGGCGGCGGCAACGGCGGTGGGGGCGGCGATGGCGCCGGCAATGCCGGCGGCCTTCGCCGCAGCCGGCGCCGGCGCCGGCCGCCCAGCCGCCCGCGCGGCGGACAAGCCCAAGTCACCGCCGCAGCCGCAGCCGCAGCCGCAGGCGCACCGCGACCCGGCCATGGCGACGGCGCCGGAAGGCCTGCTCGCGCCGCTGTCCAACGCGGACGTCGTCGAGCTGCCGCCGCTCGACGAGCGGGTGCCGCGTCCGGACGCCGTGCTCGGCTATCCCGTGGGCGGCCGCTTCACGCACTGGGAGCGCATCGCCGCCTATTTCGACGCGCTCGCCGCCGCGTCGCCGCGCGTCAAGGTCTGGGAGTACGGGCGCACCTACGAGGGCCGGCCGCTGAAGCTGGTCGCCATCACCAGCCCGCAGAACCTGGCGCGGCTCGACGAGATCCGCACCGAGCGCCTGCGCCTGGCCGATCCCCAGGCGCTCTCGGAAAGCGAGCGCGAGCGCCTGGCCAGGCGCCTGCCCGCGGTGGCCTGGCTGGCGTACGGCGTCCACGGCGACGAGGCGTCGTCGTCGGAGGCAGCCATGGTGACCGCCTATGCGCTGGCCGCCGCGCAGGGGGAGATGGCCGATCTCCTGGACGGCATCGTCGTGCTGATCGATCCGCTGTGCAACCCCGACGGCCGCGAGCGCTACCTCCACGGCTACGAGGAGCGCCAGGGCGAGGCCCCCAACGTCCACCGGGAGGCGGCCGAGCACTACCAGCCCTGGCCCGGCGGCCGCCAGAACCACTATCTCATCGACCTCAACCGCGACTGGGCCTGGGCCACCCAGCAGGAGAGCCGCGGCCGCATCGCCGCCTACCGCGCGTGGGAGCCCCAGGTCTACGTGGACTTCCACGAGATGGGCACCGAGTCGAGCTACTTTTTCCCGCCGGCGGCCGAGCCCGTGCACCCGCGGATCGACCGCCGGGTGCTCTCCTGGCTGGACACCTTCGGCCGCGCCAACGCCGAGGCGTTCGACCGCCACGGCTGGATCTACTACAAGGAGGAGAACTACGACCTGTTCTACCCCGGTTACGGGGACTCCTATCCCAGCCTGCACGGCGCCATCGGCATGACCTACGAGATGGCCGGGGGCGGCCGCGGCGGCCTGGCGATCGACCGCGCCGACGGCACGCTGCTGACGCTGGCGGACCGCGTCGGCCGCCATCTCACCACCTCGCTCGCCACGGTGAGGACCGCGGGGCGCAATGCCCGCTCGCTGCTGGCCGACTACGTGGCGACCCGGCTCAGGGCGGCGGAGGGTCCCGCACGGGAGTACCTCTGGCCGGCCGACCAGCCGGAGGCGCGCGCGCTCGCCGACCTGCTGCTGCTGCACGGGGTGCGGGTGCAGCAACTGGCGAGAGCTGCCGAGATCAACGCCACGCCGCTGCTCGGCGGCAAGGAGGAGAGCTCGCACCGCTTCGCCGCCGGCACCTTCGCGGTCTCGACCGCGCAGCCGCTCGGCGCGCTGGTCGCGGTGCTGCTGGACCGCGATGCGCCGATGGCCCAGGGCTTCCTCGAGCGCCAGCGCCGGCGCTTCGAGCAGAACCGCGAGGGCGAGTTCTACGACATCACCGCCTGGTCGTTGCCGCTGGCCTACAACCTCCGGCTGTGGACGGCCGCCGCGGGCGACGCGCCGACCAGCCACCAGGTGGTGGATGTGGCCGCCGCGGGCGGCGGCATCCAGGGCAGCGGCGAGCTGGGCTGGCTGGTGCCGCCGCAGGGGATCGCGTCCTACCGCCTGGCCGCCACGCTGCGCAAGCGCCACGTCCACTATCGCGTGGCGCTGCGCCAGCTTGCCGACGGCGGCGCCTCCTATCCCGCCGGCACCCTGTACGTGCCGCGCCACGGCAACCCCGAGGGGCTGGCCGACCAGCTCGCGTCGCTGCTGCGCGAGGGCGGCCTGGCCGCCCACGCCGTCGCCTCCTCCTACGCGGTCAGCGGCCTGTCGCTGGGCTCGAACAACATGCCGGCGGCGCGCCAGCCGCGCATCGGCCTGATCTCCGGCGAAGGCGTGGACCCGACCTCCTTCGGTTTCCTGTGGTTTCTCCTCGACCGCGAGGTCGGCCTGCCGTACGACCGCCTCGAGATCGACCGCCTGCGCCCGGCGGCGATGGCGGAGTTCGACGTCCTGATCCTGCCCAGCGGCGCCTACGAGGACCGCATCAGCGAACGGTCGCGCGGCGCGCTGGATGCATGGATCAAGGCCGGCGGCGAGCTGGTCGCCGTCGGCGGCGAGACCGCCCACTGGCTGCACGAGCACGACATGATCTCGTGGAAGCCGTGGAAGGCGCCGGAAGCCGACGACGAGAGCGAGGGCAGCCAGGACAAGGCGCTCGCCGAGCGCGACATCTCGACGCCGGGCGCCATCGTCGCCACCCGCTTGTCGCCGCAGCACCCCCTGGCCATCGGCCTGCCGTCGGCGCCGCCGGTGCTGATCGAGGGCTCGGCGGTCCTGCTCCCCTCGGGGGACCCGCGCCGCGACGTGCTGGTCGCCGCCAGCCAGGACCCGGTCATCGCCGGCTTCGCCTGGCCCGAGGCCAAGCAGCGCCTGGCCGGCTCGCTGCTGGTCGGCGCCGAGCCGCACGGCAGCGGCAGCGTCGTCCTCTTCGTCCAGGAACCCGACTTCCGTCTCTTCTGGCGCGGCACCATGCCGCTTTTGCTCAACGCCATCGCCTACGGCCCCGGCCTGGGGCTGGGGGGCAGGAACTAGTGCACTAGCCGCAGGCCACCAGCGCGCCCACGGACCGCGCCAGGTAGCGGCGCCGGCGGGCGACGACGGATCGACCCGTCACGTATATAAAGTCGACGCGGGTCGCAGCTCACATCCAGTCATGGCAGATGGCACGAGGCGCGTGCCGCTGCGACGCCACCGGTCCAAGTAAACCCTGAGCAGCGCAGGTCGCAACGCCTGCCCGAGCATGGTCGATCGACGGCCACGCCTGAGCACCGATGTGCCCGGGACGGCGGCGGTGCGTTCGGGGGCGGCGCTAGCGGGAGCACGGCCCGACCATGGAACCGACGGACAAACCCTTTCCTTTCGGGCTTCGAGCGCGGCTTTCGCAAGTCGTCCGCAGCGACGGCGGCGTCGGCCTGGCGGCGGCGCTGCTGTGCGCCCTGGCGGTCGGGGCGACTTTACGTCTGTGGAACCTGGGGGCGCAGGTCATGTCCGGGGACGAGTTTCACGCCATCTTCGCGGCCCATGATCGATCGGTCACGCGGCTGCTTTTCTTCTACCAGGAAGCTGACAATTGCATTCCGCTGTCGGTCATCGACCGCATGCTCATCGATCGGGGCGTCGATCTCACGGAGTGGATCTTGCGGCTGCCGGTGCTCATCGCCGGCTTCGCGCTGCTGGCGCTGGCGCCGGCGTGGGCCTTCAGGAGATTGGGGGCGGGCACGGCGGTGGCGCTCGCCTGGCTGGTGGCGATCTCGCCGGGGCTGGTCTTCTATTGCCGAATTGCTCGCTCCTACAGTCCCGCAACCCTTTTCGCGTGCGCCGCCGTGGCTGCCTTCGAGGTCTGGCACCGCCGCGGCGGCCTGCTGCCGGCGGCGATCTACGTCGCATCGGCCGTGGCGGCGGTCTGGTTCCACCTGGGCGTCGCGCCGCTGGCGTTGAGCCCCTTCCTGGTCGCGGCGCTGGCGCTGACGACGCCGGCGCCGCAGGGCCGGACGCGGGGCAAGGCGCTGGCGCGCCTGCTGTGGCTCGGCGCCGCCACCGCGGCCGCGCTGGCGGCGCTGCTGGCCCCGGCACACCGCACGTTGCTGCCGTTCCTCGCCGGCAAGCACGGCAGGCTCGAGGTCTCGCCGCGGGAGGCGGTCGAGGTCGGAGAGTGGATCGCCGGCATCGGCAGCCGGTGGGCGGGGGCCGCGGTGGCCGCAGCCGCGGCAGCCGCGGTCGGGGCGATCTTCCTGGTCGGCCTGGCGCTCCTGTGCCGCCGGCACGGCTGGCTGGGCGGATTCGTCCTGGCGGCGGTGGCGGCCCAGCTGGCGAGCGTCCTGGTGCTCGCCCCCGTGGCGCATCAATCGACCATCGTCTTCGCCCGCTACCTGGTTTTCGCCTTGCCCCTGGCGCTGGTGCCGATCGCGGCGGCGCTCGGCGGTCCCTGGCCGCCGCGGTGGCGCGCGGCGCAGCCCTGGCTCGCGGCGGCCGCCGGCGCCGGCCTGTTCGCGTGCGGCCCGTTCCTGGACGGAGAGCTCGCCCGCACCTCGTTCGCCCACAACGAGCTCTACCTGCGCTTCACCGAGCCGCGGCCGCGGTTGGACGGCGCCGGGCCGGTGGCCGTCTACGACTGGCTGGCGCGGGCGGCGCCGGGCGCGGTGATCGAGCTGCCGTGGGACCCCATCTTCATGTTTGACCGCGCTCTTGGCTTGTACCAGGCGCAGCACGGACGGCAGGTCGTCGTCGCGGGCAACCTGAAGGATCCCCGGCTGGCGTTTCGCAACATGACCTCCAGCCAGCCGGACAAGTTGCTGGCCGCGCCAGGACGGTGGCTGATCGTCCACCGCGCCATCGTCCGCGAAGCGGCGCGCATCGGCGGCAATCCCTGGGAGGCGACCCGCGAGCTGCGCCGGGCCTTTCGCGGGCGCGCGCTGGCGGAGGCCGCGGCCTACCGCACGCTATGGGGTCCACCCGCCTACGAGGACGATTGGGCCATCGTCTGGGACCTCGACCGCGTACGGCAGGAGGTCCGCCCCCGATTCGAAGCGATCCGATGCCGCTCGGCGTCAGGGTGGCGGCTGGCGGGAAACTAATGGTCGGCAGCGGCGGTTGCGATCAGCTGGGCGAGACGAACGAGGCTGACGGCGCCATCCTGCAGGATGATGATCTTTTCCGGTTCGGACGCGAACCATGCGAATGAGCTCCACGCCAAAGCCGCGGCCGTCTTCCTGAAGCCGGTGGACTCCCGATCCTGAAAGGCCGTAACAAAGGCCACCCGTGAGCGCTTGAAGCCAGCACCATCTGTGAGCTCCCGCATCGCCTGCTGGCGGCGGGCCGTGATCGCACCATCGGTGGCGACCACCTCGACGAACACGATCAATGGGTCGGCAGGCCCAAGATCGGCGAGGATCATGTCCGGAAGCTCTCGATCGACTTGGATCTTCAGTCCGAGCTTCGCTGCGAGCTCCTCGTCATGCGCCACAACCTTGTTGCCGCTCTCGCTGAGCCAGAGGACCGCCGGCTCCTCGAGGAATTGATTTGCAAAGATCTCGATCACGGCTTGCGAGACGATCGAGCTGGGTCCCGGCGCCAGCCGCCGGGTCTCGCCATTGGGGAACTTCACGAGAATGCCCGCGCGACCTGATGCGGCGCCATGCCTCACGATCGAGATGCGGGCAAGCGCGCCCTTCGAGAGATTTGCCAGCTGCCAGGAAGTGATGGCGGTTTCAAGGGCTGGGCCCTCGAGAGCCGGATCGAACAGGCCCGCGAAGCCCTTCTTGAGCGCATAGCGCGGCTTGCTCGAAGTGGTAGGGAGATCTTGACGTGCGATCGCCGCCCCTACAACCACCAGACCTTCGCGCAGCGTCTCGTCGCGGATCGCCTCGCGCGAGTTATCCTGGTACCAACGAGCACCTCGGGCCACTATCTTCTTACTGTAGGTCTCGCGAGCCTCGCTATCAGTCTTCACGACCTGTTTGTCCGTCATCCGGTAGACATGCTTCGGCGCCAACCAGCGGCCGGTACCCTCGACCGCGCCAATGTAGAGCATCGTAAAGACGGTGCTCGCGGCGACATCTCTAACGCAGTAGCTGCGACTGGGGGTGCCCTCGGGGAAGATGAGAGGCAACCGCTCGCTCACCAGGGCACGGCTGGCGTACTGTGGCATCGACTCTGGATCAGGCATGGCCGCCGTAGAGCTTTGTGCAGGTGGCTTCGATCTGACTTCGGCGGGGCTTGCCGTTGACCAGTTGTGCGAGCTCGCGAAGGGCTCCGGGCGCCGGCAGCGGCAGGGACTCCAGCTCGTAAGCCGACACTGCAACGCTGCCGCTGACGCACCGGAAGGCACGATCGGCGGCGGCGCTGTTGAGGAATGCCGCGAGCACGTCGAGGGACACCGGCGGCGAATCGGCCATCGGCCGCAGCACGTTGAGATGATTCTCGACGACCACCGAGCCATGGCGCTCGAGAAAGCTCGCGGGGAGCGCGGCGGCGATCAGCCGGCGGTGCTGCTCTTTTGCAGTCGTGCGTTGAACCAAGACACAGGGCGCCCTGGTGACGAGCCACTCGTCACCGGCACGCAGCTCGAAGAACGGTGCATGATTCCTCTTTTCGGCCCGCCAGACAAAGCGTCCATCCGCGGTAACAGCTTCAGCCCAGATGAGCGGAGGACGCTTGCGGCCACCGCGATGAGACAGCTGGTCTTTGTAACGATTCCAGACCAACGGACCGGTGCTGACGCAGTATCCCCAGTCGGCCAAGCGATGGCTCATTCCGGCCAGCCTGGCCACCAGCCGCGCCTGTCTCCGGTTGCGGGGCAAGAGCCACGGCAGGGAATGATCGACCGGAAGGTCGAAGTCGCCTGCCTTCTCGACCGCAAGACCTCCGGCGCCATTCAAAGCGATCTCATGTACCGCCACGCGCCCCACCGTCGCGCCCTGCCGGTAGGTCGCCAGCATCGTTTCCTGCAGCACGTCATCGAAAACCCCCTTGCGCACATCCACGAAGTCGATATTCCGCGGTGGAGCGCTGGCGCCCAAGAGTAGTCTTAGATTCTTGAAGTACTCCCCCGCGAGGAAGCTGGTCGGCGTGACGAACGCCACGACGCCTCCGGGCTTTACGAATTGGACCGCCAGGTCCGTAAACAGGCCGTAGACGTTGGCATGGCCATAGAGGCTACGCTTGAATCGCTGCCGGCGGATTGGATCGAGCCGGACCCGGCCATATGGGGGATTGCCGATTACCAGATCGAACCGCTCGTCCGGCGGGCGCCGCTCGAGGCTGTCGCAAACAGTGACCAGCATCGGCGCGGCGCAGCGCGCCGCGCGGCACGCGGGCAGCAGCACCGCATCGAGTGAGACTTGAGACAGCCAGGCCCCGAACGGGTCTATCTCATATCCCCTGAGGCGCGCCGCGATGTTCTCCACGAGGACGCGAGGATTGCAGCCAGGCAGCTCATCGAGAATGCGCTGGGCAACCGGAGCGAGGAAAGCGCCGCCGCCGCATGCCGGATCCAGGACCCTGCACCGATCCCATTCAACCCCGGCTTCGGTTGCCCTGGCGATGAGCCTGGTGGTGAGCGCCGGAGGCGTGTAGTAGATGCCCAACTCGGCTCGCCGCTCGCGCGGCAGCATGCCGCTATAGGCTAGCCCGATCTGGTACGCCGCTAAGTTGGTATCGAGGGATGCCGCTTGCTCTCCGAGCCTGATAGCGACAACCTGAGCCTCGTCTGGCATTTGTGCCGCGTTGACCGGCTCGAAGAGTTCTCGCAACGGAACAGGCTTGCTGTCTTCGGCAGTGAGCGCGCGCCACCAGGCGGTGACCAGGGTATGAACGAAAGCCCGCGCGGTGTCAAAGCGGTCGCGCTCGGCAACGCCGGCGGTGAATGCCTTCCCCAGAAGCCGGTCGTCTCTGAAGCTCTGGGCCAAGTCATCCGTCCTGAATTTGCTCTGACCGGGACTCCGCGGAAGTGGCAGCTGCAGCATCGGGCACCTCGGAGCTTGGGCAGCAGACCCAGTGTACGTTGTCTCAGCCAGCCTTCCAAGAGTTTCGAGCACCTGGCATGTTTCCAGCACTACTTCTCGGGGCACCTCGGCTCACGGCGGCGCCGGTTCTAAGTCATTTGACGGCACGACCGCTGCGCCTGAAACGACGATGGCGCAGCGCCTCTGCCGATAGCTCCTCGAGGTCGGTTTCTTTGGGAGGCGTCGCGGCTGCCCAGCTCATGCCCTTCGCGATCGCGGTGCGGTCCGCCTTCCGCAGAGTCCAGCGCTGGCTTTCAGGAATCATGATCATTTTCTCCCCCTGCAGCTCATGGCCCTGCGGGAGCGGCGCAGAGGCTGGTGCGATGGTAATCGCCCTGGGCCGTGACGTTGGGACCGAAGCCGCAATCGCCGCTCTCGTCGACGTGGAGGGTGCCGCTGCCGGCCGCGCCGAAGCGCAGCTCCAGATGGCAGCCGGGCCGCTCGAATGTGCCGGCACCGTCGCGCAGCTCCACTTCGCCTCGCGCCTCGCCATGGTCTTGGCCGTGGGATGAATCGCGCGCGGAATCGAGCGCCCCGCGGGGGGCGAGCATGGAGAAGCGCAGCCTGCCGCCGCCGGCCTCCTGCACATCGACCGACGAATCGGAGCCGTCGCTGCGGTAATAGGTGCCAGTGTAGGGCCGCGCGGCGATCATCCGCACCGCTCCCTTGACCGCCACGGTGAGGACGCCCGGAAGGAGCGGACCGGCGCCGAGCTTGTCGATGGCGATCGTGTAGTCGCCGGTCTGCGGCATCGGCACCGATCCGTCCAGCCGCCCGTCGCGCCCGATCGCCGTGTGCCCGCGGCCGGGACAGGTGACCGAGAGCGACACGTTCGGGTCCTTGGCAGGGATGCGCAAGCTGACCTCGAGCGCCTGGCCGGTCCTCCCGGCCAGCACGTAGGTCAAGGGTCCCGCGGCCGGACCGCTCGGGAGCTCGACCGGCACCGACGCCGAGGACGCCCCGGGAGCGAACTGGATGCGCACCGGCGCGGCCGCGCCCAGCAGGCCGGCGGCCAGAAGCACGGCGAGGAGCCGGCCTGCCGCTCGGCCTCGCGTTCCCGCCGCTCGCGCCATTCCTTTCATGAGGGCCTCATCATGAGGCCTTCATGCGGCGCGGCGCTCGGCTTCCTGCAGCAGGCGCAGGAAGTTCTCGCCCAGGATCAGGCGCACCCCGGCGCGGTCGATGCCGCGGGCGAGGAGAGCGGCGGTGAGGTCGGGGAAGCGGGTGACGTCCTCGAAACCTTCCAAGGTGTCCGGGATGCCGTCGAAATCGGTGCCGATGCCGACGTGCTCCTCGCCCGCACGCTCGACGAGATGGACCACGTGATCGACGAAGGCGGCCAGGGGAACGCGGGGGAGCGGATGCGCGGCGAGGAGGTCGGCGCACTGCCGCCAGGTTGCCTGCGGATCGCGCAGGTACTCTTCCTCCAGCGCATCGAGGTCCGGCCCGGCGACCTCGCGGCGGCGCTCGTCGGCGCGCGCCGCCGCCGGAGCGACGAACGCGGGGTAGCTGTTGGCCATCACCAGGCCGCCGCGCCGAGCGATCTCGCGGACCAGCTCGTCGGACAGGTTGCGCGGATGGTCGCAGAGAGCGCGGGCCGAGCTGTGGCTCGCCAGGGGCGGCGCCGTGGCCACGTCCAGCACGTGACGCACGGCGTCGTCGGAGACGTGCGACAGGTCGGCCAGGATGCCGCGGCGATTGAGCTCGCGCACCAGCAGCACGCCCGCCGCGGACAGTCCGCCGTGAGCGGGCCGATCGGTCGCGGCGTCGCACCACTCGTGGGTCTTCCAGTGGGTCAGGGTCACGTAGCGCACGCCCATGGCCGCGGCGCCCTCGACCGCCCCCTCGACCAGCAGCGGCCGGCCGTTCTCGAGCCCGAACAGCGCCGCCACCAGGCCGCGCCCCGCCGCCTGCCGCACCTCCTCGGCGCTGCTCACGAGGGTCATGCCGGGAGGCAGCGCCGCGACCGCCAGCCGGTGGAGAGTACGGGCATGCTCCCAGCCGGCGTCGGGAGACATCGAGGCCGGCACGAACAGCGCCAGCACCAGGCCATCGACGCCGCCCTCGCGCAGGCGCGGCAGATCGATATGGCGGTCGTTCAGCCGCTGCCCCAGCTCGGCCGGGGCCTCCCATAGCCGGGTGGGGAGGTCGGTATGCCCGTCGAGGACCAGGCAGTCGTCGTGGAAGGCCATCGCGGCCTCATTGTACCGGCCGCGGACCTCGGCGCGGCGTCACCGCCGCGGCAGCCCGCCTGTGCCGGCCCGCCGGCAGGCTCGCCGGACGCAGGCACAGGGGAGGACGGAATTTTCAGCCCTCGCCGGCGCTTCTAGCTGCTGGCGGCGCTGTGATGGACGCGGCGCTCCCGGTTTCCCGGTCTTGCCAGGCGGCACCTCGATCAGCTAATCTAGCGCGTTCCTGGGCCAGCCGGGCTGCGTGACCGCGTCAACCGCATCGCCTATTGTCACGCTCAACAGACTCGCGACGGAGCATGACGCGAGAGAGAGACGAGAGTCGACCGTGAAGAAAGACATCCATCCTCACCTCCACCTGGTGACCGCGGTGTGTGCTTGTGGCAACACGTTCGAGACCCACTCGACCAAGGACGAGCTGCGGCTGGAGATCTGCAGCGTCTGCCACCCGTTCTTCTCCGGCAAGCAGAAGCTGATCGACACCGCCGGCCGCGTCGAGCGTTTCAAGCGCCGCTACGGCCAGACGGCCTGATCTCGGCCTGGCGGCGGCGGCCCGGGCGCCGCGGCTGCCTGGGCGTGTCACGGCGGACTGGCCGCTCCGCCGGCCGGTCAGCCCCGGCGGACCCCGCGGATTGGCGGCTGCCGGAACCTGGCGCCCCGGCGGTCCATGACTCAAGACCCCCGGCGCCGCCGGACGCCCGCTGCCGCCGGCAGGCTCGCGGCGCCTTTCCTGGATGCTCCAGATGCCCAGCTCCAAACCAGCCAATCCCGATAGCGAGCTCCTGGTCGGCGGCCAGGCGCTGATCGAGGGCGTGATGATGCGCTCGCCGGGCGCCTTCGGCGTCGCGGTGCGCCGGCCCGACGGCACCCTCGCCTTGCAGCGCGGCAAGGTCGCAAGCCTGGCCAAGCGCTACCCGGTGTTCAAGCTGCCCCTGCTGCGCGGCATCGCCGTCCTCTTCCAATCGCTCGCCATCGGCATCCGGGCGCTGAACTTCTCGGCCGAGCAGGCGATCGCCGCCGCCGAGGGCGCAAAGCCCTCTTCCGAGGGCGCCAAGCCATCTTCCGAAGGCGCCAAGCCATCTTCCGAAGGCGCCAAGCCCTCCTACGATGGCGCCAATGCCTCGTCCGAGGCGGCCCCGGCCCTTGCCCAAGCCCCGCTCGCGGCCCAGGCGCCGGCGCCGGACCGCTCGGGCTGGGCGGTGGCGGGCTCCATGGCGATCGGCCTCGGGCTGGGCGTGGCGGTGTTCCTGCTGCTGCCCCTTTGGCTCACCCAGCTCGCCGAGCGCCACCTCTTCGGCCCGCTTTCGGGGCTCGGCTTCAACCTCCTGGACGGCGGCCTGCGGGCCCTGTTCTTCTTGGGTTACCTTTACGGCATCTCGCGTTTCCGCGACATTCATCGGGTGTTCATGTACCACGGCGCCGAGCACAAGGTGGTGTTCAACTACGAGCGCCGCCTGCCGCTGACCGTCGAGAACGCCCGCGCACAGAGCCGCCTGCATCCGCGGTGCGGCACCAGCTTCCTGCTCTTCGTGCTGCTGGTGTCGATCCTGGTGTTCGCCCTGATCCCCAAGACAGCGCCCTTCCTGGTCAAGTTCGGCGGCCGGCTGCTGCTGGTGCCGGTGATCGCCGGCCTCTCCTACGAGGTGCTGCGCCTGACCGCCCGCCGGCGCGCCGCGCCGCTGTTCGCGGCGCTGGTGTTCCCGGGACTCATGTTGCAGAAGATCACCACCCAGGAACCGACCGACGACATGCTCGAGGTGGCCATCGTGGCGCTCGAGGAGGCGTTGCGCGAAGACGGCCTCCTGCCCGAGGCGCCGCCCGCGCCGCCAACCCACTCGGCCGCCAACGCACCCGGCGCCGGCGGTGCCGACCGCGCCGAGCAAGCCGCGGCGCTCGCCGCCGCGGGGTTCCCGACGTGATCGAGAAGCTCGCGCAGCTCGAGAAGACCCACGCCGAGCTGACGCAACGCCTGGCCGACCCGGCCCTGCTCGCCGACCACAAGGCCTACGCCGACACCAACCGCGCGATCTCCGAGATCAGCCACGTCGTCGCCCTGTACCGCGACTACTCCGCGGCGCTGCGCCGCCAGGCCGAGAACCAGGAGCTGCTCGCCGGCCTGGGCAAGGACGACGAGCTCTTCGGCCTCGCCCAGGAGGAGCGCGAGCAGCTGCAGCTGCGCATCCAGCAGCTCGAGGAGGAGCTGCGGCGCGAGCTGACGCCGCGCGACCCCAACGACGCCCGCAACGTCGTGCTCGAGATCCGCGCCGGCACCGGCGGCGACGAGGCGACGCTGTTCGCCGCCGAGCTGTTCCGGATGTACACGCGCTACGCCGAGCGCCAGGGGTGGCGCATCGAGGTGATCGACGTCTCGGAGTCCGGCGTGCGCGGGGTCAAGGAGATTTCGGCCATCGTCGAAGGGCGCGGCGCCTACAGCCGGCTCAAGTACGAGGGCGGCGTCCACCGCGTGCAGCGCGTGCCCGAAACCGAGGCGTCGGGGCGCATCCACACCTCTGCCGTCACCGTCGCCATCCTGCCGGAGGCCGAGGACGTCGAAGTCGAGGTTGCCGAGAAGGACCTGCGCATCGACCGCTTCTGCTCCTCGGGTCCCGGCGGCCAGGGGGTCAACACCACCTACTCCGCGGTGCGCCTCACCCATCTGCCGACCGGCATCGTGGTGAGCTGCCAGGACGAGCGCAGCCAGATCAAGAACAAGGCCAAGGCGCTGCGCGTGCTCAAGGCGCGGCTGCTCGAGATCGAGCGCGAGAAGGCCGAGTCCGCGCAATCCGAGGAGCGCCGGCGCATGGTGGGCAGCGGCGACCGCTCGGAGAAGATCCGCACCTACAACTTCCCGCAGAACCGCGTCACCGATCATCGCATCGGGGTCACCGTCCACCAGCTGCCGGCGGTCCTCGAAGGCGACCTCGACCCGCTGATCGAGCCGCTGGTCGCCCACTTCCAGGCCCAGAAGATGGAAGCAGCGGCCCGCGCCCACTGAGGGTGCGGGGCCTGGGCCGGAGCACACACCCGCAATGGCCGCGACAGTCCTTTCCGGGCGTCTGCTCGGCGACCTGCTGCGCGAGGGGCGCCGGCGGCTCGCCGCCACCGCGTTCGCGCCGCCGCGCGAGGCGGCGCTGCTGCTGGGCGCGGTGCTCGGCCTGACCGAGGCACTGACCATGGCGCGCGACGACCAGGCCGTGCCGGCGGCCGCGGCGGCGCGTTTCGAGGCGCTGCTGGCGCGCCGGCTGGCCGGCGAGCCGGTGGCCTACCTGCTGGGCGGCAGGGAGTTCTACGGCCGCCGCTTCGCGGTGGACCAACGGGTGCTCATTCCGCGGCCCGAGACCGAGCACGTCGTCGAGGCGGCGCTCGCCCTGGCGCTGCCGGCGGCGCCCCGCATCCTCGACGTCGGCACCGGCTCGGGCTGCCTGGCGGTGACCCTGGCGCTCGAGCTGCGCGGCGCCACGGTGACCGCCGCCGACCTCTCGCCGGGCGCCCTGGCGGTGGCCGCCGGCAACGCCCGCCGCCATGGCGTCGCCGGCCGGGTCGCCGCGGTGGCCAGCGATCTCACGGTGGCGTTCGACCTCGGCAGGTTCGACCTGGTGGTGAGCAATCCGCCCTACGTCGATCCCGCCGACGCTCCCGGCCTGTCGCCGGAGGTTTGCAAATTCGAGCCTCACCTGGCACTCTTTTCGCCCGGCAGCGGCGACTCCACCCTGGCGCGGCTGTTTGGCGAGTGCTCGCGCCTGCGGCCGGGAGTGCCGCTGGTCGTGGAGATCGGCGCCGGCCAGCTCGACGCGGCAACCCGGCACGCCGCCGCCGCGGACTTGGAGGTCGCCGCCGTGCTCCCCGACTACGCGGGGGTGCCGAGGGTGCTGGTGCTGCAGCGCGCCGACCGACGACGCGACCCGCCGAGATAGCGCGAGAGACGAGGGCCGATGGACAGATTCCACATTTCGGGGCCGACCCCGCTGGTGGGCCGGGTGCGCGCGAGCGGCGCCAAGAACGCCGCGCTGCCGGCCCTGGCGGCGGCGCTGCTCACCGACGAGCCGGTGACCCTGCACCGCGTCCCCCAGGTCCGCGACCTGCGCACCATGCGCCGCCTGCTGGACCACCTCGGAGTCGGCAGCGAGGAGCACGAGCCGCCGCCGCGGGGCTCGGAAGGCCTGGAGACCCCCGGCGAGAGCGCCCTGGTGCTGCGCCGAACCCGGCCCAGCTCCCTGGCCGACGCCCCCTACGAGCTGGTCAAGACGATGCGCGCCAGCGTCCTGGTGCTCGGGCCGCTGCTCACCCGTTACGGTTTCGCCCGCGTCTCGCTGCCCGGCGGCTGCGCCATCGGCGTCCGCCCCATCGACCAGCACCTCAAGGGGCTGGCGGCGCTCGGCGCCGACGTCAGGCTGGCGCACGGCTACGTCGAGACGCGGGCGAACCGCCTGGCCGGCGCCCGCTTCCGTTTCGACCTGCCGACCGTCACCGGCACCGAGAACCTGCTGCTCGCCGCCTGCCTGGCGCGCGGCACGACGGTGCTCGACAACTGCGCCCGCGAGCCGGAGGTGGCGGACCTGGCGAGCCTGCTCAACGCCATGGGCGCCCGCATCGCCGGCGCCGGCAGCGAGACGATCGTCGTCGAGGGCGTCGACCAGCTGGGCGGCGCCACCCACGCCGTCATCCCGGACCGCATCGAAGGCGGCACCTACCTGATAGGCGCCGCCATCACCGGCGGCGACGTCTTGCTCGAGCAGGCGAGCGCCGCCGATCTGGCGCCGCTGCTGGACAAATTGGCCGAAGTCGGAGTGGAGGTCGAGGTGTCGCCCCAGGGCATCCGCGCTCGCGCCCTTCCCGGCAACGGCGCGCTGCAGGCCCGCGACGTCGCTACCGCGCCGCACCCCGGCTTCCCGACCGACCTGCAGGCCCAGTACATGGCGTTGATGACCCGCGCCGAGGGGACCTCGACGATCCGCGAAACCGTGTTCGAGAACCGCTTTCAGCACGCGCCGGAGCTGGCGCGCATGGGCGCCGACGTCGCCGTCGACGGCGGCTCGGCGCGGGTGCACGGCCCGACGCCGCTCGCCGGCGCCGCCGTGATGGCCACCGATTTACGGGCCTCGGCCTGCCTGGTGCTGGCCGGAGTGGCCGCGGAAGGCACGACCGTGATCGACCGCATCTACCACCTGGACCGGGGTTACGAGGGCATGGAACTGAAACTGCAGGCGCTGGGTGCGCGCGTGGAGCGCATCGCGGAATCCCAAGGCGCCTGAGGACGCCCGCCCGGCGCGGCTGACCGTGCCCTGCAGGACGAGTGCGACGAGGCGGCGCAGCTCTCGCGGTAGGCCTGCGCGGCGAGGCGGCCGCCGATCCCGCGCGACGGTTGGGCGGTCCGCCCGCGGCCCGACAGCTCCTTTCGACCATGCTCAGCCTGCTCCCGCCCCTCCCGTACCAGCCGCTGCGCTCGCTGCTGCCGCTCCTCCTCCTGCTGCCGTCGGCGGGCTTGCCGCCGGCCGCCGAACAGCGGCCCACGCAGGCAGCCGCCGATCCGCGTCCGGAGCTCGTGGCGCTGCAGCTCGCCAACCGCGCGCGCGACGCGCTCATCCGGGTGCAGGAAGAAGCGGCGGAGCGGCCCGCGGCCGGCAGGCGGATCGGCCTCGACTTCCTGCGCGGTCATCTGCTCGAGCTGCTCGGCAGCCGCTCCGACTCGGTCCCGGCCTTCGTCGACGCCATCACCGCCACTCCCCGGCTCGCCTTTCACAGCCGCTACCGCCTGGCCGCCGAACAGGTCCAGCAGGGCCACCCCGAGGTGGCGGCCGGCCTGCTCGCGACCGGCCTCGCCGCCGAGCCCTCCTCGCCGCTCGGGCCGGAAGCCGTGCGGCTGCTGGTCCAAAGCCTGGCGCGCGGCGGCGACTGCCGGCTGCTGCGCGGCTTCCGCTTGCGCCAGATGGCCACGCCAGAACGGCGAGAGCTGCAGCTGGCGCAGGCCGACTGCGACCTGCAGGAAGTGCCGCGACAGGCGACAGGCGGAGCCGCGGCCGACTTGCAGGAAGTGCCGCGACAGGCGACAGGCGGAGCCGCGGCCGACTTGCAGGAAGTGCCGCGACAGGCGACAGGCGGAGCCGCGGCCGACCTGCAGGAGGCGCTGCGGCCAGCGACCGGCGGCGCCGCGGCCGCTGCGCAAGTTCCGTCGCGGCCAGCGGTGGGAGGCGCCGCGGCCGACCCGCGCGTGAGCTCGCTGCAGGCCGCGCGCACGCTGCTTCTGGCCTTGCTCGAGGAGAACCACGAGGACGACGTGGCGCGCCGCGCCGCCGACCGCCTGGCCAGCCTCACCGGCGGCGGCGAGCGCGCCCGGGTGCCGCTGCTGCTCAGCATGACGTTTTTCGAGCACCGTGAGTTCGATCGCTCGGTCCGGCAGCTGGCGCACGTCTTCGCGCTGATCGGCGTCAAGGGCAGGTCGCCGTCCGCGCGCGAGCTGGCCGAGGCGCGCTACGCCCTGGGCCGGGCGGATTTCTGGCAGGGCCGCTTCGAGCCCGCGGCCAAGACCTTCGGCGAGGTTGCCGAGAGCGCCCCGACTGCCGCCGAACGGGCGCGGGCCCTGCTGCAGCAAGGCCGCTCCCACGAGATGCTCGGCGACTGGCAGCGCGCCATCGCCAGCTTCCGGCTGGCCTTCCTGGCCGAGCCCGGCGGCGAGTGGGCGGCGCCGTCGCTGCTGGCGGCCCTGCGCCTGGAGTGGCGCAGCGGCGACGAGGCCACCGGCGCATCGGTCCTGGCGATGCTCGCCTCCAGCGCGAAATGGCGCGACTCGGCGCGCCGCGCGGCGCTCTTCCTGGCCGCCTCGGACGTGGTCCGCGGGCGCGCCGACCGCGCCGGCGCCTGGCTCGATCGCGCGGCGGCAAGCAGCGCCGACGAGGAGCTGCCCGAGGTGGCCTACTGGCGGGGACGCCTCGCCGAGCTGCAAACCCGGCTGCCGGCGGCCGTGACCGCCTACCTCGAGGCGCTGCGCGCCGACCTCTACCATCCCTTGTCGCAAGCGGCGACGGCCCGTCTCGCCGCGGAACCGCTGGCCGGCGAGGCGCGCGCCGCCGGGCGGCGGCTGGCTGCCTCGCGCCGCACCCAGGACCTCTACGACGCCTGGCTGCTGCTTGGCCCCAGCGACGCCACCGGACGGCTGGCCGAGAAGCGGCTGCGCGCACTGCTGCTCGCCGATCCGGCCACCTCGCCCTTCCTGCGCATGAGCGAGGTGCCGATCAACGCCTGGCCGCTGTGGAAGGCGCCGTTGCGGCGGCCGGAGGAGATGCTGCTGGCGCTCGGCGTCTGGCACGAGGGCGCGCCCGCGGTCCGCGAACACTTTCCGCCGTCCGAGCCGGCGCTCGCCTTGACCGGCAGCCTGCTGCTGGCGCGCGCCGGCGAGACGGCGCGTTCGATCCAGCTCGCGGAGGCGCTGCGCGACCGGGTGCCGGCGCGGCTTCCTCTCGCTCTGCTGCCGGTCGTCTTCCACCAGTGCCTGTACCCGTTCGCCTACCGCGAGCCGCTTCTCGCCGAGGGCCGCCTGCGCGGAGTCGATCCCTACCTGATGGCGGCCCTGATCCGCGTCGCGAGCCGCTTCGACCACCAGGCGCTGTCGCCGGGAGCCGCGCGCGGCCTGACGCAATTCGTGCTGAGCACCGCCCGCCGGGTGGCGGCCGGCCTCGGCATGGACCATCTCGAGGCCGACGACCTCTACCGGCCCGAGGTGGCGATCGACCTGGGCGGCGCTTACCTGGCCCAGCTGCTGCGCACCTTCCGCGGCACGCCGCACATCGCCGTCGCCGCCTACGACAGCGGCGAGGCGCAGGCCATCCTGTGGCGCCACTACTGCTTCAGTCCCGAGCCCGAGGAATACTTCACCAAGGTGGGGTTCCGCGAGACCCGCCTGCACCTCGCCCAGGTCCTCGCCGCGTGGACCCGGTACCAGCGCCTCTACGGCTAGTGTCCCGTCGCGAGTAGGCACTAGCTTTTGCGGGACTGCCCGCCGGGACCGCGGGACCGCTGAGCACCGGCGGCGATAGAATCGACGCCGCTGCCCCCACTTGAAGCCGGCAAGGAGATCGCGCATGCGGCGGGTCATGGAAACCGTGCGGACGGCTGGGACCGTCGGGAACGTTGGCAACGTTGGGACCGTCAGGAGCGGCAGGACCGTCGCGCTTGCCTGCGGCCTCCCGGCGCTGGCAGGGCTGGCAGCGCTTGCAGCCCTGGCGGCGCTGCCGGCGGCGGCGCAGCTCGGCGCCCAGCCGCCGCCCGCCAGGGCGGGAGCAGGGGAGGCGCCACGGCTGGTGGCGGTCCGCGCCGGGCGCCTGATCGACGGGCAGGGCGGTCCGCCGGTGCGCAACGCGGTGATCCTGATCGCCGGCGATCGGATCACCGCCGTCGGTCCCGCGCTTCCATTTCCGCCAGGCACCCAGGTCATCGACCTCTCGCGCTCGACGGTGCTCCCGGGCCTCATCGACTGCCACACCCACCTGACGCAGCAGCACGGCAGCTACTACGAGGACCTCTTCCGGCGCAGCCCGATCGACCTGGCGGTGGTGGCCCACGTCTACGCGCGGCGCACGCTCGAGGCGGGCTTCACCACCGTGCGCGACGTCGGCGCCAGCGAATTCATCGACGTCGCCCTGCGCAATGCCATCGACCGCGGCGAGGTGGCGGGTCCGCGCATGCAGGTGGCGACGCTGGCGGTGGGCTCGACGGGCGGGCACAACGACCTGTCGGGATTTTCGCCCTACCTGCACTTCGATCATTTCTCGGGGGTGGCCGACGGCGTCGCCGAGATCCGCAAGCTGGTGCGGTTCGAGGTCAAGAACGGCGCCGATTGGATCAAGGTCATGGCGACCGGCGGCGTGCTCTCCGAGGAAGCCGAGGTCGGCGCCCCCCAGTACTCGCAGGAAGAGCTCGACGCCCTGGTCGCCGAGGCGGCGATGTGGCACAAGAAGGTCGCGGCCCACGCCCACGGCACCGAGGGCATCAAGCGCGCGGCGCGGGCCGGCGTCGCCTCGATCGAGCACGGCGGCATGATCGACGACGAAGGCATCAGGCTGCTCAAGGAGCGCGGCATCTACCTGGTGCCGGACATCTACACCGACGAGTACCTGCTGGTCGAGGCCGACCACCTGGGCCTGCCGCCGAAAATGGTCGAAAAGGAGATCGAGCTCAGCAGGTCGCAGCTCGCCAACTGGCAGCGCGCCGTCCAGGCCGGCGTCAAGCTGGCCTTCGGCACCGACGCCGGGGTTTATCCCCACGGTCAGAACGCCAAGCAGTTCCACTCGCTGTTGAAGCTCGGCCTCACTCCCGCCCAGGTCCTGGCCATGGCGACCGCCAATGCCGCCGACCTGCTGGGATGGACCGATCGCGTCGGCGCCGTCGCCCCCGGCCGCTACGCCGACCTCATCGCGGTGGACGGCGATCCCCTGGCCGACCTCACCGAGCTCGAACGGGTCCGCTTCGTGATGAAGGGCGGCGTGGTGGTCAAGGACGAGCTGGCGACCGCCCGCGCGAGATAGGCAACCATAGGGGGCGCCGGAGCGGCCGCCGGCACAGCGACCGAAGGCTGAGCCGCCGCGCCCCGGAGCGAGCGGCGCGGGAGGCGCCGGTCCATGGCTGAGCCGCCGCGTGGGCAGCGGCGGCGGCAGGCAACCCGGGCGAACCGGCCACTGAGGCCGGCCGGTCGCGGGGCCATGGGTCTCTGTGTCCAGAAAATCTGTGATCATTATATGTGCTTGTCTTTGCCACCACATTGCCGTACACTGATCTTGCAAGGCCGGAGGGGCAGGATCGCGGACGGTCGCCAGTGTCCTCCCGCATCCTCGGCGGCCTGCTCAGAGGCGTGGACATGGCTGAGACCAAAGTCAGGATCGTATGCATCCACCTTTCCACCAGCGAGCTCCTGCGCATTGGCGCGGCAGCCAGGGCCTCGGCGATGCGTATCTCCCCCTGGGTCCGCCACGAGGCATTGCGCGCAGCCGATGGCATCTCGCAACCTCCATCGCGGCTAGAGGCGCCTCCGCCTCGGCGCTCACCCGCCAAGCTCACACGCCGTGTCCATGGTCGTTTGACCGAGGAGGAGTTTGAAGCTGTTCAAGAGCGCGCCCTAGCTTGCAAGCTGCCGGTCTCCGGATTCATTCGCCGGTCGGTGCTTGGCCACAAGCTCGTCGCGCGACGGCCGCTCCTCCGCTCCGCCATCGTGGCCGTCCATCGCGCCAGTGCGAACCTCAACCAGGTGGTCCAGCTGGCCAACTCCGGAGCTCCTGTCACACCGGACCTGATGCTCGCGGTCACCGAAGCCCTGGAGCAGATCCACGTCCTGCGCGATGCTTTCTTGCGAGCTGACGCGGCAAACGGCGGCACGGAGCGTGCCAGGTGATCGCCTTCAAGGGCGGCGGGCGCTCGGCGAGCGGGAGGAAAAACGGCCTCGGCAGCGATTTCTGCAGGCTCGTCGCCTACCTCACCGCGGGCCAGCTAAAGGCCCAGAACCCCGACCGCGTCGCCTGGACCGCTTGTCGCAATTTAGACGGAGTGGACGACGCCGAGCGGGCCGCCCTGATCATGCGTGCTCACGCCGGTGAGCGGCCCCGCACCCAAAAACCCGTATACCACATAGGCCTCAGTCTGAATTCGACCGAGCATCTCAGCCGCGAACGCTGGGATCATGCGGTCGGCCTGCTGCTCGAGCGCTTGGGCCTCGGCCGCCATCAGGCACTGGTCATCGCTCACCGCGACACCGCCCACGAGCACGTGCATATCGTCGTCAACCGCGTCGGCGACGATGGGCGAGCGTGGAGCAACAATCGGGATCTGATCAAGGCGCGCGACACCATCCGGCGCATCGAGATGGAATTCGGCTTGGTCCGCGATGGGGGCGGCGAGGCCACCCCGGAGCTGACCTCCGGCGCCTACCAGCAGGCCTTACGCACCGGCCGCCAGCCACTTCCCGACCGAGTGCGCGAGCAAGCCGCCGCTGCCTTCGCAGAAGCCACCGGCTGGAGCGACCTCGAGGCGCGCCTGGCCGCGCGCGGCTTCCGCCTCGAACCTGCTCCTCGACCCTCGGGCCTTCTCGTCACCGATGGTCCTCAATTCGCTTCGCTCTCGCGCGTCGACCGGTCGCTCTCCGGTCCGCAGCTCGCCCTCCGCTTCGGCGAGACCTTCCTCGAGCATCGCGCGGCCCATCCCGAGCCACCCACCGTCCTGGCGCCCGGACGCGCATTCTGTCCGCGGCCCGTCGAGGACCTGCGGCATCGCGCCGCGGAGCTGCTCGAACGCCTCGCCGAGACCCGCGCCACCTTCACCGCGGCCGACCTGCACCGCGCCGCGTTCTACCAGCCGGAGAGCGTGGCCCTGGTCCGCGAAGCCCTGCGCGACGATCGGGTCCTCGATCTCGGCAAGGACGCGGCCGGCGCCAGCCGCTACACCACTCGCGACTACCTCGACGCCGAGGCGCGGCTCCTGGCCGCGGCCGCACGCCTGGCGTCGCGGCACCATTCCCGCCTCGACACCGCCGCGCAAGCACAGGACCCTGCCGCCCAGGCCCGCCATCCGACCGCCTGGCAACGCGATCCCGCCGCCCAGCAGGCACGCGGCCCCGCCACCGGCGAGCTTGCCGAACCTGGGCTTGCCGCCGAGCAGCGCGCCGCCGTCGTCCATGCCACGGCCGAGACCACCCTCGCCCAGATCGTCGGCGGCGACGCCAAGGCCCGGGCCGAAGTCGCCCGCGCCATCGCCGCCGATTGCCAGGATCGGGGGTACCAGGTGTTCGGCGCCGCGCTGACCGCCAAGGGCGCGGCGAACCTGGAAACCGCTGCCGGCGTCCAGGCCCGCACTCTCGCCAGCCTCGAGCGCGCCTGGTCGGAGGACGCCGACCGTCTCCATCCGCGCGCCGTCTTGCTTCTCGACGAGGCGGGATTGCTCGACGTGCGGCGGCTCGGCCGCATCCTCGCCGACGCCGGGGAGCGCCACGCCAAGGTGGTCTTGCTGGGCGATCCCGATCGGCTGCAGGCGATCGCCGCCGGCGACGCCTTTCGCGGCCTGCTCGAGCGCTTCCCCAGCGCCTGCCTCGACCCGGCCAGCCATCGCGATCCGCTGGCTCACCTCGACCCGGCCGGCCGCCGCGGTCCGATCGCCCGGCTCGCACCGGCGGGCCGCCACGATCCGATGGGTCGCCCCGACCCGCTCGACCGCGGCGGGGTCGCCGGTCCACCTGCCGCGGCCCGCGCAGATCAGGAGCGAGCTGGGGCGTGTCTCGGCCATCCTCCGCGGCTACGGACAAGCCTCTCGCGGCGCGCAGGATGCCATCGAGGCCGCTATCCGCGGCATGGGCAGGGCGACTCTCGACAGCGCCCTACTCCTGCTGCCGCCCAGGGCAGCCATGCCGGTCGAGGCGGCCCTGCGCACCGTGGCACGCGCGCTCGACAGAGGCCTCGATCTGGGCCTCGGATGGTAGGGCTGTTCGCGCCGGGGCTGTTCGCGCCAGGGTCAGCCGGGCAGCTTCGCGGCCAGGACGTCCACCTTCTCGATGACCGGAGGCTGCGCCAAAAGATCCGACGCTTGCGCCATCAGCGCGGCGGCGATGGGTCCCGACAGGTGCGCCTGACGGCCCGCCTCGTCCGGGAAGGCGTCGAAGATGCCGAACGTCGAGGGCCCGAGGCGGATCGCGAACCACGCCGTCGTCGCCGGCTCCCCTTGCGCCAGCGGCAGGCCGCCGCGCAGGAAGCTCTCGACCGCGGCTTCTTTTCCAGGCTTGGCTTCCAGTCGAACCAGCAGCGCCACCTTCACCATGAGGTACCTCCTTGAGTTGGGACCTTGGCTTCCTGCCCGCATCGGCCGCCGCTCCAAGGGGGCAGCACCCGGCAGCTCCACCGGCCCGCGCGCTATCCTACCCCGGCGTACCGCTACCGCCTGCCTCCGGCTTCTTCCCCCGCCGAGCTCGCCCGCGCCCGGCGCCCGCGGCGTCCTCGCCGGCACCCGCGGCCGCACCCACCCAATCGACTTTCTTTCCGGCCGCCGCGTCGCCGAGGTAACCCTTGCCCAGCCGCCGCAGCTGCGCCAGCGACGAGAGATAGACGATCTCAGGCACGGTCAGATCGGGATGGAAGAAGTCGAAGACCAGGACGAACCGCGGCTCCGCGCTGTCGTTCCACGCCGAGTGCAGGAAGGAGTCGTCGAAGACGATGCATCGTCCCTCCTGCTGCTCCACCTCCTGGTCCCCGACCTTGAGCTTGCAGCCGCCGGGCACCAGCAGCGGCAGCTGGCATCGCAGCTTCGCATTGCTGTATCCATGGTGCGGCGCGATCTGGGTGCGGGGGGCGAGCGCCGAGTAGAGCGTGGTGCCGAACTGCGCCACGCCAGGAATGGCGCCGAGCGCGCGGACGGTCTCCGGGCAGGCTCGACACGTGGCATCGACCTTCTCGCCGAAGGCCCACAGGTAGGCGGCGGCCCACTCGCCGCTGCTGGTGTGCGTACGGTGGACGGTGGCAAAGCCGGCCTCCCCGCTCAGCAACCCCAGGAACTCCCGCCGGATGACCGGAAACGCCGCCTCGAGCGCCGCGACCCAGGGGAAGCGGCGACGATCGTGGATCTCGAGCGTGGCGAGTCCCGGATAGAACACCACCGGGCGCTGCAGCGCGAAAGGGGAACGCAGCGGAAAGCGTCGCGCGCCGCCGCCGTAGAACTCCTCGGCCGCCTGCGCGAACAGGGCCAACCGCGCCGGCGTCGCCGCGCCCGCGCCGGACCGCCGCAGCAACCCTTGCGCCGACCACGCGGCCACCCGCTGGCGCCAATCCTCGCGGTCGAGCCTGGGCCGGCGGCCGTTGCCGCGCAAGACCTCCGCGGCCGATTGCGGCCGCGCGAACGCCAGGTAGAGCTCGACCCACGCGCGCGGAACCTCCACGCTGTCGTCGGCACCCTCGCCGTCCACCTGCAGGGCTCCCGCGGGCGTCGAGCGAAAGCGCGTGCCGGCAGGGATGACGTAGCTGGCGTCCCACTCGAAATCGCTCTCGTCCATGACGAACCTCCCCGGGCCTGCCGAGATCGCCGGGCCCGACCCGCGGCGCTGCCGACCCCGACGAGCGACGCACCTTCGCCAGCGTCTCCGGAACACCCGCTGAGGCGGCGGCGCAGGTGGCTAGGATCCTCCTTTCTCAGGCTGCTCCGGCAAATCCGGCATCCCTTGCCAGCTCCCACTGAGCTATTTCTGTCCCACGCCACCGCCGACCGGGTATTCGCCGACACGGTCGGAGCGATGCTGGCGCGCCACTCTATCCCCTTCTGGTACAGCCGGAAGGACCCCCCGGCTCGAAACCTCGAGCGCTTATCTCAGCGTCCGCTGCGCGTCATCGCAACCTGGCTCGCGGCCGCTCACCTCCCCCCGTGCCCGGCCCGCGCCGCACTCCCCTCGCCGCGATCTTCGTATCGGAACGTCCTCGCCACCTTCGCAAACGGCTGGCCGTCCACCTCGACGTACGGGTAGATGAAGTAGTTGAGCGGCGCGCCCGCCTGGCGCGGCGCCAGCACCAGGTCGCGGCCCACCGTGAACTGCACCCGGTTCTCGTCCAGCGCGCCGAAGAAATAGCTCCGTTTCCCGGGGTTCTTGCGCGCCTCCGAGGCGTCCACCGGCACCCAGCCGTACCCCGCCAGGTAGAACTCCGCCCAGCAGTGATAGCCGCCGATCTCCCCCTGGCCCCGCGCCTCCGGCAGCGGCAGCCCGATCTCGAACTTCGCCGGGATGCCCTCCGCCCGCGCCAGGCCGATGAACAGCGCGTGGAAGTCCGTACAGTTGCCCCGCTTCGCGTCGCACGCCCAGTAGATGTCGCCGTTGCCCCACCCCGTCCCGGTCTTGTCGTAGGACATCGTGTTCACCACGTAGTCGTAGATGGCCCGCGCCTTCTCGAGGTCTCCGCGGCGCCCGCGGGTGACCTCGGCGGCAAGCTTGCGGATCCTGTCGTCGAGCGGCACCAGCCGGTCCGGTTGCAGCCAGGCAGCCGCCGGCGCCTCCGCCTGGGCCGCCACGCGCTTCTCGCCGGCAGCAGCGAAGTCGCGACGGACGTATTCCCGGCGCCGCACCCACACCTTCATCACGACCGCCAGCTCCTGCTCACGCGGGTCGGTCACGGACAGGTGCAGGATCGAGTTGCCGAAGCGCTGCTCCCTGACCACCTCGTACGGGGTGGGTGACGACACCTGGGCGTCCGTCACCTCCTGGCTGGCGTCGCTGGCGGGATAGGGCAGCCAGATCTCCACCCGGTGGGCCCCGGCGGGCAGCTCGCCGATTCGGGCGCTGTAGGTGAGCGCGAAATCCCGGCTGCGCGGCCCCTCCGCGGCCGCCGTCCCCAGCGCCGCCGCGGCCGCCAGCCATCCTGCCAGCACCGGCCATCTCCTGCGCATCTCTCAACCCCCTGCCTCACAACACTTACCCCAATGCTGTGACGTGATGATACCGCGACTCTACGGCAGCACCCGTCCGATCAGGGCCCGGCCGAAGGGGTATCGAGGACTTGGCCGACGGCCTTATGCGACGCTCGTCCGCGGGCTGCCGCGCAGGTTGCCTCGCTCCCTGGCCTTGGCGGCTTCCACGGCACGGTCGCGGGCCGGGGCGTTGGTCACCAGGGAATCGACCAGGCGCCGGGCAACCTGGAACACGTCCTCGACCGCCTGGTCGAAGGCCGCCGCGTTGGCCTTCGACGGTGCGTTGAAGCCGCTGAGCTTGCGGACGAACTGCAGCGAGGAGGCGCGGATCTCCTCGTCGGTGGCGGGCGGCTCGAAGTTGAACAGCGTCTTGATGTTCCTGCACATGGCGCGTTGGCACCTCCACTGACGATTTTACCCTCCTCGCCCTCCTCGCAGCGGGGGCCTATGGAAGCCTCGGCCCTCACGGTCCTGCCCGCCCTTGCCGCGGGCGGCGTCCGGCGGCTACCATTGCCTCGCTCCCATCGCGCGGCGCGCGCGGGACGCGATACCCCACGATGAAACCCATCCTCGTCACCGGCGCGCTCGGGCAGATCGGCTCCGAGCTGGTGCCAGCCCTGCGCGAGCGCTACGGCGCCGCGAAAGTCATCGCGTCCGACATCCGCATGCCGCCGGTCGAAGACCTGGCCGCCGGCGGGCGCTTCGAGTTCATCGACTGCACCAACCAGCGCCAGATCCAGGACGTGGTGCGGGCGCACGACATCGGCACCATCTACCACCTGGCGGCGCTGCTGTCGGTGACCGCCGAGGAAAAGCCGCACATCGCCTGGCAGCTCAACATGGACGGCCTGTACCACGTGCTGGAAACGGCGCGCTCGGCGGGCTGCAAGGTCTTCTTCCCCAGCTCGATCGGGGCCTTCGGCCCCGGCACGCCGCAGGACCACACCCCCCAGGACACGATCCAGCGCCCGAACACCATGTACGGCGTCACCAAGGTGGCGGGCGAGCTGCTCTGCGACTACTACTTCCGCCGCTTCGGGGTGGACGCGCGCGGCCTGCGCTTCCCGGGCCTCGTCTCCTACGTCGCACCGCCGGGCGGCGGCACCACCGACTACGCGGTCGCCATCTTCTACGAGGCGATCCTGCACGGCCATTACACCTGCTTCCTCCGCCCGGACACGCGGCTCGACATGATGTACATGCCCGACGCGCAGCGCGCCATCCTGGGGCTGATGGAAGCCGACCCCAAGCGCCTGCGTCACCGCAACGCCTTCAACATCACCGCCATGCAGCTGACCCCGGAGCTGCTCGCGGCCGAGATCCGCAAGCACCTGCCGGGCTTCGAGATCGAATACAAGGTGGATACGGTGCGCCAGGCGATCGCCGACTCCTGGCCGCACTGCATGGACGACAGCGCGGCGCGGGAAGAGTGGGGCTGGCAGCCGACGTTCGGCCTGGCGGACATGACCCTCGACATGCTCGACAAGCTGCGCGGCAAGCTGCTCGCCCATCGCGCCGTCTCCGCCCCAGCCGTCGCCGACCCCCGGGCGGCCGCCGCGCCCGCCGCCGCCGCACCGGCACCCGCCGCCGCACCGGCACCCGCCGCCGCCGCATCGGCACCCGCCGCCGCCGGCAACGGCGGCCAGTGACCCGCCGCCCGAACCGGCCCGGCCACGAAGGTAACCAGGAAGGAACCTGAGATGCCCATCGATCGCATCCACGGCGTTCTCGCCGCCGAGCTCTCGGCCCTCGCGGAGCGCGGCACCTCGAAGCGCGACGAGGCAGTGATCACCCGCGCCCTGCCGCCCGCGGATGGCCGCGGGCCGCGGGTGCAGCTCGCGGGCCAGGGCGAGCGGCTGTTCCTGAAGATGAACTCGAACAGCTACCTGGGCCTCACCCATCGCCCCGAGCTGATGCACGCCGAGGAGGCGGCGGTCGCGGCCTTCGGCGCCGGACCGGGAGCGGTGCGGTTCATCAGCGGCACCTACGAGCCGCACGTCCGCCTCGAGGAGCGGCTGGCACGCTTCCACGGCCGCGAGGCGGGGATGATCTTCAGCTCCGCCTATGCCACGGTCGTGTCGCTGCTGGTGCCGCTGATCACCGCCGACACCGCGGTGATCAGCGACGAGCTGAACCACAACTGCATCATCAACGCCATCCGGCTCGCCCGCCCGCGCAGCAAGGAGGTCTACAAGCATCTCGACCTCGCCGGCCTCGAGGCCAAGCTCGCCGCTGCCGCCGGCCAGGCCAGGCGGGCCATCGTGGTGACCGACGGCATCTTCAGCATGCGCGGCGATCATGCCCCGCTGCCCCAGATCTTCGCGCTGGCGCGGCGGTTCGACGCGGAGTTCCCCGAGAACGTGCTGGTGGTCGTGGACGACTCGCACGGGGTCGGCTCCTTCGGCCACAGCGGGCGCGGCACCGAGGAGCAGACCGGCTCGGGGCCGGCCGACCTGCTGGTGGCGACCCTCGGCAAGGCCCTGGGGGTCAACGGCGGCTACGCGGTGGGCAGCCGCACCATCCTCCAATACCTGCGCGAGACGTCGCCGATGTACATCTACTCGAACCCGATCACGGTCGGCGAGGCGGCGGCGGCCCTGGCCGCGCTCGACCTTCTCGACAGTCCCGAGGGCCTCCAGCTGCTCGCGCACCTGCGCGCCATGACCGGGCGTTTCCAGCAGGGCCTCATCCACCTCGGCTACGAGACCATCCCCGGCGGCCACCCGGTGGTGCCGCTGATGGTGCGCGACACCGCCAGGACCAGGGCGCTGGTCGAGCACCTCAAGGCAGCCGGCATCCTCGCGACCGGCCTTGCCTACCCCGTGGTGCCCCGCGGCGACGAGGAGATCCGCTTCCAGGTCAACGCCTCGCACACCCCCGCCGACATCGACGAGGTGCTGGCGGCGCTGGCCAGCTTCCCGGGCCGCTGACCGTCTGCCCCAGCCTGCCGCTCCTCAGTCCGCATCTCCAGACCTGGCGAAGCGCCGCGCTCGATCCGACGGAAGGCGAGGAAGCCGGCTGCGCAGCGCGTCGAAGCAGCGGCTGGCCTCGTCCAGGCCGGCCTGGAACACGCCTGGCTCCTGTCCCAGGCCGATGCGCAGGTGATGCTCGCGGCCGAAGGCGGAGCCCGGCGCCAGCATCACGCCGTAGTCGTTCGCCAGCAGGTCGGCGAGCTCCCGCGACGGGACGTCGAGACGGTAGCGCAGCAGCGCCACCAGACCGCCGCGCGGCGGCATCCAGGAGAGGATGTCTCCGTGCCGCGCCAGCCAGCGCTCGGTGGCCGCGAGATTGGCGGCGATGATCGGGCCGTTGCGCTCGACGATCCGTAGGCGGTGGCGGAAGGCCAGCTGCGCAACGGCATCGTTCAACTTGCCGGGGCTGAGAGACAAGTAGTCGCGCATGCCCCAGCAGGCAGATGCCACCGGTTTGGGCGCGGCGAGCCAGCCAATGCGCAGCCCGGGCAGCCCGAAAGGCTTGGAGACAGTGCCGACGCTGATACCGCGCGGCCCGTGCTCGAACATCGGCGGCGCGAAGGGCTCGCCGCCAGGAACGGCGAGCCAGCGATACGCCTCGTCGGCCACCACCGTGGCCCCGACCGACTCGGCCAGGGCGTAGACGCGCCCCAGCTCCTCCGCCGAGAGCATGGCTCCGGTGGGGTTGTGCGGCGTGTTGACCACGATCAGGCGGGTGGCGGGCCGTATCAGGCGCTCCAGCGCTGCCAGGTCGTAGCCGCGGCCGCCGTCGCCGCCGCCGGTCCCCACCTCCCAGAGCGAGACCTCGCAGCCGAGGGCCCGCGGCACGCTGTAGAGCTGCTGGTAGGCGGGGTGAGGAGCGATCACGTGATCGCCGGCTTCGAGCAGGACGTTGAAGAGCAGGAAGTTCGCTTCGATGGCGCCGGTCGTGACCAGGATGTTGTCGGCATCGCAGCCGGCGTAGGTCTCGGCGATCAAGCCGCGCAGCTCGAGCGTGCCCGGGGCCTCGCCGTATCCCAGCCGCAGGTCGAGCAGGCGGTCGAGCTCGGATCGGCGCTCGTCCTCCGGCAGCCATCCCAGCAGGTCCGCAAGCCGCAGCGGGTAGATGCCGCTCTCCGCGAGGTCGTAGCGGACCCGCGTTTCGTGGCGCGTCATCCAGCGTTCCAGGGCGAACGCTTCGATCTTCATGTTCAGGCTCCCGTCACGGGCTTGACGCCGACGTACAGACGCAACGATCCGATGGCGCGGACGGTGCCGCGCATCAGCTTGGGCGCGAGCCCCGCGGCCCGCATGGCGTCCAGGAAGTCCTGCCGGGAATGCATTGCCAGCTCGTGAACGTCGTCGTCGATGTGCCGCACCGGCCGGTTCCTCTCGGCAATCAGCCAATGGAAACGCACCCGAGAGACGTTCTCTCCCTTCAGTCCCGAGACGACGGCCCTGGCGATCTTGACGTCGTCGTCCTGGTAGGTGTCCAGATCGGGCCTGCCCACCACGAAGTCCTCCCTGCTCACCCATGGCGAGATGAGCAGGACTCCTCCCGGCTTCAGGTGGGCGGCAAGGTTGCGCACCGTCTTTCTCAGGTTCCTCGGGCCATGGATGTAGCCGATGGAGCTGAAGAGGCAGGCGACCACGTCGAACTGCACGCCGAGGTCGAAGCTCAACATGTCACCTGCCACCAGGCGTGAACGCTCGAGGCGCCGCCTGGCGATGCGGAGCATGGGTCGATTCAAATCGAGGCCGGTGCAGCGATACCGCTCCTCGAAGCGTTCCAGGTAGCGCCCCGTCCCGCAGGCGACCTCGAGCAGCTCCCTCCCTTCCGAGCGCTGGTAGCGACCGATCACTCGCATCAGCTCGGCGGCCTCGGCGCGGTAGTCCTTCTTGGCGTAGATCAGATCGTAGTAGCGCGCCAGCCGGCTGTACATCAGGTATCTCATGGCGCACTATGGTAGCCGTTCGCGCCAAGCAGAGCAGCGATCGGAGTCCCGGCTCAGCCGCCTGCCGGCGTCTTCGCGGCGGCGAGGAGCGGCTCGACCTCGCGCTGCAGCAGCGGATCGAGGGTCAGCGCCCGGTTGAAGGCCTCGGCGGCGGCGGCGGCCGCCCGGCGGCGTTCCGCCGGCTCGGGCGCGCGGCGGGCGACGACGAGCCCAAGGATTCCCTGCAGGCGCGCGGCGTCGGCGAGACGCGGATTGAGGGCGAGCGCCTTGCCAGCGGCCTCGAGCCCCCGCCTCGCCGCCGGCAGGACGCCGGCGTTCCCGTCGCGAACCGCCGCCACGGAGGCGCCAGCTTCGTCGATGCCGCCTTTGCCTCGGCGGCCGTTGCCCGCTGGCGGTGCCGCCGCCGGCGCCCCTCGCGCCCCCGGCGCCGGGACCGTCACTCCCGGCTCGCAGCGCAGCTCCTCCACCGCCGCCAGGTCGGCCCAGGTGCGGGCGTCGGCGGGGTTGATCGAGAGCGAACGTCCGATGTCCCGCGCCGCGGCGGCCAGCTGGCGGCCGGCAGCGGCGCCCCGGCGCAGCGCCCAGCGCGCCCCGACCAGATCGAGCTCGGCGCGGGTGCGGATCACCTCGGCGTCGTTGGGGTTGGCGGCCAGGCTCGCGGCCGCCTCCCGCCGGCCCGCGGCGAGCGCCGCACCCGGATCGAGGCCGCGCCCGGCGAGGTAGTCGCCCAGGTAGACCGCCGCCGCCGCCAGGTTGCTCACGGCGTCCGGGTTGTTGTGGTTGAGCGCCGCGGCGGCCTGCAGCTCCTGCCGGCCCAGCGCCAGCGACGGCCGCGGATCGATGCCGATCTTGGCCTCGTACTCGCCGCGGGCCAGGAGCGCGGCGCCCAGGTTCTGGCGCGCCGTGGCATAGCGCGGCTTCAGGGCCAGGGCGCCGCGGTAACTGGCCATCGCCTGCGTCAGCGCCGGCCGCGGGTCCAGCCCGTGGTCGAGCTCGAACTCGGCCGCGGTCACGTAGACGTTGCCGAGGTTGGAGTAGACCTGGGCGGTGCGCGGGTTGAGCGCCAGGGCGCGATGGTAACTGGCCGCCGCCGCCGACAGCCCCGGCCGCGGGTCGCGCCCGTGCAGGCCGTCCCAGGTCGCCTGCTGGAGGAGCATGTAGGCGAGACGATGGTGGAGGTTGGCCGCCGCCGGGTCGATCGCCAGGCCGCGCCGGAAGCTGTCGGCCGCGCTCGCCAGCGCCGCCGTCGGATCGATCCCCTGGCCGACCTGGTACTCGCCCAGCGTCAGCTGCGCCAAGCCCAGGTCCTGGTATGCCGCGGCGGACCCGGGGACCAGCCCGACCGCCCGCCGAGCGTCGTCCAGGGCCCGGCCGAAGAGCGGCCGCGGGTCGCGCCCGCGGTCGGCCCAGGCCTGGCCGAGCCGCAGCGAGGCCTTCGCGCGCAGCCGCAGCAGCTCGCCGCCCGCCGCCGGACCCGCCGCGGCCAGTCCCTGGCCGGCGGCCTCGATCGCGGCGCCATAGGCGCCCGCCGGGTCGACGCTCCTGCCGCTCCGATCGTCGCCCAGGGTCAGGAAGGACTGCGCCAGCGCGGCGTGGGCGGCGGCGCTCTCGGGATCGGCGGCCAGCGCCGCGCCGCAGGCCGCGCGGGCGCCGCCGAAGCCCGTCTCGACCGGGCTGCCGCGCGCCGCCTCGAGCTCCAGCGCGGCAGCCTCGAGCGCGCAGCGCGCGGCATGGACCTCGGGAGCGCTGCGCGCCACGGCGGCCGCCGCCGCATAGGCGCGCCGTCCCTCGTCGAGCCGGCGCGCCGCCGTCTCGTAGTCGCCGCGCTCGCGCGCCTCGCGCCCGAGCTGCAAATGGACCTGGCCCACCAGCAGGCCGGCCTCGAAGCGCGCGGGGTCCTCGGCGAAGGCCCGCGTGCCGTGGCGGACCGCCTCGGCATGGCGATGCTCGGCCAGCGCCAGCAAGGCGAGGAGGTACTGGCGGCTCTCGCCCTCCGCCCCCTGGCTGGCGCGCAGCGCCGCCCGCGCCGGCTGCAGGCAGTCGCGCGCCGCCGCCGCCCGGCGCGCGCGGCGCAGGTCGGCGTCGGCCAGGCGCGCGGCGTCTTCCAGCCCCGCCTGGTAACGCTCGGCAAGCACCCTGCCCAGCGCGTAGGCCACCTCGGGGCCGCGGTCGCCCAGCCGCCAGGCGGCGTCGAGCTCGCGGTTGGCCTCCTCCAACCGCCCCAGCGCCATGTACCCCCGCCCCAGCGCATAGTGCCCCGGACCGCGGGCAAGACCGCCCAGCCGCTCCATCTGCGCCGCCAGATGGTCCATGCGGACGCGCACCGCGCGCTGATCGCGCCGCACGTCGTGAAGAGGCAGCAGGTAGGCGATGCGCAGGGTCGTCTCGATCTCCTGGACCTGGCGCCCGAAGCGCTGCGCCGCGAGCGCCGCGGCGTGGGCGCGCCACTGGGTCCACCAGGCCAGGCCGCCCAGCACCGCCAGGGCGAGCAGCGAGACGGCGCTGACCGCCGCCAGGGCCCTGTGCTTGCGCACCCGCTTGGCGGTGCGGTACCACGGGCCCGCCGGCCGCGCCGCGACCGGCTCGCCGTCGAGATAGCGGCCCAGGTCGGCGGCCAGCGCCCGCGCCGAGTCGTAGCGCCGCGCGGGCTCCTTTTCCAGGCACTTCATGACCACCGTTTGCAGGTCCCGGGGCACCCCCGGCGCGCGGCTCGCGAGCGGCGTCACCTCGCCCTCCAGCAGCTGCAGCAGGACCTCGGTCTCGCTGCCGCCGGCGAACGGCGGCTGGCCGCAGAGCAGCTCGTAGAGCGTCGCGCCCAGGCCCCAAACGTCCACGCGGCGGTCCACCTCCGACGCCCGGGCCTGCTCGGGCGCCATGTAGTGGACCGATCCCACCGCCAGGCCGATGCGGGTCTCGGGCGGCGCCGCCGTGTCGCGCGCCACGCCGAAGTCCACCACGTACGGGTGCGGGCGGCCGTCCTCGTCCCGCTCGACCAGGATGTTGCCGGGCTTGAGGTCGCGGTGGATGAGGCCGGTGCGATGGGCGGCGTGCACCCCCAGGGCCGCCTGCCGCATGACCTCGACCCGCTGCTCGACGCTCATCTCCGCGGCGGCGTCACGCAGGCTGCCGCCCGCGACCGGCTGCATCGCGATGTAGGGCCGGCCGCCGACGTCCCCGACCTCGTAGACCTTGCAGACGTTGTCGTGATCGATGCGGGCCTGCGCCCGCGCTTCGCGCAGCAGGCGCTCGACCGCGGCCGGGTCCTCGGCGTTCAGGCACTTGAGCGCCACCGGCCGCAGCAGCAGCGGGTCCCATGCCTTCCACACCCGCCCCATGCCGCCGGCGCCAAGCAGGCTCTTGATCCGGTAGCGGCCCCAATCCTCGCCGGTCGCGGGGCCCTCCCGGGAAACGCCGCCGGCAATCCACCGCCGGCGGTCGCCGGCGTCGGTTCCGGCCGCTCCGGGGCGCAGCGGCTCCGGTCGCCGTTCTCGAGGCAGCACTGCGAGATCATGATCTGCCCGCGGGTCCGGCACCTGACCGGAACCTTACGCCAGGGTTACCTCTCGCCCCGAAATCCGCGCGGACCCTCTCATGGATCCCAGGTGGGCTATCATGCGGTGAATCGCACCGAGCCGTTTCGCCCGCGGCGCGGCAGCCCCTCGGACCGGACCCTCTCCGGAGCCCGGCGGCCCGCGGCGGGGAGGAAGATCGCGACGTGGAAGGGCTGCCAATCGAAGAGCTGCTGCGTGACTTCGAGGTCGAGGCCGAGGAGCGGCTCGCGCACCTCGAAGAGCTGCTGCTCGCGGCGCCGACCGTGGATTCCGCCGCCGCCCGGCAGCTCATCGACGGCATCCAGCGGGAGCTCCACACCCTCAAGGGGAATGCCGGCATGATGGGGCTGGGCGAGCTGCAAGCCGAGGCCCATGCCATGGAAGACCTGGTCGCGGAGCTCGATCCGCGGCGACCGCGGGTGGAGCCCCTCCTCGCCGCGCTCGACCGCTTGCGGGCGCTGCTGGCCGCCGCCGTCGAGCCGGCGGCCCCCGCCGCGACGGCCGGCTCGAGCGCGGGGGCTGCCGGCGGCCCGACCCCGGGCGCACGGGACAAGGCCGCGCCGCCGGCGGCGGGGCCGGCCGCCGAGGAACCACAGGGTACGTCGCCGGCAGCGGCCGCCACGGCCGGCAGCGGCGTGCGCATTCCCTTCGCCACGCTCGACTCCCTGGTCGACCTGCTGGCCGAGATGGTCATCGCGCGCAACCGCCTCGCCGATTCCCTGGCGCACGCCCAACCGCGCAGCGACGGCGCCAGCTTCGGCCGGGCCGAGTGGAGCGAGCTGGCCGAGGCCCGCGAACGCCTGGACCGCACGCTCGACCAGCTGCAGCAGGGCGTGATGCGGCTGCGCATGGTGCCCCTCACCTCGATCTTCCGGCAGCTGGGGCGCATCGTCCACGACGCCGGCGAGCAGCAGCGCAAGCAGGTCCGGGTGATCGCCTCGGGCGGCGAGACGGCCATCGACAAGGCGCTGCTCGAGCTCGCCGGCGAGGCGCTGGGGCACCTGGTGCGCAATGCGGTCGTCCACGGCATCGAGGTGCCCGCCGAACGCCGCCGCGCCGGCAAGGACGAGCGCGGCACGCTGCGCCTCGCCGCCCACGCCACCGCGCGCGAGGTGTGCATCGACGTCGAGGACGACGGCCGCGGCGTGCAGGCCGCGGCCCTGCGCGCCGCGGCGGCGCGGGCAGCGGCGCAGACGGCCGCCGCCGCCGGGGAGGCGGGCGCTGCCGGCGAGGCGGACGCTGCCGGCACGAGCGCCGGGGCGGACGTCGAAGCCGACGTCTTCGAGCTGCTGTTCCTGCCCGGCGTCTCGACGCGCCGCCATGCCGACCTCGGCGCCGGCCGCGGCATCGGCCTCGCCGCCGTCAAGGGCGCCGTCGAGCGGCGCGGCGGGCGCATCGAGGTGGCCTCCGAGCCGGGGCGGGGCAGTCTCTTCCGCCTGCGCCTGCCGCTCAGCGCCTCGATCGCCCGCGCCCTGCTGCTGGGCAGCGACGGCGAGCGCTACGCCGTGCCGCTGCGCGCCGTCGTCGAGAGCCGGCGCCTGGGCCCCGGCGATCTGCACGAGATCAACGGCGGCGGCGCGCTGCGCTGGCGCGGCGGCGTGATCTCGGCTCTCGACCTCGGCCTCACCTTCGGCACCGCCGCGGCGCGGCGCCGCGAGGGCTACGCGGTGATCGTCGAGGACCGCGGGCGCAGCCGCGCCCTGCTGGTCGACCAGGTGCTGGACATCCGCGAGATCGTCATCAAGGGCCTCGACCCGCTGATGGCGGAGCTGCCCGGAGTCGCCGGCTCGACGGTGATGGGGGACGGCCGCGCGGTGCTGGTCCTGGACCCGGTGTCGCTGGTCGCCATGTCGCCGCTGCCGGAGGAAGCGACGTGAAAGGTAGGACGCTGCCGTGAGCCCGCGCCCGCCCCGCCGCGGCCGGCCCGCCGCGCCCGGCAAGGCCGGCCACAAACTGCATCTGCCGCCGTCCGGCCTGGCGAAGGAGATCCTGGCCGAGGTCGAGCGCCAGGAAGCGGGCGGCGCGAGCGGCCCCGCCGGCGAGGGTGTCGCGGCCACCGCGTCCGCCCCGCCGCTGGGCCCCAATCGCATCTTCTCGTTCGCCGAGAGCCTCGAGCGCCGCGCGGCGCCGGTGCCCCAGGCGCCGCCCGAACGGCCGGAGAGCTGGGTGACCTTCGAGCTCGCCGGCGAGCACTATGCGCTGCCCGTCGCCCGCATCCAGGAGATCACGCGCGCCCACGGCATCACCCGCGTGCCGCACGCGCCGCCGCCGGTGCGGGGCATCGCCAACCTGCGCGGCAAGGTGCTGGTGGTGGTCGACCTGCGGCTGCGCCTGGGTCTGCCGCCGGCCGCCGCCGGCGAGCGCAGCCGCATCCTGGTGGTGTCCGCGCGCGAGCGCTCCCTGGGCCTGCTGGTGGATGCCGCACACCAGGTCGTCGGCCTGCTGCCGAGCCGCATCGAGCCGCCGCCTCCCGACCTGATGGACGAGCGCTCGGCCTACCTGCTGGGCGTCGTCCAGCTCGACGACAGCCTGGTGATCGCACTGGACGTTGACCAGCTGCTGCTGGTGCCCGAGGAGGACGCCAACCCTTCCCCATCCGAGGCAGGAGGACCGCCGTGATCATCGAGCCGCCCCGCCCCCCCATCCACCCGCCGTGCCGGCCGCCGCCGCGCCAGGGCGCCCGCCTGCCGCGGCTGCCGCCCATCGTGCGGACATCGCGGACGTCGCGGACGTCGCCGGCGTCGCTGGTCAGGCAGGCGGTCGCCGGCCTCGCCGCGGCGCTGGCGCTGGCCGCCGGCGCTCCTCATCCGGCCGCCGCCGCCGCGGATTTCATCGTCGTGGTCAACGCCGCCAACCCGCAGACCACGCTGCCCGCCGCGGAGGTTTCCAACCTGTTCCTGCAGAAGACCCACAGGTGGGAGTCCGGCGAACGGGTCAAGGCCGTCGACCTGCCGGAGACCTCGCCGGCCCGCGAGAGCTTCTCGCGCGCCGTCCACGGGCGCCCGACCTCCGCGGTCAAGGCCTACTGGCAGCGGATGATCTTCTCGGGCATCGACACGCCGCCGCCCGAGAAGCCTTCCGCCGCCGAGGTGCTGGCGTACGTGCGCGCCAACCCCGGCGCCATCGGCTACGTCCCCGCCGGCACGCAGCTGCCGGACGGGGTCAAGGCGCTCAAGGTGGCGCCATGAAGCCGCGGCCGCGCGAGAACCGAGGCTAGCGCATGTTCCGCGACCTGCGCTTCGCCCATCGCGTGCTGCTCATGCCGGGCCTGGCGGCCGCCGGCCTGCTGCTGATCCTCGTCGCTTCCCAGGTGCTGGGATCACGCACCGGCAGGGCGCTGACCGACATCCAGCACGGCGATGCGCCGGCGCTCGACACCGCCCGCGATCTCGAGGCGGCGCTCGGCGGCATCCAGCGCGGCCTGCAGGACGCGGCCACGACGCGCGACCCCGGATTGCTCGGCGAGGCCGACCGCCAGCACGACGCGTTCCTCGGCGCGCTCAGGAAGGCCGAGGGCAACCCCGCCATCCCGCCGGCGGAACGCCAATCGATCGCCAACGCCGTGAACCAGTACTACCAGCTGGCACGCCGCAACACCCAGAGCACGATCGCCGGTGCCATCCCCGAGAGCCTGCGCGAGCAGATCGACCGTTACAACGAGATCCACCGCACCCTGGCGGACTTCACCTCCCGCAGCCGCGCCGACATGGAGGCGGCGTTCGCCAGCGCCCGCACCAACCAAAGCCTGTCGCTCGGCATCGTCAGCGCGCTCACCGCGGCGATCGTGATCGTCCTGGCCGGCCTGTCGTTCCTGATCATCCGCTCGCTCACCGGGCCGTTGAACGAGGCGGTCGACGCCGCCGGGCGCCTGGCGCGCGGCGACCTGTCGGCGGCGATCGAGGTGCGGTCGCACGACGAGATCGGCGAGCTGTCGCTCGCCATGCAGCAGCTGCTCGCCTACCTGCGGGACATGGCGCGGGTGGCGGACGCGATCGCCCTGGGCGACCTGCGCGGCGAGGTCGAGCCGCGCTCGCCGACCGACGCCTTCGGCCAGGCCTTCCGCACCATGATCGCCAACCTGCGGCAGATGCTGGGCGACCTCAAGAGCTCGGCGGCGCAGGTGGCCACGACCGCCGACGAGATCTCGGCCTCGGCGGTCGAGATCCGGCACGGCGCCGAGAGCCAGTCGGCTTCGACCGAGGAGACCTCGGCCACGATGGTGGAGATGGCGACCCAGCTCGACAGCGTCAACCGTTCGACCCAGGCGCTGGCCGCCAACGTCGAGGAGACCTCGACCTCGATCCAGCAGATGGGGACCTCGATCGAGGAGGTGGCCAGAAGCTCGGAGCGCCTGCTGGGCTCGGTCCAGGAGACCGCCGCGACGATCGAGGAGATGACCAGCTCGATCGAATCGATCGCCGCCAAGGTCAACGTCGTCGACGAGGTGTCGCGGCAGGCCACCGCCGCCGCCAGCGAGGGCGGCGAGCGGCTTTCAGGGGTGATCCTGGGCATCGGCGCCTCGGGCAAGGACATCGGCAAGATCGTCCGCATCATCGACGACATCGCCGACCAGACCAACCTGCTGGCGCTCAACGCCGCCATCGAGGCGGCGCGCGCCGGCGACGCCGGCCGCGGCTTCGCGGTGGTGGCCGACGAGATCAAGCGGCTGGCCGAGCGCTCGATCGCCTCGACGCGGGAGATCACCAGCTTCGTCGAAGCGATGCAGGGCGACACCCAGGAGGCGGTCGAGCTGTCGCAGCGCGTGCTGCGCCAGATCGTCGAATCGGTCAGCCGCACCACCGAGCTGGTGCGCAACGTCCAGGCCGCCACCCAGGAGCAGAGCGGCGGCGCCGCCCGCATCCTGCGCACCGCCGGCAGCATGCAGGACGTCACCCAGCAGCTCGCCACCGCCGCCCGCGAGCAGGCGCAGGGCGCCCGCCAGATCATGGCCACGGCGTCGATGATGAACCGGATGACGCAGCAGGTCGCCGACGCCACCGCCGAGCAGATGCGCGGCGGCGACCAGGTGGTCAAGGCGGTCGATCAGATCGCCCAGGTGGCGCAACAGTACCTCTCCGCCACCGAGCAGCTGTCGATGGCCACCAACAGCCTGGCGCTCGAGGCCGAGCGGCTGAAGAGCCTTTCCGGAGTGTTCAAGGTATGAGTGCCGCGCCCCTTCCCCTGCCCTCCGAGATCTCCTGGGACGGCGCCATGCGCCTGCTCGAGGCGCTTCCCGCCATGCCCCTGGCCGAGCGCGGCGCGCAGGTCGAGATGCTGGTGCGCAACTCGAGCCCCGGCGTCCGCGAGCGGGTCCTGCGTTTAGGGGCCAACCTCCTGCCCGAGGAGCGCCTCGCCGAGCACCTGCGAAACGATCACGACGCGGTGCTGCGCAACGCCGGCCTCGAGATGCTCAAGCTGCGCGGCGCGCGGAGCTTCCCGCTGGCCGTGCGGCTGCTGGCCGACCCCGAGCCCGACGTCGTGCTGCAGGCGGTCCTGCTGCTCGACCACCTGCGCGACCCGCGGGCGCTCGAGGCGCTGCGCGGCGTCCTGGCCCACCCCGACCTCAATGTCGCGCAGGCGGCGATCCTGGCCATCGGCAGGCTCGGCGACGCGCGCTCGATCCCTGACCTGTTGCCGTTCCTCGCCGCCGACCCCTGGCTGCAGATGGCGGCGGTCCAGGCGCTGGGGGACCTGCGTTCGCGGCGCGCGGTGGCCGATCTGGCCCGGCTGCTGGGCGACCCGGTGGTCGGCGCCATCGCCGCCGAGGCGCTGGCCCGCATCGGCGGCGTCTCGGCCTGCCGCGCCCTCATCGCCTTCTGGATCGGCCAGGCCGGCCAGCTCGACGACGCGGCGCTGCTCGGCCTGCTGGCCCACGGCCTCGAGGGTCTGCCGCGCGCCGCGGTCCCCGCCGACAGGCCGGCGATCGGCCGCATCCTGGCGGCGCTCCGCGACCGCCTCGCGGCGGCGGCGCCGGAGGTCCGCGCCGCCGCCGCGCGCTGCATCCTGGCGCTCGGCCCGAGCGACGGCGACGAGCCGGCGCTGGCGGTCCTGGCGGCGGTCGCCGAGGAAGGCGAGGACGCCAGGCTGCCGTCGGTGCTGCGCCGCCGGCCCGACCTGGCGGGGGCCCTGCTGCGCCGGCCCGGCACCGCCGCCGCCTGGGGCATGCAGCTCGCGGCGCTCTTCCCGCGCCGGGTGGCGCCGGCGGACGTCCTGGCCGCCCTGGGCGGCGCGGCGGCGCTGTCCGCCGCGGTGCGTTTCCTCGGCCGCGTGCCGGCCGCGCAGGCGCCCGCCGGGCTGGGGCCGGCGGTCCTCCGCCTGTACCTCGAGCTGCCGGCCGAGCGGCGGGCCGAGATCGTGCCGCTGCTGCGCCGCTTCCGGGTGGCGGTGCGCGGCGCGCTGGCGGCGGTCGCGGAGCCGCCCGCGGCGGCGGCGGCGCTTGCCCCGGCGCCGGCGGCGCCGGCGGAACCGGTCGCCGACCCCGTGGACCGCGTGGTGCTCGCCGCGCTGCTCGGCGGCACCGGCGGGTCCGGCGGCAGTCCGCGCGCGGTGGCCGCGGCGCTCGAGCGCCTGCCGCTCGCCGGCCGCCTGGCCGCCATCGTCCAGCTTGCCGCCCACCGCCCGGTGATGCGCGCCCTGCCCTGGGATGCCTGGCTGCGCGAGGCCCCCGAGGCCCACGCCGCTGCCGCCGCCGAGGCCGCCGCCGCCTCGCGCCTCTGCGAGCTGCTGCCGCTGCTGCGCGCCCTGCCGCCGCGCCTCGCCGAGCCGGCGCTGCTGCGCGCCTTCGCCGAGCTCGCGGACGGCGACGCCGTGCCCTGGCTCCTGGAGGTGCTGGAAACGGTGGCGGTGCCGCGGGTGCGGCCGGAGCTGCGCCCGCTGGTCATCGAGAGCCTGGGCCGCATCGGTGGCGCCGCGGCGCGGCGCGCCCTGGCCGCGGCGGCGCTCGACCGCACGGCCGAGTCGCGCCTGGCCTACCGGGCCCTCGCCGCGTGCGCCGAGGAGGAGGACGCGCCGCTGTTTCGCGCCGCCGTCACCCACTCCGACTGGTATGTCCGGCTGGCCTGCGCCGAGGTGCTCGGCCGCTTCGCCGCCCCCCAGGACGTCCCGGCGCTGGCCCGCCTCGCCGCCGATCCCGTGCCCGCGGTCGCCCACCGCGCCCTCTCCTGCCTCGAAGGGTGAGCGGCGGTGCCGCCCTCGATGCGTCATCGTATTTCCGACGGCTATTGCTTACGGACGTGATGCATGCGGGCTGATCCGCAGCTGACGGACGACGAGTTCCTGCTGCTCAACGAGCTGATCGCCGCCGAGATCGGCATCACCTTCCCCGATCACAAGCGGGAGCTGCTCGCCTCCCGCCTGCGGCCGCGCTTGCAGGCCTTGCGCCTGCGCCGCTACTTCGACTACTACCTGCAGGCGCGCTACGACCTCGCCGGCGAGCGCGAGCGGCTGGCCGAGCTGGTGACCAACCACGAGAGCTACTTCTTCCGCGAGACGGAGCAGATCGAGGCGCTCTTCGAGCACGCGCTGCCAGGCCTCAGGGCGACGGCGGCGACGCCCGGCATGCTGCGCTTGCTCAGCGCCGGCTGCGCGAGCGGCGAGGAGGCCTACACGCTGGGGCTCTGCGCCCGCCGGCGCTTCGCCGGCGTCGCCGGCTCGACGCTGACCATCGACGCCTTCGACGTCGACGCCTCGCGGGTCGCGATGGCGCAGCAGGCCGTGTACGGTCCCGGGGCCCTGCGCGCCACGCCGGCCGAGCTGCGGCAGCGCTACTTCACGCCGCGCGGCGCCGACCGCTGGGAGCTCAAGCCCCTGTACCGCGCCGGCTCGCGCTTCTACCGGGGCAACATCGTCGCCTTGGAGACCTTCGCGCCGGCGGTGCCCTACGACGTCGTCTTCTGCCGCAACGTGCTGATCTACTTTTCGGAGGCCGCCCTGCACCGCGCCGCCGACCACTTCGCCGAGGTCCTGCGGCCGGGGGGGTTGCTGCTGCTCGGCGCCTGCGAGTCGATCATCGGCCTGTCCCACCGCTTCGAGACGGTCCGCCTGGGCCCGTCGATCGCCTACCGCAGGATCGGCCGGTGAGCCGCGCCCGCATCGCCGTCGCCGACGACTCGTCGTTCATCCGGCGCGCGCTGGACACGCTGCTGGCCGGCGAGCCCGCCTTCGAGGTCGTCGGGCTCGCCGCCTCGGGCGAGGAGCTGCTGCAGAATTTCGACGCCTGGCAGCCCGACGCCGTGGTGCTCGACCTGTCGATGCCGGGCATGGGCGGACTGCTGACGCTCGACGCGTTGCGGGCGCGCCGCCCCGTGCCGGTGCTCATCCTCTCCACTCACTCGCGCCGCGGCGCACCCGAGACCATCGAGGCCCTGCACCGCGGCGCCACCGACTTCATCGACAAGCAGCAGGTCTCGCTGGTCGACTTCGAGGCCCTGCGCCAGGTGGTGGTCGAGAAGCTGCGCCAGATGCTGGCAGCCAGCCCCGCCGCCGCCCCGGGAGTCGCCGCACCGGGAGTGGCCGCACCGGGAGTCGCCGCGCCGGGTACCCGAGATGCCCGCGATGAGAGAGACACAACCGGGCCCAGATCTGCGGCAACCGGCCCCGGCCCCGATGCCAAGGAGCGGGGAGCCGCGGCCGCCGCTTGCGAGCTGATCGCCGTTGGCGCGTCCACCGGCGGCCCGCCCGCCATCGAGAGGATCCTGAGCGACCTGGGCGGAGAGCTGGCGGTGCCGGTGGCCATCGTGCAGCACATGCCGCCGGCCTTCACCCGCTCGTTCGCCAAGCGTCTCGACGCCCGGCTGCCGCTGCCGGTGCGGGAGGCGTCCCACCACGAGCGGCTGCTGCCGGGAGTGGTCTACATCGCTCCCGGCGGCCGTCACCTCGTCATCGAGCGCCGCCGCGAGGCGCTGCGCGCGGTGCTCTCCGAGGCGCCCGAGCCGGCGCTGCACCGCCCGTCGGTCGACGTGCTCTTCACCTCCGCCGCCGCGGCGACCGGCGGGCGCCTGGTGGCGGTGCTGCTCACCGGCATGGGCCTGGACGGCGCCGCCGGCATGGCCGAGCTGGCGCAGGCCGGGGTCCACACCATCGCCCAGGACCGCGCCACCTCGGTCATCTTCGGCATGCCGCGCGCCGCCATCGAGGCAGGGAGCGCGACCGAGGTGCTGGCCTTGGAGAATATCGGCCCCCGCCTGCGCGAGCTGCTCGCCGCCGCGCCTGGAGCCGGCGAGAAACCACTGCGTTGAGACGAAGGGGAGGAATGCAGCCCCCCGGAGGCGAGACGGGAATCGAGGGCTGCCGGGGCGCCGGCCGCCTACAGGCGCGCGATCAGGTCCAGCAGCTCGCGGTGCTGGAACGGCTTGCGGATGTAGGCCGCGGCTCCGGCGCGCAGGCCGGTGACGGTGTCCTCCTCCTTGCCCTCGGTGGAGACGATCACCACCGGGATCGACGCCAGCGCGCCGTCCGCCTTGACCTGGCGCAGGAACTCGAGCCCGTTCATCCGCGGCATGTTGATGTCGAGGATGACCAGGTCCGCGTCCGGGTGCTCCGCGAGCCGCGACAGCGCTTCGACGCCGTCGAGCGCATGGATCAGGTTGGCCTTGGGCAGAAGCGCCCCGAAGAGCCTGTGCATCAGCGTCGAATCGTCGATGACCAACACCTTGTTCGGCTGCATCCTGGCTCTCCTTGGGCCGGGCGTCCCCCCGGCCTGCGACCTGCCGGGAGTGCCGCAATGGCTGGTGCCTGCGGCCGCCCGCGATCCGGGCCTGGTATAGTGTGCAACAAAACCGGCCAAAGGCGCGTATCCGCTGTGATTTCAGCAAACTCCGGAGCCCGAGCTGACGCCTGGGGCCAGCGGCGCGCGGGCCCGCGAGGCGGGTCATCCGGCCAACCCAGGGAGGTGTCAGCGATGTGCAGCCGCCACCGGTTCTCCGTCGCCGCTCTGCTCGTCCTGGGCTGGTTCCTGCAATCGCAGGCGGCCCCGGTCCAGGCGACGCCGGCAACACCGGAAGGGCAGACCCCGGGGATGACGCCGCCCGCCGCGGGGGCACCGGCCGCAGCGGGGGCACCGGCCGCAGCGGGGGCGAAGGCCGCCGCGGGGAGCTCGGTGGCGGCGGTCAGGGCGCGTGGCAAGCTGGTCATGCTTTGCTTCCCGCACCAGGAGAGCCCGTTCATCCGCGTCGACGTCGAGCTCGGGCTCGACCACTACGACGGCATCGACTACGAGATCATGGACGGCTTCGCCAGGTCGCTCGGCGTGGCTCTCGAGGTGCGCCCCGTCAAGCCCTCGTTCGCGACGCTGGTGCCGGCCCTGCTCGCCGGCCAAGGCGACGTCATCGCCAGCTCGTTCAGCATCACCCCCGAGCGGCGCCAGAAGGTCGATTTCTCGCGTCCCTACTTCACGGTCCACACCGTGGTGCTGGTGCGCCAGGACTCGACCGCCAAGTCGCCGGCCGACCTCGCCGGCAAGACCGCCACGACCGTGCCGGGATCGAGCCTCGAGGAGCGGATCAAGCAGCTGCACCCCGGCCGCATCCATTACGTCGACTTCACGCGCTGGAACTACGATGCGCTGAGCGAGAAGGAGGCGGACTTCACCGTCCTGGACGACACCTCGACGATGCGTCTCCTGCCTCTGTACCGCGACATCAAGCTGGCTTTCCCGCTGCCCGGCGTCGACGACTACGGCTTCGCGGTGGCGCCAAGGAGCGACCTGCGGCAGGCCATCGACCGGTACCTCGACGACCTGCGGAGCACCGGCCGGCTCGACAAGATCCTGCAGTTCTACCTGGGACCCACGACCGGCACGGTGCCCTGAGGTTTTTGCCGGCGCGGGCTTTCCGGGTCGCCCACCGCCCATCGGTCGGCGATCGTCGTTCAGACCATCAAGTCGCCGCCGTTGATGTCGATCGACGCACCGGTGATGTAGCCGGCCCGCTCGGAAGCGAGAAAGGCGATCAGCTCGGCGACCTCGGCGGCGGTTCCCAGGCGCTGGACCGGGAAGGACCCGGCGTAAGCCGCCAGCTGCTCGTCCGTGGCGTGCTCGCGGGTCAGCTCGGTGTCGATCAACCCTGGACAGACGGCGTTGACGGTGACGCCATACGGTCCGAGCTCCTTCGCGGCGGCGCGGGTGAGCCCCAGGAGGCCCGCTTTCGAAGCAGTGTAGTGGGCGCCGCCCAGGGTGCTCACGCTCTTGCCGGCGGTCGAGGAGATATTGACGACGCGGCCATAGCGGTTGGCCTTCATCGCCGGCAGCGCCGCCTGGATGCAGAAGAACGCGGCGGTCAGGTTGACGTCGATGGCCCGCCGCCATTCCTCCTCGCCGATCTGCTCGAAACGGGTCGAGTAGGCGGCGGCGGCGTTGTTGACCAGGACGTCCAGCCGGCCGAAACGATCGAGCGTCTGTTCTACCAGGGTGCGCACCGCCGTTGCGCCGGCCACGTCGCCGGCCAGCACCAGGGCGCGCGGCTGGCGGCCGACGGCGCCCTGGGCGAGCTGGCCCAGCTGCTCCGCCAGGGCGTCGACCTGCTCCGGGCGGCGCACGTTGAGGACCACCCGCGCCCCGCCGTCCAGTAAGCGCATGGCGGCAGCGCGTCCGAGCCCCCTGGCGGCGCCGGTGATCAGCGCCACCCGCCCGTCGAAGTCGGGCAGGGTCATGGCTGCCGGTTCATGCCGGCGCGCCGCCTCGGCCGGTGTAGTTGGGCGCGAAGAAGATCAGCAGATCGAGCCCGTCCGGCGCCGCCACGTCCACGAACTGGTGAGGAGCGCCGCGCGGCACGAAGATCACGTCGCCCGCCGTCAACGGCCGCCGCTCGCCGGCGACGACCAGGGTGCCGCTGCCAGCCAGGGCGTAGTACAGCTCGTCCTCGCGGTGTGGCTGCTGGGTGTCCGCCTCGCCCGGCGCCAGGTGCCAGTAGTGAAGGCTGAGGCTGGGAAGGTCCGGCGGCGCCGCCGCCCGCGCGGGTCCTTCGAGGTAAGTGCCGATCAGGGTTTCGAAAGCCACCCCCGAGCGTTTGATCCGCTCGAGGTTCCAGGTCTGGCCCGCCGCCGGCGCCGGCATCGTCGTGTCCCTCCGGCAGCGAAGTATAAGGCTGATGCCCTCAGCTGCTTTCAGCTACTTGACGCAGGCATCGGCCTTGTTCGACCACACGTACGCATAGGCGTAGCCGCCCACGAGGTACGGTGAAGGCGACCATGCGCAGAGGTCGGCGAGGTGCTCGCCGGTCCGGGAGTCCCACCAGGCGGTCGGATCCCTTACGCTGGCGGGCGGAGCCGTTTTCGGCGCCGGCCGAGCGCCGCCACGCTCCTCGGGAGGTTCGCGAGGCTGAGGGTCGGTTGCGCTCGCGATCGAATTCGCTGGCAAGGGGCGCGGGCGAGAGCGGGCGAGAGCAAGCCATCCGCCTTATAAAATGTGCGGGATCGCTGCAACCCGTTGACATTCCGGCCGGCGAAAAATTTCGGCTTGGCAGCGCCTTCGCGGCACTGTTAATGTTGCCCGGCCGCGGCGGCAGCAACAGCCATGCAAAACGGTTTCCATCCCGACGAGCAACGAGTGCCGCGACTGGCGACAGGCGGAGCCGCGGCTGACGAGCAACGAATGCCGCGACTGGCGACAGGCGGAGCCGCGGCCGACGAGCAACGAGTGCCGCGACTGGCGACAGGCGGAGCCGCGGCTGACGAGCAACGAATGCCGCGACTCGCGACGGTAGAAACCGCGGCCGGCGAGCCGCCAACGCCGCGAGATGCGCCAGGCGCCGCCGCCGCCGATCCGGCGGGCACCGTTGCGGGCATCGCGGGCGGCGCGGGCGGCACCGGCGGCGTCGCCGACCGGCTGCTCAATCGCAACTTCTTGCTGCTCTGGCAGGGGCAGGCGGTGAGCCAGCTGGGCAACCAGGCGTTCTCGCTGGCCATGGCCTACTGGACGCTCGAGGCCACCGGCTCGGCCAGCTTGATGGGCCTGCTGCTGGCGACCCTCAACCTGCCGGTGCCTTTGCTGGCGCCGATCGGCGGCGTGTTCGCCGACCGCTACTCGCGCATCCGCATCCTCGTCGCCTGCGACGCGATCGCCGGGCTGGCCATGCTCGCGCAGTCGGGCGCCATGCTCTCCGGGCGCTGCTCGCGGCCGGTGCTGGTGGCCCTGCTCTTCGCGGTCGCCTTGATCTCCGGCGTCGTCAACGGCTTCTTCCAGCCGGCGCTGGCGGCGTGCATCCCCGACCTCGTGCCGCGCCAGCGGATCAACGCGGCGAACTCCCTCAACCAGTTCTCCATCCAGGCGGCGACGCTCCTCGGACAAGGCCTCGGCGGCGTGTTCTACCGGCTGATGGGCGGGCCGCGCCTGTTCTTCTTCGACGGCCTCACCTTCCTGTTCTGCGCCGGCAGCGAATCGCTGGTGCGGCTGCCGCCGCGCCCGGCGGGAGAAAGCCTGGAGCTGGGCGCCGGCGCCCGCCGCTTCGCCGCCTCCCTCCGCGAGGGCCTGGCCTACGTGAGGCGCACCCCCGGCCTGCTCAACTTCATCGTCTGCCCCGCCGCCTACAACTTCTGCTCCATGGCGCTCTTCGTGTTGATGCCTTTCTACGTCCGCATCAACCTCCACGCCGGCCCCGAATGGTACGGCTTCCTGATCGCCGCGATCAGCCTGGGCTCGATCGTCGGGTTCCTGGCCGCCGGGCTGGTGCACCTGGAAGGCACCGCGCGCATGCGCTACCTGGTGACCCTGATCGCCGTGGCGCCGGCGCCGATGGCCATCGCCGGCTTCGTGCACCGGCCGGCGGTCGGCCTGGTCATCGGCTTCGCGCTCGGCGTCATGCTCGGCCTGATCAACGTCAACCTGCTGACCCTGCTGCAGACCAAGACCCCGGCCGAGCTGCGCGGCCGGGTGCTGGGCCTGTGGACCTCGCTGGTCAGCGGCGTCATGCCGATCGGCATGATGGTCGGCGGCTTCGCCGGCGACCTGACACACAAGAACGTCCAGCTGGTCTTCACCACCTGCGGCGCACTCACCCTGGTCATCACCGCGGCCGCGCTCAGCCGCAGCACCACCCGCCGGTATCTCGAATCAGACTGAAGGAACCGCTCTGGCGAGGGGCCTGCGATCCCGGCGGGCGGCGCAAGGGTGTGGCGGCGCCATGAAGCGGCGCGGAAGCTGCACGCGGCAGGAAGAGCCGGGCCACCGGCCTCAGGGCCGCACCTTCTCCTTGTACTCGCGGGCGGTCATCTTGGTCACCCGCTTGAAGGCGCGCTGGAAAGTGCGGAGATCGCAGAAACCCACCGCCATCGCCACCTCCGCGATCGGCTGGTCGCGGGTTTCGATCATCCGGATGGCATGCGAAATGCGCAAGCAGCATAGCCAGTCGGTATAGCGAATGCCGACCTTCTTGCGAAAGAAGGCCGAGAAATAGGTGGCTTCCATGCCGGCGACCTCGGCGGCGCACGGCAGCGGGATCTCTTCTTGATAATGCTCTTCGGTATATCGCTTGATACGGCCGAGCGGCGGGTAGTAATCGAAGGAGCGCCAATTGATCTCCAGCGCCTTGGTGCTCAAATCTGAGCTCACGAAATAGGAGGTTGGCACTGCCGTTTCGCTTTTATCAACGCGATAGGCAGGGCGCGCCATGTCCCGCCGCTGGTCGAGTGTGGTCCAGGCCTTGAGCGCTCCATTCACCGTCGGTCCCCCCTCATCTTCCTGGGGTGTCGAGCGAGCGCCGATTCGTGACACGCCCGCACGCCGATTGGCAACACGCCCGCGCCGGCAGGTGACACGCCCCACATGACACAAGTTTCGCGCGGCTGCTGTGTGGCCGCCATGTAGCAACGGCGCGGCATTGACGCGTCGTGAAACCAGTGCCGGCCCAGCCTGCGCCAGGGCGCGGCGGCGTGCGGCAGGCGTCCGCCGGGGACCCGCGCGCATCCCGTCCCGGCCCTGTCGCCGGCGTTACGAATTTTGACGTATATGTGAGGATTATTGACGCCAGCTTCTTAACTGGCGTCGCCCTCTTTTCACGACTGCTTGACACATTACATATTAGCGCCGCGACGCCTGCGGGCGGCAGCGGCGGGCAGCAGACGCCGGCAAACGGTCATCTGCCGGCGAGCAATCGCAAACACTCGCTGTACGGATGTACTTCCAAGCCAATCTTGCGAAACGGAGCGGCGATGTTGATCCGGAAGCTGGATCCTGAACAGTTCGTGGACGCCTACGACGTCAAGGAACAGATGTTCTATCCCTGGTCCGACGTGGTGGAAACGCCGTTCGGAACGGGCTGGCTGGTGGTGGAGCCCGGCCGGCGCACCAAGCCGCACAATCATCACGAGGGCGAGACTTTCTTCATCCTGCGCGGCAGGGGAAGAATGACCGTGGGCGACGAGAGCCGCGAGGTCGAGCCCGGCGACGTCATCTACTTCCCGCCCTTTGGCGATCACATTCTCGAGAACACCTCGCCGCACGAAGACCTGCACTTCCTGACCATCTGGTGGGAGAACATGGCGGCGGTCGCTGGGTTGAAGCGGCAACCCGCCGCCGGCAGCCCGGAGCCGTCGCGGCGGCTGCTGGTCGTGACCGCCGCCCCATCCGCCGCCGGCGCGGACCCGTCCCCGGCGGCGCACGCTGCCGCCATCCATTCGCGCTACACCCGCCTGCGCGGCGCCAGCGTGCGTGCCATGGCCGATCCGGCGGCCTCGCCGGCGCGCCCGTCCAACGGCGGCGGCGCGGACGACGGCGCCGCCGCACGCCGCCTGTTCGAGCGCCTCGCCGCGGCCGGCGAGGTTGCCGCGCGTTCTCCGCAAGGCCCCTACCGCTTCGATGCCGCGCGGCACCAGGAGGCGATCGAGCGCCACACCCGCCAGACGGCGATGAGCCCCAGGCTGCGCGCGCTGGTGGACGCCGCCCGCGCCGGCGGCCAGCTCGACCTGCCGGTCAGCCAGGCCGCGGCCGAAGGCGCCGGCGGCCTGCCCCTGCCGGGCGGCGGAGCGCAGGTCTTCGCGCCCTGGTTCGTGCGCGCCGCTCACCTCCTCGCGGCGCTCGCGCCGGAGGAGCAGCCGGTCGTCTTCCTGGACCCCGAGCAGGCATTGCACTACGCCGTGGCGATGCCCGCCCTCGCGGCGGCGGCAGCCGCCGCCGGCGCCGGGACGGCTGCCTACGCGCCGCTCGCCCTCGTCGAGTGCGCGGCCGCCGGCGGCCCGGCCGCCAACGGCTCCCAAGCCGATGGCTCCGGCGACCCCGGCGACCCCGTCAGCCCGCAAGCCCTGCAATGGCTGCAGGACCTCGCGGCGACCCTGGCAGAGGACCATGGCGGGCTGACGCCCCCGACCCAGGCGTGGACGCCCGAGCAGCAGCAGTTCACCGGCACGCTGCTGCGCTCGATCGAGGAGGCCGCCGCCGCCTACCAGGCCGCCACCTTCTCGCCGCGCCGGGCGGCGCGCGCTCTCTCCGACCTGGGCCTCGCGGCCGCCGGCTTCGCCGACCGCGAGCTGCCCTGGCGAGGGCTCGGCAACCGCCGCGAGGAGCGCAACACCGGCATGGCGCTGCAGGTGCTCGCGGTCAAGGTCCTGGCCCTGACCGCGTACCCCTTGCTGCCGGCGTGGAGCGCGCGGCTGTGGAGCTGCCTGGGACTCGCCTCACCCCTGGGAGAAGGCGCCGAGGCGGTCTGGGAGGACACTCCAAGCTTCGTGCCGACGGGCAGCCCGATCCGCGGGCTGGCGGACCTCGCAGCCGCCGGGAGCCCGCGCGGATGATCCAGCTGCCCGCTGCCGACACGGACTCGAGCTGGAGCGCGTTGCTGCCGCCGCCGCCGCCACCCCGGCCGCTGGCCGGAGAGCTGCGGGTCGGCTCGGCCGTGATCGGCGCCGGGCTGACCGGCCTCGCCGTCGCGCGCCGGCTCGCCGAGCTGCGGCCGGGAGAGCCGGTCGCCGTCGTCGAAGCGCAGCGCGTCGCCGACGGCGCCTCCGGCCGCAACGCCGGCTTCGTCGTCGACCTGACCGACTTCGCGGCCCAGATGTCCCCCGCCGACCGCGACCGCTACGTGCGCGTCGCCCGTTTCGGCATCCAGTGCCTGGCGGAGCTGGTGTCCCGGCACGCCATCGAGTGCGATTGGGACGATCGCGGCTACCTGCGCGCCGCCGCCGGCGAGGAGGGGCTGCGCGCCCTGGAGCGCTGGCCGGCCTGGCTCGACGCGGCCGGCACGCCCTATCGCCGCCTCGACGCCGGCGCCGCGGCGGCCTTCACCGGCACCGACTTCTATCGCGCCGCCATCCACCTTCCGGGCAGCGTCAACGTGCAGCCCGCCGCCCTGATCCGCGGCCTGGCGCGCTCGCTGCCGCAGGAGGTGACGGTCTACGAACGCACGCCGGTGCGCCGCATCCGCCGCCGCGACGGCGCTTTCCGCGTCCAGGCCGGGGCCGGCACCGTGCTTTGCAAGCGCCTGTTCCTGGCCGCCAACGGCTACACCCCGGGGCTCGGCTTCCTGCGTCATCGCGCCTCGCCGCGCTGGAGCTTCGGCAGTCTCACCCGCACGCTCACCGCGGCCGAACAGGCGGCGCTCGGCGGCGAGCGGCACTGGGGCGTGCTCCCGGCCGACCCGGGAGGCTCGACCGTGCGGCGGACCCGCGACCAGCGCATCCTGATCCGCAACACCTTCCATTACACGGCGGCGGCCGCGGTTCCCAAGGAGGTGTGCGGCGCGGCGGGCGCCCGGCACCGCCAGGCCTTCGCGGCGCGCTTCCCGGCGCTCGCCGAGGTGCCGTTCGAGCACACCTGGAGCGGCCTGTACGGCGCCTCGCGCAACGGCCAGCCCTACTTCGGCGAGCTCGAGCCCGACCTCTTCACCGCCGCCGTCTACAACTTCGCGGGCATTGCCATGGGCACCGCGGCGGGGAGGCTGCTCGCCGACCTCGCCACGGGCGCCGCCTCGCCGCGGCTCGCGGACCTGCGGCAGCTGCCGCCGCCCAGCTGGCTGCCGCCGGAGCCGCTGCGCACCTGGAATGGCCGGCGCACCGTGGCCCGGCAGAACCGCAAGGCCGGAGCTCACCTGTAGGCCCGCGAGGCGTGGGCCGGCGAGGCGCAAGCCAGCAGGAAGCGGCGGCCCCGAAGCAATTCTTACCAACCAGCAGAGCGAACAGACAACGACGAGGCCCAGGCGATGAACGCGAGCAAGCAGCGAACGAGGAACAACGGCGCCGCGCCCCGTGCGGCCGGCCAGCCCTTCGACGTCGTCGGGATCGGCTTCGGACCGGCCAATCTCGCCCTGGCACTGTGCCTGAAGGAGGAGCCCGAGGCCCTGGGCGCGCCCCCGGTCGACAACGTCTTTCTCGAGCGCAAGCCGGACTACGAGTGGCATCCCGACATGTTGCTTTCGGGGGCCGAGGTCCAGGTGCCCTTCCTCAAGGACCTGGTGACGCTGCGCAACCCCACGAGCCGGTTCACCTTTCTCAACTACCTGCAGCAGCAGGGCCGCCTGATCGATTTCGTCAACCTGCGCTCGTGGTTCCCCACCCGGCTGGAGTTCAATCACTACTACCGCTGGGTCGCCGCGCAGCTCGCCGATCACGTCCGCTACGGCCGCGAGGTGCTCGAGGTGGCGCCGGTCCTCGGGCCGGAGCGCGCCGGCGGCGACGGCCGCGCGGGCACCGTCGAGCTGGTGCGGATCGTGGCGCGCGACCTGGCGACCGGCGAGGCCGAGGAGTACCTGGCGCGCCACCTGGTGGTGGCGACCGGCGCCACCCCTTACATCCCCCCGGGGATCGACATCGGCGTCACCGAGAAGGTGTTCCACTCCCAGGGTTTCCTGAGCGAGGTGCGGCGCCACTTCCCGCGCGAGGACGCGCCCTACCGCTTCATCGTGGTCGGCTCGGGACAGAGCGCCGCCGAGATCTTCCAGTACCTGTTCTCCCACTACCCCAACGCCGAGGTGACCGCGGTGATGCGCCGCTTCGCCTTCAAGCCCGCCGACGAGAGCCAGTTCGTCAACGAGCTGTACGCGCCGGCGATGACCGACGTCTTCTTCGGCCTGCCGGAAGCCGAGCGCCGCGCGCTGCGTGCGGTGCATGCCGACACCAACTACTCGGCGGTCGACATCGAGCTGATCCACGCCATCTACAAGGCGATGTACGAAAAGAAGGTGGTCGGCGACGCCAAGGTCCGCATCCGTTCGCTGCGGGAGCTCCGGCAGCTCGAGCCCAACGGCGCCGCCGTCGTCGCCACGCTGTGGAACAAGGCCCTTGGACGGCTCGAGCGCATGGAGGTGGACGGCGCGGTGCTGGCCACCGGCTTCGAGCGCCCGCGGCGCCATCCGCTGCTGCGCGATCTCGCTCCCTTCCTGCTCGGCAACGGCGACGGCACCTACCGGGTGGGCCGCGACTATCGCGTGCAGAGCGTGCCGGGCTTCGCGCCCAAGGTCTACCTGCAGGGCTTCTGCGAGGGCACCCACGGCATCCCCGACGGCTTGCTGTCGGTGCTCCCCGTCCGCAGCCGCGACATCGTGCACTCGCTGCTGGGGGAGGGCGGCGAGGGCGGCGCCGCGGTCCGCGACGAGGACCTCGTGCCGATGGCGGCGGCCGCCGCCTTCCAGGAAACCGCCGGCACCGGCTCGGATTGAACCGCTCGAACCGCCGCCCAACCGCGTCACAGAGCCGCCGAGGACCATCATGAAACGAGTGCTGATCACCGCCACCCCGCCCACCTCCAACGGCGATCTCCACGTCGGTCACCTGTCGGGCCCCTACCTGGCGGGAGACGTCTACAAGCGCTTCTGCCGGTTGAGCGGCCGCGAGGCGTGCTACCTGACCGGCGGCGACGACAACCAGAGCTACGTCGCGACCAAGGGCGATCAGCTCGGCCTGCCGCCGAGCACGGTCGCCGACCGCTTCGACGAGGCGATCGTCGAGACCCTGCGCCGGGCGCGGATCGAGGTGGACGTCTACGTCCGGCCGCTCCACTCCTCGCGTCATGCGCGCTTCGTCGCCGGCTTCGTCGAGCGTCTTCACGCCGGCGGCCACCTGGTCGCCCGCGAGTCGGAGGCCGCCTGGTGCGGCAAGTGCCAGCGGTACCTTTTCGAATCGCATCTCTCCGGCATCTGCCCCCATTGCGGCGCGCACTCCGACGGCAGCGCCTGCGAGGTCTGCGCGCAGCCCAACCAGTGCACGGACCTCCGCGACGCCGCCTGCAAGCACTGCGGCAGCCCGGCGCTGCGGCGCCCGGTCGAACGCCTCTTCTTCCCGCTCGCGCCGCATGCGTCGCGGCTCGAGCAGTACTTCTCGCGGGTCAGCATGGGCTCGCACCTCGCCTCCCTGTGCGACACCATGCTGGCCGAGGGCCTGCCCGACATCCCGGTCAGCAACCCCTCGGATTGGGGCATCCCGGTGCCGGTGCCGGGGTTCGCGGGGCAGCGCCTCTACGCCTGGTTCGAGATGGCGCCGGGGTACCTCTCCGCCACCTCGGAGATGCTCGCCGGGATGGGGCGCGACGGCAGCTGGGAGGACTGGTGGCGCTCCGACCACGCCGAGGTGGTGCAGTTCTTCGGCTACGACAACAGCTACTTCCACGCCATCCTGTTCACCGCCGAGATGATGGCCTACGACCCCGAGATCCGGCTGCCGGCGGCGTTCGTCACCAACGAGTTCTACCGCCTGGACGGGCTGAAGTTCTCGACCAGCCGCAGCCATGCCATCTGGGGCAAGGAAGCGCTCGACCATCTGCCGGTCGACGCCCTGCGCTGGTACCTGTGCCGCGACCGCCCCGAGGCCGAGCAGACCAACTTCCGGCTCCAGGACTTCCGCGAGGCGGCGACGCGGCGGCTGGTCGAGGCCTGGGAGCCGTGGCTGCTGCGGCTGGGGCGCAAGCTCCACGCCGAGTACGACGGCTTCGTGCCGGAGGCGGCCGAACCTTCGGCCGCCCAGGCGCAGTTCGCCGCCGAGGTGGACCACCTGGTCCGCGAGGCGACGGCGTCGTACCAGGCCGAGAGCTTCTCCCCGCGGCGGGTGACCGCGGCGCTGGACCGCCTGGTGGACGCCGCGCAGGCATTCGGCGCCGCCGAAAGCCACTGGCGCGGCAGCGCCGTGGACCGGCGGCGGACCGCCGCCGCGCTCGAGACCGGCGCCGCGGCCACCCTGGCCGTCCTCGCCTCCCCGATCATGCCCGGCTTCGGCGCGCGGCTGTGGTCGGAGCTCGGCTTCGGCTCCTCGCTGGGGGCCGGGGACTGGCCGGACCGGATGGTGAAGGTGCCGTGCGGCCAGCGGCTGGGCGGCATGAACACGCCTTATTTCACCGGCATCGACAGCGGCTGCGACGCCCTGCTTTTGGCGCGCGCCCCGCGCGGCGCCATGGCGGTGGCCTGAGTCGAAGCAGAACCTGCGCCGCGGATGGCCGCGGCACGCGGCATGAACCGTGAACCTGAACAGCCAACCCGTCAACCAAAGGAAGATCGCTCATGAGTGACTTGAAAGCAGTGCCGCGACAGGCGAACGGCGCAGCCGCGACCCAGGCGGCGGCGCGCCAGGCGACAGGGCAAGCAGCGGACCACTGGGACGTGATCATCATCGGCGGCGGCCCGGCCGGCACCACCGTCGGCTCCAAGCTCTGCCAGCGCGGGCGCCGGGTGCTGCTCCTCGAGCGCGAGAAGTTCCCGCGCTTCCACATCGGCGAGTCGATCACCGCCTTCGGCTTCACCGTCTTCAAGGAGATGGGCGTCTACGACGAGCTGGCGGCGATGAACGAGGTCAAGAAGAAGGGGCTCGAGTTCGTCCTCTGGGACAAGAACTTCCCGGTCTTCTTCTACCGCGAGAACCGCGACGACCCGCAGAACTGGGCGTTCCAGATGGCGCGCAGCCGCCTGGACAAGGTGCTGCTCGACCAGGCGCGCCGCAACGGCGTCGACGTGCGCGAGGAGCACCTGGTCAAGCGCGTGCTGTTCCAGGGCGATGAGGCGATCGGGGTCGAATACAAGGATTACTCCCAGGGACCCTCCGAGGAGCTGCACTACGCCTATGCCAAGTGGATCGTCGACGCTTCCGGCCAGGGGGCGATCATCAACCACCAGCTGAAGAACAACTGGTACAACGACCCGCTGCTCGAAAACAAGATGGCGGTGTTCTGCCACTGGAAGGGCGATATCGAGATCAAGAACACCGACGACGAGCTGAACTTCAAGCTCTGCGCACACCGCAACCGGCGCGACTGGGCCTGGTACATCCCGGTGACCAAGGACACGGTGTCGCTCGGCGTGGTCTTGAGCCAGCAGACGGTCAAGGTGGAAGCGCAGACCAAGTCGCTCGAGCAGATCTTCTACGACTACGCCAAGGACATCCCCTACATCAGCCAGCTGCTCGAGAACCCGACCCTGAAAACGGTGGAGAAGTTCCGCGTCGTGCGAGATTACTCGTACCGCTCGCAGCACTACTACGGCAACCGCTGGGCGATCGTCGGCGACAGCGCCGGCTTCATCGACCCGATCTTCTCGACCGGCCTGCAGGTGGCCTTCAACAGCGCCTATGCGCTGGTCGATCCGCTCAACACCCTGCTCGACCAGGAACGGCCGGACACCTCGCTGCTCAAGGCCTACGACGCCGCCGTGGACCGCTACTTCCGCATCAACTCGATGCTGGTCTACCTGTTCTACCTCTGCAAGCTCGACTACCGCAACTACAACTTCGGCTACCTGTGGAAGACCATCCAGTGGGCGGGCTGGTCCGATCGCCTGGCCTGCGCGGTGCTCTACCTGCGCTACATCTTCGCCACGCGCAAGAACAAGGGCAAGTGGTTCAACCAGATCCTCTTCGGCAACCCCGGGATCGAGAATCCGCTGGGCGACGTGGCGATGGCGTTGTCGCGGAACTACGATAAGGTATTCCACGACCGCACCGTGCGGCCGCCGCGCCAGGAGCAGCTGGTCGAGGCCAAGGCCTGACGGTGCGGGCAGGCGGCACCTGGCGCGCCTGGCGCGGACAACGCCCGGCGACTTCGGAGATTCGGCGATGATTCAGGACTTGCGACAAGCGTTGCGCCAGCTGCGGGCGCATCCCGGCTATACCCTGGTGACCGTGCTGACCCTTGCCCTGGGCATCGGCGCCAACACCGCGATCTTCAGCGTCGCCCGCGGCGTGCTGCTGCGGCCGCTGCCCTATTCGCATGGCCCGTCGCTGGTCCACCTGGTGCCGCGCGCCGCCGGCGGGTCGCACGACCAGCTGTACTACTCGGTGCCCGAGGTGTACGACTACCGCCGCCAGGTCCAGACGCTGGCGGCGGTGCTCGAGTACCACTCGATGGCCTTCAACCTCATCGGCGACGGCGACCCGGACCGCGTCCAGACCGGCGTCGTCTCCGCCGACTTCTTCCGCCAGTTCGGCGTCAAGCCGCTGCTCGGCCGCGACTTCCGGGCCGAGGACGACCGGCCGGGCGCCGACTGGGTGCTGCTGCTCACCTACGACTACTGGCAGAGCCGCTTCGGCGGCGATGCCGGCATCGTCGGCAAGCGGCTGCGCATGAACGGCAGGGCGATCACGGTCATCGGCGTCCTTCCTCCCCTCCCTTCCTATCCCGGCAAGGACCGGGTCTTCATGCCCACCTCCTCCTGTCCCTTCCGCTCGGCGGAGAACCTCAAGACGAACCGGTCCTTCCGGCTGGTGAGCCTGTGGGGTGTGTTGAAGCCCGGCGAGACGGTCGACCGGGTGCATGCCGACGTGTCGACGATCGCCTCGCGCATCCAGCGTGAGTTCCCCGCCGACGCCGTCACCGGCATGACCATGGACGTGATGCCGGTGCGCGAGGAGATGGTGGGGCGCTTCCGGCCGACCCTGATCATCCTGCTGGTGACCGCCGCGCTGGTGCTGCTGCTCGCCTGCGCCAACGCCGCCAACCTCATCTTCGCCCGGCTGCTCAGCCGCGAACGGGAGGTGGTGGTGCGTGCCGCCCTGGGCGCCAGCCGCGCCCGGCTGGTGCGGCAGCTGCTGACCGAGAGCGTCGTGACGTCGCTCCTCGGCGGCGTGCTGGGCTGCCTGCTGGCGTATTTCGGGCTGGACCTCCTGGTCGCCTTCGCGCACCGCTTCACGCCGCGGGCCACGGAGATCCGCATCGACGGCATGGTGTTGCTGTTCTCGCTGGCGCTGTCCCTGGCCGCCGGGCTGATCTCGGGCTGGCTGCCCGCGATGCAGGCCCTGCGCAACGACCTGGCGTCCTCCCTCAAGGAGGGTGCCGGCCGCTCCACGGCGTCCGCCGGCGGCCGGCGTTTCCGCGACCTGATGGTGACGGCGCAGGTCGGCCTGTCGCTGGTGCTGCTGATCGGCGCCGCGCTGATGGTCCGCAGCCTGGTGCGGCTGCTGGCGGTCGATCCCGGCGTGCGGCCCGAGCGGGTGCTCACCGCCACCCTGGAGCTGCCCTTCTCGAAGTACCCCACCGGCGCGACGATCGCCGGCTTCTACCGGCGGTTGCTGCAAGACCTGGCGGGAGCGCCGGGAGTCGTCTCGGCGGCGGTGTCGAGCGACGTGCCGATGGGCGACACCGAATTCCTGACGCCCTCCTACCGGGTCGAGGGGCAGCCGACCCCACCGGGCCAGCCGGCGCCGCGGGCCGACCTCCACGTCGCCAGCGAGGAATACTTCCGCACCCTCGGCATCCCGATGCTCGAGGGCCGCGCCTTCACGCAACACGACGATCGGCAGGCGCCGGAGGTGGTTGTCGTCAACCGTACGCTGGCCCGCCACTGGTGGCCCGGCCGCAGCGCCATCGGCCAGCGCCTCGGCCTCGACCTGCGGCGGGGGGACCCGGGCTGGCGCACGGTGGTCGGAGTGGTGGCCGACGTGCGGCACGAGGGGCCGGCCGAGGAGTCGCGCCCCACCTTCTACCTGCCCTACCAGCAGCTGCCCGGTCCCGCATCGCAGGTCTTCGTGCGCACGCGGACCGAGCCGGCCGCCTTCCTCGCCGATCTGCGGTCCGCGGTCGCCAACATCGACCGCGAGCAGCCGGTGTCGGCCGTCCAGACGCTGGACCAGGTGTACAACACCTCGCTGGCGCCGGCCCGCCTGACCGCCGGCCTGCTGTCGCTCTTCGCCGCGCTCGCCCTGGCCATCACCGGCATCGGCATCGGCGCCGCGGTCTCGTTCGCCGTCGGCGAGCGCGTTCAAGAGATGGCCATCCGCATGGCCCTGGGCGCCGACGGCGGCAGCGTCCTGTCGCTGCTGTTCCGGCGGGCCATGGGGCCGGTCGTCGCCGGCCTCGTGCTCGGTCTCACCGCGGCCCTGGTGCTCGCCCGCCTGATCGAGAGCCTGCTCTACGGCGTCAAGCCGAGCGATCCGCTCGCCGTCGCCGCGGCGCTGGCCGTCCTGCTGAGCATCGGCGTGGTGACCTGCCTGCTGCCCGCCCGCCGCGCCTCCAGGATCGATCCGGCGTCAACGCTCCGATCCTAGCGCAGGTAGCCCAGCGCGCGCAGCCTGGCGGCGTCTTCGGGCGGCAGCGGGTGGCGGCCCTGGGCCCTGGCGGCGTCCGGGACGGGCGGCAGCTCCTGAAGCAGGGCGCGGCAGCGCTCGTAGCGCGCGTCCGCCGCCGGCAGCGGCGCGCGCTCCCCCGGGTCCGCGGCGAGGTCGAACGCCTCGATGGCCGGCGCCGGCCGCGAGAAGCGGTCGACCCGGCTCAGGCTCTCGATGCACTTGAGGGTACGCTGCCTGACCGCCCGCAGGTTCACGGGATCGGCACGGGTCTCGGAAAAAATGGCGCGGGGAGGTCCGGCGGCGGCGCGGCCGGCAGGCTGCAACAGGACGCCGTCGAATCCCACTCCGGCGGCGGCCGCTCCCGCGATCGCCGCGATCGTCGGAGCGACGTCGAGCAGGCTGACCGGCGCATCGACCCGGGTCCCTGCCTGCCGCGAGGCTGGCAGCTTGACGATCAGCGGCACCCGCAGCAGCTCGTCGTAGAGCGTGCGGCCGTGGTCGAAGCCGCCATGCTCGTAGAACTCCTCGCCATGGTCGCTCAGCAGGATGATCATGCTGCGGTCGTACAGGCCGAAGAACTTGAGCAGATCCACGAAGGTGCCGAAGGCGCGGTCCGCCGCGTGCACCTCGCCCTCGTACAGCGCCTGCAGGTGCTCGACCTCGGAGTGGTTGCGGCCCAGGCCGTGGGCGAGGAAATAGTTGGGGTCGTAAAGCTCGGGCGCGAGCCTCCCCGGGTGTTCGCCGGCGAACCGCCTGTCCTCTCCCTCGGGACGGTACAGCGCGTGCGGATCGACGACGTGCAGGTAGGCAAACAGCGGGCTGTCGGGGTGGCGGCGCTGCAGCAGCTGGTGCCAGAGGAACCAGCGGGCGTTGGCCGACGGGATCTTGCCGCTCTGGCGGACGTTGAGGTAGAAGCTCTCGAACCCCCGGTTCATGCCGAAGTGGTCGCCTCCCAGCAGCCACTGGGAGATGGCGACGGTCTCGTAGCCCCGCCGCGACAGCAGCTCGGGCAACCAGGGCTGCAGACGTTCGGCCAGGCGGTCTCCCGGCTGGACGACGCCATGGTGGGACGGCGCCAGCCCGCTCAGCACCGAAAAAGTCGCGGGCAGCGTCCAGGAAGCCGCGCTGTAGGCATGGTCGAAGACCACCGCATCGCGGCTGAAAGCATCGATGCGCGGCGAGGCGGGAACGCGCGAACCGTAGACGCCGAGGGCGTCGGCCCGCAGCGTGTCGATCAGGTAGACGAAGACGTCGGGGCTGGCTGCCGGTCGGCGCTCGGCGGCGGCCACCACCTGGATCGCCGGCGGCTCCATCCAGATCGCGTTCGCCGCCGCGGCCGCGGAATTCTCGGCGCCTTCGACCTCGAGCAGCAAGCGGGCAGGCCGCTGGTCGCCGACATCGACGGTGAGCGAGTGCCCGCTTGCCGCCGCGGCGCCGCCGCGCCACAGATGCCGGCGGGAGTTGTCCGCGGACTCCAGGTCGATGTCCAGCTGCAGGCCGTTGGTCGCGGCGTGCACGTCGCCCAGCTGGACGTCGACCCGCCGCGCCGGCGGCAGGGGAAGAGCCGTGGGCCGGCGATTGAGGACGAGCTGCCGGTCCTGCCGGATGGCAGGCGCTCGCGAGTCCCTGCTGGCGGCCAGCGGCTCGCCGTGGGGCACCACCGCCAGCAGGTCGAAGGCGGCGGCGAGCGAGCGGCTGTCGGCGCCCAGGCCCACCTTCGCCGGCACCGCCTGGAAGGTGAAGAACAGGTCCAGGGTGTTGATCGGCGAGATGAGGGCCGACGCCGGCAGTGCGACGCGCAGCTCGCTCCAGTCCTTGGGCATGGGCTGGCTCTGCAGGGTTGTGCCGTTGAGCACCGGCGTCATCACCTGCCGTGGCGCCCCCGGGTAGGTCAGCGGCAGGCCGACGGCCACGAAGTCTGACGCCGGCGTCAGGGGCATCGCGAAGTAGATGCGCGCCGCCTGCTCGGCCCACGCGATGCCGTGCCGGTCGCTCTGCGGCCATTTTCTCTCGGGGTCTTGCCAGCCAGGCCCGAGCCGGATGCTGGCCGGCGCGTCCTCGAAGGGCTGCTCGAAGCTCGACGCGTCGCCCGCCACCAGCTGCGGATCGAGCAGCAGCGACGGCCTGCTCGGCGCGCTCCGCGTGCAGCTCGAGGCCAGCGCCAGCGCCGCGAAGAGCGCGCAAGCGAGGCTCCCGACGCCGCCAGGCGGCGGCCGGAAACGGCGTGATCTCGGTGGCATGGTTGGCGTGGCGGGCTCGTGCCGTGAAACCCGCCCTGCAGCGGTCTCCTGCGGCACGAAGCGCCCTCATGTGGAAGACGGGGTCACGTCTCCGGCGGTTACAGAGTGGTGACGGAGAGAACAAGCCAGCCGGCAGCCGGGCCTGGGGCGCGGCGACGACAGGCGGCCCGAGGATACCTCACGGGCCGCCCACTGCCTGGTCTTGCCTGAGCGGGGCGTCGAGCTGCGGAGGGTGAGCCTGGCTATGCGCCGGCCGCGCCGAGCCAGTTGTCGCTGCTGCCGTGCCGCGTGCTGAGGTGACGGTGGCGCGCGAGCTCGAACTCGCTGGCGCCCACTGGAATGTTGGAACCCTGATACTCGAAGCGCTCACGCAGCTGGCGCCGCGACGAGGTATCCAGGAACTTCTCTCCCCAATCGAGAGACTGCCGCTCTTCCATCTCGATATGCGGAAGGAGGGCCGAAAACAACATCGTACGGTTGATCTTCTTCACGGTCCTGTCCTCCTTTCGATCACCGGCCGCTCGGGCCGGCGGTCTGCTCCTGCCACAACAACCTGCGTCAATCCTGTAAAGCAAACCGCATGCCATCCACCCCGGAAGGGAACCCGCGGCCGGCACCCGTCCTCCCGGGAGGGCGGACGTGGCCCTCGAGCTGGCTGCCTGTAGATACATACGCATGCCGCTCGCCGGCCGTTCGGGTTGGCGGCCGGCGGGAGCGGGCGGTGTTGCGGCGGCAGGGGGTGTTCCGGATGCGGGCGATGCTCCGGGTCGGCGCGCGCCTCGCGGGGTGCAGGGCCGCCGATTAGAAAGGTTTTCGCGCGGCGGCGCGGCCGTTCCCACCCGGCGCACGCGCACCTTCCCCGCCAGGCGCGCGCGCCTTCCCCGCGACGCGCGGGCCGGGGTGGCGCTCCATTGTTGTGTTGCTGCCCCAGGTGCCTCCTGGTTGGAGCCTACCCGGACCGGCTGCCTCTTTACTCGGACCCGGCGGACAGGCTAGTGTGCACTGGATTTCCTGCCGCCGGCAGGGCCTGCGCCCTGGCCGGTCCGCCGCCCGGCGCCGCCCGGGTTTCCATCGACTCGACGCTTTTGCCCTGCTGCCAACCGATCATGGGACGCATCTTCGAAACCAGAAAACACACGATGTTCGCCCGCTGGGACCGGATGGCGAAGCAGTTCGCCCGCATCGGCAAGGACATCACCATCGCCGTCAAGGCCGGCGGACCCGATCCCGTCGCCAATCCCATGCTGCGGCGCGTCGTCCAGAACGCGCGCGCCCTCAACATGCCCAAGGACAAGGTCGAGTCCGCGATCCGGCGCGCGGCGGGCAAGGACGCGCAGGATTACCAGGAGATCCTGTACGAGGGCTACGCGCCGCACGGCATCGCCGTGCTGGTCGCGACCGCCACCGACAACCCCACCCGCACGGTGTCCAACCTGCGGACCCATTTCAACAAGGGCGGCGGCAACCTCGCGACGAGCGGCAGCGTCGGCTTCCTGTTCCGGCGGATGGGCGTCTTCCGCCTGCCGCCCGCGGGCATCGACCAGGAAGAGCTCGAGCTGGCGCTGATCGATCACGGGCTCGAGGAGATGGGCGAGACGGCGGGCGAGAAGGGCGAGCCGCAGCTCGTGATCCGCTGCGCCTTCGGCGACTTCGGCCAGCTGCAAAAGGCGCTCGAAGACCGCGGCATCACCCCGCTCTCCGCGGAGTCCGAATACCTGCCGGTGACGCCGGCGGAGCTGCCCGAGGACCAGGCCACGGCGGTCCTCGCCCTGGTCGATCGGCTCGAGCAGGACGACGACGTGCAGCAGGTCTTCCACAACCTGGGGTGACGGCGGCCCGCGGCCGGCAAGCAGCCGGCCGCGCGGCTCCGGTCAGGACACCGGGGGCGGCGGCGAGTAGAGCGGCCGGATGTCGACCGGCACGCCGCCCAGCCGCGCCACGGCGGCGGCGAGGCTCGGGCTGGCCTTGCCGTAGGTGTCGAGGAACTTCTGCGTGCCCGCGTAGTCCCCCTTCGCCTGCAGCGTGAGCATTTCGGCCAGCAGCGCGCGGATCGCTCCCGGGAACTTCTCCGGCACGGTGCGGAAGCGGTTTCCGGCGTCCACCACCAGGGCGCCCTTCTCCATCAGGTAGTTGAACTGCGAGACCACTCCCTTGCCGTGGGCCTCCTGCAACCCGAAGCGGGCGGCGCGGAAGAGCCCGGCGACGTAGGTCGGTTCGAGGGTGCGGCGCAGCTCGGCCGGCATCTCGCCGCGCTCGACCAGGGCCAGGATGTCGTAGACGCCCATGACGTCGGCCTTGGCTTCCTCGAGCGTCGAGTACAGCTCCTTGAGCTCGAGGCGCACCTCGGTCTTGCGGCCGTTGACGGTGATGGAGCCGGGACCGAGGCCATGGCCCAGCTCGTGGTGGAGGACGTGGTCGAAGTAGGCATCGAACGAAACCGACGACACCTGCCTTGGGTCCAGCACCAGCCGCGCGATCGGCATCAGGATCTGGTCGTACTTCGCCCGCATGACGTTGCGCAGCAGCACCTTCTTCGAGCCCTTGGCTTCCCGCACCCGCTCGTCGTTGGGCAGGTTGAAGGCCAGGGTCTGGACGGCGGCCTGGGCCTCGCCGGCACCGAGGACGAGATCGACCACGCGGATGGGGCTCGCGGTCCCGCGGCCCAGGTTCTTCCAGGCGTCGGGTATGGGCAGGTTGCGCTCGAGCCACGGCAGGCGCTCCTTGTAGCGCGCCAGGGCCGCCGACTCGGCCGGCAGCGCCACGGTCACGTAGGCCTCGAACGCCGCCTTGTAGCCGAACAGGGAGTCTTCGTAGGTCTCGTAGGGACCGATGGTGATCTCGATGGGAGAGTCGAGGTCCATCCAGTCCATGTCGCTCGCGTAGTAGTCGTCGCTCGCGAACGCCGCCGCGCGCGACTCGAGGAAGCGCCGGAGCGAGGCATTGCCGGTCAGCTTGGCCGCCCGCCGCATGTGCTCGGCGGCCGGCTGCAGCCAGGCGGCGTACTCGCGCGAGTAGGGGACCGCGACCAGGTCGGCGCCCCGCCGGCGGATCACCGTGGTGGTCGAGGTGAAGGCAGCCCGGTCGCCGGAGTGCTTCGCCACCCAGCCCTCGAAGTCCTCGCGCGTCATGTCCTCGGGATAGAAGCCGGCGCCCGCCGGGCGCGGCCGGTCGCCGATGAACGGCTGCCATTCGGCCAGCCGGTCCCAGGGGCCGAAGTTGATGTCGAAATAGTCCAGCGCCGCCGCGGCGTGCGGTCCCTGGTGGGCGGCCAGCTGGCGGCGCAGCTCCGGGTTGCCCGTCCACGCCTGCTGCAGGAAGACCTGGTCGAGCGGTTTCGCGGCCGCCGCCAGCTCGCCCAGCACCTGCCGCTCCTGCTCGCCCAGGGCCGCCAGATCGGCCGACAGCGGGGTGGGCGAGAACTGCGCCACCCGCTTCTCGACGTCATCCACGGGCCGCACCTCGCCCGGGGGCGGCGCCGCGGGCGCGGCCGGCGATGGGCCTCCCTTGGCGGCGCCTGCCGGCACCGCGGCCGCCACACCGATCAGGACGATGACAGCCAGCGAAGCTCCCAGAGCAAGCAGGGCCAGACGCATGTGTGCTCCTTTCTCCCCCGGACGGCACGGCCGCCATCCTTGCACAACCGCCGTGCGTCACCAAGCCGTGGTCAGGGGAGGAGGATGGTGCTGGCGCGCAACCTGATCAACCTCGTGCAACCGGCGGCCTGAATCGTCTCAGTGCGTCGATAGCCAGTCCAGGATCGGCTGCCAGAAAAGCATCTGGGCCTCGGTCGAGGTGTAGATGTCCACGTGGCCGATGTCGAGAGCCCGCGCCGCGGCGGGCGAGAGGCTCACCACGTGGGTCTCGACCTGCTTGCTGCCCAGCAGGGAAAGGGTGTACAGGCCGTAGGTGCCGAAGCCGCCGCCGGCGCCGACATAGAAGATCGGAACGGTGACGTTCGCCAGGTGGTCGCCGGTGGGCAGGCCCGTCTTGCCGCACAGGATCGAGTCGGCGTCGGCCAGGATCTTGACCGGTTCGAACGGCGCGGCGCCCGTCAGGAACGTGAACCAGGCGCTCGCCGGAGCATAGGCCAGCCCCGTGGGGTGTCCCTGGGCGTCGAAGGTGCCGCCCACGAAATGGTAGAACGGCACGAACGATTGGCCAGGCGGCAGCAGCACGTAGGTGGCGGCGCCGGCCAGCAGCGCCGCCTGCTCGTTGGTGAGGCCGGGGATCACGGGAGAGGCTCCGCCGGGATCGGAGGCCGCCAGCGTCCCAAGGGTGTCGAAGAGCGTCCCCGTGGCGCTCTGGTAGGTGCCGGCGTCGAGCATCGCCTGCTCGCCCGCCAGGCGGGCGCACGCGGCCTGCCGGAGATCGGCCTGATCGGTTTGGAGGAAGATGTCGACGGGGATGAAACCGGCGGCCTGGCGCAGAGCTTTCGGCAGCTTGGTCTCGGCGTTCAGGTAGACGTAGCCGGTCTGGCCGCCGCGGCTCCAACCCAGCAGGTGAATGCGCTCTGCGCCGTCGCCCGTGGCCAGGCGGAACAGGCGGGCGACCGTCAGGGCGACGCCCAGGTCGGCCGCATCGGTGGTGAGTCCCCAGTTCTTCATGAAGGTGAAATCGGTCGTCGCGGCCGGCACCTGCGTCCAGCGGAAGTCGATTCCCCACACGTCGATGCCGTTTGCCGCCAGGAAGACCGGCAGCGCGTGATCGGCGGCCTCCGGCGGCGACGAGGCTTCGAGATTGGAAAGGAACGCGGCGTCGAATCCCCACGCGTCGCCATGGGCCATGAGCAGCGCGTGTCCGCTCTGCCGCGGCACGAAGGGAGCGATCTCGCGAACCACGCGGTGAAGTCCGATCACGTCATGCGGGCCGGCGCCCACCCGGATCTGCGTGCTGTATTCGACCACGTCGCCAACGATCGCCCGGCGCGACAGCTTGGCGGCCAGGGTGCCGGCGCCAGCCGGCGAGCCAGCCCGCGACGTGCCGGGCCCGCCGGCGCCGCAAGCGAGCGCGGCGCTCTCTGCGAGCGTCGCCTGAAACCGCGCGCGGTCCGCGCCCTCGCGGCCAGCGGCCAGGTCCGGCGGCCCGCCGGCGGCAGAGACCAGCGAAGGGAGAGCCAGGCAGAGGGCGAGACCGAGGCGCGCGATTACGGTGCTACGCATGTGCAGAAGTCCTCCCGCAGGGATCTTACCCGAAACCCCGACGTCACCGCGAAGGACACGATGACACGCGGCCACGAAGACTCGCCACGCCTACCGAGCCAGCCGGAACAGCTCGACGAGCCGCCTGCCCGCGGCGCTGGCCTTTGCCAGCACCGTGCGGTTGACGCAGGCGCGCCGGTAGTAGGAGACGTCCTTCTCCTTCGGCCTGGGCAACGCCGTGCAGCGGCCGGCCTTGGTCGTCAGCTGAATCAGGTTGGAGCCCCGCCGGGCATAGATATAGAGGGTGGCCGAGGCTGCCGGAGGATCCTGGGTGTCGCCGCCGATGAACGCGGTCGCGGCATCGACGCCGTCGAGCGCCACCTCGTCGACACGGGCAAAGAAGATCGTCGCGTAACCGCCGCCGCCGATCCTGGAATCCGTGATGTCGGTCCCGAGGGGAGGTGGCGCGGCGGAGATCATCTTGCCGAACGACTGGCAGGTGGCGCGCTGCGAGGGCCGCCGACAAAGGCTCAGGTCGGTGACCGCCATGAAGGTCCCATCATCGCGGGAGCCTTTCTGGAAGTAATCGATCGTGGGGGGCTGGTTACCGTCCTCGTCCTCTTCGTTGGAGCTGGAAAAAGACGCGGTGAAGCGCTGATGGTCGGCGGGAGCGGTGTTGATGACTGCGACGGCCGCCGGCGGCGGTGTCGTGACCTGGGGCTTGTCCTGCGTCGCGGCCGGGCCGCTGGCCGGCGAGCACAGGAGGAAGGCGAAGGCGAGGCTCAGTGATTTCATGGGCACTCCGGATACCGTTCAGATTCAGGCGGGATTCACGCGGACTCGGGCATCCCTCCCGGCACCTTCTGAGAGCTCGGCGGCTGGTCCGATCAACACTCCCTGATCATCGCCGTCGAGAACGGCTCTGGGGCCTTACTCCTTCTTAGCCAGCGCAATGGTACCTGCAACGATGGTCTCTCGTCTGGGCGAGAATCCAGTATAGTAGCCCTTGAGGGCATCTCCATCCGGAGTGATCCCCAAAACCACCACGCCGAGTTGCTTCCTCGCCAAATTCTCGTTGTAGTAGGAGAGCTGCAGGTAGTCATCGTTATAAAACATACCGAACAGGAATAGCTTGTCGTCTGCTTCTCCCAAATCGGGAATGTGCAGAGCCGCGTTGCCCTTGACAGTATGTCCCACCGTAGTAAATGTCATCACGACCCGAAATGTCACCTTGGGCTTTCGAGAATCCTCGACATAGTAGTCGCTGCCTTCTCCCTCCCACCTGCCCAGAAGCACACTTCGTCTTGCTGACAGGTGTTTGGCCCGACGATCCGCAAACGCAGTCAGAGCAAAAGGGACTGCGGCCGCGAGAAGCATGCCACCCGCACCAAGAAGAGCGGCTTGGATTTCGTTTTCCATTGCGTATCAAGGATGATTCAAGCGTTTTACTGTTCCCCACCTGAAGCAAAGCGAAGCGGCCATTGTGCTTTACTCTAGGAGAATCAGCCAGATAAGTCAAGCCGTTTGTATGTTCCTTAAAGTGATAAGGCGCATTCCAGCAGGCCGCCGACCTCGGGCAATGTGCCGCAAAGCTCGCGGTCTCTGAGATACCATCAACGTCACCGGCGGGGGCGACGATGCCGACGGCCCTGGCCGTGGTCGGCGAGCGGGAGATCGCCGCCCGGGAATGAGCGATAGCCGACCGAAGGCCAACCGGAAGTAGTGCGGTCAATCGTGCGCCGAAGCGATCATGGATTGACGCACTCGCCCGTTCAGGCCGTGGCGAGCGGCGGTGCGGTGGCAACGGCGGGTTTCTGCCTGCGGCCGCGGGCGATGAGCAGGGCAAAGGCTGCGCCGGCGATGACCAGCAGGCCAATGCCCAGCACCGGGCGCACGAAGACCCAGGCGATCGCGATCGTCACCAGCGACAGTGCGCTCGAGAGCAGGAACGAGAAGAGGCCGAGGCCCGCGCCGAGCATGCCGCCGACGAGCGGCACCACGTCGCCGAGCACCGAGATCGGCTTGAAGATCAGCAGCAGGCCCACAAACATGAGAGCCCAGCCTACCGCCCGCAGCACCCAGGTCAGCGTCTTGTTGGCGTCCTGCGCCGCCTTGAACATCTCGGCCGCCGAGTGATTGCCCGCCGCGACCAGCAGCACCGTACCGCCAGCGCTGGCCTGGTAGGGGGCGAAGGTGTCAGCGGTCTGCACTCCAACGGTGCTGACGGTCTTTGGGTTCACGATCTCGAAACGGATGCGAACGTCGCCCACTTGCGGCGACGCGGGATCGGCGCCGCGGTAGTACCCGCCATCGGCCAGCTTGAGCCCGCCCTTCGGGTCCTCCGACAGTGGGCCCGTGGCCGGTCGATCGACACGCAGCGGCTCCGCCTGATCGAGCTTGTCGAGCTGCTCTTTCGACAGCTTGTAGGCCCCCAGGTGAACCGGGTCGGCCACCGTCGTCGCCGACGCGATCGGCATGCTGTCCGGGTTCTCGTGTCCGTTCGGCTCGCGGAACGACGACGAGTTTGCGACGGTCGCCACCGCCGAGCAGCCGCTCGATCTGGCGGCGGTGCCGAAGGATGTGTACGATCCCATGCTCCAGCATCCCCTGAGGGTCGTAGACCGGCCCCCACTTGACGGGGAAGAGAATGCTCGACACCTCCTCGGCGGCAAGGGCGGGGTCGGCTCGCAGGCCCGCCAGACTCGCCTCGGTGTAGCGCCCCGCTGCCGGAGGGGGCCTTGCAGTTCGCCTTCGCCGTCACCGCTGACCGCACCCCCGGGGTTCATCGACACGTTGCCATTGTGACGTTCGTCACTTGACCGCGGTCCGGCGGGAGCCCACAATACCCACCCAAATACTGCGGTCAGGCTGCAAGGGCGGCCGGCGCTTCGACCCGCCCTCGTGGTCGGGTCATGAGAGCTCACATGCGGATAGACGCCTCCGGATCTCACTCGGCTCTGCTCGCCGCTGGCGGGTGCCTCCTCCTCGGCGCCGCGGTGGTCAGCGCCGCCCAGGCACAGACCCCGACCTTGGGCACCTGCATCGCGCGGTACAGCGTGACGACGGTGTGGTTGTCGGCTCCGGGGATCTACCAGTACGGCACCCTCGACGACGCCTACGACGCCGGCAATCAGAACGCACCTTACACCGATCCGAACTTCGTTGCCGGCCGCTATGGCGTCAAGGGGCAGGAATACGGCGAGCTGGTCGGCGAGCGCTACCTCCCGCCGGGCTCGGCGATCATCGCGCAGCTTTGCCCCGAGCTCGGCAGTTCCTACGTGCCGACGACCGAAGATCACTTCGACCTGGTTTACGTCAGCTATCCACCGGGCAATCCGAGCGCGATCTTCGACACCCTGTTCAGCGGCGGCGGCCAGCTGCCCGGCGTTCCCGTCTCCAACTTCACCTGGAGCCCCGCCACGATCTACCAGGGAGTCCCGGTCAGCTTCATCGATACCTCGAGCGGTCAACCCACCACCGCCTGGAGCTGGACGTTCCAGAACGCCTCCCCGGCAACTGCGAGCGTCGAGGACCCGAGCAACGTGATCTTCACCAGCACCGGCAATCAGAACGTCACCTTGCAGGCCTCCAACGTCAGCGGCCCATCGTCGAACGTCGCCAGCCAGTACGTGCAGGTGCTGAGTCCGGCACCGGCCGTCTCGAGCATCGTGATCACTCCGCCGTCTCCCTCGATCTGCCAGGCGGTGTCGTTCGCGGCGGTAGGGGCCGCCGGCGAGCCGCCGCTCGAGTATGCCTGGAACGTCACTCGCGACGGGGTCAGCGTGTTTTCGAGTACGCTGGCGGCGCCGACCTGGAGCGCCACGGCGGACGCCAATGCCGTGTTCTACGAGGTCAGCCTCACGCTGACCAACCCGCAGAACACCGAGCTCAGTGCCACCGCCCAGGCGAGCTTCACTCTGCAATCGCTCCCGGCGCTCGGCGTCGAGACCCCGACCGACGATCCGTTCAGCGGCGGCACGGTGCAGTTCCACGTGCTCAGCACCGGCGCCACCACCTGGAGCTGGGACTTCGGTGACGGCACGCCGCTCTACACCTCGTCGGATCCCGCGCTCGGTCCGAACCCGCCGGCCCACACCTACGGCAACAGCGGCTCCTTCAACGTCACCGTGACCGTGTCGAGCTGCACCCCAGGATCGGTAACCAGCCAGGCGCTCACGGTGCAGGTCGATCGGTCCCTCGCCGCGAGGTTCGCGGCGGTATGCGCGTTCGCGCCCTGCTCCTTCGAGGCGGGCAGCCCGATCGCTTTCAACGACTCTTCGGTGGGCGCCACCGAGTGGGACTACGACTGGAACAACACCGGAACGACGTCGGCGAGCTGTAACTTCACCAACGGCCCGGGCACCGACGCCGGCCACACGGCGCCGGTGACCTCCCACACCTACACCGCGGCGGGCACCTATCAACCGTGCTTGCGGGTCGGCAACGGCACCGGCGCTCAGAACGTCGACGTCTCGCCTCCCCTCGTGGTGCAGCCATCCGGACCGGCCACCCTGGCCGTTGCGGGGCCGGCGTCAGGCCTGGCGGGAACTGCCTACACCTTCACCGCCTCGGCCGCGAACTGCACGCCAGCCGCGACCTGGACCTGGAACGTTGCCGGCGGCAGCGTCAGCGGCTCCTCGACGGGCAGCTCGATCGCGATCAGCTGGGCGACCACCGGCAACTACACGGTGAGCGCGACGAACAGTGCATGCAGCGGTGCCTTGGGAAGCGCCACGATCGCCATCGGCCCGGGCAGCCTGGGCTCCAGCTACGCCTACAAACCGGCGTCGCCCATCGCGGGCAGCCCGGTGACCTTCGACGGGAGCGCCTCGACCGGCTCTCCAACCTCGTATGACTGGGCCTTCGGCGATGGCGGCTTCGATGGCAGCGGGGCGATCGTCAGCCACACCTACGCCAATGCTGGATCGTTTACCGTGCAGCTGAGCGTCTCCAGGTCCGCCAGCGCCACGGACTGCGCCGCGGCGGGCGGGCTCTACCAAGAAGGTACCTGCACGGTGACCAGCACCCAGACGGTGAGCGTCGCACCGGCGCCGCCGCCGCCGGTGACGGCGGTCATCGAGTCGGCCGCGTGCCAGGGACCGGGCACCGCCTTGACCTGCACCAGCGTGGCCGGCGACACCGTCACGTTCGCCAGCGGCAGCAACAGCGGCGCCACGGGCTTGACCTGGGACTTCGGCGATGGCACCACCGCCTCCGGCGAGACCACCAGCCATGCCTGGTCCACCCCCGGACCCTACACGGTGACGCTCACCGTCACCGGCGGCGCTGCGCAGAGCGCTTCTGCGAGTGCGGCGATGACGGTCGACGCTCCGCCCGTCTACGAGCAGGTCCTGCCGTGGATCTGGCCGGTCAGCGGCACCGGCACGAGGGTGGTGTCCCGCAATTTCTACGCCTTCAATCCGGGCACGACCCCCTTGACGCTAACCGTGCAGTTCCTGCGGCGTGGCAGAGTGCCGACCCAATCGGTCACCATTCCCCCGCTCCAGACCTTCGTGTCGGCCGACCCGCTGGGCCTGTTCACGCCGCGGGTAAGCAATGGCCCGGGGTTCCTCGAGTTCACCTGGAGCTCGCCGAGCGGTGCGGTGCCGGTGATCGGCGGTGAGAGCGGCATCTACACCGGTGGCAACGCCCTGCCCGACGTCGGCCAGACGATCGCCGCCACGATGGTGGTGCAGGACCCGGGCAGGTCCGTCTTCGCCAGCCAGCCTCCGCTCTATTTGATCGGGCTCGCCGAAAGCGCCAACCGCATCACGACGCTGGCCCTGAGCGACCCGTTCTCCGAGCCCGCGTTCGTCAACATCCATTTCTTCGACGCCGCGGGCAATGCCGTCGGCGCCCCGGTGCTCAATTTCGAGATCGGCCAGCAAGGCGAGAGCCAGCTCACCGCCACCAAGTTGCGGCAGACCTACGGCGTGAGCGGCGAAGACCTGTATGCCGTGATCGATACCCTTGTCGGCGGCCCGATCACCGCCCACGGCGTGGTGATGCCGGTGACCTCCCAGGACCCGTCCTACGTCTGGCCGGGGGCGACCAACCTCGCCACGCAGTACCTGCTGGGCGTGAGGACCGGCGGCAGCGGCGCCACGGCGGTGGCCACCGACGTGGTGCTCGTCAATCCGGACAACGTGCCCATGCAAGTCCAGATCGCTTTCGTCAACACCCTGGTGAGAGTGCCCTCGCCTCCGCCGGCTACGCTCGTCCTGGCACCCGGCACGACCACCCGGATCATCGATGTCCTCCATGCCCAGTGGAACATCGCCCAGAGCACGGTCGGAACGCTGATCTTCACCAGCCCGGCAGCGGCCGACGGCATCTACCCGATCATCCGGGGCGAGTCCTACCTGACCAGTCTTGGCCCGGCCAGCCGGCTTGGCAACGTCATCCCCGCCCAGGGCGCGGGATCGACCAGCGATCTGACGCTGCTCAACCTGCAGCAGGACGGCTCCCATTCGACGACGCTGTGGATCTTCAACACCAGCCCGATCGTCGCGACGTTCGACGCGGTGTATCTCGACAACAACGGCAACGTGTTGGGCGCCAGGAGCGGCATCCAGCTCGGCCCCGGTAAGATGGGCCGGCTGCGTCCGACCGATCACCCGATCCCGGCGAGTGTGCCCGGCGGCTTCACCGTTCGAATCCGCCCAATCGCGGGCACGCTCCTCGCAGCCGGACTGGTGCAGAACACCGCCACCGGCGACACGACTTACGTCGGACCGGCGCTCCAGTAAGAGCCCCGGCCCCGGCCCGGCCCATGTCGCGCCGGCAGTCGGGAGGAAAAATCCAGCTCCGATGCGTCCACGGCCGCATGGCATCATCCGCCAGCCTGCGCCAGAGAGTGTTCGCCGATCGCGGCGACGACGCCGCGCTGTTCAGTGGCGATGAATCCGTAGCCCTGATGGAGCCTCGTTCTGGGTGGCGGGCTCGTGCCGCCGCCTCCTGCACGCGGCGGCGCGCGAAAGCGCGATCGGCGGCCCGAAGAGCACTCTACCTTTCTGAAAGGAGGTTCCGATGCGTCATCGACAGCCTGCCGTTCTTGCCCTCGCCACGCTGGCGCTCGCCGGCTTGCTCGCCGCCGCGGCGCCGGCCGCCGAGCTGACCGGCCCCAGCACCCCGGCCGCGCCGAGCGCCTGCGCCGCGCCGGCACTCCAGCTGGTAGCGCCGCCGGCCATGCTCACGCCAGCCACAGCTGCCGCGAAGCCGCTTGCCCTGCCCCTTCTGCTCGCCGCCGGCCCAACTCGCCCGGCCGCCGCCCACAGCTGCCAGTTCCAATGCCTGCCCATGGGCTGCGAGACCTGCTGGATCGACACTAATTGCGTGGAGCACTGCTGTAACTGCAACGACCCGAGGTGCGCACCACCCTGCTAGGCTCCTCGGAATCGCGGCCACTGGGTTGTAAGAGCGACGCCCTAGACTCGGAAGCGGAGCGTTCTCAATGCGTGTGCCAGCACGCCTTAGCCAGGGGGAAGCCCCCTGAACAAAAGGGGAATGCGCAGGTCGTCGGCTCGTCGTCAGTCGTCGCTCCAAGCGCTACCGGCCGGGTGAGCGCGGCACTTGAACTCCGACGCAGGCAGGCCAGCCTTATACACACAGCCCACGCTGGTTTGAGGGAGCGAGTCGCCGTCTGAGCTGCCGCGCCCTGTCCCAAAACTGTGTTGGCGAACCGGTTGAATCGCTGAAGTTGCCCCTCAGTCGGATCGGATCTGAACCGTGTGATCATCACATAACGGCGACTCTGAGGCCATTGGCCAACTCGCCCCTTCCCAGGGTCGGGATTGCTCGCTGCCGAGGCGCTTCTCCACCTCCACACCAAAAAAGCGGCCAGGGCCACGCCGCCAGCTGGCCCAGCAGCCGCGATCGGCCCCGACCTCACCCCTCGGCCGGCCACGCGCCCGATCGAGCTCTGCCCCAAGATGGAGCGGCACTCGCTTCTGGCGGCGAATCGCCGGCCGCGCCGCCGGCGAACGTGAGCACGGCGCGTCCGAAGCCCGCCGGCAACAACTCATGACTCCGAGCAGTTGGTATCGGGCAGAGCGAGGGCGGTGGGTGGGCGGTGGCTCGACGCGAGTCGTTGCAGGAATATCGGCGGCAGGGCCGTCTAAGGGGATGATCGCTATGGTCTATGCCGCGTCGGCCAGGACCAAGCCAGCGGTCGAGATGGGAGGCTAGCTAGATGCCCAGCGTGACAGGACGTGTGTACGATCTAGACGCGATCACCAACCTCGGATGGTGTCAAGCGGGCGTCTACGACGGCGCGACGAGCGTGGCAACGATAACCGCCGACGTTCGCTTGCAAGCTCTGCTTGCGGCAGCGTTTACCTCGATTTCCGCACTCGCTCCCACCGCGACCATCACCTACGTCGACGGCGATCGGCGCTGGATCACCGGAATCCTCGTAGAGTTCGCGCGCCCGACGGACCCCGCGACGGAGGCGCAGGCTCATGTTGGAAGGCTCCAGATCGGGCCGGAGGACGGTGTCTGCCACGTTACCGTGATCGAGAGTGGGCAGGAAGTCAAGCTGAAGACGAAGGAGCGTCTGATCGAGACCGTTCTCGAGACCGCGGCGGCGCTTGGCAGGTCCATTGAGTACATGGCCGATGGCGGCTCGCTGACTCGCGCCAAGCTGAACTTCGGCTAGGAGATGGAGGAGACGCGGTTCTGCTTGCGGGCGAGCGGCGTGTCCCGGGCGATGCTTCGGTGATTAGCGCTATCGGCAGGTGGGTACGCCATGAGGTCCCTCGGGCGATTCTCACGCGAGCGACTTGAGAGGCTGGACGAACGACGCCACTCGATTGTGCACGGGCGTACGCCTCCAGCGAAGATGCCGATCGTGTGGGAAACGGAGCGCTGGCACAAGCCGGAGGAGGACATACGCTGGTTAGCTTTCGTCGGACTCCATCTAGTTCTGATGGTGGCATCGCACCATGATTGCAAGCCAAGTTTGCTGGATCTAGCAGAGTTCCAACTTGCCGACCGTCGCGGCGAGTACCGAAACTTCCGGGCGGCGCGTCCATGCGTCTCTTAATGATGCGCGAATCGATGAACCATTCCCTATCGTATCCCAGAAAGCAGACAGATGCTCTTCGAGAGTGCGTTTCTTGTGAGTCCAGTTCCGCTTACAGGTCCTCGCGCTTTAGGCCGGTCCTTTTGGCGATCCTGGCGAGCATCCGAGGCCCAATCTCTACAGAATCATGAAACGCCCACGTGCAATCAGGCCAACCTGGCCGTTGAAGCGTTCGATGGGAGCCAGAGGTACGTTTGATGGTATAGCCGGCGCGAAGGAGCGCGGCCAGGACTCGGCTTGCCTTGGTTGAGGGCCAGGACGTCAAGCGGCGTTGACAACAAAGGACAGGTCGAGCGGGATAGAGGGCGCTTCTCCGTGTTCGAGCTTATCGGCAAGGACGCGAAGAGCTAGCGCCAGGGCCGCCGCGAGCGCCTTCTCGCGGGTCGTGCCGTAGACCAGGACGCCAGGCAGATCGACCACCTCTGCGATCCAGCGGCCGTCAGTCTCTCGGTCAAGCTCGACCACGAGCCTCATGGATTGAGGGTAACACAAGCCGCGCCGAACAACTTGTTGGCGTACTGGCCTCGGGGTACGGTGCAGGCTCGCCGTCGCCAGTTACCTGCCGGCGAGGCTATCGCACACCCCTCGCGCAGCCCACGTGGAGCCGACGCTGTACGCTGGCCACCTTTTTCTGCTGCTGCCCAGGGGCTGCCCAGCGAGCTCCTTTGGCGCCTAATCGAACCGAGGTGTTGCCATAAGTATCTGATGATAATTGAGTTACGTGGTGCCCAGGGGCGGAGTCGAACCGTCGAATCGCGGTAGGGACGCCGGTTGCCCGGCGCCCCCCGCACAGATCCCAGCGGGCGCCCTTAGCGCACTGGGCTCCTGCCTTGAATGGTGCCGCGGAACCGCTGGGCCGGATAGGGATGGTAGATCCGGGCGAGGGGCAGCCAGTGCTTCGCGAGACGCTCCATCCGGGCATACGTCGCCCGGCCTTTCTGGCTACGTCGCGCCAGGGAGCGCTGCCACAGCCGCTGGACATGCCACCGGAAGCGTTGGAGCCTCCGGATGTTGAGCGGCTGCGTATTCCGGTCGAAGCCGGCCAGGGATTCCGACGTGAAGGCGGCCACCCTTCCGGGGTGAAGGCGGCCACCCTTTCCGACGCGAAGGCGGCCACTTGTGGGTGGTCGTCGGAAGGGTGGCCGGCATCGATCGGAAGGGTGGCCGCCTTCCGGTCGGAACGAGCGACGGGTTGGGCTCCGACGCTGTGGCATCCTCGTCCTTCACGACGAAGGGAGGGCGATGCCGGCACGGAGACTCAGCATGAGGAAAATTCAGGAGGTGTTGCGGCTGCTTCTGGTGTGCGGTTTGAGCCAGCGGCAGGCCAGTCGAGTGTGTGGTGTCGGGAGGGCGAGCGTCGCGGAGTACGGCGTTCCCGCCCGCGGGCGAACCATGGGCACAGGAGCTTGCGAACCTAGTGCGCCTGGCGATCGAGGAACCCGCGGCATGCTACCGGACGAGCTACGGGCTCCAGCGCCGGCTGCGTGGCAGGGGTGTGGCGCACCACCCAAGCCGCCCGCCGCTGATCCTGCCGGCGCGCATCCTTGCCGACCGGCTCTTCTGCGGCTGTGGGGAGCTTGAGGACCCGATCGGTGCGGCAGCAGACCTCTAGCACCCAAGGCGAGGCGCCCAGGGGTGTGGGCGCGAGCCACGACATCGACGACGTACTGCCGGCGCTTTACGCGCGGCTCCATAAGCAAGCCGGTCGCGTGCTCTACAAGCGCCACATTCCGTCTGAGGATGCGGAAGACCTGGTGCAAACGACAATGCAGCTAGCGGTCGCCAAGTGGAAGGAGATCCGCAACCCGGGAGCCTGGCTCCTGGGCACCCTGCGCAATCGTTGCGTTATCTACTGGCGCCGGCGCCTGCCGGAGGAGTGCACCCGCCAGCTCAACGAGGCGGACCTGGAGCGCGGTGTGGAGCCCGATCAAACCCGGGTTGACTTGCTTGCCGACCTGGGTCGAGTCTGGCATCTCCTGTCGCCCGCCCATCGGCGGTTGCTAACCCTGCTTTATGAAGCTGGGCTGAGTCCGAGGGAGGCAGCCGAAGCAATGGGGCTCGCCTCTACGTCGGTGCGGAAAACCGCCCACCGCGCGATCGGACGACTGCGTGAAGCGTTGGCGTTGGCGCCGCCTCCAAAGCCCGGCGGGCGCCGACGACCGGCCCGGCAGCCGCCACCGGCCAACCTTTCCATCGTCCAAGGCAATGCCGACGGCACACCTATCCGGCTACCGGCTGCACAGGGGACCGGGGCGGCAGGGACGTGGATCGCCTCAGTTGATGCGTTCCTGGCTGCTTCAAAATTGACTACCCCGACGCGACGGCACTACCGCCATCACCTCATCGGCGCCGGCACCACGCTTGGATGGCCGCCCCTGGCCGAGCTTACGGCGAGCGACCTGCTGGTCTTCCGAGAGGCATTGCTCGCAGACGGCCGCAGCGCGGGGACCCATATCTGCGTGCTGGTAGCGCTTCGCGGCTTCATCTCGTGGGCAGCAGAGCAGGGTCGGAACCGCATGGACCCCGATGTCATCCGGCAGCAGCTTCGCGGCTGCAAATGGAAGAAGAGGAAGAGCCGCAGCGCTAGGGAGCAACGGTCAGACACCTGTCGTTGCGGGCTTGGCGTGTAACCCTTGCCGCGCATTGGCGAAGCCGGACGATGACGACGCCAGAGATGTGGGACTGACATGAAGGACTCGGGTCCCCGACCCTGTGCCGCGCGGGCGGTGCTTTGGTGGGCGCTCCTCGGTCCAAACGCCCTGATGGCAGCCACGGTGATCGTCGCGGCGCACTCCTTTCGCCGCCCGGCGCTCTACTTGACGGCCACCGGCCCCCTCCTGCTCGTCGGCCTCTTCACACTGCTCATCTGGTGGGACACGCGGCGGCCCCGCCACGCTTCGGTGCTCCGCGCTCTCGCGTGGGCAATGGTCGTCGCTGATGGCGTGTTGCTCGCCGATGCAACGGCCGCGGTCTGTGTCGCCGGCCGGTTTGCGCTCGTCTTGATGATCGGACCGGTGGTCCTCGCCGCGGTGCTAACGCTAATTGTTGAGGGGTACATCCGCCGCAGCCTCACGGCAGCTGCGCGAGACACGGCCGCTGGCGGAAGCGAGTGAGAAGCCCGCGGCGAGCGCCGATACGAGTCTCGTGGACTTCGGGAGTCGATGCCTTCGTTCTGGTCTCGAGCTACACGGTCCTCACTCGCACCACCTACAGGAGCCACCTCCGGTACGCCGGCGAGCTGCTCGGGAACGTCCTCCTCGCCGAGATCACCCGCAAGCGTCTGACGACTTTACGTGCGGCTGTGCTCGGAGGCCAGCGTGGCGCCAAGCACCAGGCACTGACAGCAGCACGCGTGTTCCTGCGCTGGGCGGCGGACCATGGCCTGCATCAGTTGGCACCGGAGATCATCGCTGAAGCGCTCCGAGGTCCGGGCGGCGCGTCGTCGGCAATCGGCGCTCGAACGGCTGCCGACCGTGCAGCCGCCGACCCTGGGGGCCTATGGCTACCCTTCCGGCGTCGCCGGCCTTGCCCAGGTGGCCGAGGAGATCCATGCAATGCGCGAGGCCTTGCAAAACGCCGATCCAGTGCGGTGGGTCAAGGTTCTCCGCAGCACAGAGCATCCGGTCCATCGGCAGCCGGGCCAGGGCAGCGAGCGCGCGGCCCTGGCAATCCTGCGGGAAGCCGCCAGCGGCAAGCGCGGCGGTGCCGATGCCTTCCTCTCCGGCCTGGGGTATCCGCAGGGGCAGGCCGGCGAGGCTCGCCTGCTCGCATCGCTGCGACGCCTGCGGGCGGCCCTGGCTGAGCAGCAGACCAGCACTCTCGGCCGGACCGTTTGGCGTGTGCACTGGAGCGAGGTGAACATCCCGGTCACCTCGCCGCGGCGCTCACTCTGAGGGATTTGGGGTCTCGGCGCGGCCCAAGGAGGTCCCATGACCGTCCGATGCCTGGCTTGGGGAGGCCCGAGTACTCCCCTATCTACTGCCTGCGCGGGCGTTGTACAACAACCTCCGGGACCGCCTTCCATTTGGCATCATCGAGTCGTTGCCAGTCGAGGCGCCAGATCGGCTCCCCCATTCCACGCGCGGCGATGTATAGGCCATCGCGTCCGGCCGCGACACTGAGATAACGCGGCCCCGGCGTGATCCCATCGAGCAGCAGACGATCGAGCACCTCGGCCTGGGCATCCCAGCGGTCGAGCGCAACGCCTTCCGGCGTCTCGATGACTTGGTAGACACGATTGTCCTGGGCGGTGAGCCCACGAACCACGCGCACCGCACCCGCGCTGAGGCGATGGGCTCTGTTGAGCGTTCGACCGGCAGCCTGCGCGACCTTCTCGAGAGCCTTCCAGTCCTCTTCAGACCTCTCCTTCCACTGAACACGCCCACCGTTCAAGGCGACGGACTCCTCGACGGTGCCCTGCTTGGAATAGCGCTTGAGGAGGTACGCATTCTGCAGTGTTGCCCAAAACGCTCCGTTGCGGCCCGCGGCCAGTTTGACGTCGCGTTCCCCTTTGATCTGCTCGAATGAAGGCATCACCGGGGATTTCGGCTCCCCGCTCAGCACCAGGGCTTCCTGCGCGGTCAGAGTCTGCCAGGCCTGGCCGTCGAGCCGGAGGAGAAACGGAGGCTTGTCCCACGCAACCTTGGACGCCGCGTCCGTGCCTCCTCCCCATGAGGGCAGCACTGCGAGGACCGGTCCATCCGTGGTGTACGTCAACGATGAAACCCACCAATGGGGCGTCGGAAGAGGGTGTAGCTCGTTGTCGCTTAGAACACTGAGATCGTCAACACCGCTGGCAAGTAGCCATACGCTGCCGTCCGGGCTGAGAGCCGCCTCTCTCACCCCGGCGTCACTCCCTTCCTTACCCTGCGGCTTGCGCCAGGACACGATCTTTCCCGACGGGAGAATTTGGTCTACGGCGAGAGTGTCACCGTGCAGGAAAAGGACCCGTCCCTTGGCGTCTGCCGCAAGGAACTGAGACACATCATGATTGTCTCGCGTGGGATCGCCCGCCACGCGCTCGGGCGACACGCGAGCGACCGTATGATTGACGACCGGCGAGTTTTGAGACGCCCGTCCGCAGATCGCTAGCGCTACGAACAGGATTGACGCTACCGCGCCTTTGGTGAGCTTCCACTCTTGCATACCATACTCCTAGAAAGTCGAGTCATAGCAGTAAGTATCACTACACGTGATGTCCACGATGTTGCCCTCGGAGTCATAGCAAATCAGGCAGGTCTGGATGCAGCAGACCGTTCTGTAACAGCCCTTGAAGTCCCTAACTGAACAGCCTCCTGCCACCGCCTGGACGGGAGACGCCCAAAGCCCCATGACCATGGCAAGCAGCGCAGCTGCGGAGAGAAGCCGGCAGCCTCTCTTCAGGCTCCTGATTCGGGAACGCTTCGAGCCCAGACTCTTCATCGGATCCTCCTTGGTCAGCGAATACCCTCTACCTGTACTAGTTGCCGCAGGAGGTGTTTCTGTGACAGTAGGCTCGTATTTAGCTATGCGAGGAAGTGTTGACGACGGCCAGCCCGAGGCACGTCGCCTGGGCCTATCTCGCCTTTGATCGGCGCTGAGCCGCAATCAGCGTTCGCGCGGAGGCAAGCCATCGCCACCCCTGACGGGCGGCCAAGATGAGCCGGCCGGTCCGAAGAGCGATGCTCCCCAGGTGCTCCCCAGGCGGATTTTCTCGGGTCGAACAGCAACCGAGTAAGACTAAATGTGTCTTTTTTGTCAATGATTTGCGTGGTGCCCAGGACCGGAATCGAACCAGTGACCGTGCGCCACGAAGGCGCGGAAAGGAGGCCAAGTGGCCGACTGAAGCAGCCATGCTGCACCGGAGATGGGGGTAGGCCCCCCGGACTCGGGCTGCAGGGCCAGGGTCCAAACCACCGGGAGCTGCTCTGGCCCAATGGCCGGGGTGGTGAGCGTCCCGGTCAAAGGGCGGGTGTCAACCCGCTCAGGTAGGCGCTGGGAAGACGAACGCGAGTGAACCGTTGAAGAGGTGTCGAAAGTTCAGGAATGTCGCCGAAACCGGGCTCCGGTCATTGGCCCGGGACCAAGCTCGGGGGATTGCCTGCTGACTGCCCGAGCGGCGACCGGCATAGAGACGGCGTGAGCCCAGCGCAGGCTCCGATGCGGAACGTGGGAACCTCCCGCCTCGATGCTAAGGGAGACCTCCAAGTGGTGGACCCACGAGGAGCACGAGTACCGATGCGAGGCGGAGGGGCGGACGGGCTCGTAGGAGCGATGATGCCGGGTAATGCCGGCGGAGCAAAGGGGCCCGACGATCCAGCCAAGGACAGAGGTCAACCAGCAATGGGAGGAGCCGATGCCTGAGGCAAAGCCTTACCAGATTCCGAAGCGACTCGTGTGGGAAGCGTACCGACGGGTGAAGGCGAACCGCGGTGCGGCGGGCATCGATGGCGAGACTCTGGCGGCCTTCGAGAAAGATCTGAAGGGTAACCTCTACAAGATCTGGAATCGGATGTCCTCAGGGTCGTACTTTCCGCCACCGGTGCGGCTCGTCGAGATACCGAAGGCGAGTGGCGGTACCCGACCTCTCGGCATCCCCACGGTGGCGGACCGGGTGGCGCAGACGGTCACGACGATGGTGCTCGAACCGGAAGTGGAGCCGCATTTCCATCCGGACTCGTATGCCTATCGGCCGCGCCGTTCAGCCCTCGACGCTGTGGGTGTCGCGAGGCAGCGGTGCTGGGGCGCCGACTGGGTGATCGATCTGGACATCAAAGCATTCTTCGATAGCCTGGATCATGATCTGGTCGAGCGTGCCGTGGCCCATCACACGGACTTTCCATGGGTCCGCCTGTACGTTGCGCGGTGGCTGCGTGCTCCCATGCAACGGCCAGACGGTACCCTGGAGCCGAGGACCAAGGGCACCCCGCAAGGCGGTGTCCTGAGCCCTCTGCTGGCCAATTTGTTCTTGCACTATGCGTTCGACGTCTGGATCCAGTGGCAGTTTCCACAGGTTCCCTTCGAGCGGTACGCCGACGACGTTATCGTCCACTGCAAGAGCGAGAGGCAGGCCGAGCAGGTGCTGGCAGCCATTCACGGCAGGTTCGAGCGGTGCGGTCTGGAGCTTCATCCCACGAAGACCCGGATCGTCTACTGCAAGGACAGCAATCGGCCCGGGGAGCACGAGCACATCACGTTCGACTTCCTGGGCTACACCTTCCGACCTCGGCGGTCCAAGAACCGGCAAGGAGAGTTTTTCGTCAGCTTCGCGCCGGCGATCAGCACCAAGGCTGCCAAGTCGATTCGCACCACGATCCGCCAGTGGCAGCTGGCTTCCACCAGGAACAACCAGTCCTTGGAGGATCTGGCGCAACTCGTCAACCCTGCGGTCCGTGGCTGGATGAACTACTACGGGCGGTTTTATCGTTCGCAGTGTGTTCGGGTCCTCCAGTACCTCAACAAGGTGCTGGCCACATGGGCGCGGCGGAAGTACAAACGGCTGCGACGTCGCCGGCGTGCTTCAGCCCACTGGCTGGGGTGCATTGCGCGACGGAACCCGACGCTATTCGTGCTGTGGACCCTCGGGGTGCTGCCGGAGGCCGGATCGTAAGAGCCGGATGAGGCGAGAGCCTCACGTCCGGTTCCGTGAGGGCGCGGGGGTGAGATTCCCCCGCGCTACTCGACCCGTGATTTTCAATCTTGCCGCAGAGCTGCCAGCCGGCGAATGCTGGCGATGCCGCAGGCGGGGCCCAGGGCCAGGATTGGGAAGGCCCAGCGCCAGCCGATCTGGTTCGCCAGGGGCGGCACCAGCTGGATCGAGACGGTGGTGAGCAGAAAGCCCAGGGCAGTCTGGACCGTCAGGGCCGTGCCTACGGCGTGCGGGGGCACGGACTCGGTCACCAGGGCGCTGAACTGGGCGCTGTCGGCTATGACGAAGAAACCCCAGACCCAGGCTAACAGGGCCACCAGGCCCAGGCTGGCCCCAAATAGGCAGCCGATGGTCAGAGCGCAGGTCCCGCTCGCGGCCAGGGCGATCGTCACCAGGCGCTCTCGGCCCGTTCGGTCGGCTACCAGACCTCCCCACACGCAGCCGGCTCCGCCTACAGCTATGGTCCCGAAGGCGGCCAGGGAGACGGCGGCCGGGGAGTAGCCACCATGGGCCGCGGCACTCGCCGCCAGAAAGGCCGGAATCCAGGTCCAGAACGAATAAAGCTCGAACATGTGCCCGAGGTAGCCGCCGGTGGCGAGCCTGAATCGCCGGATGCGGACGACCTCGGCGGCCAGACCCCAGTGGAAAGGCCTGGGCGGGAAGGGGTAGGGGCCGTCACGATAGCCGGCGAGGACAAGCAGGGCGGCTGCCAAAGCTCCGAACGATGCGATGAGGACCACGCCGGTGACGCCGGCACCTCGCCAGGCGTGCACCAGGTAGGGAGTCGCCTTGCCCACGGTGAGGGCCCCGACCACGGTCCCAATCGCCAGCCCCCTGCGGGCGCGGAACCAGGTGGCAACCATCTTCATCGCGGGCGGATAGACGCCGGCCAGCAGGAAGCCGGTCGCGAAACGGCAGGCAAGCGCCACTCCATAGCCAGGCGCGACCAGGAGCGCGCCGTTTGCCAACGCACCGAGCGCCGCCGCAGCGGCAAACAGGCGCCGCGACGCGACGATATCGGCAAGATTGAGGAGCGCCGCGCAAGCAGTGCCGGCGACGAAGCCGAACTGGACGACAGTGGTGAGCCAGCCTGCCTGCGACGCGGTCAGCCCCCACCGCGCGGAGAGCTGCGGCGCAACGGCGCTGGCCGCAAACCAAAGCGACATCCCCAGCAACTCGGCGGTTGCCAGCAGGCCGAGCATGCGCCAGCGCGCGGGATGTGAGTCACGCGCATGTGCGGCGGCAGGCTGCGGCGGCGGCTCCGACTGCGGCGACGGCTGCGGCGGCGAACGCAGCGGATACGCCGGCGAGCCGGCGGCCGCCGGCGCAGGCGGCGCGGATGAAGGGTCGGGCTTGAAGGCTTCGCGCACCGAAGCCGCACTCTATCGTAAGCGCCCCCGGATGCCCGCAGCAGACGGGCGCCGACCCGCACCTGTGCGCTGGCCACATCCGCATGGCCGGCACAGGGCGTCAGAGGCGAACCGAGGCTGCCTTGCGCTGTAACTGCAAGACCTTGGCGTCGGGGTCCACCACCAGGCGCTGGGGCTCGAAGGGGCAGACGATGCGGACCTCCCGCTCCTCTCCGGGGCCAAGCACCAGCGTGGCACGAACGTCCCGGTAGCCGGGGAGCTCGCGGGCGTCCTCTCCGAAACGCTGCCCGAGACTCGCCGCCGCAACCTCGACCGGCATGCGCGCGGTGCCAGTGTTGGCCACCCTCGCGACGACCTCCCACTGCTCCCGGCCACCGGCGCCGCCGCCACTGCCGCCGCCGGGCCCTGTATTGCCGCCACCGCCGGGCCCCGCACCGCCACCGCCGCCGGGCCCGCCACTGGCACCACCCCCGGCGCCGTCACCGCCGCCGCCGCCGCCGCCGCCGAACCCACCGCCCCCACCGCCCACCCCGGCGAACCGGTGCTTGCTCGCCTCCACGATGCGGTACTCCGGCATCACCACCTTGAAGAACCACTGGCCGACGATCGCGTCGAAACCGGCCGGATCGGGCGCGTAGGGACGCATCGCCGCCGCGAAGTGCTGCAACACCGGGTGCCCGGGCGCCGCGTGGTACTGGGCGATGAAGTGACGCACTCCCGCGAAAAAGGCCTCCCGACCCATTTGCTGCAAGAGCATCCAGAAGACCCAGCCGCCCTTGTCGTAGATCACCGTGCCGTCGGCCAGCCTGGCGCCGGAGGTCTCGGCCAGCGGCTTCTCGTCGCTCGGCTGGCGGGTCTCGCCGTAGAAGGCTTCGCTGCGAGTGGCGAAGTCGATCCGCGCCGCGGGCCCGCGGACCTGCTCCAACAGCAGCATGGTCGAGAAGTTGGCAGCCCCCTCGGCCAGAAGGATGCCGCCCGGCCCGTCGCCCGCCGCCAGGATGTGCCCCCACCACTGGTGGGCGGCCTCGTGCGCGGTGACCGCGAACGCCAGGTCCGAGGTGGGAGTGGTCTGTGTCAGGAACCCGACGGCTTCGGAAAAGAAGATGTTGGTGGCGTTGCCCTGGCCATACCCGGCGATGGCCGGGAACTCGTTGAGCCGCAGCTCGTGCCAGGGATACGGACCGAACCACTCGCCGTAGTAGCGCCGCGCTCCGTCCAGGGCCGCGAGGATGCTGCCGACGTTGTAGGGATGCCCGGGATAGTAGTAGACGGCGGTGCCCTGCCCGCGCCGCACGGTCCAGCGGCCCGCCGCCACATTGATCACCCGCAACGGGTAATCGCTCTCCCATAGCCACGTGCGGCGGGCGCCCTGGCGGGTCTCGCCGGTCAGCGCGCCGGTCGCGGTGACGGTGTACTCGGCAGGCGCCGTGATCCGCAAACGGCTGGTGAAGGCCGAGCGGTCCAGCTCCGCGTCCAGCTGGGCCTTCCAGAAGTCGGGAGGGTAGCGCCGCGGCTCGAAACGGTTGTCGTCGTCGATGCCGACGTCTTGCGTGAACCCGATCACCGGCACGAAATCGGGATTGCGGCCGTTGACGAGAACGGTGGAAGGCAGGATGAACTCGCTCGTCGCCGGCAGCCCGCCGCCGTTGCGGGAGATCCCGGGGAGCAAACGCGCCTGGTAGCTGAAGCCGAGCCGGTGCACGGCGCCGGGTGCCAGCGGTTCCTGGAAGACGAACAGGCCGTTGCGCGCCTCCCGCCGCGCCGGTTCGTAAGGTTTGCCGTCGAGCGTCCAGGCGAGGTCCCGCCAGGCAATGCCGCCGGTGACCGGGAACCACGAGATCTGCGACTCCCTGCGGTTGACCAGGTCGTAGTAGCCCCGCACCCGGAACCAGCGCCGGGCCGGCTCGAGATCGAGGTCGAGATCGACGTGCGTGACGTAAGGCAACGGCGCTTGGATCCAGGTCGCCAGGTTCTGGCGCCAGTACTCCTTGTGCCGCGTCACCACGGCGCCGCCCTGGAATCCCTGCTCGACCGCGAAAAAGAGCGCCAGGCCGAGGGCCACCGGCGGAACGGCCAGGGCCGCGAGCCGCAGCCCCGCACGCCGGCGCTGCCCCGGCCGGCGGCCGGAGCCCGCCAGCCGGTCCGCCTCCCGGCGGCGGAAATGGCGCCAGGCGACGTAGGCCAACAGGGGAACCGCGCTCAGGGCGCCCAGGCGGTTGAGCCAGAGCGCCTGGCGATCGAGCTCGAACGTCCCCATGTCACTCCAGCGAAGGGCGTCGATCAGCGGCCAGTTTCCCACCCAGTTCATGGCGCCGCGCAGAAAGGCGGTGAGGGTCCCGACGAGCGCCGCCAGCCCGACGCCATAGGTCAGGTAGCGGCTGTCGGTGAGCGCGAAGACCGCGGTCACGAAGGCCGCCCACAGCAGCAACGTCGGCAGGAACAGCAGGCCCCAGACCAGCACGAAGGGCCAGACCGTCACGTGCACCCTGCCCTGGGAGATCATGGTCAGGGCGGCGACGAGGAAGCCGCCGGCCAGGCAAACCACCACCAGCACGCCGTTCGCCACGGTCTTGCCGGCCAGCAGCGACGGCGTCCCGACCGGCGTCGAGTAGAGCACCGGCGCCAGCTGCGTGCCGCGCTCGCGCTGCAACGACTCGACGGTGTAGAACAGCAGCAGCAGGCATAGCCACGGGGTGAGCACCAGCATGCCGCGCACCGCCGCCGTCCCCGGGGTGAGCAATAGCGGCGCACCAAAGGGTCCAGGCGTCTCCCCGGCGTCGAAGTCGATCTTCAGGAACAGCAACACCGCGGGCAGGAAGATGTAGATCCCGGGCTGTGAGAAGAGCTCTGCCAGCTCGAACCGCGCCACCGCCAGCATGCCGCGAAAAAAGCCGGGCGGACGGCTGCGCATCGCCAGCGCGGACAGCTCGCCCGCACTGGCGGCGTTGGCGGCGTTGGCGGCGACGGTGGACGGCCTCCTTCCATCCAGACGCTCGGAGGCGTCGCCCGGCGGAGCGGTGGCCGCGACCGGCGCCGCGGCGAAGCTCCGGATCTCCTCCGGGCGCTGGTGCGGGCGCGGGTGCGGGTGGCGGCTCCGGCCGCCGACCCGCCGGCGCGCCATCTCGACCAGCAGCAGTCCGCAGAGGACCATGGCGATCCGGCTGACCACGAACGCCGCGTCGTAGGGGATGGAGCGAGTGTTGTAGAACTCGATGCCGCGGTCCACCCGCAGCCAGGTTTCCTTCAGCCAGCGGAAGCCCGAGGGGTCGAGGTAGCGCAGCGCGGCGCCCGCGACCGGGCCGAGGTCAGGCGGGAACCAACGCCAGACGAAGTCCTGAAGGAACGGCAGCAGCACGACCGGCAGCAGGAACACCAGGATCGGCCTGCCGGTGGCCGCGCCGATCAGGAAGGCGGCGCCGGCGGTGAAGACCAATCCAGGCAGCAGCAGCACGAGCATCGGCCGCAGGTAGGCGAGCACCCTGAAGGGCCCATAGATGTCCGGGGTGGAGGCATCCGGCAGGCCGTGCACGAACAGGATCAGGGTCGCCAGGAAGACGGCCATGACCGCCAGGCAGGCCGCCAGGGCGGCGAAGAACTTCCCCCAGACGTACTCGCCCGAGGTGAGCGGCGTCGCCGCCAGGATCGCGTCCACCCGCCGCTCGCGGTCGCGGATGAGCGGCATGCCGGCCGCGACCGCGACGAAGAAGGCGACGAGCAGGAAGCCGAGCAGCGGCAGCACGAAGCCGACCTGGAACTCGGAGTTGGCCCATGCCCGCGGACTGCCGAGCGACGTGTCGACGGAGCGGTAGATCCAAATGCCGCGCGACATCAGCCAGGCATTGCCGGCCATCAGCGCCGCCCACAGCCAGAACAGCGGCCGGCGCGCCGCCTCGGCGAGATCGGCGGACGCGATCGTCCTGAAGCGGCGAGCGCTCATGCCCACCACTACGAGAAGAGCGGCAGCGAAGTTACGGGGCCGGGCCCCGGCGTCGCGGGCCTCGCCTGACGCTGTCAACGGTGACCGTGCTCCGGCACGCGCCGCCGGCTCAGGGGGGAGGCTTGTGCTTCGCGCCGGCCGGCAGCGGCGGGATGTCCGGCTTCTTGCCGAGCTCGATGCGCTTGACCACCGGGGGCAGCGGGCCGCCGCCCGGCTGGTCGAAGTAGACGGCGATGTTCGCCTTGCGGCGCAGCTCCTCCGTCCAGTGGTCGATCTCCTCGGTCAACCGCTGCTGGCGCAGCACCTCGCGGATCTTGTCGCGGACCTCGTCGAGCGGCGGCACCGGCAGGTGCTGCTGCTGCATCTCCCGCGTCAGGACGGTCTTGTAATAGGTGGCGATGTCGTCCAGGCTGACGAACACCTGCGGCCCCAGGCGCTCGTCGACGAACGTCAGCACCTCGAGCTGCCGCGCCATGAGCTGGCGCAGCGCCGCCTCGTCGAGGCCGACCTCCCGCAGCTTCTGGCGGAAGGTGGCCTCGTCCTTGAAGCGCGCCCGCACCTCGGCGACCTGCTTCTCGATCTGGTCCACCGGGACCTGCTCGAGACCGAAGCGGTCGATCTCGTGGAAGCGCAGGCGCTGCGCGACGAGATCGTCGAGGACGCCCCGGCGGAAGGCCTTCTCGGCTTCACCGGGCTTCGGCTGCAGCTGTCCGAGGACCACCGCGCGGTCGAGGTCCGAGGCCAGGATCGGGTCCTCGTCGACGATCGCCAGGACGCGGTCCTTGAGCACGTTGGGAGACGCAGACCCTGCCGGCGCGGCGGCCGCGGCCGCGGCGGCCGGCGCCGCGGACGCCCCGGCAACGAGCAAGGCGACGGCGACGACGGCGGGAGCGAGCGCCAACCGGCGCGCAGCGCCCCGCCTTGCCCCCGCCGTGAACGCGAGGACCGCGACGGAGTCGTGCGCGGAGCGGCGTCGGCAAGCGCGGCGGGCGGTCACGGACGCCATGCTAGCATCCGTGGGTATCATGTCCGACATCCCTTCCCGCCTCACCGTGGGCCTCGCCCAAAGCGATTGCCGGCTGGGCGAGGTCGAGGCGAACGTCGAGCGCCATCTCGCCTGGATCGAGCGCGCCCGGCAACGGGAAGTGGACCTGCTCGTCTTCCCCGAGCTGTCGCTGACCGGCTACCGCCTGCTCCATCTCACGCCGCGCGTGGCGCTGGCCGCCAACGCCGCCGCCCTCGACCGGCTGGCCGCCGCGGCGGGTCCGATGGCGGTCGTGGTCGGCTTCGTCGAGGAGGACCGCCTGGGAAGGCTGCACAACAGCGCCGCGCTGTTGCGCCACGGCCACCCGGCCTTCGTCCACCGCAAGCTCTACCTGCCGACCTACGGCATCTTCCAGGAGCAGCGCTTCCTCAGCACCGGCCGCCGGCTCGAGCTGGCGCCGCTTCCCTGGGGCCGGGCAGGGGTGCTGATCTGCGAGGACATGTGGCACCCGGAGCTGGCCCGCCGGCTGGCGCTGGGCGGCGCCAAGCTGCTGCTCGTGCCCTCGGCCGCGCCCGGCCGCATCGGCGGCGGCGACGTCCCCGAGAGCGCCGAGAGCTGGGAGGTGCTGACCCGCTCGACCGCGCTGCTCAACACCTGCTGGGTGGTCTACTGCAACCGGGTCGGCTGGGAGGAGGGCTCCTTCTACACCGGCGGCAGCCACATCGTCCGCCCCGGCGGCGAGCTGGCCGAGCGCGCCCCCTATCTCGAAGAGCACCTGCTGATCGCCGAGATCGATCTGCGCGACGCCGACCGCCTGCGCTGGAAGCTGCCGCTGCTCGCCGACGACCGCGGCGACATCACCGGCCCGGAGCCCGCCCCGTGATCCGGCGCGAGCAGGTGGCCGGCCGGCTGGCCCTCAACGCGCCGCTGGCCGTCGCCGTGCTCACCGGCTTCATCCGCGACGCGGTCGAGACGACCGCCACCGAGGGCGTGGTGGTCGGGCTCTCGGGCGGCGTCGATTCGGCGCTCGCCGCCGCGCTCGCCGCCCGCGCGCTCGGACCGCGGCGGGTGCACGCGTTCGTGCTTCCCTACCGGATCTCCCACCCCGATTCGGCGGCCGACGCCCAGGCGGTCGCCGAGCAGCTCGGCATCGATTGGCGGGTCATCGACATCTCGCCCATGGTCGATCCCTACTTCGCGCTCGAGATCCCTGACGGCGGCGCGGCCGCCGAACGCCGCCGCGGCAACAAGCTGGCGCGCGAGCGCATGACCATCCTCTTCGACCAGGCCAAGAAGCTCGGCTGCCTGGTGCTCGGCACCTCGAACAAGACCGAGATCCTGCTCGGCTACTCGACGGTCTTCGGCGACAACGCCAGCTCGCTCAACCCGCTGGGCGACCTGTACAAGCAGCAGGTCTGGCAGCTCGCCGCGCACCTCGAGCTGCCGCCGCGGGTGGTTGCCAAGAAGCCCTCGGCGGACCTCTGGCCGGGACAGACCGACGAGGACGAGCTCGGCGTGACCTACGCGGTGGCGGACGAGGTGCTGTACCTGCTGTTCGACCTAGGCCTGCGCCCGGCCGAGGTGGTGGACCGCGGCTACGAGGAGGCGGCGGTGCGCCGCATCGTCCAGCTCGAGCAGACGAACCGCTACAAGCGCCGCCTGATGCTGATCGCGCGCCTGTCGGGGAGCGCCATCAACCTCGACCAGGAGATCCCCCGCGATTGATGGCGGAGAGCGGCCGCCTGCTGGTGATCGCGACGCCGATCGGCAATCTCGGCGACCTGTCGCCGCGCGCCCGCGACGCCTTCGCCGCCGCCGACCTGGTGGCCTGCGAGGACACCCGCCGCACCGGCCGCCTGCTGTCACAGCTCGGGCTGCGCCGGCCGCTGATCTCGCTGCACGAGCACAACGAGCGCCGGCGGCTGCCGCACCTGCTGGCGGAGCTGGCGGCGGGCCGGACGGTGGCGCTGGCCAGCGACGCCGGCACGCCCCTGCTGTCCGATCCCGGCTACGTGCTGGTCCGCGAGGCCGCGGCGCAGGGCGCCAGCGTCGAGACGGTGCCGGGGCCGTCGGCGGTGCTGGCGGCCCTGGTCGCCTCGGCGCTGCCGCCCTACCCGTTCACCTTCGCCGGCTTCGCGCCCTCGCGGCAGGGCAAGCGCCGCGACTTCTACCGCGGCTGGGCGGCGCTGGGCCATACCCTGGTGGTCTTCGAGTCGCCGCACCGCCTGCTCCCGAGCCTCGCCGACGCCCTGGCCGAGATGGGCGACCGCCCGGCGGCGGTGGCGCGGGAGCTCACCAAGCTGCACGAGGAGGTGGTGCGCGGGCCGCTGACCGCCCAGCTCGCCGCCTGGCAGGCGCGGCCGTCGATCAAGGGTGAGGTGGTGCTGGTGATCGGCGCCGGCGACCGTGCCGGCAGCGGCGCGGCGGGCGCGGCGGGCGAGGCGGGCGAAGGCCGCGAGAAGCGCGAGAAGGAGGATTGATGCGCAGGTTGCCAACGTTGTCCGCGTTATCCGCGCTGTCCGCGCTGCCGGCGCGCCTCGCCACCGTCCTGGCGCTCGTTGCCGTCATTGCTGGCCTCGCCGGCTGTGCCACGGGCTGGGGGAGCCGCGCGCCGTGGGAGGGGCCGGCCTCGCCGCAGACGCAGGCCGTCGAGAAGGCGGTGGATCGCGCGTACCGGCACACCGGCACGGTCACGGTCGCGATGGCCTACATGGACCTCGCCACCGGCGGCAAGGTGATGCGCAACGAGAACCGGCCCTTCCACGCCGCGAGCACGATGAAGGTGCCGGTGATGATCGCCGCCTGGGCCGCCGTCGATCAGGGGGTCCTCAAGATCGATCAGCCGATCGCGGTGCGCAACGAGTTCCGCAGCATCATCGACGGGTCGCGCTTCCACCTGGCGCCCGAGGACGACGGCGATCCCGATCTTTACGCTGCCGTGGGCTCCACGCGGCCGCTCTCCGAGCTGATCCGGCACATGATCGTGCGCAGCTCGAACCTGGCGACCAACCTGCTGATCGATCAGCTCAGCGCCTCGCGGGTGATGGACGTGATGCGCCAGATGGGCGCCTACAACCTGCAGGTCCTGCGCGGCGTCGAGGACGAGAAGGCGTACCAGGCCGGGTTCAACAACGAGGTCAACGCCGCCGACCTGATGCTGCTGCTGGCTGGCATCGCGCGGGCCGCCGCCGAGCCCGCGGCCGCAGCCGCGCCGCCCGATCCCGGGGCCAACGAGCCGGTCGCCGCGCCGGCCATCTCGCACCGCGGCGCCGCCGCGATGATCGAGGTGCTCGAGGCGCAGGAGTTCAACGAGAAGATCCCCGCCGGGCTGCCGCCGGGGACGCCGGTCGCCCACAAGACCGGCGACATCACCGGCATCCATCACGACGCCGGCATCGTCTTCGCGCCCGGCGAGGCGCCCTACGTGCTGGTGGTGCTCACCGCCGGCTTCGACAAGGAGGAGACGGCGAACCGCTTCATCGCCAGCCTCTCCCGCAGCATCTGGGAGGCCCGCCACCTGCCGCCCCCGCCGCCGCCGCGCGGGCACCGGTGAGCGGTGCGGCTCGCCTGGAAGGAGCTAACGCCGGCGCCCTTTCGTCCCTGACTTCGGCACTTCACCGACACCTGCCGCTTGTGGGTCACGATTCCGCATGGTACTTTCCCACTGTGGGATGAAGGGACTATGGCGAACACAGTATCGTATTTGAGCGTAGACCGTAAGGGACGCGCCACCTTGCCCGAGGAGGTGCGCTCTTCGCTTGATCTCAAGCCCGGAGATTTCGTGCTTCTGGAGCGGACGGAGCGAGGGACCTACGAGCTGGTGCCGGCGGCGCTGGTGCCGCGTGACCAGCTCTGGTTTCACCATCCTGAGATGCAGCGCCGAATCCGCAAGGCGGAGGCGGATCTTGCCGCGAGCCGGACCAACGTGACCCATTCAGCCGAAGAGGCTCAGGCACTCCTCGATAGCTCCAAGGGCAAGCGCCGGCGCGGGCACCGGTAGGCGGATTTGCCATCCCGGCCGGCTGTTGCATCCGCCACCTGGACGGAACAATGGTGGAAGAGCTATGCGCGGCTGCCCGCGGAACGCCAAGCTTCCTGTGATCGGGTCGCGATGGCGCTGATCAAGGGGACCGAGACTCCTGGTTCCAACGTGAAGCCTATCCTTCCGGACAAGCACTATCTCGAGGCGCGGATCAGCAGCGGCGATCGAATCGTCTTTCGTCAGGAGCGGGACGCAATCTTCTTCATCGACGTAATCAGCCATGACGACATTGGGCGCTATGGCCACTGGCCACGACAAGCCCGCCAGCAACCTCGCCGAACCAACCGCTGATTCCCCACTCCACGCTCTGCACCGCTGAGGCCGGGCCAGCGGTGGGTCGCTGCGCCGGCCCTCGGGCCCCCGGCTGCGTTGCCGCGAACTTCTGACTCGGGACACTAGCGCCGGTTGAACTTTCGCATCAGGTCCTCGATCGTCGCCGGCGCCTTGGCCGCGGGCCGTTCGCCTCCGGCCGGCCGCTTGCCCGCGGGAGCAGGCTCGGGCCGCTTGCCGGCGCCGGGAGTGGACTGTTTGGCACCTGTCGCGAATGGCTTGGCACCCGGCTGGGCTTGCTTGCCGCCCGGCTGAGGCTGCTTGGCACCCGCACCCGGCCGGGGCTGCTTCGTTTCGGACGCCGCTGGCGCGGGCCGGGGCTTGCCGGCGGGCGCGGCCGCGGCCGGCCGTGGCTCCGGCGCCGGCACCGGCTGCAACGCCTTGAGCGACAGCGCCACCCGCTCGCGCTGCGCGTCCACCTCGAGCACCTTGACGTCGACGATCTGCCCCACCTGCACCGCCTGGCGCGGATCGCCGATCCAGCGGTGCGACAGCTCCGAGACGTGCACCAGGCCGTCGCGGTGGACGCCGATGTCGACGAAGGCCCCGAAGTTGGTGACGTTCGACACCCGCCCCTCGAGCACCATCCCCGGCGTCAGGTCCTTGACGCTGGTCACGTCCGGGCGCCACTTCGGGGTGCGGAAGTCGGGGCGCGGGTCGCGGCCCGGGCGCTCGAGCTCGGTCCGGATGTCGCCCAGGGTGAAGCTGCCGAGCCCCTGGGCGGCATCGGCGAAGCGCGCGAAGTCGAGGCGCGACACCAGGGCCGGGTTGCCCACCAGCTCGCCGAGCGGCACTCCCAGCTCGCCGGCCATGCGCTGCACCACCGGGTAGCGCTCCGGATGGACGCCGGTCGAATCGAGCGGATTGTCGCCGCCGCGCACCCGCAGGAACCCGGCCGCCAGCTCGAAGGTCCTGGGCCCGAAGCCCGGCAGCGCCAGCAGCGCCTCGCGGGAGCGGTAGGGCCCCCGGCGCTCGCGGTGCTCGACGACGGCGCGCGCCAGCCGCTCGGACAGCCCCGAGACCCGCCGCAGCAGCGGCGCCGAGGCGGAGTTGAGCTCGACGCCGACGCGGTTGACCGCGCCCTCGACCGCCGTGTCCAGCTCGCGGTCCAGGGATTTCTGGTCCACGTCGTGCTGGTACTGGCCCACCCCCAGGGACCGCGGCTCGATCTTGACCAGCTCGGCCAGCGGGTCCTGCAGGCGCCGGGCGATCGACACCGCGCCGCGCAGGGACACGTCGAGCTCCGGCAGCTCCTCGCGGGCCACCGCCGACGCCGAGTAGACCGACGCGCCGGTCTCCGGCACCACGGCGACCGCCACCTGCGCGACCGCCTCCTCGCCGGCATCGGTCAGCACCCGGCGCACGAAGACCTCGGTCTCGCGGCTCGCCGTGCCGTTGCCGATGGCGATGGCCCGCACGCCGTGACGGGCGGCCAGCGCCAGCACGGTGGCCGCGGCGAGCGCCTCGCGCTCCGGGCGCAGCACGGCGTAGATGACGTCGGTCGCCACCACCCGCCCGGTGCCGTCGACCACCGCCAGCTTGCAGCCGGTGCGCAGGCCGGGGTCCAGGCCCATGACCGGCAGCTGCCCGAACGGCGCTTGCAGCAGCAGCGCCTCGAGGTTGGCGCGGAACACCGCGATCGCCTCGGCCTCGGCCTGCTCGCGCAGCTCGGCGCGCACCTCGTTGGCGATCGACGGACGCAGCAGGCGCTTGTAGCCGTCGGCCGTGGCCGCCGCCACCTCCCGGCCGCAGGGGGACTGCAGCGGCACCCGCCACGAGGCGGCAAGCCCGGCGATCTCGCGGTCGTCGTCGATCCGCAGCTCGCTGCTCAGGAAGCCGTCGCGCTCGCCGCGCAGGATGGCCAGCAGCCGGTGCGACGGCACGCGGCGGGCCGGCTCCTGGTGGTCGAAGTAGTCGCGGTACACCGCGGCGTCGGTCTCCGCCTCCTTGCCCGGCACCACCCGTACCGCCAGGACGCCGGAGCCGGTCAGGGCCTGCCGCAGCTCGGCCCGCGCCTTGGCGCTCTCGGCCAGCCGTTCGGCCAGGATGTCGCGCGCCCCGGCGAGGGCCCCCGCCGTGTCCTCCACCCCTTTGTCCGGAGCCACGAACGGCAGCGCCAGCGTTTCGGGCATGCCGCCGGACGCGGCGCCCGCGAGCAGCGCGTCGGCGAGCGGCTCGAGGCCGCGCTCGCGGGCGATCTGGGCGCGCGTCCGGCGCTTCGGCCGGTAGGGCAGGTACAGGTCCTCGAGCTCCTGCTTGCCGTGAGCGGCGCGCACCGCCGCCTCGAGCTCGGGAGTCAGCTTCCCCTGCTCCCTCAGGCTCGCCAGGATCGCATCCCGCCGCGCCGCGAGGTCGAGGAAATAGTCCCGCCGCCGCGCCAGGACCTCGAGCTGGGCATCCTCGAGACCGCCGGTGACCTCCTTGCGGTAGCGGGCGACGAACGGCACCGTGGCGCCCTCGGCGAACAGGGCGGCGGCGGCGGCGGCCTGGTGCGGGCGGCAGCCGACCTCGGCGGCGATCGCCGCGACGAAATCGGGCTCGAGGACTGCGCTCGTGGTCATGGGGCCTCCACAAAAGGGCCGGTGCGCCGTATCCTGTAGGGAATCGCGGCGGTCCGCAAGCGGAACCTTCGCCGATTGCGACCGTTATAGAGAAGGCTGAGGAGCGATGCCGCCGACGATGGCCGAGCCGATGGAAAAGGTGGTCCTGCCGCAGGAGGCGAGCGACGCCGACCTGATGGCCGGGGTGCGCGCCGGCGACCGCGAGGCGTTCGCGGACCTGGTCGATCGCCACAAGGACGCGGTGGTGAACTACCTGACCCGCTTGACCGGCAACCGCGACCGCGCCGAGGACCTGGGCCAGGAGACCTTCCTGCGCCTCTTCCGCTCCGCCGCCGGCTATGTCGAGCAGGGCTACCTGCGCGCCTACCTGTTCCGCATCGCCACCAACCTGGTGCGCTCCGAGGAGCGCCGGGACCGCCGCCAGCGCCTGCTGCTGCCGCTGCTCGGCGGCGAGCCCGACCGCAGCGAGCCGTCGGCGCACGCCGGCCTGCTGCGCCAGGAGCTGCAGCGCCTGCTCAACGCGGCCATCGCCCGCCTGCCGCTGCGCTACCGGGTGCCGCTGGTGCTGCACGAGATCGAAGGTTGGTCCTATGCCGACATCGCCGCCGACCTCGACTGCCGCGAAGGCACCATCAAGTCACGCATCCACCGCGGGCGCCAGTCGTTGAAGCGGCAGCTCGAGACGTATTGGATTGGAGGTCTCCCATCATGGAAGAGGCAAGGCTGAATCACCTGCTGCGCGGGCTGCCGCGCGAGCCGGCGCCGGGGGGCTTCACGGCCCGGGTCCTGCGCCGCCTCGACGAGAAGCCGCGGCCGGCCCAGCCGGCAGGTGGCGCTTGGCGCCGCCTGCCGCCCAAGCAGCGCTGGCACCGGTTGATGGTCGCGACGGCGACGGTCGGCGCGCTCGGCGCTTCGGTGGGCATCTCGGTCGGGGTGCTGCAGCGCGAGCGCTCGCCCATGCCGCCGGCGGGACAGGCGTCGCTCGCGGAGCTGGCGGGTCTGGCGGCAAGCCCGGGGCAGGTCTTGTCCCAGGCGGGCCCGGCGACGCCGGAGCCAGGGGCCGCCGGCCTGGCGGCAGCGTCGATCGAGCGGACGTTCCGGCACGAGAGTGGCGGCGCCGGCGAGCTGCCGGCAGCGGAGCTCGGCCCGCGGCTCGCCGCCAGCCAGCAGGCCGAGGGTGCCCGGACCGCCCAGGCGACCCGGCCGGCCCAGGCGCTCCCGGCGCTCCCGGCGCTCCCGGCGCTCCCGGCGATGAACGCGGCGCAGGCGCACGAGCTCCTGCGCCAGCTGCAGCTCGAGCGCGGGCGCCTGGAGCGCGAGCTGCACAGCCTGCGGCGGCCCGGCGGCGGCGGATCGCCGACCGTGTTCTACCTGGGCGGCGACGACTCCGTCGACCTGGTGCTCAACACCGGCCGCACGCGCGCCCAGGGCCCGCCGCCGGGCGAGCGCGACGACGGCGAGAACTACAACAACTACCTCTGAGCGGGAGACGGCCGGTAGCAAGCAGCAGGCAGGAGCACCAAGATGCGCAAGGCTTCAAATCTGACCGGTCCGGCTGCCGCCCTGTGGGCGCTGCTGCTCGCCGGCACCGCCGGCCTGCAGGTGGCCGCCCAGGTGTCGGCGGACCCGCCCGTCGACAAGCACGCCGAAAAATCGAAGCTCATCTGCATCGGCGAGGACGGCCAGGAAAAGATCATCGAGGGGAGCGGCACGCTGGTCAAGCGCGGCTACCTGGGAGTCGAGCTCAGCGACCTCACCCCCGAGCTGCGTGCCCACTTCGGCGCGCCCGAGCAGGCCGGCGTCATGGTGGCCAGGGTGGTGGCGGGCAGCCCGGCCGAGAAGGCCGGCCTCAAGATCGGCGACATCCTCACCAGCCTCGACGGCAAGCCCGTCGAGTCCAGCTGGGACGTCCGCTCCCGGGTCCGGCCGCTTGCCGAGGGCACCGTCGTGCCGATCGAGGTCTGGCGCGACGGCAAGTCCCAGGCCCTCAGCGCCGTCGTCGCGCAAAAGGAGCGGCGCGAGATCGACCTCTCGCCGTTCCTGATGAAGGGCGCCGACGCCGAGCGCATCATGACCTTCCGGCGCCTGCCCGGAACCGCCGCGGAAGGCGACGCGCTCGACGGCGCCGTCGCCTCGCCCAAGCTCCACCTGCAGCCGCGTGTCTCGCCGCGCGAACAGATGCTGGAAAAGAAGCTCAAGGCGCTCGAGAAGCGGATCAACGAGCTGGAAAGCCGCCTGCCCAAGCAATGATCGCCACCGGGCCGGCCGCGCCGCCTGCCTGCCCGGCCGCGATCGCCGGGCCGGCCCGGACCGCCCGCCCGGCCCTGATGGCCGCCCGCCTGACCTCGATGGCCGGCATGGTCCTCGCCACCCGCCTGGCACTGACGGCCGCCGGACTGACCCTGGGCGCCGCGCTGGCCGGCGCGGCGCCGGCGGGCGCCGACCTGCTGGTGTCGAGCAGCGGCTTTTCGAGCGTCGCGCGGTTCGACGGCACGACCGGCGCCCCCCTCGGCACCCTCGTCACGCCGGGAGAAGGGGGCCTCGACTCGACCGACGGCCTGGTCTGGGGCCCGGACGGCAACCTCTACGTCGCCAGCGAGAGGTCCAGCCAGGTGCTGCGCTACGACGGCAGGACGGGCGCCTTCCTCGGCGTCTTCGTGGCCGCCGGCAGCGGCGGCCTCGACATCGCCGAGAACCTCATCTTCGGCCCGGACGGCAGCCTCTACGTCGGCAGCAACGAGAGCAACCAGGTGTTGCGCTACGACGGCAAGACCGGCGCCTTCCTCGGCGTCTTCGTGGCCGCCGGCGCCGGCGGGCTCGCCGGCCCCACCGGCCTGGCCTTCGGACCCGACGGCGGCCTGTACGTGGCCAGCAGCCGCACCAGCGCCGTGCTGCGCTACGACGGCAAAACCGGCGCCTCCCTCGGCGCCTTCGTGCCGGCCGGCAGCGGCGGCCTGAACACCCCGGTCGGCATCGCCTTCGGGGCCGACGGCAGCTTCTACGCCAGCAGCCTCGACACCGACGAAGTGCTGCGCTACGACGGCAAGACCGGCGCCTTCCTCGGAGCCTTCGTGGCGGCCGGCAGCGGCGGCTTGAGAGGCGCCTACAGCCTCGTCTTCGGGCCCGACGGCAACCTCTACGTCAACAGCTTCAGCAACAACCAGGTGCTGCGCTACGACGGCAAGACCGGCGCCTTCCTCGGCGTCTTCGCGAGCGGCAACGGCCTGCTGGGCCCGACCTACCTGATCTTCACCCCGCCCACCGCCGGCTGCCAGGACGACGCCAACCGCATCTGCCTGCAGCAGGGCCGCTTCCGCGTCTCCGCCGCCTGGCAGACCGCGCCGGGTGCATCGGGCGCCGGCCAGGTGGTCCGCCTCACGCCCGACACCGGCTGGTTCTGGTTCTTCGACCCGAACAACCTCGAGGTCGTGGTCAAGGTCCTCGACGGCTGCGCGGTGGCGCCGGGCCGCTTCTGGGTCTTCGCCGGGGGGCTCACCAACGTCGAGGTCCAGTTGACCGTCACCGACACCACGACCGGCGCCGTGAAGACCTACCAGAATAGCCAGGGCACGCCGTTCGCGCCGCTTCAGGACACCGCCGCCTTCCCCTGCCCATGACCGCGGGCGCCGGCACCCCGGTGGCGGCCTTCTTCGGCACCGCCTTGCGGACTGATCGATCGGGCGGGACACCGGGCAACGGCCGGCAAGGTGGCGGCGCGCGAGAGCGCCACCACCCTGACCGGGCTTGATTTTCAGTGAACGCCGTCCGCGCCGCCGCAGGACGCCTCGGCTTTGGTCTGTCCCTGACCGCGATGATGGCGGCCGGGACGGCGGTCTCCGCATTGCCGGTCCTGCTGGCCTGATACGTTCGACGGGTCCGGCTGGTTCGGTGGGTTGGGCGTGACGCTTCCCGGGCACATGATTGTTTGGCCGTCGCAGATCAGCCGATCGGGCTCGCCGCTGCACTGACCTGAATAGCTGGAGCATTGCACCGAGGGGTCGGACTGGCAGACGATCCTGCACGGCTCGCCTTCGAGGTACGACGACTCCGGGGTCGTGTTGTCATAAAGATAGAAGACGCCGGCGTCCCAAGGGCCGGTGGAGGTATCCTCGGAGTCTCCGGAGCCGCCGCCGGAACCGCGAGGCCCCGGATGGATGATGGAAGGAGGCCTGGGCTGGCCGGGCGGTCCGGGGTGGCTCACGTGCGGCGGCCGCGTCCGCGCGGCGCTCTGGTCCGCCGCGCCGCCGGGACCGTCGGACCTGCCCGAGCGGCCTGAGCTCCCCGTGGCGCCCGAGCCGCTCGCGCTCCCCGAGCCACCCGCACCGGCCGCACCGCCACCCGAGCTGGTCCCTTTTCTTTCGCTGCCAGGATTGATCCGCTCCGGCGCCGTCGGCTGCGGCGGAGCTTCGGTCACGTGGCGCGGTGCCGCGCCAGGCGCGGTGGCCGCGCTGCCGCCGCTGCCGCTGCCGCTCGACGACGGAGAGGCGCCGCCGCCATGCGAGGTCGAGCCGCCGCCACCGCTCGAAGAGGCCCCGCTCTCATGCGTGCCCGAGCTGGAGCTGCCGCTGCTGCTGCTGCCGCTCGAGGACGAGCCGCTCTCGTGCGCGCTCGAGCTGGAGCTGCTGCTGCTCGAGGATGGCGCACTCTCATGCGAGCTCGAGCTGCTGCTACTGCTACTGCTACTACTACTACTACTACTACTACTACTACTACTACTACTGCCGCCGCCGCCGCCGCCGCTCGACGACGACGCGCTCTCGTGCGAGCTGGCCCCGCCGCCCGACATGGCGACCGCGGGTCTTCCAGCGGCCAGCAGCAGCGCCAAGAGCGCGGCGGCGGTCCCGTGGAGCACAGCCCTCTTGCCGGCGGCCGCGGTAAGGCAACGATCATGGAGGCCCTGCTTCGTCCTCAGCTCCAATCGCGCGTTCATTTTCGATTTCCTTTCGGTCTGACGCCGCCTGCCGGGAAGTCAGTGGGTTGCTCCTGCCGCCGCGTCTCGAGGCTTCGTGGCAGCGACCTGGCGGCCGCTCCCAAGAGAAAACTATTCGACCGCCGGCGGCGCCAGAAGAGCATGGACATGCGTTTCATGCGAGAGGGAGCATGGACATGCGCTTTTTTCGACCACAGGGGATGCTAGTAGCCATGGCATCGACGGCCTCATCGTGGACAGCCTCGCCGTGGACCCGGTGAATGCCGGGACGCTCTACGCCGGCACCTGGACCGACGGGGTGCTCAAGAGCAGCGACGACGGCGTCAGCTGGGAGCCGGCCAACCACGGCCTGCACGGCCAGTCCTTCGTCGGCGCGCTGGCGAAGGATCCGCTCTCGCCGTCGATCCTCTATCTTTGGGACGGCCTCGGGTTCTTCGCCACCCACGACGGCGGCGCGCACTGGCTTCGTCCCGGAGCGCCCTTGGCGAACGTGGTCTCGCTGGCGGTCGCGCCGGGGGTCGCGGGCACCGTGTACGGCTTCGTCGCCGGGATCGGCAGCGGCGAGATCGAGAAGAGCCTCGACGGCGGCGCCACCTGGAACCCCGTATTGAAGCTCGCATCCCTGGGCGGCCCGAGCCCGGCCATCTACGTCGCGCCGTCCACGCCGGATACGGTCTACGTCGCCTACAGCCAGTGGCGAGGTAGCCCGCTGCGCTTCCGGATGGACTATGCCGTCAGCCGCGACGGCGGCAAGAGCTTCCAGTTCCTGTTCTCGTTCCCAACCGGTCTCGGGGCCTTCGCCGTGGACCCGACGGATGCAAACACTTTCTATCTCGCCAACGCGTACGGCAGCGTGTATCCCGGCGCGCTGTTCAAGAGCACGGACGGCGGGCGGACCCTCGTGCAGTTGCCGGTAAGCAGTGGGATCTCCGCCTTGCTGATCGACCCGGCAAACCCGTCGACCGTTTACGCCGGCATCTACCAGGACGTCATGGTGAGCCGCGACGGCGGCATGACCTGGAGCGAGCTCGCCCCGGGCCTTTCGCGAGTGTCGATCTCGCAACTCGCCTTCGGTCCGGGAGGCGCGCTGTACGCGGTCACCCAGACCACGGTCTTCCGCCTCGCGCTCTGAGCAAGCGCCGGCGCGGCGGCGCCTGGTGCACTAGCCACCGGCCCGTCAAAGCAAGGACGGGCAGCAGAGATACAGGAGGCGCGGTACAGTAGGGACCGTGGCCTCGCCCGGATCGGCTCAACCCCGGCGCGCGCCTACGGAGGTTCCAGATGCGAAGGCTCGCGAGCTGCATCCTTGCACTGGCCCTGCTTCCTCATGGGGCTGCGGCAACCCCTGGCTTGGCAACCGGCCCCCTCATCGCGGTCGGCACCGGGGCGCATCCGCACGCCGCGGCCCTGCCCGCCGGCGGCTTCGTCGTGGTCTGGGAGGCGGCGCCCGATCACGGTCCGGCGACTCCCAACACTCTGCACGCCCGGCTTTTCGACGCCCGGGGCGTCGCGATCGGCGGGGAAATCGAGCTGGTGCGACCGGTGGGCCAGGCCCTCGCTGGCGTGGCGGCGCTTCCCTCCGGCTTCGTGGTGGTCTGGGAGCAGGACAATGCCTACGGAGCTTCGAGCGTGTTCGCACGCCGGTTCGATCTCACCGGCGCCGCGCTGGGCCGGCCGTTCAAGGTCCACCGCAATAGCTCGGTATCCCGCTGCTGTGCGGAAGTCGCGGCGGCGCCGGGCGGCGGCTTCGTCGTGGGCTGGTCCGCATTCAGCGACATCCGGAGCGGCAACAGCGTCGTGCTGACGCGTTTCTTCGATGCCGCCGGCAACCCCTTGGGACCGCCGCCGCCCGACCCCAAGCCGGTATCCATCGAAGATGCCTCGGGCGACGCCCTCGTCGCCCTCGCGGTCGATCCCTCGGGAGTGCTGAACAGCATCGTCCTCGACGTCGCGGACGCGGCGACGCTTCTCTGGCGCGGGAAAGAGCTCGATCCCGACGCCGACTTCGCTCCCGAGTACGACGTCGCCGCGAGCTTCGCGGCCGACGGCGACTTCGTCCTCGCGCGCGCCACCGGCGATCCGTTCTTCGCCTATACCTTTCCTTCCGCGATCGTCGCCCGCCGCTTCAGCGGCAGCGACGGGAGCCCGCTGGGGGCCAGCGTGCAGCTGAGTCACCGCCAGGGTTGGGAGGTGCAACCAGCCGTTGCGGCCCTGCCCGACGGGCGCTTCGTCGCGGTCTGGAACGAGGTCGCCTCTCGCCAGCTCCTGGGCACGCTCTTCGCCCGGGCCTGGAACGGCGACGGCACGCCGGCGACGCTCGAGCAATACCTCAGCACCTCGGCGGCCGCCGCGCAGGGACAGGCGGCGTTGACCGTGCAGCCGGACGGAACGGTCATCGCGGTTTGGCAGGAGGCCGGCAAAGTGACCGCCCGGCTGCTGCGGCTGCCTTCAAATTGAAAGCGCTAGCAGCCATGCCGCCAATGCCGGGCCTCGTTCCTATAGGATCGATGCGACCGACCCACTGAGTGTTTTTCTTGGCACTGGCAGCAACCGGTCCACGACCATGCGCCCTGACCGGCTCATCCGAAACCTGCTCCTGGCTGCGGGCACCCTGCTGCTCGGATACGGCTTCGTGCGCTTCTTTCTCGCCCAGGTTGGCCCTGGCCAGACCTCGGATCTCGCGGCGGTGGTCGCGGCGCCGCCGCCCGGCTTCGAGATCTTCGACCTGGGCAGCGTGCCGACCGCCCGTGCCGCGCGCGAGCTGGCTACGCGCCTCGCGGCCCGTCCGGGCAAGATCGGCATCCGGTTCAGCACTCCGCGCGCCACGCTCTACTGGCTCGCCGACCCCGACCGCGACACGCTGGAAGAGCGCGCCGCCGGCGCCGCGGGGACCCGCCTCGCGACCTTGTGGAGCGGCCAGATCCGCCGCCGCCTCGACTGGGCGGTCTCTCACGACGGCGACCTGTCCACTCCCGGTCTCGCGCCGCCCGAGCGCAGGAATCTCTACCATTGACCGTTCGCCACCCTGCTCCTCGGCGGCCCCGCAGATCCCCGATTCGTCGAGCGCCAGTTCGCAAGCTCTTCTGCGGTGATCTCATACCGGTTCTCCCTGTCTCCTGATGCGCCTTCCACGAGAGAATGGAGCCTCGGCGGAGGCGCAAGGAGAAAGAATGGCCGAGGCTTCAGCGGTGCAGGCGCCGGCGGGCCAGGACCCGTCGCGGACGGCGCTCGTGGCGGCCGCGCGCCGAAAGGACCAGCGGCAGTAGCAGCACAAGCAACCCGATCGTCCTTGGCCCGCGATTCCCCGCGCGATCCACTCCGGGATTCCGCCCCGCGATTCTCTCCCGCAACCCGCTTGACTACATTTGTAGTCTGCCGTACCATGCCCTCAGCTGTAGTCGCGAGGCCGCGGGCGGCGCCTATCGGGCTCCTGCCGGCCGTGCGCCTGATAGCTCAAACCCGTTTCTTGGAGCTGCATGGGAGAAGTGATGAACGCCTTCAAATGCATCCAGGCTTTGCTGCTGCTGGTGGTGGTGTCCATGGTCGTCGTCTTGCAACCCCTTCCCGCGGCCGCACGGCAGAGCGCAGACGCGGTGAAACCCGCCGAACGGGACGGACAGCACGATTTCGACCCCCTCATCGGCAAATGGAAATTTCACCTGAAGCGCCGCCTGCGCCCCCTGACAGGCTCCAATGAATGGATCGACGTGTACGGTACCGGAGCCTGTTTCAAGATCTGGGATGGGCGCTCCCAAATGGACACGATCGAGCTCGACGGCCCGACCGGTCACATCGAGGGCCTGACCTTGCGTCTTTACAATCCTCAATCCCATCAGTGGCGGCTGTACTGGGCCAATAGCAGGATCGGCGTCATGGACCCACCGCAGGTTGGCGAATTCAAGAATGGGCGCGGCGAGTTCTTCGCCCAGGATACGATCGACGGCAAGACCATCCTCGTTCGCTACGCCTGGACGAACATGACCACGGGCACGCCCCACTTCGAGCAGTCCTACTCGGACGATGGCGGCAGGACCTGGGAAGTGAACTGGATCACCGATCAGACACCTATAAACTGAAATTGCCCCGGTTTCGTGGACCCGCGGGGCTCCTCGTGTGCGGGCCGAGCCGGCCGCCGATGGCCAGCCAGCAAGCCGCAAGCGCCAGCTCGATGTCCTGGGGCGAGACCTTCAAGGAGTATCGCGAGCGAGCGCCCGAGCCACCGCGAGTCACGCCGCCACCGGGTCTCGGCGATGTCAGCGGCATCGTGGTAGGCAACCTCGACCGCCGCGCCCTGCCGGGTTTGCGGTGAGGGCTGTATTGCGGGCTCTCGAAAAGGGCTTAGACCTGCTCCTTGGGCGGTAGGCTAGCCGGCTCCCTCGGCCGCTGGTCCGGCGGCTCGTTGGCCGGGCAGCAGGGGGCAGCGCCGACCGCTACAGGAAGGCCATCCCCAGCGCGGTGGGCCAGCGTTATTGTGGGCAAGGACAGGTGGAATAGACCTCCACTGGGAAGCTTGTCGCCTCTCCGGTGCAGACGCCACCGCCACCAGGCTGCGGATATTCATTCCCGGAATCGTATTGTGCACAGGTGATGTTGCATTCGCCGACCAGTGTGGTATGGGCAGCGCTGGTATAGTAGGCGGTTTTGATCCATGCGGTGCAGCCGTCGGGTCGGGCCGGCGCGACCGCGGCCAGAGAGATCACCAACAGAGCCCAGCTGATGCTGAACAAGCGTGTCATTTCGTAAGCCTCCTTGAGCCGTTCCCCCGACCTCAGCGAGGTCTTGGGCGACATGGTTGCACCTTTCCTGACCTCTTACGGACCGACTGCCCATCCACCAGAGGGATGAGCGGATACTATCTTATCATCTGCTGTAAGGCGACGCAAGCGCTCACCGACGTCCAGAGGCGCAATCTGCTCGGGATCCTCGAGGACCGATACGGCCGACGGCCTCCGCCCGAGACTGCGGCCGCGGCTCGCGCATGGCGGCGAAATTGGAGAGGTGGGCGACGGCTCCGGGCCCAGTACCCGAAGGCATCAACGCCGGCGGCGAAGCTGTCGATCGAGATCAGCGTGCCTGGCCCGCCGGGGCGAAGGCGACGGAGAACGACTCGGCCATCGTGAGTCGTGCGGACTGGGGAGTCACGGGTGCGGTGGATGTAGGCCGGGCAAACTGCCGCCAAGTTCAACGCACTCTGGGTATGGGTGACTTCGAGGGATCGCCCTGGCAGCGTCACTGATCGATCCCAACCCGTTCGCAGTGCGAGTGAATCTGACCCTGGATCTTGCAACCTCATGGCACCTACGATAAGGGACAGCTCGCCCGGCGAGACCGCGCGCCTGCTGGTAGTCGAGCCGTCGAGTCAGCCGACGCCATTACCCCGGTGGGACCTCCAGGCACAGTCGCTCGTCTACCTGAAGACTCCGGCCTTCCCCCCGTAAGTGAGGGGTCAGCTCCCACATTAGCCTTTTCGAGGCCTGCTCAGCGTTCACTCACGTTTCGGCCTGCATGGTCGCCAAGTCGCCCGAGGGCGACCCTCTACACCGGAGGCTCCGATGGCTTCGTCTCCTCCACCATCGCTCCGATTGCTACCGGCCGGAGCGACCCAGTTGCCGGGTGGGATTCGCACCCACTAGAAGTCGCCGCCTTTTCACGGCGCACACTTACGCAGGGCTTACGCAGCCGAGAATGGCGCCGCCAGCGCCTAAGCGTGTAGGTGCAATAGTGCGCGAGGTGAGCGTTGACGGGCCTGGCTGGGAGGCCCCGTGGTTGTCTGAGTGCTCCTAGGGATGATTCCCCCGCGCTACTCGACTGCTGATTACGAATCAGTCGCCGGCCGCTCAGTACGCCAGCAGCTCGCGTGCCGCGGCCAGCACCTTCTCCTTGGTCGGGAGCAAGGCGTTTTCCAACACCCGGGCGTAGGGGACCGGGCGGTCGGGGTAGGCGACCCGGCGGATGGGGGCGTCCAGCCAGGGGAAGGCGGCGTCGGCCAGGCGGGCGGCCACCTCGGCGCCGAAACCCAGGGTCAGCGGGGCTTCGTGGACCACCAGGGCCCGGCCGGTCTTGCGCACCGAGGCGGTCACCGTGGCCTCGTCGTAGGGCACCAGGGTGCGCAGATCGACGACCTCGGCCTCGACTCCGGCGGCGGCCAGATCGGCGGCCGCTTCGAGACAGGTCCAGGTGCTGGCCCCGTAGCCGATCAGCGTCAGGCTCTTGCCTTCGCGAACCACCCTGGCCTCGCCGATCCTGGACAGACCCTCACCCTCGGGCAGGACCTCCTTGATCCGGCGGTAGAGGAACTTGTGCTCGAACAGCATGACGGGGTTGGGATCGCGGATGGCGGCCTTGAGGAGGCCCCTGGCGTCGGCGGCGGTGGCGGGACAGATGACCTTGATGCCGGCAGTCTGCGCAAACCACGACTCGTCGTTCTGGGAATGGAAGGGGCCGGCTCCGACCCCACCGCCCGAAGGCAAACGGACGACGATGGGACAGGGGACCTGCCAGCGATAGTAGAGCTTGGCGGCAACGTTGACGAGCTGATTGAAGCCGCACGAGATGAAATCGGCGAACTGCATCTCGATGACCGGGCGGTAGCCGAGCACGGCGGCGCCGATGGCGATGCCGATGGTCCCGCTCTCGGCGATGGGAGTGTCGAGGACACGGTCCGGCCAGCGGGCGTGCAGGCCGCGAGTGGTGCGGAAGGCCCCCTCGAAGGCGCCGATGTCCTGGCCGAGCACCAGCACCGACTCGTCCCGGTCCATCTCCTCGAGCAGGGCCTGGTTGATGGCATCGACGTACGTGGTCTCCTTGGCCCGGTCCGCGGCTGACCGCACCGTGGACCGCACCGCCGGCGCCGCGCTGCCGACCGGACCGTCGCCTGCGCCCTGGCTGCCAGCCAGTCCGTCGGCCGCCCCGCCTGCAGGCGGCGCCGCATCGGCGACCTGGCCATTCACCGAGCCCGCATCGGCCGCCACCGCCGCCGCGTCCGCGGCCTGGCCATCCGCCGAGCCCGCATCGGCCGCCGCCGCGTCCGCGGCCTGGCCATCCGCCGAGCCCGCATCGGCCGCCGCCGGCTGTCCCGCCGCCGGCGCCGCGGTCGCGGTCACGGGCCCATTGCCGACACCCACCGGTTCGGTGGCGCCTGCCGGCGGCGCTTCCACCGGCGCTTGGAGCGGCGGGTCCGGGGCGAAGACCGGCCTCCTGGCCACCTCGGGATCGGGCCCCGGCGCGTCGATGGCCCCCGAGATCGCCCGCTCGACGAGATCGGCGATGCGGGCTTCGAGACGCTGGGCGGCGGCGGCGTCCAGGACCCCTTCTTCCTCGAGCAGGCGGGCGTAGGCGGGAACGGGGTCGGCCGCCCGGTAGGCGGCGAGCTCCTCGGCAGGCACCACTTTCAACGAGTCGTCGCCCTCGGCGTGACCGCGCATCCTCCCCAGCATGGCTTCGATCAGCGTGGGACCCTTTCCCGCACGCGCCCGGTCCACCGCCCTCTTCAGCGCGGCGGTCATGGCGTCCGGATCGTTGCCGTCGACGTTCTCGGCGGCGATGCCGTAGCCGATGCCGCGGTCGGAGAGCCGCTTGGCCGCGTACTGCTGGCCGGCGGGGGTCGAGAAGGCATAGCCGTTGTTTTCGATCACCAGGATCAGCGGCAGCTTCCAGACCGCCGCCATGTTGAGCCCTTCGTGGAAGTCGCCGGTCGAGGTGCCGCCCTCGCCGATGAAGTTGATCGCCACCCGGTCGCTGCCGCGCTGCCGGAAGGCGAAGCCGCAGCCCGCCGCCACCGGGATCATCGAGCCGAGATGGCTGATCATCCCCAGGTGCAGGATGCCGTGCTCGGGCGCCAGGTAGCCGTAGTGGAACGACCGCTCGACACCTTGCGAGAAACCCTCGCCCTTGCCGAGCAGCTGGCACGCGAGCCGGTGCAGCAGCGCCTCGGGCTCGGGACGCCGGCCGTCGGCGTCGCCAAAACCGAAGTCCGGGAAGGTGCGGGCGGGATCGAGGTAGACGGCGAGGATCGCGCCGAGGTCGCGGTGCAGCGTGCACAGGGCGTCGCCGGGGCCGAGCGCCAGCCCGGCAGGGATGGTGGTGCCCTCGTTGCCCACCTCGCTGTACCACTTGGAGACGCGGCCGGTGAGCAGCAGGGCTTCAAACCGGGCGTCGAAGTCCCGGGTGAGCTTCATGAAGGCGTAGCGGAGCAGGCGCTCCTGCGGACTGGGGATGGTCATGCGAGTGCCAGCGCACCTGGTGCCGAAGCCCGGCGAGTCGCACGCGAAGAAGCCGGGCAGCACATTCTAGCCGCCTAGCCGCGCCCGGCGCGCAGCTGGCGCTCGAGGCGCTTGCGGTGGCGGTTCTCGGGATCGATGTTGAGCAGGATGCGGAAGGCCAGCTCGGCGTTGGCCTGGTCGCCCTTCTCGAGGAAGGCGTCGACCTGGCGCACCCCCTGCTCGGCCGCCTGCTGGTGTCGATGGATGGATTCGAGGCGCTCCACCTCGGAGTACATGGCGGCCGCCCGCGGGCTGGCCGGCGCCGCCGCTTCCATCTCGCTGGCGGCCTCGCGGGCGCCGAACCAGTCGCGCACGTGCAGCATGTCGCGGTAGCGCTTCTCGATCGGCGCCGCCACCCGCTCCTGGTCGGCGGCAAGACGCGCCTCGCGCAACCGCTCGCGGTAGGAGTCGAGCGTGATGTTGCTCAGCCCAAGGCCCGCCAGCTGCTCGATCTCGTGCTCCGCCTCGGCCAGCTTGCGCCCGGCCAGCAGCTCGTCCAGGCGCCGCTTGTGCAGCTCGAACTCGGCCCCCTGACGCAGCCCCTGCTCGACGTCCTGAAGCTCGCGCTCGAGCGCCTCCGCGCGCTCGCCCGAGAGGTCGTTGCGCCGCACCTGCTCGAGCTCCTGGCGGGCCTGGGCGAAGTCCCGGCGCACGATCGCGGCGCGCGCCGCGGCCAGCGCGACCTCGGCGCGGCGGTCCTGCTCCACCTCCTCGGCCAGCAGGCTCACCCAGCTCTCGTAGTCGGTGCGGTTGGGGTGCCGCGGCGCCAGCTCGAGCAGGGTCTCGAGCGCCAGGCGGGCCAGCGGCAACTGCTTGCGCTCGAGGTAGCGCCGCAGCGCCTTCTCGGCGTCGGCGACGCGCTGCCGCTGCTCCGCGTTCGCCGCCTCCGCCGCCGCTGCCGAGGAACCCGCGGGCCCGGCACCCGCGGGCCCGGCACCCGCGGCCGGGGCGGCGGCGGACGGCGCGGGCGCAGCCGGGGGTGCTGCGGCCGGGGGTGCTGTGGCAGCCTGAGCCGCGACCGGAGTCGCGGGCGGCGCAGCCGTCGCGGGCGCAGCCGTCGCCGGCGCAGCCATCGCAGGCACAGCCATCGCAGGCACAGCCGTCGCAGGCGCCGCCGGCGCCGGGGAAGGTGCCGGCCGGGCGCTCACGACAGGTGCGGCAGAGGCCGTCGCCGCGGCCGGCACCTGCGCCGCTCGGGCAGCCGCCTGCGACAGCCGATCCTTGATGCTCTCCAGGCCCGCGGAGCGTGGATTGGCCGCCTCGAGCTGCGCCACCAGGCGGCGCGCTTCGTCCAGCCGGCCGCCGGCGATGGCGCCCTCGGCCCGCGCCAGGTCCAGCGAGCTTTCGCTGACCCGCTTGGCGGCCCGCTCGATCTGCGCCAGCAGGTCCAGGCGCTCCTCGCGCGACAGCTCGCTCGAGCTGCGCTGGCGCGGCGGCGCCATCGGCCGGGGGCTCATCCGGGCGCCGGGCGGCATCGTGACCTCCTTGGTCTCGACCTTGCTCAGCGCCTTCTCGACCTTTTCGAGGGCGACGATGAAGCTGACCGCGTCCGGGAAGCGCCGCTCCCGCTCGCGCTCGAGCGCCTGCCGCACCACGCGGTCCAGCTCCGCCGGCACCTCGACCTTGGGATTGCGGCCGACCATCGGCATCGGCTCCTCGGAGAGGCGCTTGAAGATGAAGCCGTGCGGGCTCTCCGACTCGAAGGGCGGCAGGCCGGTGACCATCTCGTAGAGCACCAGCGCGAAGGAATAGAGATCGCTGCGGCTGTCCAGGACCTCGCCGCTCGCGGCCCCCGCCTGCTCGGGAGAGCAGTACTGGAGCTTGCCCATGAACATCCCGACCTGGGTGATCTCGAAGCTGCCGCTGCTGGTGCTGTCGTCGGGGGTCAGGTTCTTCGCCAGCCCAAGATCGATGATCTTCAGCCAGGCCTGCTGCCGGCTGTTCTCCATGATCATGAGGTTGTCGGGCGAGACGTCGCGGTGGATGATGCCGGCCGAGTGGACCGCCCCGAGCCCGCGCAGGGCCTGGATGCCCAGCCGGATCGCGGTGCCCACGGGGAAGGGGCCGCGCTCCCGCAGCCAGTCGCCGACGTCCTGGCCCTGGATGTGCTCCCAGACCATGTAGAAGCTGCCTTCCGGCAGGCGCGCGAAGTCGTAGAGGATGGCGACGTTGGGGTGCTTGATCTGGGTCGCCAGGCGCGCCTCGCGGACGAAGCGCTTCTGCGCCACCGGGTCGGCGGCGAGATCCTGGCGCAGGATCTTGACCACCCGCAGCTCCTGCAGGTGGACGTGGCGCACCAGGTAGACCTCTCCCATCCCGCCGCTGGCCAGGCGCTGGACGATCTCGTACTTGCCGTCGAGGACGGTCCCCGGCTCACGCGCGCTCAGGGCGAACCCCCGATCGAGTGGTTGCACGATCCATAGAGAGCTGCCTATTTTAACTCCCATTGTGCCGCGAAAGGTGCAGCGCCGGCGTGACAGGCCAGCAGGCCCTGCGGCCGCTCCCCGAACACCCGACTGCACGGCGGCCGCGCGCAGCAGCGCCTCCCGGGGCAGGGCCCGCCCGGGCCGGGAGCCAAAGACTGCCTTCCTAAGCGGCAGCGACCCTGGTACCGCACGACGGGCAGAAGACCGCGCCCGAAGGAAGCTTCTGGCCGCAGTTGAAACAGAAGGCCGCGCCGGCCGCCGGGGCCGCGCCGGCCGCCGGGGCCGCGCCGGCCGCCGCGCTCCCGCTCGCCGCTCCCGGCGACGGCGTCCCGGCAGGGCCGGGCGAGGCGCCCGCCGCGGCTGCCGGCGGGGACTGCGGGACCGGCACCGGCTGGGCCGCCGCGGCAGGCGGCGCCGGCGGCGCGGTCTGCGGCGCCGGACCGCCGCCGCCCTGCATCGCGTCGCGCATCATGCCGGGGAGCATCGCCCCCACGCCGGCGCCCATGCCGAGCCCGAGGCCGGCGCCGATGACGCCGCCGCCGCCGCCCGGTTGCTGGGCCGCGTCGCCGATCGCCCGCGCCGTCTTGAACTTGAGGTAGGTGTTCATGTCGCCGAGCGCCCCCATGCCGCTGCGCTCGTCGATCATCTTCTGCACTTCCTCGGGCGGCGTGATGGCGCCGAGGAAAAGATCGACCAGCTCGATGCCGTACTTGCCGAAGTCGTCCGCCACCCTCGACTTGAGGCCCATCGACAGCTCGTCGTAGAGCTTGGGCAGATCGAAGATGGAGGTCAGGTTCTCGCCCAGCACGTCCGTCAGCCGCGCCACGATGACGTCGCGGAAGTAGCTCTCGACACCGTCGGTCGAGTAGGCGCCGCGCGTGCCGACGATGGTGTTGACGAACAGCTGGGCGTTGGCCACCCGCACCGCGAACTTGCCGAAGGCGCGCAGGCGCACCATCGCCAGGTCCTTGTCGCGGAACACCACCGGCTCCTTGGTGCCCCACTTCAGGTCGAGGTAGGTCTTCATCGAGACGAAGACCACCGCCGCCTGGAACGGCGAGGTGCCGCCGAACGGGATGCTGAGCAGCCGCGTCAGGATCGGCACGTTTTGGGTGGCCAGGGTGTGCCGGCCGGGGCCGAAGGTGTCGAGCGCCTTGCCGTCGCGGAAGAACACCGCCTGCTGGCTCTCCTCGACGATCAGCTGGCTGCCCAGCCGGATGTCGTAGGTGCCGTCCGGCGGCACGCGCGCCACCATCGTCTGCCCCTGCGGGTCGTGGTATTGAATGACGTCCATCGTTTCGTCTCCTGTCACGGCGCCGGCCGGCCTCGCGCCTCGCGCAATTTCTTGCGGGCGAAGCCCCTGGCGGCCGGTTCTTGGGTCGGGGGTTCCGGGTGTCCGGGGCTCCGGCTCAGACCGGCTGCGCCGACTGCACCGCCTCGCTGATGACCTGGCGGCGCTGGCGCCATTTGTCGTCGAGCGCGCGGACCAGGTCGCGCACACGGTCCAGGGCCTCGACGTCTCCGGCCGCGGCGGCGTCTCCGGCCGGGGCAGGCACCGCGGCGATCGCCTCCTCGACGGCCGCGACATCGTCCACGACCCCCAGGTCGAAGGCGTAGATCCGCTCGAGCTCCGGCTGGTTGATCTTCACCGGATCGAAGAGCCCCGACGCGCCGTAGTCGCTGAAACGGATGGTCTGCTGCAAGCCGTCGAGCTGCCGGTCGAGGCGGCCGAAGGGGGCGAGCGCCGCGAGCTGTCCGGCATCGGTGTAATCCCGGGCGCGGTTGGCGAGCATGGCCTTCAGCCGCCCCAGCTCGCCGGCCAGGTGCTCGCGCTGCAGCTTGTCGACGTCGCGACGCAGCTCGCGGTCCTGAAAGCCCCGGTAGCCGGGGATCTTTGCCCCCAGTCTTTCGAGTAGATTCCGCTGCCCTTGGGCCTGTTCGTACCCGTTGCTCATTGCAGCCTCCTGGGAGTGCTCGCCGGCTATGGTATCAGACGCTCCCGGCCGGTCGGCGCCCCGCGGAAGTGCGCCGCGGAGCCTTCCTCGCAGGGCGCCGACCCTTCCCGCGGGTCGGCGGCGGAGCGCGCGCGCCATCCCGCCTGCGGCGGCGGCGCGCACTCTTCCCTACGGAGGGCAAGCCCACATGTTTCCGGCACGCGGGGGCCTCCCGGCCGCCGCCAGCTTCCCGCAATGCGGTCTTTTTCGCTATTCTCCTGCCAGGAAAATGCCCAGAGGCATGGATTCTCGAGGGCCTGAGCGGCCGCTGTGCCCCGCCTCCCTTCCGGGTGGCTCGCCTCGGCCTTGGCCGCGGCTCCGACCAGCAAGGAGTGTCGCGACTGGCGACCCTCGGAGCCGCGACCGACCAGCAACGAGTGTCGCGACTGGCGACCCTCGGAGCCGCGACCGCCTGTCGCCTGTCGCGGCACTCGTTGCTCGCCGGCGCGCCCTGGGGTGGACGCTGCTCGCGGCGGCCATGGCGCTGGCGGCGGCGGGCTGCGGCGGCGGCCGTGCCACCGCCAACGCCGGCACGCGCCCCAATGCCTCCGGCGGCGCTGGCGGCGGCGCCGATGGAGCTGCAAGCGTCGCGAGCGATGCTCGCGAGCCGCGCGACGCCGGCGACGCCGGTGGAGCGGCCGCCGGCGACCCCGCAGGGGGCCCTCGCAACCTGCTGCTGGTGACCCTGGATACGGTGCGGGCCGATCACCTCGGCTGCTATGGCGATGCGCTCGCCGAGACGCCGGCCCTGGACCGGCTGGCGAGCGAGGGCATCCGCTTCGCCCACGCCGCCTCGCCGGTGCCGCTGACCCTCCCCTCCCACACCAGCATCCTCACCGGCCTGCTGCCCCTGCACCACGGCGTGCGCAACAACGGCGCCGCCGGCCTGCCGGCGGGCACCGCCACTCTCGCCACCACTCTCGCCGGCGCCGGCTATCGCACCGGCGCCTTCGTCGCCGCCTTCGTGCTCGATCACCGCTTCGGCCTGCAGCCGGGCTTCGCGGTCTACGACGACGAGGTCAACCGCGATCCCAACGCCGGCTGGGTGCTGGAGGCGGAACGTCCCGGCAACGTGGTGGTCGATCGCGCCCTCGCCTGGCTCGGCCGCGACGACGCCCGCCCCTTCTTCCTGTGGGTCCACCTGTACGACGCCCACGCGCCCTACAACGCGCCCTCGCCGCAGCGCGAACGCCACCCGGGCCGGCCCTACGACGGCGCCATCGCCTTCGACGACGCGCAACTCGGCCGCCTGCTGGCCGAGCTCGACCGCCGCGGCTGGCGCGAGCGCACGGTGGTGGCGGTGACCGCCGATCACGGCGAGTCGCTGGGCGAGCACGGCGAGGCGACCCACGGCCTGCTGCTGTACGAGCCGGACCTCGCGGTGCCCCTGTTGCTGCGCGCTCCCGGTTTCGCGCCAAGGGCGGTGGCAACGCCGGTGAGCCTGGTGGACCTGGCGCCAACCCTCGCCGGTCTGCTGCGGCTGCCGTGGACCCGGCCCGTCGACGGGCGCGACCTCTCCGCCGCGCTCACGGCGCGGCGCGAGCCGCCGCCGATCGACCTCTATGCCGAGACCCGCTATCCCGAGGTGTTCGGCTGGAGCCCGCTCGCCGCCCTGCGCCGCCGCGACCTCAAGTACATCTCCGGGGGCGGCGGCGCCTGGCCGGAGCTGTACGACCTGACCCGCGACCCGCACGAGGCGGTGAACCTGGCCGGCACGGCCGGCACGGCGGCGCCGGCCGCCGCCCGCGGCCACGCCGCCTCCGCCGCCGCCGCCGGTCCGGCCGCCGGTTTCGACGCCGCGACCGCCCTGCGCGGCTTCGCGACGCGGCTCGCGGAGATCGAGGCAACCACCGTGCGCCGGCGCCCGGGAGCCGCAGGCGTGCCGCGCGGGGCAACGCCGGCGCCGCCCGATGCGGAAACGCGTGCCCGCCTGGCGAGCCTCGGGTACGTCGCCTCGAGCCCTGCGACCGGGGCCGCCGGCACAAGCGCCGCCGTCGCGGCGGGCGCAACCGCCGCCGCCCCCGCCGCCGGCGCCGCACCGCGCGGCCCCGACTCGCGGCGCCAGGTCGAGCTGTTCCAGCGCTTCGAGCGCGCCCACGACGAGCAGCTGGCCGGCAAGGCCGACGCCGCGCTGGCCGACCTGGAAGCGGTGGTGGCCGCCGATCCGCCCAATGCCGTCTTCCGCGCCAAGCTGGCCCAGGCGCTGCGCGAGCGCGGCCGGCTCGACCGCGCCATCCCGCTGTACCGGCGCGCCGCGGCGGATGCCGCCGGCGACCCGGAAGCCTGGTACAACCTGGCCTCGGCCCTGCAGGAGGCCGGCCAGCTGGGCGAGGCCCGCGCCGCGATCGAGCGCGCGCTGCGCCTGGACCCCGGCCGGGCCGAAGCCCACAACACGCTGGGCATCGTGCTGCTCGGCGAGCAGCGGCCCGAGGACGCGCGCCGCGAGTTCGCCGCCGCCACCGCCGCCGACCCGCGCAACGCCCACGCCTGGAACAACCTCGGCAACGTGCTGCGCGGGCTCGGCCGCCCGGGCGAGGCGGAGCAGGCCTACCGCCGCGCGCTGGCGGTGGCTCCCAACTATCCCGAGGCGTGGAACGGCCTCGGCACCCTGGCGGTGGAGCGCGATCAGCCTGCCGCCGCGGTCCCCTTCTTCGATCGCGCCCTGGCGCTCGCTCCCGGCTACCAGGAGGTGCGCCTCAATCGCGCCATCGCCCTGCAGATGGCCGGCGACCGCGCCGCCGCCGCGGACGCCTATCGCGACTACCTTCGCGCCACCGACAGCGAACCGCGGCAGTTTGCGGAGCAGCGGCAGGCGGCACGCCATTTCCTGGAGCAGCTGAGCACCGCCGCCGCGCCACCGGCAAGGCGCCCGGCAGGAGGGAGGTGATCGCCGCCGCCGGCCTCCGACGTCAGCGACGGCCACTGGCAGCACCTGGCCGCACCGCCGGTGATGGCCATGCGCCATGTCCCTGGGGTCGGCATGATTTCTCGCGCGGGCTTCTCCGCGCTTCTGGTTTCCGTTTCGCCGGAATTTCAAAGGAGAGTCAACATGCAACGTAAGCGATTGAAGGTCCTGGACCGGTTGAGCATCGCCGCCGCGGTCGCCGTGGCGCTGCTGCTCGCGGTGCTCGCCGGGGCCCCTCGGGCCGCGGCCCAGGCGGCCGGCGGCACCGTCGGCGGCAAGGTCGTCGACAAGAGCGGCGCCGGCCTGCCCGGTGTCACCGTCACCGCCGCGCAAAAGGGCACAGGGTACGAGCGCACCACCGTCACCGGTGGCGACGGCTCGTTCTCGCTGCCCTCGCTGCCGGTCGGCGTCTACACCGTCAAGGCGGACCTTTCGGGCTTCGGCTCGGTGACCGTCGACGGAGTCAACGTGGACGTGGCCAGCACCCGCAAGCTCGAGATCACCCTCGCCCAGTCGGCGGTCCAGGAGTCGATCACCGTGGTCGACGAGGCGCCGCTGATCCAGAACACGCCGAGCATCGGCACGGTGGTCAGCCAGCAGGAGCTCGACACCCTGCCGCTCAACGGCCGGCAGTTCGCGAACCTGGCGGTGCTCGCCCCCGGCACCACCCTGGGCTACAACTCGGACCCGACCAAGCCCGGCCAGCTGGTGGTCGAGCTCAACGGCGGCATCGGCCGCAACGTCAACTTCACCGTCGACGGCGGCGACAACACCGACGACACCATCGGCGGCGCGCTGCAGAACTACAGCGTCGAGGACGTGCAGGAGTTCAAGATCCAGACGATGCAATACAAGGCCGAGTTCGGCCGCTCGACCGGCGGCGTGCTGTCGGTCGTCACCAAGTCGGGCACCAACCAGTTCACCGGCAGCGGCTACGGCTACTTCCGCCGCACCAGCCTCGACTCCAAGACCGAGACCGAGATCCTGAGCGACAGCGCCAAGCAGAAGCTCAGCCGCGACCAGTACGGCGGCTCGCTCGGCGGCCCGATCGTCCCCGACAAGCTGCATTTCTTCGGCACCTACGAGAAGACGACGCGCGACACCTTCTACACCGTCAACTCCGGCGGGTCGCTTCCCGAGTTCGACGGCAGGTCCTTCCCGACGCCGTTCTCGGACCAGCTGGCCAGCGGCAAGCTGACCTGGGACGCCACGCCCAAGAACTACCTGCAGGTGCGCTTCGGCTACCAGAAGAACACCGACAAATACGGCGCCAGCCCGCTGGCAGCCCCGGATTCGCTGGGCACCATCACCAACGAGTACAAGTCGGCCCTGGCCGGCTGGAGCTCGCAGATCGGCGCCGACATGCTCAACGAGCTGCTGTTCCAGTACAGCAAGTTCGCCAACGCCATCACCGCCGACTCCAACGCGCCGGCCATCTACTTCCCCAACGGCGCGACCCTCGGCCAGAACATCAACACGCCGCAGACCACCAACCAGGTGAAATACCAGTACAAGGACGACTTCAGCTTCTCGCAGAACCTCGGCGGCCAGCGGCACGACTTCAAGACCGGCGTCGCCTTCATCAACGAGCCGACGCTCGGCGGCACCTTCACCACCGGCACCAGCGGCCAGTACACGCACGCCACCGACTCGCCGACCTCGCCGATCACCGACATCACCATCTTCGGCGGCTTCGCGGGCCAGTCGACGCCGATGAAGGAGTACAGCTTCTATGCCCAGGACGACTGGGCCGCGGCCAGCCGCCTGACGTTGAACATCGGCTTGCGCTACGACTACTGGTCCGGCTTCAACCTGAACCAGCGAAGTAATCCCATCTGGCAGGAGCTGTCCACCCAGACGACCTACAACTGGGGCTACCTGCAGCCGTTCAAGAACGGCGGCGGCGGCCAGCTGGCGAACGACAACAAGGACATCGCGCCACGGCTGGGCCTGACCTGGGACGTCGCGGGCGACGGCAAGCAGCTGCTGCGCGCCGGCTACGGCATCTACTACGACTTCCCCTACACCAACGCCACCATCCTGTTCCCGGCCACGGCGGTGCAGTCGGACTACGGCGTGGTCTACAACGTGCACAACAACACCGGCATCAGGAACCCCGACGGCAGCTTCTTCCAGCCCGGGCAGCCGCTGCCGCCCAACCAGCTTCCCGGCGCCTCGGTGCCGCCGCCCAACGAGGTGGCGTCGCCGAACCTGAAGACCCCGCGGTCGGGCCAGGGCTCGCTGGGCTATTCCTGGCAGGCGACGCCGTGGCTGGGGCTCAACGTCGAAGGGGTCGCCATCAACTACACGGACATTCCCTACCGCTTCCGCGCCAACCTGATCGATCCGGCCACCGGCGCGCGCGAGTTCCCCGATTTCGGCAACTTCCGCCTGTGGGAAGGCAACGGCCGCGCCCGCTACGACGGCTTGAACCTCGGCTTCCACATCCGGGTGCCCGATCAGCACCTGACCGTGCAGGGCTTCTACACCCTGTCCTCGGCCAAGGGCACCGTGCTGGCCGGCGCCGACGAGTTCCGGCTCACCGACCTCAACTTCCAGCCCGACCTGCACGTCGCGCGCGACGTCTCGATCAACCCGACCAACCCGACCTGCAGCTTCTGCAGCGGGCCGCTCAACACCGACGCGCGTCACCGCTTCACCCTGGGCGCCACCTGGCTCGCACCCTGGGGCATCGACCTGGCGGGGATGTTCCGCTACCGCTCGGCGCAGCCCTTCCTCATCCACGGCGACGGCCTGCCCCAGACAGACGTCGCGCTGGTCAACGGCAACGTGCCCGCCAGCGTGCCCGTCAACTACGGCTTCCTCATCAACCTGCCGCCGGGCGTCAGCGTCAACGCCGGCCGCGGCGCCTCGTTCGAGCAGTTCGACTTCAACGTCAGCAAGGAGATCGGCCTCTACAAGAGCGTCAAGATCGTGATCATCGCCCAGGTGTTCAACGTCTTCAACGCCAAGAACAGCGCCGGCTTCGACGGGCTGCTCTACACGCACGTCCTGACCACCAGGGCGGACGGGTCGCAGTACCTGAAGCTCACGCCCAACCCGACCTTCGGCCAGCCGACGATCTTCGCCGGCGACTCGCTGCAAGGCGAGCAGCGCCTGGTGCAGCTCGGCGCGCGCTTGAGCTTCTAGCAGCCGGCCTGGCCGGTTTCCCTCACTCCCCCCCGGGGCGCCGCGGCGCCCCGGGGGCGTCTCAGCTCTCCCCCGTCTCCCCGGTCTTCCCCGGTCTTCCCGGCTGCCTTCTTGCAAAGAAAGCTGCCGGAGCCTATCGTCGTGCCTCACCAGGGGCGGTCGCGGAACCGGCGGCGCGCCTGGACGGCTCCGGGGAGCCCTGCCTTGAACCTGCGCGATCTCATTGCCGCCGCGGCGGTCACCGTGCTGCTGATCCTGGCGCTGGCCGCCGCCGCGCTCTACGTGGCCTATCGCAAGCTGCGCCGCATCCGCATCGCCGGCGACTCCGACTTCTTCACCACGGTGCGGGCGGTCCCGTTCGCGCTGGTCGTCGGCCTCGACCTCCTGGACCTCGGCCTGGACGTGTTCTCGACCCCCATCACCTGGCTGCTCCTGGATCGGCTCGGCCTCAAGGCGCTGCGCAACGTCGCCACCATCAAGGCCGTCATCCCCATCGGCGACATGATCCCGGCGCTCACCATCGCCTGGCTCGCCGCCCGCTTCTTCAAGCTCGGCCGCCCGCACGATCCGCAGCTCATCGAGACCGAGCGCGTCGGCCCCGACAGCTACGTGCCGCGCGCCCGGGGAGGAGGATGAGGCGGCCGGCGCCTGCTCGAGCGCCTACTTGAGGTAGCCGAGGGAGCGCAGGCTCTGCGCCAGCCCGGGGTCGAGCGGCGGCGCCGTCGCGGCGGCGACCGGCGCCGGATGGAACGCCATCAGGTCGCGCAGGAGCGCCCGCGCAACTCCCTGCCGCTCGCGGAAGAGGTCCCGCCGCTGCCACGGGTCGCGCGACACGTCGTAGAGCTCGACCCGCGTCAGGCGCCGCCCCTTGACCTGAAAGGCATAGCACCGGGGCTCCATCATGGAGCCTTCCTCCTCGGGTTCGGTGCAGCCGTCGGCCTCGAGGACGACGCGCTCCGGACCGGCCAGGGTGGCCCGCACCGGCGCCCACTCGGGGGTCAGGTCGGCGGCGGCGATCGCTTCACGGCCGCGGCTGACGACCAGCCGGCGCCGGCGCGCGAACGAGCGGGCGTCGAACGCCAGCGTCCCCGGGGGTGCGTCGAACGCCACCCGGCGCGGGAACCACTTCTGGGCGGGAGGGTCGAAGAGCAGCAGGCTCTCGAGCCGCCGGTGCTCGCCCCGGTAGACCGCCCGCATCCCATCCTGCGCCTCCGCCCAGGCGCTGCCGGCGAGCGGCGGCGCCGGCCGGCCGAGGAGCCGGGCCAGGCTCGCCCCCGTCGGCTGCCTGCCGGGCCGCACCCGGGCCAGCTCGTACAGCGTGGGCGCCAGATCGATGAGCTGCACGACGCCGCTTTGCAGCACCGCGGACCGCTGGTCGGGATGAACCACCAGCAGCGGGACGCGCAGGGTCTCGCGATAGAGCTGCGTGTGGTTGAACAGGCCGTGCTCCATGAACTCCTCGCCATGGTCGGCGGTGATCACCACCGTGACCTGGTCCGCGAGCCCCAGCCGCTCGAGATCGGCGAAGAACCCCCGCAGCACCTCGTCGGTCTGCCGGATGCCGGCGTCGTAGCGCGCCTCGAGCCAGTCGATCACCGCCGGCGGCGGCCGCTCGCCGGTCTGGTTCTGGCGGGTCAGATCCGGGCCGTCGGCGGGAATGGCGCCGGCGGGGGGACCGCCGGCCCAGAACTGCCGCCGATATTCCTCCGGCGCATCGTATGGAGTATGGACGGCGTAGGTATGGAGGAACAGGAAGAACCGGTCCTTCGGCCCCAGGCTCTCGAGGAAGTCGAGGCCGCGGCGAAAGGTGCCTGCCACCGGCCGCCGGCGGACGCGGTCGCGGCTGACGAAGACGTCGAAGCCACGGCGAAAGCCGAAGCGCCCGCTGACGAAGCCGCCCTCGGTGAACCCGGCCGTACGGAAGCCGTGGCGTTGAAACACCTCCGGCAGGGTCTCGACGCTCGGCGAGAGCACCGAGTTCGGCGGGAAGACGCCGTGCTCCCGGGGATAGAGCCCGGTGAAGATCGACATGTGGGAGACCAGCGTGCTGGGGTACTGAGCGTAGGCCTCCTCGAAGCGGGTGGCCCGCCGCGCCAGCGAGTCGATGAAGGGGCTGGTGGGACGGGAGTAGCCGTAGCAGCCGAGGTGGTCGGCGCGCAGCGTGTCGATCGAGATCAGGACATAACCGCGGGTGGCGCGCGGCAGCGGCGGGCGGCTCGGGCCCGGCGGCCGGCTCGCGGCGCCGCTGCCGCCGCAGCCGCCGAGAACGGCCAGGGCAAGGCCCAGGGTCATCGAGCCTGCCGTTGCCCGAACGGGGAACCGATGGCGATAGCCTGCCGCTAGCATCCTGCCGGTCACGATATCAGCGCGCCGCGGGCGCGGCCCCGGGGCGCCGCGCCCGCGGCGCCGGGCCGCACCTCAGGTCAGAACGACGTGTCCACGAGACTGGACAGAGCGCCGGCGGCGTGGACGTAGGACCGGGTCCTGCCGGTCTCGGGAATGGTGACGGTGACGGTGTAGGCCAGGTCGGACAGCCCGGCGATGAAGACCCATAGATGACCGTTGATCTCATAGCCGTTCAGGAGCTTGACGGCCACCTCGGGGCTCTCGGGGCCGAGGAACCAGAAGATCCCGGTCTCCGGCGTCAGCGGCATGGCGGACGCGGGCCGCGGAGCGTTCCCCGGCAGCTGCCACGACACCTGGACCGAGACATCGATCCCCAACAGGCAAACGGTGGCGGCGTCGGGAATGCAGAGCGCGGGAGGCCCCAGCTCCGGCACGGCACCGGCAGCGCTCACGGCGCCGGCAGCGCTCACGGTGCTGGTGGCGCTCACGGTGCTGGCGGCGCTCACGGTACCGCCGGCGGCCTTCTCGCGCCTGCCCGCGAGCGTGCCGGCGTTCGCGAGGCCTGCGGATCGCCCGGGCGCGGTCGCCAGGGCACCGCCGGCGGCGACCCCGGCTGCCGGCCCGGCCGTGGGCGCGGCCGCGAAAGCGCCGGTGTCCGCGAAGCTGGCGATGCGCCCGGCCGGATTGGTGTAGACACGCTGCGCGCCGGTGACGGTGTCGGTCAGGGTCAGGGTGTAGGCGACGTCGGTCAGACCGGCGACGAAGACCCAGTAGTGACCGTTCACGCCGCGGCCGTCGACGAGCTTGACGACGATCTCGGCGCTCGTCGGGTCGAAGAACCAGAAGCCGCCGCCGCCATCGGTCTGCGGCGCGGCTTGCCCGCTGCCGCCGGCGCCTCCCGGCAGGGACCAGCTGACCGTTGCCGCGAACCTGCCGTCCGCGAGGCACAGGACCTGCCCGGAACCCTGGCACGGGCTCTTCGGGGCCGGCTGCACGTAGAGCCCGCCGGCGGTGCCGGCATAGATCACCCCGGGATGCACCGGATCGGCGGCGAGGCGGGTCACCCGCGGATCGCCGAGGCCGTCGTTCTGCGGCACCCAATGCCCGCCGCCGTCGAGCGAAACGTAGACGCCGGCGGCGGTGCCGGCATAGAGCGCCGTGCCGAACGGATCGGCGACGAGGTCGGCGACCGGGAGCCCCGCCGGCAGGCCGGTCTCGATCGCCGCCCAGGTGGCGCCGCGGTCGAGGCTGCGGAAGAGCTGGTGGGTGCCGGGCCCGAGGAGGGCGTAAAGGTCATGCGCGGCATCTGCCCGCAGCCTGACGATGGCCTGGCTCGCGGGCAGACCGCTGCCGATGGCCGCCCAGTTGTTGCCGCCGTCCAGGCTCTGCCACAGGCCGCCGCGGCCGCCGGCGAAGACCGCGGAGTCGGCGAGCAGCGCGCCGAGGCGGTCGGGAGGGTTGCCACCGGTGTTCCCGGTCGTGAGGACCTCGGTCCAGCTGACGCCGCCGTCGAGGCTCCGCAGCACCGCGCTCGGCCCGGAGTCGTCGCCCACCGTCGAGCCCACCATGAAGATCTGGCCCGCCACGGGCCCGGCCGCGACGTCGAGCGGAATGCCGATCAGCGGAGTGCCGACGCCGGCTTGCCAGCTCTGGCCGCCGTCCTTGCTGACGTAGACGATGCCGTACACCTCCGCGTAGAGCGTCCCGGCGGTCACCCGGTCGGCGACGAGATGCATGACCGGGACCGGCCCGTCGAAGGCCGGCAGGCCCTGGTTGCCAGCCTGCCAGCTGGCCCCGCCGTCGCGCGAGCGCTCGACGCCGAGCGGCACGCCGGTGTGCGCCGCGGCATAGAGCGACGGCGCGGAGGCCGCGCCGGCGAACGTCAGGTCGTCGATGGCGGCCGGCGTGAAGCTCGCACTCGCCACCTGCCAGTGGGCCCCGCCGTCGCCGCTGATCAGCAGCGAGGCTTGATCGCTGCTGGCGTAGACCGTGCCGTAGTCGGCCGCCAGGGCGACGATGCGGTCGCCGTCACGCTCGAGCGCCAGCGACCAGCTCGCGCCGCCGTCGGCGCTCGTCCAGATCCTGGCCGATTGCGGGGGTTCGATCGCCGAGGTGGTGACGAAGAGCGCGCCGGTCGAACGATCCAAGGCCAGGTGGCCCGCCGCCACGTCCGAGGGCAGGCCGGAGTTGGCCGGCTCCCAGGACGCGCCGAAATCGCGGCTGCGCACCACCAGGTCTCCTTGCACCGCCGCATAGAAGGTGTCGTGCGCATCGATCTGCAGGTCGGTCAAAAGGCCTGGCGCCGGACCGAGACCGGTCCAGGTTGTGCCGCCGTCGCTGGATCGCACGAGGACCGGGCTGGCGTCCACATGAAAGGACGTGGCGGTGGCATAGACGTCCATGTTGCTTCCTGGAAAGACGGTCAGCTGGTACGGGCCGTCGAGGGGCGGGGGGAGCGAGGAGACCGGGCTCCAGGTCACGCCGTCGGAGCTGCGCTGGATCACTCCGCCGTGCCCCAGGCCCAGGTCGGGTCCCGCCAGGTAGACCCCGCCGAAGATCGAAGCGGAGACGGCAAGGGCTTGCACCGGGCTCGTGTAGGTCGAGCGCCAGGTCGCGCCGCCGTCCTCGCTCTTCGCCACCCCGGCGGAGCCGTAGGCGTAGACCCAGTAGGGATCGAGCGGATCGGTCACCACCGCCCGGTAACCGTCGAGCGGCGTCAGCGCTTGCTGTGTCCAGGACCTGCCGCGGTCGAGCGACCGCCAGACCCCGTCGCCCGCCGTGCACGCCCAGACGATCCCCTCGCCTCCCGCGGTGAGAGCGAGGCTCATCACCCCGGAGCCGCGCAAGGGCAGCGCTCCCCAGCGGAGGGACGGCGTCGCGCCCAGCACCGGTGCCGCGACAGCCGCCATGCCGCTCAGCCATAGCATCCAGGATGTCCAACACGGTTGCCGGCACGGCCCGCGCCCGGTCGACATGGCCTCTCTCCTTCTTGAGTTAGGAAGAGCTTATCACAAGATATGCCGCGTCGCCATAGTCAAGGTTACTGACCAGCTGGTTCGCCTCGATCGGCCTCATGGCTCGAGGACCGGCATCGGGTAGGTCTCCGCGGCCAAGACCGTCCCGCGCGACGACCACCAGGCAAGAGACGCTCGGCGAAGGCGCTCGAGCTGGCCGGCAAGGCCCTGGAGCATCCCGGGCGTCAGTCGATCGCTCCGGCAGGCCTCCTGGAAGAGCAGGAGCGCAAAGACGCTCCCTGTCGGCAGGTCGTGTCCCGAGACCCCCGCCGAGAACGCTGGCAACAGCTCGTCTGCCAGGTCTCTGAGCGCCGCGGCAGCGTTCTCCTTGAGATACAGCTCCGCCAGGTCCATCACCGTCAGGGCGGCATCGACACCCAGCCCCTGCTCCATGAGCTCTCGGTACGTCCGGCGGAGGAGCTGCTCCGCCGGCCCCCTCTGCCCCAGCTCGTGATCGAGCCGCCCCTCGAGCCGCCGGAGACGCAGCCGGTCGCCGTCGCCGCCATGCTGGCCGGCGAGCTCGATCGCGAGCCGCAACGGACCCTCCGCCTCCGCAAATCTCCCAAGGAGCACGGCGGCCCAGGCCCGGCCGTGATGGATCGCCACCAGCAGCCGCGGCTCGCGATCCTGATCCACCAGGCCCTCGGCCTCCCCGAGGAGGCCGAGGGCCACCTCCGGCTGGCCAGCGTGATAGCGGCACCATCCCTGATGCACGCGGACGAGGCCCGCCAGGTGAGGATCGACGGCCTCGAGATCGGGCGCTGGGCCTTTGCCGCGGTAGGTCTGATAGGCGCTTTCGAGCAGCCCGCTTGCCTCGGCGAGCTGCTGGCGGTCGCGCCAGAGCAGCGCTTCGAGCCTCATCGTCTCGGCAGCGACCGCCGGATAGCCGGTGCCGGCGGCGCGGAGGCCGTGCGCCGTATCCACCGCGTCGCCGGCGGCGGCGAGCTCGCCCAGGCGGCGCCGGGCATTGCCCAGGTGGGCATGCGTCAACGCCCGCAAGTCGGTGACCCATGCAGGGTCGTACTCGTCGCCGAGGTGCTCGCAGATCCGCAGCGCGACGTTGGCCCGCTGGGCCGCCGCCGCCGGGTCGCTCCGCGCCGCCTGCTCGCTCAGGCGGTGCAACAACCGGCACAGTCCCCAGGTCTGCAAGCTCGGTTCGGCGTCGATCGCGGCGAGCTGCGCGGGATACGGCAGCGCCGCGAGCCGCGCCCACTGTGCCGGGGCCTCGGGTCCTTCGGTCGCCGCCACCAGGCTGCTCCAGTGCCCGACCTCCCGGCGCAGCCTCTCGAGCTCCCGTCCGACCGCCCGGCACTCCGGGCAGAGCGCCAGCAGGTGAGGGAGCACGAGCCCCTGCACCTCGTCGGGCTCGACCGCGCCGCTGAGCAGGCGCGCCATCAGGTCCATGGGCAGGTGACCGCGGACCTCCTCGGGCGCCGGAGTCATCCGCGCAGGCCCTCCCCCGCTGCTCGCGGAGAGGCGACGGGCCCCGGGCTTGACGGCTTACCTCTAGCTCCTCGAGGTGTGGCGGACGTGTCTCTCGCGGTCCGGGCGGACGGCGGCCCGTAACTTCGTGCCGGCATGGGCACGAGGGTAGGCCACCGGGCATCCCCCGCACAGGGGGGTCCTGGCGGCAGCATTCCGTGTCCTAATAGAATCACTTATAGTCTGCATTATCGCCGGGTTACTGAGACACGGGGGCGGGTCGCGCAGTTCCGTGTCTCGTGTCCGTGGCGGCGGACACCAGGTAGTTACAGAAGCTGCTTGCAGACAGGGGAAGCATGCCCGAGCGGACAGAGGGCGAGGAAGACTACGGTCACGCTCTTGCGATCCTCCGCATCGTCCGCGGCTGGACCCAGGGCGAGCTCGGGGCCGCCGTCGGCCTCGACCACAGCACCGTCTCCGGCTACGAGCGCGAGCGCCTCGTCCCGCTGGCCCTGGTGCGGCAGATGGTCGCCGCGATGGGCTTCCCTGCCTACCTTCTCGACCGCTCCCTCGCTCACCTCCGTTGGGCCAGGATGGTTCGGCAGCTGTTGCTCTTCCCCCCCGCCGATCCTGCCGCCGGCAGCATCGGCGTCATGGCGGGAGCGGCGGGCCTGGCTCGCGAGGAGCTGGCCCGCAATGCCCTGGCCGGCGTGCTCGAGGTCCCCCTTGTCGATTCCGACGACCCGGCAACCGGCGCGCCCAAGGGATCCGAACCACCCTCGGCGACCCCGGGCGGCCGTCGCCGGGGCTCGCGCCGCGCCGGCGGCCCGCGGCCGGCGGGCGCCGACCTTGGGCGCACCCTCCGCATCCTGCGGCTGATCGCCCAGCTCGAGCGGCAGGACCTCGCCACCGCAGTTGGTGTCTCGACCGAGGTGATCGAGAGCTACGAGCGGGACAGGACGGCGCCCCTCGCTCCCACCTTGCAACGCCTCCTCGACGCCATGGGCGCCTGCGCCGAGGTCTACGACCGGACCGTCCGCTTCCTCGCCGGGGCGCGGGCCTCCCTGCGGTGGTACTCCGCCGCCGGCGCCGCGTCGGAGCGGGCGCAGATCGAGAGCTTTGCCGCGGCGGAGGCGGATCGCGCCGTCGACGAAACCCGGGGGTGGGTCGGGCGGTTGCAGGCCGCCTCGCGTCTCTTCGACTCGCGGCGCCGGGCTCAAGCGCTCTGGGAACGCCTCGCAGCCTTCGCCCCGGAGGTGCGCGAGACGCTGGTGCGAGAAGGCGCCGAGCTCTGGGAGAGCGGCTTTTGCGAGCTGCTGTGCGACAGGAGCCGCCAGGCGGCGAGCGACAGCGCGGATGTCGCCCTGCACCTGGCGCAGCTGGCCGTCCTCATCGCGCAGCGCGTTCCCGGGAGCCACGGCTGGCGGTCACGGTTAGAGGGCTATGCCCAGGCGCACCTCGCCAACGCCCTCCGGGTGGCGGGCCGGCTTCCTGCGGCCGTCGAGGCGTTTGCACGCGCCAAGGAGCTGTGGCAGGCCGGCGCCGCGGACGATCCGCGGCTGCTCAACGAGGCGCGCATGCTGCACCTCGAAGCGTCCCTCTTGCGCTGCCAGCGGCACCTGCGCGAGGCCGTGGCTTTACTCGACCGGGCATTGGCCATCGACCGCTGGGGCGAGACGCCCTCGCTCCTCATTGGCAAGTCGAAGGCGATCGAGGAGCTGGGCGATTACCACGCCTCGATTGCCCTTCTCCGCCAGGCGGCGGCGCAGATCGACGCCGACCGGGAGTCGCTGAACCTCTTCCTCGTGCATCTGAACCTCGCCACCAACCTGTGCCACCTCGGGCGCCATGCCGAGGCCAAGCTGGCACTGCCCGCGATTCGCGCGTTGGCCCAGCGCCTCGACAATCAGCTCGGCACGTTGCGGGTGGGCTGGCTCGCGGCCAGGATTGCCGCCGGTCTGGGCCGCACTGCCGAGGCAGTGGCCAGCTATGAGCGCGTCCGCGCCGGCTTCGAGGAACGTGACATTGCTTACGACGCCGCCCTCGTCACGGTCGAGCTCGCGGCGTTGCACTCGACACAAGGCCGCACCGCCGACGTCCGCCACCTCGTCCGTAGGTCGGTGCCGATCTTCCGCCGCCAGGGGGTGCACGCCGAGGCCCGGCGGGCGCTCGAGATCTTCCGCCTTGCCGTCGAGGCCGATCGCTCGAGCGTCGAGTTCGTCCGGAGCGTTCTCGCGTACCTCATCCGCGCTCGCAACAACCCGCGGCTACGCTACCGCCACGCGACGTGACCGCCGCTAACGCCGGAACTTCGTGCGAGGAGGTGCGGCCGGCGACCGGGCGAAGCGCGATCGTCACCGAATTCCTCGGCGGCCGTCCACTAGGTCCGCTCCGGCCTTTGGCCGGCCCAGGAGTTCCAGTCGCCAGCTGCCCTTCGGACGTGGCCCCCGTATCGAGAACCCGGAGCGGCCGCCCACACGGGACGGTAGTCACGGGACCCACCTACGGCCACTCACCCGCCTTCGTCCATTCAGTGCCTAGCGCCTCGGCGCTCTTCAACTGCCACCGTGGGCGCCTTTACATTGGCCATTCGGGTCGATTGAGCACACGGCGTCCGGTCAGGGCCGAGCTGACTGTCCGCTCATCCCGCGAGCGGGATTCGAGCAGTGGCCGTTCGGATCTCCCGAGCATCCCGCGTCAGCTGGGAGCCGCACTGACTTTCGCCGCTGGTCGTGGATGGTATTCAGACAATGGCCGCCGTTCGGATCTCCAGAGCATCCTTCTTCGGGTCGCGGCAGCGCCCGAGACCCGCCCGGTGTGGGTCGCGTCGAGCCGCCCCAGATTCCCGGGCATCCACCGTTCGGGTCTATCGAGCAACCCGCCCTGGGTCGCCAATTTCCCAGCCACTCCCGCAACATGGAAAGGGGGTCCGGCATCCTGAGCAAGATCGCGTGGAGGCCCGTGGTGGCGACTCCGGCTGCTGGCGGCAATGCGCCGGCCCTCCCGGGTGACATGGCCGCCGCGGCGAGAATCGCGCCGAGGACCATCAGACGAGACCGCTGCATGGTAACTCCCTTGCCCGAGGCTGCCTCCGCCGCGGCCAGGACGGCCGCCGGGCGCCTCCAGGAACTAATAGTGCCGAGCGTCCTGCGGAGAAGCCAGTCGCTCGGTCCTAGTAGTAGGACAATGTACTCGCTGATACGACACTTTATCCGCAAGGCAGGAGTTATCGTATGCCCGCGAAGCTGCGAATGCGTAACGAGCTGGGGATGACCCTGTCGCTCCTGCGCCAGCTCAGGGGCTGGGGCCAGGAGGATCTCGCCGCAGCCTCCCGCGTCGGCTTGGCGATGATCAGGAAGATCGAGCAGGGCCGTCGCCAGCTCACGGCGGACAATCTCGCCGCCGTCGCGGCCGCTCTAGGCGTCGATCTCTCGACGGTGCACGAGCTCGTGGCCTTGGTCCGTAAGATCCAAGGCGCGCCGGCCTCCGGCCCGGCGCTGGCGGCTGGCGCCACACCGCAGGCCATTGCCGCGACCGCCTCGCCAGCTGTCTTACGGCAGCTCCAGGGCCTTCTGCGCTCCGACCTCCTCGCCGCCCCGGGCCGCCGCATTCCCCTTGCATTTGAGGACTCTCGCCGGCTCGCGCCGGACCTTTGGAAGCGCCTCAAGCCGTACCCCGACGCGGCCCGACAGGCGCTGCTGCAAGAAGCTGCGGAGTTCCAGGACGCCGGTTTGGTCGAGCTCCTGTGCGAACGGAGTCGGACGGCGGCTCGAGATAGCGTCGACCGGGCTCTCCATCTCGCGGAGCTGGCGGTGCTCGGCGCCGCGCACCAACCGCCGGGGGATGCCACCTGGCGCAAGCGCCTGCAGGGCTATGCCCGTGCGCACCTCGCCAACGCCCTGCGCGTCGCCGGCAGGCTCCCCGCTGCGAAGGAGGAGCTTGCTCGTGCGCTGGAGCTGTGGCGGGCCGGCGCCGCATCAGATCCAGGAATCCTCAACGCCGCTCGGATACTGCACCTCGAAGCGTCCCTCTTGCGCGGTCGCCGCGAGACGGCTAGGGCCTTAGTGCTGCTCGACGAGGCGTCGGCAATCGACCGTTGGGGCGAGACACCGTCGCTGCTGATCGGCAAGGCCAAGGTGGTGGAGGAAATGGGCCAGTTCACGGAGTCGATCGCCTTGCTGCGACAGGCCGCCTCTCGAATCGATGGCGACTCCGATCCTGTGACCATCTTCTTGGTCCATCTCAACCTCGGAACCAACCTCTGCCACCTCGGGCGCCACGCCGAAGCCGCGCAGGGGCTCGAGGAGGTGCGCTCTCTCGCCCTCGGCCTGGGCAACCAGCTCGACTCTCTCCGCGTCGGTTGGCTCGAAGCCAAGATCGCGGCAGGCCTCGGCCAGAGCGAGAAGGCCTTCGCGGCTTACGAGCGGGTGCGCGCCGACTTCGAGGAGCAGGGCATCGCCTACGACTGCGCCCTCGTCACCCTCGAGGTCGCGGAGCTCCACGCGACCCTGGGCCACACTGCCGAGGTCAAGGAGCTCGCCCGCCGCTCGGCGCCCATGTTCTCCGAGCAGGAGGTCCACAGCGAGGCGCAGCGAGCCCTGGCACTCTTCCTTCGGGCCGCCGAGGAGGAGCGGGTGAGCGTCGAGCTGATTCGCGCCGTTCTCGCCTACCTCGAGCGGTCGCGCCGCGATCCCGAGCTTCGCTATCGCGGTCCTGGCTGAGCTATTGCGAGATTCGAGGCGCGGCATGGCTCTGTCCCCGAGGACGGTGTCAGAGCCAATCTGGGGCGTGGGGCGCCTTGATTTAAACGTGTGTTTATGCGTCGTCTAGGTGCTCGCCCCCATCGTGCAGGAACTCATCGACCGGCTTCACCTCGACCCCGGCGAGCGCCTCGACCTGGTCGCCGCCGACAACGCCAGTCAACACGCCATTGCGGCCAGCTGCGGCGACACCCTCGCGGTCCCTGCCGCTCCTTGAGAGAGCGCTGCGGCCGGCCCTCCTTACTGACGCCGACGCGCCATCTCGTCGACCGACTTCTCCGCCACCGAGGCGAGCACGAAGACCCGATCGGCGCCGCAGCCGCGTAGGAAGCGGACATGCCTTCCCGCGACCGTCAACGGTGCGCAGGGGCGGTTCCTGCTCTCTCTCTCGACGCGAGCCGAGAGTCCTCTGGTACATCCTGATCGCCGCCAATACGCTTTATGCAGGCCTCGTCATCGCAGCCGCCCACCTTCTGCGGGCCCGACAGGAATTCGCTCAGTACGCGTGGCGTGAGAGGGGTGCGCCCTCGCCGCCGGGCAAGGGGGGTGCAAACCGGCGGCGGGGTCCAGATCGAGGTCGGGCCGGGGCCGGGCGTGGGCCGGCCGCGGGACAGCGTCGGCCGGCTGGTTGGCAGCCGACCCGCAACACAATGCTAGTCCATCTGCTTCCTCAGCACCGTCGGGATGTCGTAGTCGTCGACGTTCGACCAGTTGGGCCCGAAGCCGTTGGGGTCTTCGGGCCGGGCGTGGGCGATCGCCTTGCGGTAGAACGGCACGTCCGCGGGCGAGGTCTCGGCTTCCTCGCGCTGGGGCGCGGCGGGCGGCGCGGCACCGCCCGCCGCCGGCGGACGCGCGGCACCGGCGGCCGGAGCGCCGCCGCCCGAGGCCCCGGCCGAGGCGGCCGCGAAGCCCGGCATGCTGCCGGCGCCGGCCATGCCGGCGAGGCCGATGGCCGCCAGCCCGCGTGGGCGCTCGCCCGGGGCCGCCAGCGGGCGGTCGAAGCCGGTGGCGATCACCGTCACCTTCATGGCGTCCTCGAGCGCCGGGTCGATCACCATGCCGGAGATGATGTTGGCGTCCGGATCGACGGCGTCGGAGATGATGCGCGCCGCCTCGGCCACCTCGTGCAGCGTCAGGTCGTGGCCGCCCGAGATGTTGATCAGCACGCCCCGCGCCCCCTGGATCGAGGTCTCCTCGAGCAGCGGCGAGGAGATCGCCCGCTGCGCCGCCTCGAGCGCGCGGTGCTCGCCCTTGGCCAGGCCGGTGCCCATCAGCGCCATGCCCATGCCGGTCATGATGGTGCGCACGTCGGCGAAGTCGACGTTGATCTCGCCCGGGATGGTGATCAGGTCGCTGATCCCCTGCACCGCCTGGCGCAGCACGTCGTCGGCGATACGGAACGCCTCGGACAGCGGCGTGCCGCGCTCGACGAAATTGAGCAGGCGCTCGTTGGGAATGGTGATCAGGGTGTCCACGGCGCCGCGCAGCTCGTCGACGCCGCGCTCGGCGAGCTGCATCCGCCGCCGGCCCTCGAAGCCGAACGGCTTGGTCACCACCGCCACCGTCAGGGCGCCGATCTCGGCGGCCAGCGAGGCGATGATCGGCGCCGCGCCGGTGCCGGTGCCGCCGCCCAGGCCGGCGGTCAGGAACACCATGTCCGCCCCCTCGAGCATCTCGAGGATGCGCTCGGTGTCCTCGAGCGCCGCCTTGCGCCCGACCTCGGGGTCGGCGCCGGCGCCCAGCCCCTTGGTCAGCAGGCCGCCGATCTGCAGCTTCAGCTGCGCCCGGCACTTGTGGAGCGCCTGCAGGTCGGTGTTGGCGGCGATGAACTCGACGCCGCGCAGCTGGGCGTCGATCATGCGGTTGACGGCGTTGCCGCCGCCGCCGCCGACGCCGATCACCTTGATGCGGGCGCCTATGACGGCGTCGGCATCGGCCGCCGCGCCGCGGCCAAGCGGCGTCTCACTCTCGTCGCGAGCATCTGGGTCGTCGAACAGGATCATGATGCACCCCCTTTTGGGTTTGAAGCGTGCTTACAACAGGTCCGAGAACATCCCGCGCAGGCTGCCGACGACGCCGCGCACGCTGAACCCGGATCGTTTCTGGACCTTGCCCTGACTCTCCTCGGCGCCCTGCGCGTACAGCAGCAGGCCGGACGCCGTCGACCAGGTCGGGCTGCTGATGACGTCCACCAGCCCGCCCAGGCCGCGCGGCAGCCCGTATCGCACGCCGGCGTCGAAGACCTGCTCGGCGAGCTCGAGCAGGCCGTCGAGCTGGGCGCCGCCGCCGGTCAACACCACCCCGCCGCGCAGGCCCTCGTCGGAGGCGTGCTTGCGCAGGTCGTCGCGCAGCATGTTGAACAGCTCCTCGGCGCGCGGTTGCAGGATCTCGCACAGCTCGCGCTTGGGCACCACGCGCGAGCCGCCCCCGGCCACCGTGGGCACCGAGATGCCGTCCTCCTCGGTCACCATGCTGGGCAGGCAGCAGCCCTGCTTGACCTTGATCCGCTCGGCCTCGGCGAACGGCGTCCGCAGCACCATCGCCAGGTCGTTGGTGAAGTGGCCGGCCCCGATCGGCGCCACCGCGCTGTACTGGATCTCGCCCTCGCAGAAGAGCGCGTACTCGGTGGTGCCGGCGCCGATGTCGACCAGCAGCACACCCAGCTCGCGCTCGTCGGGCGACAGCACCGCCTCGGCGGTGGCGAGCGGCTCGAAGACCATCTCCACCACCTCGACGCCGGCGCGGTTGACGCAGGTCAGCAGCGTCCGCGAGCGCGTGATGTTGCCGGTCACCAGGTGCACCATCACCTCGAGCCGCGTGCCCAGCATGCCCAGCGGATCGTCGATGCCGCCCTGCTCGTCGACGATGAACTCCTGCGGCACGGCGTGCAGGATCTCGCGGTCGGACGGCAGCGCCGCCGACTGCGCCGCCTCCAGCACGCGCTGGATGTCCTGGCGGGTGATCTCGCGGTCCTTGCGCGACACCGACACCATGCCGCGCGAGTTGACGCTGCGGATGTCGGCGCCGGCCACGCCGACGTAGGCCCGCGAGATCTCGACCCCGGCCATGACCTCGGCCTCCTCGCTCGCCTGCTTGAGCGCCTCCACCGTCGCCTCGACGTTGACGATGTTGCCCTTGCGGGTGCCGCGGTTGGGAGCGAGCCCCTTGCCCACCACCTCCATGCTCCCCTTGCCGTCGCGCTGCCCGATGAGCACGCCCACTTTCGAGGATCCGATGTCGATGCCCACGAAGTAAGGTTCCGGTTTGGCCATGTCTCGAATCCCTCCAACCCGCTAAAAGGTTGCTGAAGCCCGGCTGCTTGCTGTTGCCGGCGACGCCGGCGACGCCGGCACCGATGTCGCCGATGGCGCCGATGGCGGCGGCGGCGGTGCCGCCTCGATCGCGGCCTTCGCCTTGGCCGCCGCGGTTGCCGTAGCGGTTGCCGCCCTGGCCGGCTGCACCACGATGCGGCGCGAATAACGCAGATCGACCGCCGCGAGCGCCGGGTAGCGGCGCCGGAGCTCGGGCAGCAACTGCTCGAAACGAACCAGGTTGTCGGCCAGGCGGCTGCCCCGCACCAGCAGCGGGCACGGCAACGCGGCGATGTGCAGCTGGAAGTCGTCCTCGTCCACCACGTCGATCTGCGACAGCGACGGCGTCCACTCCGGCCGCAGCAGGCGCAGCTGCGCCGCCAGCCGCAGGGCGCCGGCGACGCCCGCGGCGGCAGCGCTGCCGGCGGTCATCGCCTCGCTGGAGCCCGGCGCGGCCGCCACCGGCGGCCGCGGCCCCGCGAGCAGCGCCGGCGGCAGGCTCACCACCAGCAACCCGTGCCCGCTGGCCGCCGCCTCTGCCGCTCCTGCCATCCCGGCCGTCCCGGCCGCTCCTGCCGCTCCCGACGTCCCGGCCGCCTCTGCCGCTCCTGCCGTCCCGGCCGCCCCTGCCCCCGCCGACCCTGCCGCCCCCGCCGCCCGCGGGCCGGCCGGCGCGATCGGCCGGCCCGCGGCGTCGGCGTACAGCAGCGCCGCGCCGAGGCGCAGCAGCACCTCCGGCCGGCGCTCGGCGACGGTCACCCGCAGCCGGTCTGGCAGTTCCTTGGCAACCTCCACGGCGGCGATCCAGGGGTTGGCGGCCAGCCGCAGCCGCACCTCGGCCAGCGGCAGCCGCAGCAGGTTGCGCCCGACGAGCGGCGCCAGGGCCTCCCGGACCCAGGCGGCGGGAACCCGCGGCGCGGCGGCAGGCGCCATCGCTGCCAACGCCGGCGGCGCCGAGGGCGGCGCGGACCGCGCCGGCCGGGGCGACGACGCGGACGACGCCGGCCGGGACATCGCCGCGGACGACGCCGGCCGGAGCGGCGACGCGGACGACGCCGGCCTTGCCGGCCTTGCCGGCGACGCGGACGACGCCGGGCCGTCGACGACGATGCGGTGCAGCTGGAACTGCCGCGAGGTCAGCAGCCAGGCCGCCAGGGCGAGCGGCAGCGCCACCGTCGCCGCGGCGATCCCCAGCGGCTTGCCGAGCGCCAGCAGCGGGCTGCGCCGGCGGCGGCGCGGCGGCGCGCCGCGGCGGCGGAAGTCGAGCACCCGGCCGGCGCCGGGCGGGCCGCCGGCAGCCGCCAGGCCGCCGTCGCCGATCGCGCCGGCCATCGCCGCACCGGCCAAGCCGCCGCCCAGCACGTCGCCGCCGCCGAAGAGGCTCGCCATCAAGCTGCCGCTTCCCAAGCGGCCCGCCGCGAAGCCGCGGCCCAGGGCGAGGGCGCTCATCCTTCGCCCTCCGCCACCAGGCGGCTCGCCAGGCGGTTGATGTCGCCGGCGCCCAGCGTCAGCACGACGTCGCCCTCGGCGACCTCGGCGGCCAGCAGCGGCGGCACCTCGCGCCAGTGATGGCAATAGGCGACGTTGCGGTGGCCGCTCCGGCGCGCCGCGGCGACCACCAGCTCGCCGGTGACCCCCGGCAGCGGCGCCTCCCGCGACGGGTAGACGTCGGTCACCACCGCCTGGTCCGCGCCCAGCAGGGCATTGCCGAGCTCCTCGGCCAGGTCGCGGGTGCGCGAGAAGAGGTGCGGCTGGAAGACCGCGTGGACGCGCGCCCGGGGAAAGGTCTGGCGCGCCGCGTCGAGGGTGGCCGCGACCTCCGTCGGGTGGTGCGCGTAGTCGTCGACCACCGCGGCGCCATGCCAGGTCCCCATCGGCTCGAAGCGGCGGTGGACGCCCTTGAAGCCGGCCAGGGCGCCCGCGATCACGTCCCAGCCGATGCGCAGCGTCAGGCCGACGCCGATCGCGGCCAGCGCATTGAGGACGTTGTGCCGGCCCGGTATCGGCAGCTCGACCTGCCCCAGCCAGCCGCCGCGCAGGCTGCGCACCGCGAAGCGGCTGCCCCAGGCGAGCGGCTCCACGTCCACCGCCGACAGCTCGGCCTGCGGCGAGAAGCCATAGGTGACGATGCGGCGGTCGGCGAGGCGCGGCAGGATCTGGCGCACCTGCGGATCGTCGAGGCAGACGATGACCCGGCCGAAGAAGGGCACGCGGCCGGCGAAGCTGACGAAGGCGTCGGCGATCTCGCCCAGGTCGCGGTAGGTGTCCAGGTGGTCGCGGTCGATCGTCGTCACCACGGCGATCACCGGCGTCAGGCGCAGGAAGCTGCGGTCGAACTCGTCGGCCTCCGCCACCAGGTACTGGCTGCGGCCCAGCCGCGCGCCGGTCCCGGACAGCCGCAGGCGGCCGCCGACGATCACCGTCGGATCGAGCGCCGCCTCGGTCAGCACGGTGCCGACCAGGGAGGTGGTGGTGGTCTTGCCGTGGGTGCCGGCGACGGCGATGCCGTACTTCAGGCGCATCAGCTCGCCCAGCATCTCGGCCCGCCGCACCACCGGGATGCCGCGGAGGCGCGCCGCCTCCACCTCCGGGTTGGCGTCGGCCACCGCCGACGAGATCACCACCAGCTCGACGTCCGCCAGGTGATCCGGGGAATGGCCCTCGTGGATCCTGGCGCCCAGGGTGCGCAGCCGCTCGGTGACCTCCGACGCCGCCTGGTCGCAGCCGCTGACCTCCAGCTCGTACTCGAGCAGGATCTCGGCGATGCCGCTCATGCCGGCGCCGCCGATGCCCACGAAGTGGACGCGCGACAGGTCGGTGAACTCGGTGAAGATCACGCCCGGCCTCCCGCCGGCGCTGCGATCGGCACGGCGAGCGTCATGCCCGGTCCGCCGCCCGGCGCCGCAATCCGCCCGGCGAGCGTCATGCCCGGCCTCCCGCCAGCGCTTCGAGGCGGTCGGCGATCGCCGCCGCCGCGCCGGGCCGCGCCAGCGCCCGCGCCGCCCGGCCCATCGCCGCCAGCCGCTCGCCGTCGGCGAGGAGGGCGCGGAGGCGCGCCCCGAGCGGCGCCGGCTCGAGGTCGGCGGCCGTCAGCGCCAGGGCGCCGCCGGCCGCCGCCAGCAGGCGGGCGTTGTCCTGCTGGTGGCCGGCCGCGATGGCCAGCGGCGCCAGCAGCGAGGCCCGCCCGGCGGCACAGATCTCGGCCACCGTGATGGCGCCGGCGCGCGACACCAGCAGATGGCTCGCCGCCATCGCTCCGGCCACGTCGGCGAGGAACGGCACCACCGCCACCTGCTCGGACCGCACGCCGGCGGCGGCGTAGGCGGCGCGCGTCTCGTCGACGTGGCGCGCGCCCGCCTGGTGGACGATGCGCAGCGCCGGCAAGTCGGCCAGCACCCGCGCCGCCGCGGCCGGCAGCGCCAGGTTGAGCTGGCGGGCCCCCTGGCTGCCGCCCAGGATCAGCAGCCGCGGCGCCGCAGCGGCGGCGGCGGTCCCGGGGATGGAGAAGAACGCCTCCCGCACCGGCACTCCGGTCACGGTCGCCGGGCAGTGCAGGCCCCGGGCGGTCTCGGCGTAGCCGACCGCCGCCTCGGTCGCGCAGCGCGAGAGCCAGAGGTTGGCCGTGCCGGCGCGGGCGTTGGGCTCCAGCAGCAGCACCGGCCGCCCGGCCAGCCGCCCACCGGCCACCGCCGGCGCCGAGACGTAGCCGCCGGTGCCCAGCACCACCGTGGCGCCCACCCGGCGGACCAGCGCCGCCGCCGACACCGCGGAGCGCGCCAGGGTGGCGAGCGCCAGCGCCCGCGCCAGCGGGCCGCGCCCCAAAAGCGGCCGCGCCGGCAGTCCGTGGAAGGCGATGCCGCGCGCGGGCACCAGGCGCGCCTCGAGCCCCGCGGGCGAGCCGGCGTAGCTCACCCGCCACCCCCGCGCCAGCAGCTCGTCGGCGACCGCCAGGGCCGGAAAGACGTGCCCGCCGGTGCCGCCGCCGGCGAGCAGCGCGTGGCGCTCGCCGCGCCCGCCGCGGTCCTGCCGACCCGCGCCCGCGCCCGCGCCCGCGTCATCGTCCACCGCGCTTGCCGCCGGCTCGCTGGCATGCCTCGCATCGGTTTCGCCCATCGCATCGGACCCGTCATCCGTGCTGCGAGACGTTGAGCAACACGCCGCAGGCGCACAGCGTGACCACCAGCGAGGAGCCGCCGTAGGAGATGAAGGGCAGCGGGATACCCTTGGTGGGCAGCAGCGCCACCGTGACGCTGACGTTGATCAGGGCCTGCAGCACGAGGACGCCGGTGAAGCCCCAGCCGAGATAGCGGCCGAACAGGTCGGGCGCCCTGGCGCCGGCGCGCAGGCCGCGCCATGCGAGCACCGCGAAGGTGACGACCACGGCCATCGCCCCCACCATGCCCAGCTCCTCGGCGACGATCGAGAAGATGAAGTCCGACTCCGGATGCGGCAGGAAGTAGAGCTTCTGCACGCTCTTGCCCGGTCCCAGCCCGAGCAGCCCGCCCGAGCCCACGGCGATCAACGACTGCAGCCCCTGGAAGCCGCTGCCGAGCGGATCGCTCTCGGGGTCGAGGAAGGTCGAGAAGCGCCCGCGCCGGTAGGGCGCGGCCATCACCAGCAGCCACAGCACCGGCGGCACCAGCGCCAGGGCGCCGGCCACCCAGGACCACGAGAGGCCCGCCAGGAACACCATCAGCAGGGCCGTGCCGCACAGCAGCACGGCGGTGCCCATGTCGGGCTCGAACAGGATCAGGCACGCGACCAGGAGCGTCGCCGCCGCCACCGGCGCCAGCAGCGACAGGCGGTTGACCTCCCCCTGCTTCTTGTCGATCTGGTAGGCGAGGAAGGGCACCAGCGCCAGCTTGGCGAGCTCGGATGGCTGCACCGACACGCCGGCCAGGAAGAACCACCGCCGCGTGTTGTTGAGCGGCGGCGAGAAGAGCACGCCGACCAGCAGCAGCAGCGCCACGCCGAGCAGCGCGTAGATGACCGCCGGCTGGCGCAGGCGACGGTAGTCGAGGTGCATCAGGCACACCATCAGCGCCAGCCCGACCACCGCCGCCAGCGCCTGCTTGACCAGGAACGGGTTGACCAGCGGCGAGCGCTCGCGGGTGATGGCGGCGCTCGCCGAATACACCATCACCAGGCCGAAGAAGATCAGCAACGCCACGGTGGTGAAGAGGACCCGGTCAAAGGCGAGCTTCTTCGCCATCCGCGCCTCCCTTCCGGGCCAGCATGCGTTCCCGCTGTCCGAAGGCGCCGGGACCGCCGGCGCCGCCGCCCGTGCCGCCCGTGCCGCCCGTGTCGCCCGTGCCGCCGCCGCCGCCGCGGACATCGCCGCCGCCGCCGCCGTCCAGCCCGCCGAGCGTCGCCCGCACCTCCTCCTGGAAGGCGTCGCCGCGGTGGCCGAAGTTGCGGAACTGGTCGAAGCTGGCGCAGGCCGGCGACAGCACCACCGCCTCGCCGGGACTGGCCTGGCGCACCGCCGCCCGCACCGCGGCGGCGAGGGTCCCCGACCGCTCGATCGGCGCCGCGCCGCCCAGTGCCTGCTCGATCTCGTGCGCGGCCTCGCCGATCAGGTACAGGCGCTTCGCCTTGGCTCGCGCCAGCGGCGCGAGCGGCGCGAAATCCGCGCCCTTGTTGCGGCCGCCAAGGATCAGGTGCACCGTGCCGTCGGCGAATCCCTCGAGCGACTTGACGGTGGCCGCCGGGTTGGTGCCCTTGGAATCGTCGTACCAGGTCACTCCGCCTTGGACCGCGACCTGCTGCATGCGGTGCGGCAGGCCCCTGAAGCCGGCGAGGCCGCGCCGCACCGCCTCCGGGTCCGCCCCCATGCCGCGTGCCAGCAGGGCCGCCGCCATGGCGTTTTCGAGGTTCTGCACGCCGGCGAGCGGCACCGCCGCGGCGGCGAACAGCTCCCGCGACGGCTCGCCCGGCGACACCTCGACGACCGTGCCCGAGGCGGTCAGGTAGCAACCGTCGTCGACCGGACCGCGCCGCGAGAAGAGGCGCCGGCGGACGGCGCACCTGGGTTTCCAGCCGACGGCTGCCGCATCCGCCGTGGCCAGCGTCGAGCGCGTGATCGGGTCGTCGGCGTTGAGCACCGCCAGGTCGCCGCGGTCCTGGCGGCGGAACAGGCGGCGCTTGGACGCGGCGTAGGCGGCGAGATCGCGGTAGCGGTCCAGGTGGTCCTCGGTCAGGTTGAGGAACGCCGCGGCGCGCGGCCTGAAGGTGTCCAGGCCGTCGATCTGGAAGCTCGACAGCTCGACGACGAAGATGCGGCCCGGCGGGCCGTCGACCCGTCCCGCCAGCGGCTCGCCGATGTTGCCGCACACCTCGACGGCATGGCCGGCGGCGGCGAGCAGCGCGCCGGCCAGGGCCGTGGTGGTGCTCTTGCCGTTGGTGCCGGTGATCGCCACCACCGGGCCGTTGAGGAACGGGAAGGCCAGCTCGACCTCGGCCAGCACCGGCAGGCCGAGCCGGCGCGCCGCCGCCAGCAGCGGCCGGTCGGGCGGCACTCCCGGCGACACCACGACGCCGTCGATACCGCGCCAGGCGGCGGCAGCTTGGGGCAAGGGGCCGCCGGCGGCAGCGGCCAGGCCCGCGGTCGCGGCGCCGGTCAGGAGCTCGAAGCGCGGCGCGGCCGCCAGCTCGCCGGGATCGACGCCGGCGCCGTCGTCCACCGCCGCCACCGCCACCCCGCGCGCCAGCAGCAGGCGGGCGGCGGCACGGCCCGAGAGCCCCAGGCCGTAGACCAGGACCCGCTCGAAGCTGCCGCTGCCCCAGGGAACTTTCATCGCAGTTTCAACGTCGAGAGCGACAGCAGGGCGAAGAGGATCGACAGGATCCAGAACCGCACGATCACCTTGGGCTCGGCCCACCCCGAGAGCTCGAAATGATGGTGGAGGGGGGCCATGCGCAGCACCCGCCGGCCCCGCAGCTTGAACGAACCCACCTGCACGATCACCGACAGCGCCTCGAGCACGAACAGGCCGCCGACCAGGACCAGCAGCAGCTCCTGCTTGGCGATCACCGCCACGCTGCCGATCGCGGCGCCGAGCGACAGCGAACCGACGTCGCCCATGAAGACCTCGGCGGGATGGGAGTTGAACCACAGGAAGCCGAGCCCGGCGCCGACCAGCGCGCCGCAGAACACCGTCGTCTCGCCGGCCCCCTGGACGTAGGAGATCTGCAGATAGTTGGCGATCACCCGGTTGCCGGCGACATAGGTGAAGATGGCGTAGGTGCCGGCGGCCACCGTGGTCGCGCCGATGGCCAGGCCGTCCAGGCCGTCGGTCAGGTTGACCGCGTTCGACGAGCCCACCAGCACCAGCACCAGGAACGGCACGTAGAGGTACAGGAGGTCCGGCCGCAGCTGCTTGAAGAACGGGAACGACAGCGTGGTGTCGAACCTGTACGCCGGCGGCAGCAGGAGCAGCGCCACCCCCATGGCGCCGGCCGCCGCCACCTGCAGCCAGAACTTCGCGGCCGCCGACAGTCCCCGGTTGTTGTGGCGGCGCACCTTGAGCAGGTCGTCGGCGAAGCCGATGGCGCCAAAGGCGGTGGTCACCAGCATCACCAGCCAGACGTAGGCGTCGGCGAGGTTCGCCCACAGCAGCGTCGCCGCCAGCACCGCGAACAGGATCAGCAGCCCGCCCATGGTCGGGGTGCCGGCCTTGACCTGGTGCGCCTGCGGCCCGACGTCGCGGATGTTCTGGCCCACCGACAGCCGGCGCAGGGTGCGGATGAACCGCGGCCCCAGAAGCAGCGACAGCAGCAGCGCGGTGACGATCGCCGCGGCGGCGCGGAAGGTGATGTAGCGAAAGACGTTGAACACCGGGATGACGTTGCGCAGCGGGTAGAGGAGGTGGTAGAGCATCAGCCCGCCTCCCCCAGCGCCAGCAGCCGGCGCACCACCGCGTCGAGGCCGACGCCGCGCGAGCCCTTGACCAGCACCACGTCTCCGGGCCGCACCGCGGCGGCGGCCCATTCGGCTGCCGCGGCCGCGTCGCGGTGCCATGCCGCCGCGGCGCCGCCCTCGCGGGCGCCGGCCGCCAGCTCGCGCGCCAGCTCGCCGACCCCGGCCACCGGGTCGAAGCCCAGGCGCGCCGCCGCCAGCCCGCCCTCGCGGTGGAAGCCCGGTCCGGCGGGTCCCAGCTCCAGCATGTCGCCGAGCACCGCCAGCCGCCGCGCCGCCGGCAGCTGCGCCGCGCCAGCCAGCGCCTTCACCAGGGCGTCGGGGTTGGAGTTGTAGGAGTCGTCGATCACCGTCAGCAGGCCCGGCCCGCCGCTTTCGCCGCCCTCGCCCACCCTGGGCGTCCCGCGCAGCGGGAGGACGATGCGGTGCAGCACGCCGCGCCCGGCGGCCGGCTGTGCCGCGGCGGCGGCTGCCGCGATGTCTGCAAGCGGCACGCCCAGGGCGAAGGCGCACGCCGCGGCGGCGAGGCAGTTCTCGACGTTGTACAGACCGTGCAGCGGCAGCAGCACCGCTTGCGACTCGGCGCCGGCCGACAGCACGAAGCGGCTGCCGATCCCGGAGGGCCCCACGGCGAGATCGCTCGCCGCGACATCCAGCCGCGGCGGCGCCAAAGGCGGCGAAGCCGAGGCGGGCGCGGCCCCCGCGCCTTCCGCGGGCGCGGCGCGCGCGACGTGCGCGCCGTCCGTGGTCGCGGCGCGCACGACGTGCGCGCCTGCCGTGGCCGCGAAATCGGCAGCGGCCGAGGTGTCCGCCGCCCCGGCGCCCGTGGCCTGGCGAATGCCGTACCAGGCGACGCGGCGCCAGCGCCGCGCGATGCGCACCACCTCGGGATCGCCGGCGTTGGCCACCACCAGCCCATCCGGCGCCAGGCCGGCGAGCAGCTCGGCCTTGGCCTCGGCGATGCCGCGCAGGCTGTCGAACGACTGTAGGTGCGCCGGCCGCACGACGGTGAACAGGGCGACGTCGGGCCGCCCCAGCAGCGACAGCTGCCGCAGCTCGCCGGGCGTCGACATCCCCATCTCGGCGACCATCCACTCGGCGTCGTCGGGGACGTTCAACAGGGCCAGGGGAAAGCCGTAGAGGTTGTTGAAGTTGCCGGGATTGCGCGCCACCCGGTAACGGGTGGCCAGCATCGCCGCCAGCAGCTCCTTGGTGGTCGTCTTGCCGGCCGAGCCGGTGATCCCGATCAGCCGCCGCGGCACGCGCCGCCTGACGCTGCGCGCCACGTCGTGCAGTGCCGCCAGGGTGTCGGCGACCTGGATCACCGCGCGTCCCGCGAGGTCCGGCGCGGAGGCCGGGGCAGCGCCCGCGGCAGCCGAGCCCGCCGTCGCCGAGACCGCCGCGGGGACCGGGACGGGAGCCGCGGGGGACAGGCTTTCTGCCAGGGGCGGCCAGCTGGCGGCAGCGGCGGCCAGGTCCTCCACCACCGCGCCGGCGGCGCCGCGGCCGAAGGCGTCGCCGACGAAGCGGTGGCCGTCGGCATGGGCGCCGGCGAAGGCGAAGAACAGCTCGCCGCCGCGCACCGCCCGCGAGTCGATGGCGGCGCCGCTGAGCAGCGCCCCGGCGTCCCCCGCGACCACCTGGCCGCCGGCGGCGGCGGCGGCTTCGCTGGCGCGCAGGCTAGCCAAAGCGCTCCTCCAACGCGCGGCCGATCTCCTCGATGTCGGAGAACGGCAACTTGCGGTCGCCGACGATCTGCTCGCGCTCATGCCCCTTGCCCGCCACCAGCACGGCCCAGCCGGGGCCGGCGGCGGCCAGCGCGGCGCGGATCGCCTCGCGGCGGTCGGGCACCAGTCGGTAGCTGGCGTTGCCGCTCGCCTTCACCCCCTCCGCCACCGCGGCGATGATGGCCAGCGGGTCCTCGCTGCGCGGGTTGTCGGAGGTGACGATCGGCAGGTCCGCCAGCTCGCCCGCGGTCCGCCCCATCACCGAGCGCTTGCCCGGGTCGCGCTCGCCGCCGCAGCCGAACACCACGGCCACCTTCAGGTCCTGGCCGGCCCCCTGCCCAGGGCCGGCGGCCACCTCGCGCACCGCGGCGAGGGCGGCGGCCAGGGCCGCGTCGGTGTGGGCGTAGTCCACGAAGACCGGAAACGGCTGGCCGCGGTCCACCGGCTCCATCCGCCCGGGGACGGGGCGGCGCTGGGCGATGCCGCGCGCCATCGCCGCGTGCGGCAGCCCCAGGGCCTCGGCCGCCGCCGCCGCCGCCAGCAGGTTGTCGAGGTTGTAGCGGCCGAGCAGCGGCGACGCGACGTCGAGGGCGCCGCGCGGGGTCTCGAGCCGCGCCGCGATGCCGCCGGCCGACAGCCGCACGCCGCTGGCCCGCACCGCTCCCCCGTCGCCGAAGGTGAGCGCTTCCGGCAGCTCGTCCGCCAGGCGCCGGCCGTAAGGGTCGCCGGCGTTGACCACCGGCCGCGCTCCCGGCTTGAGCTGCGCGAAGAGCAGGCGCTTGGCGGCGAAGTAGGTCTCCATGTCCTGGTGGTAGTCGAGGTGGTCGCGGGTCAGGTTGGTGAACACCGCGACGTCGAAGGCCGCGCCGGCCACGCGCTGCATCGCCAGGGCGTGCGAGGACACCTCCATCGCCGCCGCCCGGGCGCCGGCGGCGTGCATCCCGCGCAGCGTGCGGTAGAGGTCCGACGATTCCGGCGTCGTGTGGCCGCCGGCAAAGCGGTGCTCGCGGAAGCTGTAGCCGAGCGTGCCGAGGAAAGCGGCCGGCAGCCCGGCCGCCTCGAGCATGGCGGCCATCAGCAACGCCACGGTCGTCTTGCCGTTGGTGCCGGTGACGCCGGCCAGCAGCAGCTCGCGGTCCGGATGGCCGTAGGCCCGCGCCGCCAGGGCGGCCAGCCCGGTGCGCGGGTCGGCCAGCGGCGCCCAGGGCACGCCCAGCGCGGCCGCCAGCGCCGGGTCCCGCGGCGGCGCACCCGCCACCGCCACCGCACCGGACCCGACCGCCGCCGCGGCGAAGTCCCACCCGTCGAAGAGCTGGCCGGGAAGGGCCACGTAGAGGTCGCCGGGCCGGACCCTCCGCGAATCGTGGGTGACGCCCGTGATGTCCGGATCGCGCGGTGCCTGCCGCGCGAGTGGATCGCGCGGTGCCTGCCGCGCGAGTGGGTCGCGCGGTTCCTGACGCGCGAGTGGATCGCGCGGTTCCTGCCGCGCGAGCGGACCGGGCCCCGGAGCGACGGCGGGGCCGGCGGCGATGCCGGCGATCAGCTCAGAGAACCTCATCGAGCTGGTCTCCTCCCGCCCCTGGCAGCGGCGACGCCGGCGCCGGCGCAACCGCCGGCTGCACAGAGCTGGCCGCCGGCGACGGCCGGGTCGCCGGGGCCGGCACCGCCGCGGGAACCGCCGCGGTCGCCGGGGCCGCGGGCACCGGCCGCGTCGCCTTGGCCGCCACCTTGCGGACCGCGGCCGGCTGGGCAACCGGCGCCGCGGGCACTCCCGGAGTCGCCGGGGTCGAGCGCGGCAGGACCGGCTGGTTGTGCCACAGCTCGGGAACGTCCTCACCCATCGCGTCGTCGTCGGTCGCCGCCACGACTCCGGCCGCCGCGACTCCGGCCGCCGCGACTCCGGCCGGCCCCGGCGCACCCGCGCCCTTGGCGGCGGCAGGGACGGCAGCGACCGAGGTGGCGCCGGCGCCCGCGAGGCCGGCGGTCACGGTGACCACCTCGCCCGGCCAGACGCTCGGGGCGCGCCGCTCCGGCCGCACTCCGAGGTACAGCAGCACCTGGCGCACCACGGTGCCGAACACCGGCGCCGCCACCTGCGCACCGTAGTACTCCATGCCCTGCGGCGCCTCGACCGCCACGATTCCCACCAGGCTCGGCCGATCGGCCGGAGCGAAACCGACGAAGCTGGGCAGGTACGCGTGGCGAGCGTAGCCGCCGGGCACAGGGATCTGCGCCGTGCCGGTTTTGCCGGCCACCCGGTACCCCGCCACCGCGGCACTCTTGCCGGTACCGTCGGTCACCACCCGTTCGAGGAGGCGCTTCACCTCCTCGGCCGTTGCGGGAGAGATCGGCCGCGCCATCACCATCGGCCGCGGATGGCGCCGCTCCACCGCCTCGCCGCGCCGTACCGCCTCGACCACGTACGGCTGCAACAGGCTGCCGCCATTGGCCACCGCGGCAACCGCCGTGGCGAGTTGCAGCGGCGTCACCGAGATCCCCTGACCGAAGGCCACGTACGCCTTGGTCAGCGGCCCCCACCGTTCGAGCGGATGCAGGATGCCGGGGTTTTCGCCGGGAAGGTCGATGCCGCTCGGCCGGCCGAAGCCGAAGGCGACGATGGTGCGGTGCAGCCGTTCGCCGCCGATGATCAGCGCCGCCCGGATGACGCCGACGTTGCTCGACTTCGCGATCACGTCGGCGAACGACAGGATGCCGTAGCGCTTGTGGTCGCGGATGGTGATGCCGAACAGGACGATGCTGCCCATGCCGCAGTCCAGGGGGTCGTCGGCGTGCACCAGGCCCGATTCGAGCGCCGCCGCGGCGGTGATGATCTTGAAGGTCGAGCCCGGCTCGTAGGCGTCCATGATGGTGCGGTTGCGCCAGCTGCCCGCCGGGTAGCGCTCGAACTCGTTGGGGTCATAGGCGGGAAACGACGCCATCGCCAGGACCGCCCCGGTCGCGGGATCGAGGAACACGGCGCTGCCGCGGCGCGCCTGCCGCTGCTCGACGACGCGCTGCAACTCGCGCTCCACCATGTGCTGCACGGCGGCGTCCAGGGTCAGGTACAGGTCGCCGCCCGGCCGCGGCTCGGTGAAGAAGAGGTCGGGCGAGACCGCGGTGCCGCGGCGCGCGTCCCGCAGCACCGTGCGCAGGCCGGGCTTGCCGGTGATCACCGTGTCGTAGATCAGCTCCAGGCCGGCCAGGCCGTGGTTGTCGGTGCCGACGTAGCCCAGCACCTGCGAGGCCAGGTCGCGCATCGGATAGTAACGTTTGCTCTCGGGAACGAAGTGGATGCCGGCGAGGTGCAGCCGCCGCAGTGCCGCCGCCACCGGCGGGTCGAGCTTGCGCGCCACCCACACGAACTCCCGGTCCTCGCCGAGCAGGGCCTCGAGCCGGCCGGCGTCGAGCCCGGGACAGGCGGCGGCGATGGCCCGCGCGGCCGCCGCGCGGTCGCCGATCTCCGAGGGCACGGCGTAGGCCGAATCGACCTCGACCGAGACCGCCAGCTCCCGTCCGGCCGCATCGAAGATGGTGCCGCGCGGCGGATCGAGCCGCACCACGCGCTGCTGCTGCTGGTGCGCCTTGTGGACGTAGCGCAGGTGATCGACCACCTGCAGCTGATACAGCCGCAGGCCGATCAATGCCACCCACGCCAGGCCGGCCAGCGAGATCACGCCCAGGCGGGACCTCAAGGGCCGGCCCTCCGCTCCATCTCCTCCCAGAAGACCACCTGCTCGAGCGCGGGCTGCTGCATCCCCAGCTCACGGACCGCCCGTTCCTCGATGCGCTGCGGGCTGGCCAGGTAGGAGGCTTCGAGCCGCAGCTGCCGCTGGATCTGCGCCAGCTCGCGCAGCTGCCGGTCGAGCAGGTCGATCCGATAACCGGTGCGCAAGGCCTCGAGGTGGATCCAGGTATAGGTGAGCAGGCCGCCGCCGAGCAGCACCACGATCAGCAGCACCACCGCCAGCTCTCGCGCCAGGCGGCGGTCGCGCTCGCGCACCAGGTAGGCGTTGCGCACCGGCCGGCGGAAAGCGTACGCGTTCCTCAAGGGCTCACAACCTTCTCGCGGCGCGCAGCCGCGCCGAGCGCGCGCGCGGGTTCCACTCCACTTCCTCGGGGGTGGGGCGGACCGGCTTGCGGGTCAGCGCCGCGATCAGCTGGCTCTCGGCGCGGGGGCGGCCGGTCACCTGATCGACCTCTCCCTGCACCAGGTCGCGCAGGCTGTTCTTGACGATGCGGTCCTCCAGGCTGTGATACGAGATCACCACCAGGCGGCCGTCGGTCGCCATCATCTTCACCGCCTGCTCCATCGCCGTCTCCAGGCCGGCAAGCTCCTGGTTGACCGCGATGCGCAGCGCCTGGAACACCCGCGTCGCCGGATCGACGCGGCCCTCGCGGCGCGCGGCACCCGCATGGCCGCGGCCCGCGCGGCCCGCCGCCGCCGGACCATGGCCGCCGCCCTTGGCTTCGTCGATGATCCGCTTGAGCTCGGCCGTGGTGGTGATCGGGCTCTCGCCCCGCGCCAGCACGATCGCCCGCGCGATCCGCCGCGCCTGCCGCTCCTCGCCGAAGTCCCTGAAGATTCTTTCCAAGTCGCCCTCCGCAGAATGGTTGACGAGGTCGGCCGCGGTCAGCTCCGACAGACCCATGCGCATGTCCAGCGGGCCGGCGAGCCGGAAGCTGAAGCCGCGGTCCGGGGTTCCGAGCTGCAGCCAGGAGACGCCCAGGTCGATGAGCAGGCCGGCAACGGTGCCGGGCTCGACGCCCAGCTCCGCCAGCTCCTGCTCGAGCCGGTGGAAGTTGCCGTGCGCCAGGCGCACCCGATCGCCGAACGGCGCCAGCCGGTCGGCGGCGCGCCGCAACGCCTCGAGGTCGCGGTCGATGCCGACCAGGCGCACCGCCGGGCCGCGCGAGAGCAGCGCCTCGGCGTGTCCGCCCAGGCCGACCGTGGCGTCCACGAACAGCCCGCCGCGCTCCGGCGCGAGCAGCTCGACCGACTCGCGGAGCAAGACCGGTAGGTGCGCGATCGGTCCCTCTCCGGGACCCGGGCCGGCGCCTCCCGCCGCGGCTTTCGGAGCGTCATCGCTCAACAGACCTTCCCGCATGAGCGCGTGGAAGACATGCGGGCTTGCCGCCCCGACCGGCCGCGCATCAGACCCCTCGCTCGCTCAGGATCCGGAAGTCATCGGCGGTGAAGGGCTGCTGCTCCAGGCGGCGGGCGAAGCGGTCGCGGTTCCACACCACGAGGTGATCGAGGTGGGCGCTGACCACGACCTCGCCGGTCATGCCGGCGCTCTCCCGCAGGATCTGCGGGATCAGCAGCCGTCCCTGGTTGTCCAGCCGCGACTGCTGTCCGAAGTAGCCGACCCGTTCGAGGAAGCGCGACTTCACCTGGTCGGTGGACGCCATGCCGCCGAGCCGCGCCTCGATCTCTTCCCAGACCGGCAGCGGATAGAGCAAAGCCGAATCGCCTTCGACCGACGTCACGAACAGCTCGGGTCCGTACCGCTCTTCGATCACGCGGCGGAAATCCGTCGGGATCTTGAGCCTTCCCTTGTCGTCGATCTTGGCTGGAGCGCTTCCGCGGAACATGGCTCCTTCCCCGATAGACAGTCGCCTGAGGGGGAATCGTAACAGTTGACTCCACTTTTGTCCATTTTTTTCCACTACAACCCACCGGAGCTCCATTCCGGTCCACCCGGGGCCCGCCGAAGGGTTCCGCAACGGTCGCACGACGGCGACCGAGCAGGCGGTAATCGACCGTAAGAAAGGTTGCGAAACGGCACCGCGCGCGGGCGGCGAGGGGGGCGGCGAGCGGGCGCCGCCCCCGGGCCTGGCTAAACCGGCGGCGGCGCTGCAGGCGCCGGAGTGCTCGCGGGCGGCGGAGCCGGCGCCGGCGGCGGCGGTATGTTCGATGGCGGCGGGATCGTCACCGGCTCCCGCGGCGGCGTGCCCACCGGCTTCGCCGCCGGCAAGCCGCCTTCCTTGCGGTTGGTCGTGGTGTCGATCGCGGTCGGGTGCGTATCGGTGACGTCGCCCGGCGCCGCCGGCGCGGCGGCATTGCCTTGCGCCGGCTCCGTGCCGGCCGCGGCCAGACCCTTCAAGCTCTCCCCCTCGGCGCTGCCGTTGCGGCGGCGGAAGTTCGCCGCCTCCTGCGGCGGATCGGCCACGACCAGCGACCTCGCCTCGAGATCGGCCATGTACTTGATGCTCTCGTCACGGAACTGGCGCTCCTGCTCCTGCTGCTGGATCGACGCCTGGACCTCGCTGAAAGGCGTCACGTGCTGCGGGCGGCGATCGATCAGCTGCAGCAGGTGCAGGCCGCCCCGCCCCGCCACCGGCTCGGTGACCGCGCCCTTCTGCAGCTTCCAGGCGGCGGCCTCGAGCTTGGCGTCCAGGTCCTTGGGCGAGACCCAGCCGAGCTCGACGATGCTGCCGGCCTGCCCCTTGGCGGTGTAGGCGGCCGCGGCGTCGGCCAGGCTCTTGCCCGCGACGACGCCCTGGCGGATCTCCGCGGCCACCTGCGCGCGCTCCGCCTCGGGCAGCCCGCTGTCCTCGAGCACCACCACCTCGCGCAGCTGCACCTGCTCCGGCACCGTGTACTGGTCCTGGTGCTGGCGGTAGTAGCGCCGGATGTCCTCGTCCTTGACCTTGACCTTGCTCGAGACCTCTCTCCCCATCACGCCGCGGATGCGCAGGTTGCGGCGGGTCTGGTTGCGCAGCTGCTCGACGGTCATGTCCGACGCGCGCACCGCCTGCTGGAACTCCTCGTCGGTCTTGATGCCGAAGCGCTGGCGCATGGTCGCCAGCTCCTGATCGACCTCCGCGTCGGAGACATCGACCGCCAGCTGATCGGCGCGCGAGCTGAGCAGCATCTCCTGGAACATGTCCCAGAAGACGTTCTCCGGGGCCTGGGCGATGGCGTTGCGGCGCTCGTTGACGTCCTGGACGCGCGCCACGATCTCGCGCACCGTCTCGGTGCGGCGGCGCTCGTAGTCGTAGAGCGTGGCGATCTGATCGTTGACCCGCAGCACGATGCGGTTGAGCACCTCGGCATGGGCAGGACGGGGCGCGAGGGCGAGAGCCAGCAGCGGCAGCAGAGCCAGCAGGGGCAGTCGAGCCAGCCGAGCCGGCGGGACCGTCGCGCCAGGGCCGAGCGGCGCGCGCCCGGGGGCGGCCTCAGTGGGCGCCGGCAGAGGCAGGACGGGTCGCGTGATTTTCGCCATAGGAGCCCTCGTACTCGAAAGGTAGGTTGCGCTCATACACCTGGGCATTGTAACGGGACCGCGCCAGCTGCACCAGCGACGCCCGGGCGCGATCGGCCCGCTCGCGCCGCAGCCGGGCGGCGATCTCGCCCGAAGCGGCGGCGAGCGGCATCACCTCCTGGGGAAGGCGCTCCGCGACCTGGAAGATGTGGAAGCCGTACTCGGCAGGCACCACCCGGCTGACCTCGCCGGGCCGCAGGCTGAAGATCACGTCCACGAAGGACGGCGGCAGGTCGGAGCGCGCGAGCTCGCCCTGGTAGCCGCCGCCCGCGGCGCCGGTGTCGCGCGACAGGCGGCGCGCCACCGCCTGAAAATCCTCGCCGCGCTCGATGGCGCGGTGCGCGCGCTCCGCCGTGGCGCGGTCCTCGGTGAGGATCTGGCGCAGGCGCACGCGCTCGGGGCGCGCGAGCTCCTGGCGGTGCCGGCGGTAGTAATCCTCGATCTCGGCGGCGGCCGGCGGCGGACCGGCGGCCTGCCGCAGCAGGGCGTCGATGGCCCGGCGCGGCGCGGCGCCCGCCGGCACCAACCCGCGGTCGACGGCCAGCCGCTGCAGCAGGCGTTCCTCGAGGAACTGGTCAAACAGCTGGCTGAGCACGCCGCTGGCGACCACGGCGTCGGGGTCGCCCAGGGCGCGCGCCAGGTAGTCCTGGAACTCCGCATAGCGGATCGCGACGCCGCCGGCCTCCGCCGCCACGTCGGGCGCCGGCGGCGGGGGCCGGCGGCGGCACCCGGCGGCGCCGGCCGCCAGGACCGCGGGAAACGCCAGCGCCGCCACGGCCAGGCCCGAGGCCAGCAGGCCCCGGGCGGCGGCGCGCGCTGGCCGGCGCGCGCGCCCGGTCATTGCGCCAGTTCCTCGAGCGTCGCGCGGGCGGTGGCGAGCATCTGGCCGCCGCCCGAGACGGCGGCGCCGGACAGCGTCAGGACGCCGGTGGGGCTGAAGCTGGCGCCCTCGGTGCGCGACACCAGGTCGATCAGCCTGGCGACGTCGATGCGCGCATCGCGGCGCAGGCGGATGACCAGCTCGCGCCCCTTGGCCGAGATGGACTGGACGCGCAGCGACTCGGCCAGCCGCTTGAGCGCCGCCACCTCGACCAGCGAGCGCACCGCGGGCGGCGGCGGCCCGAAGCGGTCGGCGAGCTCGGCCAGCAGCTCCCGCTCGGCGCTCTCGAAGGCCGCGATCTTCTGGTAGAGCTCCATGCGCAGGTTGGCATCGCTGACGTAGCCCGGGGGGATGGACATCGGCACCGGCAGGTCGATGGCCACCGACGGCGCCTCGGCAACGCTCTCGCCGCGCAGCTCGCGCACCGATTCCTCGAGCAGCTTGAGGTAGGTCTCGATGCCCACCGCGGCGATGTGGCCGCTCTGCTCGCCGCCCAGCAGGTTGCCGGCGCCGCGGATCTCGAGGTCGCGGGCCGCGATGCGGAAGCCGGCGCCCAGGTCGGTGAACTCGCGGATGGCGGCCAGGCGCTTGTGCGCCGGCTGCGACAGCACCCGGTCGGCCGGCACCAGCAGGTAGCAGTACGCCAGCTGGTTGCTGCGCCCCACCCGGCCGCGCAGCTGGTAGAGCTGGGCCAGGCCGAAGCGGTCGGCGCGGTGCACGATCATGGTGTTGACGTTGGGGATGTCGATGCCGTTCTCGATGATCGTGGTGGCGAGCAGCAGGTCGAACTCGCCGTTGGTGAAGGCGTGCATGCGGCGCGACAGCTCGGCCTCGTCGAGCTGCCCGTGGCCCACCGTGATGCGCAGCCCGGGCACGATCTCGCGCAGCGAGCTCAGCATCTTCTCGATGGTTTCGACACGGTTGTAGACGTAATAGACCTGGCCGCCGCGCTCGACCTCGAACTCGATCGCCTCGCGCACCACGTCCTTGTTCCAGGGCAGGATGGCGGTTTCCACCGCCATGCGGTCCTTGGGCGGCGTTTCGATCACCGACATGTCGCGCACCCCGGCCAGCGACAGCTGCAGCGTGCGCGGCACCGGCGTCGCCGACATCGCGAGCACGTGGACGTCCTTTTTCAGCTGCTTCAGGCGCTCCTTCTGGGCGACCCCGAAGCGCTGCTCCTCGTCGACGATGAGCAGCGCCAGCTTGGGGATCTGGATGTCCTTCGACAGCAGCCGGTGGGTGCCGATGAGGATGTCCGGCTGGCCGGCGGCCAGCCTGCGGCGCAGCTCGCGCACCTCCTGCGGCGAGCGGAAGCGCGAGATCATCTCGATCGCCACCGGAAAGCCGGCGAAGCGGCGGCGGAAGGTCTCCAGGTGCTGGTCGGCGAGGATCGTGGTCGGCGCGAGCACCGCCACCTGGCCGCCGCCGTCGACGGCCTTGAACGCCGCCCGCATCGCCACCTCGGTCTTGCCGTAGCCGACGTCGCCGCACAGCAGCCGGTCCATCGGGCGTTCGCGCTGCAGGTCCTCCTTGATGACCGCGATCGCCTCGAGCTGATCGGGGCTCTCCTCGTAGGCGAAGGCCGCCTCGAACTGGCGCTGCAGGTCGGTATCGGGGGGCAGCGCCGGCGCCTTGGCGAGCTGCCGCTCGGCGTACAGCTTGAGCAGCTCGGCAGCCATGTCGCGCATGCTGCCCTTGACCTTGCTCTTGGTGCGGTTCCACGAGGTGCCGCCCAGCTGGTCGAGCCGCGGCGCGATGCCCTCGATGCCGCTGTACTTCTGCACCAGGTCCAGGCGGCTGAGCGGCAGCAGCAGGCGCTTGCCGGCGGCGTAGGCGATCTCCATCACCTCGGTCTCGGCGGCGCCCGCGCCGCCGGCGGCGCCCGGCCCGCTGGCCGGGCCGCCGAGGCCGCCCGCGCCCCCCGGACCGCCGGCGCCGCCGCCGCCGCCGGGAGCCAGGTCGCGCAGCACCGGCGGCAGGTTGCTCGCGCCATCGCCGTCGCGGCCCACCGAGCGCAGCGCCACGAACTGCCCGATGCCGTGGTCGCCGTGCACCACGTAGTCGCCGACCTTGAGGTCGCGCAGGCTGGCGAGGAACGGCCCGTAGCGCGTCCGCGACGGCCGGCGCTGCAGCTTGGCTTGCGGCAGCAGCTGCTGCTCGCCGTAGAGGGCGACGCCGGCGGCCGGCAGCCGGAAGCCGCGGGTGAGCTCGCCCGGAGCCAGCTCGACGCCGCCGCGGCCGAGCGGCACCTCCCGCCCTTCCAGCAGCTCCTCGGTGCGGCGGCGGTGCACCGGCGGCACCACCACCACGCAGCGCTCGCCGCGCGCCCGTGCCGTGGCGACCTCCTGCGGGAAGCGCGGCAGCTGGCCATGGAACAGGTCGGTGAGCCCGGCATGGAAGTCCACCCGCGGCCTGCCGCCTGGCGCCCGCGGGCCGGCGCCGGCACCTTCCGGCGCCTCCGGGAGAACGCCGGCCAGCGACGCAGGGCTGCCGCCGTCGAGCACCAGCGACGCCGCCGCCAGCGCCGCCCGCACCGCGGCCGCCGGCTGCTCGAGCGCCTCGGGCGGCGCCGCCAGGCGGCCGGCCTCGCGGCGCGACGAGAATTCGGCGGCCAGCCGCGCCGCGTGATGCTCGGCCTCCGCGTCGAGGGCCGGCGGGTCGACCGCGAACACCAGCGGGTCCGCGAGCGCCTCGAGCAGCGACACGCTGTCGGCCAGCAGCGGCAGGTAGTTCTCCCAGCCCGGAAACGACCCGGCGCCGCGCAGGCTCTCGAGCAGCTCCGCTCCTTCCGGCCCGAGATCGGGGTCCTGCGCCAGCAGCAGGGCGGCCAGGCGCCGCGCCTCCTCGGCGCCGCCGGGGAACAGGTAGAGCGGCAGCACGCGCACCGACTCCAGGGAGTCCTCGGAGCGCTGCGACTGCGCATCGAACCAGCGGACCGACTCGATGGTGTCGCCGAACAGGTCCACCCGGATCGGCGCCTCCTCGCCCGGCGGAAAGAAATCCAGGATGCCGCCGCGCACCGCGTAGTCGCCCACCTCGTAGACCAGGTCGGTGCGCCGGTAGCCATGCCGCGCCAGGTGCGCGGTGAGCCGCTCCAAGGGATGCTCGGCGCCGCTGCGCAGGGTGAGCACCGCCGCCGCGAAGACCTCCGGCCGCGGCAGCCGGCGGAAGAGCGCCCGCGGCGTGGTCACCACGTTGGCGGTGGCCCCGGAAAGCACGCAGTCGAGCGCCACCGCCTCCTGCGCCCGGACCTGCAGCGACACCTCGGCTTCCTGGTAGGGAGTCAGCGAGGGGGCCGGGAAGTACACCGCCGCCTGCTCGCCGCCGGCGCCTGGCGTTGCCTGGCCCCCGAAGGCCCCGGCAGCCCCGGAGACCGTGGAGAACAACCGTGCGGCTTCCAGCCAGGTGAGCGCGTCGGCTTCGCGCGGCACCACCGCCACCAGCGGCCGCCCCAGGTCGCGCGCCAGCAGGTCGCCGACCCACGCCGCCGCCGGCACCGGCAGGCGCACGACCTCGCCGCGCCCCGAAAGCAGGGCGCGATAGGGCGCACTGCTGCGCAGCGTCCGGGAGAGCTCCTCCCACACGCGTTCGCTCATGGAGCCAAGTGTACCGCTCACGGCAGCCGGCGAGGTCCCGCCGGGCGCGCGGAGCTGCTTCCTTCCCCGCCTATCCCGCCCGCGCCGCCTCGCCCGCCGTGCCGCGGGTGCCGCGGGTGCCGGGTGTCGCGGCGAGGGTGCCGCGGCAGGGGTGACGGCTGTGTTACGCTCGCAATCCGCCTCGTTCTTCGAGCTCTTCGACGTGACCTGGAGGTGGCTGACATGCGCGACCGGTACCCGCAGGAAGCGGTGCTACGAGACGGCAGCCGCCTGTTGATCCGCCCGTTCACGGCGGCGGACACGGCGGCCCTCTATGCCTTCTTCCAGCGGCTGCCCGGAGAGGTCCGCCGCTTTGCCTGGGACCGCATCGACAACCGGGCGCTGGTCGAGCAGTGGGGGCGGGAGCTCAATTACGACCAGGTGCTGCCCCTGCTCGCCACCGACGGCCACCACATCGTGGCCGACGCCACCCTGCACCGGCGCAAGGGCAGCCCGCTGCGGCTGGTCGGGCGGATCAAGTGGCTGATGGACCCCAAGTACCGCGGCCTCGGCCTCGGCACCATCCTGGTCAACGACTTCATCCGCATCGCCCAGCACGACGGCCTCCGCCACCTGACCTGCATGCTGGTCGCCGATTTCGAGGCCGACGCCGTCCGCACCTTGACCGGCCTGGGCTTCGACAGCTACCTCATCCCCGGCTACGGCACCGACCCCGACGGCAACCAGCACGACATGGTCAAGATGGTGCTCAAGCTGTGAGCGCGAAGGCCGGCCCGGCCCCTGGGCTCCGCCATCGGGCCCTCAGCCGCTCATCAAGGTCTGGCGATCAATCTGAACGGCCTTGGCAGCACATCGCCAAGCGATAGCTCGCCGGCCTGGTCGATGAGGAGCGCCAGGTCCGCCTCGGCGAACTGCGCCATGACCTGCCTGCACGCGCCACAAGGCATCTTCATTTCCTCCGGAGCCCCAGAAGGGGCGTCAGGAAAGGAAATCGCCAGGGCAACGATTTTCTTCGCCCCGGCGCTGATCGCCTTGAACACGGCCACCCGCTCGGCACAAATCGTAAGCCCAAATGAATCGTTCTCGATGTTACAACCCGTGTACATCGAGCCATCGTCGCCGAGCACGGAGGCTCCAACGCGGAACTTGGAGTATGGGCAATAGGCGGCCTTTGCGGCGCTCCGCGCCGCAAGCAGCAGTCCCCTCTTCTGCTCAGGATCCAGTTGTTTCATTGCTGCTATACGCGTTTCATCTTCCCTGTATGCGGCGCGCAAACTTGTAAGCGCCGCGAATTATCCAGGTACTCCCCTTCGACGGCGCCCGGTCGGATAACGATCCCTCGGCAAGGGTACGGAAGTATCCACTCGGCAGCTCGACCCCTCGCACATGTGTAACCTTACCATTCTCGTCCGACTCGAACAGCGGCTCCTGCTGCTCCTTCTCCGTCATGACCCAAGACCTCCTCCCGGGAATACTTCGCTGAGCAGCTTCCCCAAGCTCATCGCCGCTGTCTGCATCAGGACCAAGATCGCCTCGACCCGCGGATCCCTGAAGTGGATGTCGGGATCCGGGCTCAGCCCAATTGTATCGTAATCCCATCCTGCGTCAAGCGTTAGGATCCCAAGAATTGCGCCATCGGTGTCTGCCTCCACTCCATGATAGGACCTGCCTTCGTAGTGCGGGCTGTTGTTTTGCAGCTGCTGGCGCTGCTGCACGAAGCGGACCTCGTAGGGATCGAAAATGGGAACCGTCGCCAGCCAAGACCTATCCTGCCGCACCCTCCCCTGCAGTGTCGGGTCCATGCCAAAGAGGTTCCTATACTCGCCGGGATTGTTCTGACGCAATGCCGCAACGGAGGCCAGGTTGCACACCTGGGGGCGGCGCGAAGAATAGCAAAACCCCGTTAGGCCGCTTTCGAGATCGGGAAACTCCATCGTCCGATCATCGTCGTCGTCCATGTTGCAGCTGAAGACAAGCTTCAACCTGTCTTCCACCGGTATAAAGACGTTGGCGCGCAACTTGACAGCTGACTGTTCAAACTTCAGGAGTCCGAGGATCCTCTCGACCAGGGTGCCAAGCTCCCTCTCGATCAGCGCCGCCGGCGGCTTCGCATAGACCCCGGGCGACCTCCTCTCGCCGAGGTAATCGTCCGCAAATGCAAAGCCCTTCGCCACCATCTCCTCGATCTTCGCGGCGTCAAGCCGGCGAATGTCGAGCAACTCGGGACCGGCGGTTGAGCTGCGGGGCTGCTTGACCACCAGGGACCGCGAGGCCAGCGCCGATAGTATCTCTTCCAACTCGTTCCTGGCGTTGCCCGTAAGCATCGAAAGCAGCGAGCGAAAATAGGCGCTGGAATTCCGCAGGTCGAGCAGGGGCCTGGCGTCATCGACCACTCGCAGGCCGATCCTGATCCACGGTTTTGCCGTGAGCCGCCGATAGATAGGCGATTTTTGCACCTTGTAGCGAAATGCATCGGAAAATGCCCAGATGGGAAAGTTGGAAACCACGCCGCCATCAACGAACCACCCGCCATCGGGACACTCCGGCAGCTCGCGCGGCAGGAAGAAGACCGGGAAGCCGGCGGACGCGCGCACTGCCTTTGCGACCGGCACATTCATGTACTTGGCGTCGACCGAGCTGATGACTTCGAGGCGCTGGCGCGTCAGGTTTGTAGCTGTCAAGAGCAGCGGCGGCCTATAGTAGTCCTCGCCCTTTTGTTCCATCAGCTCCGCGAAGTGGCGGAAGCGCAGGAGCTCGCCTGGATTGGTGACGCCGGCGGGAATGCGCGCTCCACGACGGAGCAGCTCATCTATCTTGCGTTCGAGCTGTGACCCGGAAAAGAAGCCGCGATTTTCGACGTGGCGCTGCAACTTCCGCCTGAGGCCGGCAGCGCCACCTATCATCCTGGCTGCGCCAAGCCAGTGGCGCGGGTTCCAGGGCCGGTGCCGGGAAGATACGTCGAGTGCGCCGACCCACTCTGCCGCACGCTCCTTGAGCCTGCAAAAGGCGTCGAAATCGAACCCTGGCGGAAAGGGACCCAATAGCGAGACCAAGGCATCCGGATCCTCTTTAACCATGCTCACGAACTCGTCGCGGATTTCACTCGGTCTCATCCCGGACCAGACCAATGCGGCGACAATGGCGCCTGCCGATGTTCCTGCCAGGGCGAGGGGGGCGTAGCGATGCTTTTCGACAACCGCCTGCAACTGCCCCAAGAGCGTCAAGCCAAACACGCCGCCACCCTGGATGGTGATGACAGCGTCGCGGTTGCTTTCAAATTCGGGGACGGTGATGCCGGTTTCAGGTGTCATTCCGCGACACTGCCGCGACCCTGCCGCGACACTGTTCCGTTGAATATGCTGATGCTTGGAGTGTAGGTCTCGGTGGACCTGCTGTCAAGGTGCGAGACGGCCAGAATGACGATGGCTCTTCTCGGTTGGTGCCACTGCCTTCGTCCTCACGGGGCCGGCCAAAGCGACGGATGGTCACCTCCAGGCTTGACCTCGCCGACGAGCGCCAAGCGGGACGACTGCGATCAACGGTAGGATGTACAATGGCAGCGGCAGGCATGGGGAGCATTGGCTTGGACAACATCCGCAATTTCTGCATCATCGCCCACATCGACCACGGCAAGTCCACGCTGGCCGACCGCCTGATCCAGCGCTGCGGCGGGGTCGAACAGCGCGACTTCCGCGACCAGATCCTCGACTCGATGGACATCGAGCGCGAGCGCGGCATCACCATCAAGAGCAACACCGTGTCGCTGCTCTACACCGCCAAGAACGGCCGCGAATATCCCCTGAACCTCATCGATACTCCCGGTCACGTCGATTTCTCGCACGAGGTGCGGCGCTCGCTGATGTCGTGCGAAGGCGCCCTGCTGCTGGTCGACGCCTCCCAGGGCGTCGAGGCGCAGACCCTCGCCAACCTGTACCTGGCGCTCGAGTACAACCTCGAGATCGTGCCGGTGATCAACAAGATCGACCTGCCGTCGGCCGACGTCGAGCGCGTGCGCGAGGAGATCGACGCCGACCTGGGGCTCGACCCCTTCGAGGCCGTGCTGTGCTCGGCCAAGCTGGGCACCGGCATCGACGACGTCCTCGAGGCGATCGTCAACAAGCTGCCGGCGCCCACCGGCGACCCCGAGGCCCCGCTGTCGGCGCTGATCTTCGACGCCCAGTACGACGTCTACCGCGGCGCCGTGCTGCTGTGCCGGATCAAGGAAGGAACCGTGCGGGCCGGCATGCGCATCCGGCTGATGCACTCCGCCAAGGAGCACGTCGTCGAGGAGGTGGGCCTGCTGCAGCTCAAGCGCGTGCGCACCGAGCAGCTGGCGGCCGGCGACGTCGGCTTCGTCATCGCCGGCATCAAGGCGGTGTCCGACATCGCCATCGGCGACACCATGACCGGCGCCGAGCGCCCCGCCGCGGCGCCGCTGCCGGGCTACAAGGAAGCCAAGCCCGTGGTGTTCTCCTCGATCTACCCCATCGCCACCGACGAGTACGAGGACCTGGCGAAGGCGCTCGAAAAGCTGAAGCTCAACGACGCCGCCCTCACCTATCAGAAGGACTCCTCGACCGCGCTGGGCTTCGGCTTCCGCTGCGGCTTCCTCGGCCTGCTGCACCTCGAGGTGGTGCAGGAGCGCCTCGAGCGCGAGTACGGCCTGTCGCTCCTGCTGTCCGCGCCGTCGGTGCAGTACGAGGTCGTCCTGAGCAACGGCGAGCTGCTGCGCATCGACAACCCCAGCCTGTTTCCCGATCCCGGCACCATCGCCAGCGTGCGCGAGCCGTTCATCAAGGCGTCGATCATGGTGCCGGAGCGCTACCTGGGGGCGGTGATGGAGCTCTGCCGCGAGCGCCGCGGCGCCGGCACGAAATTCGAATACCTGGCGGTGGGGCGGCTGCAGGTGACCTCCGAGCTGCCGCTCGGCGAGGTGCTGTTCGACTTCTACGACCGCCTGAAGACGATCACCCAGGGCTATGGCTCCTTCGATTACGACATCCTCGACTACCGCGAGACCGACCTCGTCAAGGTCGACATCCTGGTCAACGGCGAGAAGCTCGACGCCCTGTCGCAGCTGGTGCACCGCGACAAGGCCCGGCAGCGCGCCCTGCACTACTGCGAGCGCCTGGCCGAGACCATCCCGCGCCAGAACTTCAAGATCGCCATCCAGGGCGCCATCGGCGGCGCCATCATCGCCCGCTCGACGATCAATCCCTACCGCAAGGACGTCACCGCCAAGTGCTACGGCGGCGACATCACGCGCAAGCGCAAGCTGCTCGAAAAGCAGAAAGAGGGCAAGAAGCGGATGAAGATGGTGGGATCGGTCGAGGTGCCGCAGTCGGCATTCATGGCCGTGCTCAAGTCGGACCTCGATTGATGGCGGTGCCCGCGTCGCCCGCGGGGCCGCCGGCGGCGCTGCCCGCGGTGCTCCCCGTCTTTCCCCTGACCGGTTCGCTGCTGCTGCCCGGCAACTGGCTGCCGCTCAACGTCTTCGAGCCGCGCTATCGCCACCTCGTCGAGGACGCGACCGGCGCCGCGGCCGGTACCCGCGACGAGGGCGCAACGGAGCGCGGCGAACGCTGGATCGGCATGATCCAGCCCCGGGTGCCGCACCAGGACAACTGGCCGGCCCTCGACGAGCCGCCGGCCAACCCCGAGCTCTACGACGTCGGCTGCGCCGGCCGCATCGAGCGTTGCGAGCCCCAGGCGGACGGCCGTTACCTCGTCCTGCTCAAGGGTGTCAGCCGGTTCCGGGTGCGCCGCGAGCTCGCGCTGGTGCGCGGTTACCGGCGGGTAGCTGCCGACTACGCGGAGTTCGCGGCCGACCTGCTCGAGCCCCAGGCCGAGCTGGACCCTGCCCCGTTGCTGCGGGCGGTGCGCGAGTACGGCCAGAAGCAGGGGCTCTCCTTCGATCTCGACGTCCTGGGCTCCCTGCCGGGTGTCGCACTGCTCAACGGCCTGGCCGTGGCATTGCCCTTCCGGCCGGCCGAAAAGCAGGCACTGCTCGAAGCCGACGGCCCGCACGACCGCCGGAGGATCCTCCTCGCCCTGATGGGGATGGGCATCGAGCCGCTGGATCCCGGCGACTATTACTCGCCGCCCACCGTCCATTGACTCGCCTTGACAAGGCGCCGGCCTGCGGGCAGAAGCAGCGCGAAGCCTCCTGAGCAGGGCGGCTTCCTGGCCCGCATCAGCTCGCATTGCCGTTGCGTGTCGCCGGCCCTGTCCGGCACCGGGCGAGATCGACTTAAGCTATCGGGATGGCAGCCGGACCCGGGCTGTACCTGCATGTGCCGTTCTGTTCGGCGATCTGCCCCTACTGCGACTTCGCGGTGCTGACCGGCGGACGGCAAAGACGCGCCGAGTTCGTCGACGGCCTGGTGACCGAGATCGAGATGTGGCGCGGGGACGCCGAGCGCTGGGGGAGCATCGACACCATCTACTTCGGCGGCGGCACACCCTCCGCCCTGGAAGTGGCGGAGCTGACGCGAATCCTGGCCGCCGCTCGCGCCGCGCTGCCGGTCGCCGGCGACGCCTGGATCGCTCTCGAGGCCAATCCCGAGGACGTCACCGAGGCCAGCGTCCGCCGGTGGCGGGAAGAGCTGGGGGTCTCCATGCTCTCGCTCGGCGTCCAGTCCTTCGACGCCGAGACCCTCCGCTTCCTCGGCCGCCGCCACTCGCCGGAGGAGGCGCGCCGTGCCGTGGAGCTGGCGCTCGGCGCCGGCTTCCCGACCGCGTCGATCGATTTGATCTACGGCACCCCCGGCGCTGCGAGCGCCGCCGGCGCCGCCCGCACCGCTCGCGCCGCCCGCGCCGCTCGCAGCCATGGCAGCGGCGCGAGCGGGCCTGCGGAGGGATCAGGTTCACCAGCGGCGGGCCTGCCGGAGGAGGACCCGCCCCTCGCCAGGTGGCGGCGCGATCTCGAGGCCGCGGTGGCGCTTCAGCCGCAACATCTGTCGTGTTACCAGCTGACGATCCACGAGGGGACGCCTTTCGGTTTCCGGGCGGCGCGCGGCGAGCTGCCCGAGCTGCCCGAGGAGGGCCAGGCGGAGAGCTTCCGGCTCACCCATGCCTTCCTGGCCGCTCACGGCTATCCCGCTTACGAGGTCTCCAACTTCGCGAGCGCCGCCGAGCACCAGTCGCGCCACAACCGCAAGTACTGGGACCACACGCCTTACCTGGGCCTCGGCCCCTCGGCGCACTCCTTCGACGGCCGGCGGCGGTGGTGGAACGAGCGCAGGCTGCACGCCTGGCAGGGCAAGCTCGCCGCCGGCGAGCGGCCGGTCGCCGGCGGCGAGGACCTGGGGCGGCGCGAGCTCGCCCTCGAAGAGGTCATGCTGTCGCTGCGCACTGCCGCCGGCATCGACCTGGCCGGCTTCCGGCGCCGCCACGGCTGGGACCTCGCCGCCCGCAACGGCCGGCTGATCGGCGACCTGGCCGCCCGCGGCCTCCTGGCCGAGCGCGACGGCCGCCTGGTGCCGTCGCCAGAGGGCCTCGCCGTCGCCGACTCGCTGGCCCGCTCGTTCGAGCTCCCGGGGCCTACTTGTCCCGCTTGCTCACCAGCTCCATGACCTTGACGTCCTTGCTGTCGGGTGCGTCCCCCACGATGTACATCTCGAAGCGGTAGGTGTCGGGATCGACGTAGGTCGTCACTTCCTTGCTCTTGATCACCTTGCCCGCCATCGGATCGAAGCCCTCGGCGGTCTCGGTCAGGACCTTGCACGGGTCCTCACAGGTGCCCCGGAAGACCATGACGCCGGTGCCCATGTTGTCGATCCAGGTGCTGAAGTATTCGTGGGTGGCGTTGTCGTAGCCGTCGATCGCCCGCCCCTCGAAAGGCATGCCGGAGAAGCTGCCCTTGTGCACCGACTGGAGATAGCGCCCGCCGAGCAGCCAGGACGCATCCACGGTGCCGGTGAACTCCGTCGCCGGCTGATGGGGGTCCATCCACGCCTTGCCGGCGACCTTCCACTTGCCGGCGAAGCCGTCCAGGCGCTTGTGGTGCTCGCCGGGCTGCGCGAGCTTCATGTAGGCCTCCATCGCCGCGTCCGCCTTCGCCTTGGCCTGGGCGTCGGCAGGCGCCGCGGCAGCTGCCTGCTTCGCCGGATCGGCGGCGGCCGCCAGCGCGGCGGCAGGGGCCAGCAGCGCAAACGTGCCGATCAGAGCCATGAGAACCAGCAAAAGGGCAAGGGACGACCGGGCTGCGGCGAGGCGAGCGAGACAGTTCCTCATGACATTCTCCTTTGGTTCAGGACGTCAGGATGGTCAGGATGGGCAGGATGGGGGACGGACTTGACCTTACGCTTTGTTACCGCGTACCCTATCAGCAGCCGGCGGCCCCGTCAAGCACCTCGTCAAGGCGCCGGCCGCCCGCTATCATGGGCCGCCCCGATCCCGGGCTCGCGGAACCGACGGCATCCCACGGCATCCCACGGCATCCCGATGGCATCCCGATAGTGATCCCGATGGTGACCCGATGGTAATCAAATGACATCCACCTCCAGCTCCTATGACTCCTCCTCGTTAGAGGTCCTGACCGGGCTCGAGCCGGTGCGCCGGCGTCCCGGCATGTACACCTTCACCGACCGCCCGGACCACCTGGCGCAGGAGGTGATCGACAATGCCGCCGACGAGGCGATCGCCGGCTACTGCTCGGAGATCGCCGTCACCCTGCACCAGGACGGCTCGATGACGGTCGCCGACAACGGCCGCGGGATGCCGGTGGACAAGCATCGCGGCGAGAAGGTCTCGGGAGTCGAGGTGATCCTGGCTCGCCTGCACTCCGGCGCCAAGTTCGCCGAGGGCAACTACCGCTTCTCCGGCGGCCTCCACGGCGTCGGCGTGTCGGTGGTCAACGCGCTCTCGCGGCAGCTCGAGGTCTGGGTCAAGCGCGACGGCCGCGAGCACCACATGAGCTTCGCCGGCGGCGAAAAGACCTCGGAGCTCTCGGTCATCGGCACGGTCGGCCAGCGCAACACCGGCACCACGGTCCGCTTCTGGCCCGACCCCAAGTACTTCGACTCGCCCAGGTTCACCATCGCCAGGATCAAGCGCTCGCTGCGCGCCAAGGCGGTGCTCTGCCCCGGCGTGCGCCTGCGCTTCGTCCACGACGACGTGCCGGACGACGACGAGGAGTGGTACTACGAGGACGGCCTGACCGCCTACCTGCTCGACGAGATCGCGGACGCCGAGCGCGTGCCGGCCGACCCCTTCATCGGCCACTTCAAGGGCAAGGACGAGGAGGTCGACTGGGCGGTCACCTGGCTCGCCGACGACTCGACGCCGGCGCCGCCCATCGCCGAGAGCTACGTCAACCTGATCCCGACGCCGCTGGGCGGCACCCACGTCAACGGCTTTCGTGCCGGCCTGACCGAGGCGCTGCGCGAGTTCTGCGAGTTCCGCGACCTGCTGCCGCGCGGCGTCAAGCTCGCGCCCGAGGATGTGTGGACGCGCTGCGCCCACGTGCTCTCGGTCAAGATGCGCGAGCCGCAGTTCACCGGCCAGACCAAGGAGCGCCTGTCGTCGCGCGAGGCCGCCGCCTTCGTCGCCGGCGTCACCAAGGACGCCTGCGGACTGTGGCTCAACCAGCACACCGGCGATGCCGAGCGCATCGCGCGGCTCGCCATCGACAGCGCCCAGGCGCGCCTGCGGGCCGGCAAGCAGATCAAGCGCAAGAGCGTCGTCTCGGGACCGGCGCTGCCCGGCAAGCTCGCCGACTGCAGCAGCCAGGACCTGCAATCGACCGAGCTGTTCCTGGTCGAGGGCGATTCCGCCGGCGGCTCGGCCAAGCAGGCGCGCAGCCGCGAGTTCCAGGCCATCCTGCCGTTGCGCGGCAAGATCCTCAACACCTGGGAGGTCGAGTCGGCGGAGGTGCTCTCGTCCCAGGAGGTGCACGACATCGCCGTGGCGCTCGGCGTCGATCCCGGGTCGAAGGACGTCTCCGGGCTGCGCTACGGCAAGATCTGCATCCTCGCCGACGCCGACTCCGACGGCGCCCACATCGCCAGCCTGCTCTGCGCCCTGTTCGTGCGCCACTTCCGGCCGCTGGTCGCCGCCGGCCGGGTGTACGTGGCCATGCCGCCGCTCTATCGCATCGACGTCGGCAAGGACGTCTTCTACGCCCTCGACGACCGCGAGAAGAAGGGCATCCTCGACCGTATCGAGGCCGAGAAGCTGCGCGGCAAGGTCAACGTCCAGCGCTTCAAGGGACTGGGCGAGATGAACCCGATGCAGCTGCGCGAGACGACTATGGCGCCCGAAACCCGCCGCCTCGTCCAGCTGCTGCTCACCCTGCCGGCGCCCCAGGACCCCGGCGCCGCCGCCCAGCCCGCGGGAGCGGCCGGAGCCGCGGGGGCCGCCGGGACTGCCGGGACCGCCGGGACTGCCGGGACTGCCGGGACTGCCGGGACTGCCGGGCACGGCGAGACGGACGCGCACGCCGAGCCGAGCGCGAACGCCGCACCCGGCGATCCTGCCGGCCCGGGTGCCACGCCCCTCACACCGCGCGAACAGGACGTCGACGCGGTCATCGACATGCTGCTCGCCAAGGGCCGCGCCGCCGACCGCCGGGAGTGGTTGATGAGCCAGGGCAACCGCGCCGAGGTCGAGGTCTGACCCTGCGCCGCGCCGCGAAAAGCAGCAAGGGGGCGCCGCGCCTGCCGTTCACGGCCGGCCCCGGCGGACCTGCCGGTCCCGGCGGCCCCGCCGGCCCGGCGGACGTCGAGCGCCAGTCCCTGGCCAGCTTCACCGAGAAGGCGTACCTCGACTACTCGATGTACGTCATCCTCGACCGCGCCCTGCCGCACCTGGCCGACGGCCTGAAGCCGGTGCAGCGCCGCATCGTCTACGCCATGTCCGAGCTGGCCCTGTCGGCCAGCGCCAAGTTCAAGAAGTCGGCGCGCACCGTGGGCGACGTCATCGGCAAGTATCACCCCCACGGCGACGCCGCCTGCTACGAGGCCATGGTGCTGATGGCCCAGCCCTTCAGCGTGCGCTATCCGCTGGTCGACGGGCAGGGCAACTGGGGCTCGCAGGACGAACCCAAGTCCTTCGCCGCCATGCGCTACACCGAGGCGCGCCTGACGCCGTTCGCGCAGGCGCTGCTCGCCGAGCTGGGGCAGGGCACGGTGGACTGGGGAGCCAACTTCGACGGCACCTTGGAGGAGCCGAAGCTGTTGCCGGCACGCCTGCCGCACGTGCTGCTCAACGGCGCCTCGGGGATCGCGGTGGGCATGGCCACCGACATCCCGCCGCACAATGCCGCCGAGGTGGCTGCCGCCTGCATGTTGCTGCTCGACGACCGGCGCGTGCCCGACGAGCGCCTGTGGGAGGCGCTGCCCGGACCCGACTTCCCGACCGAGGCCGAGATCATCACCCCGCGCGCCGAGATCCGGAAGATCTACGAGACCGGCGCCGGCTCGCTGCGCCTGCGCGCGGTGTGGGAGGTCGACGGCGGCGACATCGTCGTCACGGCGCTGCCGTTCCAGGTCTCGGGCAACAAGGTCCTGGCACAGATCGCCGCCCAGATGCAGGCCAAGAAGCTGCCGATGGTCGAGGACCTGCGCGACGAGTCCGACCACGAAAACCCCACCCGCCTGGTGATCACGCCGCGCTCGAACCGGGTCGACGCCGCGGCGCTGATGGCCCATCTCTTCGCCACCACCGAGCTCGAGCGCTCCTACCGGGTCAACCTGACGGTGATCGGCCTCGACGGCCGCCCTTGCCTCGCCAACCTCCGCCGCCTGCTCGCCGACTGGCTGACGTTTCGCATCGAGACGGTGCGGCGCCGGCTGCGCTTCCGCTACGAGAAAGTGCTCGGCCGCCTCCACCTGCTCGACGGCTTCCTCGTCGCCTTCCTGAACCTCGACGAGGTGATCCGCATCATCCGCACCCAGGAGCAGCCCAAGCCGCACCTGATGGCGCGCTTCCGGCTCACCGACACCCAGGCCGAGGCGATCCTCGAGCTCAAGCTGCGCCACCTGGCCCGCCTCGAAGAGATGAAGATCCGGGGCGAGCAGGAAGAGCTGCAGCAGGAGCGGGACGCGCTCGAAAAGCTCCTCTCGAGCGAGGCGCGCCTCAAGCGGCGGGTGCGCGACGAGCTGGCCGCCGACGCCCGCGAGTTCGGCGACGCCCGCCGCTCGCCGCTCGTCGAGCGCGAGGGGGCGCGCGCCTTCGACGAGGCGGCGCTGGTGCCGGTCGAGCCGGTGACGGTGGTGCTCTCGGAGAAAGGCTGGGTGCGCGCCGCCAAGGGTCACGACCTCGATCCCGCCGAGCTCCCGTACAAGGCCGGCGACGCCTTCCTGGAGGCGGCGCGCGGCAAGAGCAGCCAGCTGGCGGTGTTCCTCGACTCGACCGGCCGCAGCTATGCGCTGCCGGCCCACGCCCTGCCCTCGGCCCGCGGCCATGGCGAGCCCCTGTCCTCGCAGCTGGCGCCGCCGGCCGGCGCGACCTTCGTCGGCCTGATGCTGGGCGGCCTGCCGGAGGACCGTGGGCTCTACCTGCTCGCGACCAGCGCCGGCTACGGCTTCGTCGTCGCGCTCGGCGACCTGATCGCCCGCAACCGCGCCGGCAAGGCGGTGCTCACCGTCCCGCCGGACGCCCGGGTGCTGCGGCCGCAGCCGGTGCACGACCGCGACGGCGACCGGGTGGCGGCGGTCACCAGCGGCGGGCGCCTGCTGGTGTTTCCGCTGCGCGAGCTGCCGCTCCTGGCGCGCGGCAAGGGGGTGCGGATCGTCGGCCTGCGGGCCGGCGAGGGGCTGATCGCGGTTGCCGTCCTGCCGGCAGGGGCAGCCCTGAAGGTCCATGCCGGCAAGCACTACCGGCACTTCAAGCCGGCGGAGCTGGCGCCCTTCGCCGGCGAGCGGGCGCGGCGCGGGTCGGCGCTGCCGCGCGGCTTCCAGGGCGTGACCGGCCTCGAGGTGGTTCCCTGATGGCGAGGACGATGGCGAGAAGTCGATGATCGAGGTCGATCGCGAAACCTTGCGCGACTTCGAGCGCGCCAGCGGCCTGGAGTGGCTGGAGACCGACGGCCTCGGGGGCTGGGCCGCCTCGACCCTCGCCGGAGCGCACAGCCGGCGCGACCACCACCTGCTGCTGCTGCCCGCCACAGCGGCGGCCGGCGGCGCTCACAGCCCCTCGGCCACGGCGGACCCGGCGGCGGCCGGCGGCACCGTCGCCCTGTCCAAGCTCGACGAGCTGGTGATCGACGGGGACGGCGGCGTCCACGAGCTCGCCTGCAACCGCTTCCCGTTCTTCGTGGCCGCCGCGGGTGTGCGGCACCTTGCCGCGTTCCGGCGCGACCTGTTCCCGGTCTTCGAGCACGAGGCGGGCGGCATCCGGTTGCAGAAGACCGTCGCCTTGATCGAGGGAGATGGCGCGCTGGTGGTCGTCTACGAGGTGCTGGCGGCGCCTGGCCCGTTCGTCCTCGCCCTCCGCCCCTTCTTCTGCCGCCGCGAGGCGCACGCGCTCTGCCGCGCCGACCGCCCCGGTGCGGCGCCTGAAGCGGTCCGCGAGCCGGCGGGACTGCGCCTGCGCTGGTCCTCGGGGGCCGAGATCTTCCTGGCGGTCGCCGCCGAGCTCGATCACCGTCCGGATTGGTGGTACCGCTTCGAGCTGGAGCAGGAGCGCCGGCGCGGCCTCGAGTTCCAGGAAGACCTGTGGACCCCCGGCCTGCTGCGCCGCGAGCTGCGGGCCGGCGACCGCTTCGGCCTGGTGGCCGCCGGCGGCGGCGCCGGGAACCGCGACCCGCTCGAGCTGCTGGCGCGGGAACGGCGGCGGCGCGAGAAGCTGCTCGACCGCCTGCCCGTCAAGGACGAGCTGACGCGGATCCTGGCCCTGGCCGCCGACCAGTTCACCTTGCGCCGTCCCGGCGGCGCACACCTCCTCGCGGCCGGCTATCCCGGGGGCGAGGCCGCTGCCGGCAGCCTGATCGCCATTCCCGGGGCGCTGCTGGCGACCGGCCGCGCCGACGAGGCCAAGAAGCTGCTTCGCGCCTGGGCTCGCGCCGCGGCCGCCGGCGGCGGCGCGGTGCCGGACCGCGCTTCCTGGACAGCCGGCGGGGAACGACCGGACACGCCGCCTCCGCCGGAAGGCGCCCTGTGGCTGTTCGTGGCCGCCTGGCGCTACCTGCGGGCGACCGGCGACGAAGCGCTGATGCGCGACGTCCTGCTGCCGGCACTGGCCAAGATCGCCGCCGCTCATGACGCGGACGGCGGCGCGGGCGGGAGCGGCCTGCACGTCGCCGCGGACGGCCTGCTCGAAGCAGCGCCGGGCTCGCCGGCGGCGCTTCGACGGTCGGGCAAGGCGGTCGAGATCAATGCCCTGTGGCACAACGCGCTGGCCACTCTGGCCGATCTCGGCGGCCGCCTGGGCGACGCCGCCCAGGCCAGGATTTGGGGCGATCGCGCCAAGCGCGTCCAGCGCCGTTATGCCGAGGTTTTCTGGCACGCCGCCGCGGGATGTCTCTACGACAGCGTTCGCCCGGCTGGCGCCGATCCGGCGCTGCGCGGCCACCAGGTCCTGGCCATCGGCCTGCCCTTTCCGGCGCTGTCGAAGCAGCGCGGCCAGCGCCTGCTGCGCACCCTCGAGGACCGGCTCGCGACGCCGGTGGGGTTGCGCGACCTGGCGCTCGCGGGGGAGGCGGCGGCGGGGGCCGGGGCGGTAGCGGCTGGAGCGGCCGGGGCTGGGGCGGCAGGGGCTGGGGCGGCCGCAGCTGGGGCGGCTGCACCCGGGGCCGGGGCGGCCGCAGCTGGGGCTGGGGCGGCTGCACCCGGGGCCTGGGCGGCCGCGGCTGGGGCGTCGCCGGCGGGCCGCCCCGACCTCGCCTGGCCGTGGCTGCTCGGGCCGCTGCTCGCGGCGCAGGTGTGGCTGCGCGGCGCCGCCGGCCGCCGCCAGGCGCTGCAGCTCCTGGCCGAGCTCGATCCGTTGCTGTCGAGCTGCGTCGTCGGCACCATCCCCGAGCTGGTCACCGTCGAGACGCCCCACACCCCGGTGGGCCATGCGGCCGACGCCGCCAGCGTCGGCGAGCTGCTGCGGGTTTACGTCGACGACCTCCATCCTGCCGAGAGTCCGCCGGCAGCGGCGCCGCCGCGGCCCCGCGGCAAGCCCAAGCCAAAGGCCAAGCCGGCCGGCCGCGCCAAGCCGGGTCCGCGCGGCGGGCGCGGCCGGCAGGGGGCGCCTGGCTGATGGCCTGACCGGCGGCGGGCACGCTATCGAGAAGATCCGCCTGCGGATATGATCGGCCAGCGTCGGTTTGCGACAGGCAGGGTCCAGGTGCGCCGCTGCCGCCGGTCCTGACCTGCTGTCCGAACGCCGGCCGCTCGGTGGGGCCGTGCCGTCGCGGCACTGGCCGGGCGGCTTGTCGGGGATGCCGATGACGTCGCGGTGGCCCACGAAGCCAAGGCAGATGATCCAGGTCGGAAATCACCAGGTCACCCTTCCCGAAGGGATCTCGGTGACCGATTGGGCGCTCGAGCGGGTGCACTGGCAGAATCCCCGCATCCGCGCCTTCCTGGGCTGCATCCGGCTGCTCGAAGGGGTCTTCGAGAGCAACTACTCGCTGCTCCACTGCTCTCCCGAGCGGCTGCTCGACATCTGGGCCAAGGTGCGCCAGGTTTCCGACCTGATCGGCAACCGCATCGCGCCGCTGCTGCGCGCCCGCTCCCGCATCCCGGCCCTGGAAGAGGCGCGCCAGAGCGCCGAGCTCTCTCTGCGCCTGCTCAACGGCCAGGTGCTCGATCCGTTGACGCGTTTTCCGGCCGCCGTGGCGCCGGACCAGCTCGGCGAGATCCGCAAGCTGCTCTGCGTCTCGATCGGCCAGCTGCACGCCTTTCTGCAGGACACCTTCGGGGAGCTGATGGCGAGCGACCCGCGCAGCCTCCACGACGCCGACTACTTCCTGTCGCGGCGCTTCCCCCAGGACATCGAGGAGGCGGAGTGGCTGCACGCGACCGTCGCCCGCCTCATCGGCTACGTCGAGCGGCTCGACCAGGTGCGCACCACTCATCTCACGGCGATGGCGGAGCGGATGCGCGCCGACGAGCAGGTCTCCTCCCGCCAATCCTGGGAGAACACGGCGGTCCTCCTCGAGGTGCTGATCAGCGGGCTGACGCCGAAGCTCAAGGAAGTGCTGGCGCTGCGCGGCGTGCGCTTCTATGAGATGGAGATCCTGGATCGCTACGCCGCCGAGATCCCCATCTACTGCCGGCTGCTGCTCGAGCTCCACGACACCGGCTCCTCCGCCGTGGCGGCGATGCAAGCGACGCTCGCCGAAGCCTCCGCCGATCGCGACCCGGGAATCCGCGAGCAGAACCGCCGCGACCTGCTCGCGTGCCACGCCGCCGTCAGCCACCGCCTCGTCGGCCTGCTGGTCAAGGTCGACAAGACCCTGCAAGACCTCGTCGCCTTCCTACCTATCTGGTTGCAAGCCATCGAGAAGCGCCGCGCCCTGCTGCTGCGCCGCGCCGCCGAGGAACCCACGGGCGCGACGCTGCTCACCTAGCTTTCACCGTCTCCGGGGACCCCGCGCCATGAAACAGGTGCCGTAGCAGGCGATCGAGGACTGCGCGAAGCGCCGCGGCCCACCCTCCGGGGGGAAGGGGACGCCCCCTCCCCTTCGCTCCGGCCAGCAGTTTCGTCTACCCGAGCCGCTTCCAGTAGATCCGGGTCCCGGTCAGCCCGCCGTGCGGCTTCAGGGCATAGTCCGGGATCTCGCCGGCGAAGTTGAAGCCCAGCCTCTCGTACAGGCCCGCCGCCCCGCCGTCGGTCGCGGTGTCGAGCACCAGGAGCGTGCGCGCCCGCTCCACGGCCAGGCGCTCGGCCGCGCGCATCAAGGCGGTGGCCACGCCTCGGCCCCGGTGGCTCAGGCGAGTCATCAGCTTGGCGATCTCGGCGCGGTGCGGCTGGTTGGGCGGACAGTCGAGCAGCAGAGTCACCGTGCCGGCCAGGACCTCGCCATCCCAGGCGCCGAGCACGATCCGTTCACCTCGGGCCGTCGCCGCCAGCGCTCCCTCCCAGTACGCTACCGCCGTCTTTCGCTCCAGCGGGTGCATGAAGCTGACCGAGCCGCCGTTGGCGACCACCTCCACCATGATCTCGCTCAATCCCGCGCAGACCCGCGGCGAGGCGCTCAAGATCTCGATCTCGATCTCGGACATGACCAACCCCGCTAACCCCGGGCGAGAACGACGAGATACGTACAGGGCTTGGCGGTCTCGTTGGCCAGGGTCACCTCGGACGGCGGACCGAATCCGAGGCAGTCGCCGGCGCCCAGCTCATGCCGCTCGCCGCCCTCCAGGATGACCAGCTCGCCCGCCTGGACCCAGACGGCCTGGCGTATGTGCGCATAGGACGAGGCCGGCAGCATCACCCGCTGCCCGGCCGGCAGCTCGATCTGGACGACCTCCAGCGGATGATCGGGGCGGCCGAAGACCTGCTTGCGCAGGTAACCTGTGGCGGGATCGCGCCAAACCGGCTGGTCGCCGGCCCGGGCCAAACGCCCCCCCTGATCCTCGGCCCTTAGCAACAGGCCCGCGAGGGTGAGATCGAAGGCGCCGGCCAGCCGCACCAGGATGACGGCGGTAGGGCTCATCTCCTCGCGTTCGATCTTGCTGATCGTCGCCTTGGAGACACCGGAACGTCGTGCCAGGTCTGCCTGCGACCAGCCCCGAGAATCCCGCTCGAGCCGAAGACGGCGCGCGATCCGGCCAATCGTTTCGTCCACTATGATAGCCATCTGCCTCGCATACTAACATCAATGGTCTCGGAGCGGGGACAAAGCCTTCGCCTATACTTGCGGATGCCTTTGCCGGGAGGTGGCACCCCATGGAGATCGTCCGCGCCGCGCCCGCGCTTGCCGCGACCCTGACCCGGATCGCGCTCGCCGGCAAGCGCCACTGGCAATACCCGGAGCGCTGGATCGAGATCTGGACGCCGGTCCTGACCTTGACCCCTGAATACGTGGCCGCCAACCCGACCTATGTCGCCGTCGAGGCCGGGAGCCCGGCCGGGTTCTACGCGCTGGTCCTGTCGCCGGACGGGTGCCGCGCCCAGCTCGACCACCTTTGGCTGTATCCAGAATGGATCGGCAGGGGCCTGGGGCGCGCGCTCTTCGAGCACGCCGCCGCCACGGCCAGGGTGCTGGGCGCCGCCGCCGTCGACATCGAAGCCGAGCCCAACGCCGAGGCTTTCTATTGCCACATGGGTGCGCGCCGCACCGGCGAGCGCAGCGGCCGGATCGAGGGCCAGCCGCGGGTACTGCCTCTCATGGAGCTCGACCTCGACGGCCAGCCCGCCGGCAGTCTCGCCTCCGGCAGCGAATGAACCCGATCTGCAATCTGCCGGGACCTGCCGGTGCTCCGGCCGAGCGGCGCGCCACCGTGCGGGTGCACTACCCGCTGGCGGCGGGACGAGTGGTGCTGCGCAGCGACCGCGACTGGGACGCGGACGTCGAGCCGGTGAGCGAAGACGGCGCCGGCACCTGCTTCACGTTCGAGCTGACCTGGGAGCGAGGGGTCTACAGCTACTTCAAGCCGGTGCTCCACGACGCGGCGGGCATCCACTGGGCGCAGGGCGAGAACTACCTGGCGCTGTCCACCGTCCGGGCGGCCGCTCCGCCCTGGAAGGCGGGCCGCGCGCCGGCCGGGGCCGCGCGCGACATCTATCCGCACTTTCTCGGGGACGCCGGCTGCAGCGAGTGCGGCATCATCCGGCTGCAGTCGCGCGATGGCGAGCGCGAGCACACGCTGCGCGTCTTCTACCCGCCGGGTTACGACGAGAACACGCTCGAATCCTTCCCGGTGGTGTACATGCAGGACGGCCAGAACCTCTTCTTCCCGCAGGAGGCGTTCGGCGGCAACCCCTGGCGGATCGGCGAGACGCTGCGCATCCTGGACGCCATGAACCTGGTGCGCAAGGTGATCGTGGTGGGGATCTACCCTCGCGACCGGATGCGGGACTACACCCAGGAGGGCTACGAGAGCTACGGACGTTTCCTGGTCGAAGAGGTGAAGCCATGGATCGACGCCACCTATCGCACTCTGCCCGGCCCCGAGACGACGGTGACCATGGGCTCGTCGCTGGGTGGCCTGGTCTCGCTGCTGCTCGGCTGGCGCTGGCCGGACGTCTTCGGCTGCATCGGCTGCCTGTCCAGCACCTTCGGCTGGCGCGAGGACCTCTTCGCGCGGGTCGAGGCGGAACCGAAGCGCGACATCCGCATCTACCTCGACAGCGGCTGGCCCCGCGACAACTACGAGGTGACCCGGGCGATGCGCGACCTGCTGGTGGCACGCGGCTATGCCGAGGGGCGCGACCTGCTGTACCTCGCCTTTCCGCGCGCCACCCACGACGAGGCGTCCTGGGCGATGCGCGCCCACATCCCCTTCCAGTTCTTCTTCGGCGGATGAGCCGGCGTTGACCCGGGCCTGGCAGACCGTGGCGAGCGCCGAGACTCCGGAGGGGCGCCTCGAGCTGCGCCGGCGCGGCCCCGCGGAGCTGGTGATCACGATCGGCGGGCGGGTGCTGATGAACGGGGCCGCCCACGTTTCCGAGGCGGAGCTCGCCCGGCTGGCCTGCCGCCCCATCGCTGGCCGGCCGCGGCCGCGGGTGCTGATCGGCGGCCTCGGCATGGGCTTCACGCTGCGCGCCGCGCTCGACGTCCTGCCGCGCCGGGCGAGCGTCACCGTCGCGGAGATCGATCCGGTGATCGTGGAGTGGTGCCGCGGTCCGCTCGCCGAGCCGGCCGGCAAGGCGGTGGACGACCCGCGCGTCACGGTCCAGATCGGCGACGTCGGCGGCACAATCGCGCTGGCGGCGGCCGCCGCGGCGGCCGGCGTGGCGGGCGGTCGCGGCGGCGGCTTCGACGCCATCCTGCTCGACCTCTACGAGGGGCCGCGCACGCCGGCGCAAGGGCAAGACGATCCGCTCTACGGCCGCGCGGCGCTGGCGCGCGTCCGCGCCGCCCTGAACCCGGGGGGCGTCTTCGCGGTCTGGTCCGAAGATCCGGACGCCGCCTTCGAGCGCCGGCTGACCGCCGCCGGCTTCACCTGGGAAAAGCGGCGGCCCGGGAGGGGCGGCCCGCGGCACACGCTCTACCTGGCGCAGCAAAGGGACGCAAGTTGTCGTTCGTAGTACAATGACTGGATCGATCGACTAAACGTAGGAGCCCTCATCATGCCGCAAGCTACGATCTCTCCAAAATTCCAAGTGGTGATTCCCAAAGAGATCCGCAAGGAGGTGCCCCTGGTGGCGGGCCAGGTACTCCAGGTCATTGCAAAAAACGGCGTCATCACTCTCGTTCCTGACCGGCCGCTGTCCACTCTACGCGGCTTCGCCCGGGGGCTGAAGACCGAAGGCTTCCGCGACAAGAAAGACCGCGTGTGAAGGTAGTCGATTCTGCCGGCTGGCTCGAGTTCTTTGCCGACGGTCCGCTCGCCGGGGCCTATGCCGTTCATATCTCCAACCTGGCGGAGATCCTCACACCGGTCATCGTGGTCTACGAGGTGTACAGGTTGCTCAAGCGCGAACGCGGGGACGAGGAGGCGCTGATCGCCGTCGCCCAGCTGGCCAAGACGCAGGTGGTGCCGGTCACGGTCACTCTAGCGCTGACCGCCGCCGATCTCGGCCTCGAACACGGCCTGGCCATGGCCGACTCCCTGGTCTATGCGACCGCGCGATCGATGGGCGCAGAGCTGATCACCAGCGATGCCGATTTCGCCACTCTGCCCGGAGTGACCTACCTGGAGAAATCGAAGCCCGGCCCGGCTAGACTTGACTGACTGCCACTCGACGGCGACCGCGCGCCGCGATGCGGTGCCGCATCGAGGCCGACTTCGGCCTGATCCGCACCGGCGCCTGCGATCTGCCCATCCCGGAGCTCACCTCCGGCGCCTACCAGTATGCCCTTGCGCACCGGCCAGCAGCCCCTTGCCAATCGCGTCCGCGAGCAGGCCGCGGCCGCCTTCACCGCGGCCACCGGCTGGCGCGACCTCGAGGCGCGCCTCGCCGCCCGCGGCTTCCGTCTCGAGCCGGCCGCCAGGGGTTCCGGCCTCCTCGTCACCGACGGCAGCCGCGCCGCTTCGCTCTCCCGCATCGACCGCTCGCTCTCCGGCCCCAGGCTCGCCCAGCAAGTGCCGGCGCCGGCGGGGGCGGCAATGGGGACGACAACGGCGGCGGCGATCCTGGTAGCGGTGCCGCCGCCTGCCATTTATTAGGCGAGATGAATAACGGTCGGCGGTTTCAGCCAGGCGTTGCAAAGGCGCCGCGAACCGCTCCGGCGAAGGTCGTAAAGATGCGGGCGCCGACGATCGCGCCGACACAGGTGAGAGCGGCATAGACGGCCGTCTCGAGGTGGCCCGCCGACCAGGCGTTGGAGTATGCCAATCCCCCGCCGATGCCACCCATAGCGCCGGCCACCCCCCACCACCAGGGGTCTGGCTGCGGTTTGCCAGGGTCCCGCTGCGGCTTCCACGGTACAGGTCTCGGCTCGTTGCCGCACCAGCCAGCGGCGGCCCACAGCACGAACAGCGCAATGTTCATAGCGTCTCCTTTTCGGGGAAATCGGCCGGCCGCTGCGGGCACCTGCCCCAGCGCTACATCACCGCCCATGTAAGCTAACGATCGCAAAGCGTCGACCCTCTCACCGTGATGGGTTGCTGCTTGATGAGCTGCTTGGCCGCGGGGAGCTGCGCCAAACCCCCAGCCCGCACCCTTCCGGGGTCGCGCTTTCAAGGTCATGGTCGTGCCAGACAACCGCCGCCCCCTCTAATCATTTAACAAGCACTGTCAATAATAGGCATACCTTGAGGATTTCGCGCGGCTCGACCGCGGCCCGGCGACACTGCCGATCTGACCAGCTAGCATCTCGCCTTTCTGCCGCACGCTACCCGACCAGCCTGGATTCTTGGCCTCGAAATCTCCGCGTAGGACCAGGATTCCCTGCATGGATTCCCATATGGTTTTGCTCGGCGGCCGGGTCCCACCTGGTGGCCGAGGCGGTGGACCTGGTGGTGGTGATCGTGGGCGGGAGCCAGCCGCGGCGGGTGCGCGAGATGGTGCGGGTGTAGCTGGGTTGGAGCACGCGCCGTCCTCGAAGGTCTACAAAAGAGGAACGCGTTGCCTCCCGGCTCGAGCACGTGAGGGAACATGATCTTCGCACTGACCGAAAAATTCTGAATCGGCTCCGAAACCGGGAGGCACCGTTCGGCCGCGACCTCGGCCGCTCCATTGGCAGTGATCGCCAGCGATCCCGAGCTGCCAAGACCCGCCGAGTCGCGGCTGCTCCAGGCTATCGTTCCTGCGTTGGCGTCTGGCTGCGTGGCAACAGTCCAACCATCCAGCCCTGTATCGAATGTCTCGTTGATCAGAGTCTCCGCAACCAGACGTGGCGCCAGAAGCAGACTGACGCAGCCGCACGCAAGAATGAGGGCGCGCCGCCTTGTCGAAACCGCCAGCCAACCGGAGGTGCACGCACAACACAGCTTCGACTTGGTGTGCATCGGCATCATGACCGTCTCCCGGGATCGCGCCACTTTATTCATCGCAAGCCTGAACGCTCGCCGTCAGCTCTCACGGCAGAAAACGAACGTCGATGACTGGATGAAGCTCGATGCCGTTCACTGCCGCTCCCATCTGATGATGGAAACGGTCGAAGAACCCGACTCCCGTGATGCGTACTCTGACGTTGCCTACCTTCCAAAATCCAAACTCAGGATGGAGCTTGTCGTCAACCTCTCTTCGCACAGCAGAGATCTGTCTCGCCCAGCGACTGACAGCGGGGAGGAAGGCTGGGTCAGGGTCGGGCACTTCGGCCACCATCGTGGCACCGCTCTGACCTTCCAAAACAATGTGAAAGTCGCCATCGGTTTCGAGCTTGTACCTGCCGACTGCCGCTTCCACGATATAAACGGTAAGCTCGACGGGCCGCGCACGGGCGCTTTGGAATGGCCCCAGGCCATTGTCTGGCCAACCTTCGCCAGCCAGAGCCGTGGGTATCGGCAAGCCAACGAGCCTTTCGACCGTAGTGTTGATTGGTGTAGATGCAACAAGACGCGCATCGGCGTCAGCGCCGGTCTTTACCGGCCACCTTTCAATTCCTTGCTTCAACAGCTTGACGACATCGCTTTGGATTCCCGTAACCTTAATCTTTAGCTCACCAATTTTACCGTTGGCGTTGTTGACAAAACTGGCAATTCTATCGCTGTCGGCCTTGATGGTTGCGACCTTGGGCTCGAGATCACTGAGTTGACTTGTCAACTGCTCCGCCTTGGGCTCGAGGGCGCCGAGTTTCGTTGTCAGCGTTTTCGCCCTCAAGTTGATCCTATTTTCGGCAGCCGTAGCAACGGCCCATAGGTTGTTATACTTTCTAGCCCCCAACCAGCCCAGCAACGCCAGCAGCGCGACAAGCGGTATACCGGAAAAGAACGCCAAGAGTTTCGCCCATTTCTGAATCTTGCGAACCACGGCCTCGGCGATCTCTACCTCGACGACTTTTTGATTGCCCAGATCCTCCTTGATAACCGCACGGATCCGCGCGCGCAGGTCGGCGTCGGCAAGCAGATCTGACTCCAGCGGGGCGCCACAGTCCCCACAGTACCTCTTACCTTCAGGGTTCGACGCCTTACACTGCGGACATTCTCCCAACATGATGAGCATCTCCACGGTCGCCCCGCTTACCGACCGATCCCACCAGAAGCTTCATCAATCGGCTAGCCCAGGTATCTAGGAGCGCTGACAGGCGCGGCATCTTCCCAGTCTGCCTTCGGTGTTGATGGTACGAAGTAACTTGATCGAGGCTAATCCAACCCATGAGACCTTGTCTATGTTATTGATTGGTAGCAATGCATCATTGTCTTATCACCGCCCCACCCGCTCCGACCCCACCGGCCGCTCGCCCCCGATCAGGTCCTCCCCCCCCGAAGTCGCTCCCCGCCGTGTTGGCGCACACCAGCGGGCCCTCGAACAGCGTCAGCTTCGACTGCGCCGTCGCCTGCACCCCCGTCGCCGTCCGGAGGTCCATCCCCAAAAGCCGGCTCGCCGCGCTCGCCGCCGTCGGGTGCGTCGCCGTCCGCTTCCCGTTGCCCGGTCCACCCAGCCGCGCGTCTCCGCCGGATCGTGCAGCGCCGTCCGCATCGCCTCCCACGCCGGACGCGATCGCCCGCGACCAAGGCAGTCACCTAGCCAGCGCGCGGGCGCTGGGCCGCCTGCCCCGCCGTCATCCGTGCATCACGGATCGTCAACCTCTTTTGCCACCCCGCGCCTGCCGCACAACCCGGCCAGGGCGGCATGCCGTCATTGCCCCTCGCGGCCCGCCAAGCGACGCGCCATCGCCGAACGCCGAACGAGCGCGGTGCCCCATGCCAACGGCGCCTTTGGCCGCGGTCTAGCGAGCCGCCACCGCGGCATTGATCGAGGCGAGCCGCTACCGCGGCATTGATCGAGGCGAGCCGCTACCGCGGCATTGATCGAGGCGAGCCGCTACCGCGGCATTGATCGAGGCGAGCCGCTACCGCGGCATTGATCGGCGAGCCGCTACCGCGGCATTGATCGGCGAGCCGCTACCGCGGCATTGATCGGCGAGCCGCTACCGCGGCTCTTCGTCGAACGAGCCGTGCGGGTCGAGGTCGACCGGGACGTCGGCGGCCGCGGCCAGGGCTGACTTGAGCTCGGCCGGCATCGTGCCGTACCTGGCGAACCAGACCTCGGCGCGGCGGCGGGCGCCGGTTGCCTCGATCTGCAACAGCTGGCGCGTGAGGGTGGTGATCGCCGCGGGCATCTTGGCGTAGTCGATCTCGTAGCGCCCGCCCTTGGGATCGCGGCGGATCGCCCCCTCCTCGACGAGGTAGTTGAATTCCATCATCTCGGCCCGGCCATGGGCCTCGCCGGTGCCGAAGCGGACGGTGCGGAAGATGCCGGCCACGTAGGAGCAGTAATACTCCTCGAGCCGCTCCCTGGCCAGCGCCCCGTGCGTCACCAACCAGGCAAGCCCGTACATGCCGGTGACGTCGGCCTTGGCTTCCTCGAGCCCGGAGTAGGCAGGGCCGATGGCGGCACGGATGTCCACCTGCTGCCGGCCCTCGGGATGGGCGAAGGCCGGACCCAGCCCGTGGCTGATCTCGTGCATCATCACCACGGCGAGATAACCGTCGGCGGTGGCTTTCGCCGCCTGGTCCGCGCGCATCAGCCGCTTGGCCACCGGCAGGATGATGTCCCGCACGCGCGCATCCATGAAGTTCTTGAAGAAGATCCGCTTGCTGCCCTTGCGCTCGTGCACTCGCGGATCGTTGGGCAGGTTGTCGGCCACCGCCTGGTAACCGTGGCGCAGGTCGCCGGCGCGGAACGGGCTGTCCATCACCTCCATCGGCGCCACGCGGCCGCGCTTCGAGGGACGGTCCTCCGGCCTCAGCGGCAAGGCCTCCTGAAGCGCCGGCACGTACTTCTGGAACACCGTCAGCTTGGCGCTCTCCGCTTCGTTGCGCACCAGGACCGCGGCACCGTAAGAGGTCTTCACGCCCAGCAGGTCGTCGAGGTAGACCTCGTAGGGCGCAAAGATGACGTCGAACTTCGGATTGACCAGGTCGAGCCAGGCCAGGTCGCTCTTGTAGTAATCGTCGTCGAGCAGCGCCGCGGCGCGCAACCGCAGGAAGCCGGCGAACGCCGGGTCCTCGGACAGCTCCGCGGCCTGCCGCAGGTGCTGCGCGGCGGGCGCCAGGAATTCGCGGTAGGCGACGTGATAGGGCACCGCCGCCAGGCGCGCGCCCTGGCGCCGGATGACGGCATGCTCGTCGTAGATCGCGTCCCTCGCCTCCGGGTGGGCGGCGAGGTAGGCGTCGATCTCCTGGCGGGTGGCTCCCTCGGGGTAGAGCGCCCGGCCCGGGGGCGCCGGCTGGTTGCCGACGAACGGCCGGTTCTCGTCCACCAGGTCGTAGCGGCTGCCGTTGATCCACAACAGCCGCCGCAGGGCGCCGGCCTTGGCGTCCGCCCCGCCCGCCCCGGCCGCGCCGGCATTGCCGGCCGCCAGCGCCTTGTAGAGCGCCAGCGCCTGGGGATCGCTCTGCCGCCAGTAGATGCTCTCCAGGTTGCGGCAAGCCTCGACCAGCTTGCCCACCATCTGCCGCTCGCGAGCGCTGAGGCCGGCGCCGGTCCACGGCATCTCGACCGGCTTCCACTTGGCCAGCCGCTGGGCCAGGTCGGGCGCGGCTTCGGACGGCGACAGCGGCGCCGTGGCGAATGCCGCGGCGGCGGCCGGCTTGGCGGCTCCCGGCGCCCGTCCCGCCACCGCCCGGGGCGAGAACCAGGCCGCGGTCATCAGCATGGCCGCACCGGCCGCTGCAAGGATCGGGGACAGCGGGGAACGCGGCTCGGGGAGGCGGCGCAGGGGGCGTTCGGACATGGCGGGGAGTCTATACGAGGAGCGCGGATCACCGTGGCGAAGGAGACGCCCCGTCCCCTTCGCTGCGGCAAGACGGCTGCGTTCGGGTCCCGCCGCCGCCGGCGCGGCTCACGGCGCGTCGCCGGCCACGAGGCGCAGCAGCGTGTCGCCGTACTTGCGCACGATGGTGGGGCCGATGCCCGAGATGGCCAGCAGTCCCTCCTCGTCGCGCGGGCGCTCGGCGGCGACGGCGAGCAGGACGCGGTCGGACAGGATATGAAAAGCCGGGACCCGGCGGCGCTTGGCCTCCCCGGTCCGCCAGGCACGCAGCGCGGCCCACAGGTGGGCGGGCACGGCATCGGCGCTGGCCGGCCGGGTGGCGGCGGCGGCCGGTCGTGCCGCGGCGACACCGCCGGCCGGCGGGGCCTCGCCGCCGCCCGCCGCTCCACTCGCCGGCTGGCGGCGCCGGCGCCCCCCGGCCCTACCCTCGCGGCGGGCACCGCCGCCGGCTGGCGCGGGACCGCCGGCCGCCGCGGCCTTCCGGCTGGCACGCCGGCGCGGCGCCTGGGCAGGTTCCTCGGCGATCTCGATGCCGGCGAGCAGCGCCTCGGGGTCGCCCTGGAAGCCCTCGCGCGTCAGGCCGACGCGCAGGAACCGGATGGTCTTGCCGTCCTTGGCAAAGGAGTCCTCCTGCACCTGCACCAGGCCGGCGCGGCTCAGCCCTTCGAGCAGCAGCTCGAACCGCTTGCGCTCGAGCGCCCGACCGGCGGCACACTCGCGGAAGAGCTGGCCGGCGCTCTGACCGCCCCGCCCGCGCAGCGCCTCGAGCAGGTGGCGCAGCACCTCGGCCTCCGCTGCCGTCGGGCCGCGGAAGTGCCGCACCAGGCATGATTCAGGGGCGCAGATGTCACACACCCGGCACGGGCTGCCGTCGTCCTCCTGGTCGCCGAAGTGACGCACCAGGTGCAGCATGCGGCAGGCGTGCGACTCCGGCAGCCGCGCCATCTGGGCGAGCTGGCCGAGCTTGTGCTCGCGCTGCGCCGCGTAGGTCGCCTGCCAGCCGCTGTCCCCCCGCGTCGCCTGCTCTTCGGCGTCGACGCGGGCGCCGCCATGGATCCACAGCTTCTCGAACGCCTTGTCGAACACCTCCTCGTCGAGGCCGAGCCGGCGGCGCAGCCGGTCGATGGGCTGCGGCTCGGCGCTCAGCGCGCGCCAGATCTCGTCGAGGACGTGGGTCTCCGGATAGTCGCGGCCGTGGAAGAACTCGTGGGTGCGGCGGTCGGCGAAGGAATAGAGCAGGATCGCCCGCGATGGCAGGCCGTCGCGGCCGGCGCGGCCGATCTCCTGGTAATACCCTTCCAGGCTGCCGGGGAGACCGGTGTGGATGACGGTGCGGATGTCCGCCTTGTCGATCCCCATGCCGAAGGCGATCGTGGCCACGATCACCTCGAGCCGCCCGGCCTGGAAGTCTGCCTGCACCCGGTCGCGGGCGGCCGCGGTCATGCCGGCGTGATAGGCGGCGGCCGGCATCTCGGCGCCGAGCTCGAGGCCGAGCGCCTCCGCCTCCTTGCGCGTCGGAGCATAGACGATCGCCGGCCGGCGCGCCGCGTCGGCCAGCACCGAGCGCACCGCCTGGCGGCGGCCGGAGGGCCTCAGCTCCGCGACCTCGACCGCGATGTTGGTGCGGCGGAAACCGTGGATGAAGCGGGCCGGCGCCTGCAGGCCGAGCTGGCTGGCGATGTCGTCCTGGACCAGCGGCGTGGCGGTGGCGGTGAGCGCCATCACCGGCGCCGGACGGAGCTGCGGCAGGCGCTGCCCCAGCATCCGGTAATCGGGCCGGAAGTCGTGGCCCCACTGCGAGATGCAGTGCGCCTCGTCGACCGCGACGAGGGTCGGCGGGCGGCGGGCGAGGAGCTCGGGGAAGCCGGGCACGCTGAGCCGCTCGGGAGCAATGAACAGGAAGTCGAGCCGCCCTTCGAGGTACAGCGAGCACACGCGGCGCGAGTCGGCGCGGTCGCGGCCGGAGTGGATGCGCTCGGCCCGCAGGCGGAGGGCGCAGAGCTTGGCGACCTGGTCCTCCATCAGGGCGATCAGCGGCGAGATCACCAGGGTCGTGCCGCCACGGGCGATGCCGGGCAGCTGGTAGCAGAGCGACTTGCCGGCGCCGGTCGGCATCACCAGCAGCGCATCGCGGCCGGCGGTGACGGTCCGGCAGACCGCCTCCTGGAACGGCCGGAACGCCGTCAGGCGGAACGCCGACCGCAGCAGCTCGCCGAGCCTCTCGGACGGCTCGCCGGCGACCCGCTGCAAGTCGTTGGCGGCTGGCGCGGGCACCCCGGCCGGCATTGGCCGCCCGGCCGCCGGCGGCACCACCGCGCCGCCGCGGAAACCCAGGCCGCCGCGCAAGCCCGTGACACCGCCGGCACCGGCCGGCGGCGGTGCGCTTGCCGGTCCTGGCGGCGGTCCCGCTGGACCAGGAGCCGGCGTAGGCCGCGTGTCCACCGCGGCGGCGGGCGTCCGTGACGGACCGGCGGTCGCCGGCGGCGACGGCGAGAAGCTGAGCCGGGGCTGGAAGGGAGGCGCCGGCGGGCGGCCAGGCCCGGCGGCGGCAATGGGGCGTCGCGGCGCCTCGCCGGTGCCCGGAGCCGCAGGCCGGTCTGGCATCGGCGCCGCAGGCCGGTCTGGCATCGGAGCCGCCGGCCGGTCGGGCACCGGCGCCGCGGGCCGGCCGGGGGCGGGGGCACTGGCGATGCCGCCGCGGCCCGGCGGCGCGCCGCCGTTGTTTCCTGGCGAGTCGAGAATGGCCGCCGGCCCACCTGGCGCGGCGAAGACGCCCGCCACCACCTCCCTCACGTAGCTCTCGATCCCGGACATGAAGGCGCCGAGCTCGCCCTGGCCGCGCTCGATGCGCTTGAGCTGGGCCTCCCACCGGCCGGTCATCTCCGGGCTCTTCACCTGGGGATGCACCAGCTCGATCAGGCGCACTCCCTTGTCGGTCGCCGCCAGCGCCTTGCCGTGGCGCTCCATGTAGACGCGGCGCAGCAGGGTCTCGATGATCTCGGCGCGGGTCGCGGGCGTGCCGAGCCCGGAGTCCTTCATCGCCTCCGAGAGCTCCCGGTCCTCGAGCGTCCGCCCCGCAGTCTCCATCGCCGTCAGCAGCGTCGCCTCGGTGAACCGCCGCGGCGGCCGGGTCTTGCCGGCCACCGGTTCGGCGCCGAGCACCGCCGGCCGCTGCCCGGCCGCCAGCCCCGCCGGCAGCACCTGCGTTTCGGCAGCTCCGGCGCCGGCGGTCCGGCCGGCGGCGCCCTCGCCCGGCTCGCCCGCACCGCCCTTGCCTGCCGGAAGGCCGCCGGCCAGGCCTGGCGCCGCGCCGGCCTCGTCCGAGCTGCCGCCAGGATGCCCCGGCGCCGGGCGCGGCTCGGGATCGAGAACCTTCCAACCGAGCTGCTCGACGACCGTACCGGTGCTGACGTAGCGGTCGATCACCGGCTCTCCCGGGTCGGTCGCGCCGACCATGCTCGCGGCGCCCTGCTCAGGCGGCTTGCCGTCCCGCGACGTCACGGCGGTGATCACCGTGGTGGTCGAGGTGACGTGATCGTCGTGCCAGGCGGCGAGGAGGCGGCGGCAGATCAGGTCGTAGAGCCGCCGCTCGTCGCCGTACAGACCATCCGCCACGGTGGTCGTGGGCAGGATGGCGTGGTGGTCGGTCACCTTGGTGTCGTCGACGAATCGCCGCCCCAGCGGCCGCTCGCCGGTCCCGGGCGCCACCAGGCCCGGATAGGCGCCGGCGACCGCCTGCACCACCGCGCCGAGCGTCGCCGCGACGTCCTGGGGGAGGTGGCGGCTGTCGGTGCGCGGGTAGCTGATGAGCTTGTACCGCTCGTACAGCGACTGCGCGACCGCCAGCGTGTGCTGGGCGCTCCAACCGAACAGCCGGTTGGCGTGGCGCTGCAGCTCCGTGAGGTCGTACAGCAGAGGCGGCGGCTGGCGCCGGGTCTCGGCCCGCACCGACTCCACCTCGGCGCGGCCGGCCAGCGTGCGCGCGGCGATGCGCCGCGCCTCCTCGCCGTCGGCGGGCAGCCGGCGGTCCTCCCGCCGCGGGCCGTCGCCGCCTGGCGGCTCGGCGCGCGCCATGCCAGGAACAGGCCCGCCGCGGAACCAGGTGCCGCGCCAGGTCACGGGGGGCGCGGCCGGAGCCGCCGCCGTCCCGGCGAGAGCAAAGGTGGCGACCACCTCGAAGTAGTCCTCGGGCACGAAGGCGCGGATCGCCAGCTCGCGCTCGACCACCATGGCCAGGGTCGGCGTCTGCACCCTGCCCACCGTCAGGTCCTCGCCGAACGCCAGCGTGCAGGCGCGCGACAGGTTCATGCCCACCAGCCAGTCGGCCCGGCTGCGGCCGCGCGCCGCCGCCGCCAGCGGGTCCAGCTCCCGGCCTTCCCGCAGCCGGTCGAAGCCGCGCCGGATGGCCTCGGCGGTGAGCGACGAGATCCACAGCCGCGACACCGGCTTGTCGCAACCCGCCGCTTCATAGATGTAGCGGAAGATCAGCTCGCCCTCGCGCCCCGCGTCGGTGGCGCACACCACCCGCTCGACATCCGCGTCGCCGAGGATCCGGCGCACCGCCTCGAACTGTTCTCGCCGCTCCTCGGCCACCACCAGCGGCCACTCCCGCGGCAGCATCGGCAGCGCCTCCCGCTGCCAGCGCCGCCACTCCGGCCGGATCTCGTGCGGCTGCGCCAGCCCCACCAGGTGGCCGATCGCCCAGGTCACGACGTAGCCGTTGCCGACCAGGCAGCCGTCTCCCCGCCGCTCGGCCCCCAGCACCCGCGCGATGTCCCGCGCCACCGCCGGCTTCTCGGCGACCACGGCCACCTTGCCGTGCGCGCCGCTTGCGCTCGTCCTCGGCTCTGTCACTGCATCCTCATCCGACGAAGGATTGTCTCACCTCGGGCGCCCGGCTGCTTCCGCCCGCTACCTGGAGATAGACGGAAACGGAACCTGGGGAGCGACCCAGCTGCCGCCAGGGCTGGCGTCCAGACGTTATCCGGGTCGCCGGCGGCGAGACCGGTCTCGAAGCCCGATCAGGGCCGCGGCAGGTAGCCCAGCTCCGCGAGCGCGGCGCGGACGACACGCATCCTTGCCGCCGCGACCTCTTCATAGGTCGAGCCCTCGACGTTGGCGGCGTAGACGGCCAGATCCCCTCCCTTCTCGACGTAGCCCACGAGCCACCCGACGTACTTTCCTCCTGCCGCTCGGCAGCCGCCCGTCTTGCCGCTCCAAACCCAGCCTAGGCCGCGCTCGAGCACCAGCGCATGCTCGACCGCCGCCGTGTAGCGTGCGTCGAACCCCAGCTCGCCGGCATGGAACCGGCGCAGGAAATCCACCTGCTCGTCGGCCGAGATGGTCAGCGTTCCGGACAGCCAGAAGCGGTCCACGCCGCCGCCGCCGCTGGTGTCCATGTTGCCGTAGCGGAGCTTGCGTACGGCGTCCGCCATCCGCGCCGCGCCGACGCGCCGCGCCAGCTCGCGGAAGTACCAGACCACGGAGTTGCGGATGGCGCTCTCCAGGTCCTGGTCGCGGGCCCACGACTCCGGCCAGTCGTCCTGCCGCGGATCGCGCACCGGGTCCCACCGGATCCGCGAGCTCTCGAGCGTGATCGCGCCTTGCTGCAACGAGATCAGGGCGTTGGGTATCTTGAACGTCGAGCACGGCGTGAACCGCGTCGCTGCCCGCTCGGGGTCGGTCCTGACGATGCCGCCGGTGCGCGAGTCGAAGACGACGACCGTCGCCGGCGCCTCGCCGGCGGCGGCGGCGCCGGCCGCGGCCATGCCCGCGCAGCCGGCGTAGATCAACCCCGCCGCGATCGGCAGCGCCCGCAGCAGGCCGGCCGGCCCTTTGCCCTTCATCACGCGGCCACTACCCGGGGACCAGCTCCTCGGCCAGATCGCCCGACTGCACGTGCCAGAGGTCGGCGTAGATGCCTCCCCGCGCCACCAGCTCGTCGTGGTGCCCTTCTTCCGCCACCCGGCCCTCGGTGAGCACGAGGATGCGGTCGGCATGGCGGAGGGTCGACAAGCGGTGGGCGATGACCAGCGCCGTGCGGCCGCGGGTGATGCGGCGCAGGTTCTGCTGGATGGCGCGCTCGGTCTCGGTGTCGACGGCGCTGGTCGCCTCGTCGAGGACCAGGATGGGCGCGTCCTTGAGGATGGCGCGCGCGATCGACAGCCGCTGGCGCTGGCCGCCCGACAGCTTGACGCCGCGCTCGCCCACGATCGTGTCGTAGCCCTGCGGCAGGCCCGCCACGAAGTCGTGGAGCTGGGCCAGGGCGGCCGCCCGCGCCACCGCCGCCGCCGGCACGCCGCTGGTGCGGTAGGCGATGTTCTCGCGGATGCTGCCGTGAAAGAGGTAGACGTCCTGGCTGACCAGGGCGATGTTGTGCCGCAGCTCTTCCAGGGACAGCTCGCGGACGTCCCTGCCGTCGATCCGCACCGCGCCGCTTTCGACGTCGTAGAAGCGCAGCAGCAGCTTGACCAGCGTCGACTTGCCGGCGCCCGTCGGTCCGGCCACCCCCAGGGTCTCGCCGGGAGCGATGCGGAAGCTCACGCCCCGCAGCACCGCCCCCGCGCCGTCGCCGCGGCCGCCGCGGGCATAGCGGAACGCCACCTCGTCGAAGATCACCTCCCCGCGCGCGCGGCCCAGCGGGCGCGGGCGCTCGGGGTCCCGGATCGCCGGCATGGTGTCGAGCAGCCCGAAGGTGCGCCGCGCCGCCGCCATCGCCCGCTCGAAGTCGTCCAGCGTCGACCCCAGCCGGGTGAGCGGCCACAGCAGCCGCTCGGTCATCATCGCGAACAGCACCAGCTGCCCCACCGTGATCGCTCCCGAGCCGTCGAGCACCCAGTAGCTGCCCACCAGCATCACCCCGGCGAAGCCCATGACGATCGCCATCCGGATCAGCGGCGTGTAGACCGCCGCCAGGCGGATGGCGGCGAAGTTCGCCTGCCGGTACTCCAAGGAGGCGGCGCGGACGCGCTCGGTCTCGAAAGCCTCGGCGGTGAAGCTCTGGACGACCTGGATGCCCGAGATGTTGTTCTCGAGCCGCGCCGCGAGCCCTCCCACGCCGGCCCGCACCCGCCGGTAGCGCGGCGCCACGCGGCGCTGGTACAGCAGGCTTCCCCACAGGATCACGGGGATGGGACCCATGCCGACCAGCGTCAGTCGCCACGAGATGGGCGCCATCACCGCCACCGAGAAGACGACCAGCACCGCGAGCTGCAGCAGCTCGTTGAAACCGGTGTTGAGGAAGCGCTCGAGCTGGTTGACGTCGTCGTTGAGCATGGCCAGGATCTCGCCCAGCCGGTGGTCCTCGAAGAACGCGATCTCGCGTGCCTGGATGCGCTGGTAGGCCTCGAGGCGCAGGTCGTGCTGCGCGCGCTGGGCGAGGCGCATGAAGCCCGCCTGGTAGGCCCACTGGAAGAGGCTCTCGAAGGCGAAGATCCCGACCGCCAGGCAGGACAGCGCCACCGCCATCCGCCATGGATCGGAAGTGCCGGCGAGCCGCGCGATCCAGGCGGGCGGCGAGCCGCGCAGCGCGTCGATCACCCAGCCGACCAGAAGCGGCGGCATCAGGTCGAGGATCTTGTTGAGCACCGAGGCGCCGCCGGCGAGCCACAGGTTCCGCCGGTACCGGCGCAGGTACCCGAACAGCCGGGCCATCGGCCTGGCCGTTTCCTGCAGGCCGCCGGCGGCCGAGGGCGAGGAAGGTTCCATGCGGGTCGCAGATCGGAGCGACGATGGTCAGCGCGGGCGGCCGCGGCCGAACATCTCGGCGTTGCGCTCCCGGCTCTTGCCCTTCGGCACGCTCAGCGTCTGCCAGCCGGCGCCGGCGAAATGCTTGGCGAGCAGCACCAGCTGGCCGGCATGGTAGGCCTGATGGGCCAGCTGGCGGTTGATGGCCTGGGGCACGGACTGCGCCTCGCCGCGCAGGTGGACCGTGCGCAGCAGGTCGCCGGCGGCGAGGCCGCCGAGCGCCGTGAACAGGCGCTCCCAGCCCTCCTCCCACCGCGCCAGCAGCTGGGCACGGGCGCGCGCCGCGTCGAGGCCGCCGAGCTCGAACTCGCCGTCGCGATCGCGGTCGGGCTTCTCGCCGTCGGTGGTCAGGAAATCGGTCCACCGCGAGCGCAGGTTGCCGGCCATGTGCTGCATCAAGACCGCGATGCTGTTGCCGTCGGCGTCCAGGGCCACCGTCAGCTGCGGGTCGCTCACCTGCGCCAGCGCCCGTTCGCACTGCTGCTTGACGTAGCGGAACTGCGCAACCATGTCCTCGAGATAGAGGCTCGCCAGGCCTGCCGTGTCGTCGCTCATTGGACGATGATAGCGCGCCCGCGCGGCGCCTCTGCGACAGGGCCTCCGCGTCCGCCCCGCCCTTGCCTCGGTCACGCACTCGATTTTTATAGATGCGAATATCCTCAGTTGGCCAGAGGCGCATCAATCGCACGGACGGGCGACAGGCGGCCAGCTTCGACCGCCTTGCGTCCCGCCCGGACCAGGAGGTTTGTCATGTCGCCATTTTCATTCCCAAGGACCCTTCGCGCCGCGCGGCCTTGGCTCGCCGCCGCGATGCTGCTGGCAGGTTGGCTGACGGCAACGACCGCTCGCTGCACCTTAGGCCCCCGGGCCGCCCCGCCTGCCGTCTCGATCCGCGCGGACCCTGCCTGGCCCTGGCTGCAGCTGCTGTGGGCCGGGCTGCCGTGGAGCGTCGGCAGCGGCCAGGAGCTGCACGCCGCCCGCGAGCCGCATCCGGTCGCGCATGCGGTCGAACGGCACGAGCCGGCGACCGCCGGGGCCTCGACGTCCTACAGCGGCGGCAGCTCCGGCGACGGCACCTCAGGCGCCGGCTGCCAGACCGACCCCAACGGCCGTTGCGGCAACCCGCCCCATTGATGCCACCGGTCGCCGGCGCCGCCATCTGGCCGGTCTTCCGTCCGGACCCCCCGACAGCAGTCCGGGGGCCCGGACGGCCTCGAGATCGAATCGGCGAGGCGGCCAGGAAGACGGCGAGGCCGTAGGCGATCGGCAGCATGGCGACGCGGAAAGGTGAAATACACATGCGAAGGTGCTAATATTTCCAGCCGCAAGGGAAGGAGGCCAGCAGACAGCGTGACCAATCATCCGAGCCCGGAGCTGTTGCGGCGGTTCGCGTTGGGCGAGCTTCCTGCTTCCGACGCCAACGCCGTCGCCGCCCACCTGATGCACGGCTGCGCGCGCTGCGGCGCCGAGGTGGAGCCGCTCTTGCCCCTGATGGCAGCATCGGCCTCCGCGCCTGCGGTGCCCGCCGAACCCGCGGTCGCACATGAGCCCATGGACTCCTACGACCGCGCCATCGAAGCTGCCGTCGCCTCCGTGCGCCTGCACGGCACGGCTGCCGTCCGGGTCCGCAAGCGGACGCACCAGATCCTGGCCGAGCTGCGCGCCGGTGACACTCCGCAGCTGCCGCCGCCGTCGCCGCGCCCAGAGGCGGCCGCGGCGGCAGGGAAAGCGTCGCCCTCCCGGCCGTCGCCGAAGCTCTTCCCGCTCTTCGACGCGGCCCTGCGCTACAGCTGGGAGCTGCGCGGCGACGACCCGCGCCGGATGATCGAGCTCGCCCGCTTCGCCACCCGCATCGCCCCCACTCTCGGCGAGGACGGCTACACGCCGGCGCAGGTTGCGGACTTCCAGGCCCGGGCCTGGGGCGAGCTCGGCAACGCCTACCGCGTCGGCGACGAGCTGGCCCGCGCCGAGGAGGCCATGACCACCGCCTTCGAGCACCTGGAGCGCGGCACCGGCGACGAGATGCTCCTCGCCCGCCTGCTCAGCCTGCAGGCTTCGGTCCTGGGCAGCCGCAGCCGCTTCCGCGCCGCCCTCGAGGTCCTCTCCCGGCTGCACGCCATGCATCAGCGCCGCGGCGATCGCCATCACGCCGGCCGAGCGTTGATCCAAGCCGGCAGCTTCCTCGCCTATTGGGCGATGCCGGAGGCCGGCCTGCGCTTGATGAGCGAGGGCATGGCGATGATCGATACCGATCTCGACCCTGTCCTGTACCTCAACGCCCTGATGTCCCGGATCGACATCCTGGTCGACTGCCGGCACTTCCAGGAGGCCGGCGACCAGCTCCGGCAGCACCGCTCGCGCCTGCTTGCCGGTCAGGGGCTGATTCAACGGGTGACGCTCAAAGCCATCGAAGGCCGCCTCGAGGCCGGCCTGGGCAATCTCGAGCGGGCCGCGCGGGCCTTCACGACGGCGCGCCGGCGGTACCTCAAGGCCGGCGCTCGCCGCAGGGCCGCCCTCATCAGCCTGGAGCTCGCGGGGGTACGGATGCGCCAGGGCCGGTTCGACGAGGCCAACCCGCTGATCGAGGAATCGATCGAGCAGCTGGCGGCGATCGAGGCCGCCGGCGAGGCGTTGAGCGCCTTGAAGCTGCTGCGGACCAGCCACCAGATGTCGACGCTCACCACCGGCGAGCTCCAGGACGCCGCCGACGCGCTGCGCCGCTCCACGGTGCTGGGATCTCGCCGGATGTCGGCTGCCGATACCCGGTGAATCGATAGTGTCTGGCGCGCCATGCCCGCGTCAGCGCCGCGCCCTTCCGGCCGGCGGGCAGCGCGGGGGAATGCATTCGCTGCCGGAACCGGTTGGGCGGCTTGATGGACCCCCGGGACCGACTCCCCAAGCTCTTCCTGCTCTCCCCTGCCAGCGCCACCGGCAGGCGCGCCCTGCAGCTGGCATCGCCGCGCGCCAGCTTCGCGGCCGCGGATCGGCTGCGCAGCCCGGAAGGACTGCCGATCGGCGAGGCCTTCTGCTTCATGAGCGCGCTCTACTTCCGCGGCAAGATGGCGTATGCCCGGCGCTTCGCGGCGGCCGCCGCCTCCATCCTGATCATCGCTCCCGGCTTCGGCCTGGTGCCTCCCGAATGGCCGCTCGACCTCGCGCGCCTGCGCAAGCTGGCCAGGACGCCGGTCGATCCCGCGCATCGCGGCTACAGCGCGCCGCTGCGCCGCCAGGCACGGGAGCTGGCGCTGCGGCTGCCGGCGGCGGCCGGGATCGTGTTGCTCGGCAGCATCGCCACGGGCAAGTATCTCGATCTGCTGGTGCCCATCCTGGGCGAGCGGCTGCTCTTCCCGCGCGCCTTCGCCGGCACCGGCGACATGCGCCGCGGCGCCCTGATGCTGCGCGCCGCGGCCTGCGGCGAGGAACTCGAGTACGCGGGATGCGAGCAGCGGCGCGGCGGAGGAGCTACCCTCCCGCCGCGCCGTGAATGAACCGTAGGAACCGGGGCCGGGCGGAGATCAGCGGCCGGTCTCAGCGGCCGATCTCAAAAGGGCGCCGGCCTCGGCGGCCGATCTAAGCCGGCGCCGGCCTCGGCGGCCGGTCTCAGCGGGCGCCGGCCTCAGCGGCCGGCTTTGTTGTCCGCCTTGTTTTCGTTGACGACGCTGAAGTGCTCGCTGTCGACCTTCTGGCCGTTGACCAGCAGATCGGCGTGGTAATCGCCGAGCCCCCATCCGCCGGTGCGGTCGGAAGCGAAGTGCATCAGGGTGTCGCCCGATTTGACCTGCTGCTGATCGCTCAGCAGCTTCTGGTCGTCGGGACCGTACCATTCGATCGCGACGTTGGTTCCGGCGGGCGCGCTGCCGGCCCGGAACACGATGAAGACCGGCTGGCCGGGAACGAAATTCTTACCCTCCTGGCCGGCCGCGATGCCGCCGTCGGCGCCCAGCTGATGACCGACCGCCACGTCGGCGACGGCATCGCCAGGCTTCGTCGCCGTGTTCTCGGCCTTGTCCGGAGCGACGATGCTGAAGCGCTCGGTATCGACCTTCTGGCCGCCGACCGAGAGGTCAACGTGGTAGTCGCCCGGACCCCACGAGCTGGTGTCCTTGGAGTTGAAGGTCATCGTCGAGATGGTCATCGTCGAATCACCGCTCGAGACGATCTTCTGATCGCTGGCGATCTGCTGGCCATCGGGACCGTACCAGGCGCTTGTCACCGGGGTGCCGGCCGGCGCCTTGCCGATCTTGAAGGCGATGAACACGGGTTGGCCGGCGGTGAAGTTGTTTCCCTTCTGATCGCCAGCGATGGTGCCGTCGGCACCCACCTGGTGGCCAACCGTCACGTCGCCGATCGCCGCCTTGGCCTGGCTCGGGCTCATCATGCCCGGGTTGCCGTTGTCGGCGGCAGCCTGGTCCTGCGAGCGGCAGCCTGCCACGGCCGGCAGCGCCGCGATGAGCAGGCATGGAATCCAGTTGAGCGTCCTCATCATCTGCAACCTCCTTGAAGTGAGTGAGATGCCGGAAGTGGACGTTGCGGGCCGGCACGCTCCGGGAACCGGCTTGCTTCAGGCTCCATAGGTAGCAAGGCGCATACCAGCCCCTGAGTACCCGGGCCGGGTATTGCTCTCGCGACCTGGCCCCGGCCTTCCAGGCGCATGGCGACCGCGGGCGATCCGTCCCTGGTGCGCGCGCGATTCCGCATCTCAGGGTAGGAGACGAGTGGGGGTAGAATGCGCCCCACCACTTCGAGGTGCTTCTCATGGTCGATCGCAGCGACGGGCCGGCCGCCGGCCGCCCACAGGACAGGATTGCCTCGCCGCGCCGCCAGGCCGGGCCGCGGCTCGCCACCAGCCGGACCGCCACCCTCCCGCGCGCCCATCGCAGCCGGATGGGCGGCTGGCCGCCGCTCGCGGCTGTGGCGCTGGTCGTGTCGCTCGCCACCCCCGCGGCCCCGGTGGCGCAGGCGGCCGCCCCGTTTTCGCCGCCCGCGACCGCCGCCGCCGGTGCCGCGACCGTCGCCGAGGCGACCGTCGCCGTCGAGGCCGCCGGCGCCGGGCAGGCGCGGTTGAGCCGCGCCGACGTCCCGGCGCGCGGCCGCCAGGAGGCGATCCTCGGCGTCGAGCGCTTCGGCCGCTATTCCGTGCGCGCCGCGAGCCGCCAGGGCACGGCGGTGAAGGTGGTCGACCGCATGGCCGGAGAGATCGGCGCCGCCGGCGAGGCCGGACACGAGAACGGCCGCCTCGACCTGTTCCTGGACCGTGGCGAATACCTGGTGGTGGCCGAAAGCCACGAGCATGGCGAGGGCGCGGCGAAGCTTTCGGTCGAGCCGTTCCACGACGCCCACGAGCCGCGCGGCGGCACGGCGCCGGCCGCGGCGGCCACGCCGGAGCTGGTCGAACGCAAGCTCGTGGCGGAGAGCCTCGACGACCTGCGCCAGCTCTCCTACTGGCTGCGGCTCGCGGAGCGCCGCGAGGTGCGCCTCGAGACGGCGGGGCGCAACCTCGCCGACCTCCGGCTGTGGCGCGACGGCAGCTGGCTCGAGGACGTCGAGCCGAGCTGCGCCGCGATCCAGCCGGTCACCGGCCAGCCGTTGATGCGCTGCGAGGTCGCGGCGACACTTCAGGCCGGGCTCTACCTGGTCACCATCTACGGCGGCGCCTCGCAACCGTGGGCCGAGGACGCCGCCGAGCACCCGCTCTACCTGCGCTGGGGCTATCCGCGGCTGGCCGACGCCGGCCGGCGCCGCTACCAGGTGGGGCCGTTCGGCGAAGACCGCTTCGAGCTGCCCGACAACGTCAACTACGTCCGCATCGAGCTGCCGCAGGCCCGGCCGGCGCAGCTGACCGCCGGCTGGGCGCAGGCGGGCCAGCTGCTGTCGGCGCTTGGCGGCGCCGACGCCGCGACCGCCGAGGTCAAGAAGAATTCGGTGCCGCCGGTGGCCGTGGTCCGCGTGCCGGCAAAACCCGCCGCCGCGAACGAGGCGCACCGCCGAGGCGGCGCCGCCGGCGAGGCCGCTCCCGCCCGGCCCACCGTACCGTCGATCGCAGACGAGCGGCCGCCGGCCGGCGACGGCGGCGACGACGCGGCAAGCGGGCCGGCCGGCGACGGCGGCGCGGGGCAAGCAGGTGCCGAGGGCGGAGCCGGAAACGACGCGGGCGAGACCCTGTCGAATGCCGGCGCGGCGGCGGTGCCGGGCGGCGCCGGCGCGGCGGACGAGGGCGCGGCGGACGAGACCATGCAGGAGAGCGCGCCGGGGGCCGCCATGGCGGAGGGCGCCGCCGCGGCCGCGCCGCCCTCGCCGAGCGGCGGCGGCGAGGAGACGGCCGATCGCCAGGAGATGCCCGGCGACGAGAGCGCGGCAGGTCCTCCTGAAGCCGTCCAGCCGGCGCGGGACGAGACCTCCCCGCAGGCCGAGCGCGGCGGCGAAACCGGCGGCGAGGAAGAGGCCGCCGCGACCGAGGCTGGCGGACAGGCGGCGGGCGATGCCGGCGCTGCCGCGGGACCGGCGGGGCCACGCCTGTGGGTGTCGGTGCGCGGCACCCCCGGGCAGGTCTACGTGCTGCAGCACTTCGAGCAGAAGACCGAGTACACCTTCCACGACGCGGGGCTCTACTGGATCTCGACGGTCCACTCCGGCGACCCGCGCGACTCGGTCGACGCCACGGCGATCCTGACCTCTCATCCTGCTCGTGGTAGCACCGGCGATTCTCGCGAGCGGCTGGAAAAGAGCGCGGCGGTGGCGATCGACGGCCAGCACGCCTGGGCGCGCCGCTTCAACCTGCTCGGCCCGCTGGAGCTCTTTGTCGAGATCGGCGACCAGGGCGCCTACGAGACCCTGTGCGACGAGCAACGAGTGCCGCGACTGGCGACAGGCGGTCGCGGCTCCGATGGTCGCCAGTCGCGACACTCGTTGCTTGTCGGAGCCGCGGCCACGGGCGGCGGCCAGGTCCGTCTCGAGCCCTACCTGACCTCGCGGCCCGAGAATTACAAGGCGCCGAGCTTCAGGCGCTGCGGTGCGCGCTGGGACCTGGACGGGGGGCTCTACGTGCTCACCGCCGTCCCCTTGCGGCGCGGCGGCATCGTCACGCTGGGAGTGCGGCCGGCAGGCAAATTCGGCAAGCTGCTGGAAGAGGCCGCCGCCCCGGGCGCCGGCCGCGATCCGGTGCGCGCCTCGTCACGGCTCGCCCCCACGCTGCTCGACCCCGCCCGCGAGTACACGCTGACCCTCAACCGGCAGCCGGGAGTCGACGCCGGCCTGGTGCTCAGGTCCTGGCCGGTCGACCTCGGTCAGCCGCTCCCGGTCACCCAGCGTCCCGGCGAGCCGCTGCAGCTCGAGTTCACCAGCGCCGCGGCCGGCACCCTGCGGGCCGAAGCCGAGGACGGCCGCCTGCTCGAGGCCATGGTCGATGGCGGCCCCTGGCAGACGGCGGCCGAGGTGGCGCCCGGCGCCCACAAGCTGCAGGTCCGCGATCCGGGCGAGGCGGCCGAGGCCCAGACCGTCTCCTACTCGCTGTGGGTCGAGCCCAGGGAGCTGGCCGCGGCGGCGCCGTTGCCGCCGCTGCCGGCCGCGGCGCTCGCCGCGCTGCCGCGCTTCCCGGTGCTGCGCCCGGGAGCTCCCCGCTTCATCGACCTGGTGCGCGGCGAGAGCGCCGCGTTCCTGGTGCAGGCGGACCAGCCCGCGCTCTACCAGCTGCAGACGACCGGCGTGCTCGCCACCAGCGCCGCGCTGCGCACCCGCACCGTCACCAGCCTGGCCGCGGGCAGCGCCAACGGCGTCGGCCGCAACGCCCTGGTGCGCCAGTACCTGCGGCAGGGCGACTTCCAGGCGACGGTGACCGCCGAGGGCCGCTCCCAGGGGCATCTCGGCGTCGAGCTGCTGGCGACGCCGCTGCTCGACGGCGGCGAGCTGCGCCTGGCCGCCCCGGCGCGCATCACGCTGCCCGCCGGACAGGGGGTGGTCTACCGGTTCACCCTCGCGGAGGCCGGCGACTACCACCTGCTGGCGATGGGCCTGGGCTTCGTCTACAGCTGCCGGCTCGAGGACGCCGCCGGCTGGCCGATCGCGACGCCCGGCATCGCCGCGGATCTCTCGAGGAAGCTGCCGCCCGGCAGCTATCGGTTGGTGCTGCTGCCGCAGCCGATCGCCGGCCGGGCCGTCACCCTGCTGAGCCGCCGGCAGGAGCCGCCGCGCCTGCCCGGCCACGGCCCGCATCCGCTGCCGCTCGACACCGCCGTCGAGCACGTGTGGCAGGAGCCCGCCGGCGCGGACGGCGCTCCCGACGACACGCCGGCACAGCGGCCGCCGGATCTGTGGCGCTTCGACCTGCCCGCCGCGGCGACGGCCACCATCACCCTCGACGCCGAGATGCAGGGGACGCTGACCCGCCTCGGCACGGGTGGCGCGGGCGCCGCCGCCGCGGATGCCGCGCCGGCTGCCGAGCTGGGACAGGTGCCGCCGGGCCGCGGCCTGACGCTCGAGCTCGCTGCTGGCCACTACCAGCTGGCGGTGGTCTGCTCGCGGCGCAACAGCCTGGTGCGCTACCGGGTGCGGGTCGCGACCGCGGAGCTGGTGGACGGCGAGGAGCCGCTGCTGTCGGCGCCGGCCACCCTCGACGTGTCGGTCGGCGGCGGCGGACTGGTCGAGATCGCCTCCTACTCGGCGAGCGACGTGCGGGCGCGGCTCTACGCCGCCGACGGCAGCCTGGTCGCCGACGAGGACGACCGCCCGGACGACTGGAACTTCCTGATCTCCGAGCGCCTGGCCGCCGGCCGGTACCGGCTGGAGATCGAGCCGGTCGGCAGCCGCCGGGCCAAGGTGCGCGTGTCGATGCGGACCGCCCCCGAGGTGGCGGACAAGCCGCTGGCGCTGCCCCATGCCGGCGACGTCGCGCTGGCCGGCGAGGTCCGCCTGCTGCCGCTCGTCGTGCCGAGCCAGGCCAACCTGCTGCTGGTCGCGGCCCGCTCCCAGGAAAACCTCGGCCTCGGCCTCGAGGTGCGGCAGGGCGATGCCTGGCGGCGGGTCGGCAGCAGCACCGGGCGCGAACCGCGGCTGGAGGTGGCGCTGAACGCCGCCGGCTCCTATCGCCTGCGCCTATGGTCCCTCGAACGCCGCGGCAGCCCGGTGCGCCTGACCGCCGCCGCGGTGACCGCGCCGCACATCCGCGAGGGGCAGCTGGCCAAGGGCGCCGCGCTGCCGCTGGTGCCCAGGCTCGAGCCGCCGCTCGGGCCGCTCGCCGCGGCGGTGGTCGAGCTCGACCGGCCCGGCCTGGTTCGCCTGCGGCTCGCCGCCTCGGCAGAGCGATCCGGCAAGACGCGGCAGGCTTCTCCGACCGGCGGCGGTGCGGCCGGCGCCGATGAAGCGGGCGCCGACGACGCCGGGGCCGGCTGGCGCGGCGGGTCGGTGGCCGGCCAGGTGCTGGCCCCCCTGCCGGCGATCGGCGCCGTGACGATGAGCGGCCTTGGCGCAAGCGGCGGCCGGATCTGGCTGGTGGCCGCGGCGCCTCGCGGCGCGCCGCACCTGCGCGGCGAGCGCCTGGCGCTCGGGTCGGGCCTCGACCGCGCGGTCGCCTTCCACCTGCCCGCCGCGAGCACGGCGGCACCGCCTGCGTCGTCCGTGCCGGCCCCGCCGACCCCGATGGCCCCGACGGCCCAGCTGCCCCCGCCGATCATCAGCTGCGATCTCGACCGCGGCAGAGGGACCGCCGCCGCCGGACCGGTGCTGGCGCTGGTCACCGCGCTGGCCGGCCAGCCGGCGGTCCGCGTCGCCGACGCGGCCAGCCCAGGCGGCAGCGGTTCGCCTGGCAGTCGTGGCGCCGGCGGCGCCGGCGGCGCCGGCGCGCCGGGCACCGGCGCGGCCGCCACACTGGCGATCGGCCCGCGCTCGGCGGTCTCGGTGGCGCTCGCCCCGCGCCGGCCGTCGGCGCAGGTGTGGGACGCCGAGCCCGCTCCACCCGGAGCGGCGGCGCCACCGGAGGTGCGGCTGGCGCAGCTCAGCTTCCCGGCGCCACGCCGGGAGACCGCCTCCTTCGGGGTCGCCGGCGGCAGCCTGAACGGTTTCGAGGCCCGGGAATTCGAGTTGCCGCCCGGCGCCAAGAAGGTCCGCCTCAGCCTGGGGGCGGCGACGGTCGCCGTGCTCTCGGACGGCGACGTCGCGGACAGCACCCACTGGCAGGGCGGGCTGCCCTTCGAGGAGCTGCTGGCGAGCGGCGCCACCCGCCTCACCCTGCTGCACACCCAAGGCGGCTCCGACCCCTTCACCTTCGAGGTGCTGCCGCGCGCCGCCGGCGAAACCGAGCTGGCGCTCGCGCCTGCGACACCGTTCGTGCGCGCCTTCGACCGCGCCGGCACGCTGCGGCTGCGCCTGCCGGATGCGGCGACGGCGGCGGCCGGCACCGGCGGCGGCACGCGGCGCTACCGGGTGTGGATCGCCGCCCAGCCCGCCGGCGGCGGCACGCCCGGCGGCGCGGCCGGACCGCAGGCGGAAGCGCCCGCGGCGGCGCTGCTCGACGGCGCGGGCGGCGTGCAGCGCGGCGCCGAGGTCACCGGCGCGCCCGGCGGCTGGCTGCTGATACCACACGGCCCCGGGCTCGTCGTCGCCTGGACAGCCGGCGTGCTCTCGCCCGGCGAGGAGCGGCCGGCCGGCAGCGGCGGCTGGCAGGCGCCGCTCGCCGCCGCCGCGCAAGCGGTCACGCCGCCGGCGACGGTGCCGCTCGCCGGCCGGTTCACCCACCTCGCGCTGGCCAGCCGCGAGCCGGCGGTGCTGCACGTGCGCGCCGCCGCGCCGGCCTTGACGCTGCTCGCCCGGGCCGGCGGCGGCGAAACCGCGGCCATCCATCCGGCCGGCGTGCGCCTCGACGCCTACCTGCCGGCGGGCGAGTCGCACCTGGGCTTCGGCGTCCTCGGGGAAGGCGAGCTCGGAGGCTTCGCCGAGCTCACCACCACTCCCGTGACGCCGACCGCCGAGGGCCTGGGACCCGAGATCCTGCTGCCGCCCGGCGACACCCGCTACTTCTCGTTCCACCTTGCCGCCCGGCGCCTGGTCGGCTGGGGTGCCGGCGCCGCCGCCGAGGGCGTCTCCTGCCGGCTGCTGCACGGCGACGGCAGCGCCGTCACCGCCCGCGCACCCGCGGTGGCCGAGGCGGCGATCGGCGCGAAGGCTCCGCGCCCGAAGGGCACGGGGGCGCCTTCGGCATCGTCCGGATCGGCGCCATCCGCATCGTCCGGATCGGCGCCGTGGGCGCCGGCCGGATCGGGCCCGGCGCTCGCCGCGCTCGCGGACATGCTGCAGATGGCCGAGCTCGAGGCGGGAGACTACCTGCTGGCGCTGACCGCGCCTCCCGACGCCCCGCCGTTACGGGTGCGGCCGGTGGTGGTCGGGCTCGAGCTTCCCGACACCGGCCCGCCGCCCGAAGTCATCCGCCAATACCTGCAACAAGCCGGCGCCGCGGTCCCCGCCGCCGCTTCAGGAGCCAGCAATGAACCGTGAAACGCCGCGGCGCCGCACCAGGCCGGCCGCCGCCGTACCTCTCGCCCTGTCGCTGGCCGTTATCGGAGCCATGGGCACCATGGGTGCCATGGGCGCCTTCGCCGCCCTCGCGCCAACCGGCCCGCCGGCCGCCGCGGCCCGCCAGGCCGGCGCGGCCCCGTCCTCCCGGGCAGGCGCCAAGGAGCGGCCGTCCCGGCGCGCCGGCACCGTGGTCGTCCCGGACCACTTCCTGCGCCGCTGGGACCCGGTCACCGTCTTCTTCGATCACGACGCGGGCCCTGCCCGGGGCGGTCCCGAGGACGATCCGGGGCGCTGGGTGAAGGTCTCGCCCCATCACCCGGGGGCCTTCCGCTGGCTCGACGCCCGCACCCTGCAGTTCTCCCCGGCCGAGCCCTGGCCGCCGCTCACCCGCTTCAGCTGGACGGCCGGCTCTGTGACCACGCCGCTCGACACGCTGATGTCGCCGCCGACCTCGATGCTGCCGCCGGCCGGCGCCACGGGGCTCGAGCCGGTACGCACGATCACGCTGGTGTTCCCCGAGCCGCTCGACGTCCAGGCCCTGCGGCGCATGCTCACCATCGAGCTGCGCCCGCTGCCCGGGACGGGGGCCGACGCCGCGCCGGCCGGCACGTCCCGCCTGCTCACCGCGCAGGACTTCCAGATCAAGGCCCAGGAGCGCGGCCAGCGCTCCGACCCCGCCGCCTACGTCGTCACCCTGGCGCGGCCGGTGCCGCTCGGCACCCGCGCCCTGCTGCACTTCCGCCTGTCGCTCGCCGAGGAGACCGCCGAGGCCGCCCTGGACCTGGACTTCCAGACCGCCGAGCGCTTCCGCATCACCGCCGTGGGCTGCCCGGGGGCGGCGGCGCCGATCGCCTCCTCGGGCTCGCGCTACAGCCGCGAGCAGGCGCTGCGCTGCCAGCACGAGGCGCGGCAGGTGGAGATCGAGCTTTCGGCGCACCCCGCCGGCGCCCTGCTCGCGGCCCGCAACCTGGTGCGCTTCGAGCCGGCGGTGCCGGGGCTCTCGTTCGAGAGCTCGGGCCGCCAGATCATCGCCCGCGGCGATTTTCGCCGCGACACCCTGTACCGCGTCTGGCTGGTGCCCACCGCCGGCATCGTCGACGACAAGGGCCGGCCGCTCGAGGTGCGCGGGCAGAGCGAGGTGTTCCTTGCCTTCCCGCAGCTGTCGGGCTTCCTGCGCTGGACGGCCAGCCAGGGGATCGTCGAACGCTTCGGCCCGCGGCAGCTGCCGCTCGAGGGCCGCGGCTTCGAGCGCGTCGACCTGCGCATCTACCCGGTCGATCCGCTGGACCGCTCGTTCTGGCCGTTCCCGGACGCCCCGGTGGCGCTCGACGAATCGACGCGCCCTCCCGGCCCCGGCGAGGAGCCGGAGCCCTGGCTGGCTCCGGACAAGGGGGTCAACGCCGCCGCCCTCACCCGCTACCTGCGGGCGCTGGGCTCGCCGCCGGTGTCCGAGCTGGTGGCGCTGCCGCTGCGCCGCGCCGGCGCCACCGCCCGCTTCGGCCTCGACCTCGCGCCGCACCTGGCGCGCATCGCCGGCCGCGACGCCCCCGGCACCTACGTGGTCGGCCTCCGCCGACTCGACTCCAAGCGCCGCTACTACATGCGGCTGCAGGTCACCGACCTGGCACTGACGGCGGTCGAAGAGAAGCGCTCGGTGGTCTTCGTGGTGACCTCGCTCGCGACCGCCGCGCCGGTCCCCGGGGCCAGCGTGCGCGTCGAGGGCACGGTGGACCATGGCGACCGCGGGCGCTGGGAAGCGCTGTTCGAGGGCACGACCGACGCCGCGGGCCGGGTCACCTGGCAAGCCCCGGGCAACCAGGGCCGCCCGCGGGCGACGGCGGTGCAGCGGATCGTCGCCCAGCTCGGCAAGGACGTGCTGGTGCTCGACCCCGGCCACCCGCCGGACGCCTATGGCGACGGCCAGTGGCGGCCGCGCCGCGAGAGCTGGCTGGGCTGGACGCTGGAAAACCTCGACTCCCGGGGCCAGGCCCCCGAGATCCTCTGCCACCTCTTCACCGAGCGGCCGGTCTACCGGCCCGAGGAGACGGTGCACATCAAGGGCTACCTGCGGCTGCGCGACGGCGGCCACCTGTCGCCGATCACCGATCCGGGCGTCGTGGTGGTCAACGGCCCCGGCGACCTGGTCTGGCGCCTGCCGGTCAGCGTCACCGCGGCGGGCTCCTTCTATCACCAGTTCAAGCAGGCCAAGCTGCCGACCGGCGTCTACACGGCGAGCTTCGAGACCGGCCACGGCACGCAGTTCGGCAAGGTGTCGTTCCGCATGGAGGCCTACCGGCTGCCCAAGTTCGAGGTGCAGCTCCACGCCGCCGACGTGGTGCCGCTGGACCGCGAGTTCACGGTCGGCCTGACCGCCCAGTACTACGCCGGCGGCCGCGTCACCACCCGGCCGCTCGCCTGGCGGGTCACCCAGTTCCCGTACAGCTGGACGCCCCGCCGCCTCTCCGGCTTCCTCTACTCGTCGGACGGACGCTTCTCGCGCACCGACCGCTTCCAGTCGACGCCGCGCCTCGAGCGCCAGGACACGACCGACACGACCGGCGGCGCCAAGCTGGTGCTCAACCCGGCCGTCGAGCCGACGGCGCAGCCGCGCACCTACGTGGTCGAGGCGACGATCACCGGCGCCGACGACCAGACGGTGACGGCCGCCCGCGCCGTCGTCGCGCTGCCGCCGTTCGTGCTCGGCCTCAAGGTGCCGCGCTACGTCGAGCGGGCCACCCGCATCCAGCCCGAGGTCGTGGTGGTCGGGCCGGACGACAAGCCGCTCGCCGGCCAGGCGGTCACCGTGCGCCTGCTGCAGCGGCAGTGGCACTCGCACCTGCAGGCCTCCGATTTCTCCGACGGCGTGGCGCGCTACCGCACCGACGTCGTGGACCAGAAGATCGCCGAGCTCAAGCTGACCAGCGGCGCCGGCCCGCAGCCGGTGGCCCTGGCGATCCCGCGCTCCGGCGTCTACGTGGTCGAGGTCGAGGCGCGCGACCGGCTGGGCCGCACCCAGGTCGTCGCGGTCGATCTCTACGCTGGCGGCGAGCAGGCGGTGACCTGGACCAAGCCGCCGGCGGGCGCCTTCAACGTGGTCGCCGACAAGGCCGAGTACCGGCCGGGCGAGACCGCGGTGCTGGTGCTCGAGAGCCCCTTCCAGCGCGGCCGCGCGCTGGCGGTCGTCGAGGCGCCGGAGGGCAACGCCTACCAGTGGCTGGCGGTCGAAGGCGGCGCCGCCACCTTCAAGCTGCCGATCCACGGCAACCATGCGCCGCGCCTGCCGGTGCACTTCATGCTCGAGCGCGGGCGGGTGCCGGGCACGGCGCCGCAGCCGGGCAGCAACGCCGACCTCGGCAAGCCCGCCACCGTCGCCGCCACCGCCTGGCTCAAGGTGCAGCCGCTCGACAACCGGGTGGACGTCAAGCTCGGCTACCCGGCCAAGGGCCGCCCGGGGCAGAAGATCGAGGTCTCGATCGCGCTCGCCGACCCCCAGGGCCGGCCGGTCGGCGGCGAGGTGACGCTGTGGCTGGTGGACCAGGCGGTGCTGGCCCTGGGCCGCGAGCAGCGGCTCGATCCGCTGCCCGACTTCATCACCGCGGTCACCTCGCGGCTGACCCTGGGCGACAGCCGCAACCTGGCTTTCGGCTTCCTCCCCTTCGCCGAGAACCCCGGCGGCGAGGTGGGCGAGAAGGAGGCCGGAAGCCTCCTCGACCGCGTCACCGTGCGCCGCAACTTCAAGCCGGTGCCCTACTTCAATCCGGCGATCGCAGTCGGCCCGAGCGGCGTCGCCAAGGTCGCCGTCGAGCTGCCGGACGACCTCACCAACTTCAAGATCCGCGCGAAGGTGGCGAGCGGTCCCGAGCGCTTCGGCTTCGGCACCGGCGAGATCGCGGTGCGGCTGCCGGTTTTGGTGCAGCCGGCGCTGCCGCGCTTCGTGCGCCCCGGCGACCGCTTCAAGGCGGTGGCGATCGGCCGCATCGTCGAGGGCGAGGGCGGCGCCGGCGTGGCCGAGATGCGCGCGACCGGGGTGACGCTCGGCGGCCCGGCGCGCCAGGACCTGCAATGGAACCCCAAGGAACCGGCGCGCATCGAGTTCCCGGTGAGCGTGCCGACGCCGGGCTTCAAGGCGGACGGCAAGCCCGCCTACGGCGACGTCACCTTCCGCTTCGCCGTCCAGCGCGCCGCCGACCAGGCCAGCGACGGCGCCGAGGTGAAGCTGCCGGTGCGCGACGACCGCCGGCGCATCAGCATCCGGCTGCTCAAGGACCTGGCGGTGGGCGGGGCGGGGGCGGCCGGGGCTGGCGGCGCGGCCGGGGCGGGCGCCGGCGGCGCGGCTGGCGCCGGCGTCACCGCCACCCTGGACCTGCCGGCGCTGCCCGAGCCGGCCCGGCCCGGCAGCGTGCGGCGGTCGGTCCTGGTGTCCGACCAGCCGGCCCTGGTGCGCATGGCGGCCGGGCTCGACTTCCTGCTCGAATATCCCTACGGCTGCACCGAGCAGCGGTTGTCCCGGGCCCGCGCCGAGCTCGCCCTGACGCGCCTGCGCGACCTCCTTCATACCTCGGGCGACGACGAGCGGCTGCGCAAGGACGTCGCCGACACGCTCGAATGGCTGGGCCGGGCGGTCGGCCCCGACGGGCTGGTGGCCTACTGGCCGGGGAGCGGCGGCTACGTCTCGCTGACCGCCTGGTCGCTCGATTTCCTGGTCGAGGCCAAGGCGGCGGGCTACACCGTCGACGAGAAGCTCTGGAACACCCTGAGCCGGTCGCTCGAGCAGTCGCTGCGCACCGACTACGGCCACTTCATCGACGGCGAGTCCTTCGCCGAGCGCAGCTGGGCGCTCGCCGCCCTGGCCGCCGCCGGCAAGGCGCAGCCCGCCTATGCCGCGGAGCTGGCGCGCAAGGCCCAGTTCCTCGACCTCGAGGGCGTGTCCGAGGTGCTGCAGGCCTTCGCCAAGGGCTCGGGTCCGGAGGCGGCGCCCGCCGACCAGCAGGGAGTGTCGCGACTGGCGACCGGCGGAGCCGCGACCGCCGACAGCCTGGTGCGGCGGCTGTGGGGCGGCGTCGTGCTGCGGCTCTACGGCGGGCGGCAGATCTACGGCGGCCTGCAGGAGGGGCCGGGGCACGCGCCCGCGAGCGGTCTCATCCTGCCCAGCGAGACGCGGACCGTGGCCGAGATGACCCGGGCGCTGGTGCGCCGCGACGGCGCCGACCCGCGCCTGGCGACGCTGGTCGAGGCCCTCACCACGCTCGGCGGCGACGACGGCTGGGGCTCGACCAACGCCAATGCCGCGGCTCTCCTGGCGCTGTCCGAGCTGCTCAAGCCGCCGTTTGCCGGCAGCGTGCAGCGCACCGTCGAGGTGCGTCTCGGCAAGAGCGTGAAGACGCTGGAGATCGGTCCCAAGGCGCCGGTCGCGGCGCTGGTCTCGACGACCGAGGAAGCCGGCCAGGCGGGCGCCGTCATCCTGGCGGCGGCGGGAGCGCCGGCGGCCGGCGCGGCGGGTGCTGCCGGCCCGGCCGGCGGGCCGGCAGCCGCGGGCGCCCGGCCGGTCGTGGTGCGCGTCGAGACCAGCTACCTGCCCGCCACCGACGGCTCCCAGGTGGCTCCCGTGGCGGCCGGCTTCGTGGTCAGCCGCGAGCTGCTGGCGGTGCGCGGCGAGGGCCTGCCGCCCGAGCGCCTGTCGCTGGCGGCGCCCGGGACGACAGTCCATTTCGCGGTCGGCGACGTGGTCGAGGAACACGTCCAGGTGGTCAACCCCAAGGACCGGCACTACGTGGCGGTCGCGGTGCCGCTGGCCGCCGGCATGGAGCCGCTCAACCCCAGCCTGGCGACCGCGCCGCCGGAGGCCAAGCCCCGGGGCGCGCTGTCGTTGCGGCCCACCTATTCGGCCTTCCTCGACGACGAGGTGACGTTCTACTACGACACCCTGCCCAAGGGCACCTACGACTTCTACTTCCGCACCCGGGCGACCACCGAAGGCAGCTTCCAGCAGCCGGCGGCGCGGGCCGAGGCGATGTACGACGGCGCGGTGCACGGCAACTCGGCGGGAGCGCGGGTGGAAGTCGCCCGCCAGGCGCCGGAGAAATGACCCGATGACCGGCGAGTTGCAGGCATAGATGGTTCGGGCCTGGTTGCGCCTCGCGCGCTGGCGCTTGCGGCGCCGGCGCCGGCTCCTCGCGGATGAGCCGGTCGCCTTGCGGCCGGACGGTGGGCCGGCGCGGCGCCCTTGGCAAAGGCGGCCGGCCGCCGGCTGGCGGCTGCGCGCCCTGCTGTGGACGGTCGCCGCCTTCGGCATCGGCTGCCCGCTGCTGGCATCCGGGGTGGTCTGCCTCGCCGCCGCGCGGGCGCACTTCGCGGCGCCGGCGCCGACCTTGCTGCTGCTCGACCGCCAGGGCCGGTTCCTGGGCGAGCTGCCCGGCAACCCTGCGACGACCACTGCCGTGAGCTCGCCGGCGGCGGCCGCACACCGCGGCTCGCACCGCGGCCGCACCGCCGGCGAGGCTGGCGAGGAGGACGGTCTCGGCTACTGGCCGGTCGCGGAGCTGCCGCCGCGGGTGGTGGCCGCGACCCTGGCGCTCGAGGACCGCCGCTTCGGCGCCCACCCCGGGGTCGATCCGCTGGCGGTCGGGCGGGCGGCGCTGCAGAACCTGCGCACCCGCGGCCGGGTCTCGGGGGCCTCGACGCTCGCGATGCAGGTGGCGCGAATGCAGAGCCCCGGCGCGCGCGGCTACCTGCGCAAGGTGACCGAGGCGCTCACCGCCGTCTTCCTCACCGAGCGCTACGGCTCGCGGGAGGTCCTGCGCCAGTACCTCCGCATCGTGCCCTACGGCAACCGCATCCACGGCATCGCCTACGCGGCGCGCAGCTATTTCGACAAGCCGGTCGAGGACCTGTCCTGGGCCGAGATCGCCTTCCTGGCGGCGCTGCCGCAGGCGCCGGCGCGGATGAACCCGTTCCTGCCGGCCGGCCGCGAGCGGGCCGTCCGCCGCGGCGAACGCGTGCTGGCCGAGCTGGCCGGCCGCGGCGTGCTGTCGCCGGCCGAGTACGCGCTGGCCCAGGGACAGCTCGCCGGGCTGCGCATCCCGTACCGCGAGCGCCGGCCGCCCGAGGCGCTCCACGCCCTGCTGCACCTGCAGACCCTTGCCGCCGAGGGGCGCCTGCGCGGGGCCGGCGCGGCGGCGCCCATCCTGCGCACCACGCTCGACCTCGACCTGCAGCGCGACGCCGCCGCGATGACGTGGCGGGCGCTGCGCGAGTGGCGCAGCCGCGGCGCCGGCAACGCCTCGCTGATCGTCCTCGACCTCTCCCGCCACGAGGTGCTGGCGTGGGTCGGCTCGGCCGCCTACTTCGACGCCGAGGACCACGGGGCCATCGACTACGCACGGGTGCGGCGCTCGGCGGGAAGCACGCTCAAGCCCTTCCTCTATGCCCAGGCGCTCGAGCGCGGCGTCATCGGGCCCACCACCCTGATGGACGACCTGGAGCGCGGCCCCGGCGGCGTCGCCAACGCCGACGACGCGTTCATGGGGCCGCTGCTGCCCCGGGTCGCCCTGGCCAACTCGCGCAACGTTCCCGCGGTGCTGCTTTTGGGGCGCATCGGCCTCGACCAGGGCTTCGGCCTGTTCCGGGAGCTGGGGCTCACCGACGGCGCGGTGCCGGCGCGCCATTACGGGCTCGGCATGGCGATCGGCGGCCTGCCGGTGACGCTCGAGGAGCTGGCGCGGGCCTACCTGGCGCTGGCCGGCGACGGCAGCCTGCCGGCGCGGCTGCGCTGGCTGCGCGATCAGCCCGAGCCGGCGCCGCGCCGCATCTTCGCCGAGGAGACGGCGCGCCAGGTCACGCTCTTCCTGTCCGACCCCCAGGCCCGCCTGCCCAGCTTCCCGCGGATGGGCGCGACCGAGTACCGCTTCCCGGTGGCGGTGAAGACCGGCACTTCGACCAATTACCACGACGCCTGGGCGGTCGCCTACTCGACGCGCTACCTGGCCGCGGCCTGGGTCGGCCATCCCGGTTTCCGGGCCATGAACCAGCTGTCCGGTTACCTGTCGGCCGCGGACCTGGTGCGGCACGTGCTGCTGCGCCTGCACGGCGACCAGGGCGACGGGCTCGAGGACCTCTCCTTCCCGCCGCCGCGCGGCTACCGTCCGGTGCGGGTTTGCGCGCTGTCGGGCCACCGGGCCACCGCCGCCTGCGACCGCGTCTTCGTCGAGTGGTTCCGGCCCGGCGAGGAGCCGGCCGACGACTGCGAGGCCCACCAGCAGCGGGCCGTGGACCGGCGCAACGGCCTGCTGGCCACCCAGGCGACGCCGCCCGCCGCCGTCGAGGTGCGCACCTTCGTCGAGCTGCCGCCGCGCTACGCCGCCTGGCAGGCCGCCGCCGGCTTGCCGCGGCCCCCGGACGCGCCCAGCCAGCTCACGCTGCCGGCGGTGGCGCGCTGGGGAGCGACGGCGGGCGACGGCGCGGCCCCGGGCCGGACGGCGGACCGGTTCGGCGACGGCGCCGGGGGGGCCGGGACTGGCGCCGCGACCGGCTTCGGCGCCGGCGGGGGGGCCGGGCCGGGAACCGCCCTGCCGCCCGGCGGACGGGTGGTGCTCGCCGGCGGGCCGACGCGGCTGCGCATCACCTCGCCGGAAGGCGGCGCGCGCCTGCTGCGCGACCCGGAGACTCCGGCCGAGCTCAATACGGTGGCGCTGCGGGTGGTCGTCGATCCGCCCGTCAACGAGGTGGTGTGGTACGTCGACGGCCTGCCGTTCGCCACGGCCGCCTATCCCTATACCGCCCGCTGGCGCCTGCAACCCGGCGAGCACACGTTCCAGGTCCGCCTGGGCGCCGGCAACAGCGCCTCACGGCCGGTCCAGGTCACCGTCGATTAGCTTTCCGTCGCCGGGATCAGGCCCGCTGGTCGTCCGCCTTCCAGTTGCTGATCAGGCGCTTGATCGCCTCGCGGTCGGCGATGTTCTCGTCCAGCACCTTGCGGGTCAGCGCGGGCAGCTCCTCGTCGCTGGCGAAGCGGAGGGCGATCAGCTGGGCCGCGGACAGCTGGGGGATGCGGGCGCGCTGGTCCACCGGCAGCAGCTCGCCGAGCCGGAGCCACATCTCCTGCCGGATGACGCGGTCCTGGACCGCCAGCGCGAACTCCCGCGCGTAGAACCAGATCAGGAACAGGGCGACGGCCACCAGCAGCTGCACGACGCTGTTGCCGCGGTCGAAGCGGCCGCCGCCGCGCCAGGCGTGGTAGATGCCGACGAACGTCCACAGCAGGTTGAGCAGCAGGATGGAAGGGGTGACGAAGTGATACAGCGGCACGTAGCGGCGGTGGGTCGCGTAGCTCTGCGATGCGGGGTCAGGCATGGGACCTCCTGGTCACGGAAACCGGCATGGGACTGGCGGCGCCGCCCTGATGCCTCTCTTCGCAGGCGCGCCGAAGCTGCCATTGTAGGACGGCTGGCCGAACGCCAGCAGGGTCACCCTGTAAGCCGCGACGTTCCTGTCACAATCGGGCGCCAGCTCTGTGCGCTGGGCTAGCGCAGTACACTAGAATTCCGCGCGTGGCAACCGCCAGCCCCACCGTTACGCCTGTCATCACGGCTGCCGCACCGACCTCCACCCGGCCGCTGGCGATCGCGGGCATGCCCTGGCCGCTGGCCGTGGCGGTCCTCGGCAGCGCTGCCGTGGTCGTCGGTCTGCTGTGGGACATTTCCTGGCACGCCTCCATCGGGCGGGACAGCTTCTGGACGCCCGCCCACCTCGCGATCTACCTCGGCGGGCTGGCATGCGGCCTGTCCGCCGGCTGGGTGGCGCTGGCGACCACGTTCGCCGGCACTCCCGAGCGGCGGGCCGAAACGGTCTGCTTCTGGGGCTTCCGCGCGCCGCTCGGCGCCTGGGTGGCGATCTGGGGCAGCTCCGAATTCCTGCTGAGCCGCTACGCGCGCAACTGGTTCTTCGCCGCCGACCAATGGACCTATCGCGCCCGGCCCGGCGCCTGGCGGCACCGCTACTGGCTCGACGGCGACGGCTTCGGTCCTCGGGCTGCCGCCGTGTCCCTGCTGCTCGCCGTCGTCTCCGCCCGCCTCGGCCTCGCCTGGGGCGGCTGGCTGTCGCGGGTCCGCCGGTGAAGCTGCCGGCCAGCCGCCGCGGGGCGCTGCCGGTGCTCGCCGCGGCCCTGGTCAGCCTCGGTCACGTCGGCAGTCCGAACGTGTTTTTCGAAGGTACCGCCGGACCGTACCCGGTGCACATCGTGATCCGCCCGCCGGCCGTCATCCCCGCGCTGGCCGAGATCGCGGTGCGCGTCCGGCCGCCGGACGCCGGGCCGGGGCTGGGGCGCGGACCGGGGCGTCCAAGGGTCACCGCCCAGCCGGTGCAGTGGGACGCCGGTCCCTTTGGCGCGCCGCCGCCCGAGACGGCGCGGCAGGTGCGGGGCGAGCCCGGCCTCTTCACCGCCAGCCTCCTGCTGATGACGGCAAGCTCCTACGACATCCGCGTCGCCGTCTCCGGCCCGGCCGGCGGCGGGACCGTGGCGGTGCCGATCTCGACCACCGCCAGCCGGCGCCTCGAGATGAGAAGCGGCATGACCGTCGGGCTGCTGGCGATGGCGACGCTGCTCTTCGCCGGCCTGCTGACGCTGGTCGGCGCCGGCGTGCGCGAGAGCGTGCTCGCCCCGGGCGTACGCCCGCTCCCGCGCGACCGGCGCCGCGCCCGCGTCGCGATGGCGGCGACCGCCGCCGTGCTCGCCGCGCTCCTGCTGGCCGGCAGGAGCTGGTGGAACCGCATCGATGCGGCCTACCGCCAGCGGCTCTACAGGCCCTATCACCTGGTGACCGGCCTGCAGCCCGACGGCCCGCAGCGGGTGCTGCGGCTGACCATCGCCGACCCGCGCTGGCGCGGCCCCGGCTGGACGCCGCTGGTGCCCGACCACGGCAAGCTGATGCACCTCTTCCTGATCCGCAAGCCCGGCCTCGACGCCTTCGCGCACCTCCACCCGGTGCCGGCTCCGGGCGCGCCGGCGGACGACGGCGCCTTTCGCGTCGCCCTGCCGCGGCTGCCTGCCGGCGTCTACCACCTCTATGCCGACGTCACCGAGGAGAGCGGTTTCGCCGAGACGCTGACCGCCGCCGTCACCCTGCCGGCGCCGCCGCAGCCGCCGGCGCCGTTCGATCCCCAGCGGGCCGGCTTGCAGGCCGACCCTGACGATTCCGCGCGCCTGGCAGCGCCGGTGGCCTGGCGGCCGCCCGCCGAGGCGACGGTCAGCCCGCTCGACGGCGGCCTGACCATGACCTGGTTGCGGCCGGTCGCGCCGCGCCTGATCGCCGGCCGCGACGCCGCCCTGCGCTTTGCGGTCCGCACGCCGGACGGCCGGCCGGTGCCGCTCGAAACGTACATGGGCATGCTCGGCCACGCCGTCGTCTGTCGCGCCGACGGCCAGGTCTTCGTCCACCTCCATCCCCAGGGCACCGTCTCCATGGCCGCCCAGGCGCTGCTCGGCGGGCGCGCCGGGCGGGGCAACGCCAAGACCCCGCCTGGCCATGCCGCGATGCCCATGATGCCGATGATGCCGATGACGCCGGCGTCCGCAACCGCGGCCGGCCGGGGCGAGGTGGCCTTTCCCTACGAGTTTCCGGAGCCCGGCCGCTACCGCATCTGGGTGCAGGTCAAGAGCGCCGGGCAGGTGCTGACCGGCGTCTTCGACGTCGAGGTCGGCCGGGGCGCCTGACCGCGGAAAGGATTGCCCGCATGAAGTGGAATCTGCGCGATCGTTCGACCAGGCTGCGCTTCATCAGCATGGCGATCCTGATGGCCGGGCTGCTCGGCTCGATGGTGATCTATTGGAACGCCGACCCGTATGCCACGGACTATCAGCTCGACGAAACCAAGAAATCCCTGCGGCAGCTCGAGGTCTACGGCGGCAAGGCGAACGTGATGGCCTCCGACCTGCGGGAATGGATCGGCGGCCTGTGGCACGGCAGGTCTCTCGCGGTCACGGTGGCGGTCCTCTCGGCGCTGGTGGCCGCGGGCTTCCGCCTCGCCGCCATCCCGCTGCCGCCCCTGCCCCCTCCCCGCTCCGGCGCCGGCGGCGACAAGCCCCGCGGGATTGGCGACAGCAGACGGTAGCCGTTGCGGTCGGCGAGATGCCGGCTTTCCCGCCCTCGGGCCGTTCGCCGGCGTCTCGCGGGCGGCGCGCCGCTCGGCGCCGCTACTGCGGGCGCCAGGTCATGTCCACGCTCACCGGCATCTCGTTCTTCACCGGTATCGTCAAGAGCGTCGGCGGCTCGATCTTGAAGTCGGACAGCGTCGCCGGGATCGTGCCCGTGATCCTGGTCTGGCTTCCTTGCGTCGCCAGTTGGAACGGGACCTGTCTGTAGACGACGGTCTGGCCGGCGAACTGGATCTCCAGATCGGCATGGATCGTCGCCGATCCCGATGCCTCCTCGGGCAACCGCGTGCGCACGGTCACCATGGGAAATTGGCCGCCACGCACCACCTGCAGCATGTGAAGATCGCGGTTGCTGTCACCCGAATCGAACGACTTGACCGGCACCGCAATCAGGAAATCGCACTGTCCGGCGTGGCAGACGCCCTTGCCTTTCGCCGCGTGGCTGACGCCCGCGGTCGAATGCAGCGGGTGGGACACGTGGTACGTCAGGGTGGGTTGCTCGAGAACCCACTGCCGATCCGCCGCTCGGCCGAGCGTGGGAAAGGCCAGCAGGCAGAGGGCCAGCAATGGTTTCTTGTTCATCAGCCTTCTTCTTTCTAAAATTTGAGCGATACGGACAAAATGGCCAGGCCATAGGCAGCCGCGGTCACGGCCCCCACCGCCCCGTGGGCGCTGGCGATGCCATGGATCTTCTCCCCGCGGTTCTTCTGATCGAATGCGATCGCTCCCAGGATGGGCGTCAGGATCATTCCCGTGCCATGGATCCAGGCCAGGGCCTTGTGCAGACGGATGGGCCCGCGGACCTCGGTTCCCGGCAGCTTGGGCGCGAAGACGGCATAGTAAGCGGTGGTCATGTACAGCGTCGCGGTCAGCGCGCCGAGGCCGGCATGCAGGTCGCGCCCGCTCGAGCTGGTGCTCCTGCCGCCGGCAAGACCGCCACTGAAGATCGTCGCGACCAGGGGCACGGTCGTGATCAGGCCGAGCCGTTGATGGATCTTGAGCATGTGCGACCGCTTGTCGAGCAGGGCCTGGGACTGGGCGCTTCCCTGCGTCTGCTCCGACCCGAAGCCCAGGTCCTCGAGCGAAGGCGGCGCCGGATTGCCGGCGGGAGGCGCCGCCTGACCCTGCCCCTGGCCCTGGGCCTGGGCTCGATCCGTGGGAGAGGAGGCCTGGTCCTCCGGGAACGATGGATCCGCCCCCGCCCCGGGCTCCGAGCGCAACGCGGCCATCGCCAGCGGGGTGATGGCGCATCGCGGCGAGAGCGCTGCCGCATCGCCGGCGGAGAAGGTCGTGTCACCCTCCGCGGACGCCGCGGCCGGGGGGTCGTTGGTCTGCGCGAACGACGACAGCGGAGCCGTGAAAAAGCACGAACATGCCAGCGCGATGGTCCTCCGACGAATCATTCGCATGGGCTCTCCTCCCCGGCCATCCAAGGATCCAGAGGATTGGTGTGCAAATCCCGCGCCTCTCTCGTTCCCCGGCAACCGTGCCCATTCCGCCGGCCGAACCTTCCCGGGGTCGCGCTTTCGGATCATGGTCGTGCGGGATAGCCCGGCGTTCCGGCTCGCTTCCTGCCTGCAAGGTAGATCATCAGCCCCAGGATGTTGGTGACGACGATCAGCCCCGAGATCTTGAGCGCGAACAGCGCGCGGCTCTCGACCTCGACCAGCGGGACGATCGAAACCGCGACATACAGGATCGTCATCAAGAGGCCGGAGAGCGCGCAGGCGCGCAGGGCCGCCTTAGGCCGCGGCTCGAGGCCGCGCAGGCCGGCGAGCGGAAGGGCGAACATCGCGAGGTACGGCAGCGCGTAGAAGACGCCCGAGGCGTTCCATAGCAGCTGGAAGGCCTCTTGCTTTCCCACCCCGAGGAGCCCGGCGACGCTCAGGACCAGCGTCGCGGCGCCGACGAACAGGATCGAGTTGACCGGCGTCCGGTGGCGCGCGTGCAGGCGGGTGAACCCGTCGGGGAGCAGCCGGTCCCAGCCCGCGACCATCGGCAGCCGGGTGTTGCCCGCGAACATGACGCTCGACTGCGCCACCCGGATGCACAGCAGCGCGAGGATCGCGAGCGGTGCGATCGGGGCCGCCACGCGGAGCGCGCCGAAGCCGGCGCTCAGCACCTGGGGAATCGGCGCGATGAGGTCGATCTGGCCCTGCGGCACGAGCGCCAGGACCGAGCTCGTGCCGAGGATGAACATCCCGGCGATGACGGGCGCGGCGAGGGCCACCGAGCGGGTGATGGTCCGCACCGGATCGCGGCATTCGCCGGCATGGATCGCCACGTACTCGAACCCGCCGAGGGCCCCGAAACCCATCTTCCCGAAGAGATTCAGGGTCAGGAGCGACAGCGCCGGCGCTTCGATCCGCAAGGGATGGTAGGCGGCCAGCGAGCCGTGCGCCACGTTCAGCCAGGGGAGCGCCGCGATCGCCAGGAAGGTCAGGAGCATCAACGCGCCGCCTGCCTTGTGCACCCACTTGCCGGCGCCGAGGCCGATCGTCGTCAGGAGGACCAGGGCGCCGATCATCGCCAGGTTGACGGCGCCGATGAACAGCTTGTTGGCGGTCAGCCCCGCCGCACCGGGACCCAGGACGTAACGAAGGTACTGGGTCACCTGGAGCCCGATCTCCGAGGTGTTCAAGATGGCGAAGAGCCACAGGTTCCAGGCCACCAGGAAGCCCAGCAGCTCGCTGCCGCCGAGCTTGGCCCATTGGTAGAGGCCGCCCTCGAGCGGCATCAGCCGGTTGAGATAGGTCACCACCAGTGCCGACGGAACGTAGAAAAAGAGCATGGCGCCGAGCCAGAGCACGACGTGGGACTGCCCCTGCTTGGCGGCGACGCCGATCCAAGGCAGGCCGATGATGAAGAGCACCTGGGTGAGCGCCAGGTCGACGAGGCCGAGCTCCTTCTTGAAAACGCCGCTGCGCGCCTCGACCTGCCGTTCTTCTCCGCGCAGATCGCGAGGGTGTGGGTCGAGGAGGGGCAAGGGCAGGTGGCCGGCAGTTGGCGATGTTGTTCGACCGCGACTAGGATCGGCCGTGCATGTGCTCGTAGATCGAGTCGCGGTCGTCCCAGTCGATGTCGGGCCGAGCCTTGCCCTTCTTGGTCAGCAAAATCAGCCGATAGGGCGGCAAGCCAGAAGGTACGGACAGCTGGCGCCGGATCGCTTCCTCGATGAACCGGGTCAGCGTCTCGCCACGTTCGAGCGCCAGGCGCCTGGCCTGCTTCAGCACCCCGTCGTCGATCTCCAGAGTCGTACGCATGCAGAAATCTGTATCGTGTCAACAGATCTCTGTCAACGAATTCTCCCCACGACCAGGGCCGAGCCTCAACTGCCGGGGGCGCCTTTCAGGATCGCCGTCGCCCTGTCCACCTCGGCGGCGAAGGCAGCGATGGCCTTGGCGGTGGCGGCCACCTGGTCGTCGACCTCCTGCCACTTCCGCTCCTCGATCGCCTCGCGGACGCCGGGCAGGGTCTTGACGCCGTAGCCGGTGTAGAAACCCGGAGCGTAGATCTGGTGCACGTACCAGGGCCGCCGCGGCAGCCCCGGCCCGGTCAGCGCACGCTCGGCCATCAGCAACACCTGGTCGAGCCGGCCGCGGCTTTGGGCGTCGAGGCCGTCGGCGCCGGGGCCGGCCTTGTCGAGCGCCGCCTGGTAGGCGCGGGCGCTCCCGGCCAGGCGGTCGCGGGCGTTCTCGAGCGGCGCGAAGTTGAGATGCGGCGTCGGGTCCCACGGCTTGGGCGTGACCCAGGTCTCGGTCGGATCGGCGGCGGCCTCGTAGAGCTTCTCCTCGATCGCCCGGTTGCGGTCCTCGGTCTCCTCGCGCATCTTGTCGGCCAGATCCTCCACCTCCTTGACGTAGCGGCCGACGGTGTCGGAGAAATGCACGAAGTCGAAGGGCAGGACGTCGGCCGCGGCGGTGCGCAGCACCACCCGCCCGGCGGTCTGGGCCAGGGCGATGCCGTATTCCATGGTCGGGTCCATGAAGCGCATGAAGTGGTCGTAGCTGTCGTAGATCGAGTGGTACTGCCCGTAGTGCCCCTCGCCGCCGTATCCCAGGTTGAGCGACGCGATGCCCAGGTGCTGCAGGAAGGGCGTGTAGTCCGAGCCCGACCCCAGCGCGCCGATGCGCATCTCGCCGCTCCTGGCCTCCTTGCGCGACTCCGGAGTGCCGTCCACCAGGTCCGCGGCGCGGCGGCGCGCCGCGACGCTGACGTGGGCCTCGGGATCGACGACGTCGCGCGCCACCTGTCCCATCAGCTTCTCCAAGGTGTGCGAGCCGCCCGCCTGCAGAAAGCCCCGGCCGTTGGTGTCGGAGTTGACATAGAGCACCGCCTTGTCCCGCAGCTCGGCGGCATGCGTCTCCACCCACTCGGTCGAGCCGAGCAAGCCGGGCTCTTCGCCGTCCCAGGCGGTGTAGACGATGGTGCGCCTGGGGCGCCAGCCGCCCTTGACCAGCGTCGAGAGGGCGTGGGCCTCTGCCAGCTCCGCAACCTGCCCCGACAGCGGATCGGTGGCGCCGTTGACCCAGGCGTCGTGGTGATTGCCGCGAATGATCCATTCGTCCGGCCGCTCCGCGCCCGGCAGCCGGGCGATGACGTCGTAGGCCGGCACCAGCTTCCAGTCGAAGGCCAGCCGCAGGTGGACCCGCGCCGGACCGGGGCCCAGGTGGTAGGGCATCGCCAGCGCGCCGCGCCAGGCCGCGGGCGCCATCGGCCCGGCCAGCGCCCGCAGCAGCGGCGTGGCGTCGGCATACGAGATCGGCAGCACCGGGATCTTCGTCAGCGTCTTGGCGTCCTTGAGGTCGAAGCTCCTGGCATCGGGGGAGGCGCCCACTCCCGGAGTCAGCGGATCGCCGGAGTAGAGCGGCATGTCGGCCACCGATCCGCGCTGCACGCTGTGCTCGTTGCGGTAGCCGCCCTGCGGGTAGACGTCGCCCTGGAAGTAGCCGTCCTCGCGCGGATCGGAGTAGATGATGCAGCCGACGGCGCCGTGCTCGGCCGCCACCTTCGGCTTGATGCCGCGCCACGAGCCGCCGTAGCGCGAGATGACGATCTTGCCCTTGACGTCGATGCCGCGGCGCTCGAGATCCTCGTAGTCCTTGGGGACGCCGTAGTTGACGTACACCAGGTCGCCGGTGACGTCGCCGTCGATCGAGTAGACGTTGAACGGCGGCAGCTGCTCGGAGGTCTGGCCCGAGGTCGAATCCTGCGGCAGCGGCGGCTCCGTCAGGGATGCGGTGAACGCCCGCGGCGCGGTCATCTCCAGGCGGCGCTCCTTGGGGGTCGCGTACAGCACCCGGAACTCCTCGATGCGCGTGTCGAAGCCCCACGAGCGGTACAGGCCGGCCATGAGCTCGGCGTTCTCCTTGTCGTAGGGCGACCCCAGGTGGTGCGGGCGCGCCGAAAGCCGCTTGAGCCACGGCGCCAGCTCTTCGCGGTTCAGCGCGGCGTCGAAGCGGGCCTCGAGCGCCCGCTCCTCGGCGGCATGCGCCGCGCTGAAGCCCAGCAGGGGGGCATCGGCCGCCGCCCGCGCGGGCGGGGCAGGAGCGGCGGCGATCCAGGCCAGGGCGGCGGCGGCGAGCGCGGCCGGTGTGGCCAGGCGGCGCGCGAGGCGGGCAAGGCGGCCGGTGGAGCGGACAGAGCGAGCGCAGCGGTTCGAGGGCGATGCGGGCATGGGTCTCCTTGGCGGTCCGCCGGACCTCCGCATGCGCCGTTGGCGGCGCAGACCGCAGAGGGAAGCGGATTCTAACCGGCGTCGGGCACGGCGGACAGACGTCGCTCGACATAACGCCCGACGGCGGCCCGGGTTGCAGCTCGCCGGCGTCCCGCGAGCGTGGCCGCCGGGCCGCGGTTGCGGCGCCCCCCTCGCGCCGCCGCAAATCCGTTATCCTTGGGCTCTCGGCGCACGCGGGGCCGGCGGCCTCGGGTGAGATCCTCCTCGGCAGGGTCCTGACGATGTCTCCATCTGTCGCCCAACCCCAGTCCCCGGCGGTGCCGTCGGCTCCCGCCGCCGGTCGGCCGGCGCCCGCGCTGTCGGGCACCAGCCTGCGCTGGGGCGTGGGCCTGTTCTGCAGCTTCATCGGCGCCTTCATGCTGGTGGCGCCGCACCAGTTCGCCGGCCCGGTCTACGAACCGCTGCGCCGCCTTGGCGTGGCCTGGGCCATCGCCGCTCTCGCCGCCGGCGGCGGGCTGCTGTCGGCGGCGACGCTGCGCACGCGCCGCGGGGTGCGCCTGCTGATCCACGGCCTTGCCAGCCTGGTGCTGCTGGCTCTCGCCGCCAGCCTCGCCGCGGCCGGGGCCTGGAGCGGCCTGATCGCCTACATGGTGCTCGCCGGCTGCCTGCTGACCCCGGCCGCGCTGCGGGGCCGGCCCGCGCGCCATCCCGCGGGCGACCTGCTGGCCTTGACGATGGGGCTCATCTCGATCCTCATGGGCGCCATGCTGGCGCTGCTGCCGGGGCTCTTCCACGGACCCACTTCCCGTTTCAGCTCGGCGCCGCGGCCGCTGGGGCTGCTGCTGCTCGTCTCCGGCCTGCCGATCTGCTACGTCCAGCTGCGGACGGTGCCGCGCTGGCTGCTGTGGGCGGCCCACCTCGCCGCCGGCGCCGGCCTGGTCACCCTGGGGGTGCTCGCGGCGTCGCCGCCTCCCGCCTGGACCGGCATCGCTCTGTTCTGGGGCGTGGGCGGCGCGGTCGCCCTGCTCCCCTGGTTGCGGGAGTGGTGGGGCGGCCTCGATACGTCGGCGCTGCGCACCCGGCTCGCCCTGGCGCTGGCGACCGCCACCTGCGTCTCGCTGGTGCTGGCGGTGGCGGTGTCCACGACCCAGGAGGAGAGGCTGGCGACCGCCCAGGCGAGCGAGACGCTCGGCGTCGAGGCCCGCTCGGTGGCGCAAGACGTGCGCGACTACGTGGACCTCAACGGCGCCCGCGCCACCACCATGGCGGCGCTCGCCAGCCAGCTGCCGCTCGACTCCGAGCTGCAGCGCCAGCTGCTGGGCAACAGCCGGCCGGGCTACGGCGACGTCGCCGGCATGCTGCTGCTGGGCCGCGACGGGCGCATGGTGGCCTCGGACGGCGGCGGCGTGCCCGAACCGCCAACCCTCGCCGACGTCGCGCGCGCCACGGCCGCGCACGCCGGCGTGGCGGTGCAGCTGGCCCTGGACCGCGCGTCGGGGCACCGGTTGCTGCTGGTGGCGGCGCCGGTCTTCGCGCACGACGGCCGGCCCGCGGCCACCTTCATCATGGAGCTCGATTCCCGTTCGCTCGAGCGCCGGATCGCACGCGAGGGATCGGTGGTGTCGCTGAGCGACGGCTACGGCAACCTCCTGGCGCGCCGCAACGGGCTGACGGCCGACGGGTCGCGGCTGCCCGCCGGCTGGGACCGGCAGGCGGCGGGAGGATCGTTGCCGGAGCTTGCCGGCCGCCTGGCGGCGTTCGCGAAGGTGCCCGATTTCAGCTGGATCGTGGCCATCGAGCGCCCCGTCGCCGCCTCGCTCTCGGGAGTCGACCGCGGCCGCGATCTCGCGTTCGCGACGCTGCTCGTGGTGCTGCCGCTGGCCGTCGCCGGCGGCATCCTGGTCGCCCGCTTGATCACCCGGCCGCTGGGCGCCCTGGCCGACGCCGTCGGCGAGCTCACGGCCGGCAACCCGTGGGCCCCCTTGGAGAGCAGCCGCATCACCGAGGTCGAGCGGTTGTCAGCGGCCTTCCGCGAGATGCGGGACCGCCTGGCGCAGCGCACCGTGGAGGGTGAGCGCCTGGCCGCCGAGCTGCGCGCCCGCGCCGAGGCCCTGGCCGAGAGCGACCGCCGCAAGGACGAGTTCCTGGCCATGCTGGCGCACGAGCTGCGCAATCCGCTCGGCGCCATCTCGACAGCCGCCTACATCCTGTCCCAAAGCCGCGATCTCGAGCCGCGGGTCGCCCGTTCGGTGGCGGTCATCCAGCGTCAGAGCCAGCACCTGGCGAGGCTGGTGGACGACCTCCTCGACGTGTCGCGCATCACCCGCGGCAAGGTGGAGCTGCGCCGCGTGCCGCTCGATCTCGTCGAGGTGGTCAAGCAAGCGGTGGAGACGACGCGGCCGCTGGTCGAGGCCCGCCGCCATCATCTCGAGGTCTCGCTGCCCGGCGAGCCTCTGCCGCTGGTGGCCGACCCAACCCGCATCGAGCAGGTGCTCGCCAACCTGGTCCGCAATGCCGTCAAGTTCACCGAGCCCGGCGGCGTCCTCAAGGTCGACGCCGCGGCTCGCGACGGCTACGGGGTGGTGCGGGTCCGTGACACCGGCGTCGGCATCCCGGACGAGCTGCTGCCGCGCGTCTTCGACCTCTTCATCCAGGGTCAGCAGGGCCTGGACCGTTCCGCCGGCGGGCTCGGCATCGGCCTGACCCTGGTTCGCAGCCTGGTCGAGATGCACGGCGGCCGCGTCGAGGCCCGCAGCGACGGCCCCGGCGCCGGCAGCGAGTTCATCGTCTGGCTGCCGCTGGCCCCGGCAGCTGGACCGCAGCTGAAGACGGCGTTCGCCGCCGAACACGCCTAGAGTCCCGTCCAGCGGCCCGCTAGGGCTAACGGAGGGTTGGGATCAGCTGCCGCTCTTGCCCACGGCGACGGCGGCGGCCGGCGGCGGTGCGGCGCCTGCCGCCGGCTTGGCGCTGGTGCCCTCCGCGGTGCCGCCGCCCAGAAGATGGGCGCGCACCACGAACCTCTCCGGCGCCGAGCCGACGTAATAGAACGGATAGCAGGTCACCATGGTCAGCTCGGGGCGGTTCCCGACGGCGAGGACCCCGACGTCGTCGGGATCCACCACCTGGGCCCAATCGACGCTGTAGTGGTAGGTGCCGTCCAGGGTCTCGAGGTCGATGCGATCGCCTTTCCGGATGTCCTTGAGCCCGCGGAACACGGTGTCGCGATGGCCCGCCAGGCCGACGTTGCCCGCCGCCTGCGTCAAGCCGGTGCCCGGGATGTGACCGACTCCGCGGCGCAAGCTCTCGCCGCCGATGCCCTCGAGCACCAGCGACGAGATGCCGACGCGCGGGATCTCGATGCGCCCCAGCACCGTGCCTTCCGGCGCCGGGGCCGGCGGCGGCGCCGGCGCGGGGCCCGGGCGGAAGGAATAGAGCCGGTCGGTGTCGCTGGCCGACGGCGCGCGGCGCGCCGCTCCCGGCCCGCCGCGGCTCCCGGCATCCTGGCCCGCCGCCGCACGCTCGCGCAGGGCACGGTCCAGGCGGCGGCCCTGCTGGAACGCGAACCAACGGGCATCGATCACCGCAAAGGCAACCAGGCCGAGGCAAAGCAGCCCGACGGCAAGCAGCAGGCGCTCCACCCACAGCAGCAAGGTGCCCCTGCGGCTCAGGCTCTCCTTGAGGATGTGAGGCATTCCGAGACGGCCCTCCGGCGCGGCCCATGCCTGCAGCCGGTGGCAGCCGGACGAGCCGGCCGCTGCGCTGTCGATAGACTACGAGACTCGCGGACACGAGAGCACCTGGCGCCGGGTTCTCCGACGCCAGGTGCTCGAGTCACTTCAATGGATCACGATCGCTGCCGGCCCTGTTCAGGCGCCGCGCCTGGCGATCGAACGAACCGTCAGCGCGCCGCCCAGGGCCAGCAGACCGATGGTGGCGAGCAGGGGAAGCTCGCTGGCCGTGCGCGGCAGCGACTTCTGGGAGGTGTCACTGGTGGTGCCGCTCGTGTCGGTCGTGCTGCTGCCCGACGTCGAGCTGTTGGACATCGAGTTATCGGTCGAGGAGCTGGGGCTCGGCTCGGCCGTGGTAGGGGTCGCGGTGGCGGGCGTCTGGCCCTCGTTCACTTTGTTGCTGTTGTACGACTGGCCGGTGGCACCCTGCGTGGAGCCCGGATTGGGATGGTCGAGCGTCGCGCCGTAGGGGTCCTTGGTTTCGGAACCACCCGGGTTGGACGACGTCGGGCTCTGCGCCAGCGCCGTCAGGGCCGTGGCCAACAGCAGGGTCAGGAAGATGTAAAGGGCGTTCCGCTTCATGGATTGCTCCTCTCTTGGTTGACGGATCGCGCGCACGCCTGCCGTTAAGGCATCTCAGGCATCGTGGCGCGCCAGCGAGCGGACGGTCAGCGCACCGGCCAGGGCCAGGAGGCCGATGGCGGTGAGCAGCGGCAGGTCACTGGCAGTGCGCGGCAACTTGCCGCCACTGCTGGATTGCGCCGAGGTGTCGGCGCCGGTGCTGCCGGTTCCCGTTGCGCTGGTGTCGGTCGTGCCGGTGGCGCTGCTGCCGCCACCCGCGGTGGTGCTGCTGCTGCCATAGGTGCTGCCTGCCGGGTTGGCGCCGGTCGTGGTGCCGGAGCCGTAGGTCGTGGTGCCCGTCCCGCTGGTGCTGGTGCTGCCTGCCGGGTTCGGGTTGGTGCCGGTCGCGCTCGGATCAGTGGGGGAAGCGGTACTTCCCATGCCACTGGTGGAACCGGGGGTGCTGCCGGCGGTGCTCGGGGTGCTCGAATTGGAGCTGGTGTCGGGGGGGGTGGTGCTGGTGCTGCTTCCCGGGGTCGAGGTCGTGCTCGGGTTTTCGGTTGTCGTGCTGTTGTAGGTACCGGATGTGCTGGTGCTGGTGCTCGGCGTCGTGCTGGTGCTCGGGGTGGTGCTGGTCGATGGGCTGGTGGAGCTCGTGCTCGGCGTCGCCGTCGTCGACGAGGAGGTCGACCCCGTGCTGGGGGCCGAGCTCGTCCCGGACGTCTGGGCGACGGCGGCCAGGGCCGCGGCCACCAGCAGACTCAGGAACAGTGAGAAAAGTTTACTCCGCATGGGTGTTGCTCCTCTCGTAGTTGGCTTGAACTTTGGCACCGGGAGGACCGCGACGGCGCTCCCGTGCCGCTGCGAGATGGGCACGACCTGCTGGCCGCCTCACGGCGGGAACTCGATGGCCTCCAACTCCCCTCGGGACGATCTGTCTCCGGGAGCAACGTCCCCTCCCGCCACCTCGCTCGTCGATTCGGATTGAGTGCAACCTCAATGCCAGCATCGACCCCAGGAATCTCTCCCGGGGAAACGTGCCGCCGCCCTCCCGGCTGCCCCGAGGGTTGAAAAATCTGCCGCACACCGCCCCACCGCCCTAGGCCGCCGGCGATCCAGGCGATTCAGCTGTTGAAGGCCATCAGGCCTTGGTCAGGCGCTTGTAGCGGATGCGGTGCGGCTGGTCGGCCTCGGCGCCCAGGCGCCGCCGGCGGTCGGCCTCGTAGGCCTCGTAGTTGCCCTCGAACCAGACGGCCTGGGAGTCGCCCTCGAAGGCCAGGATGTGGGTGGCGATGCGGTCGAGGAACCAGCGGTCGTGGCTGATCACCACCGCGCAGCCGGCGAAGGCGAGCAGCGCCTCCTCCAAGGCCCGCAGGGTATCCACGTCCAGGTCGTTGGTCGGCTCGTCGAGCAGCAGCAGGTTGCCGCCGGCGCGCAGGGTGCGGGCGAGGTGCAGGCGGTTGCGCTCGCCGCCCGAGAGGTCCTTCACCCGCTTCTGCTGGTCGGACCCCTTGAAGTTGAACGTGGCGGCGTAGGAGCGGGCCGGCACCTCGCGGCCGCCGAGGTCGACCACCTCCTTGCCGTCCGAGATCGCCTCCCAGACCGGCTTGTCTCCTTCGAGATCGTCCCGGCTCTGGTCGGCATAGGCGATCTTCACCGTCTCGCCGATGCGCAGGGCGCCGGCGTCGGGCCGCTCCTGGCCGACGATCATGCGGAAGAGCGTGGTCTTGCCGGCGCCGTTGGGGCCGATGATGCCGACGATGCCGCCGCGCGGCAGGGAGAAGGACAGCCCGTCGATCAGGAGATTGTCGCCGTAGCCCTTGCGCAGTCCCTTGCTCTCGACCACCAGGTCGCCCAGACGCGGCCCGGCCGGGATGTGGATCTCGTTCTGCTCGACGCGCTTGGCCGCATCGCGGTCCTCGGCCAGCAGCTGCTCGTAGTGGGTGAGGCGCGCCTTGCCCTTGGCCTGGCGGGCGCGCGGGCTCATCCGCACCCATTCGAGCTCGCGCTCGAGAGTGCGCCGGCGGGAGGATTCCTGCTTCTCCTCGAGCGCCAGGCGCTGCTGCTTCTGCTCGAGCCACGAGGAATAGTTGCCCTCCCACGGGATGCCGCTGCCGCGGTCCAGCTCGAGGATCCAGCCGGCCACGTTGTCGAGGAAGTAGCGATCGTGGGTGATCGCCACCACCGTTCCGGGATACTCGGCCAGGAAGCGTTCCAGCCAGGCCACCGATTCGGCGTCGAGGTGGTTGGTCGGCTCGTCGAGGAGCAGCAGCTCGGGCCGCTGCAGCAGCAGCCGGCAGAGCGCCACCCGCCGGCGCTCGCCTCCCGACAGGCGGCCGACGGCGGCGTCGCCGGGAGGCAGGCGCAGCGCGTCCATGGCGATCTCGAGCGTGCGGTCGAGCTCCCAGGCGTTGGCCGCGTCGATCGCGTCCTGCACCCGGGCCTGCTCCTCGAGCAGCTTCTCCATCTCCTCGGGCGCGAGGTCCTCGCCGAACCGCGCGTTGATCTCGTCGAAGCGGGTGAGCAGCGCGCGCGTGCCGGCGACCCCTTCCTCGACGTTGCCGAGCACGTCCTTGGTCCCGTCGAGCTGCGGCTCCTGCTGCAGGTAGCCGACCTTGATGCCCTTGGCCGGCCATGCCTCGCCGCCGAAATCGGTGATGGCGCCGGCCATGATCTTGAGCAGCGTGCTCTTGCCGGCGCCGTTCAAACCCAGCACGCCGATCTTCGCGCCCGGCAGGAACGACAACCATATTCCCTTCAAGACCTCGCGGTTGGGCGGGTACATCTTCCGCAGGTCCTTCATCACATAGATGTACTGCTCTGCCATGGCTGCTCCTGATCTGTTGACAGCTGTCCCCCGCCGGGGGGCGGGGCGAGGGCGGGATTATAGGCGATCGGCCGAAACCGGTCGCCACGGCGAAGGGGCCGCGGCTCCGCCGGTCGCCAGTCGCGGCATTCGTTGCTTGTCGGAGGGGCGGCTCGGGGCCGCGGCCAGGGGGCGCCGCGGGCGGTGGTGCCTAGAAGATTGGATCAGAGTCCCATCAGGTTGGGATGCAGCTTCGTGTAGCCGTGCTCTTCCGCCCACAGGCTGAGCGGCACCGCCGCCAGCTCGTCCACCACCGGCACCGCCTTGCCGTTCTTCGTCATGTCGATCGTCTTGATGTAGTGACGGCAGGTGTCGCAGGCTTCGACGCGGATGTGACCGAGCTCCTCGGCCACATAGATGGGCAGCTTGTCCACTCCCTCCTCGCCACAGGCAGGGCAGACGATGCGCCGGTACTCCCACTCCGTCGAGCACAGCGCACAGATGAGGGACCGCTTGCCGCCGTCCCCCTGCGGCCGCAGGACCCCCGCCTGGGGCCTGCCGCCGCAGCAGGGGCACCGGTCCGGCGTGCTGCCGTCGGCGGGCTGTTCGGTATGGTCCGCGAGGTATTCGGCGTACGGCTGCAGGAAGGTCCACGAGATCAAGGCCTCGGCGGGCGTGAGCGCCGCCGAGGCGTCCGCGCCGCCCGCGCGCCATAGCTCGTGCAGCACCTCCTGCCAGCGGGCCGCGCCGTGGACGCCCAGGTCGGCGGCGGAGCGGCCGAGCGGAGCGGGGGCGGCGGTCTCGACGAGCGACAGGAAGAGGGGAAACGAGGGGAGGAGGACGAACAGGTCCAGCTCCTCGCGCAACGTCCCCGGCGGACGCGCCTCCTGGTCCTCGCCGAGCTGCGCGACGACCTTGGCGTACAGCGACCGCTGGAACCCGGCGATGCGCTCGTAGAAGCGCAGGCCCTCGGATGCGGCGGGCTGCGCGGCGGCCAGCTCCCGAGCCCGCCCGATCCGCTGGTCCCACTTGCTCTCGGCCCGCATCCGTCAGGCCGGTGCGTCGCGGCGCGCGGTCGCCGGGCTATTCATCGGCTCCGGCGTCGCGGACCACCTGCTCGTACCAGGCGCGGTGGTACCTCGCCGCCCACTTGCGGGAGACGTCCCCGCGAACCACGGAGCCGAAGGCGCCGCGCTCGATCAGGGTGCCCATGTAGACATGGATCATGAAGAGCGCAATGGTCAGCAGCGCGGCGATGGGATGGAGGATCACCGCGATCAGGCGCAGCCAGCGCAGGTCCCAGGATACCCAGTGGGGCTCCCACAGCACCAGGCCGGTCAGGAAGAGCACGACGCCGCACCACAGGAACCCCCAGAACAGGGACTTCTGGCCGGCGTTGAACCGGTCCTCGGAGGGTACCTCGTCGTCCTCGTTGCGGATGTAATGCGGCAGCGAGTGCCACCATTCCTTGTCGCGCTCGGTGCCGCGCATCTGCGGACCCCACTTGGCGTACATCCACAGCACGGAGAAGAAGAAGATCACTCCGGCCCATGGGTGGAGGACGCGCGAGATCGTGCCGCCGCCGAGCACCACGGCGATCCAGAACAGCCACGGCGACCAGAAAGCCAGGCCGGTCAGCAGCAGGTAGACGTAGGAAACCCCCGCCACCCAATGCATGAGCCGCTCGTTGAAGGAGTAGCGGAGGACCCGCCCGTTCGGCAGCAGATAACGCTCGCTCATGGCTGCGGTCCCTCCTTCTTGATCTCCTTGACGTCGTCGTCTTCCTTGACGGTCTTCGGCCCAAACCGCAGGTAGTGGACCCCGAGCCCGACCAGGCCGCCGAGCATCGCCAGGTTGCCGATCCACTTGAGCGGGTACTTCCACAGCTTCACCGTCCACGGGATGCGCGGGTCCTTCGGCAGCCCGCCGTAGGCCTCGGGGTTATTGACGTCATGCAGCACGTAGATCACGTGGGTGCCGCCGACGCCCAAAGGATCGTAGACCCCCGCGTTGGTGAAACCCGAGACGTCGCGCAGCTGCTTGGCGCGGGTCTCGGCCAGCTCCTGCATCTCGGGCTTGGTGCCGAAGTGCAGGCAGCCGGTGGGGCAGGCCTTGATGCATGCCGGCTCGAGGCCCTCGCTGACCCGGTCCACGCAGAGCGTGCACTTGAACACCTTGCGCGACTGCGGGCTGAACTTCGGCACGTCGAACGGGCAGCCGCTGATGCAGTACCCGCAGCCGATGCAGTGCTCCTGCTGGAAGTCGACGATGCCGTTGGCGTACTGGACGATGGCGCCGTCGGCCGGGCACGCTTCCAGGCACCCCGGCTCGGCGCAGTGCATGCACTGGTCCTTGCGCATCAGCAGCATCAGGCTGCCGCCGCCCCCGGCCTTGCTGTCGTCGTAGCTGACCAGGCTGGCGTCCGCCATGACGTGCTGCTCGTCGAACTTGATCAGGTTCCAGTAGTTCCATGCCGTCTCCGGCATGGTCTGGTAGCTGTTGTCGAAGGTGGTGTCAGTGAAGTTGAGGCCGTTCCATTCCAAGCAGGCGACCTCGCAGGCCTTGCAGCCGATGCAGGTCGTGGTGTCGACCAGCTTGGCGACCTCGAACTCCCGCTTGACGCCGGCGCCGGGAACGGGGCCCGCATGGCCCGAGATCCTGCGTATCTCCAAGTTTGCCTGGCTCATGTGGCGTCCCCTATGCCTTCTCGACCTTGACCAGGAAACCCTTGAATTCGGGCGTGTAGGCGTTGGGATCGATGACGGTGGGCGACAGCCGGTTGACCAGCGTCCGCGCGTTCTCGCCCTCGTCCTCCTGGATGCCGCGGAAGCCCTGATGGATCGGGATGCCGATCTGGTAGATCTTCTTGCCGTCGATCGTCATCGGCTTGATGCGGCGGGTGACGAACGCCTTCGCGAGGTAATAGCTGCGAATGCTCGTCACCTTCACCTTGTCGCCGCCCTTGATCCCCAGGTCCGCGGCCAGCTCGACCGGGATCTCGACGAACGGCTCGGGGATGAGCTGCACGTTCATCGGGTTGTTCTTGGTCCAGTAGTGATAGTGCTCGGTCAGCCGGTAGGTGGTGCAGATGACGTTGAACTCGCCGCCGGTCTTGGCATACTTGTCGAGGTCGGTCTTGAGCTTCTTGACCACCGGGTTGTTGGACTGGTCGGGATGGAACGCATTGGCGACCGGGCTCTCGATCGGCTCGTAGTGCTCCGGGAACGGGCCGTCGGCGAACAGCGCCAGCGGCGCGAAGATCCGTCCCACGCCCTCGGCGTTCATGATGAACGGGCCCATGTGCTCGCGCGGATGGGAGTCCACCTTGAAGTCGGGCACGTCGTTGCCGACCCACTTCTGCGCCGCCTCGCTCCACCAGACCTGCCGCCGCGACGGGTCATACGGCTTGCCCGCCGGGTCGCAGGAGGCGCGGTTGTAGAGCACCCGGCGGTTGGCCGGCCAGGACCATGCCCAATTGGGATAGATCCCCAGGCCGGACGGATCCTCGGTGCCGCGGCGCGCCAGCTGGTTGCCGGCCTCGGTCCAGGAGCCGCTGTAGATCCAGTTGCCGCAGGCGGTGGTGCCGTCGTCCTTGAGCCAGGCGAAGCCGGGCAGCTGCTGGCCGGCCTTGATCTGCTGCTTGGTCTTGGGGTCCTCGAGGTCGGCCAGGGCCTTGCCGTTGATCTCCCTGGCCACCTCCGCGAGCGCCGGATGCAGCGGATCGGTGTAAGGCCAGGTGAGGTTCAGGATGGCATCGGGGAACTTCCCGCCCTCCTTCTTGTACAGCTCCCGGACCTTCAAGAAGATCTGGGCGATGATGTCCTGGTCAAGCCGCGCCTGTCCGGGCGGCGGCAGTGCGACGTTCTTCCACTGCAGCCAGCGCGAGGAGTTGGTCATCGAACCGTCTTTTTCGGCGAACCCGGCGCAGGGCAAGCGGTAGACGGTGGTGTTGATCTTCTTCTGATCCTCCGCGGTCGTGCCCGGCGCGTTCCAGAACTCGCTGGTCTCGTCCTGGTAGATCTCGCCGACGACCAGCCAGTCGGCCTTGGCCAGCGCCGCGATGTTCTTCTGCGAATCCGGGCCGATGGCCACGCCATTCATGCCGAAGGCAAACATCCCCTTGACGCTGCCCGTGTACATGTTGTCCCAGATGTTGGTCCAGGAGTAGTTGCGGTCCACCTTCGGCAGGTAGGCGAACGCCCAGTCGTTCTCCTTGGTCGCCGCGTCGCCGTACATCGTCTTCAGGAAGGAGACCGCGAACTTCGGCGTATTTCCCCAGTAATTGAACGAATCCCACTCCGACGGCTTCGCGGCGGCCGGCGTGATGCGCTTGGCGTAGGCGGCGAAATCGGTGTCCGCCGGGGCAGGCACCTTGAGATAGCCCGGCAGGTTGTCGAAGATGCCCGCCATGTCGGTGGCGCCCTGGATGTTCGAATGGCCGCGCAGCGCGTTGACGCCGCCCCCGGCCCGCCCGACGTTGCCCATCATCAGCTGCAGGATGGCCGCGGTGCGGATGATCTGCGAGCCGAAGGTGTGCTGGGTCCATCCGACCGCATAGATGATCGTGGCCGCCTTCTTCATGTCGCCGTCCTTGCGGACGGAGGTGAAGAGGTCGGCGGCCTTCAGGAAGTCAGCCTTGGGGATGCCGGTGACGCGCTCGACCATCTCGGGCGTGTAGCGCGAGTACTGCCGCTTGAGCAGCTGGAAGACGCAGCGCGGATGGGTGAGCGAGAGGTCATAGGCGACGTTGGGCGGCATGCTCGCGGGCGGCGCGCCCGCGCTGGCCGAGCCGCCGGCCACGGCCGCGTTGGGCAGGATGCCCTTGGGCGCGGCAGCCCCGCCACCGACGCCCTGGGCGGCCGGGGCCGACGCGTCGTGCGGCGTGCCGGCGGACGCGGCAGGATTCGCCGGCTTGGCGGCGCCGCCCGCGAGCGCGGCGCCGGCCTTGGCAGCGGCGGCGTTGGCGCCGCCGGCAGGAGCGCCGGCCTGGGGGGCCGGCGGTGCAGCGGTCGTCGCGCCGGCCGCGCTGCCCGGAGCCATGGCCGCGCCCCCGACAGCGGCACCGGCGGCAGCCGAGCCGCCGACGTTGCCGCCCTGCTCGTAGTTCCAGGTGGACTTGTCGTAGACCTGCGTCGCGGCGTTGAAGCCCGAGTAGAGGCCGTCCTCCGGCAGCTTGAAGCCTTCCTTGACGATGAACGCGGCGTTGGTGTAGTTGACGAGGTAGTCCTTGGCCAGCCGGTTGTTCTCGATGGCGTAGCGGACCATGCCGCCGAGGAAGGCGATGTCAGATCCGGCGCGGATCTGCAGGAAGAGGTCGGCGGTGGCCGCCGTGCGCGTGAAGCGCGGGTCGACCACGATCATCTTGGCGTTGCGGACCTTCTTGGCCTCGATCGCCCACTTGAAGCCGCATGGATGGTTCTCCGCGGGATTGCCACCCATGATCAACATCATGTCGGTGTTCTTGATGTCGGTGTAGCCATTGGTCATCGCCCCGCGTCCGAATGATGGTCCCAAACTTGAGACCGTGGGGCCGTGTCAGACCCGGGCCTGGTTTTCCAGGTAGCAGACCCCCAGGCTGCGCATGGTCTTGACGACCAGGAAGTTGAACTCGTTGGTGTCGGTGCAGCCGCCGGTAAAGGCCATCCCTTCGCAGCGGTTGACGGTCCGCCCCTGGGCGTCCTTGTCGACGAACGACGCATCGCGGGTCTTCTTGACCCAGCGGCCGATCTCGTCGAGCGCGGTGTCCCAGGAAATATCTTCCCAGTGATCCGAGCCCGGCCGGCGGACCTGCGGCTTGGTGAGGCGCCGCGGGTTCAGGATGTCCTGCTCGAGCGACGAGCCCTTGGGGCACAGGGTGCCCCGGTTGATGGGGTGGTCCGGGTCGCCCTCGACGTGGACGACCTGCGGGGTGACGTTCTTGGCCTTGTCGCCCAGGGTATAGATGAGGACGCCGCAGCTCACCGAGCAGTAGGGGCAGGTGGAGCGGGTCTCGGTGGCGCGCGCGATCTTCAGCTCCCGCACCTGCGCCTGGGCGGGCGCCAGGTCGAACCCGAAGACCGTGGCGGCCACGCCGCCGATCGTGCCGACTTTCAGGAAGTCACGTCTGGTGGGGTTCATCGTCGACCTCCTCCCCGTCGTGGACCAGCGTTTGGACCAGGCTGCGACCGCGCGGCAGCGGACGTCAGGAGAAAGCACCGGAGAGTGACTCGCATCTGCCCTCCTTTGTCGATGACCCGCCTTTCGTACCACAGAACGCCCACCCCCGCAAGACGAAGCGGTTTGTTGGTGGGGGACGCGAAGGGAGCATGGCGCCAGAGGCCACGGGATCAGCCCGCCGCCAGCATGACGGTGCTGCATGTCTTTGGACGGGGTCAAGGCTACGAGTAGCGACCGCCTGGGTGTCGAGACCGATCTACAGACCCCACCGCCGCTTTGCTTCTTCGTGGGGGATCGCGCGCCCCGCCGCGAGGTCGCGGCGTGCTTCTTCCACGGCCGCTCTTTCCTCTGGCGCTTCCGGTTCGTTGTCGAGAGGAGCCGCCTCAAGTGGCCGATAGGGTGGCTCGGCTACCTGGCGCAACGCCTCGAGCACACGCTCGGCGCGCTCTAACTCGCTCTCGGGGAGCGAATCCACCAACCGGTGGAGGTTGTCACGAGGCGACATGGCCAGTACCTCCGGTTCCATTCTACGCCGACCGGGTCCGCAGCGCGTGCTAGCATCCGGCTCGGATGCGGGGCAGCGCTCCCATGAGCACCCAACCTGGCGCGATTTCGGCCGACGACAAGCAGGGACTGCCGCGACTGGCGACAGGCAAAGCCATCGTCGAGAGGGGCGAGAGGGGAGTGCCGCAACCGGCGGCCGGCGGCGCCGCGGCCGCGGCGGTGCGGGCTCCCGTGGTGACCTACGACGCCGGCAGGATCGAGCGGCGGTCGGACGTGCTGGCCGCCGAGGAGCCGCTCGAGATGCGGGTCACGGCCGAGGAGGGGGGCCACAGGGTGCGCCACGCCGTGGCGGTGACCATGCGGACCCCGGGTCACGACTTCGAGCTCACCGCCGGGTTCATGCTGAGCGAGGGGATCCTCGCGTCGCGCGAAGCGGTCTGGAGCATTAGCTACTGCCGCCAGGAGGCGACGGCGGAGGAGCCCAACGTCGTCGAGGTCCACCTGGCTCCGGAGGTCCCCTTCGATCCGCGGCGCTTCAGCCGCAACGTCTACACCACCTCGAGCTGCGGGGTCTGCGGCAAGACCTCGATCGACATGGTGCGCGCCGTCTGCCCGGCCCGGCCGGTGGGCCGCGAGCGGATCGCTCCCGGGGTCTTGACCGGTCTGCCGGAGACCCTGCGCCGGGCGCAGCCGGTCTTCTCGCGCACCGGCGGCCTGCACGCGGCCGGCCTCTTCGATGCCGCCGGCCGGCTGCTGCTCCTGCATGAGGACGTCGGCCGCCACAACGCCGTGGACAAGCTGATCGGCACGCTGCTCCTGGACGGCGCGCTGCCCGCCTCCGACCGGGTGCTGCTGGTCAGCGGCCGGGCCAGCTTCGAGCTGGTGCAGAAGGCGGCTGCCGGCGGCATCCCGGTGCTCGCCGCGGTGGGAGCGCCCAGCAGCCTGGCGGTCGAGCTGGCGCGCGAGCAGGGCATGACCCTGGTCGGCTTCCTGCGCGGCGAGCGGTTCAACGTCTACTCCGGAGAGGAGCGGATCCTCTGAAGGGGCCCCGGCGGACGCCGTCCGCCCCGACGCCCTCTCCCGCGGGCTGTTGCGAGAATGCTTCCCCCCGGGCGGCAGGCGGGATCAACCTGCGAGCGCCTCCCGCGCGCGCCGGGCCAGGGTGGCCAGGAACGGCTCCAGGTCGTCCGTGTCCGGCAGGGTGATGGCCAGCTTGCCGGCGGCGGTGCGCTCGATCTTGCCTTCGCCTTCCAGCACCAGGGCCACCTGCAGGGCCTCGCGGTCGATGGGCACCTCGTCGGTGACGGCGAAGACCCGGTTCATGATCTGCTGGTCGAGGATGCGCATGACCCTCATGCTACATTGGCGGCATGGAGCTCGAGCCGGCGACCGACCTGTTCCTGTCCCTGACGCCGGAGAAGGTGCTGGCGGCGGTCGAGGCGGGCGGCCTGCGCTGCAATCCGGTCTGCTACCCGCTCAACTCCTTCGAGAACCGGGTCTACGAGGTCGAGCTCGAGGACCGCACGCGCATCGTCGCCAAGTTCTACCGGCCGGGACGCTGGAACGAGGAGCAGATCCTCGAGGAGCACCAGTTCCTGCGCGAGCTCGACGCCGACGAGGTGCCGGTCTGCACGGTGCGGCCGTTCCCCGACGGCAGCACGCTCCGGCGTATCGACCATATCTACTACTCGCTTTCCGACCGCAGCGGCGGGCGAGCGCCGGACGAGCTGGACGGCACCACCGCCTGGCGCCTGGGCATGCTGGTCGGACGGCTGCACAACGTCGCCGCGCGCCACCCGGCCGAGCACCGCCTGCGGCTGGCCGCCGATCGCTTCATCCGCGACGACATCGACTGGCTGGACGCTCACGCCACCCTGCCGCCGCATCTCCGCAACCGCTACTGTGACGCCGCTTTGGCGATCGCCGGCCAGCTCGACGGCGCCCTCGCGGCGCTCGACCCCGGTCAGATCCATCGTCTCCACGGCGACCTCCATCTCGGCAACGTCCTGCTGCGCGACGGCGTGCTGCGCGTCCTCGACTTCGACGACATGGTGATGGGGCCCGCCGCCCAGGACGTCTGGCTGGCGCTGCCCGGCCGCGATGCCTGGGCGCTCGGCCTGCGCGAGCGGTTCCTCGAGGGCTACGAGCAGTTCCGCCTCTTCGACCGCTCGACGCTCCGCCTGATCGAGCCGCTGCGCGCGCTGCGCGTCATCCACTATGCCGCCTGGCTCGCGCGCCGCTGGCATGACCCGGCCTTCCCGGCCGCCTGGCCGCACTTCGGAACCCTCGACTACTGGGAGCGCGAGACCGCCGACCTCGAGGAGCAGCTGGCGGTGGTCCGTGGCGAGCTGGCCCCACCCGCCGGGACGTCCGCGGACGGCAGCGACGGCGAGGAGCGCCCGGCCGAGGAACCCGCCCTCACCAACCGCGATTTCTTCTGGGACTGGGAAGACTGAGCCTCGCCGCCTAGCGGTACTCGTCGAGCCTGGCTTTCATGAGCTGCTCCAGCTCGGCCATTTTCGCGCCCAGCTGACGCTCGGTCCACTGGTCCAGGCGCAGCGCCAGGCTCGCACTGATCTCGGGAGCCACGTCGGCGTCTCGGACGTCCAGGCGGTCTTGGCTGCCAAGGGCCTCCACCTGGAACCCGAACGGGTTGCCATCTTCCAAGGCGATATTCACTCTAAAGAAGACTCTCAGAGTGAACGAGAACGGCGGCGGAGCTTGCAGTGCCACCTCCACCACTGGGCAATTTGCACTCGTGATGCGGCGGTACCTGGCCGGAGGAGGCCAGCCGGCGGGCCCGTGCTCGATCGAGTTGCCTGCCTGAGGCGCGATCGCTCTTACTCGCCCTCTCAACTCCGCCATTAGATGCAGTGCCAGGTTGTCCAGCTCGGCGTGGGTGCGGCCTCGCGATCCAAAGATGGATTTGAGCCCCTCGGCGATCTCCTTTGGATGCGGCGTGGCGGCCGACCGCAGGCTCTCCACGACGAGCTGCATCGTGTCGATTCCGCGATCGGCGACGAAGGTCAGCCATGGAGCGGGGTCGCCGCCGTCCGCCCGCGCAAGGGCGTCGAAGTATTGCAGCCGCTGGTGAGCGAATACCAGGAGGGGAATCGAGAGACTCCTGTAGAGGTAGACGGATGCGAGCGCACGAGCAACCCTGCCATTGCCATCGGCGAACGGGTGCACGGCGGTCAAGGCATAGTGTGCGTAGGCTGCTTGCTCGACCGGGTGCGCTTCCTCGAAAGCCTTCGAACGGAGCTGCTCCATGAACCGGCGCATCTCCGGCGCCACGTCTGCTACCGGCGCAAACGCGTGAAACGTCCCGTCCGCCAGCCGCACGTGATTCGGGAGCTTTTTGTAGTGCCCATGTGGCAGCTCGTGATTCTGCCAACCCTGTTCGGTACGCACGCGGTAGGTCTTCTGGGGGCCACAGATGCGCTCATGGAGCGATCTCAGCCAAGCCTCGCTAAGTGGCGTCTGTTGGGTTACCAGATCGATCGCCAGCTCGTATGCCGAGAGCTGAGCCTCGAACAGCTCTCGCACACCTTCGCCCCGCTCCGCGAGAGCCTGCTCCCACGCGAAAGCCTGGACGGCAACGCTCATCGTGAACCCGCGATCGACGTGGTAGAGGCCTTCGATCGCGCCGGTGTCGATGGCGGCCGAACGTACCGCTACCATCACCGCTCGTGCGAGCTGACTCGGGGCGGCCAGCCGCCGGCCCTCACCCAGCTCGCCCGCGAAACGGCTCCAGAGATCACGGTGCATGTCGCCGAGGCCGCCCCATCCCGCAAATGCGGCAAAGGGTCGATAGAGTGCATCGACCGCCGCGACCTCCATCGGGGCTCCGGCGATCGTGTCATCCTCGGGCATCTCTGCAATTCTACCCTCCGGCCCCCGGCTTTCATCGCAAGGGTCGACTGCAAGCCACCTCAGCCGACATGTGTTAGCATCCGCGCCTTCGCGTCGCCGAGGACTCACCGCCGTAACCGACCCCATCGACTCACACCACAGCCAGACCTCATTGGCGACGATGCAGATCTACGACAACATCCTCGAGACGCTGGGCAACACTCCGCTCGTGCGGCTGGGCCGGTTCCACCCTTCCGGGGCGACGCTGGCGGCCAAGGTCGAGTCCTTCAATCCCGGCGGCAGCGTCAAGGACCGGATCGGCACCGCGATGATCGAGGCCGGCGAGCGGGCCGGGCTGCTGGGGCCCGGCGGCACCATCGTCGAGCCGACCTCAGGCAACACCGGCGTCGGGCTCGCGATGGCCGCCAACCTGCGCGGCTACCGCCTGATCTGCACCGCGCCGGACAAGATCCCGGCCGAGAAGGTGGCGCTGCTCGAGGCGCTGGGCGCCAGCGTCGTCAAATGCCCCACCAACGTCGCCGCCGACGATCCCCGCTCCTACTACAAGGTGGCCGAACGGCTGCGCGACGAGGCGGGCGCCTACCTGCCCTACCAGTACTACAACCAGGCCAACCCCGAGGCGCACTACCACACCACCGGCCCCGAGATATGGCGCCAGACCGAGGGCCGCATCACTCATTGGGTGGCCGGGGTGGGCACCGGCGGCACCATCAGCGGCGCCGGCAAGTTCCTCAAGGAGCGCAACCCGGCGGTGCGGGTCATCGGCATCGACACCGTCGGCAGCGTCTACGTCTACTACAAGCAGCACGGCGAGCTGCCACCGGCCGAACAGATCCACCAGTACCTGATCGACGGCATCGGCGAGGACTTCCTGCCCGGCTGCGTCTGGTGGGACGTCATCGACGAGGTGATCGCGGTCGAGGACAAGGCAGCCTACCGGGCCGTGGTGGAGCTCGCCAGGAAGGAGTCGATCTTCGTCGGCTCCTCGGGCGGAGCGGCCGCGGCCGGCGCCCGCCGCGTCGCCGAGTCGCTGGCCGCGGACGCCGTGGTGGTGACCCTTTTCCCCGACTCCGGCGAGCGCTACCTATCGAAGCTCAACCAGACCTGGATGCGCGAGCACGGCCTGCTGGACGAAGACTACGACGAGTAGCGCCGGGCCGCCGGCGCCACTAGACGTCGAGCTGCTTGCGCGCATTGCGGAAGAGCAGCCAGCAGAGGACGGCGAACGCCGCCGCGCACAGGATGCCGCCCCACACGGGATCGTTCTTGAAGTCGCCGAAGGCGTGCCAATGGTTGCCGAGGTCGATCTTCTCGAGGAGCGTCGGCTTCTCCATGCCGAGCACCGAATCGCCGAAGAAGGCGACGAGGGCGATCAGCACGCCGCCGAGCGAGCCACCGGCCACGAGGCCCGTGGCGTACAGCATGCCGGACGAGAGCTCGCTCTCCTCCTTGCGCTTGCCGACCTTGTCGGCCAGGGCCTTGACCATGCCGCCGATCCAGATCGGGAAGGTGGTCGACAGCGGCAGGTACGCCCCCACCGCCCAGGACAGTGCATGCGCGCCGGCCATCTGCGCCATGAACGCCAGGGCGACACCCACCAGGACCGGCGCCCAGGGCAGGTTCTGCGCCAGCAGCCCCTTGATGATCGTCGCCATCAGGGTGGCCTGCGGCGCCGCGAGCTTGGGGCCGCCGATGCCGTGCAGCTCGCCCATTGCATAGGTCTTGTCGAGCAGGAAGAGCGTGCCGCCGATGACCAAAGTCGATACCAGGACGCCGATGATGAAGCCGATCTGCTGGCGGCGCGGCGTGGCGCCCACCAGGTAGCCGGTCTTCAGGTCCTGCGAGGTGGCGCCGGCGTTGGCGGCCGCGATGCACACCAGCGCGCCGACGCACAGCGCCACCGACTGGTACACGTCGCCGGTGCGCCCGACCAGCACGAAGACCAGGCAGGTCGCCATCAGCGTCGCGATGGTCATGCCCGAGATCGGGTTCGAGGAGGTGCCGATGATGCCGACGATGCGGCTCGAGACGGTGACGAAGAAGAGGCCGAAGACGACGACCAGCAGACCCATCAACAGCGAGCCCGGGAACGAGCCGTGCGGGAAGTGCGGCAGCACGGTGATGATGAGGGCCAGGACCAGCGAGCCGACGACCACCACGCCGATGCCGAGGTCGTCCTCGGTGCGGATCTTCTTGGCCTCCCCGGCGCCGCCGCGCAGCGATTTCACCGACTCGCTGAAGGCGGAGACGATGGTGGGAAGGGTCTTGATCAGCGTCATCACGCCGGCGCAGGCGACCGCCCCGGCGCCGATGTAGCGGATGTAGGCGCGGTAGATCCACTCCGCATGGGCATGCGAGTCGCGCCACCCCGCCGAGAAGCCGAGGTCGGTCAGGTCCTTGACCAGGCGCGGCTCGGGCACCAGCCACGAGATGAGCGGGATGAGCGCCAGCCACGCCAGGACGCCGCCGGAGGCCAGCTCGCCGGCGATCTTGGGGCCGATGATGTACCCCAGGCCGAGGTACTCGGGGGTCACGTCGCTTTGCAGCGTGGCGTCGGGGATGACGGCGGCCGCCTTGGTCCGGAACCAGGTCGCGGTCTCGTTCCACAGGCCCAGGATGCCGTAGAGGAACTTGTAGAGGAGCGCCACGCCGACGCCGGCGAAGACCAGCTTCGCGAGGTCGCCGCCGCGCTCGCCGGCGATGAGCACGTCGGCGCAGGCCGTCCCCTCCGGGTACGGCAGCCGGCCGTGCTCCTTGACGATCAGCGCCCGCCGCAGCGGGATCATGAACAGGACGCCGAGCGTGCCGCCGACCGCCGACAGCACGAAGATGGTCAGGTAGTTGAAGTAGTCGGCGCCGTAGGCGAGGAAGAGGAGCGCCGGCACCGTGAACACGACGCCCGCCGCCACCGACTCGCCGGCGGAGCCGATCGTCTGCACGATGTTGTTCTCGAGGATGGTGGAGTTGCCGAGCCGCTTGAAGACCGCGATCGAGAGCACCGCGATCGGCACCGAGGCCGACACCGTCAGGCCGGCGCGCAGCGCCAGGTAGACCGTGGCGGCGCCGAACAGGATGCCGAAGAGCGACCCCAGGATGATCGCCCTGGGGGTGAACTCCGCGATCTCTTTGTCAGCGGGAACGAAAGGCTCGAACTTCTCGGGGCTCGTCTCGGCCATTGGGACCTCCAAGCCAGCAGCGTCCTCGCGGTGGAAAGCCGGTCGCGATGCTACGACGGACGGCCGGGAGGCGCAACCGCCCAGAGGTGCGCCGCGCCGGAGTCGCCCATCTCGACGCCGCGGCCGGGGCCGCCCGGGAAGTACTCGCGCCAGCGCCGCGAGACCAGGGCCGCGGTGTCGGGATCGGCGCTCAGCTCGCGCGGGAAGCCGGGCTTCAGGCGGGCGTCGATCAGCACCGGCGCCTGGTAGGCGAGGTGGTTGCGCGCCACCGTGGCGGCGGCGGCGTGGATGTCCGCCGCCGGCTCGAAGCGGGTGAAGGTCGTCCACAGGAAATTGATCGGGCTCGCCGCCGCCCGCCGCGGCTCGTCGGTCAGCACCAGCAGCTGCCAGCCGGCGAAGGCCGGGTGCGCGGCGAAGCGGGCCGCGGCGCCCGGGTCGTCTGCGAACGGCGGCCCGCCCAGCACCAGGCAGCCGGGGCTGAACACCAGCGCCTCGCCGAGCCCCTGCGGCACCTCGCCGCGGCCCGGCGCCAGCTCGCGCGGCAGCTCGCGGACCGGGTCGCCCAACCCCAGCCAGACACCCTTCGAGCCCTCGTTGACCCGCGGGCCGGTGTAGTCGAGCGTGTCCATGGAGAGGTTGGCGAAGACGTAGAGGTCGGTCTCGGGACGGGTGCGCTCGAGGACGTGGGTGAGGGTGGCGCGGAAGTCCTTCAGGTCCACCGCGCGGTCGGTGACCAGCAGGAACTTGGTCAGCGACAGCTGCCCCTCGCCCAGGATGCGGAACGCCGAGGCCATCGCCTCGCGCGCGTAGCGCTGCTTGACCACCGCCGCCGCCAGCGAGTGATAGCCGGTCTCGCCGTAGGACCACAGCGCCTCGACCGCCGGCATCACCAGCGGGAACAGCGGCGCGAGCAGCTCCTGCAGCAGGTCGCCCAGGAAGAAGTCCTCCTGCCGCGGCTTGCCCACCACCGTCGCCGGATAGATGGCGTCGCGGCGGCGGGCCAGCCACTCCACCTCGAAGACCGGGTAGTCGTGGCGCAGGGAGTAGTACCCGTAGTGGTCGCCGAACGGCCCTTCCGGGCGCCGCACTCCGGCCGGCACCCTGCCGGTCAGCGCCAGCTCCGCGAACGCCGGCACCGGGCGGCCGCCCGGTCCGGGCATCAGCCGCAGCCGCTGGCCGGCGATCAGCGAGGCCAGCATCAGCTCGGGCACGTTTTCGGGCAGCGGCGCGACGGCCGCGAGGATGAGCGCCGGCGGTCCGCCCAGCCACACGCTCACCGGCAGGCTTTCGCCGCGCGCCTCGGCCGCGGCGTGGTGAAAGCCGCCGCCCTTGCCGATCTGCCAGTGCATGCCCGTGGTCCGCGGGTCGTGGACCTGCAGGCGGTACATGCCCAGGTTGTGTCCCTTGCCCGCGGGGTGCTCGGTGTAGACCAGCGGCAGGGTGATGAACGGCCCGCCGTCCTCGGGCCAGGTGGTGAGCACCGGCAGGCGGTCCAGGCGCACGTCCCGGGTGACCGCCTCCATGACCGTGCCGGCCGGCCGGCGGGCCCGGCGGTCGACGCCGATGCGCAGCGCCTCGCGCGCCAGGTCGCGCGCGCCCCACAGCTTGCGCGGCGAGGGCGGCAGCAGCGTCTCGGCCAGCTCGACCAGCCGCCGCACCAGGCGGAAGGGCCGCTTGCCGAACGCCATCTCGGCGCGGCGCGCGGTGCCGAACAGGTTGGTGGCCAGCGGGATCTCCGCGCCGCGGACGTTGGTGAACAGCAGCGCCGGCCCGCCGGCGGCGATCACCCGCCGGTGGATCTCTGCAGCTTCGAGCCGGGCGTCCACCGGCGCCTCGACCACCGCCAGGTCGCCGTCGCGCCGCAGCTGCCCCAGGTAGGCACGCAGGTCCGGAAAGGTGGGCTCGTCCACGGTGGCCGCAGTCTAACCCGCGGGCATCGGCGTTCCCACTCGCCGGCTGGCAGCGCCACGACCACCGACCTGCCGCGTCTCGGAGGCCGGCCGGCACCAGGCGGTATCATTCGCCGCATGCCCTCACTCTCGAAGACCCCGCGACCCGCGGGCCAGGTCGTCGCCGCGCCATGACGTCGAGCCCGGTCACCCTCGCGCAGCTCCAGGAGGTGATCTCCCACGAGTCCTCCTAGCTAGGGCTGGTGGCGGCTGGCAGGGCCCATGAGGAGCCGCGTCGGCTCGAGGGCAAGGTCGCCTTATCGATCGACCCCGAGCGGCTCAGAGAGGATCAGCAGGTGCAGGTCCCGAAAGCCGTGTAGTTGGTGCAGCCGACCATACAGCTGACCTGGGTCTTGCACTTGTCCGTGTTGACGGCGCCCATGGCCTGCGTGAGGTCCTGGCGCTCCAGGCGGCGGAGCGACTCACGGGTGAGCGTCAGCCTTTTCGGCAACGTTCTCTTCATGATGACCTCCCTTTCGCGGCCCCGCGGCTTGCGAGGCCTTCCTACTCCAGCCAGTGCCGCCGGGAGATTGCCCGGTGACAACGGGGGAGCGAGGCGTCGTTCGGACGCAAGGGCGAGGCGCCGGCGGCGAAGATCCGGTTGGGCGTCATCGCGCTGGCTGCCCTGATCCCGCTCGAAAGCGCGAGCCGGCCCGTGCCGCCGCCGCCGCCGCTTCCGGCACCGGCACCGTGCCCGAGGACACCACCTGCAGTTTCCAGCCGTCGGCGCGGCTGCCGTCGAGGTTCAGGTGGCCGGCCACGAAGAAGAGGCGCGAGGTGTCGGGCAGCTCCGGGGTGTTACAGAAGCGATCCTGAAGATAGAAGGGCGGGATCGACTGGTAGAAGAGCGTCGCCCGGAGGCTCGCCGGCTCGGCACCCGCGAGAGCGGCGAGGGGAATGACATAGGTCAGCGCATCGCCGCCGCCGCCCAGGCCGCCCGCTGACTTCGGCCTGTACCAGGGGTCATCCACCTCGCCGCCCTTGCCGTCCGGCAGCACCGGGAGCACCCGGTGGACCAGCGCCTCGGCGCTCAATTTGGCGCTGCCAAGTCCCTCGCGCCGCGCCAGCTCGACGCTGGGGTCCCAGCCGCGAGGCAGCAGGCGGTTGTCCTTGACCACGTCGGCCAGCGACAGGAAGCTGGTGGTGAGCCTGCCTCGCGGGTCCCGCACCAGCTCCTGGTAGATCTGGACCTGGTCCTGGCGGGTGATCGTCCGGTAGTGCGGCTGGAACCGGTTCTTCTCCTCGGCGGCGGTCATTGGCCGGCACTCGCTCTTCCACAGCAGCTCGCCGCGGATGGGCTCGCCGCCCGGGTCGACGAGGACGCCGGTCGGGGTCGTGCGGCCGGAGACCCACAGCTCGCGGCCGCCGGCGTCCATCACCTCGAACCGCAGGAAGGCGCGGCGGAAACCGACACCGGACGGGAGCTTGTGCCCGGCCAGGTTCGCCACCTGCACCTCGGCGACGAGCTGGCCGCCGGCCACGCGGACACCCGTGACGGAAACCCGGGCAGTCGTGGAGTCCGCCTGCTGAATCATGGAGTTGAACGTGGTCTCGAGCGGCGCCACGCCGCGGGAGACCAGCATCGGGTCCTGGACGCGGATGCCCAGGACGTCCGGGAACTGCTGGGCGAGCTTGTTGAAGAAGACGTTGAGCCCCACCAGCGTGTGCCGGCCGTAGGGCGACCGGGGCTTGAGGTCGATCTCGGAGATGGGCCGCCGGTTCTCGACCTGCGGCATGTTGCTCGCTTCCTCGATTGCGGCGATCTTGAACGCCAGGGGCCCCAGGCTCGGGTAGCTGGTGGACATGTGACAGTCCTGGCACGACTGGGCGGCAGGACCGCCGTCGCGGAAGTCGCTGAACACCCACTCGGGGTAGGTGGCCTGCTCGATGTCGATCTCGGGCCGCTTCGCCCCCGGCCGCACCCAGGGCACGTTGCCGTCGAAGACCGGCAGCACCACGCTGTGGCAGCTGCCGCAGATCTTCGAGCTCGTGAGGTTCGCGGATTCGATCGGCGTGATGCCCAGCGCATGCACCATCGGCACCTGCTGGGGGCCGGCGAACGGGCCGTGCATCTTGTCCGGCTCGCCGACATGAAAATCGCCGGTGAAGGTGTCGCCGAAATTGATCTTTTGGGGGACGTCGACGTGGTGGCAGGTCGTGCACGAAACCCCGTCGCGCGCCAGCCCCCCGTACTTCGCGTTCCGCTTCTCCGCCTCGGTCCTGGCGCCATGGGGGATGGCGTCGACCATGGCCCGGCTGAACAGCTGGCGCTTGACGATGGGCCGCGAATTCCGATCGAGCCCCAAGAGGTCGGTGTTGTCGCAGACCTCGTTGGCGCGCTTGGGATCCGCCTTGAATTGATCGAGGCAGAACTGGCGCTGACCCATCACGCCGTGGCAATGCAAACAGAGGTCGGGGACGACCTTGTCGAGGGCGGCGTGCGCCGTCTGCTCGGTCTCGAGTTGTGAGAGGAAGACGGGGTCCCGGCCGGACAGGCCCATCGGCGAGCCGCGCCATTCACCGTAGGGCGCGAGGTTGAGCAGCTGGTTGAACGCCGGCTGGCCGGCCTGCTGCAGCGTCATGTCGAAGTGCATGCCGGTGGCGCCGGCGGCGTGGCAGCCCACGCACTGGTCCGAGGTGAGGAACAGCGACGGCCCGTCCGGACCGGAGGGCAGGTGGTCATAGGGCTCCGGCGGCATGAACAGCCTGCCGACGTCCGCCGGTCCGGGCTTGACGATCACCTTGGCGCCAAATGTCTTCAGGAACTCCCGCGAATAGTCCGCGTAAGGCGCGCTGACCCGCTTGACCTGCGGGTCGGGCCACGGCGTCCTGCTCCATGTCGGGCCGGCGCTGTCGAGCTTCTGCAGCGCCTCGAACCGGTGGTGGGGCTCGAGCGTCTGGGCCGCCGGCTGTCGCGGCATGCCGGCGATCGGCGGTTGATCCTGGAAGTAGAAATCGCTGAAGCTGTCGGGATCGCCGAGGACGTTGTTGAGCTCGGAGAAGGTGAGCTCGTCGTTGTTCGCGGAGGCGTGGCAGTTCACGCAGTAGTAGCCGAAGCCCATCCACGGGTAGGGGAGGTTGACCGGCGGCGGCCAGTCGAGCTGCGAAGCCTCCGTCACCGGCGGCGGCTCCCAAGAGCCCCAGAACCAGCCGTCCTTGGCGCCCCGGCTGTCGCGCACCATCAACGCCATGCCCACCCGCTTGCCGGTCGTTGGAATCGACGGGTTTTGCAGCACCTCTTCGGTCGTGTCGCCGAACATCAGCTTGACGATCATCGACCCGTCGGCGATCGGCCGGATCGGGAGCTTGCCGTCCAGCCGGCAATCGGGGCAGGTCGCCCCGCATTGCGCCACGAACCGGCGCCTGCCGGCCGCGTCGCGCTCGCACATCCAGCGGTAGACGTCGGGGGAGTAGTAGACCAGCACCGTGTCGTGCGTTCCCCACGTGGTGGTGGTCCACTTCGGCGCATGCGGATCCGGGATGTCGGCAACCGTCGGCCCGGTGACGCGGAGCTGCCGGTCATGCGGCCACTGCGCATAGCACTCGGCGCGCAGGAACCGGCCCAGCAGGCGCTCGTACTCGGACTTCGCGAACGGGAACGCGCTCGGCAGCGGCAGCGTCGCCTGGCATTCGTCCTTCACCCGCGGCGCCATCGCCATCTCTTGAGCTGCTCGCACCGGCGGTTCCGCCCGCAGGAGCAGCCATCCCACCGCGCCCGCCACCACCGGGATGACCGGCACGATCAGCGACCAGCCGGCTCGTCTCGACCTCATCGCCGCCTCCTACGGATCCCGCCGCGACCGGACCAGGAAACGCCATCCGGCAGGCTGCCGCTCGCAAGCTCTCTCGGCGCGGACGCCCGCAACGGCGGGCAACCGAACCGGGCCGAACCGGGCGCCCACCGGGACGCCAGCGCGGGGGCATTCTTGGAGAGTCGGAAAAATCGTAACACGGCTTTCAAAGAATGAAGCTCTTGCTACGGGTACGAGATCCCGCGCCGCGCGCCGCGGCAAGCAGCCTCGCCGTCCCCAACGCCGCTACGGACGCTCGCCCGTGCCTTCCCGCGGCTCGCAGGGCAATGGCGGTTCCTGCCCGGACGCGGCGCCGAACGCCGCCACCCGATGGGCACCGGCGGCGCGGCCCAGCGCGTCGGCGCGGTCGGCGCGGCCCAGCGCGCCGGCGCGGTCGATGGCTGCTCCCATGCCTTGCCATTCGGCGCCGCGGAGCGGCCCCAGCCGGCGGGCGGCGGGCAGCTCGAGGCGCACCCTCACCACCCTCCCGCCGGCGGCGACGGCGTCGAGGACGAGCGCCTGCTGCTTGCCTGGGCCGCGGGCGGTCCCGGGGGCGCCGCCGGCGGCGGCGGAGCTATCCCGGGCGCGGCCGTCCGTGCCCCCGGGCAGCCAGCCGCGGACCCTGAGCTCCCAGCCGGCGTGCCGCAAAGCCTCGGCCGCGCCGTCGCGCTCGAGGCCATACTCGAAGTCGGCTCCCGGCGGCGCGTTGCGCAGCAAGAGCCCGGCCAAAGGCCCTTTCGCCGCGCCGTCGGTCGCCCAGCCCTGGGCGAAGAGCAGGCCGCTCGCGGGCTGAAACGCCGCCAGGTCCGCCGTGACCACCGCCAGCGGCGACCTGCCGCCCGGCAACGCCGCCCGCGTCGCCGCGCCACCGGCGGGCGCCGCCTGGGCGTCCGGCGCCGCCGGTCCGCACTCCCCCGGCTCGTCCCAGAAGAACAGGTCCCCCAGCGGCGTGGGCGTCACCGCCACGCCGTGCCGGCGGCCCCGCAGGTAGGCATCGACGACCGGCACGCGCACCGCGTCCGGAATGTCGAAGCCGGCAAGCGCTCCATAGCCGTGCGCCAGCAGCAGCGCTTGCGGCCGGCTGCGGCGCAGCTCGTCGATCAGCTCGCGCTGGCGCGGCGGCGTGTAGGCGCGAGCGACCGCGAAGAAGCGCGTCGGGAAGGGCGAGCGAAAGCGCACGTAGTGCCAGGGAGCGCCGTCGGCCACCATCAGCCGGCTGACGCCGTGCGAGCGCAGCATCGTCTCGACGGCACAGGAGGCGTCGATGAAGTCGCGATTGGCGGCGAGCCGGCTCTCGCCCGGCGTGAACATCCGGTCCACGCAGGCGCCGACCGGCGGGTTGGGAGCCAGGTGCTCGACGGTGGCCTGCCAGCGCTCGCGGGCCAGCGCGGCCACGGCGGCGGCGCTGCGCGGGCTGGGGAAGCGGAAGCCGAAGCCGTGGAAGTCCAGCAGCGCCACCATGACCAGCACGGCGACGCTGGACCGCAACCGCCCCCAGGACCGCCGCTCGCGCCACCTGGCGACGGCGAGCAGGGCGGCGGCGAGCAGCGGCAGGGTGCTCCAGTGGAGGACGTGATTGACGTCGCTGCGGTCGAGCGCGCTCTTGGCCGACGCCGCCGCGAAGAGCGCCACGAAGAGGACTTGCGCCCGGCGCTCGGGCTCCGCGGGGAGCAGCGAACGAGGGCGCGCCAGCAGCCCGCGCAACGCCTGGACGAGCAGCAACAGGGTGAGGAGCAGGCGGGCGAGCGCCAGGCTCAGCCAATCGATCTCGCCGGGAGACAGCTCGACGTTGCGGCGGGGCCACGGCAAGGGAATGCCCACCGCGTCGGCGTGATACCTGGGCAGGTCCCTCAGGGTGTAGGCGAACCACTCGGCGCCGGGCCAGCCGAGAACCAGGCGGGCGGCGGCCAGAACCACGGCGGCGCCGGCCAGGAGCCGCAGGACGCCGGCGGCCGCGGTCTTGACCGTCCTGGCCAACGGCTCGCCCGCCGCGAGGAGGTTGCGAGCGGCAATGACGGCGACGGCGGCGACGACCCCGTACAGCCCGGTCTCGATGCGGAAGAGGTAGGCCAGGCCGAAGCACAGGCCGGCCGCCAGGTCGTGCCGCGGCGACGTCACGGCGGCAAAGCCGAGGACGACGAAGACGAGCGCCCCGAGCTGGGACAGCGCCCAGACGTTGGCGCCGAGCGGCGGCTGCTCGAACAGCAACGGCGCCAGGGCCGCCGCCAGGCAGGCCGCCAGCGCTTCCCCGCGCGAGCCGAGCAGGCGGCGGGCCAGGACATAGGCGGCGACGACGCCGAGGCCGCAGCGCAACGCCCACTGCAGCGCGACCGGCGAAGTGCCGACCTTGCCGGTGGCCAAGATCCAGAGCGCCGCGAGGCCGGTGTCGCTGGCCCCGTGCGGCCAGATGAGCGTCTTGAAGGGACGTCCGCCGCGCACCAGGTCGAGCGCGGTGCTCAGGACCTCGCCGACGTGGTAGACGTCGATGCCCATCGCCGGCGCCCCGGCGGTGACCGCAAAGGCGGCACCGGCAAGTGCGCCGACCGCGAGGACGGCGACGAGGACGGGGACGTCGCCGCCGCCGGCCTTGCGCGCGGCGTGGCTCCCTTGCTTCGCCTGGCTCGGCTGGTCCACGTGGTTCGCCAGGCTCGCCACGCCGGCACCCACGCCGCCGCGCCTGCCGACGCCCAGCGCGGTCGCGAGGCCCGCGACCGCCAGCAGGCGAGGCCAGCCGGCGACCAGCGGCTCCGGCGAGCAGGTCCAGGCGGCGAGCGCCAGCCCGCACAGGGCCGCCAGCAGGCAGGCGGCGAGGCCGCGCCGCGAGCGCACGAACCATTGCGTCGCCGCCCCCGCCGCCAGCGCGCCGGCCACCGCCGCCGCCTCGACGTTCTTGCCATAGCCGTCGAAATACGGCAACCCGGCGGCCCGCCAGCGCGGTGATATCGTCGCGGCCAGCGCGATGCCCGCCGCCGCGGCGACGCCCACCGGAACGACGATTTCGGCGAGCGCGAGCCGCGCCGCCAGCTGCCAGGAGCGCGAAGATGCCTCGGGGCGATCCGTCATTTTCAGAGTTCTACGCGGGCTATCTCGCCCACCACCGCCACCCGGCGAACCGGGCGCTGCACCTGCTCGCCAAGCTCCTTGCCGCCGGCTGCGTCGCGGCCGCGGCGTACGAGCGCAGCCTGCTCATGCTGCTTGCTGCCCCGGTGCTCGCCGTGACGCCCTGCTGGCTTGGCCACCTATGGTTCGAGGGCAACCGGCCGGTCTCGTGGCACCAGCCGGCGGCGAGCCTGCTGGGCACCCTCGGCGCCTGGTGCGGCATCGGGCGTGGGCGCGGGCGCGGCGGCCGAGCAGAGAGCGGCGGTGACGGCGAGGCCACCGGCGGGTCCGGCGCCGGCCGCGCATACTACAGCCTCCTCGCCGACCTCAGGATGTGCGGCGAGATGCTCGCCGGCAGAAACCCATCGCGCTCCTCGAGCGAGCCGACGTAGTCCTTCGCGCCGCGCAGCTGGTCGTGCAGGTGGCTGTACCAGAAGAGGCCGCCGCGGCCCAGCGCGTCGAGGTTGCCGATCTCTGCCAGGGCCTCGCGGATCGCCCTGACGCGCTCGGCGTAGTCGAGGGAGTAGACCGGATAGGCATTGGCCAGCATCCGGGTCTCGCTGCCTAGGACCGTACGCGGATCGAGCATGCCGATCCCGGCAAGCTCGGCCACCACCCGCTCGGCCAGCAGCTCGCCGGCAAGCTCGCACAGCGCGTCGCCGGTCGAGCACGGCACCTCGACGACCAGGCCGGTCTCGTCGGCCGGCGCCATCGCCGGCGAGCGGTTCTTGGGCTCCGAGATGCGGGAAGCCGCCAGCCGCGGATCGGGGAGGTAGATCGTCGCGTTCCGCGAGTGCCGGGCGATGCCGAGGCGCAGGAAGACCAGCCGGACGTGCCGGAAGCGCAGCTCTGCCGCCGCCTGGCGGGCCTCCGCCGGCAGCGCGTTGCCGAGGCAGCGGACCAGGACCGTCAAGGGCAGCGTGCTGAGGACGCGGCCGGGGACCGCGACGGCCGGGCGCCCCGAGAAGCGGATGGCGCGGATCGCGCCGCCGGCGCAGTCGAAGCCGGCGACGTCGTGCCCCGTTGCCAGGCGGTCGGCCGGCAGCCGGGCGGCGAGCCGCGCCGCCAGCGCGCCGTAGCCCGAGCGCGGATAGAGGAACGAGCCGTCGAGGTGAGCGCGCCGGCGCCGCGGCAGGAACAGCTCGAAGAGCAGCGACCGCAGCCCCAGGCCGGCCAGGCGGCGGGTGGCCACGTCGGGGGCCAGGGCGCCGGCCGGCAGGCCCCAAAGCTTCTCGGTGTACGAGATGAGCAGCGGCTCGCCCAGGCGCCTGCCGTAGCGGTTGGTCGCCAGGTCCTCGAAGCTGTGCTCGGGGCGCGGCCAGAAGCGGGCCTTCAGGATCTCGGCGCCGATCTGCGCCGCCTCGCCGAGGCCGCGGCCGCGAACCCAGTTGAGCGGCGTCGGCGGGAAGTCGATGAAGCGGCCGCGGTCGTAGATCTGGCTCGGCGAGCTGACGCGCGCCAGGTCGGCGCCGAGGAGCGCCTGCACGTCGGCGGTGATCTCCGGGTCGCGGTCGTGGAAGCGGTGCGCTCCCGAGTCGTACAGATGCTCGCCGCAGCGGAAGGTGCGGCACAACCCGCCGAGCTCCGCCGCGCGCTCGAACAGCGAGAAGTCGAGTCCCCGCTGCTGGGCGTAGAAAGCGGCGCCGAGCCCCGCCGGACCGCCGCCGAGAATGGTGACGTGATGAGCCGGCGCGGCGGGAGCCGGCACGGCGGGAGCCGGCACGGCAGTCTCGGTATCGGGGCTGTCGGCGCGCGGGCGGCTGGCGATCACCATCGAGTCGGCGTCACGGGAATGCTTGCAGGATGAGCCACCAGTCTAGCGCAACTCGCCCCCGGGTCCGTAGCGGCGCCGCTCTCCGGTAGTGGTGCCTTAGTGTGTTGCCAGGGAACCCCGGGGACCGAAGAGCAAGTTCTCCACCGCCTCCCTAGCCAGGTTCCCGTGTCCCGCTTCCTTTCGCATATCTTCAACAACGGCAGCAAAGGCGTCCCTTCCTTCGGTAGGTACGAGAGACCCGCCGTCGGCCACGAACCTTGAAAGCTCCTCGACTACCCGCTTCGAGCCGTAGATCACAATGCGTGTCTTGGCGTCAGCCGCTAGCGTCCAAAACTTGACCTTGCGCCTCATTACCGCCTATGCTATCAGGCGGCCGGCATCAGGCCAAGATGCCAAGCCAGGCTGCGGCAGGCGGCAACAGTGGGTGACTGCCTATAAACTGGAACGACTGGACATGCATCCGGATCGCGATTAAGCTATGTTGTCTAAATGGCGCATATCATGTGGGGAAACCATGGCGAAAATCCTTCCTGACAGAGAAATCAGGCCACTGATCGGTAGTGTGCTGGTAAATGGCCATGTAGAGCGCCTGAACCCCAATGGTATCGAACTCCGCCTCGGCAAACGAGTACGGTTCCATTCCACCAACGAAGAGAGAGATCTGGCACCGGATTGTTATCTTAAGGTTAGCCCAGGCGAATCGGTAGTCATCTCCAGCCTCGAGACGATCGATTTCACGAATGAAACGGTGTCGAAGTATTTTCCTGGTAAGACAATGATGGGGCTGATCACTCCAACAACCACGATGATGAGGGAGGGCATATCTCAGGTAAGCACCAAAATCGATGTTGGTTTTCGTGGCAATCTTAACTGGGGTCTTCGAAATAGCTCGACGAGAGACCTCATCTTGGCTTTCGGGGAGCCAATTTTCAAGCTCACGCTCTTGCTGCTGGATAAGGACGAGTCGCCAGAGACCCCCTATGGAGGCCGCCCGCACGATGCCTATCAAGATTCTGCCGGAGTCGTGCGATCTAAGCGCCAGATCCCGGCTGATATGCCCGAAGGCAAGGTTGTATCCTCATCATTCAAAGACCTGGACCCAAAGAAAGCTCTACGGGATGCCGGCTATCCCTTTGACCATATCGGCACAGAGCTAATAAGCCTTCACGGCAAATTCGAAGTTGTATCAAGCAACGTAGCACTCTTAAAGGATGACTTCGATACTCGCGCTAGGGAGCTGACACTAAAGATTGAGAAGGAGACCAGCAGTTTAATGAAGAACATTGAAGAGTCCAAGGTTTCAGTTATTGAAAAGGTGGAGAGTCTCTTCGACAGAAAATTCATGGGAATGATTGGCACTATCGTTGGAGCGATATCAATAATGTACGCTATAGCAACTTTCCTGGTTAGCAAATCGATGAGCAAAGACGTAGTGGGTTTAGTCTCTCTGCTCGCCGGTGTTGCGATCATTCTTACGACTTTCTCCATAACAAGGAGATCCAAATGACGCGCGCCGATGGCAGGTCCGACATCCGGCTGCCGGTTGCCGGCCGCCAGCACGCCGCCGCGCGGGGCAAGACCGCCCGCTCAGCCGCCTGGCCGCTTCTCGGTCATCAGCGCCAGCAGGTTGTCCTCGCTGTCCCAGAAGTCGGCCAGCCACAGCTCGTGGTCGGGCATCCTGGCCACCAGGTGCGGCCCGGACTCGAAGCGCACGCCGCGCTCCACCAGGGCCGCATGGACAGCTTCGATGTCGGCGACGCGGTAATAGAGGATCGACGCCTTGTGGTCCAGCCTGGGGTCCTCCGCCCGGCTCAGCATCAGCCGCACGCCGCCGCAGTCGAAAAAAGCCAGGCCGGGAAACGCGAACAGGAAGCGCATCTTCAAGGTGTCGCGGTAGAAGCCGGTGGCCCTCTCGACGTCCTGGACGTTGATCGCGATCTGGCCGATCTGGGTGAGGCCCGGGAACTCGGTGCCGTTCGTCATTGCGGCGCTCCCTCCTCCTTGAGATCGGTCCGGCTCATGCCAGACCGTCCAGCTTTGCGCCAACGCCCCATCGGCGGACCGGCGAGGATCGCCTCGCGGCCGGCCAGGTAGAGCAGCAAGACCAGCAGCGCGAACGGCAGGAGCGCCAGGGCGTCCGCCGCCGGACCCGCGAACAGCGGGTTGCGCCGGGTCATCACGTCGGTGATGCGGTCGTTGAACCGGGTCAGCACCGCGGTCGTGAAGGCGATCACGATGCCGGCGATGGCGCCGCCGGCGATGTAGCCCGAGGCCATCAGCACCCCCGGACCGCTGTCTCCCGCGGCGGCCAGCTGCTCCTCGGTCGGCTCGAGATGGGCCAGCTTCCGGCGCAGCCGCAGGTCCACCAGCCAGCGCACCATGCCGCCGATGAAGATCGGGCTCGTCGAGGATAGCGGCAGGTAGACGCCGACCGCGAAGGCCAGCGACGAGATGCCCGCCATCTCGAGCACGATCGCGATCATCACCCCCAGCAGCACCAGCGCCCAGGGCAGCTGCCGATTGAGGATGCCCTTGATGATGTAGGACATCAGGGTCGCCTTCGGAGCGTCGAACTTCGGCACCCGCGTGCCGTCGGGGCGCACCGGATGGGTGCCGTTGATGCCCGGATCGACCAGGTAGACGGGGACGCCGGCAGCATCCACCAGGTACCTCCCCGGCACACCTCCCACGTCGTCGGCCTTCTGCCAGACCCGGTAGCTCGCGGCGTCTTCGCGCGCCTGCGGTCCCTGCAGCCTCTCCATCTCCACGGGGCGGCCGGGCTGGACCGGGCCGGCGCGCAGCCCGGCGGGGAAGTTGTGGCTGATCCGCCACGCCACCCGCCCGGCGCCGTCGACCAGGTACTCGCCCGAGCTCAGCCCCCGGGTCTCGCCTTCCTTGCCGGGCGCCACGTGCAGCAACCGGAAGCTGCCGGGTACCGGCGGCCGCACGCTGTCGGCGTAAGGCGGCAGCCGGGCGAGGTCCTGCCCGGAGAGGGCGGCGCCGGCCGCGGGCCGCTCGAACGTCAGCCGCGGCACGTACACGGTCGAGCTGTCGTTGAGCCCCAGCAGGATCGGCCCCAAAAGCAGCGCCGATGCCAGGGTGCCGACCAGGATCGCCACCTGCTGATGGCGCGGCGTGCTGCCGATCAGGAACCCGGTCTTCAGGTCCTGCGAGATGGTGCCGCCGTTCGAGGCCGCGATGCAGACGATGGCGCCCACCGACAGGGCGGTGACGTAGTAGCTCGGACCGGTCCAGTGCAGCTGCAAGAAGATCAGGCAGGTCAGCAGCAGGGTGGCCACGGTCATCCCCGAGATCGGGTTCGACGACGAGCCGATCTCGCCGGTCAAGCGCGACGACACGGTCACGAACAGGAAGCCGAAGACCAGGATCAGCACCGCGCCGAGCAGGTTCATGTGCAGCGGCGAGGCGAGCCTGATCATGGCGATCAGCGCGACGCAGCCGCCGGCCACGAACTTGAGCGAAAGGTCGTCGTCGGTGCGCAGGCGGGCCGCCGACGACGCCGTCGCGCGCTGCCGCTGCAGGTCCGCCAGCCCGCCCTTCAGGCCCTGCCAGATCGTCGGCAGCGACCGCACCAGGCTGATGATGCCGCCGGCGGCGACCGCGCCGGCGCCTATATAAAGGACGTAGGCGCCGCGGATCTCGTCCGGCGCCATGTCGGCGATCGGCACCGTGCCCGGCGGCACCACGCCGGCCGCCCGGCCGAAGAACTTGATCGCCGGGATCAGGACCAGGTAGGCGAGAACGCCGCCGGCGCACATGATCGAGCCGACGCGCGGTCCGATGATGTACCCGACCCCCAGCAGCTCGGGCGAGATCTCGGCAGAGACCGAGCCGGCCTCGAACGGCGCCTTGAACACCTTCTCGGGGATGTCCTTCCAGGCTTTGAACGCGATGTTGAGCGTCTTGTAGAGCAAGCCGATGCCGAAGCCGGCGAAGATGGTGCGGGCGCCGGAGTCGGGCACCGGCAGCGCGCCGGCGGGGGACTGGTTGGCGGCCGGGGCCAGGCTGCCGGCCGGGGCCTGGATGCCGGCGGCCGGCGGCGGGGCCGCCCCCGCGCGCGCCGCGATCAGGCGTTCCTCGTCGGAGGCGGCGGCCTTCAGCACCTCGGCGCAGGCGGTCCCTTCAGGAAACTTGAGCACGCCATGCTGCGCCACGATCATGGCGCGCCGCAGCGGGATCATCATCAGGACGCCCAGCAGGCCGCCGAGCACCGACACCAGGGTCACGCGCCAGATCTCGAGGTCGAAGCCGAGGATCAGGATCGCCGGCATGGTGACGCCGATGCCGAACGCGATCCCCTCGCCGGCCGAGCCGGCGGTCTGGACGATGTTGTTCTCGAGGATGCTCCGCCGCCGCAGGCCCATGGCCGCGAGCATGCGGAACAGGGTGACCGAGATCACCGCCACCGGGATCGAGGCGCTGACCGTCAGGCCCACCTTCAGAACCAGGTAGAGCGAGGAGGCGCCGAAGATGACGCCGAGCACGGTGCCGGTCAAGAGAGGCAGCGGCGTCAGCTCCGGCAGCGTCACCTCCGGAGGAATGAAGGGCCGGAACGCCGGAGCCGAGGTCCGAGCGGGCTTGCCGGTCTCCGCGACGTCGGGCATCGGGCTGCCGGAAGCCTCGCTGATCGCCATCGGCAGCTACGCTACCACGGCCGCAGCGGCCGCCACGGCCGCCAGTTGCGCCGCCGGGCCGCACCGCTTTTCGGAATCAACGAAGGCCGCGAGCCGAGCGATCATGCAGCTCCGCCCTCGAGTGACGGGGGCGGCCTAGATGAACCGTTGGCCGGTCGAGGAGGCGCTTGATTCGCTCCCAGGCGGCGAGGCGCCGGCTCTCCCGGCTCGCGGCACCATCGGGGTACTCCTGCTCCATGGCTAGTTGACTGCGTGCGGGACCGCGAGCGCGAAGGGCGCGATGACGGCGTCGAAGCCGTCGCCGTTCTCGAAGACCATCCGGTAGGAGCCGTGCATCGAGCCGACCGTCGTCGGCAGCGGGCAGAAGCTCGTGTACTCGAAGCTCTCGCCGCGGGCGAGGACCGGCTGCTCGCCCACCACCCCCGGCCCCTGGACGCGCTGCTCCTCGCCGTTGCCGTCGGTGATGATCCACTCACGGCTCACCAGCTGCACTGTCTCGCTCGCAACGTTGGTGACGCGAACCCTGTAGGCGAAGAAGTAATAGCGCTCCTGAGGCGAGCTGCGATCCGCGTCGTAGTAGCTCGCGACCTGTACGCGGATGCCGCGGGTCACCGTGTCGCTCATTGGAGACTGCCTCAGCGGTCAAATATCCTGCTTGCGCCGCGGCGAGCTTGCTTCGAGGTCGCTGCCTTCCCGAACGTCGTCCCTCACCGGCCTTCGCCATGCTGACGCAGAGCCTTTGCTGTTTGGCACTCTCTCGAGCTTCCCGGTATCTCGCAAGCGGTAGAACACTTCCTTCACCTTGTTCTCGGAATTGATGCCCGTTATCTGTCGGGCCACGGCGTTGTTGATCTCCGGATGTTGATTGAGATATGCCAGGATCGCCTCTTCGGCCGAAGCAAGCCGCTCGTGGCGGATCTCAACCGTGACACTAGCGCCGTTTTCGCGAATGATTGGGTCCTTCAGGCGCAGAGCACGCATCGCACGGAACGCGGTGACCAAACCCTCGCCCACATCTTTGTTGGGGGGATCTGGAAACTTGTTGATCAGGCGAACAATCGCGCCATTGCGAGCAAATTGCTCTGACAGAATATTTTCGATTGTCACATGACCTGGCAACCGCCCTGGACTTTCTATTTCGATGCGATTGTCAAATATACGGATCTGAATATCAGCGGCGATGCTGTAGTCACGGTGCAAAGCGGCATTGGTAATGATCTCGTGCAGCGTCTCATGCGGGTACTTAATGCTCTCGAGACCGGAAGAGCCAAGAGCCTGCACGTCTTCGACCACTTGGACCGTCTTGGTTACTGCTGCCGAGATTTGGTCGTACAGACACCCCTCTACGGTGACGGGATCGAAGGCGAGTGTGTCGCGCGATCCAATGCGCTCAATTGTCTTGTAGCGGAGAATCTTGATGCCGCACCTCTTCGGCAGAATTGCTTGCGGCTCCTCAGCGAACAACAGCACTGCGGCGACGGTCGGTTTATCACCGCTTAACAGTAACTGCTTGCGCAGCCAGGGCTCAGGCTCTGCAGTGGGCACTACCGAGAGAAGAAACCGCAAGGTAACCGTCGAGTTCGATATGACAATCTTATCGACGCCGACCGTATCAGTCTCGAATGAGGTAATCCCCTTGTCCAAGCGCAGTCGTGCCAACTGCTCTTCGGTTGTAAACGGTAGGTTCTGTGCACCGCGTACATACACACGGTCATCGAGCGCCCTGCAAATATCTTTACTCTTAAAAATCTGCAATTGGAGAATCAAACCTGGATCGGCGGCATGGGAGAGGAACGTGGCGATGTAGTAGCTCCCGAGCGTAAAAACCTGCTCGAACGCCTGAAGGTGCCCATTGGCGGCCTCGGGGTCGACAAAGCCGCGCCACTTCCGGATTTTCGCTCCAGCGGGGCCAGTTATTTCGTCAATACCAATATAAATCTCGCCACCCGAAGCATTCGCAAAGGCGGCTATGGTGCGGCTCAGCTTCGCCGGTGCGATGTCTTTAGACTTCAAGTCATGGAAATGACCTTCAGGGAGGGCAAGCACGATATCCCGTTGGGCGGTGGATATTTCTGAGGTCATGATCACGTCTGTATTGTACCAAACACCAAGTCAACTCGGCGACAAGCAAGTCGCGGCCGGCGCGGGCTACGGCGCCCCTCCTTCGTTCCCGTCCTGACTCGCCGTCCTGCCGTCTCTCCACCTCCGTAGTCCTCGCCAGAGGCGCCATCGGGTCGCGGTCGGTCGGCGCTCCGCCGGCAGCCACAGGTCGAGGGCTCTCTGCCCGATTGACCCGCCGCACGAAGCGAGGCTAGAATCGCCTCAGCAGAGCACCTTCGGTTTTTAAGGGCTACATGCGCCGGCCGCCTGGCCGCTTCCGCCACGGCGTCCCACTGCGTCAACGTTGGCGGCCCGCGGCGCGCTCCCGCGGGGAACTCAGGAGTCGAGGCTCCAAAGAAGGCAGGGCAGGCAGAATGATCATGGTGACGGCAGGTACCCTGGCAATCGGCGCAACGGCAGGCATGATGCTCGAGCAGCGGTTCGGCACCCAGGTGGCGGATTGGTGCCGCCGGCAGCTCGCGCGCTGGCGCCGGAACCGCGACTAGCCGCACCGCCCGCTGGCCGGCCTGCAGCTGGCCGGCCTCTGGCTGACCCCGCTCCCGCAACCACTCCGAGCGAGGCGCTAGCCCCCCGACGGCTGGCCGCCGGCGACCGCGGCGCGCATGAACCGGGCGATGTCGGCCTTGAACCGGCGCTGCTCGGACCGGCGGATGTAGATCATGTGCCCCGACTGGTAGCGGGTGATCTCGATGTGCCCCTTGAGCGCCGGCGGCAGCCCCATGTGCTCGACCGTGAACACCGAGTCGAAATAAGGCGTCGCGAGGTCGAACACGCCGCTGGTGATCAGCACCCGCAGGGCCGGGTTCTTGACCATCTCCTGGCGCAACGGCTCCGCGACGTTGACGTACTGGTTCTCGTAGCCGTCGAACCCCCAGGGCCAGACCTTCGCCAGGCGCTCGTAGACCAGGTCGCTCTCGTAGCCGAGCTCCCGCCGCACGTAGTCGTTGATCGCGGCCGCATACGGCCCATCGAGCGACACCGAGGCAGGATCGAACTCGGGCTCCTCGCCAACCGCATCGAGATCGCTGCCGGTGAAGCGCGTGTCGAGGCGGCCGACGGTCTTGCCCTCCGCCCGCAGCAGCTCCTTGGTGAAGCGGTTCAGCTCGACCCGCAGGTTCGAGCGCAGGACGTAGTCCAGGGACAGGCCGGTCAGGCGCGCCAGCTTGGCGGCCACCTGCCGCTGGCGCTCGGCCGGCAACCGGTCGCCCAGCAGCAGCGCCGGCGCGTACTCGTCGAGCGCGAACGCCTCGGACTCCTGCAGCGTCCGCGAGAGGTCGGCCTGCAGCTCGGGAGCAAGCTTGTGGTGGTACCAGGCAGTCGCCGTATAGGTCGGCAGGATGATCGGATAGGGCAGGTCGTTGCCGACGTGAAACTCCTGGTCCTGCCAGTTGAGCACCGTCGAGATCAGCACCAGGCCATTGAGCTGCATGCCGAATCGCTCGTCTAGGTAGGCCGCGAGGCCGGCGGCGCGGGTCGTGCCGTAGCTCTCGCCGGCGATGAACTTGGGCGAGGCCCAGCGCCGGTTGCGGGTGACCCACAGCCGGATGAACTCGCCCACCCACTGGATGTCCTGGCGCACGCCGTGGAACTGCTTGGCGTCCTGCCCCGGGGCCGGACGGCTGTAACCGGTCGAAACCGGGTCGATGAACACCAGGTCGGTGACGTCGAGCAGCGAGAACTCGTTGTCGATCATCCGCACCGGCGGCGGCAACGCCATCCCCTCGTCGTCGCGGGCCACCTTCTTGGGACCGAACGCTCCCATGTGCACCCACAGCGAGGCCGACCCGGGGCCGCCGTTGAAGCTGAAGGTGACCGGGCGAGAGCCGGGGTCCTGGGCCTTGCCGGGCTCGGCATCGCGGACGTAGGCGACGAAGAACACCGACGCCTTGGCGGTGCCGTCGTCGTCCTTCAGCACCACGTTGCCGGCCGTCGCCGTGTACGAGATCTTCTGGCCGTCCAGGACGAGCGTGTGCCGGGTCGTCGATACCTTCTCCTCCGGCGGCTTCTTCTCCGGCGATCCCGGCGGCGCCGGCGCCTCCGCCGGCTTGCCGGCCGCCGGCGGCATTGGCGTGGGCGCTTGCGCGACCGCCGCGGCCGCGGCCGGCAGCAGCGCCAGGAAACAGCAGGCCAGCTGCCAGCGCAAACGCGAACGCAGGCGCGGGACGATGACGCAAGACCGGTTCGACATATCGACTCCCTGTGTCAGGCGAGGCGGGCGCGGCCCGCGGCGAAACCGCCGGGCGAATGCCTCTCAGTACGGCCTGGCAACCCGCAAGGTTGCAGCCTCCGCGGCGCGGCGGCGCGGCGAGCCCGCGGCGCGCTCCACGGAAGCAGGCGCACCTGGCCGGGCTGGTGAGCGCTGAGCCAGGTGGTTTAGTATGCAGCCGTCACAACGTCCGTTCCCAGGAGACGCCCATGACGGATCATGGCTGCCGTGTCGGATCTTTCGCGAGCTCGCCGCCGAACGAGCCCACCCGGCCAACCGCACCGATCGCGGCAGCCGCGCCAGCCGAGCCAACCGCGCCGGCCGCGGCAGCCGAGCCAACCGCGCCGGCCGAGACAGGCCAGCTGTCCGCCACCCTGGCCGCAGCCTCCCGGCCCCGGCTCAGCCGCCGCAGGTTCCTGGGCGGCATCGGCGGCGCCGCCGCGGCGGCCGCAACGGCCGGCGGGGGCGTCCTGGCCCTGTCCCCGGTGCTTGCCCGCGCGGCGAGCGCCCAGGAAGCGTCGGGCGGGCCTGCCGCTACCCTAGGCGGCCCTGATGCAACTCCAACCGGCCCGGGGTCCGCATCGTCCGCGGCGTCCGCGGCCACCAGCCGGCACGCCAGCTCCTACCGGATGCGCACCGGCGTCGCGCGCGCCGAGTTCCTGATTTCGCCACAGGCCAACGTCGCCAACGGCGACGAGCAGCGCTATCCGAGCTACCTCGGCAACTACCACAAGGCGCTGCCGCACGACAGCGCCGGCGAGGTCGAGCCCGCCGCCTACGGCAGCCTGCTGAGCGCCCTCGCGAGCGGCGATCCGGGCGATTTCGAATCCATCCCGCTCGGCGGCGCCGCCAAGCTCACCGACCCGCAGTCGGGCCTGGCCTTCGACCTCCAGGGGGCCGACGGCCAGGCGCTGGCGATCCCGCCGGCGCCGGCCCTGGCCAGCGCCGAGGCCGCGGGCGAGATGGTCGAGCTGTACTGGGCGGCGCTGCTGCGCGACGTCAACTTCGCCGATTACCCGGCGCACCCCGACGTCGCCGCCGCCTGCGCCGACCTCAACGCGCTCGGCGATTTCCGCGGTCCACGCCGCCAGGGCAAGGTGACGCCCCAGACCCTGTTCCGCGACGTCCTGCCCGGTTGCAACGTCGGCCCATACCTCTCGCAGTTCCTGCTGCTGCCGGCCCCCTTCGGCGCCGAGTACGTGCAGCGCCAGATCCGCACCTTCCTCCCCGGCACCGACCACCTGACCGGCTTCGCCGAATGGCTGAACGTGCAGAACGGCGGCAGCCCCGCCGGCGCGGTCCAGTTCGACCCGCAGCGCCGCTTCCTGCGCAACGCCCGCGACCTCGCCGCCTGGGTGCACAAGGACGTGCTCTTCCAGGCGTACTTCGACGCCTGCCTGATCCTGATCACGGCGCCCGACGCGAGCGAGGCCGAGAGCGGCGGCATCGGCTGCCCGTTGAACCCGGGCAATCCCTATCTCCGCTCCAAGACCCAGGCCGGCTTCGGGACCTTCGGCGCGCCGGGCATCAAGGGCTGCATGTGCGAGGTGGCGACGCGCGGCCTGAAGACCACCTGGCACAAGAAGTGGTACGTGCACCGGCGCCTGCGGCCGGAGGCGTTCGGCGGCCTGGTGCACCTGCAGCAGACCGCCAACCGCTATCCCGGGCTGCTGCACCCCGATGTGCTCGGCTCGCCGGTGCTGGGCCGCGTGCAGGCGAAGTTCGGCAGCTTCCTGCACCCGGCGGCCTTCCCTGAAGGCTGTCCGACCCACCCCTCCTACTCCGCCGGCCACGCCACCGTCGCCGGCGCATGCGTGACCGTCCTCAAGGCGTTGTTCGACGAGAGCTTCGTCATCCAGAACCCGGTGGTGCCGAGCGCCGACGGCCTGTCGCTCGCGCCCTACCAGGGCGGCGCCAGCCTCACCGTCGGCGGCGAGCTCAACAAGCTGGCCTCCAACATCGCGACCGGCCGCAACCTCGCCGGGGTGCACTGGCGTTCCGACGCCCTCGAGTCGCTGCTGCTCGGCGAGGCGATGGCCATCAGCATGCTGGCTGACCAGCGCCCGACCTACAACGAGAACCGCGGCGGGTTCTTCCAGGGCTACACCTTCACCCGCTTCAACGGCACCCGGATCACGGTCTAGTCAAGCTAGACAACCGCCGGCCAGCCATCCATCCGCTGGTCCCGCCTGGGCAATCTCGGCCGGCAGGGCGCCGGCCTCATGGGGGGTTGCCTTCGTCAACCCCGCGCGCATATTCACAATTGTGCTAGCATACGAAGTATCAGATTAATTCAATGGCCTCCGGCGGAGCGCCGCCGGCCGCCGCGTTGCGTATCGGGAGGAGACCATGAGTTTCATCCGGAGAATCGGCTTTCACGACGACGCGCGGGTTACCCTGCTGGATGTCGCGCGCACTCTGGACAATGGCGCCATCGTCCTCGGCTTCGGCCTTCAGGGGGACAACCTCGACGTGGGACATCCGTGGGTCCTCCTCTTCATGCCCGGCGGCGGTCCCATCATCAGGAATCAGGTCTTCAGCCTGATGGTGACGCCGAACCTCGTCTCGGTGGCCGCGGCGCCCGATGGCGGGTACGTGCTGACCGGGCGCACGCCGAAGGTGCCCGACCGCGCGCCATTCGACGTCTGGGTGCTGAAGCTCAATCCGGACCTGACGCCGCAGTGGAGCCGCGCCTATGGCGGCGCCGGCTCGGATGAAGGGCGCTGCGTCCGGGTCCTGGACGATGGCACCATCGTGGTCGCAGCCCGCACCACCTCCTTCGGCGGTGGAGGCCAACCCCGCGCCTGGCTGCTCACTCTCGATCCTGCCGGCTCGCCGATCTGGCAGTTCGCCTACAGTCCTCTCGCCGCCAGCCCGGCCGATCCTTGCGAGGTGTTCTCCGTCGCCCACAGCCCGTCCTCGGACAAGCTGCTGCTGGCCGGAAGCACGCTGCACAGCCCCACCCATGCCACCAACGCCTGGATGCTGCTGGTCGACCGCAACGGCCACGCCGGACCGGGCTCGAGCCAGGTCTTTCAAGCCACGGACCCCGGCGGCTATACCCTCGTGGACGTGCTGAGCTGGGTGGAGCCGACGCGGCTCGACCCCGGCTTCGTGGTGGCGGGACGGACACAACACTTCCGCGGCAACGAGGACGTCCTGGCGGATGCCTGGCTGCTCAAGCTGGACGACCTGGCCGGCCTCCGGTGGCAGGAGACGTTCTTCCTGCCGAATGGCGCACAATCGGGAGCCTGCGTGAGGGAGTCGTTCGCCCAGCCCGGCTACGTGGTCGCCGGCACCTGCCTCCCCACCCCGAGCGAACGCAAGGCATGGCTGGTCCATGTCGATCGCACCGGCGGGCGAACCTGGGAGCGGTGGTTCGACACCAGCCTCGACCTCGACGCCCCGTTCGACCCCACGGCACTGCGGGCGGTGATCGAGGTCCCCGCGCCCGGGACGCCGATCTGCTTCGCGGTCGGGGACACCCGCATGCCGCCGCTGCCGGACATGCCGAAAACCGGCCTGGTGGTAGGCACCTCGTCCCTCGGCTTGCCGGAGCGTTGCCCGACCCCGGCGGCCTCGATCGTCAGGAGACCGAAGGTCACGCCGGCCGCCTTCGCCCCTGCCATCGTCGAGACCAAGGCAGCACAGCGGAACGTCGCTCCCGGAGGCTTGGCCGCGTCGCCCGTCGACAACACCATCTGCGCCTGAGCGCCGCCGGCGGCGGCATCGGCGGCCCTACCGGCAACCCCCGGCCGCGCCGGGCGTTATGGTGTCCGGGGCCGGTCGTCTGGACCTCGCCCTCTTCACCTGTGATTCTCCCGGAGGGGACCATGCGTCGACACCTGCTGCCGCTCTGTCTCGTCTGCTTCGTGGCCGGCCATCTCCTGGGCGGCCCGCTCACCGCCGCCCATGCGACGCCGGCCGCCAAGTCCCGGGCCGCCAAGGACCAGGGCGGCGTCCAGGGCATCGATCCCGGCCGGCTGGCGGGGATGAAGGCGCGCTCGATCGGGCCCGCGGCGATGAGCGGCCGCGTCGTCGCCGTCGCGGCCGTGGAGTCGGACCCCGAGATCATCTACGTCGGCGGCGCCACCAGCGGCGTCTGGAAGTCGACCGACGGCGGGCTGACCTACGAGCCGATCTTCGACGACCAGCCGGTGGCGTCGATCGGCGCCATCGCCATCTTCCGGCGCAACCCCGACGTCGTCTGGGTGGGCACCGGCGAGGGCAACCCACGCAACAGCGCCTCGGTCGGCAACGGCGTCTACCGCTCGCTCGACGCCGGCCGCACCTGGCACCACCTGGGGCTCGACAAGACCGAGCGCATCCGCCGCATCGTCCTGCACCCGACCGACCCCGACGTCGCCTACGTCGCCGCCGAGGGCCGGGAGTGGGGAGAGAACCCGGAGCGGGGCATCTTCAAGACCACCGACGGCGGCAAGAGCTGGAAGCGCATCCTGTTCGTGGACGAGCGCAGCGGCGGCTCCGAGCTGGTCATGGACCCCGCCAACCCCAACAAGCTCTTCGCCTCGCTTTGGGACTACCGCCGCTGGCCCTGGTTCTTCCGCTCCGGCGGGCCGGGATCGGGCCTCTACGTCACCTATGACGCCGGCGACACCTGGAAGCGGCTCACCGAGGACGACGGCCTGCCCAAGGGCAACCTGGGCCGGATCGGCCTGGCCATCGCTCCCTCCGAACCGCGGATCGTCTATGCCCTGGTGGAGGCCGAGGGCGACAACGTCGTGCTGCGCTCCGAGGACGGCGGCCGCGGCTGGCAGACCGTGAACCGCGACCAGACGACCAGCGAGCGGCCGTTCTACTACGCCGACATCCGCGTCGATCCGCAATGGCCCAGCCGCGTCTACAGCCTCACCGCGCGGCTCAGGGTCTCCGACGACGGCGCCAAGACCTTCCGGCCGCTGGGCCACTCGCGCGACATCCACGGCGACTACCACGCGATGTGGATCGATCCCCACGACGGCCGCTACCTGATCGCCGGCGAGGACGGCGGCGTCGGCATCAGCCACGACCGCGGCGACACCTGGCAATTCGCCGCCGACCTGCCGTTCGGCCAGTATTACCACGTCGCGGTGGACATGGACGTCCCCTACAACACCTACGGCGGGCTGCAGGACAACGGCTCCTGGCGCGGCCCCAGCTCGGTGTGGGAGCTGGGCGGCATCCGCAACGTCCACTGGCAGATCGTCGGCGGCGGCGACGGCTTCGTGACCCTGCCCGACCCGAGCGACTCGCGGGCCGGCTACTCCGAATCGCAGGGCGGCGAGATCGGGCGCTTCGACCTGCGCTCCCACGAGCGCAAGCGCATCAAGCCGGCCGAGCTGAGCCTCGATCCGGCCAAGCGCCTGCGGTTCAACTGGAACGCCGCCATCGCCCAGGACCCCTTCGACCCGGCGACGATCTACCTCGGCAGCCAATACCTCTTCAAGTCGACCGACCGCGGCGACACCTGGACGGCGATCAGCCCCGACCTCACCACCAACAACCCGGACTGGCAGCACCAGGACCAGACCGGCGGCCTCACCCTCGACGCCTCCGGCGCCGAGAACTACTGCGCGATCCTGACCATCGCGCCCAGCAAGGTCGAGCGCGGCGTCATCTGGGCCGGCACCGACGACGGCCGGGTGCAGGTGACCCGCGACGGCGGCAAGAGCTGGACCAGCGTCGAGGCCAACGTCCCCGGCGTCCCCGAGCACACCTGGGTACCGCAGATCCGCGCCTCGACCTACGGCGGCGGCTCGGCGTTCGTGGTCTTCGACGACCATCGACGCTCCAACTGGACCCCTTACGCCTATCGCACCGACGACTACGGGAAGACCTGGAAGAGCCTCGCCAACGGCCATCTGTGGGGCTACGCCCTGTCCATCGAGCAGGACCCGGTGGACCGCGACCTGGTGTTCCTGGGCACCGAGTTCGGGCTGTACGTGTCGTTCGACGGCGGCGCCCACTGGCTGCCGTGGAAGCACGGCCTGCCGACGGTCTCGGTGATGGACATCGTCGTCCACCCGCGCGACTTCGACCTGGTGCTGGCCACCCACGGGCGGTCGCTCTACATCCTCGACGACATCACGCCCCTGCGCCAGATCACCGCCGCCAGCTTGCAGGAGCCGCTCCACCTCTACCAGGGGATGCCGGCGCTCGAGCACCGCATGACCCAGGGCCCGGGCGCCTACGAGCCCGGCAGCGGCGAGTTCCGCGGCGAGAACCGGCCGTACGGCGCCCTGCTCACCTATTCGCTCAACCTCCCGGGACTGCCGCTGCCCGGCGACCAGGAGGAGCGCGAACGCAAGGAGCACGAGCGCGGGGAGCACGCCCGCCAGGCGGCCTCCTCAGGCGCCGCGGCGGGTGCGGCGACTGGAGTGCCGGCGGGGGCGCCGGCGGGAGCGCCGGCCGCGGCGGCCCCGGCGGGCGGCGAGGAGGGAGGGCATGAGGCCGAGGAGCACGAGGCGGGGGCCGGGGCCGCGGCGGGCGGCGCTCCCGGGGCCGGCGGCGGCGCTCCGGGCCAGCCCGGGGCGCGTCCCGGCGAGCCGCAGGTCGAGATCCGCATCGCCGATGCCGCGGGGAAGGTCGTCCGCACGTTCAAGGGGCCTGCCAAGCAGGGCGTCAACCGCGCCGCCTGGGACCTCGGCCGCGACCTCTACAAGCAGCCGCCGCGCGGCGAGCGCGGCGACTTCTTCCGCCGCGACAGCGGCCCGCAGGTGCCGCCAGGCACCTACCAGGTGACCGTCAGCTTCAAGGGACACGAGGCCAAGGGGACGGTCCAGGTGGCCGCCGATCCTTCGACCCACAACACCGACGCCGACTGGCAGGCCCGCGAGGCGGCGCTGCGGCGCATCGGCGAGCTGCAGGATTCCGTGGTCGAGGCCATCGAGCGGCTCGGCGCCGCCCGCACCGACCTCGACGTGGTGGTCGCCAAGGTGCGCCGCGCCGACGCACGCCAGGAGGAAAAGAAGAAGAAGGAGGCAGCGGCAAGCGGCGGCGGCGCGCCGGCCGGCGGTGACGCCTCTCCGGCGGCCAAGGGCGGGGCCGGCACCGCCGCCCCGGCCAATCCGCTGCTGCGCTCGGCCCGCGACCTGCGGCGGAAGATCAACACCGTGGAGCGGCGCCTCTTCGTGGCGCCGACCACCAAGGGGATCGTCGACGATCGGACGGCGCTCAGCCGTGTGCAGCTGGCGCTGTTCTCGATCGATTCGTCCTGGGACGCGCCCAGCGCCACCCAGCTGGCCGAGCTGCAGCAAGCCGAGACCGCCACGGCGGCGGCGCTGCAGGAGGTCAATCACCTGATGAGCGAGGACGTGGCGGCCTTCCGCAAGCAGGCGGCCGCCGCCCACGTCGACCTCCTCCCCGCGGAGTCGCCGCTCGAGCTGCCGCCGGCGCCCTGAGCGATCGCCGGAGGCAAGGCTGCCTTACCCCTTGCCTCCGGTCGTCAGATCTCGATGCAGATCTTGCCGAAGTGGCGGCCTGCCGCCATGTGCTCGAAGGCGGCGCGCGCCTCGGCCAGCGGGAAGGTGCGATCGATCACCGGCCGCAGCTTGTGCATCGAGACCGCGCGGTTGAGCGCCTCGAAGCTGGCGCGCGAGCCGACCAGCACCCCCTCGACCCGCAGGCGCCGCATCTGGATGGCGGGGATCGAGATCTCCGTGGTGTTGCCGCCCAGCACGCCGATCAGGTAGATGCGGCCGCCGCCGCGCACCGCCTGCAGCGATTGCGGCAGCGTCGCCGCGCCGCCCACCTCGAGCACGTAGTCAACCCCCTCGCCGCCGGTCAGCTCCTTGACCCGCGCGCCCCAGTCCGGCACCTGGCGGTAGTTGATGCCTTCGGCGGCGCCCAGCCGGCGGGCACGCTCGAGCTTCTCGTCGCTGCTCGAGGTGATGATCGCCCGCGCTCCCTGCATCACCGCCAGCTGCAGGGCGAAGAGCGACACCCCGCCGGTGCCGAGCAGCAGCACGCTCTCGCCGGCCTTGAGCCCGCCCTCGACGAGCGCGCTCCAGGCGGTGACCGCGGCACACGGCAGGGTGGCCGCCTCCACGTCGCTCAGGTGCGCGGGCGTCTTGACCAGTCCCTCTTCGCTCAGCGCCACCTGCTCGGCCAGCATGCCGTCGAGCGGGCCGCCGAGCGTCGTGCGCACCAGGTCGCGGGTCGGCTCGCCGGCCAGCCAGCCCTGGGCGAAGATGCCGCAGACGCGGTCGCCGGGGCGCACCCGCGACGTGCCCGGGCCGACGGCCACCACCTCGCCGGCGCCGTCCGAGCAGGGAACCAGCGGCAGCTTCTGCTTGGGGTTGTAGCGCCCCTCGGCCATCAGCAGGTCGCGGTAGTTGAGCGACGCGGCGCGCACCCGCACCAGCGCCTGGCGATGGCCGGGGCGCGGCTCGGGGCGCTCGGCCAGCGCCAGGTGATCGAGGCCGAAGCCGCCGCGGATCTCGACGGCGCGCATGGTTTGCGCGCCCGGCGCCGGCTCCGCGGTTGCCGCCGCCGGGGCCGCCGGGGCTGCCGGGGGCAGGGGTTCCGTCATGGCTCCTCCTCGAGCGCCCGGCGCATGCTGGCGACCAGCTCGGCGGCGGTGGACGCTTCCAGCTTGCCGGCCGGCCAGCCGATGCCGAGGCCGGCCTGCCCCGTCTTGGGGATGATGTGGAAGTGCACGTGCATGACGACCTGGGAGGCCTGCCGGCCGTTGTTCTGCAGCACGTTGTAAGCGCTGATCCCGGTGGCGCGCACCACGGCGCGGCAGAGGCGCGGCAGCACGCGGCCCAGAGCCGCGGCCGATTCGTCGGACAGCTCGTGCAGGTGCGCCCTGCGCTCCTTCGGGATCACCAGGGTATGGCCGACCGACAGCGGATTGACGTCGAGGAAGGCCAGCACGTGCTCGTCCTCGTAGACGCGGTGGCAGGGGATGTTGCCGTCGAGGATCTGACCGAAAACCGTCTCCTTCGCTTCGCTCATGGCAGGCTATTGTAGTGCGGCCGGGGAACGCTGCCGCGCTGCTGCCGCTGCCGCAGCGATTCCGCAGGAGCCCCTGAGCCCTAGACACAAGGTCTTGATTCGACGACGTTTGATCGCGATAAGCTGTTGCGAGCAGATTCTGATTCGCGTCCGGGGTAGACATTGGCAGCAATTCTGGC